>Ga0209369_1000091_pt1 | contig 204772 bp, 165 predicted proteins | sample EBPBio142010_DNA_FD_185865 | JGI IMG/M metagenome (GOLD analysis project Ga0209369, IMG submission 185865) | Wastewater treatment Type I Accumulibacter community from EBPR Bioreactor in Madison, WI, USA - Reactor 1_10/4/2010_ DNA (SPAdes)... | ecosystem: Engineered > Bioreactor > EBPR >... | reverse complement strand
TATGGCGCGGGTGCCCACCTCTTCCCATCCCGAACAGAGAAGTTAAGCCCCGCAGCGCAGATGGTATCCCTTCTAAAGGGGGTGAGAGTATGTCGACGCCGATTTTAAACATAAAGCTCATCAGGTTCTTCCTGATGAGCTTTTTTGTTTTGTAAAAATTATTTGTTAAAATGTCTTAAATTAAATTTTCTTACTTACATTTGACAAAACATTAATATCAATAAAGTGAATAAGTATTTACTGTTAGTTCTAACTGCTCTGTTATCTTTTTCTTCGCTCAGCCTTTTTGCACAAGCTCCCGAAGTAGATAGCCCCGAATACAACTTACAGAAGGCAAACGGTACGCTTCAAAATTATTTACCCGGAAACCCGGCCATAATCACTCCCGGCTCTCCTTTCGGAAATCCACAGATCAGCCCGCTCTCAGGCTGTGATTGTTACACTGAACCTGATGCAACCTGGTCAACGTTGCAAGCTTGTGATGATTGTAGTTCGGGCAATATTACCATACCTTTTAACTTTTGCCTTTTCGGTGCAAGCTATAGTTCAATTTACATTAATAATAATGGCAATATTTCTTTTGGAACTCCATATGGTACCTTTTCGCCGGTAGTTTTTCCAAACGCCAATTTTATAATGGTAGCACCTTTCTGGGCCGACGTGGATACTCGGAATAATTTAGGACAGGTTCGTTATAAAATTACTCCTACGGCTCTTTATGTTAATTGGGTGAATGTAGGTTACTACAGTATGCAGGGCGATAAAAGAAATACGTTCTCGGTAATCCTCACCAATAATAATGACCCCGTAATAGGCGTTGGAAATAACGTAGCGTTCTGTTATAAAGATATGCAGTGGACAACCGGCTCTGCTTCAAGCGGGCAAGGAGGTTTTGGTGGTACTCCGGCTTTGGTTGGTGCAAACTGGGGTAATGGTGTTGACTTCAACATGATTGGACGTTTTAATTCACCCGGTACTACTTATTTTGGACCCAATGCTAATAATAATCAAGTTAGTTGGTTAGATTTCAAATCTTTCAAGTTTAATGTATGTAATAATGTTAATGTTCCACCTATATTAATCAATGGAAACTTTCCTGGCTATACATTTACTCCCGACACCTGCAATGCCATCAATGGGGGAATCATGGTTCCTAATGGTCAGGGTGGTGGAATTTGTGTTGGCCAAACTGTATCGGGTAGCTTCCAATTTTCAGGTCCCGAAAATAATCAAACGGTTACCGTTACTGCTGTAGGGCCTCCAGGCTTAAATGCACCAACGGTAAGCGGCCCCTCTCCAACTTTCAATGTATCATACACACCAACTATGGGTACAAATGGCCCACAAACCATTACAATTACGGCAACGGATAATGGAAATCCAAACCTTAGTCTAACCTTTAGTGTAGTGGTAAATGTTACTTCGCCACCTTATAATCCAACTATTTCAGGGGATGCGTTTGTATGCCCGGGTGGTACGGCTAATCTGATGGTAAATGAGTTTTTTGATACCTATACATGGTCCGGTGCTGCTGCCGGAAGCGGGCAAAATATTTCAGGACCGAACGGAACGTATAATGTGGTGGTAACACTGGGTGCATGTACTTTAAATACTTCTTACACGGTTGGTTTGCATCAGCTTCCCAACCCCGTGATTGTTGGTAATACCGAAGTTTGTGCAGGAAGTACAACCATGCTCACAACGGCCATTCCGTATGTTGGCTACAATTGGTCAACTGCTGATGTAACGCCCACCACAATGGCTGGAGCCGGTACACATACGGTTACCGTAACCGATACAAATGGTTGCTCCAATATTTCAGCACCGTTTACCATTACCGATTATGTTCAACCCCAAATTAATACAACACCCCAAGATGCCTCCTGTGCCGGTTTTGCCGATGGAACACTTACCGTTACCTTGGTTGGCGGTACCGGAAATGAGAGCATTGTGTGGGATCATGATCCGGCTGAAACTTCATTAACAGCCACGGGATTAGCGGCAGGTACCTATGGATTCACTATTACTGATGCAAATGGCTGTCAGTGGGTGTCTTCCGGGTCTGTTTCGGAGCCTATGCCACTTCAGTACTCCGTATCAACAGTAAACGTTACCTGCCCCGGTGGTAGCGACGGTTCAGCGTCTGTGATTGGACTCACAGGCGGCACAACCCCGTATTATTATGAATGGGATGGTAACCCTGCACTAAATGCATCAACGGTTGCAGGATTAAGCATGGGGAATCATACCGTAATTGTTACAGATGCCCAAGGCTGTATATTGAATGATGCATTTACATTAACTGAAATCAGCGTAACACCAAGTATTTCTTCCACTTCGCAAATTGAGTCTTGTCCCGGTGCATCAAACGGTTCCATTGACTTAACCGTTAACGGCGGAACTCCAGGATTTACTTATGCTTGGAATAACGGCCAAACAACCGAAGATGCGGTTGATGTGCCAACCGGAAATTACTCCGTTGTGGTAACGGATGTGAATGGTTGTCCATACTCATTCAATACTTCTGTTGGGGTAGGTGAAAACATCACCCTGAGCACGGTGGTTACTGATGTGCTCTGTCATGGAGACAATACCGGAAGCATTGTGGTAGTTCCCCAAACCGGAATTGCCCCATTCAATGTATTGATGAACGGAATACCGGCTTCCTTAAACAATCAAAACCTGCAAGCCGGTAACTATAGTTTTTACATCACCGATGTAAATGGCTGTTACCTCAGTTTTTCTGATGTTATTGCTCAGCCTACTCCGTTGGTGGTTGACTCTACAGAGCATACTATCTTCTTGGGAGATGTGATAAATCTGGACATATTCGCCAATGGCGGAGTTCCTCCATACACCTATCAGTGGATTCCGGCTTCTTACCTTAGTTGTGCCGATTGTACTTCGCCAATTGCCTGGCCGGTTTTAAATACTTCGTATACCATTGTTGTAACGGATGCCAATGGTTGCGTTTCCTACGGAAATGCGGATATAGAGGTAATTCCCGCCGCCGCTTTTGCGCCCACATCATTCTCTCCGAACGGAGATGGTATCAATGATGAATTTAAAGTTTCCATTGCGGGTGTGAAAACGTTCAGCATCGGAATATTCAGCCGCTGGGGCGAGAAGGTTTTTGAAACCGACGATATTTACAAAGGTTGGGACGGAAAAGTGAATGGTAAACCGGCCGAGCCGAATGTGTATGTTTATCGAATCAATGTTAAATACATCAGCGGTAAAGACGAGGAAATCCTCGGAAACGTAACCATCATAAGGTAATATACTAAATCGAAATAATAAAAAAGCCGGCTTGTGTATCATACAAGCCGGCTTTTTTGTTAGTGCTGTTTAATGAGTTTGAAGCTCTTATTTTTTGATTTTATTTGATACACCCCGGCAGCCAGTGTTTTAATTTGAACTGTTTCAATGCTGCTGTTTATTTGAATCGTTTGAACCAACTTTCCATTCGCCTCATAAATATAAACCGGTTCACCTATCGTGAAATTTTTTAGCTGAACGATATCCGCGGCCGGATTAGGAAATATAGATGCGGATTGATTTTCCCATTCATTTTCTATGCTGAGTGTATTATCCTGCAAAACGCTTCCGGATTGATTTAAAATCCATTGGTTCGGATCGATCTGGGCTGTACTTACATTCCGGCTGTATTCAAAATCGAAAAGGACCTCAGGGGCGTCAGACATCATTTTGATTGTAGTGTCTCCACTGGCACTCAAGAGTTTTATCTCCACCGGAATACGGAATAATGGCGTAACCGACGGCATACTGGCCGTTTGAAGTAATTTTAAATAAACCCGGCCATTGCTTGACTTTTTATAGCGAAGCGAAAAGGTTGGATAGCCTTCTCCAAAATAATAATCATCAAAAAGGTTAGTGAGACTGATCCCCGAAGTGTTTTCCATGGAACTTTTGAAATCTGTTCCATAGGCCGTGGCATAAGCATAGGTAGCTAAATAGTCTCTTAAACCCTGAAAGAAAACGGCATCATCATTTACCAAATAGCGAATCATGTGAACCAGCGCAGCCCCTTTTTTATAGCTAAGCCGGCTACTGAAAATACGGCCTACATTGCTGGTATCATCCACATAAATGCTACCGCCCGGTTCTGACATGGCCTGGTCGTGAAAACTGTTCATGTGCGGCCGGGCCTGATTGGGATTAATGAGTTCATAAGCCAGATATTCGGCATAAGATGCAAAGCCTTCGTTCACCCAAATGTCTTTCCAGCTTCCGCAGGTAACTTTATTTCCAAACCATTGGTGCGCCAGCTCGTGGGCGGTAAGCGTAAAATTAAAATTTCCTTGCGTGGTCATGGTTTGATGTTCCATTCCCCCGCCGAACGGAGCCATGCAGTGGCCGTATTTTTCGTTTTCAAAAGGGTAAGTACCGAATAATCCGGCAAAGCCTTCCATAAAATCTTTGGTTTGGTTAATATCGGCCAGAAAATTGGTTAGGGTAGCCGGATTGTCGTAAATGTAATTCTGAATTAAAACGGAATCCTGATTTCCGTTGGGGTAGGCATAAAAGCTGTAATCAACGTATTTGGCTACCGATGCCGAAATCAAATAGTAATCAATAGGATAACGGTGTGCCCATTCATAGCGTAAGCGGTTTCCGGAGATTGGCGTGATATTTCTAAGCAAGCCGTTAGATCCGGCTTTCAACGAATCACCCACGGTAATCCAAACATCCACCGAGTCAATTTTGTCTGAAAGAGATTGTTTGCAAGGCCACCATTCATAAGCTGAGTAGGGTTCGCTCAGGGTCCAGGTTACCCGGTTTCCCCAACTAGGCGACTGAGCGGTTGAAATGCCTGAACCGATGGCTGCACCGCCCACGGCTGTTGGCGTTCCGTGATACCAGATTTCGGCAATGAACTGAGCATTCTGGGGCAATGAAGGACTTAAACTACATTCTTTGAAATTGCCGTTTTGGGTTACTGTAACCAACATACCGTTCACTTTTACGCTGTCTAAACTTAGCGAAGGATGCAGTTCAAAAACAAAATCAGACAGCTGCGGAGCCGTTACCCTGGCTTTGGTGCTTACTTTACCTTCAATGTAAATGGAGTTGTTGGTCAGTGCCAAATCCAACTTGTGATAATGAATGTCATATTGGTTTAATCCCGCATTTTTGGGCCAGTTGATCTGGTTTAGTTTTTTATACCCGGCGGTTTTTGATTCTGAACAGGTAAGTTGAACTTCTGATTGCTGCCCAAAGGCCAGTGCGGACGAAAAAAGGCAAACTGCCGAAATAAAGTATCTTAGCATTGAATACTGAAATATGAACTGCAACCTGCAGCAAGTATATGCTCAAAGGTAGTGAATTATCCCCGCCTGAAACCGGACAATTAATGGGATTTATCGCCTTCTTTTACCGGTTTGTTGTATTTCAACGGGTTGTTTTACCAGTTTCACAATTCTGAACCAGCTCAATACTTTTAGGGTAACATAGGTTGGATCTAACTCAAACCATTTTGCGGCAAAGTTGGCGCTGGACGGAAACTTATGGTGATTGTTCTGAAATAATTCGCCCAACAGAGCAAAACCCCAAATTTCTGAATTTTTGGAATGGTCGCCATTTTTGTAATTCTGGTAACCGTATTTATGCCCGCACCAGTTTACCAGAGCGCCTTGTACCGGACCCATCAAATAATGAATGGGAAGCATAAGTAGCCAAAAAAAGGACAAATCAAATTGCCAGATGAACAAAAGATAAATACCGGTGTAAATGGCACCCCATCCAATCCGCACGGCCCAATGGTCGCCAAATTTGTCCATGGCATCCCATTTCGGAAGGTCATGGCAGAATTTTGATTCCGGACTAAGTTTACCGCTTACAAAGCCGTTGTATATGTTTTTGGTATGTTTCATCATGCCAAAAACATCCTTGAAAAAGTGGGGCGAATGCGGGTCTTTCGGCGTGTCGCTGTATTCATGGTGCATTCGGTGCATTACGGCGTAAGCCCTCGGATTTAAAAAGGAAGATCCCTGGAAAAACCAGGTCAGGAAATAGAAAACTTTTTCCGTAACCGGATGAACCGTATACATCTTATGTGATACGTACCGGTGGAGGAATGCTGAGTGAAAGAAAAGTGAAAGCAGCCAGTGGCTGACAAAGAATATGAGAATATAAATCATTTTAGTGCAGTTATGTGCTGCCGTGTTTTAAATTATACTCAAAGGTAGCCTAACTTCCACTACGAAATACAATTTGGGATATATCCCTTTCAAAAATGAGCTTATTTCGAATTAAATATTTGATTATTAATTATATGTGACTAATTAAATTGATGTTAAACTGAAATTAACACATCACCGATACATGGCAGAAATTGTTTGGTAGGCATGGGGCAGTAATGAAACATGTATAAAAATTGAAAATTCCGATTTGTCAATTAAACTGGGTTAGCCGCCAATTTGTAATCAATAAATCTTATATTTGGTAATTAATACCCCCCCTTTGATATGAAATATTTTTTTATCGCATCCCTTTTTATAGCTGGATTTGCCGTATCTGCTGACGCCCAAAATGCCGGAAACGCCCTTCATTTTGATGGTACCAATGATTACGTATCGGCACCGCTTCCTCCTGTTTTTAATAATATTCCCACAAACAGTTTTACGATTGAAGCCTGGGTCTATCCGCAGGGAAGTTCGTTTAGCCGTATTGTTTTTGCTCAGCAGAATACCTCTAATTTTGTTTCGTTTGGGGTGTCAATTAGCAATACGGTGTATTTTTATGTAGTCTCCTCAGGAACAACTTACAGTATTGTTACAACAAACGCTTTACCCATTAACCAGTGGACTCATGTTGCAGCCCGGTGGATACCCGGCTCAAATAGCACTGAGGTTTTGTTTAATGGGGTTTTACAGGCTGCTGTACCGGGCGGTACTTCTTCTACTGGTAACAGTTCAGTAATGACGATTGGGGCGCGTTCTGACGGTACAACACAGTTTTTTACCGGTATGTTGGATGAGCTTAAAATTTGGAATTCGGCGCGCACAAATTGCCAAATTGCCGGTAACATGAATTCAACCCTATTGGGTACAGAACCCGGGCTTTCAGCTTATTACAAATTTAACCAAGGCAATGCAGGGGCAAATAATGCGGGTATTACAAACTTACCGGATTTGAGTTCTGGCGGTTCAAACGGTACACTTCAAAATTTTGCACTCAACGGCATGCAGTCTAACTGGTTGGCTTCGGGTGCTACAATTTCTCAAACAGGTTTATCTCCCGGTTTTACTTCCAGCCAAACGGTTTCATTGTGTTCAGGTTCAGATTACACATTTCCTGACGGGAGCACGGAAACAAATATTACCTCTGGCTTGGTTCATGTGAGCAACCTCATATCAGTTGCTTCATGCGATAGTTTAGTGACCACAACAGTGAACCTGCTTCCGGTATATAACACGTCTGAAAACGTGAGTGTTTGCAACGGAAGTGATTATACGTTTCCGGATGGTAGCACCCAAACCGGTATTACCTCCACAGTGGTTCATGTAAGTAATTTAAGCTCAGTTTTACTGTGCGATAGCAATATTACCACCACCGTTAATGTGAAGCCTGTGTACAATTTAGATGAAACGTATGGTGTATGCTTTGGCTCCGATTTTACATTTCCCGACGGAAGCACCCAAACCAATATAACAGCTACGTCAATCCATGTGAGCCATTTTTCATCCCTTGACCTGTGCGACAGTATCATCACAACCACCCTGAATATTACTGAGGTAGATACCTCTGTTGCCCAAGTGGGTCTCACGCTCTATTCAGGCGCTTCGGGCGCCGATTATCAATGGATAAATTGTGAGGGGAATATTCCCGTGCCCGCTGCAACAGGGCAGTCGTTTGCCCCAGGCGTAAGCGGCAGCTATGCGGTAATTGTTACAAAAAACGGATGCCCGGATACTTCTTCTTGTTATACAATTGTTACTCTTAGTTTACAGGATGAAGACAATGCCGGCATTTCCATTTTTCCCAACCCTAATACGGGTACTTTTTGGCTAAATACGGGTGCCTGGAATGGGGAAATGGATATACGGATACTTGATTTAACCGGAAAAATACTGGCTTCATTCAAGCAGACTGGAAATTCGGTTTTAGAGCTAAACATCGAACAGCCCGCAGGCATGTACCTGGTTTCTGTAAATTTGGGCGATGGACGGCAACGTACTTTTAGAATAATCAAAAACTAAAGGGCTTTCCTAATCCATAAGCTCAAAACAATTGCAATTGCCCCGATTCGGGTCTTTTGAATAGGCTCAGATCATAGGGCGGGATTGATTTATCTGCGAAAAGGCGTTTATGCCATAATTTGTGTTGTTGTGCGGTAATTTCGGCCAGTTCACCGCTTCCGCGCATGCGTTTTCCATATTCTGAATTGTTTAGCTTGCCCCCGTGTAAACTTTTAATTTGGGCTAAAACCCGTTCGGCTTTGTCCGGATATTGTTTCCGAATCCAATCGGAAAAAAGCTCGGCCAAACTCCCGTTCAGGCGCACAAGCGTATAGGCCACATCGCTGGCTCCGGCATCGGCGGCGGCCTGCATGATGGAGGGCAGTTCATCCATATTGATAAAGGGAATCAATGGCGCTGCCATAACTCTTACCGGAATTCCCAAACCTGCTAATTCACTTACCGTTTGAAGCCGTTTTTTGGCCGTGGCCGTGCGGGGTTCCAGTTTTAGGCGGGTTTCTTCGTTTAAGCTGGTGATGGAAAGGTTTACATGCACCAGATTCAGTTTGGCTAATTCGGCCAATATATCCGCATCGCGAAGCACCAAGGAATTTTTAGTAATGATTCCCACCGGATTTTTATACTCCAGAAATACTTCCAGCAGCTTACGTGTGATGCCCAATTTCTTTTCGGCCGGCTGATAACAATCGGTATTGCCTGATAATACGATGGGAGCTGGAACCCAACCGCGTTTGTCAAAAAAAGCACGGAGCAGCTCGGGTGCATTTTTCTTCACCATAATATTGGTTTCAAAATCAAGCCCTGCGCTGAATCCGTAATATTCATGGGAGTTTCGGGCATAACAATAGATGCAGCCGTGTTCACATCCCTGATACGGATTTAAACTCCATTCCGGGCCGATGTCCGGGCTTTTCACCCGGTTAACGATACTTTTTGCCGATTCTTGAAGATACTTGGTAGGTATAACCGCTTCCTCAAAATCATCAATTCCTTCTACATGAGCCTTGCTTTTCTCTTGTTTCAGAAATGAATTTTTGGTTTGTATCTGGGCTCCGCGACCTTTATGTAGCATACATTACAATATTATTGTCAATTTTTATGACAATAATATCGTACAAATTACTGAAATACACAAGAGGCCGATTAGAATTTCAAGAAGGGGATAAAGCGGGCCACTTTTTTCTGGTAGTTTTTGTATTCGGGATATTTTTTGGCTGAAATATCTTCGCTGAAATCGCTGCTTCCTTTAAACAGGATGAGTAAAAGCATTACCCCGGCCACACTCCAGTTCAGCCAACGGCCCGTAGCCGCCACGCTAAAAAAGTAAAACACAATCCACACACTCTGCTCGGCCATATAATTCGGATGGCGCATGTATTTCCATAAACCGGTATGGGTAAATCCAAGAGAGTAGGGTTCTTTCAGTTTTTCGCCTGCTTTTATCAGTCTGTGTTTTTCATTCTGGAAATTCCACTGCTGCTGGTCGGCTATGGTTTCTATTAAAATAAATCCCAACATCAGTGCAGCCAGTACATAATCAAAAATGCCCAGGGGCACATCGGTGCTTTGCATCACTACCAGTGCCGGTAATGAAAACAACAGAATGAGTGTCATCTGGTATAAACAAATGAAGAACAGGTTGAAAAGTGTCCAGCGCCATTTGCCGCCTAGGGCCGGATTTTGGCGCAATACTTCCCAGCGGTAATCTTCTTCCCCCTCCCAAAATTTGAGTTTGTAGGCTCCCCGGCGCGAGAAATTGTAAGTAAGTCGGATTCCCCAGATGCTTACCAAAATAGCCATGAGTACAATCCGCTCATTCCAGGATGAGGCATAGGCCACATACCATACATAGATAATGGGCATGATGCTCCATATTTTATCCACCTGGCTGGTATTTTTGGTTAACTCACCCAAAACAAAAGCAAAAATGGCCGTTCCGAGCATGATATAAAGCAAAACCTGTAGGGTTTCTTTTTGAAGTGTATTCAGCGGCTGGTCAAAATAAAAAGCAAAAATGGGAAGGATAATAAGGGTAAAAATCAAGATGAGTATCGTTCGTATCATATATGTACTAATTTTATGCAAATATGTGCATTTCTAAATTATTCCTAATGGGTATAATTCTGAAAGCCTTTTGAATGCTGTTTTTGTTTAACTAATTTCATATTTTGTTTTATAATACTTCATCAATGTCAGATTCTTTATATCAATCCTACAAGCGTTTTAAATTTCAAAAGCAGTACGACTGCATCATCATCGGCTCGGGTATCAGCGGTTTGGCTCTGGCCTCCATGCTTACCCGTGAAGAAAAAAAAGTGCTGGTATTGGAAAAACATTACACGCCCGGCGGATTTACGCACACCTTCACGCGCGACGACTGGAAATGGGACGTTGGCGTACATTATGTGGGTGAAGTGGGTTCAGATAAAACCTTGATGAAAAGTACCTATGATTACGTAAGTGATACGCCAATTGAATGGGCCGACATGGGTGAGGTGTACGATACTGCTTTTTTCGGAAAGGAAAAATTTGAGTTCAAAAAGGGAAAAGAAGAATACAAAAATCAGTTAATCGCCTATTTTCCGGAAGAAAAGGAAAAAATTGAGGCTTACATGAAACTGCTTTTCGGTTTAGAAAAGAAGAGTATGTTATTCCAGTCATGGAAGGTATTGCCCCGTTTTTTGCGGCCTTTATTGGCGCCCTTTTTGCGAAATCCGTATTTGAAATACACCTCGCAAACCACCTCGCAGATGCTCCAGAGCCTGGGTATGAGCGAGAAATTGCAGGCCGTCATGTGTACCCGTTTTGGTGATTATGGCTTAACTCCCGATAAATCATCGTTTGCCATGCACGCCCTGCTCGACAGGCATTATGTGTATGGCGGGTATTATCCGGTAGGCGGCTCGGCGGTGTTTTTTGATAAAATTGCCCCGCTGATTTTAAAAGGCGGCGGCGATATTCTGGTGCGGGCAGAGGTTGACGAGATTTTACACTCGGGAAAAAAGGTAAGAGGCGTAAAAATGGCCGACGGAAATGTGATTGAAGCCCCTTTGGTAGTGAGTTCTGCCGGGGTGGAAGTTACTTACCGGCATTTATTAAAGGATAAAGCTTTGTATGAAAAACTGTTTGGCGAGATAAAGCCTTCGGTGGCCCATCATTGTTTGTATCTGGGTATTGATGGAAGTCCCGAAGAATTGAATTTGCCCAAATCCAATTATTGGATATTTCCTCCGGGTTATAATCACGTAGAAAATTATGCCAAATTTCTGGCAGGTGAGGAGGGTGCGCTGCCCCTGGCGTATATTTCATTTCCCGCAGCCAAAGATCCCGCATTTCCGGGTAAGTTTCCCGGCAGGAGTACCATTGAGGTAATTACACTCGGTAATTTTGAGGATGTTGAAAAATGGAAAGATTTACCCTGGAAAAAGCGTGGCGACGACTATGAAGCCATTAAACAGGCCATCAGTACCCAACTGGAAAATGTGTTATACGATTACGTGCCGCAGGTAAAAGGGAAAGTGCTTTACAAAGAATTGTCTACCCCATTGAGTACACGTCATTTTGCCGGATATTCCAGGGGTGAAGTGTATGGGTTGGAGCACTCTCCCATGCGTTTTGCCAATAAAAATCTTATGCCCGAAACCCACCTGAACGGATTTTACCTAACAGGACAGGATATTGTAACCTGCGGTGTAGGCGGCGGATTAATGGCAGCCATGCTTACGGCCAGTGCCATATTGCGCAAAAATATGGTGAAACAGATTATCAAACATGCCAAGTCAAAACAGCTTACCTAATTTTATATATTTTAGGCCACCTTTATATTTAATTAATCATGTTCAACAAACTTAAACACCTAATCCCCTTTTTTTTGTTTGTTATTCCTTTTGTTCATGCGCAGGATGTGCCCAAACAGAAAGTTACTATCCAGTTTGAATTTCCGGTCTTGGCCGGGAAAGAAATCATCTTGGCCTATCCCTTTTGGAATAAAACCTATGTGAAAGATACCCTGCGTTTGGATGCCTACGGTAAAAATTTGTATACCCCTGCCGATGGTTTGGAGCCGGGAATGTATTACATCGTAGTTCCGCCTGAAAATAAGTATGTTACTTTTTTGGTGGATAACGAGCCTCTCTTTGCCATCAAAGGAGATCCGAATAAGGCAACTGAAAGTTTCAGCTTCACCCAGTCGCCCATAAATACGAAGTATTACAATTATCTGCGTTTTATAGAGGGAATGAAAAACCAGATTGAAGCTATAAATGCGGATGTAAAGTTAGGCGAAGCAGATAAAATTGCAGCATTGGCAGAAATAGAAAAAAAGGTTGATGAAAGACAGCTTTTCAACATGGGTATTGAAGGTAGTTTATTGGGTAAAATTATTGAATTGTCGCGTAATCCGGAGCTTGAAATAACCACAAACAAAGCAGAAGAACCCCGTGTTTTTTATGCCTACCGGGAAGCATATTTTAAAACAATTGACGTAACGGATATGCGACTGCTGAGAACACCGATGCTGGCTGAGCGAATTAATTATTTCTTAGATGAATTAGTGGTTAAGCAACCGGATTCAATTTTAACATACTGTCACCGTTTCATAAAAAATGCAGAAAAGTCTCCACCCGTAAGGAAAGTGTTAATTTTGGAACTGTTGAATAAATATGCTAAACAGAAGTATATTTTTAGCGAAGATATCTATGCAGAGTTGGGTAAGGCTTATTATTCAAGTGGTCAGGCTAATTGGATAGATAAAGACGCACTAAAAAAAATAACGGATAATGTGGAACGCTTATTGAAAGTGAAAATAGGAGTGAAGGCTCCGAATTTTAATTTGCCCGATCGAAATTTTAAATACTACTCCTTACACAGCCTCACTGCAAAAGGGTTTGTGTTATATTTTTATTCTACTGATTGCGGGAAATGTGCAAGAACATTACCCAAACTGTCCTCAGCTGAAAAAAAATACCGTTCATCCAATATTAAGTTTATTACCATTTTGGTTAATTCGAAGGATGAAGTTAAAATCAATGAGGTGTTTACTAAATATGAGATGAGCGGCTTTCTTAATTTGCTGTCAAGAGAAAGAAACATTGCAACTGAGTTATATAACTTTACGTCATATCCGGGTTTTTTTGTATTGGATGCCAAGCATATAATTTTATCCAAACGTTTCGATGTAGATCAATTAGAACAGGTATTGGATTCTCATTTTTGAAAATGCTAAATCTTCTTCTTTCCTAATTTCTCATGCGTTTCATTTATACCCATTAGGGCTGCAGAGCCATACCATTTAAACAGTTCTACCTCAAATACACCCGCTTTTACGGCCGGATCGGTTTGAACCAATGCCATGGCTTCTTCCAAACTGCTTACGTTCAATATAAAAAGACCCCGGTATGTTTTTTCGTTTTTTTCAAACGGACCTGCCAAAACCAGTTTACCCTCATTGGCCAGGCGGCTCATGTTACTGAAATGACCCGCAAACAAACTGTCGGATACAGCCTTTTCCAATTTCCCGGTTTTGCCCGTTTTTAGAATGGCCAATACATAGGATTTCATTCCGTATTCATCGGCTCCATATTTTTGGGCCAAAACGGAATCATATGCAGCAGGATTTGCCTGTGAAAACAAACATTGCGGGCTGCTAACAATGAAAAGGATGAACTGAAAAAGGAAAATGTATTTCATGGTTTGTGATTTCTGTTTACCGAAGTTAAAGATAAGTTTCCGTAAACAAAAAAGGGAACGCCATGCGTTCCCTTTCATAAGTATTTAAATGAAGTTTTATTGGAAGTTATAGGTACCGTTCAAACTGCGGTTTACCTGTGTGTTTACCCCTTGAAATGTTTGAAAACCGGTAACATCGCCGGTTACTTGTACGCTTGTGGGGCTAAGCACTTTAATAATGGCTTCTACTTTTCCCTCGTATTCGTTGCTATCAAAGAAAATCTTTTGATTCTGTAACGAAATGGTGGCCACACTTTTGTTCACGCTGGCTGTTACATAATTTAATGTAGGATACGGCGGAGTAATTACCCTTGCTTTAATTCGGTAATCTTCATTGGTGGTAGTGTCCGGAATTATAAAAATACTGGCATTTACACCGGAACCAAGCCATAAGCCGGTGAACTTATCCAATGTGGCTTCTCTTTCGCAAAATGCGGTATCCAACTCGGTGGCATCCTCATCATAACTGTCGTCTGATAGTTTGGTACAACCTACTTTGTCTTTCTTACACGATACTAAGGAAGTTGCGAGGAACGAAGTGCTTACTAAAGCAATTAGAATTAAGAATTTTGATTTCATAGAATAATGGTTTAGGTACAAATATACTAGTTCTTTAAAAAAAGAAAATACTTGCTTATTTTTTTCGATAAAAAAAGGGAGCAGTCTGTTTAGACTGCTCCCTTTTTAAATGTATTTAATCGGATTAGTTTTTCAAAAACTGACGCAATACATATTGTAAGATACCTCCGTTCCGGTAGTATTCTACTTCAATTTGTGAATCCAGACGGCTGTCTACTTTAAACGTAATTTGAGTTCCGTCTGCCTTGTGGGCAATTACGTTCATCTCTTTACAAGGTGTTAATCCTTCACCGATACCCAGGATGCTGAAGGTTTCTTCGCCGGTTAAACCGAGTGATTCTGCTGTTTGGCCCGGTTTGTATACCAATGGCATAACACCCATTCCAACCAGGTTACTGCGGTGAATGCGCTCATAACTTTCGGCAATTACGGCTTTCACGCCCAACAGGAACGTTCCTTTAGCTGCCCAGTCGCGTGATGAACCAGAACCATACTCTTTTCCAGCTAGCACCACCAATGGGGTGTTTTCGGCCTGGTAACGCATGCTGGCGTCATAAACGGTGGTTTCTTCGCCGGTAGGCAGGTATTTGGTGTAACCGCCTTCTTTTTCGGCCAGTTTGTTTTTGATACGAACGTTGGCAAACGTACCACGCATCATTACTTCGTGATGACCCCGGCGGCTTCCGTAACTATTGAAGTCGGCTTTGGCCACACCGCGTTCGCTCAACCAAATACCGGCAGGCGTAGTTTCTTTAAATGAACCCGCAGGCGAGATATGGTCGGTAGTGATGGAATCACCCAACATAAGCAGTGTGCGCGCTCCGGTAATGTCAACCGGTGTTCCGGCTTCTGCGGATAAATTATTGAAGAAGGGCGCCTCCGCAATGTAAGTTGAGTTTGCATCCCAATCAAAAATTTCGCCACCCGGTGCTTCCAGTGCTTTCCAGGCATCATCACCTTCAAATACGGTGGCATAGCTGCTGGCAAAATCTTTGCTGCTCACGGCTTTGCTTACCATTTCGTGAATCTCATCGTTGCTTGGCCAAATGTCTTTCATGAACACGGCATTTCCGTCTTTATCGCTACCGATGGGCTCGTTGTAGATGTCAATATCTACCCGGCCGGTAATGGCATAAACCACCACCAGCATCGGCGAAGCCAAAAAGTTCATTTTTACCTGCGGATGGATACGGGCTTCAAAATTACGGTTTCCGGAAATGACTGATGTCACAACCAGTTCGCCACTATCAACCGCTGCAGCGATATGATCAGGAAGCGGTCCTGAGTTTCCGATACAGGTTGTACATCCGTAACCGGCCAAGTTGAATTTCATAGCTTCGAAATCTTTCAGCAGGTCGGCATTGATTAAGTAATCCGTAACGGCTCTTGAACCCGGTGCCAATGAAGTTTTAACCCAAGGCTTCACGGTAAGGCCTTTTTCCAGGGCTTTACGGGCTACTAACCCGGCTCCGATCATTACATCCGGGTTGGATGTGTTGGTACATGAAGTAATGGATGCAATCACCACGGCTCCGTCTTTCAGTTCATAGGTTCCTGCATCGGGCGAATTCACGCTGATTTTTTTATCGGAAGCACCATACGTTCTGCCAAAGCCTTTTTCAAGCTCTGCGGCATAGGTGGTTTTGAAATCTTTAAGTAAAATTTTATCCTGCGGACGTTTAGGTCCGGATACAGTAGGTTCAACCGTTGAAAGGTCTAATTCCAACACGTGCGTGTAGTTGATTTTGTCTTCATCGGCACGCCAGAGCATATTGGCTTTACAGTAATCTTCAACCAGTTTAATCTGATCTTCGCTGCGGTTGGTTTTGCGCATGTAATCCAGGGTGCGGTCATCAATCGGGAAGTAGGTAACCGTACAGCCAAACTCCGGACTCATGTTTGAAACCGTGGCACGGTCAGGCACCGAAAGGCTGTCCAAACCGGGACCGAATACTTCCACAAATTTCTCTACCACGCCATATTTACGCAGTAATTGGGTAATGGTGAGTACCATATCGGTGGCGGTGGTTCCTTCGCGAAGCTTACCGGTAAGTTTTAAACCGATAACCTGCGGCATGGTAAAAAATAAGGGTTGACCCAAGAGGGCGGCCTCAGCTTCAATACCACCCACGCCCCAGGCAATAACGCCGATACCGTTTACCATCGGGGTATGCGAATCGGTTCCTACCAAGGTGTCGGGGAACGCATATCCGTCGCGGGGGATGATTCCTTTTGCCAAGTATTCTAAGTTAACCTGATGGCAGATTCCCATTCCGGGAGGCACCACGCCAAAGTTTTTAAAGGCTTTCTGGGCCCATTTCAAAAACTGGTAACGCTCTTTATTGCGCTCGTATTCTAAATCTACGTTTTTGCCCAAGGCATCTTTCGTACCGAAAAAATCAATTTGAACAGAGTGGTCAATAACCAAATCTACCGGTACAAGCGGATTAATTTCAGAACCCTGTTTTCCTTTGCGAACTGCTTCCGCGCGGATGGAAGTGATATCCACCACGGCCGGAACTCCCGTAAAGTCCTGCATAAGTACCCGGGCAGGTTTAAATGGGATTTCTTTGTCGGCAGGCTGGGGTTGCCAGTTTAGGATGGTTTCAACATTTTCTTTGGTGATGGCAAAATCATCGAAATTTCGGATGGCGTTTTCTAGCAAAACCCGGATAGAGAAGGGCAGTTTGGAAATGTTTTTTCCTTGTTCTTCTAAATCTTTAAGGCTGTAATACTTAAACGTTCCAAGTGCGGTGTTTAACTCCCGGCGTATGCCGTACAAATCTTTTTCCATAATAATGTATGCTGTATGATTGACGTTCTTGCTGCAAAAGTAATATTTTACTTTAAAAAAAGCGAGTTCGTTTTCCCCCCATTTTCATCTAAAAATGCCACATATGTGCTAGTATTTTTATTTCGGTTTTTCAGCTATATTTGATTTTAATAAATCATTAACTCATGAAACGCCGTAATTTTTTTAAAAATGCAGCCCTGGCGGGTGCCGGAATAGGTTTGGTTTCCTTAAAAGCAAATGCCCGAAGTGCGAGTTCCCTTGCTTGTACTCCTCGTCTTTTTAATGACCGGCAGACTGTGGTTTCGGGTTCTGAATACATGCTTTGGGAAATTATTTTTTGCCTGAACTCTGCTAAAACACCCGAATCGGCTCTTTCCGAAGACAAAGGGTTGACATTCAGGATGAGTCACACAAAAGCTGAAGTTACTAAGGTATACGAAGCCAAATATGAAATTCAGTCTTCAAAAGCGATTGCCGGAAGTACCACCGTGAAAACTGTAACCGCTGTTCAAACCTCCGTAACCAAATCAGAATTTACACCCGGCTCGGCCTTAAATTTAAAGAAGTTGGTGTTTCGCTATGATTTTACCCAATCTTTCGGGAAAATAGAATTGTTAGACGCAAAAGGTGGTTTGCATCACACCATTCATGAATATGACGATACGTATGATGATTGTTTTTTAACCACCGCATGCACGGCATTCCTGAATAAACCCGATAATTGCCCCGAGCTCATGGAATTACGGATATTTCGCGATACGGAATTGGTTAATAATGCGGATGGAAGAAAATTGGTGGATGAATACTATGACATTGCTCCTCAGATTGTGCAAAATATAGCCCGGAATCCCAAGAAGGAAGAATTATTTAATGCCATTTACACGGATATGATTCTTCCTACCCTTGAGCGGATAAATGCCGGTGACAAACAAGGCGCAATTGAGGTTTACAAATCGTATACCTACAAATTGAAAGCCGAGTTTGGAGCTTAACAATCCTTATTTTAAAACAAAAAAGCGGCTCATTCGGGCCGCTTTTTTTGTTTCAATTGTAATCCTTAAAATGGATATGTGCTTTGTGTTACATCTGTGTAGGCAATGAGCATGGGTTCGTACATGGAAGGGTCAATCTCTCTTCCGGCCCCGCCGTACATGGCTGCTGATTTCGGGTCACCCTTCTGCACTTTCGCATATTCAACTGCTGCTTTTAAATCCTTTTCAAATTCTTCTACAATGCCGTCATTGGTAATTTGTGGTCCGGTTATACAGAAGTGGAAACCGTTGGGATGCTGTTGTCCGTTCATCCGCCAGCCTTTGGTTTTGAGGTAATCGTTTACGTGATAAATATTAAAATGATCCGATGCCACGGCGGTCATAAATAACGAATCGCCGATGAGTTTAAGTTCGGGAATTCCGCGAACGGCTTCTTTCATGCGACGGTTCACGTCAAAAATTTTGCCTGCCCTGGCCATATAACCTTCCTTGCCGTAATGTACCATGGCGGCCCAGGTAGCGGCAAATAATCCGCCCGATTTGCTTCCGTTGAAACCCGTGGAAACATATACGCCGCCCGGCCAGTCGGCAGTGGTGTAATATTGGTAGCGGCGCAGTTCTTCACTGCTGAATAATACGGTAGATGTTCCTTTGAGTGAGTAGCCGTATTTATGTGTATCGGCCGACATGGCGGTAACGCCCGGCAAGCGGAAATCGAAAACCGGACATTCAATTCCCAAAGGCTGTGCCCAGGCCAGAATAAAACCGCCCAAGCAGCCGTCAACATGTAAACCGATTCCATGCTTCAGGGCCATTTCAGAAAGTTGCTCGATGGGGTCAATGATGCCGTGCCCGTAATTGCCGGCCGAGCCTACCATCATGATGGTATTGGCGTTAATTTTACTTTCCATTTCTTTCAGGTCAACCTGAAAATTGGCGTCCAGTGGAATGGTAATGGCTTTTACGTTTAAATAATGGGCCGCCTTAAAAAATGCCGGATGCGCCGAAACGGGCAACAGGATTTCCGGCCGCTCGATGTTTTTCTTATCTAAAGCCCATTCACGGTGTACATAAACCGACTGGAAAATACTGTCGGTTCCACCGGTGGTAAGCGATCCCACGGCTTTTTGTGCCGGATTGCGTTTCTGCACTGCATCACCGTTAAAAATATCCAAGGTCATGGCAATAATTTCGCCCTCGTATTTGGTGAGCGAAGGACATACATCGCGCTGAATGGAGTTTACCTGCGAGTAGTAGGAAAAGGTTTCATTCAGAAAATCATAATGGTCCTGATCGCCGTGATAAAATGAACCGGAGATTTTTCCACCTTTCCAGGGCGCACTTTCCCTGGCATGCATTTCTTTTATCTGCCGGAGCACTTCCTCGCGCGGTGTTGATTTTTCGGGCATGCTGCGGTTTACGGGGTAACTATCTTTATACGGAAAAAGGGAATCAACCATTTCGGGATTACTTCGCATCTCGTTCATAATGAGGTTGATTTTTTTATCATCGCTCATGCTGCGTTGAACCGCTCTGGCCAGTGATGGTAAGTGTTTTACGATTTTTTTCTCTATGAATTTCTTTACGCTCATATCGCCTTTTCGCTTTATTTTTCAGTTTCTAAAAGTAGCCGTTTCTGCTTTAGCGGATACACGGTGTGAATAAAATAATTAAAAGAATGGTTTGTTTAGGCAAAGGACGGATTCATGCTTTTATTTACCGCATAAATCTAAAAGTTCCAACACGGCCAGTTGTAAGGATTGGTCTTTTCGGATCGGCTCCTGAACGGGTTCTTGCTCCCAAGTCAGTATTTGCTCTAGGTTAAATGCATTCTGGGATTGACACATGAAGCCCGGCTTGATTTTCATCTGTTCGGCCAGGTATTCCTGCTCGGTTTGTCCGGGTGTAGGAATGAGGCAGGCTCCGCGGTTTAGGGCGTCTAAATCCATCAAGCCCGAATATCCGCTCCGGCAAATAATCCTGCGCGATTCGGCCAGGGCTTTTTCCATTTCGTTTTGATGGGCTAAACCCATACAATCCAAGTTAGGATAGTCTCTACCGAGGGCTTGGCTTTTACCCCTAATCAACAGAAATTTTTTATCCGGAAATCCGGCAATCTGTTCCAAGAATAAACTTTCCAGTACGCTGCGCTGGGGTTCCGGACCTGACAGAATCAGGCAGGCATCGTATTTGATTTCGGAGTTTGGCAGGACTTTCATACGGCTTAAGGGGCCGATGTACCGGGCATGTGTGGGTATTTTGGTTCCGTGCGAGAGTTCGCCGGCCAGTCCGGGTTTTCCGGCGGTGTCCGGAATCCAAACCCGGCTGTATCGCTGCATGTATTTGCGATGTTGCAAAAAAGCCATTTTATCGCCGAGCGCATTTCCGGTTTTAATAAAAATTTGATGGCTGATATAAACCGATGGTACCTGTTTTGCGTAGGCTCCGAAACGGTTATCCGAAACAATGGCCTGTATATCGTAGTTGTTTACCAATTTTTTCACGAAGGCCGTTTCTGCTTTTATGCCGCTGAGCAGGGCCGGTGTTTGTGAAAGCATGCTCCATACCATGCTTTCACCGGGTTCCGGATAGCGTACCGAAACCCCCGGGAAATGCAACCATTCCAGTTGCGGAAACTCAGTCCGTAGTAAATCCAAAGGACCTTCATCGGCCGCCAGGATTGGCTCGGCGCCGGCTTCCAGTAAGGCACGGATAACCGGAATGCAGCGGCTTGCATGGCCTAAGCCCCAGTTGAGCGGACAAATGAGTATACGTGGTTTATTCATGCCTTATTCAGGGGTGAAGGTAAAAAAAGACAGGCGTATTATTGTAGCGGTTTGCTTAGTTTTGACCTAAATTCTTAACGCATTGAAAACAGCACTCATCACAGGAGCCGGAAAAGGCATCGGAAGGGCAATTGCCATCGCTCTATTAAAATCGGGTTACCGTTGTTTGGTGGTTTCGCGTACCTCCGCCGATTTAGAAACGCTTCAACCTTACGGAGCTGTGCTGCCTTTTGTGGCCGACCTGAATGATGCGGAAGCGCGTGCTTCGCTGGCTGCTTATGTATTGAATGAAAATTTAGTACCCGATGTGTTGGTCAATAATGCCGGTTTTTATTTACCCGATACAGTTTCTTCACTGCCCTCGGCCTTGGATCAGAATTTGAACAGTAATCTTATCCAAGTGCGTGAACTCACGGCCCTGCTTTGGGAAAGTCTCATACAGCGGAAAAGTGCCTATGTGTTTAACATCGTGTCGGTGCTGGGCAAACAAATCCGGCCCGAGGCGGCTTCGTATACCATTGCCAAACACGGACTGGCCGCCTATAACCGCTTACTTTTTAAAGAAGGTAAAAAGCAGAATGTAAAGGTGACCGGCATTTTTCCGGCTTCGGTTTACACGGCGGCCTGGGAAGGTTCGGGCGTAAACCCCGATTGGTTGATAAAGCCTGAAGATATTGCCCAATTGGTCATCACTTGCTTGAATCTTTCGGCGGCGGCTGTTCCCGATGAAATTCACCTGCAATGTATGCAGGAAGGTTTTTAGTTTTTATTAAAACCGAGGATGATTTTACCGGCCTGCTTTATAGCTTGATTGAGATTCTGTTTTTTCTGTTTGTAGGGGTTTGTGTTCTATTTTTTAATCATCTTGTAATTAGGGTTTTAATTCTGGCTTAAATGGGCCGGAGATGCTGCTTTTGGGCTTGCGGAAACGGGGTTTTATTTTTACCCAAATCAAGCGGCATGCTTCATCAGGCTCCATTTATCCGTATCGGTTTGCCGGCTTTGCTGGGAATAGCGTGTTATACTCTATTTCCTTTGGATGCGGATTGTATGCTGTTCATCTCCTTTTTCTTGTTTTTGGGGGCATGTCTGTTTGTATTGCCTTTTGCTTTTTTCCGTGATTGGCCTATTCGGTATAACCTAGTTTTTGGCGTATTGGTGAGTGTTTCGCTGTTTAGTTTTTTTTATGCATACGCGCATATGCGCAGGCCGCCACAGCCCGTTTTGCCCTTGGAACCCATGCCGGTGAAAGCCATTTTGAATGAAGCTCCGCAGGAAAGGGAAAAATCATACCGCTGTCAGGCTCGTTTGTTATATTGTTATACCGATTCAGGCATCCGGCAATTAAATGCGGATGTGATGCTCTATTTTTCAAAAGAAATTAATTGCAGCCATTGGGCGCCGGATGATACGATCAGTGCTTACCTGAGGCTGAACCGGATTGCCGGACCCAAAAACCCGGGCGAATTTGATATGGCCCGCTTTTATGCAAAAAAGGGGGTGTATTATTCGGCCTATGTGTCGCCCAAACATGTATTTGCCCATCAATCCTTCCGGGCCTGGTCTTTCCGGAATAGAATGCACCGCGTGCGGAACTACACAGCCTCCATTGCCGATCCGTATTTTAGTTCAGAAACGGAACGCGGCCTGGCCAAAGCATTGGTATTGGGCAATAAATCTGAACTGGATGCCGAAACCATAAAGGAATTCTCGGTAAGCGGAACTTCGCATGTGCTGGCGGTTTCGGGTTTGCATGTGGGCATTATGTGGTTGGTGGTGGAACGCTTGTTGTTTTTTCTGAACCGGCGCAGGGGAACCCGCATCCTTAAGTTTGTTATATCGTTGAGTCTGCTTTGGGCCTATGCATTGCTAACGGGCATGAGTCCTTCGGTATTACGAGCCGCCATTATGTTTACCTTTTTTGCAACAGCCGGAATGCTCAATAGGCGTTACCATTCCATGAATATTTTATTTGCCTCGGGTTTGTTTTTGTTGATTTTAGATCCGCAGGTATTGTTTTTGCCCGGTTTTCAGCTTTCGTATCTGGCAGTGGCGGGAATTCTGTTGTTATATAAACCCTTTCGGGATGCCGTATATTCTTCAAAGAAATGGCTGGTTAAAATTTGGGAACTTACGGCCCTCACACTGGCCGCACAGGTAGCTACAACGCCCGTTTCCCTGTTTTGGTTCGGACAGTTTCCGGTATGGTTTGCGTTTGCCAATCTGCCTATTGTGCCGCTTTCCGGAATTACCTTGCAGTCCGGCATTGCCGCATTTGCCTTACATTGGATTCCCGGTTTGGGTGATGCCGTTTTCTGGCTGTTTAAATGGCTCGTGAAATTACTTGGTCTGTTGGCTTCTTTTTTTGCTTCACTGCCTTATTCGCTCGTATATCTGCAAGTTTCGGTGCTTGAAGTTTTTTACCTGTATGGTTTTTTCTTCTTGTTGGGTTTTTATGTATTGAAGCGTAGTCCGGCTTTATTTAAGGCAGTATTGTTGGCGCTCATCGGGTTTGTGGCACTTCAGGTGTATGCCGAATTTCAAAAGGAAAAAACCGAAAATCTGGTCGTGTACGCCCTTAAAAATGGGGTAGTGGTGCGTTATCATCACCAAGACCGGGTGTATGAATACCGTTCTGCGGAGGTAGACGATAAAAGTTATGGTTTTGCTGTGGCTCCGTCCGACCGGCATTTTGGGGTTCGTACAAAACAGGTTGTGCCGGCTTTCAATGGTTTTGTGCAATTGGGGCCATACAAAATAGTTCATCTGCAACAGACAAACCGCAAGTTTAATCCGCCGGCACCGCTAGCTTGTGATTTTGTAATCGTGGGTAAACTGTCCTATCTGAATTTTGACCGGCTACAGGAACAGTTTCGTTTCCGTAAATTAATTTTAAGCGGGGGAAGTTCCCTAAAAGCCCGGAATTTTTGGAAAAAGGAATGCATCAAACGCCAAATTCCTTTTGTGGATATTGATGAAACGGGCGCTTGGATATATAAACGGTAGAGTTAGTTTTTTACGAATTTAAGTGTGCGGCAAACCGATTTCCCATTTCTTGCAGTGATGAAGTATATTCCACTAGCCCATTCTTCTACCGGTATTTGCAGTGAAAGTTCACCAGGCGTATTTATAAGTTTGCTGTAAATTGTGTTTCCGGCAAGTGTGCTGATTTTAATGCTCGATACTTCACAGGCTTCACAACTAAGGTTAACCAATTCGGTGCCGGGGTTTGGAAAAATACTAAAATTACAATCCGGGCTTACCTGAATAACCGGCTCCGCAGGCACATATGAAACCCATGGTCTTGCCTGTTTTATGACCAATTGTCCTTCGCTGTCTATTTTATATTCAATGTCCATAGCAAAACTTGGATTGCCCAGTGCCCTGTACAGAAGTGCAAAGCGATCATGAATGATGGCTAAATAAGCTCGCAATTCTTCAATTTGGGATTCGCTCATCAGCAAGGAGTCTGAACTCACCAGACTTGAATACTGAATGACCGAAATATCATCCTCTCCCTCTGGATAACGCTTTACAAGCATTTCTTCCGGATATGTGCTTTCGGGATTTGTGATTAGTTCTTCGCCCAGCTGGGAGTTAAAATAGAATGTATTTTCTGTGTTATATATCGGGTCGGCGGATACACCCACGCCATTTACTTTCTCGTCTTCAAAATTCGGATGGCATAAAACGCCCATGGATGCCACCAGATGATTGACGCGATAAAATTCACGCTCTTCAAAAGCCCTAAGGTTCCATAAACTGGCGAATACTTCTTTTATCGTTTTGGATAGATGGCCTTCGTTCGGATGATGTGTTTTTGAATCGTATAATCCGGCTCCGCTAAAGCCGGGTAAGTCCTCGTTATTTGTGCTGGAGCGGCAGCGGATTGGAGTTCCCGCCGGGAATGATTGCTGCAGGTTCGTTAGTTCTTCCATCATCCAGGCCGGCATGGTACCCTCTTCAATGCCATTTCTGAGTTCACTTAGTTGGACATCCCGCACATTCCGGTCCGAAATAAAAGCCGGATTTTGCAGCATCTGTTCTATTTCATCAAAAAAGCCGTTATATTTCATGAATTCTTGGTAGAAATAAAACGGAATGCCAAATCCGTCCGGTATGGTTCCTTCAGGAAATCCGAAGCTTTGCATGGTGGCCAGATTACTGGTTTTTGCTCCAAATCCGTCAAACATGCCAAAGTTAATTTCCGAAAGCGGAAGATATTCAGTATAACTTAAATTCAGGGGCGGTGTTTGCGCTTCGGCAGGCCTTAAATTTTCATACCAGGCGTTTACTTCTTCCACCGTAGCTTCGCGGATTTCGTAATTGCTGGCATTGGTCTTGAAATAAATATAATGGTTTACCAAATCAGCAATACTGTCAATTTGAAGGGGATTGCGAATGAACGCATTGGGCACATTATCATGAATGGCCCTTAAATTTACATGGGCCAATGGCGTCTGAATTACCGAAGTAATGATTCCGCCAACCCTCGGTAAGGAATTGGGAATTACTTCATATAACACGATATCTTTTATGTCGGGAACTTCTCCGGGCGACATCACACGCAAGAAACCATAGCCCTCAGCTTGATTCAGTCCCCAGTAATTTATGCCGGCATATACATCCGATTCAAATACCACCGGAACCCGTGAGTTCAGGTATAGTGAAATATTGTCCTGATAATCCTGTTCATTGTTTTCGGTAATAAAATACGCCAAATTATTATTTAAGAATGGCATATTGGCGGCTAAAAGTTCCTGTGTACGTTGCACAATTTTAAAATCCTTGGCATCATTGTTGCTAAAGTTGAAGGTATAGGTTCCCAAGCTTCCGTTTCCTGCCATTACGGATGGGTTATAGATGAGTTGGCCTTTTATAACACCTGGGTTTAGGTGGTTTATTCCAAGATAATCACCAAATTGAGCATGCAGGGCATAAATTGCGCTGTTCATGAAATAAATTTTGGGAGCGGAGGAGTAAAAATCCAAAATAATGAATTTGGTATATTCTACTTCGTTGAGGTAATCTACCCAAGGAGTGTTATTTTCGAGCGTAGAGATGGAATGAAATGCTTCTACCGTATTTAGGCATACTAAGCCATGTTCAGACGGTACTGAACTTGCTGCATTTAGAGGGCCTTGAAGGGGCATGTTAGTGAACTCTTCAAGGTCGTTTAATCCGTCGCCGTCTGTGTCAAAAGGGTTGGCGGAATCGTATTCCCAAACCTGGTAATGACTCTGCGGATAGGCTTTCAGTGGTTCGCTGAGTATAGTGCTTCCTGCATCTCCAAGGCTCATGGATGTGGTGAGCGCAAAGGCCGAATCAGGATGGTGCCTTACCCGCAGCACATAATATTTTCCGAAACCCGATTGTATTTCAATGCGAACTCTTCCGTTTGCATCTACTGAGTAGTTCTGAATGGGAACTTGCTGTGCCGATATAGTGCAAACAACTAAAAAGAGAAAAATTGAAGCTAAACCTGCTTTCATTTTATTGGTGAATTCAAATCTTGGTTCGGTTTAAGGAAAGCAAGTTATGAAAAAGAAAGCACTTGGTCAAATCTACATGTTAATATCTTAATTTCACTCACAGCTTATTTAATTCAAACAGCTGCATGATTTGTGGTAATCATTAAATTGTAATAGCATATCATCCGGAATCAGGTTATTGTTGAGTCTGACCGCATCTTTAATTTTTTCTTTATTGAATTTTGCGTTAAATGACATAAATAGGTTGTCGATTTTGCCTCCTTTGGATTGTTGTAAATCATATATCAGTGTTGGGCTGGAGCAATCAAAGTTAAATGTATTAATGGCGAATTCCCTTGTTTTTTTGTTGGATACTGTTTTGAAGTAAACTTTCATTTTCTTGATGTCGTATACGATTGACCATTCACCGCTTAAAACCACTTCATTCAAAATTTGGAAAGAATAGTCGATGATTGGTTTTTCCGGTTCGTAGTTTTTAACCATTTGGGCTGCTGTTGTAAATCGGCACTCGCTGTTGTTTTTGAAATTGGTTAGTGATGTTTTGTACGGCTCATTTTCTAAAACAGAAACGGGTAAATTATCGTCTTTGTAAACAACCATTGAATTATTTATAAACTCAATAACGGCCGTATTTCCGGAGCTGTCGCACACTAAATAATGCAGTTGCTGTTCAATGGGGCTGATTTGCAAGTAATCTTTGCTGCTGATTACATCCTCAATGCTTGCCGAATTATCTAAATGGTATTGGATCCATTGCAGTTCATTTACGGCTTTCCGTCGGTCGTATTTTTCGTATTGGGCCGGAGCCAGCATGATTTCAATAACCAGGCCTTTCTCATTTATGCCGCCAAATGGAAATTCAACCCCATATTGGTTAAATGAAACGCTACCGTATTTTGAGGTCCAGTCAATTGGCTTCTCCGGCGGAAAAACCAGCGAAGTTTTGTTTACGTTACGCTTATTTACGGCAATTATTCCAATGTCTGAAAGCCAATCCAAGTTTCGTCCGAATACTAATTCGTTTTCAGTTTTTATTACAAACGTGGTACAGGCTAGGCTGTATATAATTGGGATAAAAAAGATGCTCAGAGAAAGTATAGCTTTTTTCATTATCTGATTTTATTCACTTTAACGTTTTGTTTTTGGTTTTTATTATATAATTGAACTTCAAAGGCTATCAATGCTCAAAATACTCGCCGATTAACTCTCCGGCATGTTTATTCAGAAATTTGGTAATGGCTTTGCTTTCGTGCTTTTCTAAGCTGTCGTATGCGCTCTGGTATGTTTTGAAAAAATCGCCCAGAACGTCTTTGTTATAGAGTCCCAATACCTTTCCAAGATCTTTTTTTGGGTTGATTTCACCAATTTTACTGATGAGATTTTGAAGCCGGTTGACATTAATCAGTTTGTATATTTCTTCGCACAAAAACCGGGCTTGCTCGCTCAGTTCTTCCCCTTCATGCAGCAGTTTGCTCAAAATCTCCTTATCGATATGGCTGTTGTTTTCCGCCCATTTTTCGTTTTTATTTTTTATCAGAACCCGTGAGCCTCCCCTAAGGAATTGGGGCTTTATGGGCCGGATGACCACACCTTCACAAAAATTGCCCGGCAGTTCCGGTAGTTTGAATCGGGCCGGCAGGGTAGTTTTAAATTCGCTGGGATAGGCCAAACAATCGGCAAGCGAACCCCTGAACAAGGTTTGGGCATATAGGAATCCCATTTTTTCAAACAGGGCATTTGCCGTGTCCAAATCCAGGTATGTCCCGTTGTCTAGAAGAATGTCGAAAGCATAAAAATCATTTCCGGGGCAGTAATAAATACCGCGCTGAACCAGTTTGGCATCTGCAACCGGTGGTACTTCCGCATGCGGATATCCGCCCCCGAACAACTCTCCAAATATGCTCAGGGTTTGTGTTTTGTAAAGGCGGTTTACCTCTTCAAACAGTTGTAATAGCTTGTCCTCGTATTTTGCCCGTACCAATTTTGCATTGAAGAACTCTTCCGTATCTGCCAAGATAGCTGTTCGTTTGGCACATGCGATGTTTTTTCCGTCTGTTATAAAACTGAGGTTAGCTCCGTGCACTTTTTCCTGAACTGCATATTCCAGGTTGCCAAATCCTTGTTCCGTAATGGACTGGATAAAGTCTTTCTGGTAAGCGTTTTCAATAGAGTTGTATTTGTTAAATTCCATGTGAGGTTAATTGGTCTTTTTTTAGCAAAAGTGTTGATTCTTAACTTTTGTGAAACGCAGTTTGGCTTGCCCCTTGCATTAGGGCAGCACATGGCAAAAAGAGCCGGTATAGTTTACCGTATCCGGACCCGACCAGCCAAAACGCCCCGTAAACGATCCCCTAATTTCATCTACGAACGGTAAATTCGGATTTAAGGCATTTTCGGCCGTGTTGCCGTATGCATCAATGGTAAGTGATAAATCATAACAGGCCCCGAACGTGTTATTCCAAACCAGTACCACATTGCTGAGGTTACCGAAAGTATAGGTACCGGCTCCGCTTGGGTTCGGTATTCCGGCCTGAAATGAATACACATTCCCGTTATCGAAACCGAAATTGATTACCAGGGTATCTTCATCGGCCGTGTTATAGCGTAAAAGGGTTGCACTGCTGATACCAGAACTGCCTGAATTAATGCTTCCTTCGGTTTGGTGGTTCATTTCCAGGTAACTGTTTGTGCCTTCTGCACAGCCCGTGGTTTGTTCATCGTTTTTACAGGCTGTAAACCCGGTTAGTATGAGCAGCAGTAGGAGAGGTACTCTATTCTTCATATAAATCAATTTTTATCGTTTAGGTTTTATTTTTGTTCTTGTATTGATTTAACGTACAAAGCCATTCGTTTCATTCAACTTTTTCATGTTCGAAAATAGAAAAAACTTTTAATTAGGTTTGGGGTTTTACAATAAATAATATTTCAAGTTGTTAAAATATTGAACCTTTTTATATGATTTGAGCAGCACTAACAGCTTGTTGGAGTGTTAAATACGATGTATTTTACAATTTGGCCACCCGTTTTGCTATTCTGCGCAACAATTTTAAAAATGTAGGATGTGGTAAATAGCTCTGAAGGTAGCTTTTCTATTGACTTAATATGTTTAATCTCATTGTACCATTCTATTCCGCATCGGTCTTTTACGGCCGACTTATACTCTTCAATGGTGAAATTTATTTCTGCATCTATCCACTCTTCATTCGACATGAATTTTAGTTCATTTTTGTCAAGTTGAATTTTATTCCATTCTGATTCGTACGTTTTCCAATTGTAGATTACGCAAAAGGGCACATCAATTTCTTGATTTGAATGCATGGCCATTTCGTAGCTTACCTTTTCGTAAAGTTCAATTTTATCATATTCAGATTGTTCAATTTTGAACTTTTTATCATAAAACCATTCGCCCGGGAATAGGTTAAAATATGCGGTGTCTTTATCTGTGGTGTAAATACTGTCATTCTCCCAATCATCCATATCATCCCAGCCCATGTCGATTTTCTCCATTACGATTGTTAAATCTGAATATTGAATGATCTGTGTGCCCGTTCTTTCATTATCATTTGAAAATGCCCTGTATGGTTGGAGTGTATTCCATGGCCTTTTTATTTCTATGCTTTTTTTACTCATGTTGTCTGATTTTTCTGCATGGTCTCCGCCCCAATTACAGGATGTTAAGATCAGAAGCAATGAAAGCACAATGACATAATTTTTCATTTTTTAAAAGCGAGGGTTGGATTAAATTTAATAATCGTATTTTAATAAGCATTGATTATTTCAATTGCCTTTTCTAAAACTTCGTCTTTCTTTAACCGAATTCCTTCTATGGTCGGCTTAATTTCGATGTCAGGAACAATTCCAATTCGTTGCGTTTCTCTGCCGTCCGGGTAGTATACGCCAATGCCGGTCATGAATGTCTTATAATTTCCGGGAAATGTAATCAGCGAAACGTTTCCATCTGCACCGGCCGTCTGACTGCCAATGCTGATCACATTTGCTGCGGTTTGTAGGGCCATTAATGTAAATTCAGCGTGGCTCTGAGCTGTTTCGTTAAAAAGTAAGACTACCTTTCCGGTGTAATGTGATTTGTTCTTCTTGCCACAAAAATAGGGTGCCGTGTAATGATAAATTCCCGGGTATGAAAGGTCGGGTTTTGTGAATTTGGCGAATGGTAATTTGTCTGCATTCAAGAAATTGGCAATCCTATACATTGTTCCGTTGGGATAGTTTCTAACATCAAAAATGATTGCTTTGGTATTTTTTAATTTATTCAAGTATTCATCCGTTTTTTTGGGCTGTAATAATCCCAAATTTATATACCCGATATTTCCATCCAAAATTTTACACGTGTCATTTTTATTGTTTTTTGCCCGATTGTATTTGAAATCTTTGAAATAATACATGTAAATCGTTTTTTCTGAAACAACTCCGTTTCTTTCAAAAATCGTACCCACAGAATCTGTCTGACCATTAAAAATGGTGTAACTTAAATTGCGTAGTTTGGTTGCTTCATTGGAGGCTCCAATATATCTTGACTTTTCCCTGATAATATCTTCTATGGTCAAGTGGCCTACTTTTAAAAATACATCACCTTGTTGAATGTCATTTAATTTACATAGTGAATCATTATAGAAGCTTGTTACAATAGCTTTATTATCAATAATTTTAGCATGAAAAGGAGCCCATTTCGAACCAAAGTATTGATAGGTATATTTTGTGGCAAACCTGGCATGGCTGTCATTTAATTTGGCTGTCAACTCAAGCATGGCAAGATGATACGAAACGGTATCTTTTGAATCCTTGAATTTGGGAACCATTTCAACCAGAACTTTATTCCAGTCCTCTCCGATTCTGTACTTATAGGGAAAGAAGTAATTAATGATATTCCAATAACGGGATAGTCCCAATAAGCGTAATTCGGCTGATGGGAAAACAGAGTCCGGATACGCTTTTTCGTTATCATATCTTGTATTTCCAACCGAAGGGGATTGTTGCACGTAATAATTTTTTCCCTGATTTCTGTTTTGGTGAATGAATTGCAGTTGTTTCGTTAAGTCATGGGTAAAAACGCTTGAATCGCTGAGCCAATCTAAATTCAGATTGAATTTTAAACTGTCGGGAATTTCATTTTTACATTTTTTGCAGGGATTTACCATACCCAAACTTTCAATCCACGCCAAATAATAGGCACTGCGTTCTTGTTTTGATTCCAAAGAACTCACTTCTTTAAGTCGGACCATAAATTCCTTGTCCCATTCTATTTTTCCTTTTGCCACGGTCGGATGATGATATTTCAGAAAGCCCCATACCTTACAAAAGCTTGCAATTCGTTCAGCTTCATCCGGGCTTGTTTGCGAAAAGCCGGCGATGGTGCAAGAAAAGAAAATGAATATTGCAATGCCTTTTTTCATGTTTTTATGCTTTGTATTGATAATCGTGGTTTGCATACTTTGGCTTCGCAACCATCATACCTTTACAGACTTATTTTTACTTCACCGCATTCGAAAACATCTCCTTCACCATTTCATCCGCTTTGCCTTTTAATAGCCAGGCCATACCGAAAGCTGTTAAGGCAATGGCTTCAAAAACGAAGGTTACGGGCCATTCAAAGGCCAAATACGCTTCTAAAAAACGGTGGTATACAAATATGAACACGATGGAACCGATAATCACCCAGCCGCAAATTCGATAGAATAAATCATGTTTGTCGTGTCCAAATTGTTCTTTGTGTTCTTTGCGCCTGAAATTGACCAAACACAAAATGGCAATCGCCAGAAAGAAAAGCCCGGCAAACACGTAATGCACAATACCCACGGCATGCGTAACCGTAAATACATACAGACTGTCGGAAATAAAAAAGTCTTCGCCGGTGGGGAAAATGACGATGCCCAGGGCAAAGATGGCGGCCAGTGTACATACCCGCCTGTCTGATAGCCAAGGGGTTTTATCCCGGTCTTTTTGGTAATCGTAGCCTTTGTAGCAGAACAGAAAAATAGCCACCGTTACAATAATACCAATAAACAGCGGCGCCGAGGCCGTATAATAAAAATGACTGATGGAACTCTTCAAATTCCCCATGGGCATGTAGGGGTTTGTGCCGTTTAAGATGGCCAGTTTTTTATTGTTCAGTAAATCCAGGTTGTTTACCAGGGCATTGGCGGCCCAGCAGGCCCAGGGCAACAAAATACCCAATACACCGATGAGGCGGCGCAAGGTTCGGAAGGAGATTACGTGAGAGTCCATGTTTTTTTGAGTTTGGTTAAAGGTTTTTCAAATGCGTTGGCTATTTAAATGCTAAATCACTCAATATTTGCTTGATGTTTAAATGCTTTGCGTCTTGAATTTTCTTTGAATGTTCAGCTACTAATCCAATCCAATGATATATTTTATTTTTCTCTGCTGTCTTAAATTCCCAATATTCTGATAGTTCAGAGGCAGGTGTATTATAAATTGTTTCAACAATACTTGGAACATTATCGAATAAGTTCAAAAATATTCTTGGTACTTTTTTATAAGTTTTCCTACCTATTAAATAATCGCTCTTACCGCCTGCGGTGAATAAGTCACGAACATTTGGGCAAACAACTGCTTCACGTGTTACTAACCAAATTGCAAGTCGTCCAAATTTATCACTTCTATTTCCAAAAAGTTCAGGGAAATAGGTCATTGCTCTATTTTTGAGTTCTTGTTTCTCATTAAGTGATAAATTATTCCAAATTCTGATAACAATATTACTTGGCTTGCTATTGTTTTCAGCATCCATCCACCAGAGTTCTTCGCCAGGTTTTAGCTTACTTTTGTAATAATCAACTATTGGTCTGATTGGATTTTCTTTTTTTCGCAAGGTGTCGTAAGGCATTTTGATTTTATCGAAAATGGTATTTCCTTCTTCCAAATTCATATCAATCAAATAGCGTGGCGAATGTGTTACCACAACTTCAGACAAAACTTCTTCGTAAGGACGACAACGAAATTCAATTGGGCTTGCCAACTTGGCGAACAGCATGAAAATTCTTTCGACATTATCAACTCTCGTACTTTCTAAAACGCTATTCCCAGTTGTTTTCCAATGATTTTGTGTTGTAGTTTTTACTTCAATTCCGTAGTACTTTTTTGCGATAATATCTGGAAATTTTTGCCCGCCGATAAGCTCTATCGAACTTTCAAAAGCTGTTCCGACAGCCAGATTGGTCATTACATCTTTTACATATGGCTCAAGGTTTCTGCCTAAAAGAGTTGATATCTTCTTTGATGACTTTTTAGCGTGAACGTTTAATTCTGAAATTGTTGAGTTGATCAACAAGTCAAATTCTTTCCTGTTTGGGTCTGGATTTACTGAAACTATCATTGTTATTTCTTGAAATATAAGTCCCAAACTTCTTCAATTCGTTTTGCCAAATTGTAAGCTAATAGTGGTGGAACTGCGTTACCAATAATTTTATATGCCTGTGATGGACTAACTAAAAAAGAACCTTTTCTTCCGTTTTTGTTTTCTATTACAAAGTCGTAATCAGGGGGGAAGGTTTGAATTAAAGCACATTCCCGCACTGTTAATCTTCTTTCTTTTAATCCATCGTTCAATTCAGTTTCTATTTGCCCACCATTCTTTTTTGATAGTCGTCTAAATTCAATGTTTCCGTGATGTTCAGAACGAATGGTAGGTGATATGCTTGAAAGTTTTATCTCTGTTTGACCTTGACAATGTTTACCCATAAATTTAGCTTTTGAGTAATATTTTTGAGATAAATCTTCTGTTTGCTCGGGTTCTTCTAGATGTCTGAATACATCTTTTAGCTGAACAAAGTGTTTTAAATTATCGCCTTTAATCGTATATGAATGCGTTGGCTTGGGATATGGATTATATTGCTCTGAAATTGTTTCTTTTTCCAGTTCTGCTAAAGCAGATTTTTTCAAAGCAGATTTTTTAATGCCAATAAAAATTACTCTTTCCCGTGATTGAGGAACGCCAAAATTTGCGGAGTGTAAAACTTGAGGGTCAAGTACAATGTATCCGTTACCATTGGCTGATGAAAAGTCATTTTGAATAATTGATTTGACATCCCCAAGGTTTACGAGACCTTTTACGTTCTCTGCGATGAATATTTTTGGTTGCGTTATTTCTATAACTTCCTTCATCCACATGTAAAGTTGGCCGCGGGTTTCAATCGAAGCGGTTTTATTTTCGATTAATTCGCCTTTATGATTTTTATGCGAATTGAATCCGTTTCTTTTCCCCGCAACACTGAAGTCTTGACAAGGAAAGCCACCAGTTACGACATCTATATCTTCAGGAAAAATGTTAACTCCGTTACGGTGCATTTTCACCAAGTCAACAATACTTTCTTTGTAAAAATCTTCTGCATTATGCCCCCGTTTTGAAAAGTAATTTATCCAGGCATTCCTTGCATCAGTAAATATATCATTAGCGAAAACAGTTTTGAATTTAGTTTTCTTCAGTCCGATAAATCCATTTTTGAGTTTCTTGTCAATAAAGTGAGGGGTTAGAATTTCATTTACCGATGATTGTAAAACTGAAAATCCGCCTTCAAAACCCAAATCCATTCCACCGCAACCCGAAAAAAGTGAAAGCACATTTAATGTTTCTTTCTCAGCTTCTTTAGATACTTTTATCGATTTTTTGGGATAGTATAAAATATCCAGTTGCGGTTCTTCTACTGCGCTTTTTTCAACTTCTATTTTTTCTGTCCGCATTGTTAATTTTTTACAAGGTTAGACTTTAGATATTTCACTTTTTCCTCAGCAGCTTTAAGAATACTTAAATCGGCTTGCTCGCCCAGAATTTTGTAGGCAATAACATCACTTAGAAAATCATGCTGCAATTCTTTTTCGTCAACGTGGAAAAAATCTGCAATTTGTTTAATGATTTGCTTTGTGGGCTGCCTTTCGTTTCGCTCAATCTTGGCTAGGAGGGAAGTGTCAATATGAATTTGCTTTGAAACAAATTTTAAAGTCAAACCTGCTTCTTCCCTCAGATTTCTTAGATGCTCTCCGAATGATTTAGTCTTTTTGATTGCTGCCATATTGGTCAAATAATGTCCAAATATAAGAAAGGAGTTTTTATGGACAAAATAAGTCCAACTTAGTTTTCAACAATTTTTGAGACATGTGATATCAAGCTGGATTATTGTTAGAAAAAATGTAGAAAGCTTCTTTAAAAGCCCCTACTTAGACTAATTGAATCTTAACTTCATTGTAATTAATCTGTTCAATATGGAAAAGGATGTTTTCATAGTCTTCCTTACTGCATTGTTCGTTCTCCAGCCTTTGTGCTAAGCTGAAAACTGCGGTGTACGGTTCCATTGTTTTTTCTCCCTCTTCATCCAATGCCCAATCAAATGTTTCGGCCCATTCATAAAGTTCTGGGATAATCTTGTCTTTGTTCGTTTCTATTAGTTGGGGAATGTTCATTTTAGGGGTGATTTTTATAATGTGCCATAAAGTTAGTTTTTTATTAGTTTCAATCAAAATTTCGCAGAATATACATGATTTTCCGTGATTTTAGTCCAGAAAGCTTTGTTTTTACTTTAATTCGGTCGTGTGTAATTTTCGGGCGTGAGCGGCTCAACATTAACAGCCTGTAATCATAGGTTTCAATGATTCAATGCTGGGTATCACCTCAATATTTTCTTGTCCGTCAATTGACCAAAATTCTAATTCAGTCGGAAGGATGTCATTGCCAAATACAGCAACACCAATAGATTCTCCATGAATTCCAGTTCCGACATAGTCGATGAGCAGCGGTTGATTCGGTTTTATTTCATCGTCAAAGGAAGTTCCAAATAAGACAGTAGGGCATTTTTCGCAGCCGCATCTGGCTATAACTTTAAGTTTGTTTATCAGTTCTAACCATTCTGGTTTTTCCCTCATAAATAAAAAATGAAGCAATACCTTTTCTTCATCGTTTAATTCTCTTTTATGTGGGATTGAATATTTCATGATGCAGCTATTGATTTGCCTTGACGAAGGAGACAATTTTTAGCATATAAGTTGATGTGAGTTATAATGTTCAATTGAGCACTGAACAATCTTTTTTGCAAAAATGCTGTGCTTATTACAAAGCTATTTTTTTAGTTTATTTATGCTCAGATTCGTAGAAGTTTATGTTTATAAATCTTTGATTTATTTTTTAATTAATTAAATAAATAAGAATTTATGAAATTATTAATAATTTAATCCTTACATGGATTTGCAACTGATACCGTTGTTGCCAGCTGTTGTTCTTTCTATATTATCAGTGCTTAATGATATCATGTTATCTGATTTATAAATAGAACTGTAAATCTTTTAACTATCATCAGTAGGGTCAATAGAAATTCTATAATTAAAAAAAATGTAATCCCGTTCATTAAGTATAGATAAGATTGTTTTAATAATTCAAAATACTCAAAGTCCGACATGAGTTTTGTGATTTTTGTCGGATTTAGTTGAGTCATTAATACAAATATAATTGATAGGATTGATAATACTATTGTAAAGCCAATATTTATAAATAAATGATTAGTTAGCTCTATTCTAGCAACGGTCTTTTTCTTGTCTTCCGCCTTGACTTTTTCTAGTTCTATTTTTTGGTTCTCTTGAATTAGAGATAAAACCATTGTCAACAAGCTAAATAAAAGACCTGTAAAGATGGATAAACAAGTCAAAGTAATGTTAACATAATCTTTGTCAAACTTTAATCCTAAATAACAGAGACCGACAGATAATAAAATTGGAAGTCCAATGAATATAAATTTATCGGACTTTGGAATTTCCGTTTTATTATAGAATTGTTTTTTTTCATAGTGATAGAAAGTAGTCAAGTGTTGATTATAAATACTTGTCATTTCAATTCTATCAAATATTTTGGAGAGCCAGGTCATCATATGTACGGGATTAAATCATTTTTAACTATATCTAGAGCTTCATACATAATCTCTTTAAAGTCTGGCAATTTTGTATTTATGTCGATTTTGACTTTATCTGTAATGTCATATGCCGCTGAAAATTCAGTTGGTTTTGTAACGTTCATAATGCGTTTCCTACCTGCAACAACCACATCGGCATATGCTTCATTAAATTCGAATCCTTCTATTTTAACATGTTCAATAAAAGAAGCATCATCATATTTTAGTTTTTCCTTTATGCTCCAAAATCCTTTTTTGGCTTTAATAGATAACTCCATTTCATATAGGTCGTTTGACATGTTGTCTCCTTTCACTATATTTTCAGCATTTTTTTCTAAACCATGCTTTACGAAACGGATACTTTTTACAAAGCCATCTTTAACCTGTTTTTCAAATATGCTTGCTACAGAAAGTGAATTGAACTTGACAGTTGTATTGTTCGATTTAGTATTAGTGAATTCCCTAAAACATTCTTCAAAAACCTCTTTAAATCCATATTGCCTATAGCTTTGAGCAAGGAAAAGAAGGTCATTTGGTTTGTCTTTGTTTAAGTAAATTAGTAAAAGATAAGGTAAGCAGTGATATTGGTCTTTTGAAACAGTCCCAACTGTTTTTACTTGGCTTCCAGCAAGTTCGTCAATAGAGGTTTGAGGTCCATTGTGACCTTTCATAATTATTGCAATATAAATATTTTCTTTATCGCTTAGTTTTAATGTGTCCTTTAAATACAAAATTCTGTCTTGAGCTTTATTTTTAAAAACCTTTTTGACGTCAACAGACTTAATAAATTCAGTGATAATTGGCCTCAGCTCATTTGTTCCAAAAACATCTACAACTGATTTGTCAATTCCCTTATTTTTTTCTGTAAACCTTATTTTGTAGCAGTTTAGACAAATTGCTATTGATTCTTTTTTCTTTTTTTCCATTACTTATTTTTTCTTTTTAAATAATTTGTTTGTTTGTGTTGTCCTAAACTTGCCACCATCGTTTTGGCGCTTTGTGCACCTGCGGATTTCGGACTTATACTAACTTTTAGCGTCAGTAGAAAAAAAACTATCACTGCACCACAAAAGTTGATGCGAAGCAGAATGTTTAATTAACCATTTTATCCGCAATTGATCCAAACACTGGTTAGATGCAGATTTTCCTTTTTTATATTGTCATTATTTTTACATTTTTTGCACATACCCCTTTGTCGTTAAAACCTTCTTCAAATGTTACTAATTGTCCTTCTTTTATTTTCTTTAACTCACTAGTTGTTCTGATGTCAGGAAAAGAAGTTATGTGAGCAAAAAATTTATCGTTGTCCGATTCTATGAAAACATAACTGTCATTTTGTGTTTTTACAATATTTCCAATTTTTGTTCCTTCTGAAATTTCAAAGTCGATGACATAATTCAAACTATCATCATCAAATTTCTCGGCATATTTTAAAATTACTCGTCTGTTAGAAATAATCAGTCCAATTTGTTTTTGATTACGTTCAATAATTTTCTTTACATACTGGTAATTATTATCAATTTCTGTTGGTGGTAACATAACGAGGAAAGTATAAAGAGCGTCACAGAAATTCTTGAGCATTTTCGTATCGACAATATTTTGTTTTACGCAGTCTTCAAATACTTCAAAGGATTTTTTAAAATGGTTAATACCGCTATTTATGTCGCTTTGAACTTTAAGGTAACTTTGTCCGCTATTGGCATAAAGGGAAATTAACTCAGTATATGCCATCCTCAAATTGAGTGGGTCGAGCTTATCTTTTGAAATAAGATTTCTTATAATTTGAATTGCTTTGTTATATTCTTTCATCACGTTGTAGCAACGAGCAAATAAGAACGATGAAAATGGGTGGTCAGGCTTTAACTCAAAAACTTTCTCTGCACACTCTAAAGCCTTATTTGTATCTTCAAGATAGAAGAGTAAAAATTGAGCGTAGAAATACAATAAACGCGGATTGTTTGGTGCAATCTCTAGACCAGAAAGATAATCTTCTTCAGCGCTTAGAGTATCTCCACTTGATGCTTTTAAGAATGCACCAACTCTGTATACTTCGTAGTAATTAGGGTCAACACTTTTAGCTTCATTAACTTTTCTAAATGCATTTTTGTAATTGTTAGCTCTTGAATAGCTTAATGCTTCTGAAAGCAGCTTTGCTGCAATCCTTTGGTTTGGTGTTTCACAAGCAAGGGCGTTAATAGAAAACTCATTATAGTTATTAACTTTCTTTATTTCGTGTATTCCTGATGTTAGGTCACGAGATTTTTTGGTTATTCTCTTTACATATTCTGGGTCAACAGGGTGCTTATGTGATAAAAAATCTTTTGCAAAATCAGGTATGAAATAATATACTTCTTCAATATTAGAGGCGTCAATTATTTCTCTGCTAATTAAAGTAGTTTTAAAGAGTTCAATTAAATGCTTTCTTGCTACCAAAGTATCATAGTCAGATAGGTATAATATCTCTGCACTGCTTAGTTTCCGTCTTGATGCTCTAATTGAATTTAAAACGGAAATAGCGCCATCAGAAAGTTTTTCATAAACATTAGTGAGACAGAAATTAAGCAAATCATCTTTATTGTTTAGGACTTCTTGTGGTGAAATTCCCATTTCAACTGTGCTTACGAACCATTTTAAAGCTAAAGGATTGTAATAAAGTTTGGATGCAATATCTGCAAGTGTACTTTGTGGTAACTTCAATAGAATATCGCTATTCCTTATTCTTGCTATTTCTCTAATGAGTTTTGCACATTCATTTTCAGTCAATCCACTTAAAGTTCTTGGATATTCTAACTCGCCTAAACCAATTCTTGAAGTAATGACAATATTACATTTGGTTTGCGCTTTTCTAATGAAGTCACGAACTTCTTCGCTTTGTATAGTTTCGAGATTATCAATAATTATAAGTGTTTTAAACAACTCTAAATATTCAATAATAGCCTCAAGTTTATTTTCTTTTATAGACTTGTCAATGCTGTCTTTGATTACAGAAATTAGACCTGTGTAGTCTGTAATTGCGGTGTATATTTCTTCAATTCCTTTTGAAGTCAACATTGTTGTTTTTGCGGAAGTCCAAATAATAAGTTCAAATGGACATTTTTCACCCATATCAACTAAATCATAAGCAACTTTTACAGCCAAAGCTGTTTTTCCAATACCACCGTCACCAAGAATGCTAACAACTTTGTTGGAGAAAATCAATTTTTTAATTTCTTCAACGTCTTTAGTTCTTCCGATAAATCCTGTATCATCAAAATCAGGAATAGGTAAATTATGGATTACATTACTTTTTTCTTCATAAACAGATGTTGTTGGAATGCGAAGTGTCAATAAGTACGATGGGTCTTTTTCAACAATCTCTCTTGTCTCAATAGTTATCTTCCAATCAATTGGAGAATTGTGCTTTAGTTTTTGAATGAAATCATAGACGGTTGAAAAGTCTCCACCGAGTAGAGGTCTTGTGTGCATTACTCGGTTCCTAATTGGCGTCAGATCTGATAATTCCTTGAAAATTTCATTTAGATAGTCCGATGTTGCTTTAGGTAGAAATACATTGTTTTTTCTAAGAATTATGAATGAGTCGTGAAAGTCAATATAGTCGATTATATCGTCAATATTTCTTTTATAGTCAACGCCTGGATTTTCTTTAATGAATCTATCGACGACTTTTGAAACAAGTTCTTTGTCTTGAAAAAAAGTAATGTCTTCTTGAAAGGGCGTAATATACTTTTTAATAAGGTTCTTTAGGTCAGTTTCTATTCCGTATATAAAGGCTGCTAATGTTATTCTTGTTTCTGTAATTCTTGCCATATTATTATTTGTGTTGTCGTTCTGTCAATTTGCTGCTAAATCGTTTATAACCCCAATAAAAACTTCCTTATCCGTACCCTGTATGTTGGATAAGCCTGATAAACGCCTGGATTTATTTTAAGTAAAAAAGGTATCGGTTTAGCTACACTCTGCCAAATTTGGGTAAGATGCAGCATAGAGAATGTGCTTAAATCCAATAAGAAACCAAGACCCGGCAAGTACTTAAATAAAAACAAGCGATAAGAGCTATACTTCTCATTTTTGGAGGCCGGTATTCCCAAATGAATAAACAGAACCCGCAAAACAAGCGGCACTTGGGATGTGTACGGTTGTATTTTAGTGTTAAGGGTATACATACTAAGGGTTTACTTAATATGTCAAATATAGAATAAGAGGGTATTCTTTCCAAATTTTTGCAAAAAAAAGGCTGCAACCTTTCGGTGCAGCCTTTCACTAACGATAAGCCGGTACTACCCGAACAGGGTTTGTAATTTCATGGCAACACTCATGTCGCCCTGTACTTTAATTTTGCCGCTCATAAAGGCGCTCATGGGGTTCAGTTCTCCCTTGAGCAGGGCATGTAAATCCTCGGCCGTAATGCCGATGGTGCAGTCGGCCGGGGCGTCGCTGGCGCTTACTACGTTGCTGTCGCCTTTTCCGTCTACGTGGATGTGGCGGCCTCCGAAATCAAATTTTAATGAATTTCCCAAACGGGCTCCTTTGTTGGCACGCTCCGTTAAGTCGTGCAGAATGGCATCAAATGGCATAACTTGTTCTGTTTTATTGGTTGTTGTATCTGTATTTGTTTTGTTTTCCGTTGCCGGATTTTTGGCGTAATTTATGGATAATCCGGCATTTTTGTATTGTTTGTCGTCAATGATCATCTTAGCCAGAATTTCCCGCATAATCTCCGAAGATCCTCCGCCGATGGTTAAAATGCGGCTGTCGCGGAACATACGGGCTATTTTGTACTCTTCCATATACCCATATCCGCCAAAGAATTGTAAACATTGGGTGGCCACCTTGTCGCTCATCTCGGTAGAAAGCAGTTTCGAAATGGAACTTTCCTTCACGGCATACTGCCCATCGTTATGCAGGCGGCACACATGGTAATTGTAGTATTTTAAACTCTCCACTTCGGCGGCCAACTGCACAATGCGGTGGCGCAACACCTGAAACTTATTAATGGGCCGGCCAAAGGCATTGCGCTCGCCCATGTACTGCAAACTATACTCAATGGCAGCCTCGCAGGCGGCAATGGCACCCACGGCACCTACCAGGCGCTCCAGTTGGAGTCCGCCCATGAGGTAGATAAAACCTTGTCCTTCTTCGCCGATGAGGTTTTCGATGGGCACTTTTACGTTGTCGAACCACAACTCGGCGGTATCGGAGGCATGCCAGCCCAGTTTTTTCAGTTTCTTGGCCGAAACCCCGGGTGCATTGCGGTCAATCACCAACAGGCTCACCCCGTTCACTCCCGCCTCGGGATTGGTTTTTACCACGGTGACGATATAATCGCCGTACACGGCATTGGTAATGAATGTTTTTTGACCGTTTACGATGTAATGGTCGCCATTTTTGATGGCCTTAGTCTGGATATTGGCCACATCCGAACCCGCACCCGGTTCCGTAATACCGATGGAAGAAACCATTTCACCGCGAATGGTAGGTTTCAGGTATTTTTCCTTGAGGAAATCGGATCCATGTTTGAAAATGTAAGGCGCGCTCATGTATTGAATCACGCTGGGCGTAACGGCAAATCCGCCCGAAAACAGTTTCGAGATTTCTTCGCAAAATATAACAGAATAAAAGAAATCCACTCCCGAACCGCCCACCTCTTCGGGGAAGTTCAGTCCCATATAGCCCATGTCGCCAAATTTTTTCCAAATTTCCTTCGGAATACGCTGTTCCTCTTCCCACTGATCAATAAATGGGACAACTTCTTTCTGCAAAAAGTCTTTCAGTCCGCTACGAAAAAGTTCGTGTTCTTCTGTGAAGTAGTAGTTCATTTTTTTATTGTTTTTTTAATGTATTTGTTTTTTTTGTATCAGGTAGCAAGTATCAGGTATCAAGATAAAATTCACTGATGCCTTGGTGGTGATGATTTTTATTGAAAATTATATTTTTACCGCCTCTTAATACTTGATTGCTCCTTCCGTTCATGTTTGCTATTTTTTGTTGTTTCACCTAATTTCGCTTGACAAAGAACCCAAGCCCCTCGTCCTGATACTTGCTACCTGCTACCTGATACTTGATTATTCTCTCCGTTCATCCTTGCTATTTTTTTGTTTGAATGTTTTGTTGTTTCACCTAATTTCGCTTGACAAAGAACCCAAGCCTCTCGTCCTGATACCTGCTACCTGATACTTGATTATTCCCTCCGTTCATGCTTGCTATTTTTTTATTTTTTCGGTTGTTTTTTTAGACCGCTTCGCTGCAAGAGTCAAGAACCAAGAATCAAGATGCATATTGCCAGTTATTTTTTCTGATTTCGCTTGGAAAAGAACATAAGCCAAACGTCCTGCTACCTGATACTTGCTACCTGATACATAATACCATATTCCCATCACCAAACAATCCGCTCCGCCATACCATACCAAGCCTCATACCTTCCTTCATACCGTTCATTCATTTTATTACGTTTTATTTTAAGTGTGGGGGTGAGTAGGCCGTTGTCTACGTTCCACTCTTCGTTTAATACCACAATTTTGGCCACCTGCTGATAGGAGGGAAGTCCGCTGTTTAATTCACGCAAAGATTCTTCCAGGGATTCGGTGACGTCCTTGCAGTCTTCGGATTTTCCGATTTCGGAAAGCACCACCAACGCAATGGGCTGGGGAATTCCTAATCCGGCCACGCATACCTGCTCAATCATGTGATTTTCGCTCAGTTTCCACTCTAGCGGACCTGGAGCGATGAATTTGCCCTTGGCGGTTTTGAAGGTGTCGCTTACGCGGCCGGTGAGCTTCAAGGAGCCGTCGGGTGTAAGTTCGCCTTGGTCGCCGGTGTGCAGCCAGCCGTTTTGGATGGCCGCGGCGGTTTTTTCGGGCTCGTTATAATAGCCGCTCATGAGCCAGGGGGCACGCATGAGCACTTCACCGCTGCTTGCCTCAATTTTAATTTCTACCTGCGGAAGTGGCTTCCCCACCGTGCCGGGTTCAATTTTTCCCAGAGGCATGAGGGCGCAACCGCCGGCATTTTCCGTCATGCCATATATTTCGCGCAGCTCAAGACCCAGTTTGGCATACCAATTTTTAAGGGCTTGGGGCGTAGGTGCGGCTCCCGTCAAAATTACTTTTGCCCGGCTCAGTCCGAAACCCGTTCGTATTTTATTTTTGATGATACCCGAAATAATCGGAAGATTTAATAAGAGATTCAGTTTCCGTTCACCCAATTTATCAATCACCGCCAATTGGAATTTTGTATAAATACGCGGTACCGACATGAAGATGGTGGGCTGCACCGATTGCAAATTCTTGGCAAAGGTTTCCAGCGATTCCCCAAAAGAAATGGTTCCGCCCGTGAGCAGGGAGGCCACTTCCACAATCATACGTTCGGCAATATGGTTCAGGGGTAAGTAGGAGAAAAATACAAATTCGTTGAGTTTAAATACGCCGATTACATTGTGTTCGCGCTCCATTTGCATCAAGGCATCCGGTGAGCCGTAGGTGAGGGTAACGCCCTTGGGTTTGCCGGTGGTTCCGCTGGTAAATAACACGGTCCATATATCCGCTAATTTCGGAACGGCGGGTGTTTCAATGGGCTGCGTCTGTTGCAGAATACTGGCCCAATTTTCCTTGGCCTCTATTTGGGCATTGCCCGTGTAATGCGGGAAAGCAAGGCTGGGCAAATCGGTAGGAATAACGCCTCGGAGTGTTTCCCAAACGGGTACATCCAATTTGCCGATGAAGAGGAACCGGGCTTTACTGCATTGCAATAAATCGCTGAGTTCCGGTGCCGATAAATTCGGAAAAAACGGGGTAGATACATGTCCGGCCATGATGATGGCAAAATCGGCCAGAATCCAGTGGTAGCAGTTTTTAGAGAGGATGGCGATATGACTGCCCTCGGGGAAATTGAATGAGCGGATATGTGCTGCCATGCGGGCTGCCTCATCGTAGGCCTGTTTCCAGGTGATTTCGGTCCAACTTGAACCGCTGGGCTGGCGCAGATACACGGCATCGGGCGTCTGCTGCACACGCTCGTAGAAATACTCGATATGGGTTTTTCCGCTCATGCTGTTCTTGTTATTTGAATAAATCACCCCAGAGGCGCTGTCCGCCATCAATGTAAATGGTATCGCCTGTTATATACGAGGCCATCGGACTACACAAAAATACCGATAAATGGGCTACTTCTTCGGTTGTTCCCAAGCGTTTGGCGGGTATGGTTTCGCTGATTCCGGTAAGCAGTTGTGGCGGGTAATTGTCCAGTCCGGTTGATTGGATGATTCCGGGAGCCACGGCATTTACCTGAATGTTATATTTTGCCCATTCCACGGCCAGGGTTTTGCTCAGGTTTTCAACCCCGGCCCTTGCCGCTCCCGTATGCGCCATACCCGGAAAACCCCTGAAAATATTGGCAATGATGTTTACTATGCTTCCGCCGTTTTGCGGTATGAAGAAGGCTTTGGCTAAAATTTGGGTCATATACCAAGTGCCGTTCAGGTTGTTGTTTACCACGGCATTCCAGCCTTTATAACTGATATCGGCAGCGGCAGATGGAAACTGACCGCCGGCATTATTGATGAGAATATCCAGGCGTCCTTCGTTGGTTTTGATGTTTTCGGCCAGGGCTTCAATCTGCTCGGGTTCGCGGATGTCGCATACCACATACCGGCAAGTACCGAATGCGCTGAGCTGCTCCAGGGCTGTTTGCAGTTTTTCTTCTTTGCGTGAGGTGATGATTACGCTGGCCCCATAGCTCAGCAGTTGTTTGGCAATGGCAAAGCCTATGCCGCTTCCGCCACCGGATACCAGGGCAATTTTATCTTTGAAAAGTTCGGGTGCAAACATTATGAATTACGTAATGGAAGGTTCAACATTTCTCTGGTTTCGGCAATGGTGGCTACTTCACGGCCCATCATACGGGCCAGTTTTACGCCCCATTCGGCACATTCACCGTTTGATTTGGCCATTTCGCCGTTCGGAAGATAGAAATTATCCTCCAATCCCACACGGAAATTACCGCCCATTGTGCAGGCTACGGCGGCCAGTTGCCATTGTTTACGGCTGATGGCAATCACCTGCCAAAATGCGCCCTCGGGTACTTGTTTAATCTGGTGTATCAAATTTTCGGTACTGGCCGGAATGCCGCCCAATACGCCCATTACCAAACTATAACAGGCATTATCCGGAATCAGTCCCATTTCGCGCAGGGGCTCTACGTTGTGGATATGGCCGGTATCAAAACATTCCATTTCGGGACAGATGCCGTTTTCGTTCATGCTGCTCACCACTTTAATCATGGTGTCGAATGAGTTTTCGAATACGCCGTTCCAGTAAAACTGTTTTTGTTTTTTGGAGAAGATGGCGTAGTTCATACTGCCCATGTTAAAGGCGGCCATATCGGGTTTGGTGGCGGGCAGGTGTTTGATGCGCTCCTCAGCCGAAAGTCCGATGGCCCCGGTAGAAAAGTTGATGATCACATCCGGACAGCGTTTGCGCACCTCTTCGGTGATCTGTTCAAACACTTCGGTACGCCAGCTGGGCATTCCGTCATCCTCGCGTGCATGTATGTGCACAATGCTGGCACCCGCATCCACCGCACGCTTTGCCTCTTCGCCCAATTCCACCGGCGTATACGGTATATGCGGACAATGGCTCCGGTTTGTAGCCGCTCCTGTAAGGGCTGCGGAAAGGATTAGTTTTTTGTGTGACATATTTTTGTTCTGTTGTTCGATTGTTTTATTAGACCGCTTCGCTGCAAGAGTCAAGAACCAAGAAACAAGATCACGATTCCCATTCCTGATTGTTATCGAGACATCAAGGAATAGCAATAGTAGTTTTCCCCTCGTCCTGATTACTCGCTGAGCTCGTGCGCCGCTTTGCTCTGCTTGATACTTGATACTTGATACTGTTTTTCCTCGTTCGCATGACTAAAAACTCATTCCCCTCGTCCTGCTACTTGCTACCTGATACTGTTTTGTTGTTCGATTGTTCACTTGTTCGATTGTTTTTTTAGACCGTTGCGTTGCAAGAATCAAGCCCCGTTCGCTTGTTTAAAATCATATTCCCCTCGTCTAAATACCCAATACTAAATACCCAATACTGTTTTGTTTGTTCGGTTGTTTTGTTGTTCGATTGTTTTTTTAGACCGCTGCGCTCCAAGAGTCAAGAATCAAGAACCAAGACCACGATACCCATTCCTGATTGTTATCGGGATATCAAGGAAGAGCAACAAAAGCTTTTTCCCCGTTCGCATGACTAAATACTCATTCCCCTCGTCTAAATACTCAATACTCAATACCCAATACTATTTCAATCATCATTCCTCCACTCCGGCTTCCTTTTCTCCCTAAACGCAGTGAGACCTTCCATGGCATTAGGACTTTGCAGCAGTTCCATCAGCATGCCTTTCATGAGTCCGTGTTCCTCGGGGGAGGCAGATTTTTTTATGCGTTCGTAGGCCATGATTCCCATACGCATGGCCGTGGGTGAGTTTTCGCGAAGCTCGTTTAGGAGCGTTTCCAACGCCGCATCCATTTCTCCGGGGGCTACCACTTGGGTTACTAGTCCGAGTTGGGCGGCTTCTTCTACCGGCAGGTTATAACCCCGCACACACCAATCCAACACTTTGCGGGCCGGCATAACCTCGTTCAGGGCAGCCATAACCTGAAAAGGGAAGAGTCCGCGTTTTACCTCGGGCAGACCCAGTTTTATGCCCGATTGGGCCAGCACAAAACGTACACCGCAGAGTAAAAGAAATCCGCCGGCATACACATCGCCTTCAACCCGGGCAATGCTGGGTTTGTGGAAGGAGGTGAATATTTCACCGATGGTCACTTCTTTTTCGGGCTTCGGAATGCTGGAATCACTTTCTATAACAGCACCGGCAAATGCCTTTAAATCGGCTCCCGCACAAAAAACGTTCCCTTCGGCCTGCAATACCAACATTCGCACCGCACCGTTATAGGCCGCATACGAAAAAGCATAGGCCAGTTCATTTAAAAGCGGGGGAGAAAGAGCATTCTTCTTGGCCGGATTATTGAGTGTTATATACAATACATGGTTTTCTTCCTTAATCTTCAAAAAGGCAAAATGCTGCGTTCCAAAATGCTGAACTTGTTCTTTACTGTAATACATGAATCTATGCGTTATTAGCTGGATTTAACTGAAGTAATATACGGCCGGCTTCAATGTTTTCGCCTTCTTTCACAAAAAGGTCTTCAATGCTTCCGTCTTCCGTGGCGGCTATGGTGTTTTCCATTTTCATGGAGGAAAGAATGAGCAGGGATTGCCCGTTTTTAACGGTATCCCCTTTATTGACCAGTATCTTCACCACGCTGGCCGGTATGGGTGAGATATAACCGCCTTTTTCTTCGGAGGAATTCGTTTCCGGAAAGCGACTTTGACGCACCAACACAATCTGCGGTTGCGCATACTGATGAATATAACAGGTATTACCCAGGTTGTGAATGCTGAACTGCTGCACGATCCCGTTTATTTCGATGCTGTATTCATTTCCGCGCAGGAAGGCCGGCACCAAGGCATAGGTAGCTCCCGCACATTCCATTTCAAAAACACCCTTGTGAAAACGGTATGAAACGTTTAATTCACGGTCTTTATGGCTGTAGCTGATGCTTTGTTTTTGATAAAAATTGTTCCGCCATCCCAAAGGAATATTTTTCAGCATACGGCGTTCGGCTTGTTCTTCGAGGCATTTGGCCGCAGTCATGGCCAGCGCAGCCTGAATGAGGGCTTCTTCGTTGATGCTTGAAAGGGTTTCTGCCGTAAAATGGGTATCAATAAAATGGGTATCGTAATTTCCCTTACGGAAATCGGCATTGGCCAATACCTGTAGCAAAAACGACTGGTTGGTGCTTAATCCCGCACATACGGTTTTACGCAGGGCATATTCCATGCGGCTGATTACTGTTTCACGGTCGGGTCCGTGCGCAATGATTTTGCTTATCATCGGGTCGTAATAAATAGAAATTTCTGAACCGCTTTCTACTCCGCTGTCATAGCGTAGGCCTTCGGTTTCGAAAGGTTTCCATTCCAAAATTTTTCCCGAACCGGGCAAAAACTGATTGGCCGGATCTTCGGCATACAGTCGGCATTCCAGGGCATATCCTTCGGTTTTTACTTCTTCCTGTTTGAGCGGAAGGACTTTGCCTTCGGCCGACCGGATTTGCAGTTCAACCAGGTCTAAACCGGTGATGGCTTCCGTTACGGGATGTTCAACCTGCAGGCGGGTATTTACTTCCAGAAAGAAAAATTCATTTCCGCTGTAAATGAATTCCACGGTTCCGGCATTGTCGTATGCAAGTGCTTTGGCCAGACGCACGGCCGCGGCACCCATCTGTTGGCGTGTTTCTTCGCTCAGCACGGGTGAGGGGCTTTCTTCCAATACTTTCTGGTACCTGCGCTGAACGGTACATTCCCGCTCGGCCAGGTGTATGGCATTTCCGTGTTTGTCACCAAAAATTTGGATTTCAATATGGCGCGAAGAGGGAAAATATTTTTCAATGAGTAGTTCCGCATTCCCAAAGGAGCTCAGTCCTTCGCGCTGTGCGCCCTGAATGGCTTCGCCCAGTTCATTTTCGGCATGTACGATACGCATGCCTTTTCCGCCGCCCCCGGCCGCCGCTTTCAATAAAACCGGAAAACCAATTTTCAATGCCTCAGATTTGAGCCGTTCCTCGCTTTGGTCTTCGCCTTTGTAGCCGGGAATTACGGGCACTTCATGCTCCATGGCAATCGTTTTGGCGTTTGATTTGGAGCCCATGCGGTCAATGGCGTTCGGATTGGGTCCTACCCAGATTAAGCCTTCGCTGATTACACGGGCGGCAAATCCTGCATTTTCGGAGAGAAAACCGTAGCCCGGATGAATGGCATTTGCCCCGCTGCGTTTGGCGGCATCTATGATTTTATCCTGATTCAGGTAACTGGCTGCTACTTCACTTTCGCCGATGAATACGGCCTTATCGGCCATTTTTACGTGCGGTGCATGACGGTCGGCATCCGAAAAAACGGCCACGGTTTGTATGCCCAGGCGCTTACAGCTGCGCATGATGCGGCAGGCAATTTCGCCACGGTTGGCTATGAGTAGGGTACGTATGTTTGAATTTGTCATGATGTTTCGCTGATTACATTCTGAATACGCCGTAAGTATTGCTGCTGCTGATGGGTTTATTGTTTACCACGGCCAGGCAGAAGCCAAGGTGGTTCCGGGTTTCACGGGGGTCAATGATGCCATCGTCCCAAAGTTGGGAAGAGGCATACCAGGCGTTTGACTGTTTTTCCACCTCGCCCATCAGGTGGGTGCGGAGCATGGCGCCCTGTTGTTCATCATAGGGCATTCCGGCTCTTTCGGTGGCCTGGCGCTGGATCATTTCCATCACCCCGCTCAACTGTTCTGAACCCATTACCGCAATTTTGGCATTGGGATATGCAAATAAAAAGCGTGGCTGATAAGCCCTTCCGCTCATGGCATAATTACCCGCCCCGTAGGATGCGCCCACCAGAATGGTAATGGCCGGCACCTCGCTGTTTGATACGGCATTGATGAGCTTGGCTCCGTTTTTAATGATTCCGCCCTCTTCATACTGTTTGCCCACCATGAAACCCGTAATATTTTGCAGGTAAAGTATGGGCGTGAGGTTGCGGTTACAAAGCTGGATGAAATGGGTGCCTTTATTGGCCGATTCGGAAAAGAGTACCCCGTTATTGGCCATAATGCCTACTTTATAACCGTGAATACTGGCCCATCCGGTGATTAAGGTACTGCCGTATTCGGGTTTAAACTCCGAAAATTCGGAGCCGTCAACCACCCGTGCAATGAGTTCACGCGCGTCGAAGGGTTTTTTCACGTCGGCCGAGACAACGCCCAGAAGTTCTTCGGCATCGTAGATCGGTTCCGGCGCTGTTCCTTCGGGGATAAAATGGGTTTTGGCCGGAGCCAGGTTTTCAATAATGTCTCGTGCCATGCGGATGGCATCGGCTTCGTCCTGGGCCAGGTAATCGCTCACACCCGAAACCCGGCTATGCATTTCGGCACCGCCCAGGGATTCATCGTCTACATCTTCGTTGGTGGCCATTTTTACGAGCGGCGGTCCGGCCAGAAATACCTTGGCTTTACCTTTCACAAATATGGAATAATCGCTCATACCGGGCACGTATGCCCCGCCGGCCGTACTATTTCCGAATACCACCGAAATGGTGGGAATACCTGCTTTGGAACGGCGGGTAATCTCGCGGAAACTGGCTCCGCCGTAATTGAAGATTTTGGCCTGCTCGGGCAAATCGGCGCCGGCCGATTCTACCATGTTTACCACAGGCAAATCGTTTTCGAAGGCAATTTCGCTGAGGCGCATGCTTTTTTGCAGGGTAGGGAGGTTCACCGATCCGCCCTTGTTTGTACCCACGTTGGAAATAATCATGCACAAGCGGTCGTGTACCAGCCCAATGCCGCCCACGGTGGTGGTGCCGCCTTCTGCTTTGGAAGAATTTAGTCCGGCAAAGGGAAGTAATTCCATAAACGGCGATGCTTCATCCAGCAGCAGGTCAATTCGCTCACGGGCCAGCAGTTTGCCCTGTTGCTGGGCTTTTTCCACATGGCGTTCTTTTCCCTGATAGAGTGATTCCTGCTTTTTTTGTTCCAGCTGCTCGAGTAGAGAAAGCATCTGTGCCCTGTTTTCGGAAAACTGTTGGGTATGTGTATTTATTTTACTGCGTATGGTTTCCATTCGGTATGTACTATTTCTTGCTTAGTGGAAAGTTTTTTCGTCCTTTTTCGGTGAGGTGCGGCTCAACCAGCGACCACATAGTGATGCGGGCTTCATTGGCACTGTGCTTTTTAATTCCCCGTATGGCTTCGCTCATAAGCCAGAACTGCATGATGGACCAAACCGTTTCGGATAACCGGCGGTAGCAGCCGGTGTAAGGTTCGGGTTTCATGTTGCCGGAGCCTACCGAGTAATCGAGGATGGCTTTTACATAGTTGATGGAATCTTCTACCTGTTTTTTGTGCAGTTTGGCAATGGCCGGATAGGCGCGGAGTATGTCGAGCGTATCGAGGTAGAAAAAACGGTATTTATATGAAATTTTAAGGATGGCAAGGGTTTGTCGGTTTGCATTATCAAACGAGGGAATCATCTGTACTTCGGAAAGCCGCTTTTGGCGTTCGATTTCCATGATGCTGAAAATCTCTTCAATGATGAAATCCTTGTTTTTGAAATGATAGGCCAGGTTGCCTATACTGATGCCCACCCGGTCGGCAATATCCCGAAGGGTAACGGGTGAAATACCCCTTTCATTAAAAAGATATACTGATTCTTGTATGATTTTTTCTCTGGTGGTCATTTATTTTTCTTACTTTTGAAAGAGGTATTGATAACTAATCTAAAAATCAAAATTCTAATATTCTGCTCAAATTTAGAACAAGCGTTCCAATCTTCCAAATTTATTTAATAAAAAATGTTCTTCGAATTTGGCCTTATGTTTCATTCTTAAACAATCCTTAATGAATATTAATAATTTGGATTAACCAGATGAATTTAATAGGTTTGAAATACAGATAATAAATAAATATGAGAAAACTGTCTACCATTTTATTCGTGCTTATAGCCGGAATTACCCTCTCATTTGGCCAACAGAACAACATACCGGGCCTCGCCATGGTGATGTTAAATCCGCAGGAAGATGTGAAAGCATTTACGGCAGATTTGAACCGTCGTCATCCGGGTGCTAATTTTCAAATTTCACGCGATGTGGCTTCCGATTGGAATATCTGGTTATTGAGTTTCGATAATCAGTTTATCAGTGATAATGATGCGTTGTATATGCTTCAGCGGGATAAAGCGGTTACCCTGGCCCAGTTTGATTATCCTGTTGAATCAAGGGCTACGGCGCCCAATGATCCTTCATACAACCAACAGTGGGGATTAAAAAATACCGGCCAAAGCGGCGGGACGGTGGGTGCCGACGTAGATGCTGAACTGGCTTGGGATATAACCACAGGCGGTACCACGGCCCAGGGCGATGTAATTGTAGTGGCGGTAATTGACGGCGGTTTTCAAAACAATCACCCCGATTTGGTGGATAATTATTGGGTAAACACGGCCGAAATTGCCGGAAACGGAATTGATGACGACGGCAACGGATATATTGATGACCGGAACGGTTGGAATGCATACAACAACAATGGGAATATACCTTCTGATCAGCACGGAACGCACGTATCGGGTATCATTGGTGCGCGCGGAAATAACAGTGCAGGAGTTTCGGGTGTAAACTGGAATGTAAAAATAATGCGTTTGGCTGGTTCATCAGGTACCACGTCTACTGTTGTAAATGCTTATGGTTATGCCGCCAAACAACGAAAAATCTACAATCAGACGAATGGGGCTCAGGGGGCATTTGTGGTGGCTACAAATTCATCTTTTGGAATTGATGGCGCAAATGCCGCTAATTTTCCGATTTGGTGCGCCTTCTATGATACTTTAGGTGTTTTAGGTATAATAAGTGCAGGTGCGGGGCCAAACAACAACACAAACATTGATGTAGCAGGAGACATACCCACTACATGTCCCAGCCAATATATGGTTGCCGTTACTAATACAACCCGAACCGATGCTAAAGCCACTCAGGCTGGATATGGATTGATTAACATGGATTTGGGCGCACCCGGATCTTCCATTTACAGCACGGTTACGGGCAGTTCATACCAAAATTTATCGGGTACTTCTATGGCTACGCCGCATGTGGCCGGTGCCATCGGTTTGTATTATGCGGCTGCCTGCTCTGATTTTATAACGGCTTATAAAGCCAATCCGGCCGCAATGGCCTTACAAATGCGTACCTTCCTGCTTACCGGGGTTGATTCTATTTCATCCATGTCAACCACCACGGCCAGCAAAGGCCGTTTGAATTTGTACAAAGGAATCCAGCGCGTTCAGGCTTGGTGTGCCGTTGGTGTGCCGGATGCTCCCGAAGCTTCCTTTTCATCTTCCTTAACTACGATTTGTGAAACCATGAGCATACAGTTTACCGACCAAAGCACCAATACCCCCAGTTCATGGACATGGAGTTTCCCCGGCGGAACACCATCCAGCAGCAATGCGCAGAATCCCACTATTACATACAATGCCGCAGGAAATTACAATGTTTCACTTACGGTATCCAATAGCGGTGGTTCTGATGCAGAAACGGTAAACAGCATGATTACGGTTAATCCGATTCCGGCAGCTCCGGTAGTTACGTATTCCTTGGGTGTATTAGAGTCAAACTACAGTTCGGGCAATCAATGGTACGGTGCTTCAGGCTTGATAAGCGGTGCCACCGGTCAAACCTATGTTCCTACCGATAACGGTTTTTATTATGCTACCTATGTGGATGCAAATGGTTGCGTGAGTGAGCCAAGCGGTTCTGTATTGGTGAATGCATCGGTTGAAGAACTTTACTTTGAAACCTTGTCGGTATTTCCAAACCCAATCGGCAATTTATTTTCCGTAACCTGGTCTGGAGATGCACAAGTAACCGATTACCGCATTGTAGATGTAACCGGCCGTGTGCTGATGAATGGAAAAGTAACGGAGAATGGTATGCTAACCGTGAATACGGAATTGCTTTCTTCCGGAACTTACATCTTAGAGCTGCTTACTGATAAAGGAACGGTGAATAAAACCTTGGTTAAATAATTTAGTCATCATAAATTGAAAAGGGCTGTTTCAACTACTGAAACAGCCCTTTTTTATGCATTTGAATTTTTATTTATCACTTAAATTTGAATCATAAAATAATGGAAACAGCGGGGTTTGTCTTTCATGCTCCATTCACTCAGCAGGTAATTGGTATCCCGGAAATTGAATACACTGATGAAGCGAACGAAGGTACTTTTATTCATGTCTTCCTTGATTTTATCCTGGACATTCAACTTATAATAGAGCGGTAAAGATTGTTCGTTTACGCTGGAGTAAAAGCCTTTCAGCATAAAATCGCCGTTGCTCGATTTAAACACATCCCCGATCACATAGTCTGATTTGATAAAATAGTCACTTTCTTGTTTTGCATAATCGCCGGCATACCAAACTTTTTTGCCGATGGTGTATAGGGCATTGGCCTCTTTTAGTTTTGGATAGGTTTCGGGTACATAGTTATTTCCCGCTTTACTTAAGCTCAATGTTTGAATAACCGATTTATACTCATTAATTGTATTCACGTATAACAATACAGGCATTCCGTAGCTGTTATCCCTAGCCAGCACGATATCTTTAGGGAAGTTATCGGGTGCTGCCAGAGTGTATAGTTCACCTAACGTGGTTTTGCCTTGTGCCCGGTGTCCTTTTACAAATGAATAAATCTTGATTTCATTCTGTTTAGGATCGGATAGTCCCTTTTTTAGCATAATTACATGCCCTTTTGGCGTCATATACAATCCGGTTATGTTGTGTGTTTGGCTGTTATATTTATCGTAGTTGATGGTTTCTTCAATTTTACCGTTTTCGGCATTGATAAGGTATAAGGTAATTTCACCGCTTGTTTTGTTATTGGTATACAGATATATGATTCCGTCAAAATACAGTGCCGTTTCAAATACCGTATTAGGGGTGTTCGGACTCAGGCGTTCAATGGCCTTATTATTTACGTAATCATACAGCACAAAGGTATGGTTGTCGTAAGCGGCGAAAATTCCTTTTTTTGCCGGGAAGCCCTGATTCAGGGGCTGCTTAGTATCAGCATGGGTTATAAAAGAATGGAAGAACGTATATTTATTGGCTACGACATCAAAAACCCGTAAATACGTTTTTGAACGGTAAATCAAACTGGTAATCTTAAGCGAGTCGTAGTGGCTGTTGAACATTCCGTTCAGAACGATGCTGTCTCCAACGTACGGGGCACGGAATATTTTCCGGCTGAGTTCGGGAAGCGGTTTAAATGAGGCTGGTTTGACACATCTTACCGGGTAAGCATTATATGAGTAGATTGGCGCATTAAACACAAAACGGTTGGGTAAAAAACGGATTTCACAAATATCTTCTTCCACTTTTTTGCGTGTTCCGCTTTCGGCATCAAATTCTGACTTCCCAATTTTGGTGTAGATATTGAGTACTTTGGGGTCCAGGTGTTTATAGTTGTTTACATAACGGTTATACACCCACCAGGAAGTTTGCCGGCCCTTGCCTTCAAAATAAAATGTATTGTCGGAACTGCTGTACGACAACATCCCTGAAGCCAGACCGTTAAAGCCACTTCCATTGTCACCTTTGGCGCAGTCTATTGTCCAGGTATCGCTTGCGTTTAGGAAAGCAATCAGACCTCCACTGTATGTTTTTTCATTCTTGTCTTCCTGGGCCAATTTTTTGTAATCTTCCTCATTCGGAATTTTCCAGCCCTCGGGAGCTATTCCCCTTGAATCTGCAATGGCAAACCAGTTGTATAGCTTTCCATATTTCTTTCCTTCGGCCGCATTAAATTCATAATAACACCAAGCCGGTTCACCTTTTAAGCCCGCATCCCGCCATTCGGTCAAATTTTTGCATTCCCGTATCGGGTCTCCGTTACGGAATTTGCCCACATCCAAGTTCTGGGCCATCCAGGAATTGCCGTATTCGTCTTGTATGGTTTTGTACACGTGGCCTTCTATGTCGGTAACTTGAGCCTTAATTTGAAAACTAAATAACAGAAAGCATAACAAATAGGTGTATTTCATAATGAAAAGCTGTATAAAGTATTCTTTGTGTTAAATATAAAAAGCCGGATAACCGGCTTTTTAATAAAATAAACAGGTATTGTGTTATAAATATGCCGAAAGCTTCACGGTTTTACCGCACATACTTTCGTCAATTTTAAATAACAACTTGGTAGCTTTGCTTCCGTCGCTCAGCGATATTTTACGTCCGGCTTCACATCCAACAGAGGTAGAACCGCCGCCGCTTATTAATTTTACATGCGCCTGTCCGGTGTGAATGGTCAAGGATTCTTTGGTATCATTTACAATTTTTACGGTTCCGCCGATTGGATTTTCGGTGGGGTTTTCATTTTTTGAAAATGTACCGGTCGCACTTACAGCGCCCAAACACATTACCGCTACGGCAAAAATTACGAGTTTTTTCATGATGTGATTTGTTTTTTTTGATGATTACAAACCAAATGTATGAGCGTAGGGAACACCATCAAAATCTGTTTTGTGAATCCCGGACTTCAATTTGTGGAACCGGACAGAACACCAAATTCACATGAAAAATGAGTCCGTTTTATTTCTTTTTGTACACCGGAACGGTGCTGCAAGGTTCACCGTACATGAGCGTTTTTACTTCCGGAATTAATTTCCGGCTGATGGCCAGGTAGGCGTTTTCGGTAACAAATTTTTCCCCGCAACCTTTTATCACAATCCGCATATCGGCGTAGGCAGATGCATCCATTGTGTTAATTTTTTCCAACAGAACGGCTTCTTTTATGGTATCGGGGCCGGCAAATAATACATTTGTCGTGTACGGATGTAAACTTTTTACCATCAGCATCCAAGCCCATTTTTGAATGATGGCATCGGTGCTGCAATACATTCCAACCCATTTGCCGGCATAAGCCATCCAATCGGTTTCGCTGAGTTTGGCCCTGAATTCTTTTTCCCTCAATACGATTCCTTCAAATAAAAAATCGGCTAAATCAATCAGGGCAATATCCTCCTGTTTAACCCAATCGGCCAGGTCGATGGTAAGGATGCCGCTTTCGGCTACTTTGTTTATGATGGGGGTAGATGAATCCATACTTGATCTGCATTTAAAAATGCTGCCGCAAATTTCGTAAAAAATGCCTTGCGCAATACATTTCCTTATCGGGTGTTTTTCTTTCTGTTGTTTTCGAAATCCTCAAAAAGCATATTTCCCAAATTATCCGGACTGGTATAATAGGCTTTTCCTTGGTTAATTTCGGTAAAGTCACGCACAAACTGTTGCAAGTAAGTGTCGCTGGCAATCATAAATGTGGTTACCGGGATTTTTTTCTTCCGTAGTTCACTGGCCAGGTTCAATGTTTTGTTGATGATGCGCTCATCCAGCCCGAATGAATTTTTATAATACGAACCGTCGCTTTCCTTGAGGCATGTTGGTTTCCCGTCGGTAACCATGATGATTTGTTTATTGGGTGTTTTCCGCTTCCGCAGTAAATCCTCGGCGGCTTCCAGTCCGGCCACGGTATTGGTATGGAAGGGACCTACTTTCAGATAGGGTAAATCACGCAGCGAAATAACCCGCGCATCGTTTCCGAAGGCTACGATGTCCAACGAGTCTTTGGGGTATTTCCGTTTAATGAGTTCGGCCAGGGCCAGGGCAACCTTCTTGGCTGGTGTAATCCGGTCTTCGCCATACAAAATCATGCTGTGCGAAATATCAATCAGCAAAACAGTTGCCGCCGCCGAAAGATGTGTTTTATCATGCACTTCCAGATGCTCTTGGCGCAAGGAATCATCCATGTTTCCGTTTTGGATCCAAGCATTTTTGAAGCTGCTAGTGAAATCAATTCGGCCGGCTTCATCTCCAAATTCAAAAGGGCGTAAGCCTTCATTTTCATCCGTACTTTGGCCGCTGTATTTGGTTTTGTGGTTGCCTTGTCCGCCCTTTTTCAGTTTGCCGAACAACTCTTCCAATGAACGGCTGCGGAATTCCTGCTCGGTTTTGGCCGTGGCTTCCAAACCCCGGCTTCCGTTCTGGTCTATTCCGGTTTGTATGTATCCTTTTTCTTTCAGGTCTTCGATGAAATCATCCATGGAATAGGCATCGTCCGTGAGCGAATAGCGTTGATCAAGCTCACGGAGCCAGTCCAAAGATTCATCTACATCACCTGAACTGATGAGCATGAGTTCCAGGAATATACTGAGCAGCCTTTGGAAGGGATCTTTTTGTGGCGGCCGGTGTTCGGTAAATATGAATGCTTCCATGAAAATGATTCGCTAAGTTAACGAATAAAATACGCAAAAGTTTGCGGAGCCTTCTGCATGGCTTATGTTTGTAATCATGTTCAAACGTTCGGAGCATATTCTTTTTTCGGGTTTAAGTCTGCTGCTTTTTGTCGGGGCTTTTGCCTGGCTGTGGTATATTAAAGATATGAACGGCGTACCCTGGGATGAACCCTGGCAACAAAAATTGGGTGTTAAGTCCTGGGATTTTGCCATCGGAAAAAATGATGACCTGCTCGGTATTCAAAACCGATACCACGGCGGCAGTTTTGAAACCCTGGCCGAAGGAATCAGCCGGGCTTATGGCGCACACGGTTTCGCTGCAAAAATGAAAGTGCGAAGGGTAATTATGGTACTGTTTTTTATGTTGGGAGCTGTTTGCCTTTACTTTGCGGCCAAACAGCTTTCCCAACGGAAATGGGCGGGAGCTGCCGCTTTAGCTGTCTTATTTTTTACGCCCCGCATTATGGCCCAGGCCAGTTATAATTCCAAAGATCTTGCCCTGCTTTCGGCAGGCAGCTTTTTTTTGTGGATGAGCCTTGCATTTTGGAATACGGGTAAGTGGCGGTTTGTATGGCTTTCCGGCATAGCCGCCGGACTCATGATTTCGTTGCGTATTCCGGCCGTTTATGTATTGATGCTTTGGCCTGCCGTTCCTGTTTTTCTGTATTTTCAGTCCAAGCTGTCAGTCAAAAAAATGTTGGGATGCATAGGCCTGTTTGTGCCCATTTCAGTATTGGCTATGTATGCTTTTTGGCCTGTTTTATGGGGAAGTCCGGTTGAACGTTTTGCCGAAGCCTGGTCGTTTATGAGTAAGTTTCCGTGGGAAGATCCGGTACTTTTTGCGGGAGAATTTACCACCGGCGACCGCTTGCCCGGATATTATTTACCGGTTTGGATGGCCATTACCATTCCGCCGCTTTGGATGCTGTTGGGTTTGCTTAGTTCGGCTGTGGCGTTTTTTCAGTTGATAAAGAAAGATACCCAACTGTTCCGTTTTCTGTTCCTGTTTGGATATGTGGTTGTGCCCATTCTGGCTGTATGGCTTTTAAAATCAATTGTATATGATGAATGGAGACACCTGTTTTTTGTGTATCCCGGAATCATACTGTTAGGTATTTATGTGTTGGATTTTTTGTTTTCAAGATTTGAGAAGCCTTGGTTCAAATGGGCCTTAATCCTGTTATTTTTAGCTCAGCTGTTGGAAGCGGGTTTATGGTCATATCAAAATAAGGCCTATACTTACCTATACTTCAGCCCTCCGGTGCGTAATGTCGTGTGTGGCCGTTTTGAGCAGGATTACTGGGGACTTTCATACCAGGATGGAAATGCGTATTTGCTTTCATTGTATGGCGGGGAGCCCTTGAAAATATGTTATGTGCATTATCCGGGGTATTACAATTATTGGAATTTACGCGATGAAGAAAAGGCAAAATTGAAGCTTGTATCCTATGATGAAGCGCAATATGTGGTAACCAGTCACCGGTATGAGATTAAAAAGCCGGATTACGGAGACTTGGTTTTTACCCGTAAAGTGAACGGATGTTCGATTCTATCTGTTTTTAAACGTTTTTGATTTATATCTTTATGCTTTCCATAATTTAGTGCATGGCCGGAAAATCTGACTCTTTGTTATATCAATCAGTAAAAGAATATGCTGAGAAGTATCTGACCGAAAATCTGGCGGCGGATTTATATTACCATGATTTAGCTCATACCAAGGAGGTGGTTTCGGCCGTAGAGGAAATTGCACAAGGAGAGGGGATGAATCCTGAAACCATTGAAATGCTGAAAATAGCGGCCTGGTTTCACGACATGGGCTATACCAAACGATACATAGGCCATGAGGATGAAAGTAAAGAACTGGCACGCAAGTTTCTGCTAGGAATGGCCTATCCTCCCGAAAAAATTGAACGTGTTTGTAAACTGATTGATGCTACCCGCTATAAACACGAACCACAGGATAATGAAGAAGCCTGCCTGATTGATGCCGACCGCCTCAGCATGGGGAAGTTGTCATTCTTTTTGAAAGGGGAACAGTTACGAAAAGAGTGGGAAATATACCTGAACAAAGTGTATTCTGACGAAGACTGGCACGATGTACAGATCAATTACCTGCGCGAAACGGTTTTTTCAACACGGTATGCCGATAAGAATTACACGGTTCTCAAAGAAAATAACATTGAAAAATTCAAACTGATAAAAGAAACGGCCGGCGCCCAGAATGTGAGTTCCCGCATCCGAAAGAAAACAGTGAAACGTTCCAAACGCTTGCTGAAAGCTTTATGGCAGCTCTTGTCTATCGGGATGGTGTTTTCGTTGTCGGTTACGTTTTCGGTTTGGGGTTTCCAGGAACATTCATTACTTATCGGTCTTATTGCCGGAACTCTTATCGGCTTGGTTTTGCGTTTGTTTGAAAAGCCTTACGAAATGGCGGTGGAAAAGCGAATTACTTTTCCGCTCAGTATTTTTGCCCGAACCTTTCTGATGGGTTTTCTGGTGCTGCTATCCATCGGACTTGCTGCCGGTATTTATGCCCAGTTTGTATCAAAAAGTCCGGCATATCAGGTTTACCGGGAAAAAATTGCCTTTGTTTTCAGCACGCCCGAAAACATTTTTCGCTTTTTGTTGCTTGCATTTCTGTTGAGTTTTTTATTCAATTTTATTCGGCTTACTGCCCGTATTTTAGGTCCCAGGGTATTACGGAATTATATGCTTGGAAAATATTTCAAGCCCCATGCCGAGGAACGTATTTTTATGTTTATCGACATTAACTCATCCACTGCTTTGGCCGAAAGGCTGGGACCCCATCAGTACCATTTGTTATTGAATGATTTCTTTCGCGATATTTCGGCACCGATTGAAGAATCAAAAGGTGAAATTTATCAATACGTGGGCGATGAAGTAGTGGTTACCTGGAGTATGAAAGACGGCATCAAAAAGAATAACTGCGTGCGCTGTTTTTTTGACATCGAACGGAATATTTCTAGCCTGAGTTCAAAATATGAAAAAACATATGGCATCCGTCCCGATTTCAAGGCCGGGTTGCATTGCGGCCGCGTAATTACCGCCGAAGTAGGCAAAATTAAAAGTGATATTGTTTTTCATGGCGATGTGGTAAATACCTGCGAACGCATTTTAAGTCAGTGCCATCCGCTTAATAAGAAAATTCTGGCCAGTGAATTTGTTATACGAAAACTAAACCTGCTGCCGTATTTTGAAGCAGAGTTCGTAAATGCCATCCGTCTGAAAGGCAAGGGTATGGAAATTGGTTTATATACTATCCGCGAAACCGATAAGCGCCGTTAAAGCATCACTCGGCTGCTTTATTTTACGTCCAGTTTAAATTCAGAAGTGGCGTGGAAGGTAATTTCGGGATAATCGGTTTGGGCCATGTTGAGCATCCATGCGGATGGAGCAAGGAATACCGGATTTTTATCTTTATCGTAAGCAATCTGTCCTTGTTTGGCGCGTATAAACTCATCTAGCTTTGTCTGGTTGCTTGTGGTAAGCCAAAGTGCTTTATAAAATGCCAGGGATTCAAAACGGCATTTGGCGCCGTATTCGTGCTCTAGGCGGTACTGGATTACCTCAAACTGGAGTTCACCCACGGTTCCCACCACTTTGCGGTTTCCGGGTTGCATCAGGAAGAGCTGGGCTACTCCTTCGTCTGTAAGCTGCATGATCCCTTTTTCGAGCTGTTTGCTCTTCATGGGATCCATATTGATGAGTTCGCGGAAAATTTCGGGCGAAAAGCTCGGAATGCCCTTAAACATCATTTTTTCACCTTCGGTAAGTGTATCACCAATTTTAAAGGTACCGCTGTCGTATAAACCTACCACATCGCCCGGCCAGGCTTCGTCAATTACACTTTTGTCGGAGGCCATAAAGCTGGTGGGGTTACTGAATCGTACATCCTGATTGAGGCGTACGTGTTTGAAAAATTTATTGCGTTCAAATTTCCCCGAACAAACACGCAAAAAGGCAATACGGTCGCGGTGGCGCGGATCCAGATTGGCATGAATCTTAAAAATGAATCCAGTGAATTTTGCTTCGTCGGGTTTTACTTCCCGGAGGTCGGTATACCGGCTGATGGGTTTGGGTGCAATTTTAATGAATGCATCTAACAGTTCTTGTACACCGAAGTTGTTCAATGCCGAACCGAAGAACACGGGCGCAATTTCGCCGGCCAGGTATTTTTCGGGGTTGAAGCTGTCGTAAACGCCTTCTATGAGATCAATGTCTTCGCGTAGTTTATCGGCATATTTTTCGCCTACGGTTTCATCCAGCAGTGGGTCTGAAAGGCCCGAAACTTCAACGATATCTTTTTCAATTTTGGTTTTATTGGCTTTGAAGAGGTTGAGGCTGTGTTCGTAAATGCTGTAAACACCCTGAAAACGCTGACCAATCCCGATAGGCCAGGCGAGGGGTCTTACCCGTATATTGAGTTTAGTTTCAAGTTCATCCAGCAAGTCGAACGGATCTTGTCCCTCACGGTCCATTTTATTGATGAAGATGATTACGGGCGTATTGCGCATGCGGCACACTTCCATAAGGCGCTCGGTTTGGGCCTCGACGCCGTTTGCGGCATCAATAACCAAAATTACGCTGTCAACGGCGGTCAAGGTGCGGTAGGTATCTTCGGCAAAATCCTTGTGGCCGGGCGTATCGAGCAGGTTAATTTTTACTCCTTCATATTCAAAAGCCATCACCGAAGTAGCTACGGAAATCCCGCGTTGCTTTTCGATTTCCATGAAGTCGGAAGCGGCCGTTTTTTTGATTTTGTTGTTCTTAACGGCACCGGCTGTTTGAATGGCGCCCCCGAAAAGGAGTAGTTTTTCGGTCAATGTTGTTTTACCCGCATCCGGGTGACTAATGATGGCAAATGTTCTCCGTTTGCTGATTTCTTCCTGCAATCCCATGCAGCAAAGATATTATTTTGAAATAATTTGTAGTTTTAAATTCTTCTGCTATTTTTGAAGGACTTAAAAGTAAATTGATTGTAAATTTAAACTGACTCAGATTGGTGTGGGTAAAAAAAAAATCGATTGCTTGAAGGCACATAAAATTGAATTTGAAAACTGTAATATCCAAATCCGTAAAATGAAAAAAATAATTACAATGTTTACGTTTTTCATTGTTTCTGTCACACTCTCGGCTCAATCAATTAAAAAGTATACGGTGGTAACTCCCGTTTATCCACAAAAAGAAATAAAACAGATTATAGGTATTCTTACTCCTTTTTTTGACGCTCCGGTAGAAGTGCAAAATGAAAATTATACTGAATTAATCTTCAAAACGGCGAAGGCCGTGCGGGAAGAAGAAGTAAAATCGCTTTTACGTAAAAACGGTTTTGTTTTAAATGAACTAAAAATTGAGGAAATAAAATAAATAATGAAAAAACTAATTACCTCCCTGCTTTTTCTCTCATTCATCCCAGCGTTTTTTAATTCATTTTCACAAGGCCCCGGCTGCCCAAACGTTAATGCAGGTCCCGATCAGGTTCTTGCCTGTGGAGTTTCCTGTGCAAATTTAACCTCAACCCTTTTTGAAACGGGCGCCACTACATCCTACACGGTCAGTAATATCCCTTTTGCCCAACAACCTTCACCAACCGGGGCTTGGACGAGTACGTTCGTAAATACCGATGACATTTGGAGCGGGGTTATTAATTTGCCGTTCACGTTCTGTTTTTACGGAGCTTCATACAATCAGCTGGTTGTGGGTGCAAACGGAGTTATTTCGTTTAATACTGGGTATGCCAATCAGTTTTGTCCCTGGCAATTTACGGCCGCGGTACCCAGTGGTAATCTTCCCCTGAACTCAATTTTTGGGGCTTATCATGATATTGACCCTTCTGTTTGTGGCCAAATTCGTTATGCCATTTCCGGAGCTTATCCCTGCAGAACATTTATGTTTGATTTTAATCAGGTTTGCCACTATTCCTGTAATAACCTTCGCACCACCCAGCGTATTGTTTTGTACGAAACATCGAATGTGGTGGAAGTGTACATTGGAAATAAACCAGCTTGCGGCGGCTGGAATGGCGGACGGGCGGTAATCGGGATGCAAAATGCGGCTGGTAATACGGGCATAGTAGCTCCCGGACGTCAAACCGGAAATTGGACAGCCTCTAATGAGGCATGGCGTTTCACTCCTTCGGGGGCACCCAATTATTCAATTGAATGGTATGAAAATGATCTTACCGGTACTCCTGTAGCCACTGGAACAAACGTTCAGGTTTGTCCATCAAATCAATTTACTTCGTATTCGGCCTTATTGACCTACACAAACTGTGATAATTCAATCATAGAAGTTTGGGATGCTGTGCAAGTTCAACTGACAGGGCCATCGCAACCCGATTTTACCGTTAATTCTGTGTGTGCAGGAGAAACCATTGTTTTTGACGGTCCAACGGTTCCCGGAGCTTCGTATTTTTGGTCGGGCCCGGGTGGCTGGACTGCTTCTGTTGAAAATCCTACGCGCCCTGTTGCCACATCGGCTATGAGCGGACAATATGAACTTTTTGTTATCGTAGCCGGATGTACATCTTCGGTAGCCTCCCAGCAAGTCTTGGTTGTAGATGCAGCTGCTGTTCCTTCGTTTACTACAAATTCGCCTGTATGTTTGGGAGATAATATTGCCTTAAATGGCCCTACCATTCCGGGAGCGATTTATGTTTGGTCTGGACCCGGGTTTTGGTTTTCAATTGACGAAGATCCTGTTTTTTCTTCAAACACCCCTGGAGCAGGAACCCATACCTATAATTTGTTTGTAGTTGTAAACGGTTGTACTTCAGCTACTGCAACCGCAAACGTAGTTGTAAATCCTTCACCGCCTACGCCAAATTATGTAGTAAATACGCCAGTTTGTACTGGTGATAACATAAACTTTAACGGCCCATCTATTCCCGGTGCTACATACATTTGGACTGGACCCGGAGGCTTTTCGGCCAATACGGAAGATTTTACCCTAAGCGCAGCCAATACAGGCATGAACGGAAACTATTCGCTGAATGTGGTAGTTAATGGTTGTACTTCTCAAGCTGCTGTTCAAACTGTTACGGTTAATGGGCCTGTAACACCTTCATTTTTTGTAAGTCCATCAGTGTGTGAAGGCCAGGATATTGACTTTGATGCCATCACTATTCCGGGTGCTGCCTATTTTTGGACTGGGCCCAATAATTGGTCCTCAACTATTGAAGATCCAATCATTCCGTCAGCACCGGCAGCAGCAGGCGGGCTTTACAGTTTGTATGTTGTTTTGAACGGGTGTACCTCACTTACGGCCTCTTCGCCGGTATTTGTTACGCCTGAAGCCGCACCTCAGGTCACTACAAATTCACCCGTTTGTGTGGGAAGTACGCTTGAGTTTTCAACTCCTTTTGATTCAACCTATACTTATTTTTGGAGCGGTCCAAACGGTTGGCTTGATTCCGTTGCCCAACCGCAGATTGTTGGCTCCTCCCTTTCTAATTCAGGAACGTATACGTTGTATGTAGTTTCTAACGGCTGTACAACAAATACCAATTCCTTTCAGGTCACCGTAAATCCAATTCCGGCAGCCCCCGCCATAACTACCAACGCCCCGGTATGCGAAGAGGGCAGCCTTACCTTGAACGGTCCAAATCTATCAGGCGCTACTTACGTTTGGTCAGGCCCAAATTCCTGGGCGTCTTCCCTACAAAATAATACAATAGATCCCGTGGGCTTATCTGATGCCGGTACTTATTCCTTATATGTAGTATCGTTGGGTTGTACTTCGTCTACATCAAATATTTCTGTTACAGTCAACGATAAGGCTGATGTTGATCCTCTGGTCAGTCCATTAGAGCCTTGCGCAGGTTCGCTGGTAAGTTTTGATGCAGATATTACCTTACAGGCACCATCGGTTGTGGCAGGTTCAGGCTGGGATGTTGACGGAAATGGAACACCGGATTATTTAAGCACACAGGCCACTCACATTTACACAACTCCCGGAAATTACACTGCCGGATTTGCCATCATTACCAGCGGAAATTGTACAACCACAGTTACAGTACCCATTACGGTTAATCCTAAACCAACTGTTTCTTACACCGGACCCACGGATGTTTGCGGAACAACAGTTGGCCTAAGTTCCGCTGCACAAGTTTCTAACCCAGCTACGATAAGCGGATTTGAATGGTTTTATAATGGTCAGCCCATCGGAAATGGACAAAACATTACCCATGTTTTCCCTCCCAGCCCCTTTGCAACTGTTACCGGAACCGTTATAGGTGTTAGTTCTGATGGATGTTCTGACACGGCTTCATTCAGTATTGATTTGAATCCAAAACCAGAAGCTGACTTTACGTTCAACGATGATTGTGTAGGATTGACGATTCCTTTTGTAAATACTTCTGCATGGAATGGCACTCCTGCACCAGGCACTACGGTTGATTACGACTGGAACTTTGGTGATGGACAAAATTCGGTTAACTTAAACCCTACACATACTTATTTGACCGGTGATAATTACACGGTAACCTTAATTGCTCTTTCTTCCACTGGATGTGCGGATACCATTCAGTATGAAGTTTTGGCAAGCACGCTGCCTGCTGCGTCTTTTGAGTTTGATGTTCAATGTTTCCAAAATGTGTTGTTTAATTCAACTTCAAACGGCTTTGGCAATGATTTAAGTTATAGCTGGAATTTTGATAATGGTTCCACTTCAGCCGACTCGGTACTCATTTACGAATATGAAACTGCGGGAAATTACAATGTGTCATTAACCGTTATAAATTCGCTCGGCTGCGCTGATACAATTACTGTTCCTGTTCAAGTGGACGCTTCCACTCCTTTGTCTGAATTAGATATAGCGAATATACTTACGCCTAATGGAGATAATGTAAATGATGAACTCACTTTAGATCCTGCTTTTGATGAATGTAACGAGTATGAAATGCTCATTTTTAATCGTTGGGGCGTGCAGGTATTTAAGCAGGTTAAGGGTTCTGCTTCTTTCAGAGGTTTAGATAAAACAGGAGCAAAACTCACTACAGGCGTTTACTTCTTTACCATACGAGCCGGAGAATTAGAGAAAAACGGAACAATCACGATTTCATATTAAAATTTCATTTTTCAATTGAAAAAACCGGGCTTAGGTCCGGTTTTTTTGTTTTAAGAATGTACATTCGGGCATGCGTTATCACATTTCATATTCTAAACCCAATACCCGGATTTTTCTGGTTGAAGTACATGTTTCGTATTCCAACGGTGAGCCTCGTTTGCTGCAGCTTCCTGTTTGGCGTCCCGGACGTTATGAAAGGGCTGATTTTGCCCAACAGGTCATTGGTTTTCAAGTGAAAAGTGTAAACGGATTGCTGGTTTCCCATAAAAAGATAAACTCGGCTTTGTGGGCAATTGATTCATCTGAAACTTCGTTCATTGTGCAGTATGGTTTTTACGCAGCGGTATTAAATGCCGGTTCAAGCTGGCTTAGCGATAGGATGTTATACGTTAACCCGGTAAACTGCTTGCCGTATGTTCCGGGCCGTGAACACGAAGCCTGCCAATTGGTTTTGGATATTCCTGCGCATTATACGGTTGCCGGCGTGCGGAACGAAGAACCGGGCAGGGTTTTCCAATTCCCCGATTTTCACAGCCTGGCAGATTCACCCTTTATCGCTTCCGACTGTATGCTGCATTACAGTTTCATGTATCGTGAAACAACTTTTCATTTTTGGTTTACGGATATTGCCAAACCCGATTGGGATAAAATTCGGACCGATATGGAAGCAATCATCGCAGAGCAATGGAATACCATGGGCGATTTTCCGGTAAAGGAATATCATGTGCTATGTCATCTGCTTCCGCAGTTTGCTTATCACGGCGTGGAGCACTTACATTCAACCGTGCTTACCCTGGGACCGGCGCAGGAGTTTATGCAGGCTCATATTTACAACGAATACCTGGGTATTTTTTCGCACGAACTTTTTCATGTATGGAACGTGAAAACCATTCGTCCGGCTGACCTGTTGCCCTACAATTACGCCGCCGAGAACTACTCTGAACTCGGTTATGTATATGAAGGCCTTACCACTTATTACGGCGATTTGTTCTGTTTGCGTTCCGGTGTGTTTTCCGAAGCCTTGTTTTTGGGTATGCTTTCGGAATGGATTACCCGCTACTACCATAATGAAGGGCGCAGGGCGTATTCGCTGGCCCAAAGCTCTTTTGATACCTGGCTCGACGGTTATAAACCCGGCGCTCCCGGCCGAAAGGTCAGCATATACAACGAGGGCGCTCTTTGCGCACTCATGGCCGATTTATTTATACGCAGGGAAAGTCAAAACGCCAGCTCGCTGGATGCCGTAATGCGTGATTTGTATTCTGATTTTGGAAAGACCGGAAAGGGGTATACCCGTACCGATTATAAATCGCTGCTCGAAGAACAGGCTGGTTGTGCTATGGATTTTTTCTTTGAAAAATACCTCGAAGGAACCGAAGATTACGGCCCGTTCCTAACTGAGTTATTCGCAGGCTTGGGACTTGAAATGGCAGCAAGCGAAAATCCGGTAGCCGAAGCGGCACGGTTTGGGTTTAAAACCCAGCAAGATGCATCAGGGCAGTCGGTAACGGCCATGGCCCCCGGTTCCCCGGCCGAACTGGGCGGATTATCCATAGGAGATAGCATTCTGGGGTATGACCTGGCAGCCGATGAAGCCCTTGCCGACGGAATCAGCCTGAAATTGCAGATAAAACGCATGGGGGTTCTCCAGGAACTGAATCTGGAATCAACCGGTGGACACTACTTTCCGGTTTACCGTTTGCAGAAAAAAGAAAAGGCTTCCAAGCCGGAGCAGGAAGCCTATCTGAAATGGATTTCGGCCTGGGCCTAATTCACAAAAACATTCCATCCGAAAGAATCTTTTTCTACTCCGTTACGGATATCTTTCAGTTTTTGGTTGAGTACGTTCATGGTTTCAAAAGGTGGCTTCAGTTCAAAGGATTCACCTTCAATGCCCACTTTTTGAATGGGAATGACCACCGCGGCCGTTCCGGTTCCAAAGAGTTCCGAAATGGATCCGTCAGACAAACCCGTCTTCAGTTCTTCCACACTGATTTTACGTTCTTCTACCTGCATCTGCATTTCTTTAGCGAGCGATAAGAGTGAGTGGCGTGTGATGCCGTCTAATATGGTTCCCGAACTGGGCGGACTGGTCAGTACACCGTTTTTAACCATGACGATGTTCATGGTTCCGGATTCTTCAATAAAGCTGTGTGTTTTGGAGTCGGTCCAGATAACCTGGTCAAAACCTTCTTTTTTAGCCAGTTGGGTAGGAAGGAAAGAAGCCCCATAATTTCCGGCACATTTGGCACTTCCTGTTCCGCCTTCAGCAGCGCGCGAATACTGGGTTTCAACCTTTACGCTCAGGGCGTTTCCGTACATGGGCACGCTTGGGCAGGCCATAATGAGAAAGGTGTATTCGTCGGCTACCTTAACACCCACGCGTGCTTCGCTGGCAAATACCAGCGGGCGCAGATAAAGGGCTCCGCCATCCACTTGCGGAATCCAGTCTTTTTCGATTGATACAAAGGTATTTACTGCTTCTAGGAACAGGTCTTTGGGAATGGGCGGCATGCACATGCGCTCCATGGTTTGGGTAAGACGGGCATGGTGTGCCTCTGGACGAAAAACCACGGTTTGGCCCTGCGCCGTGCGGAAAGCTTTCATCCCTTCGAATACCGACTGGGCATAATGTAAGGCCAGCGTAAACGGACTCAGGGATAAATTAGCGAAAGGAATAATCTTGGCTTCTTGCCAGGAACCGTTTTTGTAGGTGGCGCTAAACATGTGATCGGTAGGCGTTTTACCGAATTCCGGGGCCTTCAGGTCTGCCTGGGGCAGATGGCTGTTCAGGCATTTTTCTATTTGAATCATAAGCAAACTAAAATCGGTGCAAGGTGCGAAAAACGAATCACCCGGAAAGCCGAAAAAAAAAAGATTCCATTTTTTTCTTGTTTGATATTTCATATTCAAAATATCCTATTACTTTTGCAGCCCCGTTCATTGAGAAACACCATGGTGAGATGGGTGAGTGGCTGAAACCAGTAGTTTGCTAAACTGCCGTACGGGAAACTGTACCGCGAGTTCGAATCTCGCTCTCACCGCCAATTATGGGCCGGGACCCATAGTTGTTGAGGCTTCTAGCAGAGCCTTACAAATGAACAGCACCGTTCGGGGTGTAGCGTAGCCCGGTTATCGCGCCTGCTTTGGGAGCAGGAGGTCGTGTGTTCGAATCACACCACCCCGACACGAACAATGAAAAGGATTACAGCTTAAACTGTAATCCTTTTTTTGTTATACACAATTCAGGATGTGTTTTTGAAGGCGTTTTTGATTGTTTACTTCCTTCGGGATTTTTGTTATATTTCTTAGCTGATGATTTAGTATTGGATGTTCAACCCCTCCGGGGTTAGTTACCTGTTTTTTTTCAGCAACCCAAGGTTTCACCATGGGTTATGCTTATTTGAGCCCTCCGGGCTATTTTTGAGTTTATCTATGGTTTAGTTTGATGCTTTAGCTAACCCCGGAGGGGTTAAATATGCATAACGACGCATGCCATGTGTCGGGTATAAAATGGCACTGCCACAAACAACCTCGGAGGGGTTGAATAACTATTCATTTCGTTTCTTTGTCCTTGTTCAACTTTACCCATGTTTGATTAAACTTAAGTCGCCAATCGTTAAAAAGTAGCTTAGTATTTCATTTTCATTAATAATTTTGGCCATGCGTTGGCTGTATCTACCGATTTTGTTCATGCTTTCTTTTGTGGCAACCCAATCCGGTTATGGCCAAGATTTTTTCTACCGGGAAGAAAACACTTCCACAGGCATGCCAACCGACTGCGTGTACGATATGGCAAAAGATGCCCACGGATTCATGTACCTGGGTACCGACCAGGGGCTTTATGTCTTCAACGGTATAGATTTCCGTCAAATTTCTTCGCATGAGTCAATTAACAGCGGCATAACAAGCATTGTGTTTACGGATAATAATACACTTTGGTGCCGGAATTTTGCCGATCAGATTTTCTACATGGATAAGGACAGCCTGAGGGCTTTGTATATTCCTGAAACTTGGCTGAACGCTGATTTTATTGTTGACATTAAAGCTTGGCGGAATTTTATATACGTTGCCGGTTTTAAGGCAATTTATGTGTATGATGATTCCCTCAATCGGTGGGTAGCCCAAATTCCGCTTTTGGATAATGAAAGCATAGGCATCGTAAATGATTACGTGGTTGTATCAGACGTTCATGGTCAGGTTACCCTAATCAGCGAAAATAAGCCGATTCATAGTATTAAAATTCCCGCAGGGAAATATAGACTTGCGGGTGAGCATGAAATCGTGTTGCTTGAAAAGAATAAAGTTTCGGGTACACTTTTTATGATCGGCACTGATTTGCAGCCACGAAACAGCCGTATTGAAAAGCCTCCTTTTCGTGAGGGAATTTATGTGAACAGCCTGCATTTTATTAAAGACCTCTTGGCTGCATCAACCAATCAGGGAACATATATTTTATCCGAAGGAAAATGGCAACTGTTCAGCACTGGGCAGAATCATACCGATATAATTGAAGATTTTCAGGGCGGCGTATGGATTTCTACCCTAGACAAAGGATTGATATACTTGCCTTCTTTTGACGTTTATACGCTTGTTCCTAACCCATCCGGACATTATTTTAGGGAGATTATTCGTTCGCCCGCCGGATTTTTTGTCTCTACGAACAATGGTTTGGTATATGAAATTTCTTCTACGGGTAAGGTGTTAAAAACGTTTGATTCCCAAACGGGAAGAGATATTCAGTTTATTCGTTTTAATGAGCAGAATCAATTGTTATATACTTCCGTGGGGCACTTTCAGTATGCTGAACCTGAAAAATTTACAGCATTCTACTATGGTAAAGATTTGACTTGGGATACCGAGGGTAATATTTACTTTGGCATTCACAGTTTAAGCGGTATGATTCAATCCCATACGGCTAATAATCCATTTCGTTTTCCATTTGATGATTCACTACAGGTTGATGGACAGACGTTTTTTCCGATCCGAAAAAAACGCAGTTTGGCTGTCCAATATTTGGATAGAAGTCTTTACATAGCTTATGTTGACAAATTAATCCAATATACCCCAAACGGGTTTACCGAAATTTTAGATTTATCCGGAAATTCAATTCAAGCACTTGATTTTGCGGTGGATTCTTTGGGTAATTTGTGGGCATCCACGGTGCAAAATGGTATATTTTGCATAAAAGGAAATCAAGTTGTCCGACATTTTACAAGCACAAACGGACTAAGTCATAACCAGTGCCGTGGGATATCTTCGTTTGGGAATGAAATTTTTGTGACCACTATTTCTGGGGTTGATTTAATTCGTCCCGGTAAAACTCAGGTAGAGCCTGTTTCTCCCGCACATACGCTGGGTGATTTATTTATTTCTGATGTAATCAAGCACCCCGATTTTTTACTTTTGGTTACCAAAAACGGGATTATTCGCATAAACCATTCAATAAGTGGAGCATATATTGCGCCCCAAATCAGACTTACCGGCATTACGGTGGACCAAAAAAAGTTTTATGAAAACATGCCAATCCTTTCTTTTGAGGAGAATACGGTTGAGGTAAGTTGGGAATATCTGGCTTTCCGCGAAGGTAAAAGTCTTCCGCTGTATTATCGGTTAAAAGGAGCCGGGGAAGAATGGTATACGCTTTCTCCAACCGTAAACTCGGTTTTATATAACAAATTATCACATGGCGATTATACATTTGAAATATGCGTAAATAAAGATATGTCTACGCTTCAGGCAATCAGTTTTACGGTTGAAAAGCCATTCTGGATTACCTGGTGGTTTTTCGTACTGGTATTTTTAGGCCTTTTGTTTTTGATATGGCTTACCATGCGGCTTACACAGATTCGTGTAAAAAAGAAACAGCAATTTCGCGAATTATTGATATTGTCTCAGTTAAAAGCAATCCGCTCACAAATGAACCCTCATTTTTTATATAATGTCCTTAATTCGCTTCAGGGTTTAATTTATTCCAAAAAAGTAAATGAAGCCGGTACCTATGTCAGTATGTTTTCAGACCACCTTAGAAACATATTAAACATGTCGGAAAAACAACAGGTAAGCATAAAAGAAGAAATTGAGGGACTGCGAATATACCTGGAATTGGAAAAATTGAGATTTGGAGCGGATTTTAAATATGAAATTCAGAAAGACTCGGACATCGCAGATCATCTTTCCATTCCGAGCATGATTTTACAGCCATACGTTGAAAATGCCGTAAAACATGGACTTTTGAATAAGAAGGGCGAAAAATGGGTTTCCGTAAAGTTCAAAAAGCATGATGATGATTATATTTCCGTAAGCATTACGGATAATGGTATTGGAAGGGATGAATCGCAACGTATCAACCAAATGCGGAAAGATAAACCCCAATCTTTTGCCACAAAAGCAATTGACAACCGTATTGATTTGTTGAATAAGCAGCTTAAAAAACAAATAAGCTTAACCATACACGATTTAAAAGAAAATGGCCGGCCTACCGGAACGGCCGTTATGTTTAACATACCAATTGATCATAAATATGATGAAAATACTGCTGGTTGATGATGAAGCCAATGCAAGGGCTGCACTTCGTGGAATGATTGAAACAAATTTTCCGGATTACCGGATTGTAGATGAAGCATCCAATGTGCCGGATGCCGTAAAATCCATCCGTAAACATCATCCCGATCTTGTTTTACTTGATATTGAGATGCCTGGCTATCTTGGTATTGATTTACTTGATTTTTTTGAACCACAAGAAATTAATTTTAAAATTATATTCATAACCGCATATAACGATTATGCGTTGAAAGCCTTTGAACTGGCCGCTGTTGATTACCTGCTCAAGCCCACACGGGTAGATCAACTGGAGCGTGCATTTTCGCGCTTGACCACTCAAAATGGCAACGAAAATGAGCGGTATTTTGCGTTAAAAGACAATCTGGATAAAAAAATACCCGACAAACTGGCTCTATTAACGGCAGAAGGTATGTTAATCGTAAAGGTAGATTCCATCCGGTACTTTAAAGCCGACGGGGCTTACACCCATATTCATTTTACCGATGGAGAACGGGTCACTGTTTCTAAAACCTTACAAGAATATAACCCGCTGGAAGAAACCGGATATTTCTTCCGAATAAACCGTTCGTATATAATTAATATTCATTGTGTGGCCAAAATAAGCAAGCGGGACGGCGGCTATCTGGTTATGGACAATGGAGAGGAAATTTCGGCATCCTTAGAAAAACGTAGCTTATTATATGCCCAGTTTAAGGATCGGACATTTTAAGCCGATGATGCTTAGAAATTGTGCTTTCCCTTTTTCATTTCTTTACCAATTTGGCAGTAACGGCTATTTTTTCATCAGATAAATCAACCCATCCGAGCCGTTTTGTTGACTATAATTAGTTTCATTTGCTTGTGGATTTTCAAGCCCTTCTGGGTTAGCCACTTATTTTTTCAGCAAACCAGGGTTGCACCTTTGGTTATGTTTAATTAAGTCCTCCGGTCTATTTTTTGGGTTATCTAGGGTTTCACTTGATGCTTTAGCCTACCCCGGAGGGGTTAAACATGCATAACGACGCATGTCATGCGTCGCTTATGAAATGGCATCTCTATAAACAACCCTGGAGGGGTTGAATAGCCCGATTTTTTTAGTAAATCTTAATTTTAGGATTTACAAAGCGAAAATGAAAATACCCATACAAAGAAAAACCGTATTTTTGTTTAGGTAATCAAAAAATCCCAGAGGAATAATGAAAGCATTAACCGCACTAATTCTATGTTTCATTACCAGCTCAATGTCGCTTGAAGCACAGCGTTCCATAAACGAAATCAGGGAGTATATCAAACTGCATCAGCTAAAAGGTGATTCCTGCGATTCATTGGTTCAATTAAGGAATTCAAAAGATAGACCAACGGCCCATTACTGGCAGGAACTTTTACCTGCAAACCTGTTTTTAAAAGAAATGGCGCGTTATGAGCAGTACCTGCTTTCCCGCGATACCAGTAATATTTACTATTCGCTTGATAGTGCGCTTAAAAACCCGGATGATGTAAAATGGCTCGATTTGTCAGGTTCTGGCTTAAAGCGTCTGCCTCGTTCGGTTTTAACATTAAAAAATTTAGAAATATTGGATCTCACGGGTCTCGAAATCTTAGACTTTGATTCGGCACAGGTACCCGTGGCCCGGGTTGATTTTTCATATAAAATAACAAACATGGATTCTTCCATAGTTTATAAATTATATAATCTGTTTGCTTATGATACTTTTTCGATTATTGATAGTCACTTTTCGGGAACTATTAAAAGGATTCCCAACTTTGTTTTTCAATTACCAAAATTAAAGTTGGTGAGCTGTTTTTCATGTCGTAATGAATATAAAATTGAGTATGATGTCATTAGGAAGAAAAAAACTTTTCTGGGCGGGGAGTTAGACCGTTTATTTGATCATTCGAGACTATATAATTATCCTTATGTTTTCATATATCCTGGCGATACCCTAAGGTAAGAAGCCTTTTGTTAAATAGTGCAGCTTTGATTTTGTAAGTCCCTGGCTTAAACGTACTTTTTATTGGTTTCTGATATTCAACCCCTCCGGGGTTAGTTGCCTGCTTTTTTCAGCAAACCAAGGTTTCACCTTGGTTTATGTTTATTTAAGCCCTCCGGGCTATTTTTTTGGTTAACTAGGGTTTCACTTGATGCTTTAGCCTACCCCAGAGGGGTTCAACATGCATAACGACGCATCTCAAGCATCGGATACAAAAAGGCTCAGCAATAGCCTACCCCAGAGGGGTTCAACATGCATAACGACGCATGTCAGGCTTCGGATACAAAAAGGCTCAGCAATAGCTAACCCCGGAGGGGTTCAACATGCATAACGACGTATGTCATGCGTCGCTTATGAAATGGCATCGCTATAAACAACCCCGGAGGGGTTGAATAATCAATGGATTAGTTTTTAAATTAAATGTCTAAATCAATTCGAAAACGTATCCCGAAGGGATTAAATACCCATAACGACGCATGCCATGCGTCGAGCATAAATAGGCACAGCCACAAATAACCCCGGAGGGGTTGAATAGCAATTACTACAATTCGCTATCATCTCAACCCCAAACCCTAGATATAATACGTTTCCATGCCGCACATACATTCTGCCATCTATTATTTTCGTATATTCACGCTCCCATAACATTAATCCCCAATGAAATACCTGATTCGGGTTGTTATTTTATTCGCTTGCGTACAGGCCATACAGGCGCAAAACGGCATTAAAAATGTATTGGTATTGGGCGATTCACACCTGAAAGGCTATTTTGGAGAGTACTTTCACAAAAAACTGCACGAAACCGGTAAGTATGATATTTTATCCATTGCCATAGGAGGGGCGGGTACCAAAAATTTTGTGCTTCCGCTGCAAAATATCTGTTGCGGATATAAAGTAAGGCTCACCTGCGCCGGCGATCCACTGCCCGAAAAAGGCATGATGCCCGCCCTCGAAAAGGCAGAACAGTCTACCTCGGGATTGATATTGAAACGCTATGGAAGTAAGCTGAGCACGGTGCTGCAAATGTGGAAACCCGATGTACTCATTATTGCCCTGGGCTCCAATTACATTAATGCCCATCAGGATTTACTCAGCCTGATTCAGCAATACGATGCCGATATGCCCATTGTATGGGTAGGCCCTTTTAAACGCAAAAACGTCAGTTATCGCTACACAGCCATTCAAAAGGCTATTGACGGTAACGGACAGTGTTTTCTGGTTCGTTCGGATGATATTGTGGGCCATGATACGCTCAGTTCCGCGCACTTTGTGGGTAAAACCGCCCAGAAATGGGCTTACACCGTAATTGAACGGTTTGAACCCTATTTAGACAGCCGTTTTTGTGTTCCCTCTGATTCACTTTCTCGTTAAGGGGCTTTCCTAAAAAAAGTGAATTTGTGCCGATGGGCGTAACTTCTTATTGCAGAACGCCGTTTCATCACTCATATACACATTGCATGAAACACGCCTACTTAACACCTAATCTTTGCTTTTATGAACAGGAAAAACGTGTGGGCATGCGCCATCATTATCATCGGACTTTTTTCGTTTTCGAATGTAAGGGCCCAGTTATATACGGCCAATTCTTGGGATAAACTGTATTTCCTTTCTTCATCAGATTCGCTTATGCGTATTGAACGTATGGCGGCCCTGGAATTTCACAAACTGTTGAATGCATACCGTAAAAAGGACGGTGCCGATACCATAGTATGGAATGAAACGCTGTGGATAGCTTCCCGAAACCACTGCGTATGGATGGCCGAAAATGATCATTTATCCCATACCCAAAAAATTGGCAGCCGTAAATTCAGCGGCGAAAAACCGGGCGACCGTTATGACTTTGCCAGCGGCGGAAAGGCTGATTACGGCTGGTCAGGTGAAAATGCCTTGTATAATTTTTTACCGAATTGTGCCACACCCGAGCAAATTGCCAAAAGCATAGCTGCAGGTTCGTTTGAGCAGTGGAAAAATTCACCCGGCCATAATGCCAATATGCTGAGCCGGGAGCATGGCATGCATGGCACCGCTTTTCATATTGATAAGGACAAAACGGTTTGGGGTACCGATTTATTTGCGCGTTGCACGCAATGTCCGGGCGCAGTAAAAGCGAATCCGGTGGCGCATAATCAAACAGAACCTGTTTCATCTGAACCGGTTCAGGCTGTTGCCGTGGAAACCCCGGCCGCCAAACCGGCACGTTTCAGTACAGAAAAAACCAAACGCGAAATCAGCACTTACCTTTATGGTATGTATGCCGGTAACCATACTAAAAAAAACGGTATCAAAAGCAGTATGGACAAAGCGGTGATGGCTCATGCCGCTTACCTGATGAATACCAAAACACCCTCATCAAAACAAGAACGCGGCAGCCGCTTTTTTTATGCAGAAACTCCTGCCAAGCGGGTAATGAAAGCTTCAACCGGTATGTTTTTGTTTACCAAGAACCGTAAAAACTTAAGTGAATCATTTGCTGTTATAGAAATTGATATCAACGATTTCAGACTGGTTGAAACGGCCATTAAATTACAGGCTGCGCTCAACCGGCAGCAAGCGGAGCCGGAGGTATACCGGTATGTGAGTTTCGGTATTGAAGTGAAAAAGCGGAAAGACAAGGTGAAAATTGCCGTGGTAAGGCTGATGTGTTGATTTTTGCCGTAAAATCATACCTTCGTGAAGGTATAACAGCAAACAAACGTGGCCAAACTATATCTTATCCCTACTCCGGTGGGAAATCTGGAAGACATCACCCTGCGGGCGCTCCGCCTGTTGAAGGAATGTGATTTTGTATTGGCCGAAGATACACGCACCAGTGCCTATCTGTTCACGCATTATGCGATATCCACTCCTTTGCAGCCCTTTCATAAGTTTAATGAACACCGGGTGCTGGATGGATTGATGGAACGCATTGCCCAGGCCAATGCCGTGGGTTTGGTTTCGGATGCGGGAACTCCGGGTATCTCCGATCCGGGTTTTTTGTTGGTCCGCAAATGTATTGAACAGGGTATTGAGGTGGAATGTCTGCCGGGCGCTTCGGCCGTGTTGCCGGCCTTGGTGCAGTCGGGTTTTCCAACGGATAAATTTGTGTTTGAAGGTTTTCTGCCCCATAAAAAAGGACGTCAAACGGCCTGGCTGCGCATAAAAGAGGAAGAACGCACGGTAGTGTTATACGAATCGCCGCATAGGCTGCTGAAAGCACTCGAAGAAATTTGTGAATTGATTAGTCCGGATAGGGAAGTGGCCGTTTGTAGGGAACTGACCAAATTATTTGCCGAAACCAAACGGGGCAAGGCATCGGAGGTATTGGCCTATTTCAAAGAAAAAGGCGTGAAAGGTGAAATTGTACTGGTTATAAACGGTATGGATGAAGAAACCATCAGACAGCAAAAAGAAGAAGCCAAGCTCTTGAAAAAGAATAAATACCGTAACAATCCGGAAGATTAATTAAACAATCCCCAGGAAAAGCCGATACGGAAACTACGATCTTGCATGGGATAGCGGGCCGTGGTGAAATAGGCGGGTTTTGGGAATCCCTGATTCAAATGCCCGGCGTGTAAAAACAGTTTGAATCGTTTGATACGCGCACTCACATACACATCCAGGTAGGGGTAATTGCCTATGCGTGCGTTCTGGGCTTGCAGAAAAAAGCTGCCGTTGGCGGCATTGTAGCCATAACCTTCGTAACCCAATCCATAATAAATATCAAAGCCGGCTTGTAAAAAGAGGGCCTTTTTGAACAGGAAATTTTCGTAGTAAAAACTGCTTTTCAGGTAAAACGGAGCCAGCCGCATAATGTCGGAATTAGCGGTTTGGTATACAAAGCGGTTCACGAAATGAAAACGTTTTTTCGAAAAGGCCAGGTCATACTCGGCCAATGCCTGAAATATAACAACTTCCTGCGAAGCCTGCCGCACAATGGCCAACGAATCAAAATATATGGCATTGCCTGTATTAAAAAAACGTCCGCCGAGTTTTAAGCCGTATTTGGGGAAATTAACATCGGCTGTTACGCCTAATGTGCGGATTTTGGCGAAATTGTTTGTCCAGAAAAACTGGTTTGAATTGGTGTACTGCAGCAGGTATCCCGGCTCCTGCAAGCGGAATAAAACAGCCGGTTCAAAATAGAGCAGCAGTTCTTTCTTTTTGTTATTGAAACCGGCAAAAAGATTGGCTTTGAGGTACAGGTCATTCTGGTTATAGCCCAGCAGGTTATATTCGCCAAAAACACGGATATACCGTAGTGAATCGATGAAAAAATTTAATCGCGAAAACAAGGAAACATTGTAATTTACAAAGCGAACCGAATCTTGGTTCACATCAAAAACAGCCGCCGAAATACCGGCCGATACTTTGTTGGCCAATCCTTTTTTGCGGTAGGGATAGAACGAAAATTCCAGATCCGTATCCATTTGCCGCCAATAGGTGCGGTAAAAGGTTCTGCTGCTGTCGATTAAATATTGGTCAAAAAAACCGTTGGCAGATGAATCAATGAACCGCTGCCGGTCGGTTTTGATGCGAAAGGTATTATCAACCTGGAAAAGGGGCAGTTTTACGGGAGTTTTGTTTGTATCGGGCTGATAGGATTTTACACCTACCCGATAAAACTGTTTCACGAAAAGTTCATAGGTCTGGTGTTGGTTCATGGCCGCCGGCAGGTTTACCGGATAACCGAATTTTCGGGTCAGGCTGTTCACCACTTCTACACCATCAATGAGGTTGGTGATTTCACTTTCCTTGAAGTTTACGTTATCGCTCAGTCCACCGTTTTCTTCCAGTTTACTGTCGTTGAAAACAAACTCGGCCACGATGCCGTAATTTTCCTGTTTAGCCAGATAGCTTGCAAATGCGCGAATATTGCTATGGGCTGTCCATTGTCTTTGGTAAAAACCCGCAGAGGTAATCCGTTTGAACTCAAAACCCAATTGCAGGGTTTGGTTTATGGGTTGTGTATGCAAAATGTGCATCGTTTGTTCGCCCACTCTACGTCCTTTTTTCTGTCCGGCTGTACCCAATGTATACCCAAGCACTGAATAGGCGCGTTTGGTTCGGTAAAAGGGCTGTTCGCCGCCCCGGAAATGGAAAAACGTTGAACCCGGTCTTCCGATGGAGAAACCGCGGATGCTATCCGGCTCATAAAAAGCGGGTTGAATCGGTCTGCCAATATTATCGCTCAGAAAGGCATGGTATTTCCGGGTAACCGGGTTGTACATGTGAAAATTGGCGAGACTGCTGTCGGCTGCCCTTACTTTGGTGAAAATACCATCCTGAAGGAGTGAACGCTGATCATAGGCATACACGTTCATGGTATCTCTCAGTGCCTTGAGCGAGTCTCTGCGTGCCTGATTGCCCTGCGCCCGCAGAACAGCCGGCATGCACAGCATAAGCAGCCCGATTCCTATCCAATGTGTAAATTTTCCCATGCTTTGAGCGGCAAAGGTAATGAACGCATCCGGCTTCAAATAATTGTAAAGAAATTCGCTGCGTACTTTTTGCCGATTCTTTTTCTTAGCACCTTTGCTTCATGAAAATATGTTTCGCATCAAACAACCATAAAAAACTGGAAGAAATTCAGGCTAAACTGGAACATTCGGGGATTGAAATTATTCCCCTTTCCCAAACCGGTATTACAGAAGACATTCCGGAAACGGGCGATACCTTGGAAGAGAATGCCCTTCTAAAAGCCCGTTACGTGTTTGAAAAAACCGGACTTTTTTGTTTTGCGGATGATACCGGTTTAGAGGTAAAAGCCCTGAACGGAGCACCGGGCGTGTACTCGGCACGTTATGCGGGCGAACAACGGAATGCCGACGATAACATGGATAAATTACTGAATGCCCTTGAAAACCAGAGCGACCGGTCTGCCGCATTCCGCACGCTTATTGCGCTGATACACCCAAAGGGCGAGTTTTTGTTCAGTGGGGAGATTACAGGCAGCATCAGTCATGAAAAAAAAGGAAACGGCGGATTTGGATATGACCCGGTTTTCAAGCCTGATGGGTATACTGAAACCTTTGCGGAATTGAGTCCGGCCGAAAAAAATACCATCAGCCACCGGGCATTGGCGGTTGATAAGCTGGTTGCCTTTTTGAAGCAAACCCCGTTGGATGCATAATACCCTTCAGCCTGGGGTTGAAAATACGGCCGGTGTCATTTATTCTCTTATTTTCGTTCTGTGGCAGACTGGTCAACACCCATAGAATATTTGAAAGGAGTAGGGCCTAAACGGGGCGATTTACTCAAGACCGAGCTGGGCATTTTTACGCTCAGTGATTTGCTTTTTCATTTCCCTTTCCGGCACGAAGACCGTTCTTCATTCCATAAAATTTCGCAGCTTATGCCAGATGGCCCAACCGTGTTATTGCGCGGAAAGATAAGAGCCGTAGAATCGGTTGAAACGGGGAAAGCACGGCGGTTCATGGCCCGTTTTTCTGACGGTACGGGCGAAATTGAACTGGTTTGGTTCCGCTCGCTCAAGTATATAAAAGAAACGGTTATCCCGGGAACCGAATTTGTGATTGTGGGCAAACCCACGGTATTCAATAACCGCTTTTCGATTGCCCATCCCGAAATGGAACTGGCCGGCTCTAAACCCGATACTGCTTTTCTGGGCTTTTTTCCGGTGTATCATTCTACCGAAAAACTGAAAAGCCTGGGTTTAGACAGTAAAGGAATTTCCCGTCTGCTCGTGAATTTGTTGAATGGCATTCCCGACAAATTTCCCGAAACGCTTCCCGATTATATTCTGGATCATTTTAAACTTCCCGAAAGGGATGCAGCTATCCGACAGGCACACCATCCGCGGAACCCGGATGATTTAAAGAAGGCTATGTTCCGGCTTAAATTTGAAGAGTTGTTTTATATCCGATTGAAATTACTCATTCAGAACGGTACCCGAAAAAAGCAGTTTGGCGGCGCCCGTTTTGAGCGCATCGGTGAACATTTCAATACGTTTTATCATCAGCACCTGCCGTTTCAGCTTACGGGTGCGCAGAAAAAAGTACTTAAAGAAATTCGTGCCGATTTAGCTTCCGGAAGGCACATGAACCGGCTTTTACAGGGCGATGTGGGAAGCGGCAAAACAGTGGTGGCCCTGCTAACCATGCTCATGGCGCTCGATAACGGCTATCAGGCTTGTCTGATGGCGCCCACCGAAATATTGGCCACGCAGCATTACCGTGGAATCAAAGAACTGGTAGAACCCATGCAAATGCCTGTGGCCCTGCTCACCGGCTCCACCAAAAAGAAAGACCGTAAAGTAATCCACGAAATGTTGCTGAGCGGCGAATTACCCATTATTTGTGGAACACATGCCTTGCTGGAAGATGAGGTGAAATGGAAAAATTTGGGGCTTTCGGTGATCGATGAACAGCACCGTTTCGGTGTGGCACAGCGGGCCCGGTTATGGAAAAAAAATACCACTCCGCCCCATATTCTGGTTATGACGGCCACACCCATTCCGCGTACCCTGGCCATGACTCTTTACGGTGATTTGGACCTGAGCGTGATTGATGAGCTGCCGCCGGGTCGTAAACCCATCAACACGAGGCATGTATACGAATCCCGAAGGAATGAGATTTTTGATTTTATACGGAACGAGCTGCGCAAAGGCCGTCAGGCATACGTTGTATATCCCTTAATTGAGGAAAGCGAAAAAAGCGATTACCGGCACCTGGAAGAAGGATACCAGATGATTACTTCCGCATTTCCGGAATATAAGGTATGCATGGTACACGGTAAGTTGAAACCCGACATGAAGGAACACGAGATGCAGCGTTTTGTGAGCGGACAGGCCCAGATTATGGTAGCCACTACGGTAATTGAAGTAGGGGTAAACGTGCCCAATGCTTCGGTGATGCTTATTGAAAGTGCACAACGTTTTGGTTTGTCGCAATTACATCAGCTTAGGGGAAGGGTTGGCCGGGGTGCCGATCAGTCGTACTGTATTTTGATGACCGATTTTAAACTGGGCGAAGATTCCCGGACCCGGATGGAAACCATGTGTAGAACCAATGACGGGTTTGAAATTTCGGAGGTAGATTTGCAGTTGCGCGGTCCGGGCGATATGGAAGGTACCCGGCAAAGCGGTGTGATTGATTTAAAAATTGCCGATTTGGCCAAAGACCAGGCTATTTTAGCCGCAGCCTCGCAAGTAGCCGAAAAAATACTGGAATCCGATCCGAAGCTTGAAACGCCACCCAACCAGATAATACGCTTTGAATTGGCCCACCAGAAAAACCGTAAAGCCGACTGGTCAAGGATTTCTTAATATCCCAAAGTCATTCTGTTTCGTTTGAGCTGGGCCTCAAATTCTCCTTTTTTGTCGCGTGAGATGAATACCGTTTTGCCGTTATCCAAGGTGAGGGAGCTTTCGCCTTTGTTATATTTTTTCAGGTAATTGATGTTGACCATGTAGGAACGGTGTGATCGGAAAAAATTAGGTCGGTCTTGTAATATATCTTCAAAAAATTTAAGCCGTTTGCTTATCATCAGACTTGACCCATTGGCTACCCAGATTCGGGTGTAAGCTCCTTCGGCCTCTAAATAGATGATGTCCTTAACTTCAATAAACAACAAGCCTTCCGCCATGGGCAGGGCAATGCGGTTAAACTGTTCCGACTTAAAATTGTCTTTCAGTAAATCCAGGCGGCTTTGCATTTGAGAATTGTTCAAACGCTCGCCGGCTTTATTTACGGCCAGTTTCAGTTTTTCAATATCTACCGGTTTAAGCAGATAATCTACCGCCGAAACCTCAAACGCTTTCAAGGCAAATTCGTGATATGCCGTAACAAAGATGATTTCAAAATCTACCTCTCGGAAAAAGTTGAGCAATTCAAAGCCTGAATAATCCGGCATTTCAATATCTAAAAATACCAATTGCGGCCGGTGCGTTTGAATGGCCAATACGGCTTCGGGTACATTTGAAGCCGTGGCTAAAACGCATACTTCAGGACAATACTCTTTGAGTAAAAGCTGTAAGCTGTTGCGGGCGCGCTCTTCGTCGTCAACCAGAATTACATTCATGATTTGGGTTCAGTTTGTAAACCAAAAATACAGATTTTCACTTGCTGAAACGGGTTTGGTTTATAAACGGTTGTTTTCGGTTTATAAATCGAAAACAATGTGCACTTCCGTTCCGCCGGCTTCTCCGGATTCGTTATATACATCTTTAATACTCAATTCAATTTTCTTTTCACGGCTGTCATTAATCAGTTCAAGCCTGCGCAGGGTGGCCGAGGTGGCAAAGGATTTATGCATGGATGGCCGCCGTTCACGTATCTCGGCCGCTTTTGCTCTGCCAACGCCGTTATCTATCACGCTGCATTGCATGGTTTTTCCTTCGGAATGAAAGCAGATTTGAAGCGTTTTCGCCCCTTTTTTATGCAGTAATCCATGTTTTATCGCATTTTCTACAAAGGGCTGTATAACCATTCCGGGTAAAAGGATTTCTGAGGTGTCCATGTGCTCATCAACATCAACCGAGTAACTGAAATCAGCCCCGAATCGTAAATTTTCAAGTTCAAGGTATAACTTTAGCATTTCAATTTCTTCCTGAAGCGTAATTTCATGCTGGTCTGAAGCATCCAGCACTTTGCGCATGAGTGAACTGAAGCGGCTTAAGTAATAATTGGTTTTGGGAATATCGCTCATGAGAATCAAATCCTGAATGGAGTTGAGCGTGTTATACATGAAGTGGGGATTCATCTGTGCCTTGAGCGCCGTAAGTTGCGAGCGAATCAGGTTGTTTTTTGTTTCGGCCTCGCGTTTGATGATGCGTATGCGAATAATGTAAAAGCTGTAAAAGGCTCCAATCAAAACAAATCCCGATAGGCAGAGAAACCACCAGCTCAACCAAAACGGACCGGCTACTTCAACCCGTATGTGTGCAATTTGATTACCGGCCAATCCGTCTTCATTGGTGGCGTAAACATAGAACGTATATTCTCCGGGAGGTAAAGATGGGTAGCGGGCAATAGGTGCCTGTATATCGGTGCTTTTCCATTCATTTTCAATGCCATCCATCCGGTAATGGTAGCGCAGTTTGCCACGGCTGCGTATTCCCACGCTTTTAAACTCAATACTGAGGTCGTTTTTTGAATAGGGAAGTTGGATTTTTTCGTTCGAATTTTTGCGTTTACCGTTTACCCAAATCTGTTCAATTTGAATATGGGGCGCCACATGGTTTTGCGCTTTTAATTCAAGCGGTAAACGGATTAAGCCTTCTATCGTGGCCAAAAATAAATATTCGTTGAATATTTCAATCGCATTCACTTCCTTAAACAAAACACCGTCTTCACGATCCAGATAATCGATTGTACGGTTCTTAATATGGATGCGGTTCAGGCATTTTTCGGTTACAACGAAAATAAAATCATCCGATACCTTTACTGTTTTTACCGATTTTCCTTTCAGTCCGGCAGATTCATTTAATCCAATATAGGTGCCTTCAGCCGTTTTGATGAGTAAACCTTCATTCACCGTTCCGATGAAAATATGCCCCTTATGGTATTCAATTTTAGACGCGTAAATGGATTTGCCTCTGTAAAGTAACTCTTCCGTTTCCCCGTTTTTAAATGTAAAAACCCCGTCATGACAGGCAAAATACAGGGTATTGTTCAGGCTGTCGTGGCTGATTGATTTTCCTCCTTTTTTCCGTAAGATGTGCAAATCGCCCTGATTAATCGGGTTGCTTTTAAAATCAATCGCTGACAAAAAACCCAACCGGTCATGTGTTATAAAAAATAAAGTGTCGTTATAAATATACAGATCCCTTGCGTTGAATGAGGCAAAAGCCTTTTCATTATTAGCTTCGATAACCGAAAGCGCACCGTGTGAAACATAAGTCTGTTTTTTATATTCCTGAATGGCTTTAACGGTTCTGTAAATAGGTTCGGGTTTCTGTGGGAAGGGTTTTATTTCATGGGCATGGTCCGGATTCCAGGTGAAGGCAAAGCCCGAATAGGTTCCCAGAAATAAGTGATCTTTTGGCGCTTGTTTTACGAATGAGATATGCTGCTCGGGCAGTGCTGAGTTTTGGGGCGAGTAGATAAATACATCCAATGCGGGAACGATGAAAATACCGTTTTGTAGACTGCTGAACCAGTAATTTCCTTCCCGGTCTTTCAGTACCGAGGAAATTTTTTCGCCCGGAAATAAAACCGGATATTTCGGCACGGGAACAAAGTTTTCGTCAACCCTTATGGCTCCTTCGGAGCTGGTAAACCAGGATTCGGATGGGCTGAATTTGGCCAAACTGTATATGATACTGTTATTGGCGGTGCCCCTGTTTACTTCGTGGATATGAAAGGTTTCCTTACCCATTTCAAAAACATAATAGGTTCTGTCGGTACCCATTTCGGTAAGGCTAAAAATGTTATCCCCAATGGGTGTAAGTGAACTTCGGGTCCCGCCGGGCGAGGGATTTGCGTATATGCTCTCTATTTGCTTAGTAAGGGGTTTAATACGGTAATAATAACCCAAACTGGTGCTCAGGTATATATCACCCGATTTTGAAGCCTGTATATCATAAAAATAGTCATTTTTTAATAGGGGAAATACATTGGGCTTGATGGTATATATCAACGCTGCATCATACGAGTATACTTCAATGGTGCTGTCGGGTACCAGCCATAAATTTCCAAACCGGTCAATGGTATACTGCGGATTGAAAAAAGCTCTTTGCGTAGCATCCACCATGGTTTTTAAGGAGTCGCCGCATACCCGGAATATCTGCCCTGTAAAATTCTGACACCAGACATTTCCGCGAGAATCAATGGTTAATCCGCTTATGCTGGCACTTTTTAGGCTGGAGTTGGTGTAGGCCTTATAACTTACACCGTCATAGCGGAAAAGGCCTGCATCGCAGCCTATCCAAATAAAACCAAATGCATCCTGTTTAATTTGGTAAACTTCGTTTGAGGGTAATCCGTTTTCATTGTCGAGCGTATAATAGTAGGGATGTGAAGCCTGTATATGCAAAGCAATGAATACCATGAACAGAAACATATACAGTTTCATTACATGCTGTTTGTGTATGATGGGAAGGCTTCTTTTCATCGTAAACAATGGTACAAAAAAAATACAGATTGTATGATTTGGGTTTATCCGGGGTGGTTTTCAATTTATATTCCGTTTACCTTTGTGCTTCATGGAACTGATTGAAAACTACGCACTAAAATCTTTAAATACCTTTGGTATTGACGTTTATGCCCAATGGTTCGGAGCCTGCAGAAGCCTGAACGACTGGCAGAGCTACCTTCAGTTTGCTGCCGATAAAGGCAAACCGGTATTCATTTTAGGCGGTGGCAGCAATGTGCTTTTTACCCGTAACGTGGAAGGTATTTTGCTCCGCAACGAAATACCCGGAATAAGCTGCACAAACGAAGATGAAGACTTTGTTTATCTAAGGGCAGGCGCCGGTGAAAATTGGCATACTTTTGTTATGTATTGCGTAGAAAACGGATACGGCGGAGTTGAAAATTTATCGCTCATTCCGGGTTCTGTCGGTGCAGGACCCATGCAAAATATAGGCGCTTACGGTGTTGAGTTAAAAGATGTGTTTTACGGTTTACGAGCCTTGCATCGTGAAACGCTGGAAATACATGAGTTTGGCCTTGCCGATTGTGAATTTGATTACCGGAGCAGTGTATTTAAAACGAAATGGAAAGACCGTTTTGTTATTTTGGATGTACATTTCCGCCTGCGCAAAAAGCCGGTATTGAATACTTCGTACGGAGCCATTGAGGATGAATTAGTCCGTATGGGCTGTGATACGCCAAACCTGAAAGCCGTGAGTGATGCCGTTATTGCAATCCGTACTTCAAAATTGCCCAACCCGGCCCAAATCGGTAATGCGGGCAGTTTTTTCAAAAATCCGTCTATCCCGCAGGAGCATTACGAACAGTTAAAGCAAAATTATCCGGGTATGCCGGCCTATCCATCCACCCAAACGGGCTATGTAAAAACGGCAGCCGGCTGGCTCATTGAACAATGCGGCTGGAAAGGTTACCGGAAAGCAGATTACGGAGTACATAAAAACCAGGCCCTGGTATTGGTAAATTACGGCAAAGCAAGCGGCAGTGAAATTTATAATCTCAGTTCAGAAATCATGGCTTCCGTAAACGAAAAATTTGGTATTGATTTGGAACGGGAAGTGAATGTGTATTAGGGGGTAGCCCCGATGGCTACCGGGGAAGAATCAAGACCCCGATGGGTATCGGGGAAGAACCACGACTAGTTTTTCTCTTGCGAACCTTTAACCAATTTTTTAATCAACACCCTAACCTTGATTCAACCGAAAAACGTATCTTAACCGACCGAAATAGGACATATAATTTGTAGATAAAATCCGCTTTCGGATTCGTGAATACAACTGACTTGAAAATACAAACAGACCAATTGGTATATCAGCTTTACGAGTTGACGGAAGAAGAAATTAAAATTGTGGAGGGAGTCTGAACTATGATTTTTATGATTAAATGATTTTATGAATAAATAGCTACTATGATTAACGAACAATACAAGTATTCGGAGTTAACTTCCAAAATAATTGGCTGTGCAATGATTATTCATAAGATGCTTGGCAATGGTTTTCAGGAAGTCATATATCAAAGAGCTTTGGCTATTGAAATGAATTTGGCGGGTATTTCGTATGACAGAGAATTTGAAATGCCCATTTTTTACAGGGAAAAGCAAATAGGCACAAGACGAGTTGATTTTCTGGTAGAGGGAATTATATCGGTTGAATTGAAAGCGATAATTAAATTAGAAGATGTACATTTTGCTCAGGCTATTAATTATTTAGAAGCCTATAATTTAGAAATTGGTTTACTGATAAACTTTGGAGAACGGAGTTTGAATTTTAAACGATTAACGAATAAAAAATTCAAACCTGAAATCATTCAATCTTATAATCAAAAAAATCATAGTTCAGACAATTGATACATTATGACCAAAGAAACCGCCATCAAACTATTTGAAGACAAGCAAGTGCGTACCGTTTGGGATGCCGAGCAAGAGAAATGGTATATATCAATTATTGATGTAATTGAAGTTTTAACTGGCAGCCCAAGACCAAGAAAATACTGGAACGCCCTTAAAACAAAGCTTAAATCTGAAGGAAGTGAGTTGTCCCATAAATTGGGACAACTGAAATTGCAGTCTGCAGACGGTAAATTTTATCTCACTGATGTTGCCGACACCGAACAACTTTTTCGCCTGATACAATCCATACCCTCACCCAAAGCAGAACCGTTTAAGCTGTGGTTAGCTCAAGTGGCTGCTGAACGATTGGACGAAATGCAAGATCCGGAATTGAGCATAGACAGAGCCTTGGAGCAATACCTGAAATTGGGATATTCTGAAAATTGGATAAACCAGCGACTGAAAAGTATTGAAATTCGCAAAGAACTTACTGATGAATGGAAGAAACGTGGACTGAAAGAAGGTGTTCAGTTTGCCACGCTTACCGATATTATTACCAAAGCCTGGAGCGATAAAACCACTAAGGAGTATAAAGTACTGAAAGGTTTAAAAAAGGAGAATTTGCGGGATAATATGACCAATACCGAACTAATCTTAAATATGCTGGCTGAGGCATCCACTAAAGATATTTCCGCAGCCACCAATCCTAAAGATTTTGATGAAAGCAAGAAAGTTGCCAAGCAGGGGGGAAATGTTGCTAAAGTGGCAAGGCTGGAATTAGAAGCCAAAACGGGTAAAAAAGTGGTAACATCATTAAATGCAAAAGATGCATTATCAGGTGCTGAAACACCCAAAAAACTTCCCAAAAAGAAGAATAATTAAAGAAAATATGGAATGGGCTTAAAACCCCTCATCCATATCGCCTCCGCCACCTCCGTCCCTCCGGTTGCGGCGCTGGCCGGCATCTTGTTTGCCCAGTTTGAGCGAAAGGGTAAGCGTGGCAATGCGGGTTTCGCGCTTGCGGTATAGATCCAATTCAAATCCCTCACCCCTTGATTCTATTGCGAAGCGGCGGGTATTGAAGATATCCGTTACGGCCAAGTTTACCGTTAAGCGGTTTTTCCAGAAATCACGTTTTATGCCCACATCAATGCCCCAAATGGCTTTGGCAACGCCCTGCGGAGCGGCCTGCGGTGCCCAGTAACCCATGGTAAGTTGCGCCTCGGTACCTTTTAAGAATTTCCAGTTGGATGTTATGCGGCCAAACCCGCTGATGCTGTTATTGTTTAAATCGCCAAAACTGTTGTTGGATGATATCCGGTAATAATACAGGTTGATGGATGAGGTAATATTCCACCATTTAAAAAGCTCATTCCGGCTTATGATTTCAAAACCCGCACTCTGCGCATATCCCACATTAAACTGTGTAGTGGTGGATACGCCGGTATTGGCGTCCACACTGCGGAAACGGGTCATTACGTTTTCAATATAACGGTAATAAATTGAACAGGAAACATAATGCTTCTGCTTACTGTAGCTTACGTTAAATTCGCCTGAATTGATGTATTCCGGGTTCAGGTCCGGATTGCCGGTTTGTAAATTTACGGGGTCGGTATAATCGGTAAACGGATTCAGGTCGTTGGTGCGCGGACGGTTGATCCGGCGGCTGTATCCGAGTCTTAATTCCCAGCCGGTTTTGGGCTTGTAGGATACATGCGCCGAAGGGAAAAAGCCAAGGTATTGTTTTTTATTTTTTTCTTGAGTGGTTACCTGGTCGGTGTTGATAAAGGTTTGTTCCAAACGCAGCCCGGCTTTGTATCCCCATTTGGATGTGATGGAATGCGCAAAGGAAGCATAGGCTGCATAAACCTGCTCGTGGTAAACAAAGCGGTTGGTAATGTTGGGGTCGTTGCGGAATGAGTTTAGGCTGTAATCAAAACTTTCGGAACCAAAATCATTGTCGTTGTGGCGTATGGTGGCTTTTATACCGGTTTCCAATCCCATGTTTTTGCGCAGGGTTTCGGTGAAATCGACCTGTGCGGTGGTTATGCCAAAGTTTGATAATCGTCCTGTGTTCTGCCGGATAGGGTTTTGGCCGGTTTGCAGTTGAGCCGTATCCTTGAATACGTTTTTATATTCACCGTTTTCGTTTTCCGAAGAACCCGAATAACTGATGTCGGCCGTTAATTCGCGCCCTTTTTTGGTGAATGTATGTTTCCAGTTACCGCTTAAATCATAATTGATGCCGCTCCGTGTTTCGCCGGCCCTGCGCTCGGTTATGGACACGGGCAAACGCAGGTTATTCTCATAATTGTAAATGTTGTCGGTAATATTGGTATTGTAGTTATATCCGAAGGAACCGGCAATGGAAAAGGTGTTTTTCTGGTTCGGATAAAAATCAAATCCGGCACGGGCCAAGTGGTTTCCGCCTTTGCGCCAGCCCTGGGTCTGCTGGTCAATGTAAAAGGTAGAGTCTGTATTAAAAAAGGTGTTTAGGGTATTGCCGTTATTGTAACTGTTATTGTAGCGGTAAGAGTAATTGGTAAAAAAGTTGATTTTTTTATCACGGTAGTTGAGCGTAAAGGCTCCGTTATATTTGTCTCGGGTACCCGCACTGAGGGAGAGTGAACCGTTTAAACCCTGCTTTTTGTCTTTTTTCAGTTTGATGTTGATGATTCCCGACATACCGTCGGCATCGTATTTGGCCGAAGGATTAGTGATGATTTCCACACTTTCGATGGATGAAGCCGGAATACCGTCCAATATGGCTTTTCGGCTGCTTCCGCTGAGTCCCGATGGTTTTCCGTCGATCAAAATTACCACGCCTTCACTGCCTCTTAAACTTACGTTGCCGTCAATATCCACATTTACCGATGGCACATTTCCGAGCACATCAGCCGCCGAACCGCCGGTATTCGTAATGTTTTTACTTACGTCGTATACTTTTTTATCAATGTCGAGGGTAAGCAGGTCTTTTTCACCTTCAATCTGAATGGTTTCCAGGGCTTTTTCGGAGGCTTGCAGGAATACGTTTCCCAAGTTGATTTCAAAATTACCGGGCGAGATCATGACAGAATCTTTAGTAAAGGAGCCATAGCCGATAAAACTGATTTTGAGGCTGTACAATCCCGGAGCAATGTTTTCCAATAAAAATTCGCCCAGTTTGTCGGTTACGGTTCCGTTCACGGGAACATTATTCTTCAGAATAGACACCGTGGCATATTCAACCGGTTTTTTGCTTTGAAAATCTTTCACGGTTCCCATCACTTTTCCGGGTCCTCCGCCATTTCCGCCAGGCATTTGTGCTTTTGTGAACGGGGTAGAAAGAGTGCAAAAAAGCAGTATGCAAAAGAATCGAACAAATCTCATAGGCCGCAAAGTTGCGCAATATTGCCATAGGCAATGAATCATTAGGAATAATTTAACCCAAATTATGCATTAGAAAATGCATAATTTGCCTAAAGGCCGATGGAAACAGAGTTTCATCGGGGTTATCCGAGATGCCTCCAGTAATTATAACGACCTGTTCAGTATTGTATTAAATTTCTATTGCATAAACTCGGTTTAACGCAATTTATGCAGTAGAAAACCGTTTAACATTCAAACGGTAACGGATAAAATGGGTTTAACCGAATCAGCGCTTATAGTTGCGCACGGCCTTTACTTTGTTTACCGAATAGCGCAGCACGGGTTTTAAAAATACGGCCGTAAGGATAAGCAGGGTACCGGCATAAAACTTACCGTTCAGGTCTTTACTTTCGCCCAAAAAGGCCACGGCCATAATGATTCCGTAAACCGGTTCAAGGTTGATGGCCAGGTTTGATTTAAAGGCCGAAATGTATCGCAACGCATTTAACGAAAGAATATAAGGCATGGTGGTGCATCCCACACCCAGCAATATAAGCAGCCAAAAATCCTGTTGTCCGGGAACGATCAAGCCCAAACTTAAATCATCGACGGTAAAAGGCAGCAGCAGACTCAGGAATAAAAATCCGGTACCGAGTTCGATGAATGACACGGCTTTTCCTTCATAATCGGCCAGGTGAACTTTGTTCAGGGTAGAGAAGAGGGCAGCCAGAAAAGCGGCGGCAATTCCCCATAGCAGGCCTTTGGTGTATACTTCGCTTACGCTGAAAATTAATCCGATTCCCACAATCACGATCAGCCCCAAAAATACATCCGATAGTTTTATTTTGCTGCGGGTAATCAATGGTTCCAACACCGAGGTGAATAAGCTGGAAGTAGCCAGGGCGCTCAGGGCCAACGATGCGTTTGAATATTTGATGCTGCCGTAAAAGGCAATCCAGTGCATGGCTACCAGAATGCCGATGCCGCCGAAAATAAATACTTTTTTACGCGGAATTTGGCGTAAGCCTTTCCAGAGCCCGGGAATGAGCATGAAGCTGATGCAGGTAATCCAAAGGCGGTGCCAAACCAACATCATTTCACCATACGAAATGAGTTTGCCCAGTATGGCCGTGAAACCCCACAAAAATATGGCAAAATGCAATCCGAGGTATGCTTTGTCTTCTGCTTTCATTGGGCGCAAAGGTATATCCGGAAGGATTAATAATTATAAAATATTGTAAAGGTTTTTTTCAAGGCTTAAAATAGTCAATAAGTTTCAACATTTTTGCATACTTTAGGTTTTAAAGATATGCGGGCTTATTATGCGTCGGTACTGGGTATTTCTCCGGAAGCGGGAGAGGCTGAAATTAAATCGGCCTACCGGCGTATGGTTAAAAAATTTCACCCCGATATCAATCCCCAACCCAATGCGCAGGAACGTTTTCTGGAAATAAAAAAGGCCTACGATTACTTACTTGCTTTTCCCTACGCTGCCTTTACCGGGGCTGAAAACCGCTCTCAAACTGCCGAAGCCAAAAGAGCAGAAGAGCGCAACAAAAAACGCGACATGCGAAGACAGCGCGCCGACGCCATGCGCAAACAAAAGGAGGTGGAAGAGGCAGAAATTTGGGAAAAATTTAAAAAGTCGAAAGGAATTTGGATACTGGTATTTGTAGTTATGGTGGCGTATTTTGTCATCATGGGTGCCTGCATCAAAAACATAGATGATTATCCCTACGAAAATGTAAAAAATCCGGAATTGGGCCTGTTCGGCAGCGTGGTGGTGATGTTTGCGTTTTCGTATTTAATGTACCGTTTTTACCGCTTTATCCGCAGTTAAATTTTTATTCGGTCAAATAAATCCGCTTTACTCTTGGCGAAATACCCGTGAGCATTTCATACGAAATGGTACCGCATACTTCGGCCATTTTTTCTACCGGATGCTCTGCACCGAAAAGCAACACTTCATCGCCTTCCTGTATGGTTGAACCGGTAATGTCAATCATGCTCATGTCCATACATACTTTTCCAATAACGGGATAAAGATTTCCGCCAATGTAAACGCTGCCCCTGCCCAATCCCATGGCACGTCTGAATCCGTCGGCATAACCAACGGGTATGGTGGCTATCAGCGAATCCCGCTCTACTTTTCCTGCCCTGTTATATCCAACGGTTTCACCGGCTGGTACGCTTCGTATTTGGGTAACGGTGGTTTTAAAACGTAATACCGGTTTTAATTTTTGCCTGGTCTGCGGGTTCGATGAAATGCCGTACATGCCTATTCCCAGTCGTACCATATCTAATCGGGCCTCGGGGAAATTACTGATGGCAGCCGAATTACCGATGTGCCGGATAAAATCGTATCCTGTTTTTTGCCGTATTTTATCTGCCGTTTCCGTAAAAATCTGTATTTGTTTTCGGGTAAAATCGGCATCTTCCAGATCTTCTGCCGAAACCAAATGAGAAAATACGGATGCAATTTTAATTTTGGGATTCAATCCTATTTCATCCACCGCATCTATTATTTCTTGGGGAGAAAAACCCAGGCGGTGCATACCTGTATCCATTTTCAGGTGTACGGAGAGTGGCTGTGAATCGGTTCTGTATTGGATTTCTTCGGTAAAATAGCGCAAAGAACGGAAACTGAAAATTTCAGGTTCCAGCCGGTGTTCCAGCAACATGTTTACCGATGGTTTGCCCGGATTCATTACCATAATCGGAATATCAATACCGGCCCTGCGTAGTTCGGCACCTTCATCGGTATAGGCCACGGCTAAATAATCTACATTCCGGAAACGCAACTGATTGGCAATTTCAACACTCCCCGTTCCATATGAAAAGGCTTTTACCATCGCCATCAGCTTTACTCCGCTTCCGGCTTCCTGTCTGAAATACTGAACATTGTGCGCCAGTGCGTCCAAGTTTATTTCGAGCACGGTTTCGTGTCGTTTCTGTTCTAAAAATGCAACTATTTTTTCGGGTTGAAACTCCCTGGTTCCTTTAATGAGAATAGCCTCCCGCTGAAATTTTGAAAACTGGAAATGCGTGAGAAAGTTGATCGTATTTTTATAGGTAAATACTTTTCCGTTAAAGGCATTTTGATACCTTCCTATTTCTTCTCCAATTAAAATTACTTTATCAAGCAAGTATGAATTTACGAGGCTTGCCGCGTCAGTATAAACCTGATTTTCTATATGACCGTGTAAACGTAAATCGGTAAGGATAAGTGACCGTGTTTTTAGGCCGGGCAAAAGCGATAATGCTTCCAGCGCAATGCGCAGCGAGGATAAATCGGCCGTGTATGAATCATTCAGTATGGTACAGTTATTTATTCCGGCGGCCATCTGAAGGCGCATATCTACCGGTTTCAATTGCTTAAACCGTGCTTTTACGTCTTCATTCAATAAATTTTCTTTGATACAGAAAAGCGCACAATGGCAGGCATTTTCCAGTGATGCCCGGTCACTGAACGGAACTTCAATTTGTACCGTATTTTCTTTTTTATCTTTTATATGTAGGATGGAATGGTTTCCATTTTCAGTTTGGATATGAATATCATAATCGGCATCAAAAGGCGTTTCACATTTCCACGAAACCGCTTTTTCGGAGAGGGAAGGCAGGGCATGAATGGCATCCGAAAGAATAACAGCGTCGATGTGACAAATAAAATAGCGGACGTTTTTAAACAGCTTCAGTTTTTCGCCGGCAATTTCATACTGGCTGCTAAAATTTTCAAGATGGGCCGTTCCGATCGTACTGATAATACCTATGTCGGGCTTTATCCAATCTTCGGCGGCTTCCATTTCCCCGGGTTCCGAAATACCTGCTTCTATAATCCCATATTCGTCGCTTTCATTCAGCATAAGCAGCGAAAGCGGAATGCCCAGACTGGAATTATAACTTCCGGGACTGGATTTGATCCGGAAATTATTGGACAGTAAAAATTGCAACCATTCTTTGATGGTTGTTTTTCCGTTGCTGCCCGTTATGGCCAATACTTTTCCTTTAAAGTTTTCGCGGTGTTGGCGGGCAAATTGCTGCAGGGCCTGAAGCGTATTTTTTACTTCTAAAAATATAGCATTTGGATAATTTGAAAGGACTTGGGCTTCTGAAACCAAAAAAACACGCACCCCTTTACGGTATGCTTCCGAAATATAGCGGTGTCCGTTTCCCGCTTCGGTGTGCAAGGCAATGAAAAGTGTGTGTGCGCCCTGAATAATTTTACGGCTGTCATACGCAATTTCAGCAATGAACTGTTGTGTATCCGGAGCCGGAAGAACGGAATGTATTTGGGCGCCGGTTAAACGGCTGATATGTTCTATTGAAAAGTGGTACATAAAAAAGGCCCGATAATGAATTACCGGGCCGAAAGAAACGAAGAAATTTCGTGTTAATTATAAAACGATGTTCAAAATTTGACCGTCTGAACTTGTTTCACGTTTGATTTTACCACGTTTAGTAAGGCTGATCAATGTAGAAGAAATTGCCTGGATGAGTTTGCGCTCATCTTTTTCAGCTCCGTAACGTTTGTTGAGTGCATCAACGATTTCACGTGTTGAAAGCCCTTTTTTAGCTTCCGTGATGGCTGAAGTAATTTTGGCGGCTAATGTATTTTCTCCACCTGATTTACGTCCTTTTTTTGCATCGGCGGTATCTGCTTTTTTAGCGGCTTTTTTGGCTGGAGCAGCTTTCTTGGCCGGAGCCGGAGTTTCTACTTTAACGGCTTCTGCTTTCTTAGCCGGAGCCGCTTTTTTGGCAGCACCCGGTTTACGTCCGCGTTTTGCCGGAGCGGCTTTAACGGCCGGAGCAGCTTTAACAGCTACGGCCGCTTTTTTGGAGCCTGGTTTACGGCCACGTTTTTTAGGAGCAGCTTTAACGGCAGGTGCTGCTTTGGCCGCAGTGGTTTTATTTTTTGAACCCGGCTTGCGACCGCGTTTGCCCGGTGTTGCTTTTACGGCAACAGCCTTAGTTGTTTTATTCTTTGAACCCGGTTTACGACCGCGTTTACCAGGAACTTTTACTTCAGCGGCAACAGCTGCTTTTTTACCTGAACCCGGTTTACGGCCGCGTTTTTTAGGTATTTTTACTTCGGCTGTTTCAACCGCTTTTTTACCTGAACCGGGTTTGCGTCCGCGTTTTTTTGGCGCTGTACCCTCAACTGCCGCTGAAGGAGTTGAACCCAACTCGGAAAGTAATCCGCTGAGTTGTTTTTTCTTTGTTTTGATTTCGATAATTCTACTTTCTAAAACGTAAAGTTCTTCATCAAATTCGTCGAGTCTTTCGCGAAGACTTTTTACGACAATTTCGGCTTGTGTTCCTGATAGATTCAAAGACTTCATTTTATTTTTATTAGGCTTTTTAACGATACAAACTTAATGAAACTATTATTTAAATAACAAATAATTAAAGAGAAATTAATACCATGGCATAAAATAAATATTGTAAGTTACTGTAATTCAGGTTATATACTTTTTGAATTTTATTCAGATTTTATACGTAAACAGACACATTCTCTGCATAATGGAACATATAAGTCTTTTTCCCCGAGTAAAACCAGGTTCTCGTTATCGTTTAAACGGTGACTAAAATTGGCCGTATATCCGCAATCCATACATACGGCATGAACCTTGGTAACCTCTTCGGCAATAGCCATTAGTTTGGGTATGGGGCCAAAGGGCATTCCCCTGAAATCCATATCCAGGCCGGCTACAATAACACGCTTACCCCGGTTGGCTAATATACTGCATACTTCTACCAATCCTTCATCAAAAAATTGGGCTTCATCTATTCCTATAACATCCGCTTCCGAAGCCAGCAGTAAAATATTTACGGCAGCAGGAACCGGCGTAGATGGTATACGATTATCATTGTGCGAAACTACTGCCGTTTCATCATAGCGTATATCCGTATCGGGTTTAAATATTTCCACTTTCTGACGAGCAATGCCGGCTCGTTTTAAACGACGAATAAGTTCTTCCGTTTTACCCGAATACATACTACCGCATACAACTTCTATTCGCCCTCTCTTTCCTTGGAATTTTAAATGATTTTCCGGATACATGTACCTTTTGTTTAAGACAAGATTACTTCAAATTTACCGTATTTCAAATTTTAAACGTCGTAAGTTCATTTTAAGTGATGGTTTAGTCTTTAATAGAGGTTATATCTTTTGTCTGGCTTATTTTTTGTATTCATTTTTGATGAAAGAAACCTCAATTTTGAAATTTTTTACTTGCTTTGAACGTTTTTAAACAAAATAAAACAAAATGGAAAAAGATTCGCTCATACACTCTATTGAACGGTTATTGATCTCGATGCATAAACAAATTGTGGATGTAAGAGATACGGATGACAAAGTTCCCAAACCACAGATGGATAAAATTTTGGCCGATGTACGGGCCTTATATGAGCAGTTTACGGTTTTGAATTATTTGAATACATACGGCTCCGAAACCGATAAACAAACAGTTCAAGCGCTTAAAAATAAGATTGAAGCAGCCCAGGAAATTACCGAAGAAATTCCGGAATCAATTAAGCCTGAACCCGTAATTACGCCGGTTGTTGAAACCCATTTTACACCCATTATAGAGAAAGAAGTATTCCAAGAGCCCGAAAAAGTAGAAGAGCCTCAACCGGAAACCATCCCCGAAATTAAACCCGCAACATCCTCACCGGTTACCCGCAACGATGCCGCCGAAATAAAATCAACCTTGGCCGACAAAAATGAAAACAAAGATCTCACACTGGCCGATAAATTGCGCATGCAAAAGGTAGACGATTTGCATAAAGTAGTATCCATGGCTGATAAATTTTTATTCATGAATGATTTATTTAAAGGTGAACTCTCGGCCTACAAAGAAGCGGTTGATATGCTCAACCGGCTTGAATCGGGTGATGAAGCCGAACGTTTTTTAACAGCCATGAGTGTTCAGTACCAATGGACCGAAAATCCCAAAACAGAAAAGAAATTTAAAGAATTGGTGGCCCGGAAATTTGCTTAGCCCATGATAATACGTTTTATTCTTCTTAGTCTGCTGTGTCTATATCCTTGTTTTTTTACCCAAGCACAGGATATCCAACAGGCCCGTAAATGGATTGATACACTCGCATCACCATATATGTTCGGAAGGGGATACGTGAATGGTGGTGATCGCATTGCGGCATCTTATATAGCCAATGAATTTGAACGTTTCGGACTCAAACCCTTGTTCTCTGAAAAACGGTTTACCCAAGCTTTTACGCATGATGTAAATACGTTTGGGGCGGAACAGTTTCTGCGCATCGGGAAAACCGATTTAGTGCCCGGCAAGGATTATATTATACAGCCTTTCAGTGGATCGGTAAAAGGGAAATTTAAAACAGAATTGGTACGTGTGGGCAATGATGGGAAATGGAAAACTAAAAAGTACAAATCCAATACGGCTATTATTTTATATGCATCAACACCCGAAGAGTATAAAACACTTTCGGCCGAATTGAAGGATGCCATCCGGCTCACAAATTTGATTTTGCTCATAAATCCGGGTAAGCTTACCTGGTCGGTTGCCGATTATCAAATTCCGGGAAAGGCCATCATAGAAGTAAAACAATCGTCCGTTGCCAATGTTTCCGACTTAAAATCCGTTTCGGTTGATTGCAGTGCAGAATTTAAAAAATCATACGAAAGCTTAAACGTGGCAGCCAAATTGGAGGGTGAAATAAAAGATACCTTTTTGATTATTTCGGCCCATTACGACCATTTGGGTAAAATGGGTTCGGCCCTTTTTGCCGGAGCCAGCGACAATGCCTCCGGGACGGCCCTGATGCTTGATCTGGCTGCTTATTATGCCAAAACTAAAAAGCCCAAGTATTCAATCATTTTTATCGCTTTTGCAGCCGAAGAAGCCGGACTGGTAGGGTCAAAATATTTTGTGGATAATCCGCCCATCAACCTCAAACGGATTCGTTTTGTATTCAATATTGATTTAATGGGCGGAGGGAGTATTGGGGCCACTGTGGTGAATGGATCTGTTTTTGAAAACGAATTTTTACGCTTACAGGAACTAAATACCCAACATACTTTACTGGGCAGGATAAATAAACGGGGTAAAGCCGCCAACAGTGACCATTACTGGTTTTCTGAAAACGGGGTACCTTCATTTTTTATGTACGCCGAAGGCGGCGTAACGGCCTATCATGATGTGGATGATACCCGCGAAAATTTGCCGCTAACCAAATACAATGAACTGTATACGCTCATCCGTTTGTTTTTAGATGGATTTTAGACATAAAAAAAGTCTGCCCTGAGGCAGACTTTTTTGTATAATGAGAACTTACTTTATTTAACACGTTCCATATATTCACCCGTGCTTGGGTTTATTTTGATGCGTTCGCCGTTATTAATGAACAAGGGAACACGCACTTCAGCGCCGGTTTCCACGGTGGCAAATTTCATTGAGTTTGTGGCCGTATCACCTTTGATGCCCGGTTCGGTGTAGGTAATTTCCAGTTCCACACTTTTGGGAGGCAATGCGTATACGGGCGATTCATTTTCATCAAAAGAAACCGTTACCATAAATCCTTCTTTCAGGAATTTTTCGCTGTCGCCGAATAATTTCTCATCCACGTATACTTGTTCAAACGTGTTTGTATCCATACACACGATTGCATTTCCGTCTTTATATAAGTACTGTAAATCACGTTCTTCCACACGGATAATTTCTACCTCTTCGTCGGGGCGGAAACGGTTTTCACCCGTTTTTCCGGATTTTACGTTCCTCATTTTGGCCTGATAAAAGGCACGGAGGTTACCGGGAGTACGGTGTATTAATTCGGTAAGTACATATAAATCACCATTATACTTGATGAAATTACCAACCGACATATCAGATGCTTTTGCCATAATAATTCAATTTAGTGTGCAAAATTAATTTCTTATCCGGCAATCCGAAATAACAAGGCCTTAATTTATCTCAAAATATACAATAGAATAAGTTTTGCATAAAAACCAAATGCCAAAATTGAGTTTATCATTCTATTTCCATTAGTTCAGGAAACAACCGGCCGAAGCTGTTGGTTAAGCTCATTCATTTTTCCTTTCTTTGCACCAGAAAATGAGTCTTCAACCATGAAGAGTGTACTGAAGGAGTTTGAAGCCAGGGGAAATCCGGAACAGAGTGGTGAGCTGCTCACGATTCTGGTTGCCATGATGCGCCCCAAACGTTCGGATAACATGGCCGAAGCCGAATCATCGCTGCGGCAATTAATTGATTTACTGAAAGAAGACTCAAGGAACAGCGATAATTTGCGCTGGCATATTCGGAATATAATTCTTCAGGGCGATATTGAACATGTACTTTCAGACAGCGGCGTGGCCGAAGGAGGAAGTTTCTTTTCGGAATTTTCATCCCGTATCCGACATATTTTTTTACCCGAACTGCGCCGCGAAAATGACCTGGGTGATTTTATCCGCCGCATTTTTTACCGTCCCAATGATTATTACTGGTTAACCGGAATTTCGGATGAATTGTGGGTTGAACTTTTTGAATTACTCGGAATCCGTCTGCATACGGCAGAAAAAAACGATATCATCAAAATATTTGATGCGGCCTCGGCACTTTCTTACCGAATTTGCGGCAATATTTTAGATAAACAGTTTCAGGATTATCCGCAATACCGCAAATCAGATAGTCCGTTCCTAAAGCAAAACAGGGATTTTTCGAATTTTAAAGCCCTGTTCGACAAAGGAGAACCACTTACCGGAAAAGGACATAAACTTTTTGAAGAACTGGAACGATGCCGCTTGGCGGTTGAAAAGATAAAACGGGACCGGAACGAAAAGGGGGCAGGCTTGCAGCAAACCTTTTTGTTGGTGAAGCTGGAAAGACAGATTGCCCGATTGAAAATTATCACGGCTGTACTTGATGATGATTTGCCCGTAGATATTCCAAGAACCGTACTCTTCTTTAAACGTATTGTATATTTTGAGGCCCGAAAAGATCGTCTTGGTGCACTTGTTTCTGACAACGTGGGTTTGCTGGCTTTCCAAATTTCGGAACATAAAAGTCAAACGGGCGAGCATTATATTACCACAACCAAAAAAGAATATTTTGAGTTTTTTCGCTCGGCTGCTGCCGGAGGTATTTTTGCGGCTTTCATGGGTTTGATCAAACTCATTATCCATCATTTGCATTTTGCTTTGTTTTGGCAGCATTTCTGGTATTCCATTAATTATGCGGTGGGTTTTGTGGGTATTCATGTTTCTGGTTCTACTTTGGCTACCAAGCAGCCATCCATGACTGCCGCGGCCCTTGCCGGTTCGCTCGATGTAAATAAAAACGGTTTGGTGTCTCCTGCCGAAATTGCCATAACCTTCGGAAAAGTATGGCGCAGTCAGTTTGTGGCCTTTGCCGGGAATTTACTCGTTACGTTTCCCATGGCATTTTTGTTGGCCATCGCGTATGATTTTGTAATGGGTGAACCCATTGCCGGCGGAGAGGCTGCCACCGATCTGCTGATTGCCCAAAATCCGCTCGAAACGCCTGTTTACATTTATGCTTCCGTAACGGGAATTATGTTATTCGTATCCGGACTTATTTCAGGCTATTATGATAATATGATATTGTTTGGTCGGATACCTGAGCGGGTTGAGTTTCATCCGGTTCTGCGTAAATTTTTTCCGGCTTCGTTTTTAGCCCGGGTGGGAATCTATTTGCGCAATAACCTGGGTTCATTGGCCGGTAATATTTCGCTGGGCTTTTTATTGGGCTTTCCGGCTTTTTTTGGCAATATCTTCGGAATGGCCTTCGACATCCGGCATATCACCATTTCAACCGCCCATTATGCCATAGGTATTTATGGTAATTTGTTTGAGCCCGACTGGTATAATATCATCGCCTGTTTATTCGGCATAACTATTATCGGATTCTTTAATTTCTTTGTGAGTTTTTCATTGGCTTTCTGGGTGGCCATTAAATCGCGTAACATCCGCTTTGGCGGATATTTGAGAATACCGGCTTATATCTGGAAATATTTCCGCAAGTATCCCAAAGATTTTATCTATCCGCCCAAATCGGCAAGATTACCATCCGATTTAGGATTTGAATAAATCCGTATACCCATTTTTCGCATTAAAATGAGAGAAATGAGCCGATTACTTTTTTTTTTGATTTTAAAATGTAGATTTGTAAATCACTAATTAAGAACTGTTATGGGAAAAGGCGACAAAAAATCGAAAAAAGGTAAACGTTTTCTTGGATCGTATGGAGTAACCAGAAAACAAAAACCGGCAAAACCGGCGGTAGTTGTGAAAGAAAAGGCTAAAGTGGAGAAAAAACCGAAAGCCGAACCGGCCGAGGAAAAAGTTAAAGCTGAGCCAAAAGCTAAAGCCGAAGCAAAACCCAAAACCGAAAAGGTTAAAGCTGAACCAAAACCCAAAGCCGAAAAGGCTGAAAGCACTGAAAAGAAAAAAACAGCTCCGAAGGCTAAAGAAGTGAAAAAAGCCGAAGAGTAATCTCAAAACGAATCAGCCCCAAATTTTTGGGGCTTTTTTGTGCCCGCTAATTAGATTCGGAGATGCTGTTTTTTGAATTTCGAATTGAGATTCCGAACGAAAATATTCATCTTCGTGCTTTATTTATGTATTGCAACAAACTTCTATATGAGTAAGCAGCTTATTGAATGTGTACCGAACTTTTCAGAAGGAAGAGACCCTCAAATTTTAGATAAAATTGCCGAAGCCGTAAAAAGTGTTGATGGCGTTAAACTGTTGGATGTAGACCCCGGAAAAGCAACAAACCGCACCGTGTTTACATTCGTAGGCGAGCCCGGTCCCGTTATTGAGGCCGCTTTCAGAGCCATAAAAACGGCATCGGAATTAATTGATATGAGCAAACACAGCGGCGAACATCCCCGGATGGGCGCAACCGATGTTTGTCCGCTCGTTCCCATTGCCGGTATAAGTATGGAAGAAACCGTGGAATGGGCCAAAAAATTGGGCAAAAGGGTAGGAGAAGAGCTTCACATTCCCGTTTACCTTTATGAAAATGCTGCATCGGCACCTTACCGTAAAAATTTGGCAGATATCCGCTCCGGCGAGTACGAAGGACTAAAGGATAAAATCAATAAACCCGAATGGAAACCCGATTTTGGTCCGCAGGCATTCAACGAACGCTCCGGTGCCACAGTTATCGGGGCACGTAATTTTTTGGTTGCGTATAACATCAATCTGAATACCACCTCTACCCGCCGGGCCAATGCCATTGCGTTTGATGTGCGCGAAAAAGGCCGTGTAAAAAGAGAAGGTGATCCGGTTACGGGCAAGCCTGTGTTGGATGAAAACGGCGAACAGGTATTTGAGCCCGGTATGCTCAAATCTGTAAAAGCCATTGGCTGGTTTATTGAGGAGTACGGCATTGCCCAAATTTCAATGAACCTCACCGATATAACGGTATGCAAAGTACATGAAGCCTATGAGGCTGTTAAGCTTAAATCGGAAGAACGAGGCATTCGGGTTACCGGTTCAGAGTTGGTGGGTTTAATCCCGAAACAGGCTTTGCTTGATGCGGGTTATTTTTACCTGAAAATGCAACAGCGCTCGGCCGGTATTCCGGAAGAAGAAGTGATTAAAATTGCCGTAAAATCGCTGGGGCTGGATGAACTGAAACCTTTCGAGCCCAAAAAGAAAGTAATTGAATACCTACTTGAAGATGAATCTTCAAAGAAACTGGTTGATTTAACGGTAACCGGCTTTATAAACGAAACGGCATCTGAATCGCCGGCTCCCGGCGGAGGTTCGGTTTCCGCACTGGCGGGGGCACTGGGTACAGCTCTGGGAACGATGGTCGCAAATCTGTCTTCACACAAGCGGGGTTGGGATGAACGTTGGGATTATTTTGCCGCTTATGCCGAGAAAGGAATGGCCATACAACAGGAACTGATTCGCTTGGTTGATGAAGATACACGCTCTTTCAATTTGTTGATGGATGCTTTCCGGCTTCCCAACGGAAATGAAACAGAAAAATCAGCCCGTAAACAGGCTATACAAGATGCTACAACCTATGCCACACAAATTCCGCTCACGGTGATGCAAACAGCCTGTCGTGCCTACGAAGTGCTGGCAGTCATGGCCAAGGACGGAATGGAGAGTTCCATTTCGGATGTGGGTGTGGGCGCCATGTGTATACGTACCTGTGTTTCGGGCGCTGGTTTGAACGTGCGCATAAATGCCCAAAGTTTAACAGATGAAGCCGTTCGAAGCAGATTGCTGAACGATGCGTTAAAAGCAGAGGCTGATTCTGAACTGCAATGTGCTGAAATTTTAAAGCTCGTGAATAGTAAAATTAAATAAGGTTTTACTATATTTACGAATCAATAAAACGAAATCTGGCCTATGCATTTTAAGGGGAAATTACTGAGCTGGAAAAGCATTTGGTATTTTTTTCCCTTCCGTTTACTTCTGCTTCATGTTCAGCGCAATATTCTGCTCCTTGTGTTTTGGGGGCTGATGTTTGCTCTATTGCAAGGCTGGGTTGGAGAAACCATGGGTATCCGATATCTTTTTCTAGAACCGGAGTATATGGGCAATGTTTCGTTTTACTCCTTTTTTATTATCGGATTTGCCTTAGGCGGATTTATTTCAGCGTTCCAGATTTCAAGTTATATCATTAACAGCCGTAACTTTCCTTTTCTGGCCACGCTGTCCAGGCCATTTTTTAAATATTCGCTCAATAATTCTATTATTCCGTTTATATTTATTTTAACCTACATTAACGGTATTGTACAATTTGAATATGCCGACCCTGCGGGTTATTATCTGTATAGTTTGGCTTTGGTTGTAGGCGTGGTGGCGTTCAATATATTCATGTATACGTACTTTTTTGCGTTTAGCCGCGACTTAAAAAAGTTACTGAGCCGCAATGCCGGAAAACGAACACGCCGGGTAAATACACGGAGGGTAAAAACACGCCGGCCAAGGGGATTAAAGCGAATTTGGTATTTAATTACCACGCCCGAATCAATTAGCAAATCGGATATTTGGCAGGTAGAAACCTATTTGAATTCACCGTTCACCGTTCGTTTTGCCCGTTCCGGAACCTATTACGATACCAAGTTGTTGGATGATGTATTCCGGAAAAATCACTTTAATTCAGCCCTTTTTCAGTTACTTACCATGATATCTTTGTTAAGCCTCGGGATATTTAGGGAAGTTCCTTTTTTACAGATTCCGGCGGCTTCGGCGGTTTTACTTACCGGTACGGTGTTATTGATGTTGGCAGGTTTTGTGCGGTTTATATTCGGAAGATGGTCAGTTGTTTTTGTGTTCATCACACTGTTTGCGATGAATGAACTTACTTCCAGCCGTATTTTGGTTTATACCAATTATGCCTACGGGCTGGATTATGAAAAATCTCCCGTGTTTTATGATACTGATTCGCTGGCCAATCAGGTTATGGGTGATAAAAAACAACTCCGCGCCGATATGCAGCATCATGAGCGAATATTGTCGAATTGGAAACGAAAAGTAAATGGGGGTAAAAATAAACGCAATAAACCAAAAATTATCTTTACCGTAGCGAGTGGAGGTGGTTCCAAGGCATCGTATTGGACTATGCATTCCCTTCAGTTTGCCGACAGCTTATTAAACGGTGAATTGTTAAATCATACGTATATGATGACCGGTTCATCGGGTGGAATGATTGGTACCGCCTATTTGCGTGAAATGTTATGGCAAAAACAGCTCGGATTAATTCCATCCATTTATACCGACAGCCTTACCGAAAATTCGGGTAAAGATTTACTCAATCCGCTTATGGTTACCATGGCGCTGAATGATTTATTCATCCGAAACGGTCATTTTACGTATTTAAACCGCCGCTATCCAAAAGACCGTGGGTATGCATTTGAAAAACAGTTGAACGAAAATACCGGCTATGTGCTGAATAAACCGCTGGTATCGTATGCCGAGGCAGAACAAAAAGCACAGATTCCGCTTTTGGTATTGGCACCCACCATCATAAATGATGGTCGCCGTTTAATTATTTCTGCACAGCCGCTTTCCTTTTTTTCTACCAAAATTCCCGTAAAGGAGTTTGACTACCACCCTAAAATTGAGGACGTAGAATTTGCCCGTTTATTCAAGGACCACGGCAGCGAAAACCTCACGCTCACTACAGCCATACGCATGAATGCCACCTTTCCCTTCATTCTTCCTCCCGTTTCGTTACCTACTGTTCCGGCCATTGAAGTAATGGATGCCGGCATTCGCGATAACTATGGTATTCAGTCGGCCTTGAAATATATTTATACCATGCGGTACTGGTTACTCGAAAATACGGATGGTGTAATTTTATTGGAAGTAAGTGATGGTTTACGTTCTGATTTTGAGCGTAAAAAAGATAAAAAAGTAATCCGTAATTTGATTGAAGGATTGCTGACTCCGGTGGGAGGTATTTTTTCAAACCTCACCACCGTACAGATTTATCAAAATGAGCAATTTTTTTATTATGTTGCGGGAGCTTTCAATGGAAAATTGCAACATATCGCTTTTGATATGACAGATTATTCTTCCAAAGAAATTTCAATGAGTCTGCACCTTACCGAAGGAGAGAAAAAGAAAATCAGGGATTCAATGAACCTTCCCTGGAATAAAAAATCGGTTAAGGAATTGGCCGAAGCATTAGAAGTAGATATAGTAGATTATTAAACTTAAATATAAATAAAATGAAAAAGTCAATTTTGGTTTCGGTTCTTTGCTTCTTTATTACAGCCGGACAGGTATTTTCAATGAGCGCTGTTGAATACAACAACATCATTATTGGTGAACAGGGTAAGATTACCGCGTGCATGGTTGGTATGGCAGAATTTTTTGGAAGCAGTGCTGAAAAATCAGAAGCAAAAAGAGTTGAACTAGTAAAGCAATGCAAAAGTTCAATAAAAGTGATTAAGAAGTTACCAGCATTTAATGGTAATACCCGATTTAGAGATGCAGCAGTAGATTTATTTTCTTTTTATGCCCAAATCACCAACAAAGAGTTTAAAGAAATGATTGTCATTTTAAAGAAAGGTTCGGGCGTTACCACTGCGGATGTAGATCGCTTAACTGTTTTAGAAAAGGAAATCAGTAAAAAAGAAGGACCCTTGGATGAGGCTTTTCAGGCAGCGCAGACCGCTTTTGCCAAAGAAAATAATTTCGAACTGAACGAAAATAGCATGCAGAAGGAGATTGATAATTTAGGGAAGTAGTTTTATTGGTAACAACCATCTAGGGGAAGTCATACATAAGGTCAACCCCAAATCAAAAACACCTCAATACCTAATACTCAATACTAAATACCCGTTCCTAAACTTTGCCATAAACACAATTTTAACTAAATTTGCTTCACAAAATATTTTATCAATGAAAAAACTAATCTTATCCCTTACCGTGGGAATGTTTGTGTTGGCCGGTTGCGGCAGCAAGCCAAAAATGACGCCGGTTGAATATAACGATGCAATCATCGGTGAGCAGACCAAAATATCAAAAGTAATGTTGGATATGGCCAATTATTTTGGTTCAGATCTCACTAAGTCAGAGGCATTACGTGGTGATTTGGTTAAGCAATGTGAAGCTTCGGTTAAAGTACTGAAAGATTTACCTGATTACAAAGGAAAAACAGATTTCCGTGATGCCGGTGTGGCTCTTTTTACATTTTACAAAGAAATCAGTGAAAAAGAGTACAAAGAAATGATTGATATCCTAGCCAAGCCTGAAATCGAGCTTGCCGATATCGAACGTCTTACTGTACTTGAAAAAGAAATCGGTGCCCGCGAACAACCGCTTGATGCCGCTTTTCAGACTGCTCAGCAAGCATTTGCCAAAGAGCATAATTTATCACTCTACGAAAACGAAATTCAAAAAGATATTGACCAGTTAGGACAATAGAATTTTAAAGGTTTCCTGAATGCCGGCTTATTGATAAGCCGGCATTTTTTTTATACATTCACCAAGTGAATTTTTTGGCGCATGCATATCTATCTTATGGAAATCCGGAAATACTGACCGGTAATCTCATGGCCGATTTTATCCGGGGTAAACCGCTTCCCAATCTTCCAGCCGGCATCCAAAATGGAATTCGTTTACACCGTGCCATTGATGATTTTACGGATAAACATGAAATCAATACACAGGCCTATGCTTATCTGCGAAGCTCATCGGGCCGTTTGGCTCCCGTGTTTTTAGACATCGCTTATGATTATTTTCTGGCATCACATACACATTATTTTCCCAATGAAGCTGCGCTCAGCATGTTTGCCAGTGAAACATTTGATAAGGTGGATGCGCAACTTGTGCATACAGATGAGCGTTTCAGCAGTATGTATGCACGAATGAAGGAGCAGAATTGGTTATTAAAATATAGAGAAAAGGCCAATATGGCCCGGAGCTTTAATAGCGTAACCTACCGCACGAAAATAATTACCGATACTACACCAGTTTTTGAAGAATTCCTGAAAAATGAAAATGAGCTGAAATCTGCATTTGACGCCTTCTTTCCTGACTTGGAAATTCATGTTAAAAATATGTTATTTAGCATGGCTTAACATCCGCCGTGTGCTAAAAAAAATATATTTGTTCCAAGGAGATTAAAGAAAATTGATGAAAAAATTACTGACGACAAATCTGTTAGCCCTTATCACCACTGCTACATTTGCCGCTAATCAGTTGCCACATCCGGGAGATACCGTTGAAACGGAACATCACGCATGTGATCATTTTGAGGATATAATGCCCGCCGATAATTTTTATGAGCAATGGGATACTGAAGTTGTTCATTACTACGGCCAACGTACAATAGAGCAATTTGCCAATACGCGCCTCATACTTGCCCATAACAGCAATTGTGATTTTTTCTTTCCCGTTCCCAATGGTCGCATTACCTCTAAATTTGGTCCACGTGGCCGTAGAGGAAGAATGCACAAAGGTATTGACGTGGATTTGGAAACCGGAGATGCAGTTTATGCCGCGTTTGAAGGTAAGGTTCGCTATGCGATGTACAACGAATCATACGGAAACTGTGTAGTAATACGCCATCCCAACGGTTTGGAAACTTACTATGCACACCTTGATAAAATTGCTGTTAAATCCGGCGACTATGTTCAGGCCGGCGATTATTTGGGCCCCGGAGGAAATACCGGTCGCTCACGTGGATCGCACCTGCACTTTGAAATCCGCTTTCTGGGTGTGGCCATTGATCCATTTACGTTGATTAAAGAAAGTGAGTACAAATTGGCCTTGGAAACCTTTGTGGTAAATTACAAATCAGAAAAAGTGGCAACCATCCGTACCGCCGAAAAATACCATCTGGTTCAGCCCGGTGATGATTTACAGCGTATTGCCGAGTTATATTGTGTGCCCGTGGCCGTTCTTCGCGAATTAAATCCGGTTACCGAAGACATGATGTTGGCACTCGACAGTAAAATACGATACCAATAACACATACAATTTAATGTAAGAAGCCCCGGTAATTGTACCGGGGCTTTTTGTTTTTTGGCGGTCAATTTGTCAGATGAACTCCAATTGGTACTTCATTTGATTAACAAACAAAAAAATTCAGACCAATGAGCAGACAAGGAACCATTAGTGTAGAAACGGAAAACATATTTCCGATCATTAAAAAATTTCTGTACAGTGAGCAGGAGATATTCCTCAGAGAGTTGGTTTCAAACGCCACAGATGCCTGTACAAAGCTGAAAACCCTGGCAGAGAAAGGGGAGATGAAAGGCGAAATCGGAACCCTTAAAATTGAAATTTTGGCCGATAAAGAAGCCAATACCATCACCGTAAAAGATACAGGAATCGGAATGAGCGAAGAAGAGGTGGATAAATACATCAACCGTATTGCGTTTTCCGGTGCCAAAGAGTTTGTTGAAAAATTTAAAAATGACAGTCCCACCGGCATTATCGGACATTTTGGCCTTGGTTTTTACTCGGCATTTATGGTGGCCGATACGGTAGATATCATCACCAAATCATACACCGATGCCCCTGCGGTAAAATGGAGCTGCGACGGCTCTACCAGTTTTAGTTTTTCGGATGCAGACCGCACGGAACGTGGAACGGATATCGTGCTGCATTTGAATGAAACAGGGAAAGAATATCTAGAGGACGGTAGAATAGAAGAATTGCTCACGAAATTCTGCCGGTTCATGCCGGTTGAAATTTGGTTCAACGATAAACAGATCAATGCCACTGAGCCCCTTTGGACAAAGAAGCCGGCCGATTTAAGTCAGGAAGATTATGATACTTTTTATTCGGAACTCTATCCCATGAGTTTCCAAAAACCTTTGTTTCATATCCACCTCAATGTAGATTATCCCTTTAACCTGACGGGAATTCTCTACTTTCCTAAAATTGACGGCCGCTTGGAACTCCGCAAGGATAAAATAAGTTTATACAGCAACCGTGTTTTTGTAACCGATTCGGTGGAAGGAATCGTTCCCGATTTTCTGATGCTCCTCCATGGAGTACTCGATTCGCCCGATATTCCGCTGAATGTTTCCCGTTCTTATCTTCAGGGAGATCCGAATGTGAAAAAAATTAGTAATCACATCACCAAAAAGGTGGCCGACAGGTTGGATGAAATGTTCAAAAACCGCCGGGAAGAACTGCAGGAAAAATGGGATGATATCAAACTGTTCGTAACATATGGAATGCTGACGGATGAAAAGTTTGCCGAAAAAGCAGTGAAATTCCTATTGTTTGAAAGTACCAATGGAGCCTTTAAATCATGGGAAGAATGGCAGGAATCGTTAAAAACGAACCAAACGGATAAAGACGGAAAACTAGTGGTGTTATACACATCCGACAAAGACAAGGAGCATAGTTATATTGAACGGGCCAAAGAAAAAGGCTACGAAACCCTGATTTTGAATACGCCACTGGATGCGCACCTGGTTCAGCAACTGGAATCCAAGTTTGAAAATGTACGTTTTGCCCGTGTGGATTCCAATTCAATAGAAAAATTGATTGATAAGGGCGAAGCCGCATTCAGCGTGCTCAGCGAAGAAAATAAGAAAGAACTCAGCGGTATTTTTGAAAATGTGGCCGATAAAAACCGGTTTGTATTGAGCTGCGAAGACCTATCGGCCTCGGAAGCACCCGTTTTGGTTACGCAAAATGAATTTATGCGCCGGATGACCGAAATGAATGCCGTGGGTGGCGGCGGAATGAGTATGTTCGGCAAGATGCCCGAATCGTACAACCTCATTTTAAACAGTAATCACCCGCTCATGCAGAAAATTCTGAATGAGGCAGAAGCTCCGGTAAAAGAACGTATTGCAAAACAGGCTGTTGATTTAGCTTTGCTGGGAAAAAACCTGCTGAAAGGCGAGGAGTTAACCGGCTTTATCAAGCGATCGCTCGAAATTTTAGAATAATTCGGTTTCCCCTCCGGCACGCTTAAGTCCGGAGGGTTTTATTCTTTCTTTTTCTTGTCGCCCTTTTTACTGATGTCTCCGGTAAAGCCTATTTCCTTGTTTTTGCGGCTGTCTAGATCATCTCTTACCTCGGGGCGTGGCTTTTTTGAAATACTCTTTTTCGGACTTGAATTGGAATTCTTGCTCATAAGCAGTGAATCATGTGTTTTTCAAAGGTACGCAATTCAAAACCGGTATGCATACTTTTGTTTCCAGATGATTTTGGACACTGGCAGGCAGAACATGTTGGCTATTTGTGGATAATGGGTTATGGCTAATTTTTTTCAGTAAACTTTTTGGAATAAAAAAAAAAACGTATGTTTGCACCCCCAAAATAGGGGTATAAAATATCAAAGGCAATGGAAAACCTGATTAAATACGTACAAGACACACTGGCAAAAACGAACGAGTTACCAAACTTTAAAAGTGGTGATACCGTTATCGTTTCTTATAAAATTATTGAGGGAGCAAAAGAGCGTATCCAGAATTTTCAGGGCGTTGTGATTCAGCGTCGTGGTCAGGGTGCTACCGAAACCTTCACCGTTCGTAAAATTTCAAACGGAGTTGGTGTTGAGCGTATCATTCCGGTTCATTCACCATTCATTACCGGTATTACCGTAGTGAAAAGAGGTAAAGTACGTCGTGCACGTCTGTTTTATCTTCGTGATTTACAAGGTAAAGCTGCTCGTATCAAAGAAAAACGTAGCTAGTCAATACAACAATCATATAGAAAAAGTCCTTCCGGTTAACGGTTGGACTTTTTTTTGTTTTTAACCAGTCACAAGTCTTGAATTTGAGGCGGGGAAAAAATAGTAACTTCGTGCCTGATGGAAGTATTCAATTTTGAACCGCACAAAATAAAGCTCATTGTTCTGGATGCCGACGGTACCCTGACCGACGGGGGAATCTATCTCAGTTCAAACGGAGATGAATTTAAAAAATTCAATGCCCGTGACGGCTTGGCCATGAGTAAGCTTAATAAAAATGGAATCCGTGTGGCCATTTTATCGCATAGCAAAAATACGGCCATCATTCAAAAACGGGCCGAAATGCTCGGCTTGGAAACATGGTATGCCGGGCAGGAAAAAAAATCAGAAGTACTGAAGCGCTGGATGGATGAATTATCGGTTTCGGCTGAGCAAATTTTATTCATGGGTGATGATTTGAATGATCTGGACGCCTTTAAAATGGTAGGTGCTGCCGTTTGCCCATCTGACGCAGATGTACTCATTAAAGCCAACGCCCATTTGGTATTGGATGCCAAAGGTGGACAAGCCTGTTTCCGTGAATTAGCCGATAGGGCGTTCCGCGATTATCTGCTCTTTGCCGAGTAAAAACCGGGCTTTACCCACTTTTTAAATTTTGTATTGAAACGTTTTTCCCATCCGTTCATCAGATGGGTTTCATATCTTTATTGTATCAAGATTGAAGGCTTATGGAATTTCAAATTAAAAGTTTCGAAGAATACGAAAAGACTTACCGATACAGTGTAGAACATCCGAAAGAATTTTGGGCTGCCGTTGCGGCTCATTTTCATTGGTTTGAACCCTGGGAAAACGTATTATCATGGAATTTTGAAACTCCCGACGTGCGCTGGTTTGAAGGAGCTAAAACCAATATAACGTATAACTGCCTTGACCGGCATTTGAAAATCCGGGGAAATAAATTGGCCCTGATTTGGGAACCCAACGATCCCAAAGAAAAATACATACGGCTTACTTACCGTGAATTGCACGAAAAAGTATGCCAGTATGCCAATGTACTCAAGCGCAACGGCATAAACAAAGGCGACAGGGTTTGTATTTACATGCCCATGATTCCTGAATTAACCATTGCCGTTTTGGCTTGTGCCAGAATAGGGGCAATACACTCGGTGGTATTTGCCGGCTTTTCGGCTCAGGCTCTTGCAGACAGGATTGTAGACGCCCAGGCAAAAGTGGTACTCACTGCCGACGGCTTAAACCGGGGTGCAAAACAAATTCCGGTAAAACGGGTGGTGGATGAGGCCCTTGAAACTGGCTGCGATTCGGTACAAAAAGTAATTGTAACCGAGCGCCTGGGTTGGGCCGTGAACATGCTGCCCCAGCGTGATGTATGGCTTCATGACGAACTGCAACTGGTTGACAAAACCTGTGAACCGGAACCCATGGATGCTGAGGATATGCTCTTTATTTTGTACACATCCGGTTCAACAGGCAAACCCAAAGGCGTAGTGCACACCGTTGGCGGATACATGGTGTATGCCGGCTACTCATTTGCCAATGTATTTCAGTATGAAGAAAGCGATATATATTGGTGTACGGCCGATGTGGGCTGGGTTACGGGGCATAGTTATATTATTTATGGTCCGCTGCTGAACGGAGCCACCACGCTAATGTTTGAAGGTATACCAACTTATCCCGATCCGGGGCGTTTTTGGCAGGTAATTGATAAGCATGGCGTTAATCAATTTTATACGGCCCCAACGGCCATTCGTTCGCTGATGGCGGCCGGAATTGACCATGTGCTGGCGTATAGTTTGGATTCGCTTAAATTGCTTGGCTCGGTAGGAGAGCCCATCAACGAGGAAGCCTGGAACTGGTATTATGTTCATGTGGGAAAAGAACGTTGCCCGATTGTTGATACTTGGTGGCAAACCGAAACCGGAGGCGTGATGTTGTCAGGCTTAGGTAATTTTTCGCCTTCCCGGCCGGCGCATGCGGGGCTTCCCTTGCCCGGAATCCAGCCGGTATTGTTAGATTCTGATGGAAATGAAATTAAAGAAAACGGTAAAGAAGGTTACCTCGCCCTCAAATTTCCCTGGCCTTCCATTTTACGGACCACCTACGGCGATCATGAACGTTGCCGGCTGACATATTTCAGTACATACAAAAATCACTATTTCACCGGCGACGGGGCCAAGCGCGATGAAAACGGATTGTACCGTATTATTGGCCGTGTGGATGATGTGATTAACGTATCCGGGCACCGGTTCGGAACCGCCGAAATTGAAAACGCCATCAACCAAAATAAAAATGTGGTTGAATCTGCCGTGGTCGGTTATCCGCATGATATAAAGGGACAAGGGGTTTATGCTTTTATAATATGTCATGAAATGCCCGAAAATCCAACCTATATGCGCGATGCCATTATTGAAACCATCGTGGCTGAAATTGGTCGCATTGCCAAACCCGATAAAATTCAGTTTGTGAGTGGATTGCCTAAAACCCGTTCGGGGAAAATTATGCGGCGTATTTTGCGCAAAGTGGCAGAGGGCGATACTTCCAGTCTGGGTGATACCTCTACTTTGTTAGACCCGAATGTAGTGGATGAAATCATAGCGGGTGCCATTCAATAAGTGTTATATTTTATCTGATGAATGACGAATCGATAAGTAGCCATTTGCGTATTGGGGATTAAGTGTACCTTTAAATAATGAAAAAAGTATTTTTATTGGGGGCAGGAAGCTGGGGAACCGCACTGGCCAAAATTATACTCGACAGTGGCAAACATCAGTTAATCTGGCATATGCGAAAGCCCGATCAGGCCGATGAAATCATGCGCACCGGGCGAAATGCCCATTATTTGAGTCATGTTCATTTTGATGTGAATACGCTGGAAACGGTATCCGGAAATCCGGTAATCCCTGAAGGGACGTATGCCCTCATAGTGGCATTACCGGCCGCTTTTTCGGCAGAAGTGCTTCAGTCGATTGATTTTTCGAATTACCATGGCCCGGTAATTTCTGCGGCAAAAGGACTCATTCCGGACCTGCATTTAAGTGTAACCGAATGGCTGGAACTTAATACCAAAGTAAAATCGGATAACTTATTTATGATTGGCGGTCCCTGCCACAGCGAAGAAGTAGCGCAGGAAAAACGTTCTTTTTTGACCCTTGCCGGAAACAGTATGCTGCCTCCTGAAGGGATTTCAAATATACTTACCAATCCATACGTTAGTTGTCATACATCAACCGATTTACGGGGGATTGAAAGCGCGGCCGTGCTTAAAAATGTAATGGCACTGGCTTGCGGAATTGCTCTCGGTACGGGCAGGGGCGATAATTTTTTGGCTGTACTGGTGAGTGCGGCTTCGCGTGAAACGGAACGTTTTTTACAAACCCATTTCCCGCTCGATGGAAGAAATATCAACGAAAGTGCTTATTTGGGCGACTTGCTCGTCACCTGCTTCAGTCCGCATAGCCGAAACCGTTCGTTTGGTATGTTGGTAGGGCGCGGATACAGCGCATCTGCCGCCAAAACAGAAATGGCCATGGTAGCCGAAGGATATTATGCCATAAAAGGACTCGCTACACGTTTTGGAATAGCCGGTTATCCCATCATGGAAATGGTTTATCAGTGCCTATACCAGGGTGTATCGGCCCGGACGGCATTAAGTGATTTAGAAAAGAAATTACAGTAACATGTATATACCTCCCGAATTTGAAATAACAGATGAATCGGTTATAGACCAATTTTTAAGTGAACATTCCTTCGGACTGTTAACTGCCCAATCGGATACAGGATTTCCGGTGGCGGCCCATTTACCTTTTTTTATGGAGAAAAAGCAGGACCGTTATTTTTTTCATACCCATCTCGCGTTACAGAATGAATTGAGCCGTTTACCTGATGATAGTCAGGTGTTATTGGTGTTCACCGGTGCGCAGGGCTATGTTTCTTCTTCCTGGTACGGACACCCGAATGTGCCTACCTGGAATTACATGGCCGTGCATATCAATGGAAAAATTCGGAAACAAAGTTCCGATGAATTGCATAATCAGCTTAGAAAATTAACATCTCTGCATGAGCAAAGCGTAAACGGACGAATACATCCCGATGAGCTTCCACAAACGATGATTCATGGTTATTTACAGCATATTGTGGGTTTTGAGGTTGAAGCAACGAAAATTGAGGCTGCATTCAAATTTAGCCAGAACAGAAATGAAGCCGATTTTAATTCCATTATAAATGAACTCGAATTACGTAATCCGGCATTGGCTGATGCGATGAAGAAGTTCAGAAAATAAGGACGGCGATTCTTTGTTTCCTCAAATTGGAAAGTGCATGTGGGTCATAATTTTTATTGACGTAAAATAGATTTCCTTCTATATAAACTGCTTTTGCCTACATATAAAAGGCAGGGTTCTGCCAAAGAAATACCTTGGATTTTTGTATCAATTAAATACAATTGAACATGAAACACAAGTTACTTTTTGGTTTACGCACAGCTGCTTTTTCGGCATTTGCCGTATTTTCCGGCATATGTGCACAAGCCCAGTATGAGCTGGACTGGAACTATGATTACAGCGTTGCTGGTAATAATTACATTGAAATAGTGGGTACCGCCACGGATGCGGCTTCTAACTATTATGTGGTGGCTAATTATTTTGATACAGTTGATATTGATTTGGGACCGGGTGAGGTGTTTGTATACCCATCCAATTACTCGTCAATGTTTATTGCAAAATACGATGCATCAGGTGAATTAATTTGGGGAAATCCAATTGGTATAGTTGATGCCAGTGTTATCGGTTATGGCATGACCGTAGATGCAGCCGGAAATGTTTATGTTACGGGTGCAACCGGAACCGAACCCGGAGTTAATGTGGATTTTGATCCAAATGCAGGTACTTCTTTCTTGGCTTTGGGTTCAAGCCAATACCGTTTTATGTGGATATTAAAATGGGATGCCAATGGTAATTTTTCATGGGTGAGAGATATTCGTACCCAAACCTCTACCAATAATACCGGCGTTATACCTCAGGGCATTGCAGTAGATACTGACGGAAACGTTTTTGTAACGGGGGCCTGGGATCGCGACCTGAATTTTGGACCGCCTTCTAATTTAACCTTAACCAGTGGCGATTTTAAAGTGAGTGTATTTTTGGCCAAATACAATTCAGGCGGAACCTTTCAATGGGCTAAACAGTTTAATCAGAGCTGGCAGTATCCTACACTTCTTTCCGGTTATTTTGATCAAATTTCTGTGAATTCTAACGGCATTTATCTTGCCGGTCGTTTTGGCGGGAATATTGATTTAAACCCCGGTGCCGGTTTTGACACCTTATCTGCGCCTTTACAAACCGTGACGGCTGTTGCCATCAAATTAGATTCAAATGGTGATTATGTGTGGGCCAATAAATTTTTGCCAGCCAATGCAAATAGCCAAAGTTCGGTTTATACTTCCACTACAGACGCTGACGGCAATCTTTATATGGGAGGTGGCTTTGGTGGTACGGTAGATTTTGACCCAACAAACAACTCAAATGATATTGCTTCAGTTGGCAGTGGTGAAGACATGTTCATGGGAAAAATAAATACAAACGGAAGCCTAAGCTGGTTAAAAACAATCGGTGCTGAAAACACCCAATATTTTTCTTCCATGGATTTGGATGAATTAGGGAGTGTGTTTTTTGTGGGTACATTCGAAGATACGGTAGATTTTGATCCGGGAGCAGGAACAGAGTTAATGAGTTCCGAAGCATTTTATGATAACTTTTTATTGAAATTAGACAATACGGGCGATTTTGATTATGTGCGTAAATGGGGTGGAGATGAATACGATGAACTCTATACCATGCTGTTTGATGCGGCGGGTGATATTTTAATTTCTGGTTATTATAGATCCACCGATATGGAGTTTGATCCGTTCCGTGGTGGTTTTACTGAATCATGGACTTATCTGATGAAACTCAGTGTTCCTAACATTTCGGTTAATGAAATGGAAGCCGAAGATGATTTCTCTGTTTTCCCCGTACCGGCTGACCAATTTGTTACGGTTTCCGGTATAGAGTCAGGTTCATTGATTCGAGTAATCGACATCAAAGGAAAGGAAGTATTTAATCAAAACGTAAATGCCGAAACGGTTCAAATATCTACTGGAACATTGGCAAACGGCCTGTATGTTGTAAAAATTGAATCGGCCAATTTCAAAGGTCAAAAGAAAATTATGGTTAACCACTAATTTTAAAATTAGTCTATTTAAAAAGGCTGTCCAGATTGTTCGGGCAGCCTTTTTTGTGTTATATCATTTACATTATAAGGAAGAAAAATTGGTATAAAAAAAGCTGTACAGATACACTTGTACAGCTTTTACGTTTAGCCGTCTTGTGCTACCCGCAAATACTAATCATCTCATTTATTTTATCGGGTGAAATATAAATGGTATGATTTCCGTTTACGACAGCTGAAAATACACCACCTTTGGTAATTTCACTTACAAAATCAATATTTACGATGTACGATTTATGACAACGCACAAAGTTTTTGGAACCGGCAAATACCTGTTCAAAGGATTTAAGCCCCTTACTGGTCATGATAGATGTATGGTCTTTGGTGAATATCTCTGTATAGGCGCCATCTGCCTTTAGATGTGTAATTTCTTCAACGGGAATAAATTTAACCGAACCGATGGATGAAATGGAAATCCGCTTTTTACTTTCCGGCTGTAAATTGTGGCGAAGAGTTTCATAGTCGGGTTTCTGACCCAGTTTTTTGAACCGGTCAACGGCCTCAATCAATTCGTTTGATTCAATCGGTTTCAGCAAATAATCAATAGCCGAGAGTTTAAAAGCCTGAATGGCATATTTACTATAAGCGGTGGTAAATATGATGGAGAAATTGATATCATTCTTGTCGAAAAAATCAACCAATTCCAAACCGCTATGTCCCGGCATTTCAATATCTAAAAATACCAAATCGGGTTTATGTTTGATGATGGCTTTTACGCCCGAAGGAATGTCCTGGCATTGGTCTAACACTTCTACTTCCGGACAAAATTTTTCAAGCATCCCGTTCAATAACACACGGGCCATTTTTTCATCATCAATAATAATCGCTTTAATTGACATACTTTTTATTTATTTGAGAGGAATATTTATCATTACCGTTGTGCCCGATGCATTACCTGTTTCATCTGTTTTATCAATGAATTCCAGCACCACTTTTTTGTCTCGTTTCTGATTCAGCAGTTGCAATCGTTTGGCATTGGCTTCGGATGCAAATGATTTATGATCCGGGTCTTTGTGGGAGTTTAATTCGGCTGAGCGTTTACGGCCAATGCCATTGTCATCAATGGTAACGCTTAAATACTGTTCGGATTTATGGAACCTTATTTTTAACTTTTTTTCGCCCGGTTTATGCAACAAACCATGTTTTATGGCATTTTCAATATACGGCTGTAAAAGCATGGGCGGAATTTGAATCATGTCTAAATCCAAATCAGCGTCTAATTCAAATGCATATTCAAAATCGCCGTCAAAGCGCACTTGCTCAATTTCCAGGTATAGTCGCAAGGTATCAATTTCTTCACTCAATTGGATGGTATCTTCTTCAGACATTTCTAATATTTTACGGGTAAGTTTTGAAAACTTCGAAAGATATTTACCCGCATTCTCTGAATCATTGGTGAAAATATAGGCCTGAATGGTATTGAGCGCATTATAAAAAAAGTGCGGATTCATCTGCGATTTGATGGATTTGAGTATAGATTTACTCAGGTTTTTCTCCAATTCTACGTTTTCTCTCAACAAATTAATCTGTTTTGAAAGTACCGAAACCCTATATTGATAATAGCTGTAGCCCAAACCCGCCAGCAGGATAATGAGTGCCGTAATAAACCAGGGTCTTTTCCAAAGTGGTGGTAATATAACAAAACTTACATAGGTGGTTTGAATTTTGTTACCCAGTTTAAACTGAATATCATAAGTGCCGGATGATAACGAAGGGAAAATTAAACTCCTTGTCTGGTCTGAAACCGGTATCCATTTTTCGTTGTTTATTTTGTAATATAATTTTTCGCTCATCACTTTTCCGTAATCCAATATGGCATATTCAATGTTAACCTCATTTTCGCCCGGATTAAGCGTTACCTTGTTCCAGTTTTCAAGGGTTCTGGATTGTGTTTTAACAGCGTTGACATAAAAAAGGGCAGATTCGTTTTTCAGCAGCGTTTTTTTTGGTTTGGTTTTGATGATACCGTTATTGGTGATTACCAGTAAAATACTGTTATCTAAATATACATCATTGATTTCGGTTGGTTCAATATTGATTTCATATTGTGTATGGCTTAAATTCCGTAAATCAACTTTATGAAGGGCCCGCTGGCTTGCAATAACTAGGTCACTTTCAAATTTTTTAACTAATTTGATGTTAAACTCTTCAATTCCCAATAGGGGGTTAATTAAGATGAAATTATAATTGGTATCGATGCGGTAAAAATTGCCATTTGTGCTCAATGCAAACAACTGATTTTCGGCTACAATTATTTTTTGTGCATAGAATGGTGAATTATTAAGCCGAATTTCTTTGGAGTGGGTAAGTCCGAATTCCAAGGTTCCTTCATTCGTGGCATAATATACCCGTTTACGGAGGCTGTCATACGCAACGGATTTACCTCTAATCCCTGAGAAAAGCATAACAAAATTAGAGTCAACATGGGGCTTACTGCGAAAGAAATCATCCCACTCGGATGCTGAATTTTTTGTTTTTTGTTTAAACATTCCTATAATCGTGCTCGCACCAAATGCCATGTAGGTATCATCTATTCTGCAAACTTCCTTGATTGAATAATTAACTGATAATTTTGGGCTCAGACTTTCTTTATCAATTATATGAAAACCCTTTGAAGAGTATGCGGCAGTCTGACTCTTTTTATCATAATAGAGCTGATAAATTTCATTTAGGTCTTCTGAAACAACTTTACTTTTCAGGATATTGAAATTCGTATCTGTTATTAGTAATTCACCTTTACGTGTGCCGATAAGGAAATTGGAAGGAGATATTTTTACGATCAGATTGGGAATATGTGAACCGAAAGAATAGCTGGTATTGATTATATTAGGCGCAATAAAAATGCCGTCGTTCGTGGTTGAAAACCAGTAATTGTTTTGCCGGTCAATTAAAACACAACTCACACTTTTGTCCGGGAAGTAAGTATTTTCCAATTTGCCGCTTGTTGCATACACAAATGTTCCTTGGGCTGAATTCACAAAGTATTTACCTTCATTAAAATCTATGCCTTGTATAAGTTTGGGCTCCGGACACAGAATGGTGTCGGTAGGTTTTAAATTTTTGTCAAACCGCAGTAATCGGCCATTTTCATTGTTTTTGCAAATTACCAGAACTTTTTCAGCCCTTGGATCAAAATAAAGATGTTTGGTGTGACCGTTTTCTTCTTCTCCCAGTTGGGTCTGACTCAGTTTTAAATTTTGTCCTACTTTAAAAAGGGTATTATCGTTTACGAAGTAAAAATCATCTGCGCTGTTTGCCGTGTGGTTTGGGTTGTAAATGTCAACCGGGATTTTCTGAATTTTCTGGAGTGTATGTATGTCGTAAACTGAAACCCCGTCTTTGGAAAGCAAAAAAAGGTAGCTTTGGGTAATTCCGTAGGGCATATACCCGTAATTTCTATTCATCAGGGCTTTCATCTCGGTACGCGTAGAATCTACGTAATACAGAAATCCATCAAAATTTTCGTACCAGATACGCCCTAATTTATCTTCGCGTATGCAACTGCCGGCAGTGGAGCTTTGTTCCCGGCATTTGTAGGTTTTATATTGGAATCCGTCGTAACGGGTTAGTCCTTCTTTATTGGCAATCCAGATATAGCCTTTACTGTCCTGGAATAAATTATAAACCGCATTTGAAGGCAGCCCTGCCGACTTTTGCAGATGCAGCGTATGCGGCTGTTGGGCAAAACTGCCCAAACCCGTTAAAACGAAAAAAAGAAGTGTGAAAAACAACTTCCGCATATACAAATATACGGCAATTGTTGCAGCACATTAGCTTGTTTTATGAGTAATACAATCAGGTATACCTATACCCGGCCTTGTTTTACGTAGACCGCTTTTTTGCTAACGAAAGCAATAATCTATTTTACGGAAAGCTGCTCGGTAATGGCTCTGATTTTGTCTTCGGCTTTTTTGATTTCTGCCTCAATGTCGGTTTTTGCTTTTCCTTGGGCCGTTTTTAAATCCTGTTTTAAGCTGTCGGCTTTCACTTGCAATTTTTGCTGCTCAGTTTTGAGTTCTCCGGTTTTATCCATTGCTTTTGAACTGAGTTCTTCAAGACGGAGTTGGGTATCGGCCAGTTTTTTTTCTAATTCGGCTTTGCTGCTGCCCTTGGCCTGTTTAATGTCGTTTTTCAGTTTGGTGATGTCGGCCTCCAATGCTTTTCTTTTCTCATTCAGGCTTTGGGCCTCCTGAACCAATGAATCGGCCTGGTTTATCATCTTGTTCTTTTGCATTTCCAGTTCATTCATCTGGGCTTCCAGCTCTTTTTTGGCTTCTTCCTTTTTTTGGTTTACGGCATCACATGAAGCAAGGGTTACAAGGGCGAACGAAAAAATAAGTACGGATTTCATGACAAAATTTGTTGTTTCTCAAATCTACCACAAAAATTTGGCCAATTTTCATTCGTTCCATATAAAATTCAGTGCCCGGCCAAAAGTGTATCTTTGCTTTTTAAAACAGATTTTCAGATGAACTTATACGCCATAAATACCGGCCATTTTAAACTCGACGGTGGTGCCATGTTCGGGGTGGTTCCCAAAACCATGTGGAACAAAATAAACCCTTCCGACGATAATAATATGTGTTCCTGGGCCATGCGCTCGCTGTTGGTTGAACATAATGATCGCCTGGTACTTATCGATAACGGAATCGGAAATAAACAGGATGAAAAATTCTTCGGTCATTATTACCTGCATGGCCCCGATAGTTTAGATAAATCCTTAGCTAAACACGGGTTTACCCGCAACGATATCACCGATGTTTTCCTTACCCACCTGCATTTCGACCATTGTGGCGGTTCGTTTGAATGGAATTCTTCCAAAGATGCATTCCGGCCGGCTTTTGCTAATGCTAAATTCTGGAGTAATGAAAAACACTGGAACCATGCCATAAAGCCAAATGTCAGAGAAAAAGCCTCTTTTCTCAAAGAAAATATTTTACCCATCCAGGAAAGCGGTCAACTTCATTTTTTGAAAGAAGGCGAAGATCTTTTCCCAGGCTTTTCGGTGTATTGGGCTAACGGACATACGGAGTCGCAGATGATTCCCGTGATCGATTATAAAGACACACAGCTTGTATTTTGTGCCGACGTGGCTCCTTCGGTGGGACATATCCGCCCGGCCTGGGTAATGGCCTATGATATCCGCCCGCTTGACAGTATGCAGGAACGTGAATTTATCATGAACCGCGCAGCCGAAAAAAAACAGATTCTCTTTTTTGAACATGATGCCCTAAACGAGTGCGCCCAATTGCAGATGAGCGAAAAAGGACCCGTACTTGAGCGCATTTTTAATTTGAGTGATTACTAATTTTTATCCTATTTCTGCGTTTTTTCGATCATGACAGAGGCTAACCGACTGAGCATTTTCTTCTATCCCGCCTGGTATCCGCACCGGGGCGATTCCATGTTCGGGCTTTTCGTAAAGCGTCATGCCGAAGCCGTGAAATTGTATGCAAGGGTAGGAGTAGTATTTGCATTCGGCGAAAACAGAAGCGAAGGCCCGGTTTATACCTTAATTTTTACCGAGGAGGACGGAATCCCCACGGCTCGCTGTTATTTCAGAAAGTGCACATTGCCGCTGCTCGGGACATTGGTGAATGGTTTCCGTTTTCTTTCGGCCCAGTCAAAAGCAAAAAAAAGCTTGGTGTCGGCCATCGGCAAACCCGACGTTAATCATATTCACGTGCTTACACGTACCGGATTATCGGTTTATTGGCAGTATATATTGAATCATACGCCCTATTTAATTACGGAGCATTGGACGCGTTATTTGCCCGTGAACAAAGGCGCCTATAAAGGATTTTTTAGAATACTGGCCGGGAAAATGATTGTACGAAAGGCTTTTGCCGTATTGCCGGTTAGTCCACGACTCAGCGAAGCCATGCAATCCTACGGATTAAAAAATAACAATTACCGGCAAGTAAATAACGTAGTGAATACTACCATGTTCAGGGCCATTGACAAGGACTTGGCATGTAAAAAATGGATACATGTTTCATGTTTTGATGAAAAACAGAAATACATCAGTGGCCTGCTGAACGGATTTGCCGAAGCCCGAAAGTCGGATGCTTCACTTTTTCTTACCCTGGTGGGTGAAGGCCCATGTTGGACAGAAGCAAAACAACAGGCTCTGGCTCTCGGACTTGGCCCGGAAGCGGTTTTGTTTACCGGTATTTTAGAAGGCGAACGCCTGAGTTCCGAATTTCAGAAACACGATGCTTTTGTGCTGTTCAGCCGGTATGAAAATCAACCGGTGGTAATTATTGAAGCCTTCGCCTGTGGTTTGCCCGTGCTTTCAACCGGGGTGGGAAGCATTCCCGAACTGTTGCAGGATGTGCGAGGAATTGTGATTGCGAGCGAAGATGTGCATGCACTTACGGATTCCTTATTGAAAATGTCAAAGGGTGATTTTCATTTTTCAAGAGCAAAAATCAGACAGTATGCGGTAGATCAATTTAGTTTTGAAGCGGTTGGTAATCAATTGTCTCACTTGTATCTTCAAGCCCTAGAAATTCAACAAAAGTGAACTGGTCCATCCTCCTGAATCTGCTTTCCCGCCTGGCTTCCGCTTTTTTCGGACTCTTGGTGAGTGTGCTTATTTCGCGTGAGCTTGGCGCCGAAATTAAAGGTAATCATGCCTTGTTTGTGGTGGGTGTATCCATTATTCATTTATTCACCAATCTGTTCGCCGGTTCTTCACTGGGTTATCTGGCACCGCGCTTTCCGCTGCGTTTTTTGATGCGGATGTCGGGTTTTTGGAGTTTGCTTTCCGGTGGCATCTGCGGATTGATTCTTTGGCTGCTGGGGCTCCTTCCCGAAGGAATGGAATGGTATATTATCGGTTCGGGAATTTTATTTGCCGTTTGGAACAGTTACGCAGCCATTTTACTGGGTAGGCAGCAGAATACGGCATATAACATTTTATTGCTGATTAACCCCTTTTTGAGTGTGGCCTTTTTGAGTTTGCTGCTTTTTACCATACAACCTAATTTATATGCATTTGCCAATGGGTATGCTGCTTCACAGTTGATTACTTTGGTATTGGCATTTGTTATATTAAAACGCCTGCCCGAAACGCTGAAAGATTCTGTTCCGTATGATTGGAAAAAGCTTTTTAAACACGGTATTTACATTCAGTTGGCCAATATTACCCAGTTTTTTAATTACCGGATGTTGTATTACCTGATTGATGAATTTTTCGGTAGGGCATTTTTGGGCGTATATTCTAATGCCCTGGCCCTTGCCGAAAGCATCTGGATGGTTTCGAAAAGCATTTCTACGGTGCAGTTTTCGCGCATCGTAAATAGCGCGAATGATGGCGAAGCCCGCTCCATTACGGCAAAATATGTTCCCATCAGTGCCTTGGTGAGTTTTGTGGGCATTGTATTTTTATTGCTTATTCCGGGCTCCTTTTTCTCCTTATTGTTCGGACGTGATTTTACTGAAGTTTCGGGGCTTATGCCTTGGGTCAGTCCGGCCATTTTAGCCTTGAGCATCAGTACCATTTATGCACATTATTTTGCCGGTAAAGGCTTGAACGATATTAATTTTTACGGTTCGTTGATTAACCTTTTGGCTCTGCTTTTGGTGTTTTTTGTTTCGGAGCCCTTTTTTGGGAAAATGGCCGCTCCCTTTGCGGCCTCAATCAGTTTTGTGGCCATGACGGCTTATCAGGCCGGTATGTATTATTTCGGGCCGGTAAAACATACGTTTCCGAAGGCTTAATTTTTTCTTTGTTTGGCGTTCGGGTTCAGAAAATGTATATTTTCGTGCTGTAAATCAACCAATATGAAAATTAAAATTTTGCTTTGTTTGTTTTTGGCATCATCAGCCGCAGTTTCAGCCCAATTTTTAAAAATTGATTATGAAACCAATACACCTTTACCGGGAGGACAGTTTAGGTATGCTGGGATGGGTATGTTTATAGACGAGAATACACTTTTACTTGATGGAGAAGGGTATAATGAAGAAATATGTTTGATTCAGACACTTGATTTAAAAACGGGGAAAAACAACAAGTTAGTAGAAGAATATTTTGACCGGAGGGGAAAAAAACTGTATGGAAAACATGTAAAAGTGCAGGTTTTTTCTGCTGGTAAGGCTGATGATGGTGAACATTTGTTTTTAGTCTTTATCAATAATTCCCTTTATAACTCTCAAGGCCTCCTCAAATTGGTAGGTTATAAAGATGATGAATTTCGGATTATTAAATCGCTTGGTGATTATGGTCATTTGTATATGAATGATATAAAGCAATCAGAAAATGGTAAATACATTGCTTGGAATGTATTTTCGGTTATGAGTATCATAGACATTGAAAATTTGGAGCATAAATCGATTGATTTTTCGGTTATTGTAGATAAAAAATACAATACAATGTCAGACGAATTCGTTGTAACCAATGAAGGGGAGCTTATTTTTATATTAAATATACAGAACCTTTCGGATTATAAATCAACCTATTTTTTATCGCGGATTAAACCGTTTGAGGAAAAAAATCTAAAAATGCGGTTACTTAAATACGAAAATGCTAATCGCTTGTATTCTCAAACGCTTCGTTTAACGGCCAATCAGGAATATATTGTTACCAGTTTAACGAATAATTCGCGTGAGCGAAGAGATGAAATTCAATGTTTTATGGCACAGAATGAAAAAGAAGACGGTATTGTTCCGGTGATATCGAACTTTATGAAGTTTAAAGAAACGGCTACGATATACGAACCTCTGGTAAAAGAATCTATGCCCTACGGTAAGGACAAGATAGTGCAGGTTATCACTTATGGCACGCATAAAGGAAAAGATGTGGTAAAGGGATGTATCAAGGTGGTTACAATTGACAAGGACGGAAATGTGAATACCCTAATGGAATCCCTTCGGGATATAGGCGGACAAAAAGCGGATGTTTTTTTACATGCCAACAATGAAAACATATACGTGTTTGCCAACATGCCGGCAAACGAGAAAATTGAAACGGCGGAGGATTTAGAGCAAAATCCCACGGCTACCTATAAAATTAAATGTTATCAGTTTAATGCTGAAGGTAATAGGCAGGTCTTTACATTTGATAAACCCGCTGAAAGCTTTTTACTCTCCGGTCATATCGCCAGTGGTAACCGGGTTGCAATTCGCATCTACGATAAAGGATATGGATTTAAAGGACCGGGCACTTCGCCCAAAGATGGTTTTATCGTCATGAGTGTAGAATAAAATTAAGATTTATTTCACTTGATAACTAGTTATCCAATCCATTTTCAAGGTGTACTAAACTAAATTATAATGAAAACACAAGTTATACTTTTATCGTTTTTGGCATTATCAGCCGCAGTTTCAGCCCAATTTGTAAAAATTGATTATGAAACGAATACACCTTTACATTCGTCACATTTCAGGTTGCGATTTCCCGGTGTATTTATTGACGATAATATGATTGTACTTGGAGGTGGCACAGAAAATAAGGATGCTGTTTGCCTAATGCAGTCTTTAAACTTCAAAACAGGAGCAATCAACCAAATGGTGGAACCCTATTTTGATTTAAAGGGTAAAAAGTTAGTACAAAAGCACCTTAAAACTCAATTTTATCCATGGGGAAAAGGTTCGAATGGTGAGCATTTGTTTATAGCATATGTTGATAATTCAATTCATAATACTGAAAAATTTCTAAAACTAGTAGCCTATAAAAACGGAGAGTTTAAAGTCCTCAAAAATTATGACGGAATTGATAAAAAATACATTAGCTATTTGATGCCTTCCATGAATTTTCGGTTTGCAATTTGGACAATCAGCGCTGAGAATGATGGAAAAATACATGTATATGATCTTGAAAAGGATACTTATAAATCATTTGGGTTGCCTAACACCTCCAATCAAAATGTAGAAACTGTTTTTGAAGATTATTACATTGAGAATAACGGTAGGGTAGTGTTTATTGCTAAAATTACAGAAAAGCCGGGATATAAATCGTCCTTCTATCTTGGTCGTTATAATCCATTTCAAGATTCCGAAGTGGAATTAAAATTATTAAAATACAGAAATGCAGATCGCTTATATACTCAGGATTTAAGTCAGACCAAAAGTGGTGATTACATCATAACAAGTGTAACCAATAATAGCAAGCAACTTAAAGATGAAGTTCAGTGTTTTACCAAAGAAAATGAAACAGATGAGGAAATTACTCCTATGGTTTCTGATTTGTTGAAATTTAAGCAAAGTTCATCAATTAGTACAGTTCTTTTTCAACGTTCGATACGATTTGGTGAGGATAAATTAATTCAAGTGCTTAGCTATGCCGCTTACAAAGGAGCTTCCCCATACTATGGTTGTTTTAAAATTATGGTTATTGGCCAAGATGGAAAAATTAATACGGTTATGGAGTCAATTAGGGATATAGCTTCTCAAATGGAAGACGTATTTGTGCATACACATGACGGAAATATATATGTATTTGCTACAATGCCAGATGTGGATAAAATTGATTCGTTTGATGATTTGACTAAATATCCAACCTTATCATACAAAATTAGGTGTTATCGTTTTGATTCTGAATTTAATAAAGAAGTTTTTACCTTTGATAAGGCTCCTGGAAGTTGTTTATTAGGTTTCCACATTGCCGATGGAGAAAGGGTGGCACTTAATGTTTTTGACCGTGGAGAAAATTATAAAGGACCAAGTAACAACAAGAGAGAGGGGTATATTCTTCTCAATTTAGATTAATAATAATGTGTTTAAACAATAGGGGGCAGTTGCTAAAAACGGCCCCCTATTGTTTGGTATATACAGGAAAAGCCAATTGTAATTTTGAAATAGACTATTCTATTTCAAAATTTTACAATGGTTAATGCCGATATAAAATGAAAATAGCGCAATGAGATAAAAATCGAAATTGGACTATTTTAAATGTATCATCGCGATTATTGCTCAATCAGTTGAAAAAAGGCATCCTCACTGAGCATGGGAACACCAAGCGATTCGGCTTTTTTTACTTTATCGGGCCCCGGTTTGTCGCCGGCCAGCAAATAGCTCGTTTTTTTGGTAACGCCGGATGTGCTTTTTCCGCCGTTCTGTTCAATCAATTTTTTGAGTTCATCTCTTGAAACCCTTGTAAATACACCCGATATAACAAAAGTCAGATCGGCCAGTACATGGCTCATTTTTTCAAGTTTCGATTCGTCCAGCGTAAACTGCAGTCCGCATGATTTCAGGCGTTCAATGAGTAGCCGGTTTTCTGCTGTGCCAAACCATTCACATACACTCTCGGCAATGCGGGTTCCTATTTCTTCCACGGCGGCCAATTCTTCTTTGTTTGCCTGCGAAAGCCGGTCAATATCGTGAAAGGCATAGGCCAGTTTTTTGGCCACGGTTTCGCCAACATAACGAATACCCAATCCAAAAAGCACTCGCTCGTATGGAATCTGCTTAGCCTGTTCTATTCCGTTTAAGATGTTTTGGGCCGAGAGTTCTTTGTAGCCATCCAGGCTTAAAATTTGTTCTTTGCTTACGCTGAAAATATCGGCCACGTTTTTTACCAATCCTTTAAGGTAAAATTCTTCCAAGGTTTTTTCACCCAAGGTATTGATGTCAAGAGCTTTTTTGCTTACAAAGTGAATCAGCTTTCCTATTATGATGGGCGGACAACCGCTTTCATTGGTACAGTAAAAGGCAGCTTCGCCTTCTTTGCGTTCAAGCAAGGTATTACACTCCGGACAATGTGTAATAAACTGAATGGGAGCGGATCCGGCAGCTCGTTTGTGGGTATCTACGCCGGTAATCTTGGGTATGATTTCGCCCCCTTTTTCCACAAAAACGGTATCGCCTTCGTGCAAATCGAGCTGGGCAATGATATCGGCATTGTGCAGTGAGGCCCGTTTTACGGTTGTTCCGGCCAGTTGAACGGGTTTTAAATTGGCCACCGGGGTAACGGCTCCCGTACGTCCTACCTGGTACGAAACGGAGAGTAGGGTGGTAGCCACATTTTGGGGTTTGTATTTAAATGCGGTGGCCCATCGTGGCGATTTGGCCGTGAATCCCAGGGAACGCTGCAAGGCGTATGCGTTTACTTTTATAACAATGCCGTCGGTTTCATAATCGAGTGTGTTACGCCGGGTTTCCCATTCGTGGATAAATTCAATCACGGCTGCCATACCCTTAACTTTTCGCAAGTGCGGATTGGTTTTAAATCCCCAGCGGCCCGATTGCTCAATATTTTCATAATGCGACTGGAAAGGCAGATTTTCGCCCAGCATGCCATAAACAAAGCAATCGAGTTTACGTGCGGCCACGGCTTTGCTGTCCTGCTGTTTCAGGGTGCCGGCAGCTGCATTGCGGGGATTTTTCAGAAGTTTGTCGGCTATGTCATCTTCATGAAATCCTTTATCTTCCATATCGGCACGGATGGCATCGTTGATGGCCAGAAAAACGGGGTTGGGCATAAAAATTTCGCCCCGCATTTCAAATTGTTGCGGCCAGCCCTTACCCTGCAAGCTAAGCGGAATACTGCGCACGGTTCGCACATTGGCCGTAATTTCATCGCCTTTGCTTCCGTCGCCCCGGGTTACGGCCCGCACCAGCATGCCGTTTTCATATAAAAGGGATATGGCCGTTCCGTCAATTTTCAGTTCACATACGTATTCAACCTCATCAACCTGCAAGGTTTCGCGTACCCGCCGGTCAAAATCGTACAGTTCTTCTTCGTTATAGGTATTATCCAGCGAGAGCATGGGATACTTATGCTCCACGGTGTTGAATTTTTTGGTGATATCGCCGCCCACGCGCTTGCTGGGTGAATTGGGCGATGCCAGATTCGGAAATTCTTTTTCCAGTTTTTCCAGCTCCTTCAGCAGCATATCAAATTCATAATCGCTGATCTGTGGCGAAGCCAAAACATAATACAGGTGATTATGGCGGTTTAGTTCTGCCGTTAGGAAATCGATGCGTTCCTGTGCTTCAAAAATGTCCATGCCGTAAATTTAAGTCTTGGCACAAAGCAAGGCATTGAATCGCATTAATTGATTTAAAATTTGCTGTAAATCAGTGCTATAAATTTTCAAATGAAAACGGGCAACAAAGGTTAAAATCCGTTGCGGAAGATTTAAAACTGGGCTTACTTTTTCATTGTTTGGTAAAAAAAGGTACTTTTGCGCCTCCAAAAACAGGAAAATGACAGGAAATCGCACATTTACAATGATTAAGCCGGATGCTGTTGCTGACAACAACATCGGAAACATTTTAGCCATGATCAACAATGCAGGTTTTCGCATTGTGGCTATGAAATACACCCGCCTCAGTAAAGAACTGGCCGGTAAATTTTATGCTGTACACAGCGAACGTCCGTTTTACGGCGAACTTACCGACTATATGTCATCTGGTTCAATCGTGGCGGCCGTTTTAGAGAAAGACAATGCCGTTGAAGATTTTCGTAAACTGATCGGTGCCACCAATCCGGCCAATGCCGAAGACGGTACCATCCGTAAACTGTATGCCAAATCCATCGGTGAAAATGCCGTTCATGGAAGCGACAGCGACGAAAATGCACAAATTGAAGCTAACTTTTTCTTTTCGGAATTTGAACGCTTCTAATTGAAATGCTTACTTTTTGGGGCCTGAATTAATTGCTAATTCAGGCCCTTTTTATTTTTTGCCGTATGGATCATAAAAAAGAACTCACCCATTACCTGCTCGGATTTTTACTTGAGCGACGTAAGGAGCTGCTCATTGAAAAGGCAGCCAAGCGTACCCGTCATTTAACCGTAGTGGTTGAAAACCTGTTTCAGGATCATAATTTCAGTGCCGTGATGCGCTCCTGCGACTGTTTCGGCGTGCAGGATGTACATGTGATTGAAAACGCATACAGCTACCGCATTAATGAGGAAATTGCACTCGGGGCCGAGCAGTGGTTAAACGTAAAACGCCACAATGATTCAGAAAATAATACAGCCGCCTGCTTAAACAGTTTAAAAAAGCAAGGGTATGTGATTGCTGCTACCACACCGCATAAAGATGATGTGGATTTGGAGGAATATGATTTCAGTAAACCCACTGCGCTTGTGTTTGGAACGGAAAAAGAAGGCTTAACGCCCGAGGCCCTGGCCCTGGCTGATGTATTTGTGAAAGTACCCATGGTGGGCTTTACCGAAAGTTTGAATATTTCGGTTTGTGCGGCCGTTTGTATTCATCATTTAACTTGGAAAATGCGCAGTTCGGGAACTGATTATACGTTAAGCGAAGCAGAACAAACAGAATTACTTTACCAATGGGTGCACAAAACACTCAAAAATGCCGATGCCATTGAAAAACGATGGCTCGAGGAATTACAGGGAAAATAAGTGAATTAAAACAGGCCGTTAATCTCGGCTTGGATAGAGTTGATGATGATTCCCAAATCTTCGGGATTCTCAGGAAAGTTAATGTTATCCACGTCCACAATCAGGAGTTTTCCAGCGGTGTATCCGGTAATCCAGGTTTCGTAGCGGTCGTTTAGTTTTTTCAGGTAATCAATGCGGATGGAGTTTTCGTAATCGCGACCGCGTTTCTGAATGTTTCTAACCAAAGTGGGAACGGATGCACGCAGGTAAATAAGTAAATCCGGCGGATTTAAAAATTGGGAAATCAAACGGAATAAATCCTGGTAATTATTAAAATCACGCGTGGTCATTAAGCCCATGGCATGCAGGTTGGGCGCAAAGATTTCGGCATCTTCATAAATGGTGCGGTCTTGAATTACGGAACGTCCGCTTTCGCGGATATCAATAATCTGGTTAAAGCGTTTGTTTAAGAAGTACACCTGCAGGTTGAATGACCAGCGTTGCATATCGTCGTAAAAATCGTTCAGGTACGGATTATCGTCTACCTCCTCAAACTGGGGCTCCCAGTTGAACTGTTTGGCGAGCAATCCCGTAAGGGTAGTTTTTCCTGAACCAATATTTCCTGCTACTGCGATATGCATAATTCTTGAACATTAGAGAGGGGGTAAAGTTAACTGAATCATTTAAAATCAGAAGAACCCGGCTTCAATTTGTGGAAAAGATTTATCCATCAGCCAAGCTTATAGATGAACAAAATTCCGGATTGACTCAAAATATACAGCCGGTCTTTTTCAACCACCGCATCCAGTACGCCATCAACCGGCAAATTCATTTCATTTTCTTTAAATAGTTTGGTGTCAAACTGGTAAAGTTTGTTGTTTTTGCAGTAGTACAATTGTTTGCGGTCAACAGAAAAGGTTTGGAAACCGGTAAGCGGCCACTTTTTCAGGTATCCGCCAAAAATATCAAACAGAAAAATCCCCGCAGTCGGGTCGTACAGGTAAAGTTGGTTTTCTTTTTCCAGCATCTGTGTGGGGTGAATATCCAGACCGGTAAGCTGGTTGATGTTTTTCACCTGCCGGTCTACTTCTCCGAAGGAATTGATGCGGCTCAGCGAAAATGAGGGCGCATCAAAAGCCCAGAAACCGTTGTCGTAAGAAGAACAAACCAGAATGGCGGTTTCTAATCCAACTTCATACAAGTTGGTGGGCGTGAAGGTTGGATTCAGTGTATTATCCAAAAACACAACCATCGAAACTTCAGCGTAATGTAAGGTGAGTTTCATGGGGTTTGAAACATCAAGCCCGCTTAAGCTGCCGTATTGCAGTTCTGAGTATCTGCTAAAAAGTGTATCCGACAGGTTGTATTTGAAAATGGCACTGCGGTTGTACAAATAATAATTACCGAGCGGGTCGGCTTTGATGCCCGAAATGCCGCTTACGTTCTGCTTTTTGAGCAAGCTGAGTTGTGCCATACTTTTTATGGAAACAAATGTGATGCTTACAATAACAAGCAGAAATGCATGTAAAACCGGTTTAATCATGGGCTTTGAACCGGGTATTATTGGTTTACGCCGGTCATTTTTAAAATTTCGTCAACGTATTTCCGGTTATTGCTCAGGCGCGGAACTTTGTGCTGTCCGCCCAGTTTGTTTTTTGATTTTAACCAGTTTGCAAAACTGCCTTGCGGAAGCGCATGAATGATAGGCATACGCAGGGTCATATCGCCTTTGCGTTTGGCTTCGTAATCAGAATTGAGTTTCTTCAGGCTCTGGTCCAGATGGTTCGTAAACTCATGCAAATTGGCAGGTGCCGTTTTAAATTCAATCAGCCATTCGTGGGCGCCGCCGGAACCCAAGTTCATAAAAATGGGAGCGGCTGTGTAATCTTGAATGCTAGCACCTGTGTTCAAACAGGCTTCACGAAGTCCCTTGTCGGCATTTTCAATCATTAATTCCTCACCAAAGGCGTTAATAAAATGTTTAGTTCGGCCGCTCACCTGAATGCGGTAAGGCATTTTGGAGGTGAATTTCACCGTGTCGCCAATCATATAGCGCCATAAGCCGGAATTGGTGGTGATTACCATGGCGTAGTTTTTACCCAGTTCTACTTCGTGGAGTTGTAAAATCCGAGTGGGGTTTTCGGCTTCTTCGGCGGGAATGAATTCATAAAATATGCCGTAATCCAAAAATAACAGCATATCCTGCTGATCGGCCCGGTCCTGAATTCCAAAAAAGCCTTCGGAAGCATTATAGGTTTCCAGGTAGGTCATGCCCGGTTTGGGAAATAGCTTTTTGAACTCTTCCCGGTACGGATCAAAACTAACGGCCCCATGAATAAACAGTTGTAAGTTGGGCCATACTTCGTGGATGTTACTCTTTCCCGTATGCTCCAAAATCCGGTTCATCAACACCAACATCCAGGATGGAACCCCCGAAATATTGGTAATGTTCCGGTTCAGGGTTTCTTGCATCAGGCGTTCTATTTTTTCTTCCCAAACGTCCATGAGGGCCGTTTTTTTGGACGGCACCCTGAAATGATTGGCAAAAGGCGAAATATTTTGAATAAGAATGGCCGAAAGGTCTCCGTAACGGCAATCTTTGTTCAACTCATGAATGTTGTGGCTGCCTCCCAAAATAAGGCCTTTCCCACGAAACAGGTCTGAATTTGGCCTGTTCATCCGAAAAATGGTAAGAATGTCTTTTCCTGCACGGTAATGGCAGTTTACCAGGGCTTCTTTGCTTACGGGTATGAATTTACTTTTGTCTTCGGCGGTTCCGGATGTTTTGGCAAACCAGTTAATTTTGGTTGGCCAGAGCAGATTTTGCTCACCGCGCATCATTTTTTCTATGTCTCCTTTGATGGTTTCATAGTTGTTGATGGGAAGGACTTTGCTGAATTTTTCGTAAGTATAAACTTGCGGAAGCCCGTGCTTTTTACCGTATTGTGTTTGTTTTCCGTAACGCAGCAGTTCTTTCAGCGTTTGTTCACTAAGCTGCTCTGAACGGGTGTAATGCCTTTCAATCCGGCTGATGCGGTTATCTAAAAAGGTATTTACAAAAAAATTCAGCATGCGCTTTTTTTACGAATGTACAATAAAAAAGGAAACCCGTTACCTGAGTTTCCTTTTTAAGATAAGTTTAATATTGATTTACCTATTGAATTTCAATAGAGTAGGGGATTCTGGCTTGAACACCGCTTTTCAAACGGAGGGATTTTACATATTTCACCAACCGGATATGGTCTCCCAGGTAATCGGCGGCAACGCGCTCCACTACCTCGTCTGTTTTTTTGTTGAAGATTCGCTCCAGTGAATTTTCCTGTTTTGGATATTCGGCGATTTCGTATTCGCTTAGGCCTGATTTTTTGGCAGCAATATCAATAGCTACGTCTAAACCGCCCAATACGTCAACCAGGCCGATTTCTTTGGCCGTTTTACCCGACCAGATACGTCCCTGGGCAATGCGGTCAACCTGCTCCGTGGTCATGCCTCTTCCGTCGGCTACGCGCTGAAGGAAGGTTTGGTAGGTTTTGTTTACGCTTTTATTGAGTATTCGCTGCTCAATATCCGACAAATCACGGTTGGTATTAAAGAAGTCTGCATTGGGGTTTGTATTAACCGTATCTGATTTTAACCCGAGGTTTTCTTCAAACAATACTTTGGTGTTCACCAATAAACCGAATACGCCTATTGAACCGGTCAATGTGGTGGCATCGGCCACAATAGTGTCGGCATTACAGGCAATGTAGTATCCGCCCGAGGCCGCATAATCGCCCATGGAAACAATGACCGGCATTTTTGCTTTGGTGAGATTTATTTCATGCCACATAATTTCGGAAGCCTGTGCACTTCCACCCGGCGAATTTATGCGCAATACCAATGCTTTTATGGATTCATCCTCACGGATTTTTTTCAGGGTTTCTGACATGCTGCTTGAACCGATTGAGGATTCGTCGCCTTTGCCGTTTACGATATCGCCGTTGGCATAAAGGATGGCAATTTTATTCTTGTTTGTTTTTTGGGTAAGTTCTTTGGCACGGGCCAGGTAATTTTCCGGACTTACCATGGGGAGCTTATCTGATTCGTTTAAGCCTACCAGTTTTTTGAGGTCAGCATAAAATTCACTGCGGAAGGCCGATTTGTCAATCAGTTTGCTCGAAAGCGCTCCGTCGTTTTCAAAGGCAGTAAGACTGTCGGCAATCAAATCCAGGTTCTGTACGCTTATTTTTCTTGATTCACTGATTTCGGACAGCATTTCATCCCAAACGGAATTGATGAACAGACTGGTTTGGGCACGGTTTTCCGGACTCATTTTTTCGAGGAAGAAAGGCTCAACCGCACTTTTAAATTTGTTGCTGTCGGGTCTTAAAATTACGGCTTTCAAACCCAGTTTGTCCATGGCCGATTTAAACGACATGAATCCGGCACTTAAGCCTTTGAATTCAACGCCACCCATTGGGTCTAAATAAATTTTGTCGCCTGCAGAAGCCAGATAATAGGCTTTCTGCGACATGTTTTCAGAATAGGAGTAAATGAATTTACCGCCCGAACGGAAATCTACCAGGGCTTCGCGAAGTTCTTCCGCACTTGCGCTTCCCATGGACACGGCATCAAAATCGAGGTAAATACCTTTAATTTTATCATCCGTTTTGGCCGCTTTGATACAGGTTTTAAGATCGTTCAAGCCTAGTTTTTTGTCGGTTGAAAAATCGCTTGGATTGAAATTGGCAAAGGGGTCATCGTTGGTCCGCTCTCCTAACTGATAATTTAGTTTTACATGCAGAACGGTGTTTTCTTTAACCGGTTCAGATTTACCGGATTCCATGGATTCTGCCAGACCGCCGATGATAGCAAAGAAAATGAATATTGAAATTAAAAATGTAACCGTAATGCCGATTACTGAGCCTAAGGCTGAGCCAAAAAATGAACTCCAGAATTTATTCATGATGTAATTAGTGCTTTTAACAATACGAAATAAGCTATTTTTCTTTTTCTGTGGCCGATTGATTAGACGTATATCCCAATTTTGACGATGAGCAAAAAAAAAGCCGCTCCCAATCGGAAACGGCTTTGTATACTGTCTCTCTATCCCTATTTCGCGTATTCGGCTAAGTTACCCATCAACTGTTTGCGGGCCAGAAATATGCGGCTCTTAACGGTGCCGATTGGCAGGTTAAGGTGGTCGGCAATTTCTTTGTACTTAAATCCTTCAAAGTACATCATAAAGGGAATTTTATATTCGTCTTCTAAGTTGTTTACAGTTTCTGACAATTCCTTAAACGAAAGTTGGGAGTTTGGATCCGCGTTTTTGGAATTTTGTGGAAGGTTTATGTAATAGGTATTCGGCGAATGATCCAGAATGGTTTTCGATTTTACGTTTCTTCTGTAATTGTTGATGAAGATGTTCTTCATGATGGTATATAACCATGCTTTAAGATTTGTATTCTCTTGAAAGCGCTCCTTGTAAGTGAAGGCTTTCAGCATGGTTTCTTGTACCAGGTCGTTCGAATCTTCCTCGTTTCTGGTTAAACTTAAAGCAAAGTAACGAAGGCCTTCTCTAAAGCTCATTACTTCTTTTGTGAATTCTGTTGCTAGTGTGGCCATATCTGTTTAATCTTTTGATTTGTTTCTTCAACAAATATAGAAACTGTTTAACTTATAATCTAAATTATTAAACAAAAAAGATGTAAGTACACTGATTTTCAGTATGAAAAATTGTGTTAAATAAAAAAGACAGTCAAGAGACTGTCTTTTTTGTTTAACTTTAATAGATATAATATGAATAAATACTAAACGTTTTTTGCGACATTTTCGAGTAATTCAACCAATTCAGCTACAGTTCCCACAAAACTTACACGGTTGGGTAATTTTTTGGCGGCAGCCTCTTTGGCTTTGGGGCCGCAGATGATAATTTTCTCTTTGCAAATAACTTCCTTATCTAACTTCATGATGTAGTCAGCCACTGAAATGCGGCTCATTCCGGCCGTAAAATAGGTAAGCAGATAATCGGGATTAAAACGTTCGCTCAGTTTCAGCAAATCATCGTACGGAAGACTTTGTCCAAGATAAACAATCTGAAATCCTTTTGATTTTATCAGGTATTTGGCAAAAAGCAGTCCAAGTTCATGGTATTCGCCTTCGGGAAGAAAAAGCAGAAACTTTTCAGGCCGGTTTCCTTTTCCGGAGAATGCATCAATGGCTACAATGATTTTCCGTCTGATTAAATTGGATATAAAATGCTCCTGGGCAATATTTACTTCACCCACCGACCACAACACGCCCACTTTGGTTAAAAATGGGGTAATCAGATTGATCATGGTTTGCTCGAATCCATACTTAAGCGTACATACCGAAATGATTTTTTCAAAGCGGTCTTCGTCCAGATCCACCATCGCCACAATTAGGGCATCGGTCTGTATTTCAAAGAAGTGGCCCTTATCACCGGTATCGTTGCTGAGCTTCACGAGCTCTTTATTCACCGTCTCGGGATTCATTTGGGCTACCTTGGATACTTTACGGCCGTTTTTAATTAAAACCCCAACGTTGAGCAGGAATTTTAATTGCTCGTCGTCATAGTAGCGAATGTTTGTGTCCGTTCTGTGCGGGCTGACGAAATTGTAGCGTTGCTCCCAGATACGCAGGGTGTGAGCCTTGATACCTGTCAACTTCTCAATATCTCTAATAGAATATCTTATTTTCAACTCACTCGGTTATTAAACATGAAACATACTAATGCGAAGAACACACAGGTTTTAGAAATGTTTAAACCAAACCGAAGTAAGCTTGGAATCTATTTTAATTTGAATTCTTTCCGGATGGCTTTAACCATGTCCAGTTCTTCCCAGGGAAACAGTTTTACTTTGATTTTCTTTTCGGTCTTTTTACCGCTGTTAAAAACCTTGGTTACGGTTTGAGGTGCTCTACCCATGTGGCCGTATGCGGCTGTTTCACTATATATTGGAGTGCGTAGGGCAAAACGTGTTTCAATGGCATACGGACGCATGTCGAACAGGCTTTCTACTTTACGGGCAATTTCACCGTCGTTCATTTTTACTTTGGCTGTGCCGTATGTGTTTACGAAAATACCAACCGGTTTTGCAACCCCGATAGCATACGCCACCTGAACCAACGCTTCGTCACATACACCTGCGGCTACCAGATTTTTTGCAATATGGCGTGTGGCATAAGCGGCCGAACGGTCTACCTTAGACGGATCTTTTCCGCTGAATGCACCCCCTCCGTGCGCTCCTTTACCCCCGTATGTGTCAACAATGATTTTTCGGCCTGTGAGGCCGGTATCGCCGTGCGGACCGCCAATCACAAATTTTCCGGTTGGATTGATGTGATAAGTGATTTTATCGGTGAACAGTTTCTGGATATCTTTTGGCAGTTTCTTCTTTAAAGAAGGAATAAGGATATTGATCATGTCATCCTTAATCTTTTTCAGCATCTGGGCGTCTTTGTCAAAATCATCGTGTTGGGTAGAAATCACAATCGTATCAATACGGATGGGCTTGTGGTTGTCATCGTATTCAATGGTTACCTGAGATTTTGCATCGGGACGAAGATATTTGATGCGTTTGTTTTCGCGGCGAAGCTCGGCTAGCTCTATCAGTAATTTGTGGGCCAGGTCGAGTGCCAGGGGCATGTAGTTTTCGGTTTCGTTGGTAGCATAACCAAACATCATTCCTTGGTCGCCGGCACCTTGGTCTTCGGGTTTTTTACGTTCCACGCCTTGGTTTATGTCGGGCGATTGCTCATGAATGGCCGATAAAATCCCGCAGGAATTGGCCTCAAACATGTATTCTGATTTTGTATACCCGATTTTACGGATTACTTCGCGGGCAATTTCCTGCACATCGAGGTAGGCCTCAGATTTCACTTCACCGGCCAGCACAACCTGCCCCGTGGTTACTAAGGTTTCGCAAGCCACTTTGGATTGGGCATCATAGGCCAGAAAATAATCAATAAGTGCATCTGAAATTTGGTCGGCTACCTTATCCGGATGCCCTTCTGATACGGATTCTGAAGTGAAAAAGTATGACATAATAAAATGATATCGTATTTTAAAAAGTTGTGGGCAAATATAATAAAGTGAATCTTCGATGACGCATTTTGTAAGCTGTAGCATCGAAAAACTTTAAGCAGATAAATTAGGGCTTCGGTTTATTGTTTGTTTAATCTGCTTTAAATTAATTGTTTGTGCATCAAGATTAGGTTAAAATAGCCTTATCTGAATGTGACTATACACTTAAATACCCATCTATTTTCAAAAATACTTGCAAGGGTAGGAATTAATAGTTTACATTTGTACTTTATTGAGCATAGATATCAGAAACCACAAGCAGCAAATCCTATCCATCTTATCCAATAACGTGTATAAGTTTAACGCCAGAAACTTCTGTTCTCGAAACTCTATTTTATTTATTTTATTTTTTTTACTGAAATGAACATTTTTGTTTCTCAGTTAAGCTACGGCATCACAGATGCTGACTTAAACGACCTTTTCAAAGAGTACGGTACCGTAAATTCTGCGAAAGTTATTATGGATCGCGAAACCGGCCGTTCACGCGGATTCGGATTTGTTGAAATGTCTGATGCCGAAGGGCAGAAAGCTATCGACGAGTTAAACGGCGCAGAGTATGACGGTAAAGTAATTTCCGTTTCTGTAGCCCGTCCTAAAACCGAAAATCGCTCAGGTGGCGGTTACGGTGGTGGTGGCAACCGCGGTGGCGGAGGCGGATTCAACAGAGACCGCAGGAGCAGCTATTAATATCTGAACCTATTTCTGAAAAAGGGCTTCACGAGTGAAGCCCTTTTTTTGTGTCGTTTTTTCCTTCATCCAAGCTTCGTTTACACACTTAATTTTACCTTTGTTTTTATGACAAATCAAGATATCCGCAACCTGGAGCCCAAAGCGCTCTGGAATCATTTCGCCGATCTGAATGCCGTTCCACGCCCTTCAAAAAAGGAAGAACGCGTGATTGAATTCATGAAAAACTTTGGAAAAAGCCTTGGCCTTGAAACGTTTGAAGACGAAGTACGGAACGTAATCATAAAAAAGCCGGCCACACCGGGCATGGAAAACCGCAAAACCATTGTCATGCAGTCGCATTTGGATATGGTTCACCAGAAAAATGCGGATACCGTTTTTGATTTTGATACTCAAGGGATTGAAATGCTCGTTACCGCTGATGGATGGGTAAAAGCCCAAGGTACTACCCTCGGGGCCGATAACGGCATTGGCGTGGCTACCATCATGGCTGTGTTAGCTTCAACAGATTTGGAACATCCGGCCATCGAAGCCCTCTTTACCATTGATGAAGAAACCGGCATGACCGGAGCATTGGGCCTGAAAGGCGGCATACTCAAGGGTGAAATTTTGCTGAACCTGGATACCGAAGAAGACGATGAACTCGATATTGGCTGTGCCGGCGGGATTGATGTTACGGCTAATGCTCGGTATACAGCGGAACCTGTTCCTGCTGGATTTATACCTTATCTCATTACCGTAAAAGGACTTAACGGAGGTCATTCAGGAATGGATATTCATAAAGGACTGGGTAATGCGAATAAAATAATGAACCGTTTGCTGTACAACGCATCCAAATTGGGTTTGCGTGTGTCAGAAATAAACGGCGGAAGCCTTCGAAATGCCATTCCGCGTGAAAGTTTTGCCAAGGTATTGATAGCGCCGGATTCCAGCCAAACGTTTAAAAATGGATTAACCGAACTTGCAGCCGAAATAAAAGCCGAGTTAAAAACGACTGAACCCGCTCTTCAGATTGAATTGGAAGAAACGGCTGTTCCTAACTCGGTGATGGATTTGCTTACCCAACAAAAATTGATAAAAGCTGTTTATGCCGCCCATAATGGCGTATATCGCATGAGTGCCGACATTAAAGACCTGGTTGAAACCTCAAACAATGTAGCCCGCATCCTGGTTAAAGACGGTGAAATCATGATTGCCTGCCTAACGCGTTCATCTGTTGAAACAGCCAAAATGGATTTGGCCGAAGCCCTGCGTTCGGTGTTTGAACTGGCCGGTTATGAGGTAAGCTTCAGCGGTTCGTATCCAGGTTGGACCCCCAATGTGCAGTCGCCCATTTTGGATATCATGGTTCACCTGTACGAAAAACAACATGGAAATAAACCCAAAGTGGTGGCCTGCCATGCGGGTTTGGAATGTGGAATTTTGGGCCAGCATTATCCCGGCATGGATATGATTTCATTCGGCCCCACTATCCGTGGTGCTCATTCACCCGATGAACGTGTGAACGTTGCATCCGTTACTAAATATTGGAATCTGGTAAAAGAGGTTTTAAAGCATATTCCGGCTCGGTAGGATTATTTCATCCTGGCTATGATAACATAGCGATAGAATAAGCCAAAAAGAATCATGCCGATACCTGCAGCGCCGGCGTAGTATATGTAATCCAGGTTTAATCCCATTGGGAAATCTTCGTTCAACTGGTAAAGTGCCAGAAACATGATTACCAGTGATAATTCAAATACACCAATAAAAAGCAGGGTTCCGATGTTTCCGGTATGAATCATTTTTCGGGCATACCGCATTTTGTTTTCCAGTTCAGTGTTTTTACCGCGTTTGGAAACATAATATGAATAGTCGGGATAGGCCTGACGGTAAAACTTAAACGCATAATAACCCTCCGCACGAATAAATCGGAGCCTGATGACAGCGTCTTCCGCCGGATTTTTCTCTTTCAGGATTTTATCGGCAAGAAACAGGGCAACGGCCAATTCTCCTTTTTCGAAATTTTCCTCGGTAATGCGCAAGAGCAGATCCAAAGGAGAATGTCCGTATTTTTTCCAGGCCTTTTCAAGCTCGCTGAGTCCAATATTTTCAAAAACGGGTTGTTCTATAGCTGTTTTCATAACTTATTCTTCGTTGTCATCACCGGCTTCGGCCTCTGCTTCTTTACGTATATAATCGGTTTCGGCTTTCAGTTTGGCATTTTCCAGGTTTTCGGCCAGGCGACGGGCACGTATGGGTATGATGCTTAATTCGTCTTTGAGTTCGCTGCGCTGAGGATTTTTCTGGATTATTTCCATCATTTTCTCCTGTTTCTGCGGGTATTTGTTGGCGCCGATTAATACCTTTTTGCCCTCGTTGAACTGTGCCTGTTCTTTATTGGCCTGAATTTCGATAACACCCTGTATGTATTTGGCTTGGAGTGAGGCGGTAAACCCGCCTTTTTTTTCACATTCGGTAAACCAGACCCAGGCAGCATCAGTGAGTTTGTCGGTTAAGGTTTCAATGTAATAGGAACCGGCGGCCACATCGGTAACCTGTTGCATTTTACTTTCATAGCGTAGCAGATGATGGATGTTTCCTGCCAGTTGTAGCGAATTTTCGCTCGGCATTCGGAAACTGTCATCGTGCGGCCATAAACATAGAGAATCGCAACCGCCGGCAAAAGCAGCCATGCCCTCCGCCGTTAGGCGAAGCAGATTGCTATACTCATCAAAGGCTGTTTTGTTGCGCAGAGAACTTACGGCACAAATCTGTGGCTTTATATTTTCCGGAATTTCAAAAGCTTCGGCCCAATTGGCCCATAAAATTCGCAAAGCACGTAGTTTAGCGATGCTGCCAAAATAATCTTCGGCCGAAAGGCTCACCTGCAACTGAACGGTTTGGGCCAGTTCGCCTGCGGTAAATCCCTTGTCGGTGAGTAAGTTGAAGTATTCCGTAAGTTGGGCAAACAAAAATCCCAGTTCCATACCCGCGGTGGCTCCTGCCTCGTGGAAACGGCTTCCGCTAATGTTCAATAATTTGATGGATGGTAACTGTTCTTTGCCCATTTTGAGCATGGAAACCAGTAATTTAAGCGACTCATCGGCCGAATAATCGTAGTTTCCCTTGGAGGCCAAATCACCCAAAAAGTCAACATAAATGCTTCCTTTTATTTCTTCGGGATTAAATCCACGCCGGGTAATTTCATCGGCCAGGATAAAGGCAAATGCGGCATTACTTTCGCCAAAGTCGGCATGTAGAGCCGTTTGGCGTATATCAAGTGAATTGAGCAGTTGGTTTAATTCATTGTCGGAACCAAAATAATCACCGCTTAGGAATATTTCATCCGCCCCAAATTTTACGGCTTCCTGAATAAGCTGTCCGGTTTTCATAAATTTATCCATGCGTATGGAGGCTCTCAATTTCGGAAAACCGGAGCTTGAAAATCCATTTACGTAGGGATAGGATCCCGGAAGGGAATCTTTAAAATCAATCTGCGACAAGTCTTCAAAATCGTAATATGGTCCAAGCTTAAATCCGTCGGGACTATCTTTAAACAATGATTTCAGTTCCTCATCGCTTGTTGCTTTCCGCACTTTTTCAAGCCAGTCATTTTTGGTTGATGGTTCAAATTCCGGGAACATAGATTTTGCTTTATTCATCAGCAATGCGCTTAACGCAGTTTTGTATTGTTTGATTTAGGCAGCCACTGCTTTTTCTTCCCCATTGGCTTTTTCGGACCGGGCTTTTTTCATTAAGCCTATTTTTGAAGGACTGCCGAATACGTAAAATAGTTTTTCACGGAAGGTTTTGGCCTGTTTAACATCGTGGTAAATGTCTTTTACTTCGTGAAAATTAAGGTATATCGGATTAGCCGAGTAGGGGATTGGCGTAGTTAATCCGTATATGGCACGTTCTTCTTCGGGTTGGTAGGTGCCAAAAATCCGGTCCCATATAATAAAGGATGCACCGTAATTTTTATCCAGGTATTTTTCTTGGGAACCATGGTGTACACGGTGGTTAGAAGGTGTTGCGATGATGTATTCAATCCAGGGGTGCAATTTGGGCACATATTCAGTATGTACCCAAAACTGAAACAATACGGCAACCTGATTGGCCACAAAGAAAATGAGCGGATGAAACCCGAAAATAGCCATGGGCAGTAAGAAAATAATTTTAAACTGCTGAATCCAAGAAAGACGGAAGGAAACAGCCAGGTTGTATTTATTACCGCTGTGGTGTGTGATGTGCGTACACCACCAAAAACGCTGCTCATGCGAAATGCGGTGGGCCCAGTAACTACACAAATCAAGCAGGATATAAGCCGGGAAGAACATCCACCAGTGCAGGGCCATGCGCCAAGGCACAAAATTGTATACATACACTACCATGTAGAATAGAATCACTTTGGTAATCAGGTTGCTGAGAATATTTCCGAGCCCCACAAAAATGGAACCCAGTAATTCTGTATTCTGGTATATTTCCCTATCCTCTTTGTATGAGATGTAGTACTCAATAGCCGTAAAAAACAGCATCACCGGAACGGCCCAGATAATAAGTTGAGGAACACTTTTGTCTATCATGTTCAGCACATCCATGGGTATAGGGTCGGCACCGAAAATAGTGTATAATAGCATCTTTTTAAATTTTACCGGGAACAAAAGTAAGGCTTTTAGTTTGGCCGGCAATCCGCTTTTGTAAAATCCCCTCTATGGGTGAAGCTTATGTCTTTGAAGAAGCTGGATTTAATTGTGTCGTTCTTCCTCCGCCATGCGGATTAGTTGCCTGTGAATGGTGCTAACTTGTTCATTGAGTGTTGCCCAGTCGGTATTTTCAATGGTAAAATCGGCCAGTGCACGTTTTTGTTCATCGCTCCACTGAGCCGCCATCCGCTGTTTTATGTCGTTTTCGGCCGCTCCGTCGCGTTGCATGACTCTGGCTAGCCGAACGTCTTCCGGTGCGCTCACCAGTATGGTTTTGTTGAAATTTTTGTAAGCTCCGGTTTCAAAAAGAATCGCCGCTTCATTAATAATGTATGGAACATGCTGGTTCCTCAGGTAAAACTGTACAAAAGCTTCCCTTACCCTGGGATGGATAAGATCATTGATGCGCTTACGCAAATCATCTGAGGCAAAAATACGTACGGCCAATAGTTTTCGGTCCAAGATTCCGTTTTGGAAAACATCGTCGCCTGCCAATTCAGCAACAGATGCCATAATCTGAGGATCGGAATAGCATTTTTTCGCCTCTTCGTCGCTGTAAAAAACAGGAATACCCAAGGCTTCAAAACGCAGGGCAACGGTGGTTTTTCCGCTGCCAATACCGCCGGTAAGTCCTATCGTAAGTGGGCTGTTTTTCATCCGGTATCAAAGGTAAGGCGTTTTTTTGAACCAGATTCATTGTGAGGATTGTTCTATAGGTTGAAAGGCATTAGCCCGATAGCTGTCGGGCAATAGGCAATTATTCCGCTACGCTCCATGCTCCGCTGCGCTTCGGATAATGGTTATCTGTTATTGGTTATTTGTTATCGGGGGGATGCATAGTTCGTAAGCTAAAAATCAAGTCTTATGTCTTGGCTCTTGGACCAGGAGGCAATAGTATCATTAGCACATCTGCACATTATAAAATCAGCACATCAAAAAATCAGCATATCAGCAAATCAATCCATCGCCAGGCATCCGTATAAAAATCGGCAATATCATACTAATTTGCGCAAAAAAGGTTAATTTCCAAGCCGAAAAGCAGATAGCTATTGAATTAAAATGAAATTTAAGTCGGTTTATATCAGTGGGTTTTGTGAGGGTGTGGCCTTTTCTGAATTCGTATTTTTGGATAACGAAATGGCCAAGAATGCCTATTTTACGCTATTTACATCTGGCACTTCGGATTCATTTTTAATCACACTTCGAACCGACAAAAAACTAATCTTAGATGTTTGTGTACTTGAGGCTGAGTTTACCTTTACGGCCCAAACAGCTGTATTGGTAAATGGTTATCAGTCATGGTCGGCATCGGGTGAATTTCTTGTAAATGAGAAGCCTGAAAAATTATCAGCCCTGTTTAAAAATTTGGTGGGCGGTGCGGGCGACTATTTTTTCTACAAACCATACGGCTCCAAAAATAATTTACACTCCCACTGGTTTACCTATTTTACTGAACAGGGTTCAAAAAACACGGCTAAGTTTTGGCTGGGTTCAACCAATGAACGCAATGGGTATACGCTGTTTGAATTTGATTCAGGCAAGCAAAAAATATACATACACAAAGACCGCAGAGGAGCAATAACCACAGGTAGTTTAGTATTGTATGACTTACGTTTCGGACAGCAGGATGATGAGGCATTTCTGGATACCTTTCTCAGTGCAAAAAATGATTTAGCGCCCATAAGCGGCTGGACAAGCTGGTATTACCATTATACCGATATTTCGGAAACGGTTATTCTTGAAAACCTGGAGGCGTTTAAGAAGGAGCAAATTCCGTCGGGCATTTTTCAGATAGATGACGGGTGGCAGTCTTGCACGGGCGATTGGCTTACCGTAAATGAAAAATTCCCGGGAGGACTGAAACCGATTGCGGATGCCATAAAAGCGGCAGGGCATAAACCCGGATTATGGTTGGCTCCTTTAGTTGCCGCAGAAACCTCGGTATTGTATAGAACACGTAAAGAATTGTTTTTGACTCATGACGGGGAGCGACCCGTAAGAGCCGGGTTCAATCCTATGTGGGGATCATTGGCTAAAGCTGATTACTATGCCTTGGATATATATAATCCACAGACAATAGATTATTTGGAGCAGGTTTTTAAAACCGTACTGGACGATTGGGGTTTTGAAATGGTAAAACTTGATTTTTTATTTGCTGCAGGTATATTGGCCATTGGTGAAAAATCGCGCGCTCAGGTTATGTACGATGCCATGAAACTGCTTCGCCGGCTTTGCGGAAATAAACTCATTCTGGGTTGCGGCGTTCCGCTGAGTATGGCATCAGGCTTGGTAGATTACTGCCGAATCGGTGCCGATATCGGACCTTCCTGGGAAACCGGATACATGAAATCCATCGGTTTGCATGAGCGCATCAGTACGGTGAATTCACTGCGCAATACCATCAGCCGTCGTTTTTTATCGAAACGGAGTTTTAATAATGACCCTGATGTTTTCATGCTCCGTAAAAATAAATCGAATCTGAAACCGGAGGAAAAACGCACGCTGTTTACCTTAAACTTATTGCTGGGAGATCTGGTATTTACTTCGGACAACATCGCTGAATACGATGAGCAAACCTTGGCTTTGTATAAGAGCCAGTATCCCTTCAAAAAGCAGGAAATTTTGAGTTTGACCTCTGAAGACGATTTGTATCAAATTGATTTTTTAACGGCTTATGGTCGGTTTTTATACGTGGTGAATTTATCTGAAAAAGAAAGAAGGATAGATTTATCAGCCTACCCGGATGCATTTGTTTCGCCTTTGCTCACAGCTGTGAAAAAACATGAAGGGCACATGATTCCCATTCTGGATAAACGCTTTCCCGTTCAAATATTGGAGAGCAGTATGCATATTTTTCCGGGTTCGGAGTTTGATGTGATTGAACCCCATCGCGAAGGAGCCGTGATGGAATTAAATCCGCAGGTACTTCAGAAGGGAATTGTGGTTTTTACGGAACAATCGGGAATGGCAACATTTAAAGTACAAGACCGGAACACGCAACTCATGGAGCGGTATGGAATACGAATCAGGGAAATAAATTTTGAAGAATAAAAAATGGGCAAGTTACTCCTATCGCACCGCTACAACCAATTATCCTTGCTTCCTTCCGGACCTGGGGAGGTTCAAAGGGAGCTGGTCGTAAGAGACTTGCCCGGCGCAAAGGTAAAGTTTATCTTCGTACAAGCAATATGGAAGGCTTATACTGCTTCAAATTTTTTAATTGTAGCATGCTAAAAAAATGATTGACAGCCCAATGACTCTAAAAATAAAATTACTCTTATCCCTGATTTTTATCAGCAGCCATGCCTTTTCTCAAACCGATTTGGATAGTTTGAAGCGTGCGGCTGCCAGCAGCCAACGAGATACCAATACCGTAATTGCCTGTAATACCCTTGCCGAAGAACTTACCGGTATCGATAATGAACTGGCTCTGAGTTTAACGCAAAAAGCGTTTGAAATATCAAAAGGTATTGATTTCAAAGACGGCATAACCTGGTCTTTGGCCAACAGTGGATTTATTTACGACCAAATGGATATGGTTGACTCGGCTGTTGCCCATTTTGAGCGGGCTAAATATTATAAGGGTGAGTTTGGTGATGTGGTGGGAATGGGAAAAATGGATTTAAACATTGGCAGCACATACCTTACCCGCGGATATTATCGCCCTTCTGCCGAGGCGTTTTACAAGGCCGAGGCTTATTTTTCATCTAAAAACAATAAGATATTACTTTCAAAAGTATACAACAATTTGGGTATTGTTTTTAGGTCGATGAAAAACTTTAAAACATCCGAAGAGTATTATAAAAAAAGCATGTCGATTAAACAGGAGCTGAAAGATACTCAAGGTATTGCCGCGGCATACATAAATATATCGGCTCTTTTGGTACATCAAAAAAAGTATGAAGCTGCCGAAAAAATGGGGCTCGAAGGTTATGAACATTGTTTAAAGGCCAATCTGATGCCTGACGCAGCCTCCTGTTTGATAAATGTATGTACTGCTTATTTAGAAACTGGCCGGCCGGATGATGCCAAATCTTACTTGGAAATAATTCATAAAACTTACCTCGAAGAACAAGAAACATACATGATGGCTGATTATTATGCCTTGCTTTCTGAATATGAATTTAAAAAGGGGAACAGCGTTCAGGCCTATCAATCCGCTAAAAAGGCCATTGAGCTGGGAGAATCATTTGGGCGTTTGGAGTTTTTAACCATAATGTATAACCGACTTTCGGGCATTGCCGAAGGCCTGCAAAAAAATAGCGAAGCGCTTGCTTACCTCAGACAGGCATTGAGTTTTAATGATTCGCTGTTTATGCGTGAAAACCAACGTCAGGTTAACGAAATGGAGGTGTTATACAAAACACGTGAAAAAGAAGAGGAAAACAAAAATTTAAAAACAGAAAAAAAAATCGAATACCTGAGGGCTGAATCATCGGTTCGGCAGCGAAATTTGCTCTTGATTTTTTTATTCATTTTTTCGCTTTTGGGAGTTTTGATTATTTGGTTATATGTGCAAAAAAACAAAGCCTATACCGAACTCACCGAAAATAAAAAGGCCCTTGAAGTGGCCGTAGATCAGAAGGACACACTCTTGAGAGAACTTCATCACCGGGTTAAAAATAATCTTCAAGTAGTTACGGGTCTTCTGGATTTACAGATGGCCAGAATTTCTGACCCCGATGTGGTGAAAGCGCTTAATGATGGTAAAAACAGAATCCGCTCTATGGCGCTGATTCATCAAAAATTATATCGCACCGATGATTTAAAAAGTGTGGATATGAAAGAATACATTGAAAATCTTTTGCAGGAGCTTACGCGCGGATTTGTACATCCCGATAAAACCATTAAAACCATTGTATCGGTACAACAGGTAGCTTTAGACGTAGATAAAGCCATTCCGCTTGGACTAATCATAAACGAACTGGTAACAAACTCGTTTAAATACGCATTTAACACTATTTCAGAAGGAATTATTGAGATTAATCTCCGTAAGGAAGGTGAAGCTTATATTCTGAACGTGAAGGACAACGGTCCGGGATTCGAAGGTCCCTCGTCGGGTTCAAAAACCTCGCTTGGTTTGCGCCTTGTAAATATGTTGGTTAAACAGATTGGCGGTACCGTTGAATTCACTAATTTTAGCGGAACAGAAATAATAATAAAATTTTAGTATAAAGTATATGTCGAAACCTTTAGTAACGGCTGTTATAGAAGATGAAGCGGTAATTGCGGAAACCTTGCGGATGATGCTGGAGGATCTGGGATATACGGTGCCGGAGCCGGCCATGAACCCCAAAGAGGGTTTTTTGATGGTGAAAGAAGAACAGCCGGATATCATCCTTATGGACATAAACTTAAATGCCGATATTGACGGCATTGAGCTGGCAAGGCAGATTAAGCTTGAAATGGAAGTGCCCATTGTATTTATTACTTCGTATGCCGATCCGGTTACGCTGAAACGAGCCAAAGCCGTTGGGCCGGCCGGTTATCTGGTAAAACCGTTTACCGCCCAGGATATTTTTGCAGCCATCGAAATAGCGATGGTACAGACCCAAAAACCGGCACTGAGTAAAAATGAACCGGAAAACAAAAAATTATTCCTGAAATCGGGAACCACCTACATTAAAATTAATCCGCCCGAAATTGATTTCATTCAATCAGAGGGCGGTTATCTGCTCATATACTCCGGCAGCCGAAAATATGTAATCCGCGATTCTTTTGACAATGTACTCGAAAGGCTTCCCCAAAGTCTATTTTTTCGCAACCATAAATCGTATTGCGTGAATATTGAACGTATTGATTTAATTGAGGCTGAGTTTATTAAAATTGGCGAACATGAGATTCCCTTGGGAAGAACCCGGAAGGACGAGTTATTCAAACTGCTGGGTTTGGGTTAATGTCGTTGCTTTTTTGCCGGGCTATTCAGCCCGTTAAGCCGGCTTAATTATCTTTGCGCCATGGGAAACCGTTTTCAGATCCCCTTTTATTATGGTACTTGGGCTGGATTAGCTGCCTTCGCCTACTTTTTGTTGGTATGGGCAACGCCTTTCAGTCCGCTCGGTTTTGCCCGTTTTGGTGGAGTCTGGATTCCGGTTCTTTTTATTTTTTTGGCCATCATCAAACAACGTGAAGCTTTAGCAGAGGAAGGAATTACTTTCGGTAGGGCTTTTATGACCGGTATGTATGTGGCATTGGTGCTCAGTTTTTTGAAAGCTGTTTTGGTTTACATGGTGCTGGAATACGCAGATCCGGGAATCATAACACAGGCCAATAACGAATCCATTCGCATGTTGGAATGGAGTAAATCATACAACCCGGATCCTACTGCCGTAGACGAACAAATTGCCATGGTGAAAGACGCGGCTGAAAAAACGAGTCCGTTTTCTACGGCTGCTGCCGAAATAAATCTTTACTTTATGGGCGGAATTCCGGTATCCCTTTTGGCTGCCCTAATTTTAAACAGAAAACCGAAAAATGGCTGAACAGCTTGATATATCAGTAGTTATACCGCTCTTTAATGAGGATGAGTCCTTGCCGGAATTAACCGATTGGATCCGCCGTGTGATGCAGGCCAACGGATATTCGTATGAGATCATTCTGATTGATGACGGCAGCAAAGACCGCTCCTGGAGCGTAATTGAAGAACTGGCCGAAAATCATCCAGAAATCAAGGGTATCCGGTTCCGGAGGAATTATGGCAAATCCGCAGCTTTGTACGAAGGATTTGATGCTGCCGCCGGAAACGTAGTCATCACCATGGATGCCGATTTGCAGGATAGTCCCGATGAAATTCCCGAACTTTATAAACTCATCATGGATGATGATTATGATTTGATTTCCGGCTGGAAAAAGAAACGTTACGATCCCATTTCTAAAACCATACCCACCAAACTCTTCAACTTCGCCACACGCAAAATGTCGGGTATTGAACTGAACGATTTCAATTGTGGACTAAAAGCTTACAAAAACGAAGTTATCAAATCGGTGGAGTTGTTCGGCGAAATGCACCGCTATATTCCGGTTTTGGCCAAACAGGCCGGATTCTCAAAAATTGGAGAAAAGGTGGTTGAACATCGTGCCCGTAAATATGGAACCACAAAGTTCGGTCTTGAACGGTTTGTAAACGGTTTTCTGGATTTACTTTCCATTGTGTTCCTTACCCGCTTCGGAAAAAGACCCATGCACTTTTTCGGACCCTTCGGGATTTTGTTGTTCTTGGCAGGTTTCGTAATTGCAACTTATCTGGGTGTGGCCAAACTGGCTTTTCAGGAATATCAGATGACTGACCGTCCGCTGTTTTACCTGGGTTTGCTCTGTATGATTCTGGGAACCCAGCTTTTCCTCACCGGATTCTTGGGTGAATTAATCTTGCGTAATTCAAGCGAGCGAAATAATTACCTCATCCGCCAACGTCTCCGAATTAACTAATTCATGCAGGAATCCCGCTATTTTTCAATCATTCTGCCCACTTTCGGCCGTCCCGACGAAGTGCGGGAATGTTTAGAAAGTTTATGCCTTCAAACCTGCAATGATTTTGAAGTGCTTATTGCCGACGGAAGTCCGAATGACGATGTACGGCCGGAGGTTGAAAAATTTAAGGATAAACTGAGCATTCAGTTTATTTACGAAAAGTTTTTACCCGTGAGCGATGCCCGAAACCGCGGCGCGCAGGCAGCAAAAGGAAATTGGATTATTTTTCTGGATTCAGACTGTATCATTCCGCCCGATTACCTGAAACAGATTAATAAAGGAATTGATGAACAGAATCTTCAGGTTTTCGGGGGCCCTGATGCCGCGCATGAAAGTTTCAGTGATGTGCAGAAGGCCATTTCCTATTCCATGACTTCCCTTTTCACCACGGGCGGTATCCGCGGAAAGAAAAACCATGTGGGCGTTTTTCACCCCAGGGGATTTAATATGGGCATGGAACGGGGTGCTTTTTTTGCCGTAAACGGCTATTCCGAATTCAAATGCGGCGAAGATATTGAACTCAGCATCCGCCTTATTAAAGCCGGATTCCGCACCGGACTTATTCCCGAAGCATTTGTGTATCATAAAAGACGTACTGATTTTAAAAAGTTTTACAAACAGGTTTATCGTTTTGGGGCTGCCCGCGTTAATATTTATGCAAGGCATAATGAAGAGTTAAAATTAACGCATTTGTTTCCATCGGCATTCGTGATATTTATGCTCAGTTTTTGGGTGGTTGCTTTTCTCTCAATGCCTTTGTTTATTGTTTTGTTTGGACTTGTAACGCTTTATTTATCGGCCATTGCCGTTGATTCGAGTATTCAGAATGACAGCCTTTATGTGGGTGTGTTGAGTGTTCGTGCAGCCTTGGTTCAACTATTCGGTTACGGAATCGGATTCTTGCGAAATGCATTCGAAGTTTTGGTAAAAGGCAATAAAAACGGAATAAGTCTGTAACTTTGACTAAATTGTGTAAACTAAACATAGCTTAAAATCGTTATATAGCTTAAACTGCATCAGTATGCAAAAACGAATTATACTCTCTCTATTGTGCGTAATGGGTTTCACCGCCCTGAATGCCCAAGTCACCATTGACGATTTTGTACCCGGCAAAATTGTACTCAGCAACGGTGATACGCTTAATGTAAGAATCAAACCCGATCGTGAAGACCGGCTTTCCCGTCAGGTTCAGGTTTGGGATTCACAAAGCAACGGCGCAAAACGCTACCAGCCCAAAGACCTCAAATATTATACGTTTGATAAAGCGGAATATTTTACCCTAAAAGATGAAGACGGTAAATCGGTATTTATGGAAGCCAATGTAAAAGGTGAAGCCAGTTTATACGGTTATACTTACCGCGAAGAATCAGGGAAAAAGGAAGTGGTAACGGATTACTACATCAAAAAAACAGGCGGCGGACTTATAAAAGTGCCCACCCAGCCGGGGCGTTTTAAAACGGATATGGCCGTTTATTTTGCCGATTATCCGCAACTGGCCGAAAAAATTGAAAATAAGCAGTACGGCTATTACGATATGGAAGCCGTAACCGAAGAATACAACGCCTGGGTAAAAGCAGGTAAACCTAAAAACCGTCCGGCCCTGGCCCAGGGAGAGGATAAGGAGGACGGTCCCAAATTGGTAAGAAACAAACCCGTTGAAGAGAAGGGCAGCCGGGTGGGTTTAGATTTACCCTTTTTTGCTACGTATAACTTCGTGAGCAGCCCTTCGGCATTAAACTCTCTGTATACAACCAAAACCATCGGCTTTGGTTTTGATCTGGGCGTAGGGGCGCGTATACGTCTCATACGGGGTTTGAATATGCGTTTGGGCGTAAACTTCCGCGACAAAGGTATGCGGGTTACATCCAACAGTTTGGCCATTCAGGTGCAGGACCAGAACGGAAATGTATTTAACGACGTGTTAACCTTGAATGAAAAAGGACGCATATACTATCCCGGTATTTATATGAATTTGGGGCAGGAGTGGAGCCATTTCCATGTGGGTGGCGGATTCAATTTGTCTTTTTACAGTTTTTACCGTGGCGATTATACCATTACCAGCCAAAATTTCCCCGCTCAGCTTAACGAGAGTGTAGAAAATTCAAAAGGTTCGTTTATTGTACACAAACTAACGGATGCCGAAGGACGCGGTAAAAATTTCAATGCCCAGTTTGATGTGCACTTCTCGGTAGGCGGACGTTTTAAAATAGGCGACAACGTAATTTTGAAACCCACCATCAGCTACAGTGTGCCCATGGTTGCGCTCTACAATTCCGGTATAAGCGTTCAGGGTTCGTTTTCTTCAACCGAATTAAACGTGAGCGGTTATCAGCTTAAATTTGGTTTGATTACGGATATTGGGTTTAAGTAATTCTCTTTTTTAACTTTAGTAAATCTCCTAAAGGGATTTACGGCTTTTTCTGTCCTGATTGATTTAATAAATCCTTACGTTTTCTTATTTTATTTAGATAAAGAAGGTATCAGTGTGTTTCTATTTTTACTGGATAGTTATGCTTTAATATGTTGATTTTTAGGTCATTTTTTTAAAATCACCCTAAAGAGTGAAAGTTGCCTGCGGCTTCGTGTTTAATATTGTTTTCAATTCAATCAATACCAAAGCATATGAAGTCGCATTTATTATTATTGGTGGCAACTGTTATGATGGCCCAACTAGGGTTTACTCAGCCATCAGAAACTACCATTAAAGCCGATTTAAAAAGGAAGTTCCCCACGGCAACCACAATTGTTTTAACAAGTGCAGGATCTACAAAGAAAGAATATGAAAATAATGCTTACCAAACTGTTTACAGACGTGATGTATCCATTACGGAACCCGTTAAACATCCTTCCTTTTCAAATGTGAAAGCAATGCATTATGGCGCAGTTCGGTATGATATTGTTAATGGCCAATATGTTTTTTCGAAGTACTTGGTTGGTGATTCCGAATTGTTAGGAATGCCCGATCCCGATAAAAAGGAAATCATGGCTATGGTAGGAAATAATCTTACAGAGATATTCCGTTTAGGTATCCGAAATGAAATTATTGGAACTCCCAAAGATTTTGAATTAGCCGTTGATAATAAATTCAAATGGCATGATTTTAATAGCGTTTCATTTAAAGCATTTACAGTTTATGAACGTTTTATAAATGATATTGGGGATGCAGAGGTAGTAAATCAGGTATATTCAATCCGCTTGTACCGTGAAGAATCTGGAACTTGGAACAAATTGGTTGCTAGTGCTATTGAAAGTGAAAAGAAGGTATTGTCTACCAAAAAGTATACCTCTGCCCAAAGGCAAGAACTAAAGTCCCTGGAAATGATTCTACTCTCTGCTGAGGCAGAAAAGAAATGGGCTAAAATGAAGCTAATAAATTTTCCTGCCATGAAAGATGTTCATGAGGTGAAAGATTTCATTCATGCGTATTTTTACAGAGGTAATCGAGATGAAATTGAAAGCCTGCTATATCAGATGCTGGCTAAAACCTATTTCGTAAAACCCGAATTTAAAGTATTGACAACTGATGGAAATAAATTGATAGAGAAAACCTTAGAAGCCACTTCAAATGGGGAGTTTCTTTATAAAAATCAGTTTTGTGAAAAGCCTGAATTAAAGGAAGTGGGAAATGGGTATATTGATTATTGGAATAAAGATAAAAGTGCGTATACCCGACTACAGGTTATTTCAGAAAACAACCAATGGAAAATTAGCGGAATTACGATTTACATTAATTCTATACCTGAAAAAGCAAAAGAAATTGAAGCAACTCCATGCGGTAGCGGCGAACTCTCTGCGGTGGCAAGGGGAGAACGGGAAGGCGTATCAAAATTAAAAGTGAACGATATCGTATTGGCATATTATGAAACGGATGGTTTCTGGTATCCTTCATTTTATTTAGGTTATGCCAACTATTATTTTGATGTTCAGTATTTTATGGATAATTCCAAGGGGAAAGTAAGAAAAGCGGTTCCATATACTCCAACTGTTGGTGATAAGGCTTACGTGAAAGCCCAAAGTGGTAATATGGTTGAGGTAACTATTTTGAGTGTAAAAAAATACGATGTTGAGATTGACTTTAATGGTGCTAAAACGCAGTATAAGTTAAGCGGGTTAATGTTCAAAAAGTAATTCATGAAAAAAATATTTCTTTTTTTCTCCATATTCATTAGTTATTATTCTCATGCCCAAGAACTGTATGGTTTTGATCGCGAATTACAGTTTGTTTCATTCATAGAGGGTGATTCAAACGTGATAGGGTTCGGAAATACTTGGATGGACATAGAGGGTAAAAAAAGACTTGTTCCGAAAATTGTAATTTGGAACACTGGGGGTACCCCATTACTTTCCAGAAATATAGTAGATTTTGAGACGATAAACCTTGATGGAATAAGCTATAAGGGACGTATCCAAAAGGCTAAGATAAATCCTGAAAGAAGTAAATTATATATATTAGGTATTCAATATCAAGGAGGTGGAAGAGAAATTAAATCAATGTTTCATGTTTATGATATCAAGAAAGACAGTTTCTCAACCCTGATTGTAGATAAAGAAAATCAGCTCTTGGATTTTTCGTTTCATCCATCCATACCAAATTTATTCAGTGTAATTTATATGAATAAGTTGCAGGAGTTAGAAGCCGGTTATTTGGAAATTGGGAAAGGTTTACAATCACTTGGTAAATTCGTTGAGCCTAAGGCTCCGCTCAGTATTTCATTTTCGCCCGATGGTGAACGCGTCCTTGTTGGCTGGGGCTCGGCCTCGTCAGCAGGCGGTATGGATGTATTTGATTTTCAAACGCTAAAGCTAATTAGAAGCATTTCGTTGGGCGATCATATTTCGCTCATTCATACTTGGAGAGATTTTTACTGCGGTACCGGAATAAACGGGACCTATTTGGTTGATAAATCCACACTTTCCTTAAGGAAAAAATGGCCTGTATTAATTTGTAATATTGATTCTGAAAATGATTTGGCTCTATTAAAACCAAAAATTGAAGCGGATAACTTAATGGTACGATTATTTGACTTAAACAAAGAAAGTACAATTGTAATATATGAGAATATCTGTTTTTCATACTTCCATTTCTCAACTGATAAATCCAAAATAGTTGGAATATGCTGTAAGAGTGAATTTGATAAACGTACAGAATATATGAACGGACCATCGGCCAGGATTCTCCGTGTTCATTAGCCCCGATGTCTGTTCATTAAAATTTGTATATTGAAATCAAATTAAAGCACTGATTTATTCATACTGACTATGAAAAATATATACATCCTACCTGTATTGTTGTTTTTTATGCAATTCGCAGCCTTTGGGCAGTCTGCGGGAGAATTTGAAAAACTGGAGAAAGATTTCTTTAGATTGGTATGGATTGATCATGACTCAATGGAGATTGCTCTATCTAAAATGGAGGAAATTGCGTTAACGACTTCAAGCAATGAATATTTGGCCAAATCACGAAATGCCAGGGGAACCTATTTTTATTCAATTTCAGAATACACAAAAGCCCTTATCAAATATAATGAAGCCTATCGGTTTGCCGAAGAGTGGAATGATGATGTATACATAGGTAAAGTGTTGAACAATATTGCGGCTTGTCACCTTGAACTGGAGGATTACAAGCGTGCAGAAGAATATTTTAATTTGGCTCTACCGTATTTTGTGAAAGCAAATAATGAACTTTGGGTTCGTAACACAAATTATAATTTAGGAAATGTACACTCCAAATTAAAAAATCATCAAAAAGCATACGAAATATACTCATCATTAGAAACAGACTATTTAGAAAATGGCAATTTGGTTGAAGCCGGATATTGCAACATGGGTAAAGGTGATGCGCTTCATAATCAAAAAAAGTACACGGAAGCGATTGAAAATTATCTTTTGGCCATAGAACGAATTGATACCACAAACGATGCCTATACTCATGCACTTGTATTGCAAAATATGGCCTTTTCGTTGAATGAGTTAGATAAAGATGGAGAAGCCAAGCACAGAATTCATAAAAGTTTGTCAATTGCCCTCAAAAATAATTTTACAAAAATTCAGCTTACAAATGTTGAACTCCTTGCAGCAATTCACTCAAAAAATAAGCAATTAGACAGTGCAAATTATTACTTACAAAAGGTAATTGATTTAAAAGTAAAGGTTTTTGACGAGACAAAACAAGCAGAGTTTGCCAGTTATGAGACCAAATTTAAAACCAAACTGAACGAAGAAGAAATTGCCTATCAGAAAAAACTGATTGATGAAAAGAATAGGTTAATTAACATATTGGCGGTAATCCTCTCGATTGTATTAATTCTGATTATTGTGTTGATATTAACCTACCAAAAGCTTCGTAAAAAAAGACGTGAGTTATTGGTAACAATTGATGAGAAAGAAAGCCTGCTCCGTGAGATTCATCACCGGGTTAAAAATAACCTACAAGTTGTTTCAAGTTTGTTAAACATGCATGTACGTAAGGTAAAAGACTCCGAATCAAAAAAAATATTGGAGGATGGCTCTGAACGTTTACTTGCCATGGCTATTATTCATAAAAATCTGTATCCGCATTCTGATTTAAAAACCATTTCACTGGACGATTATTTATTTACACTGTGTAATCAGCTTTTTGAAAATTATCAATTAAATTATTCAAATGTGGAATTGGAAACCGAACTTGAGAAAATTTCGGTAGATATCGACAAGTTAGTACCCATCGGTTTGATTGTTAATGAATTGATTTCGAACTCTATGAAGCACGCTTTTAATGAAGAATCCAATGCCAAAATTACTGTTCGTTTAAGTTCTGGACTGAACGATAATATTGAACTCGAAATATCGGATAATGGAAAAGGAATAGAGCCGAATCTGAATATTGAAAAAAATGAATCTATTGGGATGAAGCTCATTAGCATATTTAGCGAAAAATTGAAAAGCAAGCTCAGTATCGTAACAGATTCGGGAACTAAAGTAAAACTGTCAATTCCAAAATATTAATGTCAAAAATTTCAATACTTATTGTAGAAGATGAACCGCTTATTGCGGATGATATCCGTGAAACATGTCTAGAGAATAATTTTGAGGTAGCTGGAGTGGCCTATACAAAGGAGCAGGCATTTGAAATTCTGGATAATAGGCAGGTAAATTATGTATTGCTAGATATTCAATTGGGAACAAAGGATGACGGTTTAGTAATAGGTCAAAGATTATCAGACGAATATTTTATCCCGTTCAGCTATATTTCTTCCTTTTCTGATACGGCAACGGTTAATAAAGCCCGTAACACTTCTCCGACAGGCTATTTAATAAAACCATTCAGGGCCAGAGATATAATCATCCAGATTGAGTTAGGTATCGATATTTCAAAACGTGCATCAAAACATAATTTCCCCTCTGTAGAGCTGGTTAATAAAATAGCAATAGATCCTATTTCAGCTCGTGAATATGATGTAATTAAAGAACTTTGTAAGGGGAAATCAAACCTGGAAATTGCCGAACACTTATTTGTAAGTATGAATACGGTCAAAACACATATTAAAAGTATCTTCTTTAAATTGGAGGTTAAATCAAGGGCTGAGCTTATTAATATGATTTTATCCATGAACAGTTAAAATGCACTTTAATTATTTGTAGGGTAGGTTGTAAGACAAAAAATATTTCTATTTCCCTATTCAACACAATATCACCCGAAAGTGTGAATGAAAGAATTTTAAAACACAATTACTTTGTTGAATTAGTAATGTATTTTAAAATTGAATATGAAAACTATCCTCCTCCGATGTGTATTATTCGCATTATTTTTAAACTGTAGTTTTGTGTTTTCCCAAACGGGTTATGGAGTTAATCTCCTCCGCTCGGGTGGTTCTTCCGAATCCTTTGATAACGGTAAGGCAGTAGCTGTTGATGATGATGGCAATATGTACATGGCTGGTACTTTTTCGCAAACCGCTACATTTGGCTCCCAGAGTGTTACAAGTGCCGGTGATGTAGATGGATATATTGTAAAATATAACCCCCAGGGAGTTGCTCTTTGGGCAAAGCGAGTAGGTGGTACCGGTGTAGATCAGATTAGGGGAATTGCTATTTCAGGTACCGAGTTATATGTGACTGGTTTTTTTAACGGCACGGCTAACTTTAATACGCCGTATTCATTTATCAACAATAATTTGATTTCAGCAGGTTCATCAGATATCTTCCTTGCCAAATATGATTTGAATGGTACCTTTTTGTGGGCAAGAAGGGGAGGAGGAACAAATGTTGACCAGGCAGCGGGAATTGCAGTTTCAGGAGCTGATATTTATATTACGGGACAATTCAACAATGCCGCTAATTTTAATACTCCTTCCTCAACCGGAACCAATGAAATATCAAGCATCGGATCTACTGATGCTTTTATTGCAAAATTTAATTCCTCCGGTGTTTATCAATTTTCTCGTAGAGCAGGAAGTACGGGACCCGATAAAGCAAACACAATTACAACGGCTTTAAACGGAGTTTATATTGCCGGCGAATTTACAGGCGATGCTCACTTTAATACAGCCGGAATTCCGGGGACTACATCTTTAACATCTGCCGGTTTATTGGATGTTTTTGTTGCAAAATATGATTTCAATGGGAATATTCAGTGGACCAGACGGGCTGGCGGTACCTCAAATGATTTATGTTACGGTATTACTAATATAGGAGATAACGTTTTTATAACTGGGCAATTTTTGGGTACAGCTAATTTTAATACACCATCAGCAACAGGCAGTAATGAATTGATTTCTGCCGGGGGAACGGATGGTTTTTTTGCACGTTTTGACGGTAACGGTGATTTTGCCGGTGGAAGGCGTTTTGGAGGTACCTCGAATGATTGGGGAACAGGTATTTGTAGAATTGGAACAACGCTCTATGTAGCCGGTTTATTTGAAGGTACTGCTAATTTTAATCAACCGAGTGCATTCGGATCAAATGAAATTGTTTCGCCCGGAAATTCGGATATTTTTTTAGCAAGGTTCACAAATCAGGGTGTATTTCAGTGGGCAAACAGAGCCGGAGGTACAAGTTTTGATAATGCTGAAGCAGTGGTGGCCTTGAATACTGAGGTTTATGTGACTGGTAGGTTTTCTACTACTGCAAATTTCAACAACCCCTCATCAGGGGGTACAAATTCGTTAACATCTTCCGGTGGATATGATTCTTTTCTTGCCAGATATAGCTGCATTCCTTCTGCTCCAAGTGGTTCAGCAGTTCAGCAGTTTTGTGCTGCCAATAATCCTACTGTTGCTGATTTAGAAGCCAACGGTAATATGATAAAATGGTATATGAGTGCCATCGGGGGCGCGGCTTTAGCCTCAAACACACCATTGGTGAATGGGGTAACGATTTACGCCTCACAAACCAAAAATGGATGCGAAAGTGATGAGCGATTTGCCGTTAATGTGGAGCTTCTAACGGTTATACCGCCTCCTACGGGAAATGCAAACCAGTTTTTCTGTAATGATGGCAGTCAAAATCTTGTTTCCAGTTTAACCGCTTCCGGTCAAAATGTGGTATGGTTTGCAAATCCAACGGGCGGTACACCGCTTAATATGTCAACTCCCCTGGTAAACGGAACCACATACTATGGAAGCCAATCAATAGATGGATGCCAAAGTACGAACCGGTTGGCCGTAGCGGTAACCATATCCAATACACCGCCTGTTCCGGTGGCAGCTTCTCCTCAAAATTTTTGCACGAATGGTACCCCAACGTTAGCAGCAGTTGCAGTTTCCGGCTTAAACATACAGTGGTATAGTACTTCCGGCACAAGCAGCCCAATTCCGTTGAGTACCTCATTAGTTAACGGAAATAACTATTATGTACGCCAAACTGTTAATGGATGCATCAGTCCGCCGGCCGTTGTTCAAGTTTTTATGGTTTCTCCGCCTTCAGCGCCTACCGGATCTGCTAATCAATCGTTTTGTGCATCGAGCTTGCCTACGGTATCTAATCTGGCAGCAAACGGTACAAACATTCAATGGTATTCAACACCAAGCGGCGGTTCGCCATTGGCACCATCAACAAATTTGGTAAATGGAACAATGTATTATGCGACCCAGTCTAACGGAAATTGTGAAAGCGGAACACGTTTAGCCGTAACAGCCAACTTAACATCAGTTCCCGCACCCACCGGTAACGTAAATCAAGAATTTTGTGGTGCTGATGGGGCAATGATACAGGATCTTGTTGTGGCCGGTTCGGGTATAGAATGGTTCAGTACGCCAACTCTAGGTACACCGTTAAGTCTTTCCCAAACCCTGGCTAACGGAAATACGTATTACGCGCAGCAAACAGTATCGGGTTGCGTAAGCGTAAGCAGATTGGCAGTAGTTGTTACGATAAATAATACACCCGCCCCATCTGGAAATAATCCACAATCGTTTTGTGCTTCCACAAATCCATTGGTAAGCGATTTGGTTGCCGTTGGAACCAATGTTCAATGGTATTCTGTTGCCAACGGAGGAACGCCACTGTCGCCTTCAACCCCATTGGTGAATGGAAATTATTTTGCATCCCAAACAATCAATGGCTGTCCGAGCACGACAAGATTATATGTGCTGGTTGACCTTTCAACCATAATACCACCTCCAACGGCGGCCAATACACAAAACTTTTGTAGTGCAGACAATCCAACCTTAAATGATATCAGTATAACAGGAACAAATATTTTATGGTACGCCGCCTCCAGCGGAGGAAGCCCAATTTCGCCCAATACGGTATTGGTAAACGGAACAACCTATTATGCATCCCAAACGATAACAGGTTGTGAAAGCACCAACCGAAGAGCCGTTTTAGTAAATATTATTAGTTCTCCCAATCCCCCTTCGGGAGCTTCCATACAGCATTTTTGTGCCGGAGCTATGCCTACGATTGCCGATTTGCAAACCATTCCCGTAGCAAATAATTGGTATGCATCTGCAGCGGGAGGAAGTCCGTTGCCAGGCTCAACCGGCTTGGTAAACGGCCAAACGTACTATGCCACAAATACATTTCAAGGTTGCGAAAGTTCTACATTGGCAGTTACCGTTAATATAAATCCGGTTGTTCAGGCGCCTACCGGAAACGCAGTTCAAACGTTTTGTGCTACTGCGGGCGTTATATACAGGGTACAAGATTTGGTGGCAACAGGATCTTCAATTAATTGGTATTATTCTGAAGTGGGTGGTTCGCCAATAAGTCCGTTGGAAGTTTTAGGAAGTGGAGGTACATATTATGCGTCTCAAACAATCAACGGTTGCGAAAGTGCCAACCGTCTTGAGGTAGTTGTGATATTGAATTCAACTCCTTCTCCTGCCGGGTCGCTGGTTCAGTTCTTTTGCTCGCAGGATAATCCCACTTTGGCAGATATGGTAGTGTCTGGAAGTTCAATCGTATGGTATTCTGCCGGAACAGGCGGAACAGTGCTTCCAAGTTCCACACCATTGGTAAATGGAACTCTTTACCATGCTTCGCAAACACTGAACGGGTGCCCGAGTGAGTTCAGGTTGGGAGTTGAAGCTGTTATAACCACTACGCCAAGCCCTACGGGAAATTCGGTGCAGCAGTTTTGTAGCTTATCGGGTCCTACGGTGGCTGATTTATATACAAATGAAACAAACGTAAGTTGGTTTTCCCTGAGTTCGGGAGGTTCTCCCTTGCCGTCCGGTCAGGCCCTTGTAAACGGAAATACATACTATGCTTCCCAAACGATTTCAGGATGTGAGAGTGTAACACGTTTTCCGGTAACTGTTTCTTTTATTTCAGCGTCGCCTGCTCCAAACGGATTAACGAATCAATCGTTTTGTGCGCAAGACAATCCTACGATTAATTCTATAAATGTAAGCGGCTCTAATATTGAATGGTATACCACGCCATCGGGCGGAACGCCAATCTCCACATCAACCGCACTTGTAAACGGAACAACCTATTATGCATCCCAAACTGTTAGCGGTTGTCCGAGCGGAACCCGTTTAGGTGTAACCGTAGCCGTAAATCCCACTCCTGCCGCACCAACAGGTGCTTCAGTTCAAAGTTTTTGCTCCGGTAATTCACCATCCCTTTCCGACTTGGTTGTTGCCGGTTCATCCATCGTTTGGTATAATCTTCCTTCCGGAGGAAACCAACTCAATGGTTCAGCCTCGCTTTCAAACGGTGTAACGTATTACGCCACACAAACCATAAATGGATGTCAAAGTATCAACAGGTTGGCTGTTACGGTAAACTTAACATCAAATCCGGTGGCACCAACAGGTACGCAGTCGCAGTATTTCTGCTCGGCAGAATCGCCTACCATTGCATCGCTTGTGGCTAATGGCTCAAACGTAATATGGTATTCTGATTTTAATTCCAATACTCCATTGCCAAACAATACTGCATTGGTTGATGGTACTCTTTATTATGCCACCCAAACAATTAACGGATGCGAAAGTGTGGACAGATTCCAGGCTTTGGTAATTATTAATCAAAATCCGCAGGCGCCAACGGGCAATTCAACTCAAGTTTTTTGTTCCTCAGAAAATCCAACTATTGATGATTTAGAAGCAACAGGCTCAGTAATTGAGTGGTTTTCGGCCAATGCAGGCGGAAATCCATTATCCGGATCAGAGCCGTTGACCAATGCTGTCAGCTATTTTGCGCAACAAACCGTAAATAACTGCCCAAGTATACAGCGCTTCGAAGTTGTGGTTACTATCAATGCAACTCCGGATAATGGTGTAACCGTTAATGGACAAACAGCATCTGCCATAGAATCCGGGGCTACCTATCAATGGATAAACTGTGCCAATAACCAACCAATCAGCAATGAAACCGGGCAGAGTTTCGTTGCAATTGAATCTGGAAATTATGCCGTTCAAATAAGCCAAAACGGTTGTACGGCGTTGAGTGAGTGTGTTGAAATCAATACGATTGGTATTACGGAAAACGAAAAAATAATCTATCGACTGTATCCGAATCCGGCAGCTAATTATTTAGTTTTCGAAGGTGACTTTACTTTTGGGGAACCAATATTAAGGGTGATAGACATCACAGGGAAAGATATTTCAAACCATATCACATCAGCATATGATGTGGAAGGTAAAATGGTGTTAAATACGGAAGCACTTGGTTCGGGAATTTATTTTTTAATTATAACAACCGAAAAAAACACTACAGAAATTAAATTCTTTATAACAAAATAATATAAAAACGTATGAAAATTATTTTTGCTGTTCTTTGCTTTATTTGTTTTGCTGCTGCTGCCGCAATGTATTATGTTGGCAGTAACTCTTCTCATTTATCTGAGTTAAAAGACTTTTTTTGGGTGCCTATACCTTTGGGTATAATAAGTTTGCTCATTACGTTAAAAAAACAAAATCAATAACTATTAAAATTACATTCGTATGAAATCGCTATTCTTAATATGTATGAGTTTTGTGGTTTGCCATGCTTCATATACCCAAACGCAAAACCGGGGAATGCAGGAAATAAAGGTTATATATAAGTTTCCGGTTAAAGGAACTGATGATGCCAAAACCAAAACTTTACGGGTTACCTCAGCCAATGAATCCAATTCAAATTTGTTGGTTTGGGACAAAAGGCAAATCCAAATTGTACTTAAAAATGGTAAAAAGTATATTTTTGATGAAACGAAGAATCCGGCTGAATTAAATGTCACACCTTCATCGGGAACCAGCATTATTTCCGGTGGAAACCCCAATGCCAATACTACGGTTAAACCAGCTGAAAATGGTTATACGGCATCATCTGGCAGTAGTTCTGTTTTCAGATTGCCTAAAATTGAGAGCAATGTGGTAATTAAAGATGTGTTTTTGCAGCTCCAACTATTTAAGAAGGGAATTATCGTAACAGACACGGATGGAAGTAAAAAGTACTTTAAATTAACCAATGCCGATAGTTTTGATGAGGCAGATGCCATTTTTGGTTAAAATAGGCGTTTTATACCTATTTTTATATCGATGTTAGGACTTCATCAAATAAAAAACTCCGTTTCAACCGAAACGGAGTTTTTTACTATTGATTAGTTTGATTAGAATGGAAGATCATCACTTCCGCCTTCGTCGTTAAACGAATCTCCGGAAGCTGATGGAGCTTGGATGTTGGCTGCCTGCATTTCATCTTGGTAAGCAGGGCTGTTTCCGGTACCTTGTGAACCTGCACCCTCGGCATCAATCCGCCAGGCGCGCAGCGAGGTAAACCATTTGCCTTGCCATTCACGTGATTCCGGATCAAAGAATACTTTAACCGGACTGCCTACGCTCAAGTTGCCCAAAGCCACTTTATCATTCCAAATCTCAAAACAGATTTTTTTGGGGTATTGGTCCTGTGTTTCAACCACAACGAATTGTTTTTTCCAGGCACCGTTTTTGCCTTCTCCCGTTTCAGGAGGTAATATCTGAAATAGTTTTGCTGAAATTTCCATGTTCCAAAATTAAGAAATTGCACTCTTCCGGATGAAAATTGTTGAAAACTTGCCCGTTTTGTTCCTTACTCGTCAATCAATAAATGGAGCATAGGATTTAATCACTGGAATAATGGGGAAAGTATTTTGTATTTGGAATCAGGTATCATGTATCGAGTATCAGGCAGAGCGCAGCGGCGCACGAGCGCAGCGAGTAATCAAGACGATGGGCATATGATATTAACCAAGCGAACTGTGTTTGTACTAATAAAACATCAGAACATCCCAAAATAGTATTTAGTATTGGGTATTTGGTATTTAGACGAGGGGCATATGATATTAACCAAGCGAACTGTGTTTATACTAATAAAACATCCGAACAACCAAACAACCAAAAATAGTATTTAGTATTGGGTATTTAGACGAGGGGCATGAGATATTAACCAAGCGAACTGAGTTTGTACTAATAAAACATCCGAACATCCAAACCGGAGCGCAGCGGAGCATGGAGCGCTAGCGTAATAATAGAACAACCCAAAATAGTATTTAGTATTGGGTATTTGGTATTTAGTATTTAGACGAGGGGCATATGATATTAACCAAGCGAACTGTGTTTGTAATATTAAAACATCCGAACAACCAAACAATCGAACAACCGAACAAAGAAACAACCTAATAAGCAATCGTATCCGTTGATGGAGCGTAGCCGGCAAATATGCCGTAACCTTGGCTTACATTTCCGATTATCGGTCCCTGTTGGGCAAAAATATCGCCCTGGTTGTTTTTGTAAATCCCCAAACTTTTGTTGTATTGGTAATAGGGGGCCGAACCATGCCTTAATTCTACGATAAACTTGAGCGAGTCACTCAGGCCGGCGTTTATCCGGCGACGGGTATTGATGAGCAATTCCTTTTCCTGGCCGTTAAAATTGGCATCACTTAATAAGCCGCCGGAGCAGAATTCCCTTGAAATTACCTCAAAAGAATTGTCATCGCTTTCAAAACAAAGCGGACTGATTTCCCAATTCCCGTTTGGTCTGAGTCGGCTCCGATAAACCATTAAATGATATAAATTTCCCATTCCTGCCGGGTCCTGGAAACGAATGCGCAGCCAATAGGTATTTTCTCCGGAAACGGCATAAAAAAGCGTATCCGTTTCAACCGAAAGGATTGGAACTGAATCAGGCAGAATACTGCCCGCCTGCACAGGGCTTAGGCCGGGCGCACTTACTTCGAGGCGGTAGTTTTTGCCAATTTGGGGAACAGTCAAGCCTGCCGCTACATGCAGGTTAAATTCCGGATAGTAAATTAAGGAATCAATCACCAGGTCGTTTTCGTATAACATTCCTTTCGCTTCACTCAGGTAATTTGCCCCAAGCGTATCCAAAATACTTCCGCTTTTACTGATGCTCACCACTACCGGGAAACGGGGATTGAAAAAACCGTTGAGTGTAATTTTGGGCTTGGCTTCCGGAATTTCATTGCTGATATCTTTAATACAGCCACCGGCCAAAAGCCCGGTCACAAGCAGAAACAAAAAACTACGAATAGGTTTTATACTTATTTTCATTTCCGTTTTACTTTTATTTTCCGTTCACTTTTGGGTGGTATGCGGTCAAACTTAAAATTATAAGAAAGGGTTGGAATGATGGGAAACAAAGCCAGTTTTTCGAGCGATTTGGTATTGTCCTCATTTGAATTGATATAGTAGAGATACGGATTCTGCCGGCTGTAAACGTTGTAAATTCCAACGCTCCAGGTTCGGGTTCCCCATTTTTTCTGCTTGTGGAAATTTAATCCCAGATCCATCCGGTGATAATCCTGCATGCGGAAATTGTTGCGCTTGCTTACGTCTTCGGCCTCAGCACCCGGACTTAAAGGCGAAAACGTAACATCACCCGCCGGGTAGGCACCCGCAAATTGTTCAGTGGGCAGGGTAATGGCATTTCCGGTGCTGTACAGCCAGGTAGCCGTGAGGCTGATATTTTTGGGCAGGCTCAGGTTAATCACCACATTCACGCCATGCCGGCGGTCGTAACGGTAGGGGAAAGGGTTTCCGCCGTTAATATTTTCATATTGTCTCCAGGACCAGCCCAGGGTATATCCTACCCAGCCTGTGATCCGTTTTCCGCCCTTTTTTATAAACACTTCCATCCCATAGGCCGTTCCGCGTCCTTGTTCAACCAAGTCTTCCCAATGGGTTGAATTACCCGTAAAAGCGGCTCCGTCTTTGTAATCCAGTACATTGTTTGATTGCCGGTAAAAGCCTTCCACCGAGAATTCAAAGGGTGAACCTAGAATGGTATACCCGGCATTGATTCCGGCGGCCACATCGTGCGAAAGCTGCGGACCGAATCGTTCGGTGGCCGGTACCCACAAATCGGTAGGAAGTCCGATGCCGAAATTGCTGAGCATGTGCATGGGCTGCATCATGCGGGCGTAGGAGGCTTTCAGACTCCAGTTTTCCGTAATGATGAAGTTGAAGGCAGCCCTGGGTTGGATGCTCCAATACCATTTCTGTGGAAGCCGGTAACTGCCCAAATGCAGGCCCAGCGACATTTTCACATGTGAGCCGATGCTGATTTCATCCTCTACAAAAGCGTTATATTCGGTTGCAAAAACACGTGCCGCATTGGCATCCGGACGGGCTTTGCCAGGCATTTGTGTAGTTTTGCTGATATTGGCATCCGATAAAAAATCGTGGTAAATAGCATTTACGCCAAAACGGAAAAGATTCACCTTTCCGGGTCTCCATTGCAGGGAAGCTTTCACATTCACATCGCGGATTCGGCTGAAATAATTGTTGATGGCCCCCGCTATGCTGTTGTCGCTTTTAAATACATCTATGTTGGCTTGTTGGGTGCGGTAATCAAAATCGGTATAGGAAGCTCCTGTATATAGAATCAGGCTTTCGTTAAACTTATGTTCCAGATGCAGGGAGGCAATCCGGGTTTGCCAGTCCATGTCAAAAATGTAGTTTCCTATTTTGTTTTCCTTCGGATTTTCAACCCGTGCATCAATGCGGTCTCTGCCCCAATAATTGGTGGTCCAGATTTTAGTTTTTGCGTTAAAAATATGTTGGATATTCAGGTTAACATCAAAAAAAGAGAAGCCGGGTGTGATGCTTTCTTCAATAGAACTTTCACTTTTGTATTTATTCATCAAGCCCAATACCGGCTTGGCCAGCAGGTTAATATAGGCGCTTCTTCCCGCCACCAGAAAAGAGGTCTTTCCTTTTACAATCGGACCCTGAACCGTTCCTTTTGCGGTAAGCAGACCGATTCCGCCTTCGAATGAATATTTTTCGGTACTTCCCTGGCGCATGCTGATTTCGGTTACGGAGGCCAGCCTGCCGCCAAAACGGGCCGGAAAGCCACCCTTGATTAAATTCACGCCCCGCATGGTTTCGGGGTTAAACAGCGAAAATAAACCCAGGATATGGGAAGCATTATACAGCGGCACGCCATCCATCAGAATCAGGTTTTGGTCGGCACTTCCGCCACGCACGTAAAAGCCCATATTGCCCTCACTGCCATTACTTACGCCGGGCAGGTAGGTGAGGGTGCGTATGAGGTCGGCTTCGCCAAACAGACTGGGCATTTTGCGGATTTCCTCAGCATCCAGTTGCACTGAACTCATCTGCATGCGGTCAACCACCCCGCCTTCACGTTCCGAGACAATTTCAATACTTTTCAGGGTGGTATTTGATGCACAATTGAACAGAATACTGGTATCCCGAAGGGCATAAAACGAAATAACCTGTTTTTCGTAGCCAACGCCCGAAGCCTGTATGTTTAGTAATCCGGGCTTCAGCTTTAAACTGAAAAAACCATTTTCATCGGCTGAACTTCCTGCTCCCGATTTGGTTTCTGCCACGTTGGCAAAGGGAACCGGCTCAGCTGCGTTCGAGCGCACCTGCCCGCTGATGCGGATGGTTTGTGCAAGCCCCGGTAATTGGGACATACACAGGAATAAAATGCAAAACAGTTTGAGGTTGCGCATGGGATGACAAATATAATGTGTGGATACGGATTTTGGGGAGCTCAAACGAATTGGAAAGTAAGTTTCAGTAACAAAACCGGAAATGTGTACCTTTCGGCATGCAAAATAAAACCGTACTCATTACCGGCGGAACGTCCGGGATAGGCTATGCCAGTGCCATTCAGCTTGCGCAGAAAGGATTTGATGTATTCATCATTGGGCGCACGGAAGAGGCCTGTGAACGGGTCTGCTCCGAAATGAAAATACGGAATCCGGAGGCTAGGTTCGGGTATTATTTGTGTGATTTGCTTTCGCAAAAGGAAATTAAATCGGTGGCTGCAAAAATTATTGCTGCACATGATCACCTGGATGTATTACTCAATAATGCGGGAGGCGTTTTTCCCTCACGGGAATTAACATCCGAAGGGCTGGAGAAAACCTTTGCCCTGAACCACATGGCTTATTTTACGCTTACCAATGAGTTGCTTCCCCTGCTCGAGAAAGCAGAGAAGGCCCGTATTGTTTGCGTGAGCTCAAATTCGCACCTGAGCGGTAAATTGGATTTCGAAAACCTGCAGGGCGAAAAAAGTTATTTTATCATGAGTCAGTATGCCAATACCAAGCTCATGAATGTGTTGTTTACAAAGGAACTTGCTCGACGTTTAGCGGGGAAAAATATAACAGTGAATGCCTTACATCCCGGCGTGGTGAAAACAAGCATCGGTCAAAAGAGTAACAGCTTTTTATTTGGCTCTGCCTGGAAATTATTTAGTACCCTGGCCGGTATTTCACAAGATGAAGGCGCGGCAACTTCGGTGTATCTGGTCAGTTCTGATGCGGTAGAAGGGGTCAGCGGTAAGTATTACAGCAACTCAAAAGAAGCACGGGTGAATCCGATAGCTGATAGCCTTGAAATTGCTGGTCAATTATGGGAATACAGCAAAAAAATAAATGAAACATTTAGCAAAAGGTAATAATAGAAATACAAATTTGTATTGCGTTAAGATTAATCTGATTCCTCACATTACCATGAATAAAGTAGTAATCTTTTTTTTGTTTTTGTTACAAACGGGTATACTTAAGGCTCAGCAGAGGGCAATTTCAATTTCGGTGTCTGTTTTTAATGAATCTACCGCAGTTCCGTTTACCAAATTTTTCACATTACCTATTCATCCCGGAATTCAGATTGGTAGTGAATTCACACATCTCAATAGAAAACAGTCCCGTTTATTTCAAACCGTAAATGCTTCGTATTTTTATCATAATTACCTTGCTCAGGGTATTGGTATTAATTCTGAAATTGGATATGAATACAGGTTCAAATTTGGACTGGCACTCTCAGCTCTCTTGGGATTGGGATATATGCACACCTTTTCTACTACTGAAGAATTCACGCTTCAAAATGGGGAATACATCAAAAAAAGGGACAGGGGAAATGCGAGACTCTTTCCTTCTCTAAGTTTTGATTTGGGTTTTTATGTGAAACCCAAAGAAATATACAGTCCAAAGGTCTTTATTCAATACCAGTCTTGGGCAGAATATCCGTATTCTCCTGGCTTTATTCCGGTTATGACACACATTAATTTGCATCTGGGTACCAAATTTTTCATAAAATATAATACCAAAAAAAAATGAAAAATAAGTTGTTATATATATTTGGGGGCTTATTACTTTTATTTTCCTGCCGTAAGGCTGAAGATATTTCACCTGATTTTTATTTCTGTAATTTAAGTTTTGCTGACAGTAGCTCCCTGCATCCCAAAAATATTCAGTACCGTAATTTGGTGGACGGAATTAAATCCAGAGGCATAGTAGGAATTAATTTGGCCGTTTATCAACCGGAGGCAGGTATGTGGATGGGTGCTGCTGGAAAGGCAGATTTGTACAATGATGTTGATTTTAAGCCTTGTACCATGTCAAGGGTTGGGTCAACCGTGAAAATGTTTACTGCCGTTACCGTATTAATGTTGGCAGAGGAAGGTAAACTAAATTTGAATGATAAAATTTCTGACTATTTGAGCGGGGATGTAATTTCAAAAATTGAAAACGCAGATCAAGCCACTATACGGCAATTACTTCAACATTCAAGTGGCATTTTTAATTATATACAAAGCCTAACCTTCCAAACGGCATCATTAAATGATTTGATAAAAGAGTGGCAAGCTGAAGATTTGCTGAAATATGCTTTTAATAAAAAGGCTTATTTTAAACCCGGTGATGACCTGCGGTATTCAAATACAGGTTATATTATGCTGGGAATGTTGATTGAAAAAATTGAAGGAAAACCATTTTATAAAGTATTTGAGGAAAAATTATTTATTCCGCTTAATTTAAGTTCAACTCGCTTTGCGTCATCTGATCCGGTTCCAGATGGTATTGCCCGCGGTTATATTGATATTTACAGTAATTTTCAAGTTTTAGAAAGCACATATTTCAGCGGTTGGGATTATCATACGGCCGATGGTGGGCTTATTTCTACTCCCTATGACTTGAATGTGTTTTTTCGCGCATTAATGGATGGCCAACTTTTAAGCTCAAGTTTAATGAATGAAATGCTGAACTGGAAAGCACCCAAAGAACAGGATCCACTCTTTTTTCCTATTGATTACGGTTTGGGTATTTTTAGAATTGAAACACCATACGGCGAGGCCTACATGCATAGCGGAGACGCCATTGGGTACTATGCCAATATGCTCTATTTCCCGTCAGATGGCACTACCATTGTTTATGCAGTGAACAGCAATTACGGTAAACTTGACCAGTTTGTGTCTACAAGAGAGGCAATGGAAAATATAATTTCTCAAGTAAAGTAATCTTCGTTTAATTAAAATTTTTTAGCGGTAATTGCCCGTTCCTTTTTCACAAATGCAACATTGTTGCATTTGTGAAAAAGGAACGTATATTTGCAATCTAATTGCAGCTTATTATGATTCCTGAAAGCATAGAAGAATGGAAAAAATGCATTACGGTACAATGCAATGTTCAGTTAACTAAAGACTTCGCCCAAGAGCGTTTGGCTATATTTCAAAACAATGAACACCCCGAAACTCAAAAGTTTGTCTGCTTCAGGAAGATGAATACTATTTGTTCGACAAAAAGATACGGATGAACGATCCCTGCCCTAAAAACATTTAAACGTGGCGACTTCCATAAATCGAAGAGGATTTATCAAACTGGGCGGACTTTCGGCAGGTTCGCTGATGTTTACTCCGGCACTTGCATATTCAAAAGAAATTATGATAAACGAAACAAATTTTGACGTAATCATTGTTGGCGGAAGTTATGCCGGTTTATCTGCTGCCATGGCATTGGGACGGGCTTTGCGCCATGTACTCATTGTTGACGGCGGTTTACCCTGCAACAGGCAAACTCCCCATTCACACAACTTCATTACCCACGACGGCGAAGCTCCGCATATAATCCGCGACAAAGCCCTTTCGCAGGTATTGCAGTATAAAACAGTAAGCTTTATGAACGGTTTGGCGATTTCGGCCCGGAAAACCGAAAATGGCTTTTGGGTTCAAATGGATAAGGGCACTGAACTGAGTTGTTCCAAACTTATTTTTGCCTCAGGAATCAAAGACATACTGCCCGAAATAGAAGGTTTTGCTGAATGCTGGGGCATTTCGCTCATTCATTGTCCGTATTGTCACGGTTACGAATACCGTCATCAAAAAACGGGCATACTTGCAAACGCCGATGCGGCCATGCATTATGCCCGCCTCATAAACAACTGGAGTAAAGACCTACACTTGTTTACCAACGGTAAAGCCGAACTGAGCGATGAACAAAAAGCCAAACTCGCAGAACGGAATATCAGTGTAACTGAAAAGGAAATTGCCCGCTTAAAGCATGAAAAAGGACAATTAAAAGCAATCGTATTTACCGATCATTCCGAACAGGAACTTTCGGCCGCTTATTACAGACCCGCTTATGAACAGCATTCCCGGATTCCCCAGGAAATAGGTTGCGAGCTGACGGAGCAAGGTTTAATCCGAACAGATTTTATGCAGAAAACAATTATTCCCGGACTTTTTGTGTGTGGCGATAATTCAAGTATGATGCGTTCAGTGGCCTCAGCCGTGGCCGCCGGAAATGTAGCGGGGGCAATGGCCAACCATGAACTTACTGAAGAAACATTCTGATTTTGTTGAAGATAACACGGTAAATTAGCTCAGATTCTTAGGCATTTGGAAAGTCCATTTCCTAAAAAAGTTAAAATAGTTCTGCTTTTTCACTTATGAAGGCTTCAATTTTTACATTTGGTGAAATTTGAATGCGTTTATGAAATTTGCTACCAAAGCAGTACACGCCGGCGCCGAGCCGGATCCGCAAACCGGTGCGGTAATGACCCCGATTTATCAAACCTCCACATACGCCCAGGCTTCTCCGGGCGAGCACAAAGGCTACGAGTATTCGCGCACGCACAACCCTACGCGCACCAGACTCCATCAGGCACTGGCTGCAATTGAAAACGGAAAACACGCTTTTGTTTTCAGCTCCGGGATGGGTTCTATTGATACGGTGATGAAAATGCTGAATCCGGGCGATGAAGTAATTTCAACCAATGACCTTTATGGCGGTACATACCGTTTGTTTACAAAGACTTACGCCCGTTTTGGCCTTAACTTCCATTTTTTGAACCTCGCCGATTTGGCGGCCATGGAAGCCCTAATAACTGAAAAAACAAAATGGATCTGGGTTGAAACCCCTACCAATCCTACCTTAAATATCATTGATATTGCTGCCGTTTGCGCCATAGCCCATAAACACGGGGTAAAAGTGGCGGTTGATAATACATTCGCATCGCCTTACTTGCAAAATCCGCTCGATTTGGGTGCCGATTTGGTTATGCATTCCATTACCAAATACCTGGGCGGCCATTCCGACACGGTGATGGGCGGTTTAATTTTGAATGATGATGCCCTGGCCGAGCAGATTGCCTTTAACCAGAATGCTACCGGTGCTGTGCCCGGTCCCCAGGATTGCTTTTTGGTGTTGCGCGGTATAAAAACCCTGCATTTACGGATGGAAAGACATTGCCAAAATGCACTCAGCATCGTGAACTTTTTACAAACGCATCCTGCCGTTGATAAAATTTATTTCCCGGGCCTGGCCTCCCATCCGGGGCATGAAGTAGCCAAAAAGCAGATGCGCGGATTTGGGGGTATGATTTCCTTTACCCTGAAAAATAATACGGTTGAAGCGGCCGTGAAAGTGCTTTCATCTACCCATTTGTTTGCCTTGGCAGAATCGTTGGGCGGTGTGGAATCATTAATCGGCCATCCGGCCACCATGACCCATGCTTCCATCCCGAAGGAAGAACGCGAAAAAACAGGCGTCGTGGATTCACTGATCCGCCTCTCCGTTGGGGTTGAAGATGCTGAGGATCTGATTGAAGACCTCAGAAATGCATTGGATAAAATTTAATTTACTATCTTTACTTAATACGAAACGCAAAAAGTGGTTGAAGGTAAATTTGCCGTTATAGGCCTTGGAACATTCGGAAGCTCAATTGCCAGAGCACTTGCAGAAAGAGGTGCTGAGGTTTTAGCCATTGATAATGATGAAAGTCATATCGAAAATATTAAGGAAGACGTTGCCTTTTGTGTGGTGATGGATTCAACCGACCGCCGGGCGCTCTCCGTGCAGAATATTCAGGATTTTGATGCGGTAATAGTGGCCATCGGCGAAAATTTTGAGGCCCTGCTGCTCACCGCCGTAAAATGTATGGAATTGGGGGTAAAAAAAGTGATTGCCCGTGCCAATAATGCACAGCAGCGCCTTATTTTGGAAAAAATGGGCGTACACGAAATTCTTTCTCCCGAGCTGGAGGTAGGCCGCATCGTGGCGGAGCGTCTGCTCAATCCCAGTTTGGTTTCGTTTATCGAATTACCCGACGGATACGAAATTGCGGAACTGAAAACGCCGCCAAACATTGCCAACCGCACCTTGGCCGATATTAACCTCCGCAATAAATACAAATTAAACCTGATTACACTGAAACGTATGTTTGAAAAAACAATTAACGGGGCAGAAGTAACAGAAACGCATATTTTGGGTGTTCCCGCTTCCGAAACGGTTATTCTTCCAACGGATACCATTATAGTTTTCGGAACCATTAAGGACATTGAACGTTTTATTGAAATAAACCAATAATTATTTATCTACTCATCATAAAAACGCACACAGAAAGATGAAAAAAGTTATTCTCACCGCTTCGGCAGCACTTGTAACCGGCCTGTTTTCTTGGGCTCAGGAACAGGCACTTCCCTGCGGAATCATCCAGGCTACCGAAGCCTTAAGGGCCCAGCATCCCGGTTTGTATGAATTGGAACTCCAGGCTGCACAGCAGGAGGAAGAATACCAGGGCGAAGGCTCTGAACGTGCGCTGAAAATCATTCCGGTGGTGGTACATGTGTTGCATAACTATGGTAACGAAAATATTTCCGATGCCCAGATTTATGATGCCATCCGCATTTTGAACGAAGATTTTCAAAAACGCCAACCCGATACGGCCAATATTGCCGGGGTTTTCAAACCGATTCAAGGCGACGTGGATTTTGAATTCCGCCTGGCCCGTAAAGATCCCAACGGAAACTGTACAAATGGTATTACCCGCACGGTAACGCCGCATACATTTAACGCCAATGAGGATGCTAAAACCATTGCTCCCACCTGGCCGCGTAACAAATACATGAATGTATGGGTAGTGAATAAACTTGAAAATGGCGCCGGTGGATATACCTATACTCCCGGAACCGCCCAATGGATGCCTTCTGCTGATGGTATTATTCTGGTAAACCGTCAGTTTGGCGGAATAGGAACCTCTACGGGCGGAGCATTAGCCAGACGTACCCTGAGTCATGAAACTGGTCACTGGTTTAACTTACGGCATACCTGGGGCGACGGAAACACCCCCGGTGTAGCCTCCAACTGTAACCAAGACGATGGCGTGAACGATACGCCCAATACCCAAGGGGTAGCCACTCAAAATTGTAATACGGCCCAAGTAACCTGTTCTTCCCTGGATAATGTACAAAACATCATGGATTACTCTTCTTGTCCCATTATGTTCACCGTAGGCCAGGCCAACCGTATGATTACGGCATCTAACTCGGGTACCGCGCAGCGCAGCAGCCTTTGGACTGCCGGAAACTTGACGGCTACGGGCGTGAGCGATGGTTTTTCGGACACACTCTGTGTTCCCATTGCCGATTTTAATTCGGATACACGCATTGTATGTGCCGGTAGCTCCCTCACCTTTGAAGACCTTTCTTATAACGGAACCGTGAGCAGCAGAAACTGGACATTTACCAATACCACCGACGGCGTAACGGTTTTAACGGCCACTACACAAAACCCTTCGGTTAATTTTACCGTTCCGGGTTTGTACACCGTTGCTTTACAAGTTAGTAATGCTGAAGGAAGCAATACCAGAACCAAAGCTGGATATGTGCGTGTGTATCCCGCAACGGCTCAGTATGCCAACGGTGTATTCTTCGAAGATTTTGAAGGCGATATCAACACAAATGGATGGTTTACCGTAAATGATAATGCATTGGCCGGATGGCAAATTTCATCATCAGCATCCGTGAGCGGTTCTAAATCAATGACTGTAAAAAATTTCCTCAGTCCTACCAAAATGGAAACCTATGCTTTAATCAGCCCTTCGGTTGATTTATCCCAAATCAGCAGTCCCAAACTGAAATTCAAATATGCCTACGCCAACCGCGAAAATGAGAATGACGACCGTTTACGCGTTTACATTTCTGCAAACTGCGGCGCTTCCTGGCAGCAGCTTTCTCCTCCGCTTACGAATGCCAACCTAGAGTCGGCTCCGGTTATTGAAGGTTCACAGTTTGTGCCCACGGCAGCCCAATGGAAAGAAAAAGAGTTCAGTATTTCAAGTACGTTTCATTCGTCAACCAATGTGCGTTTTAAATTTGAATTTTCGGCCGACGGCGGAAACAACCTGTATTTGGACGATGTGAATCTGCCCGGTTTATCATCGGTTGAAACATACGATGCCGAAACCTTTGACTGGGAAGTATTCCCTAATCCGGCCAGCAATGTTGTAGATATACGTTTATCCAACGCCATCCAGGGTGTAAATTCGGATGTGATTGTATTTACGGATGCTTCCGGACGGGTAGTGAAAGTGATTAATTACAACGGAGCCGCACAGGTTCAGGTTGATATAACAGATTTAAAATCGGGTGTGTATTTCATCCGTTCTCAAAACGGCCTGTTTGCCGGTACCAAAAAATTGATTGTCCGTTAATTAACGGTATATATAACATGAAGAAATTAATGTTAACCATGGCTGCAGGAGTATTCTTCTGCAGCCTTAGTTTTTCTCAGGAAAACAGCTGCGGCACCGATTACATGAACACACGTTACGGCCAACTGCATCCCGAAAGGCTCAGTTACCGTGAACAGATGCTTCAGGCCATACAGTCGGCCAGCATTGAACCCGGCATAGGAGGGGAGCGCAATACGCTGGTTATCCCTGCGGTGGTGCATGTGATGCACAAAGGCGGGGTAGAGAATATTTCAACCGAACAGATTGAAGATGCCATGCGTGTGCTGAATGAGGATTTACGCCGAATTAACAGCGATACGGGCAATACCCGGGGCATTTTTAAACCCTATGCCAGCGATTTTAACATCGAACTCCGCTTGGCCAAAATAGATCCTTCGGGAAATTGTACCAACGGAATTACCCGCACATTTTCGCCCATAACTTACGAAGCCGACGATAACATTAAAAGCACTTCCACGGGCGGGATTGATCCTTGGCCGGTGAATAAATATTTCAATATCTGGGTAGTTGGCCGCATTGTGTTGGGGCAGAGCGGGGTTATCGGTTATGCCTATTTCCCATCCTGGGGAATGAGCAATGAATATGGTGTGGTGATGGATAATAAATACATGGGAACCATTGGTACCGCAGATGGTAAAGACGGCCGAACGCTTACCCATGAAGTTGGACATTGTTTGGAACTATACCATACGTTTCAAAGCGGATGCGGAAATAACTGCTCCAATTCGGGAGATCAGATTTGTGATACACCGCCCGTTTCATCAGCTACGTTTGGATGCGCTTTTGCCTTAAATTCATGCTCAAATGATGCCAGCGGACCTTCGGCATATAACACCGATGTGCCCGACATGATTGAGAATTACATGAGTTATAACCAGAACTTTTGCCAGAACATGTTCAGTAAAGGGCAGAAAAACCGTTCTGAGGCGGCACTGACAACTACGTTTATTTCCTCGTTGGTTACTCCGGCCAATAATGCAAGCACCGGTACCACTGACGGATTTATAGCGCAGGACTGTACGTTAAATCCCGATTTTGCATGGTCAAAATCAGCGGTATGCGTGGGTGATAGTGTTCAGTTTTACGATTTAACCATGAACGGATTGCCTGATTCATATACATGGCAAATTACCGGTCCCCAAACCATTAACCGAACCGAAACTTCGCCATTGGTTACGTTTACCATTCCCGGTTTATATTCGGTGAATTTGTCCGTTACCAATGCCAACGGTACACAATCTTTACTCAAAACGGGAATCATCAACGTGTTGGATCCCAATGGTACGCCAACCTGGATGTTTTTGGATAACATGGAATTTCAACCCCTGGGTTCCGGCCGCTGGACAGCCCAAAACCTTGCATATGGCGAAGGATGGGAAGAAAAAATCATCACCGCAAACGGAAACCATACGTTATACATCAATAACATTCAAAACGATTTTGAGGATTTGAAATATGAAGTGTACAGCTCTTCGTATAATCTTACTGAAATTGCCGATCCCAAATTCCGGTTCAAAACGGCATTTGCGTCGCGCTTCGGTTCCTCATCCGATAATTTGAAGGTATATTTTTCAACCGATTGCGGAAAAAATTGGATTCTACGCTTTTCAAAAACAGGAGAAACCCTGGCTTCCCTGCCCCCAAGTCCATTGCCCATTAATCCGATTTCCGGCTCTGACTGGACCGAATGGGAACTGGATATTCCTACCATTATGGAAAATTCAACCAATTTCAGAGTGAAATTTGTGTTTGAAACCGGTTTAGGGAACGACTTTTACCTTGATGATATCAATATCATGGGAACCTCAGCCATCGCGGAGCAGATAACATCCGAACAGATTTTTATTTCACCCAATCCGGCATCCGATTTTGTACAGATTGATTTGCGTTTATTGGGTGCCGGCCAACCGGTAACAATCCGCATTTGCGATATGGGCGGCAGAACGGTTTATAACAAGCAAACCCAAGGCGGAACGGTGTTTTATGCCGATTTAACCCAGCATAATTTAAGATCCGGTATGTACACCGTTTATTTAGAATCGGAAACTTCCGCTTTCACATCAAAATTAATCATCAGCAAATAATAAATATGACGGGTAAAATTGAACATCTGGGTATTGCCGTAGCCAATTTGGATGAAGCCGAAAAACGCTACGAACAACTCTTGGGCGTTCCTTCGTACAAAAGGGAAGAGGTGGAGTCAGAAAAAGTGATGACATCCTTTTTTCTGAGCGGTATCAATAAAATTGAACTCTTGGCTGCCACATCGCCCGAGAGTGCCATTGCCAAGTTTATTGAAAAAAAGGGCGAAGGCATCCATCACGTGGCTTTTGATGTGGAAGATATCCATGCCGAAATGGAACGCCTCAAAAACGAAGGTTTTACCCTGCTGAACGAAACGCCCAAAAAAGGTGCCGATAATAAGTTGATCTGCTTTGTGCATCCCAAAAGTACGGGCGGGGTTTTGGTGGAATTGTGCCAGGAAATAAAAGTATCCTGAAAGATTTAAGTATTCTATAACCGGTGCGGCTTTCAAAATCCGGCTGCTTTTCTTTTCTTTGGTGTCCTGAATTTGAATGGTACCATGACGCAAGATTTATTTCTGTATAACTCCCTAACGGGCAATAAAACCAAATTTGAACCCATCAGTCCGCCTTTTGTAGGGCTGTATGTATGTGGTCCCACGGTTTACAGTGATGTTCACCTGGGCAACTGCCGTACTTTTTTAACGTTCGATTTATTGTTCCGTTACCTTACCCATCTGGGCTGTAAGGTGCGTTACGTGCGAAACATAACCGATGCCGGACACCTGGAAAATGACGCTGACGAAGGCGAAGATAAAATTGCCAAAAAAGCCCGGCTCGAAAAATTGGAACCCATGGAAATCGTACAGCGGTACACGGTGGGTTTCCGTCATGTAACGGGTTTATTCAACATGATTCCGCCCAGTATTGAGCCCACGGCTACCGGCCATATCGTAGAGCAGATTGAAATGGTAAAAGAAATCATTGCCAAAGGTTTTGCTTACGAAGTAAACGGTTCGGTCTATTTCGACGTGGTGAAATACCAGGATACTTTTAAAAATTATGGAGATTTGTCGGGCCGTAAAATTGATGAACTGATTGCCGGTGCTGGTGGCGAAAAACGCACGCTCGAAGGCCAGGACGAAAAACGGAACCCCGTTGATTTTGCCATCTGGAAAAAAGCTTCACCTTACCATATCATGCGTTGGGTTTCGCCTTGGGGCGAGGGCTTCCCGGGTTGGCATTTGGAATGTTCGGCCATGAGCACCAAATATTTGGGCGAAGAATTTGACATTCACGGCGGGGGAATGGATTTGAAATTTCCGCACCACGAAGCCGAAATAGCACAGAACAATGCCTGCTGCGGGCATGGCGGTCCGCGCCTTTGGATGCATTCCAACATGCTTACCGTAAACGGAAAACGCATGGGTAAATCCGAAGGAAACGCCTTTTTGCCCGAAGAGCTGTTTGCCGGTTCGCATCCGCTCTTAGAAAAAGGGTACAGTCCCATGTCGGTGCGTTTTTTCATGTTGCAGGCCCATTACCGCAGCACGCTCGATTTCTCTAACGAGGCACTCGGAGCAGCCGAAAAAGGCTTCCGCCGCTTAACCGATGCCCTCGATTTTCTGCCGGCCCTTCACCCCGGAACCGCTTCTGATTTTGACTGGACAAACTGGAAAAAAGAGGTGTATGCCGCCATGAACGACGACTTGAACAGTCCCATGGCCATTGCGCAGTTATTTGAGGCCGTAAAGCGCCTCAATTCCATCCGTGAGGGCAAAGAACAGATCAGTGCAGAGCATCTGTCCGACATACAGGCCTTCATTCCGCATTTTGTGCGCGATGTGTTGGGCCTGGCCGATGAATCGAAAGCAGGGGCCCAGGAAGATAATCTGGCCCCAAAATTGATGGATTTAATCATCAACCTGCGCAACGAAGCCCGTTTCCGCAAGGACTTCCAAACATCCGACATCATACGTGATGCCCTGAAAGAGGCCGGCGTGCAGTTAAAGGACGGGAAAGAAGGTACCGGTTGGGAAAAATTATAAGAACAGACATGAAATTTACATACAACTATTTGGCATTGGGATTACTGATAACAGGCATCATGGCCACTTCCTGCGGAGATGATAAACCCAATAAGCCCCAAACACCTACGGCCCAACCCACACAGCAGGTGCAGCAGAAACCATACGTGACTCCGCCGGCCTTTAACGTAGATTCTGCCTATGCCTTTTTGGCCAAGCAGGTGAGTTTTGGTCCCCGCATACCCAATACGCCGGCCCAGAAAAAATGTGCCGAATGGCTTGAAGCCAAGCTGAAATCATACACGCCCGACGTTATTGTGCAAACGGCCACGGTAACGGCCCATACGGGAGAAAATTTGCCCATGTATAACATCATGGCGCGTTTTAAGCCCGAGAGTTCAAACCGTATTTTACTCTGTGCCCACTGGGATACCCGTCCCTTTGCCGATATGGACAAAAACAATAAAAATGCCAGACTCGACGGCGCCGATGATGGCGGAAGCGGAACGGCCATACTTATTGAAATAGCCCGTCTCTTGGCCCAAACGCCTACCGAAGCCGGCATTGATATCGTGCTTTTTGATGTGGAAGATTACGGAACCAACGAGGGCGGTGCCGATTCGTACTGTTTGGGATCGCAGTATTGGTCTAAAAATTTACCCGTGCCCAACTACGTGGCCAAATACGGCATTTTGTTGGACATGGTGGGCGCCAAAGGAGCCAAATTTGCCCGTGAGGGTTATTCCATGCAGGTAGCGCCTTCGGTAGTTGAAAAAGTATGGTCAACGGCCAAGCGCCTGGGGCACGGTGCCTATTTTACCGATGAGGTAACCCCCGCCATTACTGATGATCATGTGTATGTGCGCAAGTACACGGGCATTCCGGTGATTGACATTATTAATTATGGCCGGCATAACGGCGAAACCGGTTTTGGCAGCCATTGGCATACCCGCAACGATAATTTAGCCAATATTGATAAGAACGTGTTAACGGCTGTGGGCCAGACCGTTTTGGATGTTATCTACAATGAATAGGGCCTTTCGTTGAAAACTTTGTTTTTCTGCTTGGGCCGCAGTTTTTATTTTAGCCTACGTTTTACCATTACATACCAGATGAGATTTTCGATTTTACTTTTTGCCGCATTCTTTATCAGTAGCGTTTCATTTGCCCAGAGCAGTGGAAAAATTGAACCCGAAAGAGGCTTTGCCGTATCAAGCAAGGGAGATACCCTTTTTGGTGATATTAACTACATGAAACGTTCGGGTTACCGGCAGAGCATGCAGGTGAAAATTGACGAGCAGACCACCAAAACATGCAGTCCGCGGAATTATGTGTTTGTGAAGGCCGGGGAACATATTTTTGAAACCTTTTTGGTGCCGGGCGGCGAGGATAAGCAGTTTTTCTGGCGCAAAACCGGGGGCAAGGTTTTCTTTTACGAATACCAGTATGAGTTTTACCAGGCCAATAACATGGTTACCAAATCGGAGTTTTACATACGCAAAAAAGACTCGGATGAATTGATAAAAATAGGGCCGGCCAATTTCAAAAAGAAGCTGACTGAAATCATCAGCGACGATGCCAAACTTTTGGCCAAACTGGAAGAAAAGGATACCAAGTTTGAAGATTTGGAAGAACTGCTTATAGCCTACAACACCAACTAACCAAATCACTTCCCAGGAAGGGCAGGGAGGAGTTTACGTTTCTTTTCCGTCCTTTGAAGTTTGCTCATTACAAAATTCGGATTTAGAATTTGTTAAATCATTTTCAATTCCTAAATTTGGGTAATCAAATATAAACCATTGATCACCCTAATCCTCAACATTCAAAACCATAAAGGAGCTGATGCGCTCACACTCACTTTTCCGTATCATGCGCAGCTGATATCCGAAGTAAAAAAACTACCCGGTATCACATGGAGTGCCAGCAAACGCGTTTGGTTACTTCCTTTTTGCCCGGGTTTGATTGAATCAGTTAAGCACATTCTGGGGCACATGGTTCAGATTGATGATACAGAAGCGGTAAAAAAAGCAGAACGCATAGCCGGTGAACATCGTTCAACAGAGGCCTATGCCGATAAACTTGAAGCATTTAGCCTTTGGCTAAACAGTAAACGCTACAGTTCCAATACCATAAAAACGTATACCGATGCCGTGCGCATTTTTCTGCGGTTTATGAAAGGAAAGCCGGTGGGGGAGATTGAACAGTCAGATTTTATTCATTTTAATAATGAGTATATACTGAAAAACGGATATTCGGCATCGTATCAGAACCAGGTGGTGAATGGGTTAAAATTATTTTTCCGCACAGTAGAAAACCGAAAAATTGAGATTGAAGAGATTCACAGACCCCGCAGGGAGCGTAAGCTGCCTGCCGTATTAAGTAAAGAAGAAGTGAAACAAATTTTGGAATCTCCAACAAATCTCAAGCACAAAGTAATGTTAAGCCTGATTTATGCCTGTGGTTTACGGAGGGGTGAAATTTTACGATTAAAACCTGATGACATATTGTCGGACCGTAAGCTTCTCCACATCAAACAATCAAAAGGTAAAAAAGACAGGATTGTGCCTTTGAGTGATCGATTGCTTGAAATGCTTAGAGCATATTACAAAATGTATAAACCCAAAGTTTGGCTATTTGAAGGCCAAACAGAAGGCGAACCCTATTCTGAAAAAAGTCTGGAAAGTGTTTTAAAACAATCTGTATATAAGGCGAAGATAGGTAAACCGGTTACCTTGCATTGGTTAAGACACAGCTATGCCACGCATTTAATGGAGAGTGGAACCGATTTGAGATATATACAGGAATTGCTGGGCCACAACAGTTCACGCACTACGGAAATTTACACACATGTAAGCCAAAAAAACATTCAACAAATACGTTCACCTTTTGATGATTTGTAAGAAAAACATACTTTTAAACAAAAAAATAAACCCTGACGATTATCAGGCTTATCCAACAAACTGGTGTTGTATAAGTCGGATTTTATCAGGCTTATAAACAAGTTACCACACATACTAAAAAGACACAGACTGAAAATGAAAACTAATTTTGTGGGGACATCTTGACAACAAAAATGCTAACTTTAGTCTGTGGTGTAGGTTGCATACTATAAGTAGCTTTGCCCCATTGTAATTTACTCAATGGAGAGCAGAGAAATTTTAATAAAATTCGGACAACGTGTTAGACAGTTGAGAAAAGAAAAAAATCTTTCACAAGAAGACCTTTCTTTTAAAGCTGACTTACACAGAACTTATATCGGAATGATAGAACGTGCTGAAAAGAATATAACTCTTGTCAACATTGAGAAAATTGCGAAAGCACTAAATGTTGACATAAAAGAGTTATTTAATGAAGCCGAATCCTGAATACATAACAATTGATGATAATTTAAATAAAATCGTTCAGCTATTGGATGAGTTAGTTTTAACACCTAGACTAAAAGCTCTAGAGTGGTCAAAACTCACAAAGCAAACTCCAAATATGAAAATTGGTTATCCAGGTCAACATCTTGCTTCTTTAATTACAGGGGTCGAAGGTGCAAGGACAGGTGCACGTGGTGACGATTTAATAGACGGAACGGAAGTTAAATCTTGTAGTAGAGTTGACCAACTTGACACTTGTAATGCTTGTAAAAACAAAGTTCTTAGAATTGAAGATGTTTGCCCTCATTGCGGTTCTGATAACATTAAAAGAATGGATGACAGTAAATGGCTTTTTGGAGTCAAATCTGAAAATGAACTAAAGCTATTGACTCAAGACCTTGATAGAGTTTTTCTAACACTTGCTGATTATCCGTATTTTTCAGAAAATGATTTTGATACTATAAGATTTCAAGCATTTGAAATTTGGAACAGAACAGACCGCCACAGTCATTTTACAAACTTAATGACCAACTACTACAACAAAATATTTTTAGAGCATATCAGTAGAAATCCAAATAAAACTCCAGCACCAAAGAATTTTTGGCCTTATTCTTATCAATTTTATTTGTGTAATCCCATTAAAGTCTTTAACTGTGTTGTTTCACAAGCGAACACTAGTCCATCAATTGACATTGATTTTTATGTTGAGCCAAATCAGGATAGAAGTTTATTAACTCCAGAACCAATGCCAACATCTTTATTAACTGTTGATGAATGGAATCATTTAATTGACTCTGCTTCAGAATATACATTAAATTCTCAAATTTCGGAAGGCAGAACATACGCTGAGCTACTTGAAAATAGACAAAATAAATCTGAAATGGTTGCTATTCTACCTTTTATAAACGAAAACACAAGACGCTTTTTAGATTTAAGAGATACAGACAAGGTTTCAGAAGCAAAAGCCACATATATTAGACGGAAATAAGGCTTCCAAGTGGATTTACAACTTCATCTATTCTCTTTAAAACCTCATTGTAATAGGCTTCGTCTAGTTCAATTGTATAGTATTTTCTTTTAAGGTGCAAACTAGCAAGTGCGGTTGAACCCGAACCAGCAAAAGGGTCAACAACTAAATCACCTTCATTTGAACTAGCTAAAATCAACCTTTTTATTAAAGGCAATGGTTTCTGAGTAGAATGTACTCTTTTTTCCTTATAAAAATCAATATCTCTCCAAATATCAGTTAAGCCCATTTGTGGGTTGAATGTTTGGGCAACTTTATCGTATGCTAAATCAAATTTCAAAATATTCTGTAATTTCGTCCATAACTCCTCGGTAGGAAATTGTTCGCAAACATTCTTACCTGTATAGATACTCCACATACCACCGCCATTACTCTTAACACCTAGAGCTTCGTTGATTTCTTTAGCTTTAAGTCCGACTTTTTCTTGATGTTTTTTGAGATAAGGTTTAACAAATTGCTTATTATCCTTAATCATAAATAAAATACTCTCTGTTGTATTCGGGAACATTTTATAATTCTTTGTAGCACGCCCTGACACAGCTCTCATTCCTTTATCAACAAGAATTTGCTGTCTAAGGTCTAATTCTAAACTATCAAAATGTGGCACTAGAAGAGCTAAAGTTCTGAAGTAGCCAAACAAATAAAATGTACCGCCATAACGAAGAACTCTTGAAGCCTCTTTTATCCATTTCAAAGACCAATCTACATAGTCTTGTTCTGTTCGCCATTGGTAATCCCACTTTTCTCCAATGACTTTCCAATATGGGGGGTCAGCTACAATCAAATCGACTGACCTATCAGGTAATTTTGACAAGCCATCAATGCAATCGCCAAAGTAAACTTTATTTATATACTCCATATCTTTTTCGCTAATTATAGTATGCAAACTTACAGACAATTTTTAACCCCACAAAATTTTTTTCTTGTATTTTTGAAGAAATTTACGGACAACGACACAGAAAGTAAGAAGTACGTGTGGTAACATCACCTATACGCAAGCAGGGGTTTCGTGCTTCGTATGACAGTTTTGTGTAAATTTGAAGTTCAGTTCTTCGTAGGAAGTTCAGTGGTAAAATGCCCTGCCTGCGTATAGCTGAGAACCGTTAGCAGAAACCCTAAGACCGACTCGCAGACACAACAACATAAGACAATTGACCAACATTCTCTTTGACGACTTATAGGACGAATAATACCGGCCCCAAAATAAATTTGTAAAAAAGCCCACCCACTCCTACGCACAAAACACACTTTCATTTTTTTGCCTTCACACAAACCGACTCAAAATAAATGAAAGAGTGTTTTCTACCAACCCCAATAAATTGTAATAATATGATATTCAATAAATTAGTAGTAAGTTCTAAAAATATTTTAATCAAATGATTAAAATATTTGCTTAAATCAAAAAAACCTTTTTATATTTGCACCGAACAAATAAAAGTAATGGCAACAAAAAAGATAAATAAGGAATTAGACACTTCAACAGAAGCTAAAATAAAGGCTGCTGCTCGTGTTGTCTTCCATAAAAACGGTTTTGCTGCAACTCGGACAAGAGATATTGCAGAGGAGGCTGGTATAAACTTGGCATTACTCAACTATTATTTTAGAAGTAAACAAAAGTTGTTCGACCTTATAATGATGGAAACCATGCAAGGTTTTTTTCAGTCTATGGCAATGGTATTTAATGATGAACAAACAACTTTAGAACAAAAGGTTGAAATAATTGCTGAACGATATATAGATAAAATGATAGCAGATCCTCATGTTCCCATTTTTCTATTAAATGAATTACGAAATAATCCATCTGGCTTTGTCGAAAAGGTGAATATGAAGCAAATAATAATGGGTTCAGTTTTTTATAATCAATTCCAAGAGAAAATGAAAAAAAGTCAAAATCAGATACACCCACTTAACTTTATAATAAACCTGATGAGTTTGGTCATGTTTCCTTTTGTTGCTAGTCCTATAGTTAAAATGTTGGGAGGATTAAAAGATGGAGAGTTCAATAAAATGATGTTAGAAAGAAAGGCTCTTATACCCGTATGGATTAAAACTATAATGAGCTAATTTCAAAATGAAAAATAAGACTTAAAAAAATTTACCTAAGAATTAATCAGTTGTTTAAATCAAAATAATAATATTAATAAAAATGAAAATAAATATAAACTCAATTTTTGCCTTACTTATCTCTGGAATGGGATTTATGTTACTGCTAGTGTTGGTAATTTTTGAAAGAGGTGCTTTTGATTTACTTTTTAATATTCAAGCAGGCGAGAGCGATGCAATATTAAAAGTATTTAATGCTTTGAGAATGGTTATACATGTAATGCCATACACATTAGGCCCATTCATTCTAGGGACTTTCATTTTTGGGCTTATTCAGTCCTATCAGGCAAAATGGAAATTACTTCCAACAATTTCTTTAATCGTGTATTTAATCGCAATAGTGTATAATATAACGCTAGCTGATACAGTTGCAGTTGTAGAAACCCTCAAAAACACCACCAACGAGCACACAATTGATACAATACGGTATGCAACTCAAGGTGTAATGAGACAGCATCACGTAGGTATTATTGGTTTTGGATTCTTCTTGATTTGCCAAATAATATTCACTATTCAGTTAATGTCAAAATCAAAAATTAATAAAACTATAGATAAAAAAAATTTACCCATAAATTAATCAATTGTTTAAATCAAAATATCAATACAATGAACAAAAAGAAAAAATCTTTAACCATCCTAATTCTTTGCTTAATAGCATCGACAACTTTTGCCCAAGATGTAAAGACAACCCTTCACATTGACAGTTGTTATGCAATGGCAAAGCGAAATTATCCATTGGTAAAGCAGTATGCTTTGATTGAAAAATCTAAAGAATACTCTTTAGATAATGCCAACAAACGTTATTTGCCACAATTCAATATTGCAGGTCAAGCAACTTATCAATCCGAAGTTACCCAACTTCCAATTTCATTACCGAACATTAACATAGAGCCATTGAGTAAAGACCAGTACCGACTTTACGGTGAGGTCTCTCAATCGATAACTGATTTATTTACTGTTAAAGACCAAAAAGAACTAATTAAGACCAACACTATTATTGAAGAGCAAAAAATTGAAGTGGAGTTATACAAACTCAAAGAGCGAATCAACAATTTATTCTTTGGAATACTATTAATAGATGCTCAAATTCAACAAACAGATTTGCTAAAAAAAGATATTCAAACTGGTATAGACAAAGCTGAAATCGCAATAACCAACGGAATTGCACTAAAAAGTAGTTCCGATAATTTGAAAGCAGAATTATTGAAAGCCAATCAACGAACTATTGAATTAAAATCAAATAGAAAAGGGTTTGCGGCTATGCTTTCTTTATTTATTAATCAAAGCATTGATGAAGAAACAATTTTAGAAAAACCAAATCAAAAAATAATATCTAACACAATTAATAGACCTGAATTAAGTCTTTTCGATTTACAGAAAAAAACTTATGATGTTCAAAGCAAATTAATTACAGCAAAATTATTGCCTCAATTCAATCTCTTCTTTCAAGGAGGCGTAGGAAGACCAGCACTAAATATGTTGAGTAATGACATTAGTGGATACTACATTGGAGGTCTTCGCTTAAACTGGAATTTTTCAGGATTTTATACTTATAAGAAGGATAAAAAAATACTTGCACTTAATCAAAATGGTATAGACATACAGAAAGATGTTTTCTTATTCAATACAACACTTTCAATGAAACAACAAAATTCTGAAGTTGAAAAAATACAAGAGTTAATTGAAAGCGACCTAAGTATTATTTCTCTTAGAGAAGACATTAAAAATACTACAAAAAATCAATTAGAAAATGGAACTGCTACCACCAATGATTATTTGGTTGCAGTAAATGCCCAAGACCAAGCTTTACAAAATTTAATGCTACATCAAATCCAATTGTTAATAGCACAATATAATCACCAAACTACTTCAGGAAACTAATTTATTCAAACTTTAAAAAGAATTTAAAAATGATAAATCTTAAAACAATTACAATCTTAGCAAGTGCCGTTTTCTTAATGACAGCTTGCAACAATGAAAGGACTTCGTTTGATGCTTCAGGTTCGTTTGAAGCAGAGGAAATAATAATTTCCTCCGAAGCAACTGGAACAATTAAAGAGCTAAATATTGAAGATGGACAAATACTAAAAGCTGGTCAAATTATTGGCTATGTCGACAGCGTACAACTCTACCTAAAGAAGAATCAACTTGAAGCACAGATAAACGCCTTATTAAGCAAAAAACCCAATGTTTCATTGCAAATAGCCGCCTTACAAGAACAATTAAAAGCCGCTGAAAATGAGGAAAGCAGAATTGAAAAGTTGGTTAAAGGTGATGCTGCAACAACAAAACAATTAGACGACATAAGAGCAAACATTGAAGTAATTAAAAAACAAATAACGGCTCAAAAGTCATCATTAGATATTACATCTGAAAGTATTAGCAAAGATGCAAATCCGCTGATTGTACAAGTACAACAAATTAACGACCAACTTGAAAAATGCAAGATCATAAATCCAATAAATGGAACTGTACTTACTAAGTATGCGAAGCAAAACGAAATGGCAATTACAGGAAAAGCTCTTTACAAAATTGCAGATTTGTCAACTATTATTCTTCGTGCTTATATCAGTGGAAATCAATTGGCACAAATTAAAGTAAACCAAAAAGTAAAAGTGTTAACAGATGATGGAAATGGAGGTTTCAGAGAAACAGCAGGAACAATTATTTGGATTAATGACAAAGCAGAATTTACCCCTAAAACTATACAAACAAAAGATGAGCGAGCCAATATGGTTTATGCTATAAAAATAAAAGTAGCAAATGATGGTAGTTACAAAATAGGAATGTATGGCGAAATAAAATTTAAATAATCATGGCAGACGTTGTATTAAATAATATTTCAAAGACCTACAACAAAGGAGAGGTGGTTGCAGTAGATGATATTTCATTCTCAGTTGAAAAAGGGGAATTGTTTGGCTTGATTGGACCAGATGGAGCAGGTAAAACAAGCATATTCCGTGTGCTTACCACATTAATACTCCCCGATAGTGGCACTGCTTCTATTAATGGTTTTGATGTAGTAAAAGATTTTAAAAACATTCGTATGAATGTGGGTTATATGCCTGGTAAATTTTCGCTTTATCAAGATTTATCTGTTGAGGAAAACTTGAATTTCTTTGCTACAATTTTCAACACAACGATTGAAGCAAACTTTGATTTGATTAAGGATATATATGTGCAAATAGAGCCTTTTAAAAATCGTAGAGCAGGGAAATTATCAGGAGGTATGAAGCAAAAACTGGCACTTTGTTGTGCCTTGATTCATAGACCAACGGTATTGTTTTTAGACGAACCTACTACTGGAGTTGATACTGTTTCAAGAAAAGAATTCTGGGAAATGTTGAAGCGTTTAAAGGAGCAAGGCATTACCATTCTAGTTTCCACGCCCTATATGGACGAAGCTACACTTTGCGAGCGAATTGCTTTGATGCAAAATGGCAAAATTATGTCTATTGATACACCCCAAAAAATTATTGAACAATATCCTAAACCATTGTATGCTATCAAATCTGAAAATATGAGTTTGCTGCTCAATAATTTGAGAAAAATCGATGAAGTGGAAAGCTGCAACTCTTTTGGGGAGTTTCATCATATAACTTTTAGAGAGAATATTCCAATTGAAAATCAAATACACATGATTTCATTATTACAAAAAAATGGTCAGCATAGTCAAATCGAAATAAAACAAGTTACTCCTACCATTGAAGATTGCTTTATAAAACTCATGAATTAATATGACAAACGAAATAGTAATAAAGACAGATAAACTTACAAAGCGTTTTGGCGATTTCATAGCTACGAATGAAATTTCTTTTGATGTTTACAAAGGCGAAATATTTGGATTTTTAGGTGCGAATGGTGCAGGAAAAACTACAGCAATGAAAATGCTTTGCGGACTTTCTACACCATCATCAGGTAGTGCAACCATTGCTGGGTTTGATATTTACAAACAAACTGAAAGTATAAAGAAAAACATTGGCTATATGAGCCAAAAGTTTTCTCTTTATGAGGATTTGACGGTGTTAGAAAACATACAATTTTTTGGAGGTATTTATGGTCTTAGCGATATGCAACTGAAAGAAAAAAGTGAATCACTTATTGAAACACTGGGCATGAAAGAAGATGCGAAAAAATTAGTTGGCTCTTTGCCTTTGGGTTGGAAACAAAAACTTTCGTTTTCTGTGGCCATTCTTCACGAGCCACAAATTGTATTCTTAGATGAACCAACGGGTGGCGTTGACCCTGTAACTCGAAGACAATTTTGGGATTTGATTTACAACGCTGCAGACAGAGGAATTACCATTTTTGTAACAACTCACTACATGGACGAAGCAGAGTACTGCAATAGAGTTACGATGATGGTTGATGGAATTATCAAAGCGTTAGACACCCCGACAAAACTTAAACAACAATTTTCCGCTGCTACAATGGACGAAGTATTCTTTGAATTAGCAAGAGGAGCAAAACGTAAAGCCGATTAATTATGAAACAATTTATAATATTCGTTAAAAAAGAATTTTACCATGTTTTTCGTGATTCGAAAACATTGTTGTTGTTATTTGGAATGCCAATAGCACAAATTATATTATTTGGTTTTGCTCTTACTAACGAAATAAAAAATGCGGACATTGTCATTTGCGATTATGCAAATGACATAGCATCACATAGAATTATTGATAAACTAGAGGTTAGTAAAAGCTTTCAAATTCAAAAACAAAACCTAAGTCATCATGAAATTGAAAATGCCTTTAAAACAGGTAAAGTAAAACTGGCTATTATTTTTCCTTCAAATTTTAATAATGATTTGCAACACGCTAACAAAGCACAAGTTCAAATCATCGCTGATGCATCTGACCTTAACACGGCTAGTACACTTACCAATTACGCTAGTAGTATTGTAATGGATTATCAAAGGGAGTTATTGAAAGACAAATCCCTCCCTTTACAAATTAATACAGATGTAAGAATGATTTATAACCCTGAATTGAAAGGTGTTTTCAATTTTGTTCCTGGGGTAATGGCATTAGTTCTATTATTGGTTTGTGTACTTATGACTTCTGTATCTATAGTAAGAGAGAAAGAAACAGGAACTATGGAAGTTTTACTTGTTTCGCCATTAAATCCACTTTTGGTAATTATTAGTAAAGCCGTTCCTTACTTTTTTCTTTCAATTATAAACCTAACTGTAATTCTCATTTTAAGTACCACACTTATGGGAATGCCAATAAACGGGAGCCTTCCATTATTGTATTTTGAAAGCTCTTTGCTTATCATTTGTGCATTGGCATTAGGATTATTAATCTCCAATATTACCGACAGTCAACAAGCAGCTATGCTAATTTCGCTTATGGGTATGTTACTTCCAGTTATGATGTTTACCGGCTTTATGTTTCCATTAGAAAATATGCCACAACCCTTAAAAATTATAGCAAACGCCATTCCCTCAAAATGGTATTATATTATCATGAAATCAATAATGATTAAAGGGTTAGGTTTCTCTGCCATATGGAAAGAAACACTCATCTTAATGGGTATGACATTGCTTTTATTAATCATCAGTGTCAAAAAATTTAAAACAAGACTACAATGAGAACACTAAGATTTCTTCTTCAAAAAGAGTTTCGGCAAATATTTCGCAATACCATCATTTTACGAATGATTATTGCTATGCCTATTATTCAACTATTGGTAATGCCATTGGCTGCTGACTTTGAAATAAAAAACATAAATATATCAATCGTTGACCATGACCACTCTAGTTATTCTCAAAAACTAATTGACAAAGTAATTGCTTCGGGTTATTTTAAACTAAACGATTACAGTAGTTCTTTCAATCTATCCTTTCAAGAATTTCAAAAAGACAACTCTGATTTGGTTTTGGAAATTCCGAAAAACTTTGAAAAAGATATAGTCCGTGAAAACAATGGCAATCTTTTCATAGCAGTAAATGCTATCAATGGTACAAAAGCATCAGTAGGAAGTTCTTACTTAGCTAGAATTATTGCCGATTACAATTCCGACATTCGACTAGAGTGGATACAACCACAGAAAATAGGTACAATACCTACCATCGAAATTGCTACGCTAAATTGGTTTAATCCATTCTTGAACTATCCGTTTTTTATGGTGCCGGGTATTTTGGTTGTATTAGTTACAATGGTTGGTGCTTACATGTGTGCACTAAATATTGTAAAAGAAAAGGAAGTGGGTACAATTGAGCAAATCAATGTTACACCTATTAAAAAGCACATATTTATTTTGGGTAAACTTATTCCATTTTGGGTTATTGGTATTCTAATTTTCACATTGGGTTTATTTGGAGTAGCAAGGCTAGTATATCAAATTGTGCCAGTTGGTTCTTTGTTTTTAATGTACGGGTTTCTCTCAATTTATCTCATTGCCTTGCTTGGTATTGGTTTACTTATTTCAACCTATTCAGCTACTCAACAACAAGCCATGAGTTTAGCTTTTTTCTGTATGATGATATTCCTCCTCATGAGTGGACTTTTTACATCCGTTGACAGTATGCCACCATGGGCTAAATTGATTGCACAATGTAATCCAGTAACCTATTTTATTGATGTAATGAGAATGGTTGTTTTGAAAGGCAGTGGATTTGCTGATATAAAAAATCATTTTCTGATTATTACTGTTATGGCGGTTTTCTTCAATGGTTGGGCAGTTTTAAATTATAAAAAAACAAATTAAACTTTAAGTTATGAACACAAAATCAATTAAAAGCATCTCTATGCTAACTGTTACCTCAATGCTATTTGTCCTATTGAGTTCATTCTCCTTTTCTACATCCAACCCTGAAGATAAAATTTTAGGCAATTGGTATTGTGAAGCACTCGACAAATCGCACTTTAATGTAATTAAAGAAAAGAACGGTTCGTACTCCGCAACAATCACTAAGTCAGAAGTTGCATCTTATGTAGGCAAAAAAGCTATGAAAGATGTAAAGTACAACACCAAAGAAAAAAAATGGGAAGGCACTATTATTTCAGTTAAAAGAAACCAAGAATTAGACGCTGTATTCATCTTGCAAAATGAAAATAATTTAAAAGTAGTAGGGTCTATATTCCTTTTTTCAAAAACATTTTATTGGGTAAGGAAATAAATCAAACAATTAATATTAAATCTCATGAAAAATCAAACGAATTTATCATTCCTTATTATTTTAGGATTATTGTGTTCAGCATTTACTATATTAATTCCAAATTGGAATATTGACACCCATTATTCTATTAAATTTTCAGGTAGTAAAGCAGAAGGAACATTTTCTGGTTTAAAAGGAATTATTCAGTTCGACCCGAATAACCTAACTTCATCTTTAATTGATGTAGAAGTTGATGCTAATACAATCAAAACAGGCAACTCAACAAAAGACGCACACGCAAAAGGCGAAAGTTGGTTTAACACTTCTGAATTCCCAAAAATTAAGTTTAAATCAAAGACTTTTACTAAGTCGAATAACACATGGTTTGTTTCAGGAATTTTAGACTTACATGGAGTAAAAAACGAAATATTAATCCCATTTGCGTTCATTGAAAATGGGAATGAGGCGACTTTTAAAGGTAAGTTCAAAGTAAATCGTAAAGACTTTGGTATTAATGGGAATGCAATGGGCTTTATGGTTGGAAATGAATTTGAAGTTTCATTAGTAATTCCTGTTACAAAATAGAATTTCAGCCCACAAATAATACACTCTTAAAAGCCGCACAAAGCAACGCTGAGCCGAAGTTTTTAAGAGAGTATTATTTCTCCAACCCGAGTAAAAACCCTCGCTTATTTTACAAATTTATTTCACAACCGCACAGACATAGAGCAATTTGACAACAACATTTTAATCGACAGACAGAAGGGCATCTGCTAACACGGGTTTGGCAAAAGTGGCGGCTCAGGGCTTCGTATGACAGTTTTTCGTATAATTGTAGTTTGGCGCTTCGAATGAAGTTTTGTGCTCAAAATCGCCACCTTCGCCAAGCCCGAAACCGTTAGCTGCAACCACAATGGACATCGACATAACAACATACTATCCGACAAATAATTACAATCGTAATGGCACTGATTGTATTCTATGTAATATCAGAAATAGACTTATCAAGAAAACTCCAGAAGAAACCATTCGACAGGCTTTTGTGAACTTCTTAATTTACGAAAAAGGAATTCCTAAAGACAAAATCGCAATAGAATTCCCATTGACGAGAATTAGTAAAGGTGATAAAAAACGGGCTGACATTATTGTATATGGTGATAATGATAACTCAAAAATAGTTCTTGTTGTAGAATGTAAAAAAGGCAACTGGACATTGACAGATAGAGATAAAAAGCAGGCACAATACTATTCATCAGTTCTTAATGCAAATTGTGTTGTAATAACAAATGGTTCTTATCATGTTACACTCAAAAAATTTGATGGAATTGACAAACAAATTAATGTTATTCCAAACTATTCAAACCTTTTAAAGCTAAATTCTCTTAAAAAGTATATCGTAGAAGATGAACCATATGAAAGACACGATATAGAACAAATATATTCAGGAGAAGCTGCCAAATTTTTTCTTGAATGGGGACATATAGGAATTGATACTGACAAGCAATTACTGCCTTTTGTCTCAAATATTGTTGACTTATTGTTTGACAAGGAAAGCTCATTCGAAAATTTATCTTTTAATGGAATTACTATCATTAAAGATTTGGGAACGGTAATTGACAGCTTTAGCAATGCTGCTGGTGGACATTGGGCTGGTGAATACAAGAAATTTCTCATCCAAGACAAGAATGGAAATCATCAAACTATTGGAATTGGTATTTTTGGAAGCATACAAGGTTTTTCTACACTCGTAGTTTCAGTTGACGACTATGAAAAAAGCCACAATTCACTTCAGTTGAATATTGACAAATACGTAAAGAAAATTAATCAGCAATATTTTATTAATCATAGTGGAAAACTTACCAGTGGACACAAAGGTTCAATAAAGTTTGAAACTGTAAAAAGCTATGTTAAGAAACATGCTCCTCATTTAATCGTGAATGGTGATACAATTCAATTAGGCATTTTTCCAGACAAGCAATTATATCGACACACAGACAAACACTCTCAAGATTTGATTAAGAATTTAATTGAATATGCAATTCTTAGAGACGAAATAAGACGTGGCAGCAGCTAACAGCGGTTTGGCGTAATGGGGGTGGACGTTCTTCGTATGAAAATTTGTGCTAAATTTGAACTGCGTGCTTCGTATCAAGTGTAGTGCTGAAAATCCCCCACTACGCCAAGCCGCAAACCGTTAGGCGTCATTGTATGAGACCACAGAACAGAATAAATAATCCAGAGAAAATTGACCGACTTTTAATCGACAAAGATTTGAAGGAAGGAAAACTTGTTATTGTTCAATTCTCTGACAAATTATATACCGACAAAATACTTGCCGACCTAAACGACCTTTGTTTAGAGTATGACGACAATTTCAGCGTTCGTTTTTATGGACATTATCAAGGTTCGTTTGACTGCAAGACACTTTTGAAACTACCAAACATAAAGGCTCTTTGGCTTGACTGTTTATTGAAAGCGGACAATTTGGAAATTTTGACCGAGTTGCAAAACTTAAGACGGTTAAGTTTGGGTGTGTTTGAGCTAAAAGAAACGGAAATATTACAAGCCAACAATCTTAAAAACCTCAAAGAATTAATAATCGGTGAGACAAGGACGAAAGCACTTAACCTTCAATATTTAGAGAACTACAAAGATTTAAACTACTTAATCATTTGCGGACATACGAAAAACATTGACGTTGTTGGCAATCTGGCAGAATTGGAATATTTAGGTTTAAATTCAATTTCTAAAGTGCAATTAGACTTTGTAAACAAACTCAAAAAACTTAAATCACTTCACTTTGTTTTGGGAGGACGAGAAAACTTAGATGAAATAGAAGAAAACGAAATCGAAACTTTGGAAATAATTAGGGTAAGAGCATTTAATAGTTTCAAAAACATTTCAAACTTCAAGAAACTGAAAAATCTTCAAATTGAAGACCAAATACAATTGACAGAGATTCACTTCGACAAAGAGATTCCAACCTTGACCGACTTTAAATTAATCAATTGCAAGACTTTTAAATCACTAACAGGTCTTGAAAAATTAAACGGACTTAAACAGTTGAGAATTTATAAGACAGAAATAAATTTTGACGAGTTCATACAACAACATTTTCCAAAGTCACTTGACATTCTTGCGTTTTATACTTCCAAGACAAAAATTGACAAAGAAATTAAGGAAAGACTTTTTAAATTAGGTTACAAAGATGGACTCGAAAGATAAACAACGAACGCCTAACAGCGGTTTTGCGTTATTGGGGCTGACGTGCTTCGTAGAAACATTTGTGCAAGATTCAATATTTGTGCTTCGTATGAACAGTAGTGCTAAAAATCCCCCACAACGCAAAGCCGCATTCCAAGATAAAAAACAAGTTTTTTATAAATTATTTCAAGCGGCAAACTGATTTAATTCCACATAGGGTGTTCCCCTGTTTACCGTAGCAAAAATTCTGGCCACCAATTTATTTCTGATAATGT
>Ga0209369_1000088_pt1 | contig 207522 bp, 204 predicted proteins | sample EBPBio142010_DNA_FD_185865 | JGI IMG/M metagenome (GOLD analysis project Ga0209369, IMG submission 185865) | Wastewater treatment Type I Accumulibacter community from EBPR Bioreactor in Madison, WI, USA - Reactor 1_10/4/2010_ DNA (SPAdes)... | ecosystem: Engineered > Bioreactor > EBPR >... | reverse complement strand
ATATTACATCACGCTCAGGTCGTGAATGTAGTCGGTCCGTCATATCGTACAAGAAATCATTTTAAAACTGAGTAGACTGTACATTCTTAAATAATCAAAAGTGTACATTTTAAAGTTGACATTTATATGCGTCTTAAAACCTAAAAACTTTGAATCAAAACAGATAATCAACTCAGTCGAGCAGCCCAGAGGCTTTCAACTCTAGTCTCACAGAACCGAACGTAAAACTCTTAATTCATATGGTTGTCTTCGATCCACCCTGAATTGTTTGTATTTATGCATCACCCATGCAACAAGCCTTCTGTTCAGGCAAATTCATAATGTACTTCATTGCTGAAGAACAGATTTTTTGAAGTAGTTCAACCATCCTCTGACCATCCGAAAATTGCTTCTGCAATCTTCTCGATTTACTTCCTGAAAGAAGTTGCAGGTTCATCCTTCTCTCTCAATGCTTTTTCCGATTTTGAACTCACCGCTGTAAGGAAGGAAATTAAACTGTCGTCTACTCACTCTTTTCTTAGATAGAACCATTTCTGTAATGTATATCCCCAAAAGTTAGAGCTCGTCACAGAATACTCCTTTGCCCTATACTTGACAGGCGTAAAACGGACAATTATTTGACTGCCTACACACATTTTACTTAGCTAAAGAATGGCACTACCAACACCCGTGTCGGACTTGCACCGACTAGAGTGCGCCCATGCTGGGCGTACATAAAAACAGCCTAAAATAATCACAAACTGCTTTTTGTTGGTAAAACTATTTTAAATGCTGTTCCTTTATTTATTTCACTAGTTACGGTTATATCTCCAGAATGAGCAAGTACAAGTGATTTTGCAATAGTTAGTCCAACTCCTGAACCACCTGTTAATCTTGTTCGTGATTGATCCACTCTATAAAACCGATCAAATATATTTGGTAAATCTATTGCCGGAATCCCGCAGCCATTATCGTGCACAATAATTACACAGCAATTATTTTCTGAAAAAACCTTTATAATAATCTTTCCATGTTCTGGTGTATACTTAAGAGCATTTGACACTATATTAATTAGAATCTGCTTTAATCTATCTTTATCGGCAAAAATCCTTTCGGTTTTAGAAAAAGCGAAATCGAATTTTATATGCTTTTGCTCAAGATTAATTTGAAATAAAGTGTAAATTGAATAAAAAAAATCTGAAGCACTGAACCACTCAACTTGCAAAATAACAGTTTCATCTTCAATGCTCACAAGACGTTGTAGGTCATTTACCATTTTATTAATTCGCTCAAGTTCATCATACAAACTTTGAAGTCTATCCTTATCTGGTACCCATACGCCATCAATCAATGCTTCTGTATGACTTAGTAAATGTGATAGTGGCGTTCTTAATTCATGTGCTATATCATTTGTTAAGCGTTTTTTTAACTCTTTTGTTTTATTCAATTTATCTGACAACTCGTTAATTGATGTTAAGAGTTCATTAATTTCATTTGTTTTTGAATGGAATGTAGTTTTAATCCCAAACTCACCTTGTGCTATTTTACTTGCAATTTTAACAACATTTAATATTGGATTTGATAATCGTCTGGCCATAATCAGCCCTAATGCCATTGCTAAAATCAAAGAAACAAGAGCAATAACAATAAGAACTTTATTTATGGTTGTTATCAAATATAACTCTTCATCGTTAAATGAGTAAGGACCATAAAATCCAACCCTTACATAGCCAACTATCCCACTAATTCCCTTTAATTTAAAATCGCTCTCAGAATAAAATCCATTAAAATTAGGATATATTCGATTCATATTATTCTCTGCATGCTGTAACATAATTTGACATTTACCAGGAGTGTGTAGCCTCATATCCCAATCCACTTCATTTTTCAAGTTTTTCACATGTAAAATTAAGCCATTTTGAAGTGCAGCATTTCCGATTATTTCTAAAGATGCTTGCTCAAAACTTCCCGTTATTTCATTGTAGCTTTGATTAACTTGGTCTACAATTTGCTCTATTTGCTTTTCTTGCTTGTAGAGAGCATATTGCATAAAGAGTTTTCCAAGCATGATATTGAATAAGAAACTTATGGATAAAATAATAATAAGTGCTAAAAACACATACGAAACTGTCAATTTACTTCTTAATGAATTCAACTATTCCCCCATCACAAATTTATATCCAATCCCATGAACAGTAATTAAAAATTTTGGTTTCTTTGAATTTGGCTCAATTTTTTTGCGAATATTTTTTATATAGGTATCAATACTCCTGTCAAATCCATTAAAATTACTATCTAATGCAATTTTTATCAGTTCATCTCGAGTAAATAGTTTACATGGCGCTTTAACAAGGGTCGTTAAAATTTTAAGTTCAGTTGACGTTAGAAATATTTCTACACCTAGTTTTTTTATAATCCCGTTTTTCAGATCAATATTAAGATAATTATCATATGATATGGGATAAGAAACTAATAGGTCACTATTAGTTCTTCTAAGCACTGCAGCAACTCTTGCCAAAACCTCTTTAACTTTAAATGGTTTTATAACATAATCATCAGCACCAATATTCAGTCCATTAATTAAATCGAACTCCTCAGTTTTTGCGGTTAACATAATGATTGGTATTCTCGATTTTTTTCTAATTAATTTGCAAATCTCTTCTCCCATAGTATCTGGTAGCATTAAGTCTAATATAACGAGCGAAGGAGATACCCGCTCAAACAACTCAATGGCATCTTTACCGTTATATGCTTCTAATACATCATATCCATTAATCATTAGATATGCTTTTAATACTTCAATTGTTTTTTCTTCATCATCAACAATCAAAATTTTTTTTTATTCATTGTTTTATCTCACTTTATACAATTTTGATTTTCTTCTTCATTTCCTCATTAAACTAGGATATAATTTCAAGCGAAATCAACACATTAAAAATTATAGCATTATCCAGTAATTGAATTCCTTTCAAAAAAAAATAACTAAATTAAAAGTGAAACTGTTGAATACAAACAACAGTTTCACACAATCGTAATTTATCCACTAAATATTTTTAGTATTCATAACTCTCATGGCATTTAAAATTGCAATGATTGCAACACCAACATCAGCAAAGACTGCTTCCCACATTGTCGCAAGTCCACCAGCACCTAGTACAAGCACGACGGCTTTCACGATAAATGCTAAAGCAATGTTTTGGGTTACAATTTTTCTAGTTCGTTTCGATATTTTTATTGCACTTATTAGTTTGCTTGGTTCATCTGTCATCAAAACTACATCTGCTGCTTCGATTGCTGCATCAGATCCGAGTCCACCCATAGCAACGCCAACATCTGCTCTTGCCAGTACAGGTGCATCATTTATGCCATCACCTACAAATACAATACAGCCTTTTGTCGTTTTTTCCTTAAAAAGAGCTTCTAACTTTTCAACTTTTTGATCCGGAAGTAGCTCAGAATACACTAAATCTAATCCCAACTGCTTGCCTATCTTGTCACCAACTTTTTTATTATCTCCCGTTAGCATTACTGTTTTTCTTATGCCTAATTCTTTTAACCTTAAAATTAGATTCTCAGAATCTTTTTTAATTTCATCTGAAATGACAATCGATCCACTATAAACACCGTCTATCGCTATGAATACGATTGTTCCAATATCACCAATGGCATCAACAACGATTTTTCGATCCGTCATAAGCTTTGCATTCCCTGCTAGTAATTCTTTCCCCTTCACAATGACCTTGAGACCTAGCCCAGGAATTTCCTCGTGTTCTTCAATATCACTTTTATCAATTTCTTTTCCATACGCCTTCATGATGGATTGCGCAATAGGATGATTTGAATAGTTTTCTGCATAAGCTGCATATTCAAGCAATTCTTCTTTGGTTAAACCTTCTATAGGATTAATTTCTGTAACGATAAACACACCTTTAGTTAATGTACCCGTTTTGTCGAAAACAATGGTATCTACATTATTTAATGCCTCTAGATAATTTCCACCTTTGATCAGTATGCCGTTTTTTGACGCACCACCAATACCTCCAAAGAACCCTAACGGAATTGATATAACGAGCGCACAAGGACATGAAATTACTAGAAATACGAGTGCTCTATAGATCCATTCTGAAAAAGTCGCACCTTCAATAAACAATGGCGGAATTACTGCTAATCCAAGTGCAGCCACAACAACAAAAGGCGTATAAACTCTTGCGAATTTAGTTATAAATTGCTCAGTTGGCGCTTTTTTACTGCTTGCGTTTTCAACAAGTTCTAATATTTTTGAAACCGTCGATTCACCAAATATTTTTTTTACTTCAATTGTCAATAGTCCATTTTTGTTAATGAATCCACCATATACCTCAGTACCCACTTCTGCATCACGTGGTACGGACTCTCCTGTCAATGCTGATGTGTCAACCATAGATCTGCCTTCCGTGATTGTACCATCAAGTGGTATTTTCTCTCCAGGTTTTACAACTATAAATTCTCCAATCTTCACATCATTTGGTGATACTCTTCTCAACTCATTTCCTACCTTCAAATTCGCATAATCTGGTCTGATGTCCATGAGATCCGCTATGGATTTTCTTGATTTGTTAACAGCCAAATCTTGGAAGTATTCGCCGACTTGGTAGAACAACATTACTGCTACACCTTCAGGGTATTCACCAATTGCAAACGCTCCTATCGTGGCAATAGACATAAGAAAATTTTCGTTAAAAAGTTGGCCGTTTTTTATATCTTTAAGAGCTCTTAGAACAACTTTTCCTCCTGATATTAAGTATGCTGCAAAGAACAATACAAACTCCCATAAATCTGGTAGTTTTAGCACCAAAGCTGTACCGAATAGTATGCCACTAAATGCTAGCTTGATAAGTTGTGTCTTGCTTTCTCCAGAACTTAACTTATGATCATTCTCATCAGCAACTTTTTCAGTTCCATCCTTAATTACTACGTCTGGCTCAATTTTATTAATCACAGACTTCACAGTTTCCATCGCTTTATAATTGTCTTTGCCATTTAATTCCATGTTAATCTTTCCAGTTGTAAAATCAACACTTACACTCATTACGCCGTCAATTTCTCTAATCTTATTTTCAATTTTAATAGCGCAATTGGCACAATCAAGACCTTCAAGCCTTAATACCTGCTTTGTGGCTCTCTCTCGTACCCGCTCGGTTACTTTCACACCTGGTTCAAGTTTATTCACAATTTTCGTTGCACCTTCAATAACTTGTAGTTTTGCATCTGTGTTAGCAAGCTCAATAGACAAAACTTTTGTGACAAAATTCAATGACGATTCTTTAACGTGATCCAGTTTCGTTACTTTTTCATTAATTTTACCTGCACATGATGCACAATCTAGTCCTTCTAAGACTAATTCTACGGTTGCTTCTTTCATGATTTATACCTCCCAATCTTTATGATTTATATCTGTTATTCTTTCATTGTTGTGAATCAACCCTTGCTTGAGAATTCGTTTTACATGTTCATCATCTATTGAATAGTATACGATTTTCCCTTCACGTCTACTTTTTACAAGTATTGCTTGTTTTAACACTTTTAATTGATGTGATGTAGCAGATTGTGTCATATTAAGTACATATGCGATATCACACACACACATCTCTGATTCAACAAGAGCCCATAATATTCTGATTCTTGTGGAATCTCCAAATACTTTATATAATTCTGCAAGATCATAAAGTGTGCTATCCATTGGCATTTTAGTCATGACTTGATTAACCATGGTCTCATGAATAAGGACGCAATCACATCTCTCAACACGATGTACTCTCTTAACCATCCGTTCCTCGCTTTTAAGTAATCATAAAATCAACAATAATAAACGTATGAATATATGAGCAATCATTCATATGATAATGTTACTTGATTCACTTACCATTGTCAATAAAAATGATGATAGTTTTCTGTTTTAAACTTATCATGCGGATTTTAAAGAAAAGCATGGCATGAGATATACACATTATAGAGGTAAAACCAAAGTGTGTGATGAAGTGATGCTTGTTTTTGCATGCATGGACATGAAAAAATCACCCAAGATAGGATCTTTACAAATCCTATTTTGGGTGATTGTCTTCAGTCTGAAGCGATTCAAAGACTCGTTTTTTTTAAAAGTTAACGTAATTTCTAGGATCATTTGGAACACCATTTATTCGTACTTCAAAGTGAAGATGTGGTCCTGTACTATTTCCGGTATTTCCGCTATATGCTATAAGTTGACCTTTAAATACTTTTTCACCTTTGTTCACAAGCAAAGAGCTATTATGTGCATATAAAGTCGTCATATTGCTACCGTGGTCGATAATGATATATCGACCATAAGATTTTGAATACCCGGAAAAAGTTACAACGCCACCATCTGCTGCACTGACATTTGATCCGAGTTTCATACCGATATCGATGCCAGTGTGTCTTCTATATGATCTCCATACGCCGAACTCTGATGTAAAAACACCTCTAGAGATAGGATTTTTTAAGACGCCTGAACCCATTTTGGGAGGTGGATTTTTAGTACCTTTGTAGACCACTTTTGATTGTGGTTCAGAAACGACATTTTCAGATAAAATCTTTCTGCCAATTTCTTTTCCATTTTCTTTGATGACTTCTGCGACTACTGCGCGTTCACCGTAAACGCCGCTAACTTTTGTCTTTGATTCACCTTTATATAAAGAATCAGATTCTTCATATTGAACTTCAAAGGCGATGGCATCTGTATAAGAGGCTTCTTCAACAGTAACGACACTGATAATCGGCGTTGGAACCACTAAGCTAATCTCTTGACCTATTTGAATCATTTCTGCCTTTATATCTGGATTGGCCTTTTCTAAATCACTTGGACTAATGCCATAATATTGAGAAATTACCCAGTAATTCTCACCTTTTGCAACAACGTGTTTTATTTCTTCTTTAGTCCCTTTAACAATGAAATCCAATGCCGCTTCTACTGTATCATATGCTGTAAATTTCATGATATCTACATAACCGAGTTCAATCTTTACATCTTCTGAGAAGTAGATTTCTTTTACTTCTGTCGCTTCACCTGCTGAAAATTTTGATTTTAGCTGGTCAAGCACTAGATTGGCTTCGTCTTCCGTCTTAAAATTGGCTACCACATGATCGTTGACGACCAGTTGATGCGTTTTGACAGAGGCGAAGCTCATTACCTTAAATTCAGGTAGTTGAACAGTGATTGATTCATTCGTTATAACGACTTCATCTGTTAAATTGGTTGCTGTTTCTGTCGTTTCACCTGTTGCCTTCATTGCATTTTCCGATTCAACTGCAGTTACAGTTTTCGGTATACTGACAACATGTTGCTTTTTCTCTGCTGCAATTTCAACTTTAGGTTCAAGGGCATTTAATGCCGCAAACCCGATGACTGACACTGCGAGGACTGCTACGACGCCCGCAATTTGGAATTTGTACTTGATTGCTGTCGATTTAATAGGTTCAAATTTATTTTTGACTCTGTATAATCTTGATGTGTTTTTCTCGTGCGAACCTATTTGAACGTTAGATTTTGCGCTCATAATTAAACCGTTTATTTTTTTCCCAGCAAAGTAGAAAGGATATAAAGCAGTCGCGATCACTTTAGATGCACTGTCGCTTAAACCGCCCATTTTGGGACTACCCTTTACGTAGTACTTTGCATTTGGTTTCTTATAAACGTGTTTATTAGAAGCTTTTTCTCTTTTTCTCCCCATCCCATACTCCTTTAGTAATGGCTGTTGCAACGGTTCTAGCTCTTCTGAGTTGAAAATAACAATTTTATTATAGCATATTATAAACAAATTATAAATTAAAAGTTTTTAATAGACATCAATTAATTGCAATTAAAAATATATATTCTTATGATTTCATCAAAAAATCACGCTCATATGGTTCCGCATAATGCAAAAGCAAAGTTGCTTGAAACGCATCAGCTTTAATTAAGGAAGAGATTAGCCAGAACAGGACTGATAACGCCACCACTAAAAAGTCATCCCAAAGTAACTTTGAGATGACTCTTTGAATCTTGTAGTCAATATTTCAATCAATAAACTTTGGATGCCTTGTAATCACTAAAAGATTTAAACATCTTTGTACTCATATTTGCTTGGACATATGCAGAATCCACTGTGGTATCGATTATTTTCCATTCGCCATCAATATAGACTTCATTCCATGCATGATAGACATCTTTCGTTGGTATTGAATATCCCTTAATCAATTTTGTAGGAATGCCAACACTTCTTAGCATTGCTGCTACAATTGAAGCATAATCGTAACAAATACCTGTATTTGTTTTATAAGTAGAATCAATATTCGGAAAATACCCACTCTTAACAGTTTTTGCTTTTGAATAATCATATTTAACATTTTGGTTTACATAATTATATATTGCCTTTACTTTGTCTTCATCTTTTGTTAAACCTTTAGTTAGTGCCTTAGCCTTGATAATTGGCAGTGAAGATTTATCAAATTCAATATCTTGTATAGATGCTAAAAATACGCTATTGCTATTTTCTAAATCTAAAGAAACATTGATTCTAGATAATTCTTTATAACTATTACCAACAGTATTTTGCATAACTCTGACGGTGTATTCACCATTTCCTAGTTGCAGCGGAAATTGATTTATATCTGTATCTACGATGGGATAAGTATATCGCACATCATCTTTTTCTACTAATAATACCATTTTGGCACTTTCTGTATCCTCAAGTTGAACTTTTACTATACCTATTTCTGAATTAGCTTGAATCATTTGAGTAGAAGCAAATGATTGTGATGAGCTACTAACTATCAACATTAATACGATTGCAAAACTCAATATTTTTTTCATAAAAACTCTCCCTTCGGTAGCTAGGCTGCCATTTTTTCAAAAGGCCCTGTGGCTCTGCGTCCCATCATTTCCAATGGTTTGCTATTATCGGTGAGAGTTACTCATCACAACATGAACTTAGAAGTTTTCAAAAAATAAAAAATCTTCTCATTCGGTAGCTAGGCTGCCATTCCTTCAAAAGGCCCTGTGGCTTTGCGTCCCATCGTTTCCAATGGTTTGCCGTTATCGTGAAAAGAGTATCCCTTCACAGTTACATTTATTGATTTTAATAATTATACCACAATATTCAATAATAATTGTAACATTTTTGTTACGAAATATCGTTTTTTATATAATCGGACTATTTTTCTGTTCGACTAAAACTTGACATGTCTTTTGCACTAATATCATGGTTTTGTCGAATTTTTTCTACGTTACGATTCATTAATATACGTCCAATATTTTGAAAAATCCATTTTTTCAACATTGACAATTGCTGAGTATGTTTCTCAAAAAGTTGATCGGGAGAATTAAATACGCCGTAATCATTATTTATGCCTTCCTTTTGAATATAAGTATCATTTGCATTCCAATCTATTTGAGGATTTTGAAAGTTGTCTGTGGCGACACCATAGCCACAAAAACTGGCTGTGTACTCCGAGAACTTTTCTTGTAGTTTTTTCAAATATATTTTGTCCAAAATAAAACCCTCAATGTTGTACCATCTTTCTTCATACTGCACTTCAACCCAACTGTGAAGTATATTTTGTGGTGCCAATTCATAAACAATTCCAGTCATAGCGCCCTTTTGCAGTTCTTTTCTAATTGTAGATCCATGAATGCGACAAGGAATTCCAACAGATCTGAGGAGCGCCATAAATAATGTCCCCTTTGTATTACATTGACCATATCCATCCAATAAAATATCAGAAGCTGAAATGGCATCATCAATATTATATCCAAATTTTATTTCGTCACGAACAAAATTGTATATTTTTTGAATCTTAATAAAATCATCATCACTTTCCCACTGTCTTTCCTTCACAAGTTTTTGTATAAAGCTGCTTTTAAAATTCAGTAACTTTGTCTCCTTCAAGTATTGATTCATTCTTACACCTCCATCTTTATTGATTTCAATATATCAAATGATTCATCATATTACTTTCAAAAACTCGCTATCTTTCACAATATTTGTTGCAGACATACCTGTCATCAATTTGTTCGTATATGCAAAATGAGATGGACTATCAAACCCAGCGTTGATAGATGCTGTCGTAATATTTTCTCCATTAAGAATATTTTCGTATGTTTTCTGTAGTTTATGCAATACAATATAGCTTTTAAGTGGAATAGAGATTTCCTTTTTAAACAAATGAGCTAGACGACTTTCAGAAAGACCTATTTTTTTTGAAAAGTATTTGATTTGATGGGCTTCATCTTCATGTTCACAATCTTCCAAGAGTGTCAAAATACGAAAGATGCGTTCATCCATTTTTTTTATTTCACTAATTGATATATCTTGTATAATATTCTGCGTAAAAAAAAGATAACCATCATAATCATTTTGTTTTAATGCAAAATTGAAAGCTTGTTGCATTTTATTGGTTTTTTCTTGACAAAATACGTAAAAAGACTTATCGCCCAACAGTTCTCTGAGGACCCTTCCAGTGTTAGATAATGGATCTATTAATATCGTAAAAGTTGGTTCTCCGTTTGATTTTACTGAATGTGCTGTGTGACCATTTACAATAATAGCATTGGAAGAGATTAATTGATTATTTATTTCAACACTCAAAGCTTTCTGACTACTTAAAAAAAACTGTAATAGCCAATGCTTATGTGACTCTACTTCTAAATGATTTAAGACTGCCACAAAATTTTTACCATACTTTGTACTGATATTCATTCTTAACACCTATGCCTTCATGGGACGAAAGTTACTTTGTTAGGATTAACATTTGCATAATTAACTTTTTCCTTATTCATAGAAAGATAACACTCCAAGATTCTAAATATAGGTGCTACTTTCACAGTCTTCATTATTATAATCAGTTTCTATAGTTGCATGTTCTATCCCAATTTGCGATAATAGTGCTTTGGTTTTTTGTTTCAATTCTATTTGCTCACTTGGAGTCATTTTATCACTTATGACAATGTGCGTACTCAAAAAAATCCTTTCCCCTTCAAGCGTCCATATATGAGTATGATGAACTGAAATTACACCTACTAAACTAGCAATCTTAGTCTCGATTTCAAAAATATCGACGTTTTCGGGAACCCCCTCAAGTAATATTTTTAGAATACTTTTCAAATTCTTAAAGACATTAAATAGCACATAAAATGTTAAGGCTATTGAGAGAATCGGATCAATTATTGGAATATTAACAAATAACAAAACAATACTAGTGATTAGGACAACCACCCAACCAAATACATCTTCTAGCAAGTGCCATGAGACGACCTTTTCATTCAGCGTGGCTCCTTTTTTTAATCGTAGAACTGCCAACCCGTTAACAACTATTCCTAAAATTGCTAATGCTAGCATACCTTTTGCATTTACAGTCTCTGGTTGAAAAATTCGAGGAATTGATTTTGATAATACAAATATTGATCCACCAAAAAGTATAAAACAGTTTATTAACGCTCCTAATAATGAAAACCTTGCATAACCATATGAGAATTTCGAATCTGGCTTCTTCTGAGAATATTTTTCCAAATACCAGGCAATTCCCAATGATAAGGAATCACCTAAATCGTGTAAAGCATCAGAAAGAATTGCCATACTATTTGTAAAAAAACCACCCACTATTTCTACAAGCGTAAATGTTAGGTTTAGAAAAAAAGCAATTTTAATATTTCCCTGAATATGATTGTGACGAGCATGTTGATTCGAATTACTATCTTTTTTTTCATTCATAACAATCACCGAATCCTTCAATAATTCAATATGACATTGGATACCTACATAACTGTCTTTTGTTTATTATATCTAGATATTAACTTTCTGTCTATCACGTAGTTTCATGTGAGTAGAACCCCTATTTGTTAAACAAATCTAGACCAAACAAAAATCAAGTTAGTAAAAAATCTCCAAACACTACTAAGTGTTTGAGGACTCAATCTCTACAAACAAACATCAACATCCGTTTTACTCTTCATCTGAACAACAACTTCACTAATCTTCTCCTGATTCTTCTTAAGTTGCCCCAGTATTGAAGGCCTTTCTACACCCGATTTATCATTTGATTTTTCATCCAAATCACCATTCGTCATAACATCCGAATCCCTAAAATCACTATCATATCGATCAACCACACCATCAAGGTCTGTATCTTTATCAATCGTCAATTTTTCCACACGTTCAATATCCACATCATCCACATAGACAAGTGATCCATAATCAAGGTGCTGTAGAGCGTAGTTATTTAACTCTTTTAAACTGCCATAGCTGTCAGTAAGCACCAGGATGTCATCCACATAAGTATTGACTGCGAAATTCACCAAATCAATGGTGGCTTGGATACCATGCTTTTCATCCTCTGTTGTGGTATAGGCTATTTCGATGCGTTCAAGATTTTCAAATTCAAAGGGTTTACGGTCTTCTTCGTATTCATTTGCAATAAAATCCATGATGTATTCCTTTGCCTTATCCAGTTCTGAAACAACTTTTACCGGTTCATTTTCTAGCATATTGAGTTGTCTATCTAGTTCGGAAAGTCTGGTCACTTTTTCTTTCAACTCCTTTTCTTTATCAAATGGTTTCTTGACTTCTACTTCAGCGCTTTTTAACTGGTTCTTTGTCATTTCTAATTTCTGCTTTGATTCTTCAAGTCTAATGGTCATGTTATCTATAATGACCCCATAGGGTGAGACACAAAAAATGAAAAAATAAGTTATAATGAAAACATGAGAAAACGAAATCATTACTCGGCAGAATTTAAAACAAAGGTAGTACTTGAGTTACTATCGGAAGCATCAACTGTAAGTGAATTAGCAGCTAAATACGATGTTAGTCCAGTGATGGTCACACGCTGGAAACAGGAATTCCTGGATCGAGCTTCAGATGTGTTTAAGAAGGGAACATCTGATGCCGAAAAGGAGCTTGAAGAAAAAGAAGCGCATATAGCTGATTTGGAGCGAAAAGTTGGCCAGTTGACCTATGAAGTCGACTGGTTGAAAAAAAAATCTACAGAAATCCTCGGACCCGATTTCAAGAAGAAGTCTCGCTGATTTAGATGATAATAAAATAACCATTACACGTCAGGCTGATCTTCTAAGCATTAATAGAATCAGCTTGTATCGTGATGTGCCTGAAACCAAAATGTTTACAGAGCTAGAACTTTTTATCATGAGAAGAATCGATGAGATTCATACTGCGCATCAAACATGGGGTTACAGAACGATCACAAAAGTCATTAGACGCGACGACAAGCTTGAAATCAATCGAAAACGTGTCCAAAGACTTATGAAGGTTATGGGCGTCTATACTATCTATCCAAAGCCAAATCTCAGTAAACGCTATCATGCTCAGTACATTAGGCCATATCTTCTCAGGAGGCTTGCAATAACCAGACCGAACCAGGTTTGGGGGATTGATATTACGTATATCAGAATGGACAAAGGTTTCTTGTATCTATTCATCATTATTGACTGGTATAGCCGTATGATTGTTGATTATGAGCTTTCAACGACCATCGATAAGCCTTTTGTAATGAACACTCTGAAACGAGCACTGAAGAATCATAAACCAGAAATAATTAATAGCGATCAAGGCAGCCACTTTACTAACCCTGATTATATCAAACTCTTAGAGTCAGCAGATGTCAAAATCTCAATGGATGGAAAAGGTCAAGCGTTAGATAACGTACGCACAGAACGCTTTTTCAGGACACTGAAGTACGATTTAATTTATATCAACGAATATTCTTCACCACGTCATCTAAGACGTGATATAGATCAATATATAATCGAGTACAATACCTACAGACCGCACAGTTCAATTGATGATCGATGCCCAGCAGAAGCTTTTGAAGAAAGGTTCTTTCTTGAGGCTGCTTAAAATAAAAACACGAAGGGAGATTAACTTAAAAATTTCAATTTCATGTCTTGACTTTGGGGTGCATTATATTTTGCCCGCTGCCAGTTTATATTTTTTATACTGCCTAACAGCAAAATGACCAGGATCTTCTCTTTCCAGTGCATCAAATAATAGATCCACTGGGTTTTTAAAGTCCTCGTCATCTTCTCTTGCTTCACTCGCGTTGATCAACTCAAGTAGTGTTGTAAAGTTCTGTTCTTCAAGTGGTGCTTTATAGTAAATATAGCCAATTAAAGCTGTATAATATAATTTCTCAGCTTTCACCCAAAAATCTTCACTGGCTTTTTCACCTTCACCTTTAGTATTGGCGATGATTGTGCTGACCAATTTCAGAATATCCTTTTCTGAGTGAATGTAAGCAAAAGGGTTGTAATGCATTGATTTCTTAAAGTTAATGGTGTTGAGCACTTTGATCCGGTAAGGTTCATAGCTTATTTTGCCTTTATCCGTCTTTAATACTCGGCCTCTTGCAAGAAGTTTGCCGCATTCGATCAACAGTGTCCCTTTAGGATCTGTGATCACATAACTTGAATGCATTTGCATGAGATACGGTTTAACAAAGAATCGTGTTTTACCTGATCCAGATCCACCGATGACCACCACATTTTTATTTCGAGCGTATTTAGGATTTTTAGGTCTGCTGTCCATCATCAACCGTTCACTTTGAGTCAAGAGCACGTTCCTCTCAAATTCAGGGTCGCTGTATGGCTTAATATCTTTTGGTGTTCCCCATCTTGCCGAACCATATTCGGCGCCCTTTCTATATTTCTTTGCATTCTTGCCCTTTATGTAAATCAATAGATATATAGAAGCACTGCCTAGGATTCCAACCAACAAATCACTTGTCTTTAAGCTCAAAAGTGGTGTCTCGAAGAGTCTCCCCAGTTGCAACAGCAGCTGAGCAAAGCGATTGATTAAAGACTCAGATTCTATCAATCGAAACAATTCTGAAATTTGATTAAAAACATAAAAGATCAGAGCATATGGCAATCCTTTTAAAACGTTCTTCTTTGTCTCTGGTGTCATAAACTCTGCTCCTTCTGATGTTTTTTTACTTTATTCTTATTTGACGTTTTTGCCTTTTCTACCATTTCTTTTAGCTTCGCTTTAACAGATGGCCGGTCGCTTTTTGTTTTCTCTAAACTTGATTTCAAGTATTCTTTGAATGCAAAATCGATGACATCGAGATCTTTTCCTTTGAAGAAAACAAAATATGTCGGTGGGTTCGATTGAACATCTTTTTTAAGAGCATATTCAAGATGATACTTCTTTGCAACTTTTTCAAAATCCTTGATATTCTTTTCAGTGATTTCAATATTTTTAAGGCCATCGTATTTCTTGCTCAATTTTTCTAAGGATGTTTTCCCGAGTGGCTTAACAGATGTTTTGCCCCTTTTGTTTATTTTTTTTTGATTTTGATGCCTCAGATAGAGCGCAATTATTTTCTTCAGTTCATTGGCCGTAAATTTTACTGTATTGACTTGAAATGCAATCGTTTTTTCATTTACCTGCTCTTGCATGTGTCACCACCTTTATAAAATACACCACTGCTGTAATCACGGTTCACCTTAGATCGGTAATACTGCGATAAGGTCGTCGGTGCATTAAAAACTGTCGTAATCAGATATGAGCGGATATTCCTGACATCCGATGGATTCTCATTAAGCGCATCGATGATGTATTCAATATGCATAGAATTGATTTCCATAAATCGGTCTCTGACAATACCAATAGGCATGGATATCCCATTGACTTTTATGGTGGCATCATCAGGCATCATACATACATCAATCATGATATCGATGATATTGCGAACATCTTTGTTGCTAATGCGATTATCCTGATACGTACGTTCATATTCGATATTGTCTTTTATTATTCTTTCAAATCGATTTCTATTTTGGATCATATCCTTTCCATCCGTCTCAAAGATAGGATTAGATTGGATATGATTCAAATCAATATCACTAAAATCAGTATGATTAAGATTAGTATTAATACGGTCTAATTTTGAGACTTCTTGAAGTTCCATTTTCGCACTTCTAGAAGTTTGATTTTCAGACTCCTTGAAGTCTATTTTTTTGACTTCTTGAAGTCTATCTTTCATACCTCCAGAAGTATGATTATTAGACTTCTTGAAGTCTTCTTTATTTCCAACAATTTCAGCTGTTTGTAAAATGAAATTCTTCACATACAAAATATTAGGTTTGCCTAAACCTTGTCTCTTTTTCTCAATAAGTCCGATACCATTTTTCTCATCAAGTTCGGCCATCAAATTTACCGCCTTCTGCTTCGAGCAATTTAGATTCTCTTGAATCTCTTCAATGGTGAATATAATATAGACTCTGTTTTGTGAATCTAGCCAACCATTTGCGCGGGAAAGTCCCATACGGTCGAGCAGCATACCATACAGAACTTTTGACTCCGCCGATAGATCAGCAAATTGATCATCTGTGAACAACACTTTTGGAATCCGAAAAAACGAAAATTGTTCTGACTCGTTACCATAATAATAGTCCAAATTCAGACTCCGCATTTTTCATCACCCCTCTTGATCTGTAAAATATTTTTGTAAAGCCAGTACAATGATTGATTCCATCTCTTTTTTACTCGTAGTTTCATCAAAGTATTTGCTGACAATCTCTTTAGATACTTTGATGCTTTGAAAGTCCTTATTCTTTAGTTTGCTTTTTTCTTTTTCAATCAACAATTTGCTTAACTCATTTTTACTTAATACCTTTGCTTGATGACGTTCCTTAAGCATTTGTGCATCTTTTAAGCTGATTTTTATATGCATATCACTGCATTCATTATATAGATGACTTTGAAGCGACTCAGGTAAATACGATAGTTCAACACCTGTCATCAATGCGATCACTTCATTGTCCACTTGGACTTTCCAATCACTTGTTAATTTGTTAAGTCTCAACAGTCTTGCAACGGTTCTTCCTGAAAAGCCATACTCTTTTGCAAGCCTTTCGCGACTGTCGGTAGATGGCTCTACTGATTCTAAATCTGCACCCTGCTCAAGTGCTTTCAATTCACTAATAATATCATTTCTCTTGCCTTGGCTTGAGACTTTATCATACTGCATTTCAAGGATAACCGCTTTTTCGGATGGATACAGATCACCAAAGGACCTTTGCATCAAATTGGTTTCTATGACATAGATATAGGCCTCTTCATCGGATAAGTTTTCTTTAATCAAAGCTGGTATTTTATCTATGTTTGCTATTTTCGCGGCATTCATTCTATTATGACCGGCAAGCATCTCATATTTACCAGAAGAAATAGTTCTGACGATGACCGGACTAAGTACGCCATTTCTCTTGATACTCTCTACCATATCGTCTAGTCGCTTACCTTCGTAGAGATGAAAAGGATGGTCTGAAAATTCTACAATTTTCTCAATGTTTATTTCAACAATTTGCGGTTCATTCTTATCGCCAGTCATAAAATCTATGGCATCAACAATTTTCCGTCTTGGACTATCTTTCATCATAAAGTAACATCTCCTTTGCGAAGTCGGCATATGCAATCCCTGCTTTTGAAGTTGGTGAATATTCTGCAATACTCTTGCTGTAATAGATGGCCTCTCCCACCTTAACCGTCATAGGAATATGTGTCTCAAATATATTTACGACGCCATCATAGGCTTCACTCATTTGATCAGACAAAATCTTAGAGAGATTGGTTCTTGAATCACACATCGTAAGTAGGATGCCTTTTATAGATAACCTGGAGTTGATTCTCTTTTGAATCTTTTTTGTAGTCTTCAGGAAATCTTGTAGCCCCATCATGGCAAGTAATTGAGGATTCACCGTGATGATTACACTATCTGCTGCGCTGAGTGCATTAATGGTCAAAGAGCCAAGTGAAGGTGACGTATCAATGATGATGTAATCGTAATCCGTTTTCAAGGGTTCGAGAATCTCGTATAAAATCCGTTCGCTTCCCATTTCAAGACGCAAATTGGCATCTACGACAGATAAGTAAATACTTGAGGAAATTAAATCAATGCCATTACTCGACACGATATACTGTGATTTAGACGGCACAACTTCTTCATTCATTTTCGCAATCATGAGATGTGCTATGTTTGTTTCGATTAAATTGGGTTCATCGATACCAAAGCAAGTTGTCAAATTGGCTTGGGCATCAAAGTCGATCATCAAGACTTTTTTCCCAAGCTTCATCAAGGAATATCCTAGATTAAGAGTTGTAGTCGTTTTGGCAACGCCACCTTTTTGATTTGCTATTGCGATAATCTCTGCCATTTTAGTCCTCCTTAATTTACATAGAAAAAGGGACACTCATTGTATAAGCATCCCTAAATATCTTGACTATATTATTCATTTTCATCTATAAATTGCTTTGTGTACCCTACGTCCAGGTATACACCAGCTGAAACGCTCATTCGACTCACAAGATGCTTTTCTCTTGATAAATCGGGTTTCACTTCAAAGGTCCAAAACTTGACAAAGTGTGTAAATTCAACGATTTCTACATAGATTTCTTTTGTAGCTTTACAATACTCTCCACGCCACCCGTCCAGGGGAACATGTCCACGATACTAAGACTCTCAGCATAGTAACCACATTTAGCGAATACCAGCAAATCATCCAGCAGGGTTGCAGGGTTACATGAGACGTACACGATTTGTGGAATATCATAGGCGGCCACGGCCTTAGTGGTTTTTTCACCCATTCCGCTACGGGGAGGATCGACGACGATAACATCGGGCTTATCTTCGATTTCAGAGAGCTTCTCAAAAACATCCCCACAAATAAACGTACAGTTATCCAGTTTATTAATAGAGGCATTCTCTCTCGCCGCTTCAACCGCCTCGCTGACCCATTCGATACCATAGACAGTCTTTGCATGTTTTGCCATGATTTGACCGATGGTACCCGTTCCACTAAAAAGGTCGAAACAGACTTTTTCGTTCATGTCAGGGATTAGATTGATTGCCGTTTGGTACAATCTCTCAGCACCTAAAGTATTCGTTTGGAAGAACGCGTATAGATGAATATTGAATGTTAGCCCCATCAAATGTTCTACGATAAAATCACGTCCATAAAGGCATTCAATATCACCTGCGACAACATCACCGAGGCCATCATTTTTAACATAAAGGATGCTCGCAAGTGTTCCAGAATAATTCAAGCCACGTAAAAAATCTACGAAGTGGGCACCATCGAAAGCGTCACCTTTTGGATTACACGCTTGCGTCGTCGCTGATAATGCGATCATGATTTCGCCGGTGCTTTTACTTTTTCTAACCACCAGATGGCGTAAAAATCCTTGATTGCTACGTTTGTTAAATTTTAACAGTTCCTGTGTTTTTGCATAGCTCAGCACCTCACGAAGAATCAACCTAAAATCTTCATCTACCAAATGACACATGGGGACATCGACCACGTCATGGTGATGGCCCTTTTTATGCATGCCTAAAGTTAATGGTCCGTCCTTATAGGCATCACCAAAGGAAAATTCCATTTTATTACGGTATTCAAAATGCTCTGGACTCTCGACGACCAGATCGATGGGAATAGAATACCCAGCTTCTTCAAATAACGCTTTAACCATATCCTTTTTAAGTTCCAATTGCCCTTTATAGTCAAAGGTTTGGAGCATACATCCACCACAAATATTAAAGTGCTCACAAAAGGAAGATTGCTCTAGGGGTGACCGTTCTACGACTTCCAGTAAACGCGCTTCGATTTTTCCGCTTCTTTTTTTGCTGATACGACCTTTAATCAACTGGTTGGTCAATGCGCCTTTTATTCTAATCGACTGTCCATCAAGCTGACCGATACCCACATTTGGGTATTTCATTTTATCGATTCGTATAATAATTTCTTCGCCTTTTTTCACGTAAACTCCTTATAACCCTTCTAATACTTCACTAAAGCTATTGATATAAGCATCCGCATCGCGTTTAATGACCGCCATATAGGGCGCTGACAGATCATCATAGATGGCGTATACTGTCATTCCAGCATTCTTCGCTGCCATAACACCAGCATGCGTGTCCTCAAATACTAAACACTTTTCAGGATTCACTTTTAAATCCTCAGCAACCTTTAAGAAAATATCAGGACTCGGTTTTCCTTTTGCCACCTCACAGGATGTGCGTACGGATTCAAACCACGCGGTCAAACCATGCGCTTCCATCACTTCGTGAAGCAGCTCCCTCGAATTGCTCGTACCGATTCCTAATTTAATCCCCTTAGTTAGCGCATATTGAATCACCTCAAAGACTTGCTCTTTCAGTGGGATATGATTTCTATAGAACTGCTTTGCCATCTCATTCCATTCACGCTGAATCTCTTCAAGTGATTCATTTAGTGCAAAGCGTTCGATGAAATAATGCGCTGTTTCTGTGAAGCTCATGCCTTCAATGTCTTTTTGCAAGTCATCGGGCAATACAATATTTCTCTTTTCAAGAAAATCGATGTCAATCTGTTTCCAGATCCACATCGAATCAATTAGTGTGCCATCCAAATCAAAGATAATGGCCTCAAAATTATCTAGTTTTAACATACTACTCCTCTGGAAATGGTTCTCTTTCTCTATTTTCTGCTTTCTCCATTAATCGATTATACGGTACGACACTTCGCGTATGATTTCCTCTTCCAATTTGACCATACTCGTCATAGGCACGCATCGATAATGTGTACTTACCATTTTCAATTTTTTCGATTTTGACTTCAATCGTTACTGTAGCTCCTAAAAGTGTCGGTTTGAAGTGGTCGACCTCCACATGATGGCCTATAGAAATGAAACCTTCCGGTAACAATGGGTCCATGAGCTGTGAACTCGCTTCAACCATAAATGCTACAAGTTTAGGTGTCGCAAATAAATTTTGAATTTTTCCACTGCCATAATTAAGCGCAGTGTCATCAATCGTGACTTTCTTTTGAAGTGTGTGAACCAAACCTACTTTTAGATCATCAAAATTTTCCATGGTGGCGCCCCCTTTCAATAAACCCGAGTATTGATATAAGTATCGACGACTGAGGCCATTTGCTCTTCATGAAAACATCCTGCCATTCTTAACTTATATAAAATTTTACGGTCTCTTGAATGTAATACCACTTTTTCCAGTGAATTAAACTTGATTTCGTAAATCTGTCCTTCCAATGTTTTGGAATTCATGTTGATGTAATAGGCGTCGATCTGGTTAAAACCTTCTAATTCCAGCATTTGAAGTGTAATCCGGTCCTTTTTTACATAAAGCGAAAAGGCCTCTTCTTGTAACGCTTGATACTGTCTTTCATTCTGAAAAACCACTTGATCGGCTTCCAGCATTTTCATCTTTGCCATGGCATTAAAATAGTGGTACTTAACGACCCCTTCTTCTAAAGACTTTATCGTAGTGGTTATGTGTCCCAGAGATTTTACCAGTTCATAGTTTAATGTGATAAAGGCTTCTTTATCGAGTAGACCTTTTTCCAGTTGTTCAATAAATGCCAACCGTTTGGATAAGATAATTTCCATGTTGCCTTTCGTTAATGATTTCAATCTAAGACCTTTCTAACCCTCTAAGGTAAATAATTTAAACGATAAGTAGTCACATGACGTTAAAATGTACTCTGTGCCATTATAGAGGCCATTGAGTGCGCCTCTAAAATTCGACTTACCATGTATATGTCCGTAAATAACCTTTCTGACTTCATATTTGCTGAACAAGGCAGTAAAGCCAGAAGGTTCCTTCTTTTCATTCGTTGGAGGAAAATGTAAGACACCTAGAATCTCTGTATACCCATCGCGTTTTGCCTGTGTAATGGAGTTTTCTAATCTTAGCAATTCACGTTTGTATACCTTTTCGTCCTCAGCTGTGAACTCTTCACCTGGACATGTCCAGCCCCTCGTGCCACAAATCGCGAGATTGCCGTAGGAAGCATAGCCATTGTGCACAAAGGTGATGGTCTTATAGCAAGGATCCATCTTCGTCTTCGATACCCACCAATAGTCGTGGTTCCCTTTGAACAGTATTTTCTTTCCGGGTAATGATTCTATCCAATCCAGATCGATTTTTGCACCCTCAAACGTGATCGCCCAGGAAATATCACCTGGAATTATCACCACATCGTCGTCTGTAACCTGTTCGCACCAATCCAACTTGATTTTATCGTAATGCGCTTCCCAGTGTGCCCCGAAAACCTCCATGGGCTTATCTGTACCAAAACTCAGGTGTAGATCACCTATTGCAAAGATTGCCATGATTCATCCCTTACTATAATAATCGCTTATAATCAACATTGCTTAACGCTTGTATCACTTTATCGGAAAAGTCTGGAACTGTCAATTCAATTTCGCTAATTAAACGTTCCGCATTACTTCTAAGACGCCCCTCGGCATGTTTGCATAAATCCTTCATCAGAGGAAATCCAAGAATCGCCACTGCCTTTATAATATTCGACTCGGATAACCCGATTAAGGGCCTAATGATCTCGATCCCCTCTTCAGATTCGGTCTTGGGTGCCATGGCGCTCAATCGTCCATGCTTAATGATGTTCATCATAAAGGTTTCTACACAATCATCTTTTGTGTGCCCAAAAGCGATTTTATTAAAGCCATTCTCAAGGGCATATCGCTTGAGAATCCCTTTTCGAATCCGAGCACATGTGTAGCACACTGAGCCGGTCTGCTTTTCGGCAAACTGCATGGCGTAGTGCTCCTCATGGATTTGAAGCGGTAGGCTGTTCTGTGCACAAAATTCTGTATAAGCCTCGATATTTCCTAATAAACCGTGGTCCACGACGATCCCTTGAACGTCATAATGAACTTCACTAATTTTCTGATATTCACTCAGTGCATAAAAGAGGAGAGAGCTGTCTTTGCCCCCTGAAACGCCGACCAAGATCCGATCTCCCTCCTGAATCAATTCGTAAGCTTCCACTACACGTCTAAAATCCTTCATGAACAGATTGTTCATCCACCGTTTCATATCAATCTTCCCTTTTCAAACTGATTGTAACGTGGCAAGCTCTTTTTGATTTCCGTCAATAGTAGCTCAAACTCGAACATATTATCGTTATTTTTAATATTATCGAAGCGTTGCTGGAAATCTAGTGCTTCAATTTCTTTGCCTTGAGTGAATAATAGCTGGATATTCGTTACGATGTCGCGAATCGTATTGGATTTCTCCTCAAACATCAATTGCGCATTGATGACCTCTCGGCTGATCTCCATCATCTCCTCATCGAGTCTAGTCGCTGCGAGGGCAGAGTTTCTAAGTCTTTCGATAATATCTTCCGGTATATGGGATTTATATTTATAGTTTAGGGAGTGTTCTATCGTGGCCCAAAAATTCATGGCGAGTGTACGAATCTGAAGCTCTGCTAAAATTTCTTTAGTGCCCAAAGCGGTTTGTACTGGGTATTTGATGATAATGTGATAGCTTTTATAGCCACTGTCTTTAGGATTCTTTATGTAATCCTTTTCATAGAGTACTGTAAAATCCTTGCCACTTCTTTCTCTGATGAGATTCACCACTTCGTAGATGTCATCGATAAATTGGCACATGATGCGAATTCCAGCAATATCTTCCATTTGCTCTTCAAGGTGCTCCATGGGGATACTGCGGCGCTCTGCTTTCTCTATGATACTGGAAATTTTTTTAACGCGACCCATGACGAACTCGATTGGCGAGTATTCGTTTAGCTCACGATATTGATTTCGGATCGACTTAAATTTAACCTTAAGTTCTTCTACTGCTTGTTCATAAGGAATTAGAAGCGTTTTCCATTCTTTGATAACGTTCATAATTCGCCTCCTAGTATTATTCTTCGTATAAATCACCCTGTTTGACACCTAACATGGTCATTCTATGATCCAGCTCATTTTGCAGTTTTCGCCAACTCATCCCCCAATTGCAAAATAACGTCATGCTTTCCGGCGCTCTCCCAAATAAGCGTTGGATGGTTATTTCTGGATTCAGTATTCTAAGGAAATGAATGACACGCTGGATATAGGTATCCGCATCGATCATGGAAAATTCGCCGTCTGTGTACCATTGTCCCAAAAGCGACTCTTTCAAAATGTACAGGGAGTGAAGCTTTACTGCATCGATTTTCAAATGGTTGATTAAGCGGGCGGCCTCATAAAGGTCTCCTTCAGTATCCCATGGAATATTGCCGATCAAGTGGGTACATATGGTAAACCCAAATGCTTGAACCAATTTCACAGCAGTTAAGAACTCAGAAACGCCGTGACCTCTATTGAGTTTAAGTAGAGAGGCTTCGTTAACCGTTTGAAGACCAAGTTCAATTTCGATGGCCAGTCCATATGCGGTCGAGAGCTGCTTCAGATGTGCTAAATACGGCTCTGAAATACAGTCTGGTCTAGTGGAAATACTGATACCGATGACATCTGGAAACCCAGCCGCTTCTTCAGTAAAGGCTTTGAAACGATCAAGTGCCATATAGGTGTTCGTGTAATTCTGAAAATAGGCTATAAATTTTCGCGCATGGTATTTAGGCGCTATCACGGCTATATTATCGGCAAGCTGTTTTGACACAGAGTGACAGCTCTCTTGTGCTTCAAAGCCAGCACCTATCTCTCCGCAAAATGCACAGCCACCCTTGCCAATGCTACCATCGCGATTCGGGCATGTTATCGGCAAATTGATGGGGATTTTATATACTTTTTCTCCAAATCGTTTCATTAGAGCATTGCTGTATTTATTATAATGCATGATGCCTCCAAACTCTCTATTCTATTTTAACACATACTGAATTCCAATGGAAAGTAAAGGTTGCATTAAAAAAGGCTGCCGAAGCAGCCTTAATTTTTAATCATTATTTAGGAAGAACGAGTTGATCACCTGGGAAAATCAAGTTAGGATTTGCCAACTTGTTGAGTTCAGCAATTTTTTCCCATGTGGTACTAAATTTTTGTGCGATTTTCCAAAGTACATCGCCTGCAACAACGGTGTAAGTTTCACTTGGTGAAGGTTCTTCCTCTTCAGCTACAGGAATGTTTATGACATTAACGCGATTTTGCATGAGCACTAAGCCCGGATCAAGCTTCTTCACTAAGCTGATGACTGCTTCATCTAAAGCTGCATATTCGCCTGTTTGAGGTGATTTGCCCAGCGTAACATATTGGTCACCGCCAGCTGCCATAAAATCGTTTGTTGCTACAGAATAAGTGGCATTAGGATCAAGTGGTTGATCGCCGAACATAACACTTACGATTCTTTGTCCAGCTGGTTTCGATGCGTCAAACGTATAGCTGATACCAGCGACATGAGGGAATGCGCCATGTGCTCCTGGATAGACGGACAACCCATTTTCAAGTGCAGCGATAAGGTCAGATCCTTTAACATCGAGCGTTACGATATAGTTACCAAATGGCAATACCGTGATAATATCGCCTACTGTCAGCTCACCTGCCTCAATTGAGGCTCTGATACCTCCGCCGTTGGTGATAGCGATTTGAGCGCCCGTTTCATAGAGCATCGCATTTGTGATGACGTTACCTAAATTGGTTTCGCCTGTTCTCACTTTTTCACGCGTACCTTCGAGGTATGCACTGCTTGTTCCAACTTTTACCTCAGTGATCAACTTATTAGCAGCCACCACGTCCGCGATTACATCTAATATCGCTTGATCTGCTACGAGATCTGCTGTTTGAGCCGTGGTAATCAGTTCTGCTTTTTTCGCTGTGATTTTACCGTTTGTTACAGTAAGCGTCACCACGCCTAGATTTGCATCATATGAGCCTGTTTGTGCTAATAAGGTATTCTTGACCATTTCGCCTTCAGGTTTAACCGTATGTGAATGACCATCTAAAAAGACATCGATTCCATCCACTGCATTGATGATTTTCTTGGACGTGAATTCCGAACCTTCATCTTCTCCGATATGACCGACACATACGATGATGTCTACTTTACCTTTAAGCGCATTTACCATTTCTTGCGCTTTTGTGATAGGATTTTCAAAGGTTAATCCTTCAACATTTTTAGGATGTGTTTTATAAGCCGTTTCAGGTGTGGTCAATCCAAAGAAGCCTACTTTTAATCCACCAATTTCTTTAATATAAGTGCCTTCTAAGTAATCTGAACCGTCTGCTTTAGAGATGTTACCAGAAATGATCGGGAAATTAAGCATATCCGCTAATTCCAACAAACGGTCCTGACCGTAGTTGAAATCGTGGTTTCCAGGAACCATAACATCATACTTCATCGCATTCATGACGTCCACAACTGACTTACCTTCAACTAAAGTTGCGATGGTTTGTCCATGGAACGTGTCTCCGACATCTACCAATAGTAGATTCGGGTTAGCAGCACGCAGCTGATTTACTTTAGCAGAAATCTTAGCAAAACCCATGATATCTTTACCAGACTCAATACGTGCATGGGTATCATTTGTGTGAACAATGGTCAAATTTACCACAGTGTCAGCAGCCATGGATACCGTCGACATAGAAAAAATCATTACCAGCACGAGGAAAATACTTAGTACCTTTTTCATGTTACGCCTCCTAATTTTTGTTTGAGGGTTTATCCCATCTCAACAATGATTTTATAGCCTTTTTTCTGAATCTTCAAACATTTTTAAATAATTTGTAACAAATGTACAAATAAATTTTTATCGGTCGACCAAAAAAATAAAACACCAATTCCACTGAGCGAGAATTGGTGTTCAACTTATGATGCTTTTGTAAAGAGGTGCTATAATGAAACGATTTCTGAATCGTCATCAAAATGAATCGGAACAATCAAAAAGTGAACTGGATGCTTCATTTTTTCTTGAAGACGTCTAATCATATTTTGTTGCTCTGAAGCCTCAAGAGATTCTCCCATTACCACATCGGTGATTTCATTTTTAGTTGCAAACTGAGAAAGTGCCTTTTCGATGTCTTTCGCTTTGATCACCGTTAGCATCGCTTCTTTCTCCTTGGATACTTCAAACAGATAGTCTAAAGCGTCCTTTTCTTCAAGTTGACCAAAATACTTCCAATTCTCTTTGACGACATGAATCACGTGGAGTTCATCTGCTTCATCAGCGATTAGCTTCGTTCCGTAATCGATTAAACGCTCACAGGACTTTTGCTGAGTCACACAGACCATAATTTTCTTATTGCGCTTCATAAACTGTCTCCTTCCAGATTGCGTTTCGTCCATAACAATTATAGCAAAATGACAGGCCAAAAAGATTAAATTATTCATATCATTTCGTAAACTTTTGTTCAAAAATTCACTTTTCCATGACAGGTTGCGTTTCGTCAGTTATAATGGTGTATATTAACATTTGGAGAAGAAAGATGAATCGATATTCAAAGATAATCGGTATTACAGGTTCTATGTATGTAAAAGAGCATGAAAAAATCAAGCACCATAAAAACAAAATAAGAGAACTGAATGAAGATACTGTGATTAAAGCCTTTAAAGCTGGTGATGCAGAAATCAGGGTCTATTTTGAAGAAACGGATGTCGAGGTTTTCGTCGATGCTTATTCGGATGAGGAAACCATCAAAAAATACCTCGGTAAGAAATTCGTCTAACCGCATACGTCTAAGTTCAACTGTCAAATCGCATAAAAAATCCCATGGAATCGAAAGTGTTTAACCGCATTTTATCGAAGTCATGGGATTTTATATATTTATTCCTCATTTGTCACATATAATTGAAGTTCTTTTCTATATTTTAATTCAAAAATCGGTGAAGACCCTGTGGAATTTCATTTTCATAATTAAGTGTCACGATGAAATCCATGCTAAATGCCGTTGACAAATCGTCAATTTTTGCAAAGAACCCCGTTAACTCTTCTTCAGTCATTTTAACCGTATTAAGGATGCCATCAATGTAGATCTTTTCAATATCGTAGTTGTTGGAGATTAGGCCACATATAAATCCGATAAATTCACATGCACTGCTTACTGGAAACTCACTGAGATTGATAAAACGGATATCATGATGTAAATCATACATCGCACGATTATCATCATCGATAAAAATCATATTGCCCTTCGATCCCGATAGCTCTTCATTTGCTTTTTTTACAATGTCTTTAGTCTTACCAGAACCTTTTTTGCCTGCAATTAAAGTAACCATTTTAATCTCCTCCTTCGAATTAAACACTTGAATGTATTATTCTAGGTACATGAGCCAATATCCTTCAAAAACATTAAAAAAATTTTCAGAATAATCATTCGGATTTCAAATGACTATTTCTGAGCTGTCCACATGCGGCATTAATGTCTGAGCCCAATTCCCTTCGAACGGTGGTGTTGATTCTATATTTATCCAATAATATCGTTTTGAATCGATTAATTTGATCGTTTTGTGACGGTTTAAACGCTTTTTCTTCAACTGCGTTAACGGGTATCAAGTTCACGTGCACGAGCTTGCCCCTTAACAGGCTCCCCAACTGCTCTGCGTGGAGCTCAGTGTCGTTTACTCCAGCAATCAAAGCATATTCAAACGTCACACGTCGTCCGGTCTTTTCAGCATAATACTCGACTGCCTTAAGAAGCTCTTTTATAGGATAACGCTTAGAAATGGGCATAATCTCCATCCGCTCTTCTTGGAACGGGTTATGAAGTGATATGGCCAGTGTAATGGCGAATTTTTCATCTGCAAGCTTATAAATCTCAGGCACTAGCCCACAGGTTGATAAAGTAATACTCCGTCCTGACAGATTTAGGCCATCCTCATCCGTTACCATTTTGATGAAGCGAACACTTTCCTCGTAATTATCGAGCGGCTCACCGCTTCCCATCAGTACGACATTATCGATTCTGTGTCCAGTCAATTTTTGAAGTGCATAAATTTGACCGAGGTACTCCCCAGCCGTTAAGCTCCTCACGATTCCATTAAGTGTTGACGCACAAAACGAACACTTCATTTTACAACCAACCTGAGTGGAGATACAGGCGCTGTGACCATGCTTATAGGTCATAAATACAGATTCGACGAGGTTTCCATCCTTAAGTGCACCCAGCACTTTAATGGTGCCATCCTTAGCTTTTAGTTGCTGAATAATTTTATAGTTGTCCAAAATCGCCACTTCAGAGAGCTTCTGTCTTAATGCGTTCGGTAAGTTTGCCATCTCATCGAATTGTGAAACGCCTTTGATGACCCATTCATAGACCTGTTTCCCGCGAAAAGGTTTCTCGCCTAAGGCTTCTACAAAATTGATGATTTGCTGCTTTGACATGTTTCTTAAATCTTTCATTTTTACTTCCTTCTAGAATAAAAAAGCTACTGTTCCCAGTAGCCCGATTAATACATTTCTTCTTAAGATTGGCTTTCTTGCTCAAACTCATCAATATAAATTGAAAGGATATCGGCTAATCCCGTAAACTCACAGCCATAGTTGTAGCCCTCTTCCAACTCTTCTACACGCAAAATTTTCAGGACACTATAAAATTGCTTTCCGTTACCCAAATCAATTTTTGCATTAAAATAAAAATTGACAGGAAGCTCTTCCTTAGCGAGAAAACCGATGCCTCCTTTAGAAATATCTAAAATGGTGATTGGAAATTCCCGTTGTCCTTTGATGACGTGCTCTTGATTATATACTTCATCGATATTTATCACGGCATTATAAGATAGCCTATGGGCTCTCCTTCTCTCTCGCATAAGATCCTCCTAACCTAAATTGCAACCTACAGTCATTATACATGATTATTTTGCTTTTGAACCCTCAATTTCCATAAATTCGTGGAAATTTTCATACATTTTCTTCTTTTCGTACTTTCCGCTCAGGTCAGAGATTACGTGGAAATCGTAAGCACCATCCAGTATAAAGCACTTCTTACCATTATTTGCATAAGCTTTTGCGTAACTGATACCTGGTAACTCAACAGGATCCATCATTGGTTTTGCGCCTGGTCCATTAAAATTGCCCCACAAATAGATTTTTCCAGTCTTTAGCACCGCCATGACCAGAGATTCCCTTACACGTAGCGTCTCTACATCTCTTATACCCAAAACTTCAACTGGGAATAAGATTTCTGATTTTCCCTTAGTCCCTATCTGACCAAAAGCATTATTACCACATCCAAATACTTTCCCACTTTCAGTAACCACCAGAGAAAATTTATCACCGGCGTGGATACTCTTCACGTTAGAATATAACGTCACCACAGGTTCGCTTATGCTCCCCTTATAACCGACAGCCAGCTGACCGAAGGTATTATCTCCCCATGCCATAACGGTTCCATCGTATTTTAAAGCAAGGCCAAATGTAGCGCCACATGCAATTTGCTTTATACCGGAAATTTTTTCGAGTTTCATCGGGAGTGCGGCATCAGGTAACTCTTCCTTCATCAATTGATGATCGGAGTTATCGCCCCACACGTAAACATTTCCCTCATAATCAAGGGCGGCAGCGAATTTTTTTCCAGCAGATATCTGCTTGATATTCTCAAGCCCCCATACACTATTGATCGTCTTCTGAGCATTCTTGTCACCAGTGGCTAACTCCCCATAGCGATTCGTTCCCGCAGTTCCCACAGAACCATCGTGAAAACGGAACACATTAAAGCCTTCACCACAGGCCACATCCATGACAGAATCATGCATGGAGTTATAGCGCAAGTCACTTACTGGATTGAGTGTGCCTATCCCTAACTGGCCAAATTCGTTTTTCCCTCTAGAGAGTACCCGTCCATTATTATAAAGCATGAAGAATGAGCCATCATAAGCTTCAATTCCCCTTACCCCCTTTTCTTCGGTTACTCTAATTTCTCTTTCAAATACGTCTGACCAGTTGTTATGCTTATCTCTAATCTTTAGGCGAATAGTATAAACACCAGGCTCCTTAAACGTGGCGAACTTGTTTTCCCACTTTTTCTCCATCACCTCGTTATCCTCTGCAACACAGCCGCTGGTATCATACGTGATAAAGCTCGTCGTGGTATATTTTCCCTCAGGCTTCATGGAAAAATGAGCGATGGGAATCACTTTGCTGAGCTCATTCACACGTCTTAGTGTTAAATACGTGTAAATGCCATTGATATAAGAGCCACCGCCAATTTCATTGATGATTTTTTGTCCTTCTTGCTCAGACAAATGACTAACCGTCAAGAACTTGCCATCAAGAGATAAACCATAGCGTTTCAAATCCGTTTCATAATCAGGTGGAAGATATGACGTCAACTTCTTGATATCCTTAGCGTAGTCACCATGCTCTTCTTTGTAATGTGACATCGCCTCTAAAAATAACTCGTAATCTTTATAGACATTAATGGGTTTTGAGTCCTTATCTTTCATAAAGTAGACCACCGCACCAATTAATGAACCTACTGTGAGAATCATGCCTAAGAAATACACCTGACTACCCCTCTGAAGTGTTCAATCAAGTTGAGTAGCAACACGGCATTTGTAACGGGACCGACACCCCCAGGAACAGGTGTAATCATGTGAACATAATCTTTCATACTATCATAATCGACATCGCCAACGATTTTTCCATCCACTTCGTTAATGCCCACATCGATGACAATCGATTTCTCAGTGACCATATCACGCGTTAAGAAATTAGGAATTCCCACTGCAACGATGATGATATCCGCCTTTCGTGTGTGTTCTTCTAGGTCTACTGTTTTAGAATGACAGATCGTCACCGTTGCGTTATTTTGCATGAGCATAACCGCTAATGGCTTACCGACGATGTTGCTCCGGCCGATAACGACGATATATTTCCCTTCCAAATCGATGTCGAGCTCTTTGAAAATCGTGATGACCGCTAAAGGTGTGCACGGTCTTGTTCCTTTTTCACCTTTGAACAGGCGACCAGCATTAATCGGATGGAAACCATCGAGATCCTTTTCAGGTGCAATGGTCATAATGACACGCTCTTCACTGATGTGCTCTGGTAGCGGCATCTGAACGAGAATTCCATCTACTTCAGTATCCAAGTTCTTTTCGACAATCTTTTGAAGCAACTCCTCCTCACTGATGGTTTCAGGGAGACGAATTAATGTATAACCGAAATCGACACTTTTTAAAGTGCGTTCGATCATTCTCAAATACGCTTCTGAAGATGGATTTTCGCCTAAAATAAACGCGACGGCGTTTGGTTTTCTGTAACAATCTGAGCAACAATTCTTTGCTTTACCTTTAATTCTCTCAGCAATTGCCTTTCCATCAATAATCATGATTGCCTCCCCCTGTACTAAGTTGTTCAACAAAAAGGTGATAAACAAAAGCCCATTTAAAAATGGGCTCATCTTTGCTACTTTGCTTTAATCTCTGTCCAAATACGATCGTATTCCGTGATAAAATCACCTGGATCGCTGAAAATTTCAAAGTTCTCTAAAAGTTTCAAATCTGGATAAGCATATGTCGTGCCTATAAGTGATTGATCAATCAGCTTCATCGTTTCTGTATTACAGGTCGCATAACCTACGTAATCCGCATTCTTAAATCCGATATCGCCTCTACATAAGAAGTCGATAAATTGATGCGCTGCTTCGATATTCTTTGAACCTTTAGGAATAATGACGTTATCAAACCACATGTTTGATCCTTCTTTTGGTAATGCATAGGCGAAGTTATCATACTCCTGGATAACGGCACTTGCCTCTCCAGACCAAACCACTGCCATGGCAGCCTCTTCGCTGATAAGCATGTCTTTTACGTTATCGCCCACATAAGCGAGAACTAAAGGCTTTTGTTCGATAAGCGCTTGCTTAGCTGCTTCGAGCTCATCCAGATTTTTCGTATTCATGGAGTAACCCAGTTTTTTAAGGGCTACCATGATTGAATCTCTTTGTGAGTCCACCATGGTAAACATGCCAGAATACTTTTCGTCCCATAAAACTGACCATGAGTCTACAGGCTCAGTTATGAGATCTGTATTATAAATAATCCCTACAGTTCCCCAAAAATACGGGACTGAATACTTATTTTCCGGGTCAAAATCTAAGCCTTTAAAACGACTATCAATATTAGCATAATTCGGAATTTTACTTAAGTCAATAGGCTCCAATAAATCTTCCTTAATCATTTTTTCGATCATATAATCGGATGGGATCGCGATATCATATTGCGTTCCCCCTTTTTTTATCTTCGTGTACATTTCTTCATTAGTAGCATAGGTTTCATAATTGATTTCAATTCCGGTTTCTTCTTCAAAGGTTTCGAAAATATCCTCATCGATATAATCACCCCAATTGTATACGTTCAGTACGATTTTGTCTTCGCTCTTACAGCCTGTAAAAAGCGTTGCAAATAATGCAATCAATAAAACAATGGAAACAATTTTTTTCATTAGATACTCCCTTCACTAAATTTCCTCAATTTTTGTTCTTTTATTTAATACTAACATCAACACCAATACGACGATAAACATTAAGGTTGATAAGGCATTGATTTCTGGCTTGATTCCCCGGCGCGCCATGGAATAAATCGCGATGGATAGGTTGCCTACGCCATTGCCAGTGGTGAAGAAGCTGATGACGAAGTCATCAATAGAAAGGGTAAACGCGATCAGTGCGCCAGTGATAATTCCGGGCTTGATTTCCGGAAAGATGACCTTTCTAAATGCGTACCACGGTGTCGCCCCTAAATCAAGTGCAGCCTCCAGCATTTCGCTGGGCATTTGCTTGAACTTCGGAAGAACCGATAAGATGACATAAGGAATACAAAAGGTGACATGTGCGATAATCATGGTCAACAAACCTAACTCCATGTTAAGTGCCACAAATAAAGTCATCAGCGAGATCCCCGTTACGATATCTGGATTGAGAATGGGAATCGAGTTGACGTTGAGTATGACCTTTTGCTTCCACGCTTTCATATAGAAGATGCCAAAGGCGGCAAATGTGCCAATAATCGTGGCCACCACAGATGCGATGAGTGCCACGAGCACAGTATAATACAGAGATTTCATAATCAGACTGTTTTGAAACAAGCTTTGATACCAATCTAGCGTAAAGCCTTCCCATTTGGCGGTCGATTTTGAATCATTAAAAGAAAATACGGCTAATACGGCGATGGGCGCATATAAAAATCCGAAGATCAGCACGGTATAAAGGCGTTTCATCCACTTATTTACCATAGATTCGCCCCCCTTTCCTCAGGATTTCCGCCACCAAATCGATTCATGATCGCCATGGAAGCTAAAATCAACAGCATGAGAATCATCGCCACAGCCGAACCGAAATTCCAATCGTTTACCACGAGGAACTGCTGCTCGATGAGGTTACCGATGAGCATGTATTGTCCACCATAAAGGAGATTTGAGATGACAAAGGTGCTCACGGATGGCATAAATACCATGGATACTCCCGATAAAATGCCTGGGATTGATAAAGGAAAAATGACCTTTCTAAACACGGTGCGTTTATCGCCACCCAGATCCTCCGCCGCTTCAACTAAGCTTTGATCCATTTTCATCAAAACCGTATAGATGGGAAGTACCATAAAAGGCAAAAAGTTATAAACCATCCCTAAAAGTACGGCGCCCTCCGTATAGAGGAAAGTGACATTTGGTAGTCCTAATAACGATAATAAACCGTTGATGATGCCGTTTTTACCCAGAATCGTCATCCATGCATAGGTTCTAAGTAGAAAATTCATCCACATGGGAACGACAAACAGCATAACGGAGAACGTACGGTATTTCACAGGCATTTTGGCGAGAATCATCGCCATCGGATACCCTAAAATAAAGCATATGAATGTCGCTTCTAAAGCGATCTTCAATGACCTTCCTAATACGGCGATGTAGATGGGATCAAATGCCCTGGAAAAATTCGATAGCGAAAAGGACCAGTCACCACCTGACGTAACAGTAACCATACTAAAGGCTAAAATCATGACGATCGGTACGATGACAAACATCAGCATCCAAAATAAATAAGGACCTGATGATAAGCGTTTGATCATATTACACCTCCTGATCCATGATATGGATATCATCTGGTGTCAGCCAAATGCCCACTTCATCACCCTCAGGAACCATGGTTGTACTATGCACCATCCAAACACGATCACCTTCATTTACCAACATTTCGTAATGAACGCCTTTAAAGACCACTGATTTAACGATCCCCTTAAGAAGACCTGTCGCAGGTTCCACGAGCCTTACGTCTTCAGGACGAATCACCACGTCTACCGGTGCATTCGGTGCGAATCCGAAGTCGACACAATCGAAACCACGGTTTGCAAATGTCACGTAACGGTCACGATTCATCGTCCCTTTGAAGATGTTGCTTTCTCCGATAAAGTCAGCCACGAAGGCATTTTCCGGTTCATTATAAATATCCGTCGGAGAACCGATTTGCTGAATTTCGCCGTGGTTCATAATGATAATTTTATCTGACATGGTGAGGGCTTCCTCTTGATCATGGGTGACATAAACAAAAGTAATGCCCAACTCTTTTTGCATATTTTTAAGTTCGATTTGCATTTCTTTTCTAAGCTTCAAGTCCAAAGCGCCTAAAGGTTCGTCCAGTAAAAGCACCTTAGGTTCATTTACCAGCGCACGCGCAATAGCGATTCTTTGCTGCTGACCGCCAGATAAAGACGCCACACTTCTCTTCTCGAACCCTCTTAGATTAACCAGTTCAAGCATTTTAGATATTTTAAGCGCAATCTCCTTTTCAGGAAGCTTCTTGATTCTTAATCCAAATGCGATATTTTCGTAGATGTTCATATGCGGAAAAAGCGCATACTTTTGAAAAACAGTATTGATGGGTCTCAGATAAGGCGGTGTATTCGTGATTTCTTGGCCCTCGAAATACAGCTTTCCAGAAGTGGGAATTTCAAAGCCCGCTATCATTCTTAGTGTCGTGGTCTTTCCGCATCCACTGGGTCCAAGAATCGTTAAGAATTGGTTTTTCTTCACCCAAAAATCGATATTTTTAACAACGGCGACGCCGTTAAATTCTTTTGTAATGTTGAGTCCTTTAACTATTTTATCGCTCACGTCTGCCTCCGAATGCTAAAAATTAGGTGGCGTTCCCACCAAAAGAAGTACCGCTTCTCGTCTTCCTTTGTTGACGATTTCATGCCCCTTGTTCGCTTTATAATAAAATGAATCTCCTGCTTTAGCGATATACTTCTTATTGCCGAGCTTAATCACCACAGATCCGGAGAGCACATAACCAAATTCCTCACCCACATGAGGTTCATGTTCATCATAAGCACCGTTCGGCGCTAACGTTAGTAGAATGGGTTCCATCATGTTTTTCTGTGCGTTAGGAATAATCCATTCAAGTTTATAACCAATTTCTTCATTTTCCTTTTCGAAGAAATCCTCTGGCTTAAATACGATTTTTTCGTCCACCGTTTCACTAAAAAACGCTTGAAGGTTAGTACCGAGACTCTCTAGTATATCCACTAAGCTCGCAATCGAAGGTGACGTCATATCACGTTCAAGTTGGGATATAAAACCTTTTGACAGTTCACAGCGGTCAGCCAACTCTTCTTGAGTCAAATTATTCTCCAGCCTGAGCCGTTTTATTTTCTCGCCAATTTGCACAATCGTCCCTCCTTTGCTTGTTTACTTTCATTAAACTTTTCACTCGATTTATTATACTCTTAGTAATTGTTAGCGTCAACCTTTACGAATAAAAAAAACGCAATGCTTTATAGCACTGCGCTCTGTGATCTTTATCACTTTTTAACATCTAAAATTTTATCGATGAGTTTAACCAGGTTTTCGATTTCGGGTTTGCTCATTTGGGCATCCGCGCCTACAGCATCTCCTTTGTGCATCAGGTCATCCGTTATTAAAGATGAGAAGATGATGACTGGTAATTTTTTTAGAATTCGGTGTTCTTTGATCCTTCTAGTCAATGCATGACCATCAAGCTGTGGCATCTCAATATCCGTAATCAGAAGATCAATTTCATTCATAAACTGGTCGCCACGCTTTTCAGCCAACATGGCGAGGTATTCATAGGCTTGCATGCCGTCATCAAAGAATTTGAGCTTCGTGAATCCCGCCTTAGTAAGCGTGTCTAAAAGGACCTTTCGAATCATCGGCGAGTCGTCCGCGAGCGCCACTTTGATTCTTGAGCGGTCTTTGACTTCGATTTCCTTGATACGGTCCATATTGATGCCTGTATTAGGGTTGATATCCATCACTATTTTCTCAAAATCCAAAAGCATAATGATTTGGTTATTCAGATTGATATTTCCGATAATCAGTGAGTTGGAAGTGAGGTTATCCGGTTTGAGAATCATATTCCAACCGATACGATTGATACCGAGTACGGTATCGATGGCAAACCCTACTTTGATTTTATTGAACTCACACACCAGCGTCATGCTGTTTTTGACATTTTGATTTTTTTGATTTTCTAAAACATAGAGCAAGTCCACGATGGAAATCATTTCACCTCGGATTAATGAAATACCCGATACGGCTGGATGCGAATTTGGAATTTTAGCAATATTTTCAATTTGAAGCAATTCTTTAACTTTTACAACATTGATTGCATAGTGGACGCCTGCCACGGTAAAATGCAAAATTTCAACCTCTCCTGTACCACTTTCCAATAAAATACCTTGCTTGTTATCCATCCCAAACACCCTCCATCGCTATACTTCAACTAATATCTTCTATTCCATTATACCCCATCATAAGCGATAAAATCAAAGAAGATATCTTTACGATTAAATTATAATGGCTCATAAAGAAATGACCCTAACAATTCATGGAATTGTTAGGGTCATGTTTACATGGCTAGATTAGATTAAACCCATTTCCTTGCCGACTTGTTCAAATACTGCAACGGCTCTTACGAGCTGTTCTTCAGTGTGACCCGCTGTAACCATGCAACGTACCCGTCCTGTTCCCTTAGGGACTGTTGGGAAAACGATTGGCGATACGAAAACGCCCATTTCTAACATGCGTTTTGAAAAGGCAACGGTTTTAGCTTCGTCACCGACGATAACAGGTGTGATAGGCGTTTCACTAGCACCGGTGTTGAAACCGAGCTTTCCAAGTTCAGCTTTGAAGAATCGGGCATTATGCCACAGACGATCCGTATACTCTGTGGTGCTACTAAGCAGATCCACTGCTTCCATGATGGCACCCACTGCTGCAGGTGGTAATGAAGTACTAAAAAGTAAAGGTCTGCCGCGGTGTAATAACCACTCCTTCATCACTTTAGATCCAGCCACATAGCCGCCGATTACGCCGATTGCCTTCGAAAGGGTTCCGATGGAAAAATCGATTCGTCCATGTAAGTGGAAGTGGTCTACCGTACCCCTGCCGCTCTCTCCAAGTACACCAGAACCATGCGCGTCATCCACGTATGTCATACAGTTATATTTTTCAGCTAACTCAACGATTTCCGGTAATTTAGCAATATCGCCATCCATACTGAAAACGCCATCGGTGATGATTAAGCAATTTTCATATTTTGACCGTCTTTCGATCAATACGCGCTCCAAATCAGCCATGTCGCTGTGTTTGTAAACCGCCTTGTCAGCTTTTGAAAGCTTGACGCCATCGATGATACTGGCGTGGTTTAATTCATCCGAGATAATCAAATCTCCTTTATTTGTAATGGCTTGGATAGCCCCTGCGTTGCAGTTGAAGCCAGATTGGAATACCATAACCGCTTCTTCACGCTTAAAAACAGCCAGTTTCTTTTCGAGCTCTTCATGGATGTCCATATTTCCGATGATGGTTCTTACCGCACCTGAACCCACACCATATTTTTCAACAGCTTCAATCGCTGCTTTTTTGAGCTTCGGATGGCTAGCAAAACCAAGGTAATTGTTTGATGACAAGTTGATGACTTTCTTTCCATTCAAAATGACTTCAGCTTCATTTGCACCTTCTAATATAGGCAGTACTCGATAGACCCCTTGATCTTTCAATTCTTGAACCTGATCTTGCAAATACTTTAACTCATGTACATTTGACATCGTCATCCCTCCATATAAGTGATTGTTCGGTAATAGTATAACATCTCATACACCTGATGAAAATAAAAAACGTCCCGCTTTATCCGGATGTGTCAGAATGTTTAAAGTTCCGGTATCTTAACGCATTTATTGCCCTTTTGTAATATGGCGCTAATCGTTGATCATCATTCAACCATTTATACGCATCTAACTGTCTTAAGACTTCAGTACCTCCATGATTGCCCAACACGACCAAGGCATTTCGTTTCAGCACCCACAGCCCTCGCCATGAAAACCCCATATGTCCATAGGCTGCCTTGAACTCCTTTTGTGTCATACTTAATAATGAAAACAAGTCTACCCAGTTAGGGTTTCGGATACTGACCGATGGGTGAGGGGTTTTACGGATTCCTGCTGGACAGACACGCTGACAAATGTTACAGCCATAAAGGCGGTTACTCATCTTTGATAAGTAAATAGCCTCTATTGTTTCCTTCGTCTGTGTGAGGGCTGAAACGCAGTATTTCATGTCACCTTCCGGACCACACACGGATGTTGGACATGCGCTCAAACATTTTTCGCAGTGCCTGCATCCCTCATATTCAAGCGATACCGGAAGCTGATCAAAATTGGTTAGTGCAGATGCTTCTATGGAAAGTCGCTTCGGAAAAATGATATAGCCGATGAAAACGCTTGATCCCAATTCAGGATTGATCAGAAGGTGATGGTAACCGACCTGACCTAGACCTGAATAAAAAGCGATTTCACGATCATTATAAGGCGACTGGTCAACATAATGTGTCGTCCCCTCGATACGATGACCTAAGGCGTCATAAATTCTCTCTTCAAGTGTTTTTAAAAGTGTTTTTACCTCTCTGTGATAATCGAAGGACCAGGCAGACGGATCCACCCTCCCAAACTGATCACCCTTTGGTTTCTCACCGTCTTCAGTCCCATAGGGAACAAGGATGGTCAGAACGGTTTGTTCCCCCTGAAAACCACTTTTAAACAGGCTATTCGGGACATTAAACAAATCTCGCTCAAGTACGCGATTCCGATAATCATCATCTATAACGATGATGCCCCAACTGTTAATCGTCAGGGCATCCATTATCTCGTTCACTTTATATTTCGTGATCATCTCGCCTCCTATTGAAGGACTTCAAGCTCAAGTGTATTGACGAAGTCTGTCCAATCGCCACCTTCTCTGAATCCGAAATTCTTGAGCCGCGTATTATAAACCCAAACCGAATACGGCCTAGCAATCGGCAAATATGCTAACGAATCCGATTGCAAAATATGCCACTGGTCTATCAGCTCCTCGAATTCAAAAGAGGTGTAAGCCGTTCTCATGGACTGAAAGATTTGATTTGCCACACCATCATTATAGCCGGTGTAATTATAATTAGGTTCTCCATTGCCAAAAAGAACCGCCGGATTCGCATCATTATCCATACGCCATGCAAAATTCCATAAATCGGGTATATCACCTTCCTCAAGATCCGCCATCATCTTTTCATAATCGCAAAACTCCAGGTTGACTTCTATACCAAGCTTGCGCCATTCCGCTGCGGCCATTTCAGCTAGATTATAAGACCAATCCACATCAGCAAACACTTGCCACTCAAGGCTCAGCTTCACTTTGTTTTTCTCGCGAATACCATCGTCATCCGAATCACGCCAACCACTCGCTTCGAGTAAGTTTGCCGCTTCTTCGGCGTCGTATTTAAAACGTGAATCCTGATTACCCAGTTGCGCCTCTATCAAACTGGTCGTAATCGTATCGACGACAGAAGAATAGCCTTCCCATTCCGTCGTGACGAAGTTCTCACGATTCATTCCTATCAAAAGGGCTTTCCGGACATTATAATCAGATAAAACTGGAGACAAGGTATTGACGCCGATCATGGTGATAACATCGTCGCTTTGTACGATGATGCCTGAATAATCAAGGGTTCTAACCCCGCTACTCGACGCGCGTGATGGTGTCATGCTGTACAAATCGATTCTACCTTCTTCAAAGGCTTTGCTTGCCACGGCTTCACTCATTTCCCTGATTACGATGCCAGTAATCATCGGTGGTTTTTGCCAGTATCCGGTGTTTTTAATCAGTATGATGCTATCATTTTCTGTGTAGTTGTCAAACTTGAATGCACCTGTACCCACTGGAACAGCATCGTTATTTACAAACGCTTGCCATTCGCTAAATCGATAATGGTCATATGAAAGGATAGGCACTGTAAATGCCCTTTCATTCATGCGATCATCTGACCTAAAGGTAAAGGTGACTGTCCCATCAACCGCACTTTCAACTTTTTCCAGATTTGTGACAGCTGACTTATAAGCCCCATCATATGAAGGATTCAGTAGCGTTTGGTAAGTGAATACCACATCCTTGGAAGTCAAATCCGCGCCATTATGAAACTCGATACCTGGACGTAAGGTCATGATATAAATCAAACGATTCTCTTGCTGTTCCAATGATTCTGCCAATCCATTTTCAAGATTGCCATCAGCGCCATAGTAAAATAGAGGGTCGAACACCAAATCCACAATCCAATGGGTCGTGTCTGACGCTGGGAATAAAGGATTGAACCCACCATCGATTTCTTCAGACGCGACAATTAAGGCCCCTGAGCGCGAAAGCGCTGGATTTGCCTTTAATTTTTCCTCTATGGGATCTTGCTTAATATCCGTTTGTGAAGTCTCCTCTTTAGCGGAGCGATTACATCCACTTAAAAATGTCAGCAGTAAAATAACCATTACTGCTGACAAAAATAGCTTTTGCTTCATCTTTTTATTCCTTTTCTGGCATGGCAAACATCATGGTTGCTAATGAATGTCTAACAGCACCTTCTCTTGGGTCCTCTTTGTCTTTAAGCAGTTCGTCCAACAGGTTGGATACCTTTTCATTGATTTCTTTTGCTTCCGCCTCAGTAATATAATAATCCGAGAAATGTGAAACCTTTCGAGTGATTGGACCGCTATAATGTTGAATGGACTCATAGAAGTCTTTCGAGATGCTCTCAAAGAATGCAACCGATACGTTGCTGATAGAGTCTGTCATCTCATCATCTAAGGTCACGGCACTGCTGTCTATGATGATCTTATAGGCGACTGGACAATAGTACTTTTCAACGACGCCAAACTTTGTCACTTCCTGTACCAATTCGATGATGCCCACTTTTTCGAGAATTTTAATGTGATAATTCACTCTTCCATGGGGCTCATCTAACATTTCGGCGATTTGTTTTGCTGTCTTTGCTTGATTGTCAAATGCTTCTAAGATGTCTAAACGGTATTGCTGCGAAATGGCTTTTATTTGTTCTAAATCTTTCAAGATGAGAATTTCTTTCATAGTCACCCTACCCGTTTTTTTTGTAACCTTCGAATTAATTATAAGTCTAATACTTCCATGCGTCAATAGAACTAGATTTCCACTAAAATATAGGTGATATCATCGTTTAGCGATTCTCGTATGGGATTGATCGTACCTGTAATCAACGTATTCAAGGTCTCGATATCCACGTGCTTGTGACTTTTGATAAATCGGATTAAGGTGTCAAGGTCGTAAGTGTTGTTTTTTTCCAAATCGATCAATCCATCCGTGTAAAACAGAAGACGATCGCCCTTTTCTAGCTTAATGCGCTCGCTTTTATAATCAGGCGTTACAAAATCACTGAGTTTACAGATGGGAAACCCTTCACTTTTGTCGAGAAATTCGACTTTCCCGTTTTTCCGAAAACGAATGGGGCTGCAGTTAAGTCCTGCTGAGCAGTAAGTGAGCATCTTCGTGTTCAGGTTTAACGTCGCATAGAATGCCACCATGTGCATTTCATCCGGAAAATTCATTTGATTAAACTGATCATAGAAATAATTAAGGGTCCGGTCAGGCTTAAGTCCCCTGAAAAGTTGTTGATTTTTATCGTTGGATTTCAAGTAATTGTTACTAAACATGGTAAGAAGTGCTGCAGAAATACCATGACCCGAAACGTCCAGTAGATAAAGCGCAATATTGTCATCATCCAGTCGATAATGATCATAAAAATCTCCGCTTAGCCGTTCACACGGAAAATAGCCTGACACCAACCGAATGTCGCGATAAACCGTGTCTTCAGCAGGTAACAGGGACTGCTGAATCTGCTTTGCATACTCCAGCTCATCGATAAACTTTTGATTCACATCTCGGACTTGATGGGTCTTTTTATCGATTATCTTCTTCAGGTTTTTAGAATAGAGGTTGAACTGCCGCTGCAGACTTTGCTTCTCTTTTTCAGGAATCAGGATATTATTGCGATTCACATAATAGAAGAAATACCCTAACCCAATCCCCTGAAGAATATGACTCTGAATCTGAATTTCTATGCTGTTATTCGACAACGTGACCATAAGCTGTGCAATCAACATCATGGAGAACGCAAATAAGAACGCAAATGAATTTTGATTTCGCTCCTCTAGAACCAACTCATATTCAAGTGCTACGAGAAGCATGACAGACAAGCCATTGATTAGAAAGATGGCCGTGTCCACGTTAAAATTGGAACCCATGATCAGATAGACAGCAAGCACATGGAGCGCAAAGATGATCACGCTAACCATCATCATTCCCAGTACACTATTATAAAGCCGACTTAACTGGTGACGCCACTTAAGCCCCACGATGCCGAATATAAAGAAACACTTTCCTAATCCGATAAACAGTGAAATAAGGGCATCCATCTGAGGTGGTCTAATCATGAGCACCACCAATGCCACCAAGTAGTCTGCGATTAAGGTAAACAAAAAGAACGATATGCTTAAATACAGCTCATCTATACGAATTCTGCTCGTATAATAGGTCGCATTTGCCAGCAAAGAGCAAATAACGATATTTCCGATAATAACGACTAAGAAATATTGGTCCAACACACCAGAGAATTGCTCAAATAAAACCCATGTGTTTAATGCTACCAGAATCGTCGCAATCAAAACAGATAAGATATATGAGCGGCGTTCTATGATCTTCTCTCTTACTTCATCCATTATTACCACCTACAAATCAAATCCACTGCCGCCGATAAATTCCTTTAAAATCGATACTTTCGGTACCAAATCATCATCGTCGATGGAGGTAAAATACCCTAAGAACTTTCTTAGCAACAATGCTTCAGAATACTCTGGTTCATCGACACCGATCTGTTCTAATAATGGGATTGCATGCTTCTTGAGGATTGCGAGTTCATATGGCAACGCGGTGTTAAACACTTCATCTGCCTCTTCCTGGAAAGGAAAGATATTCTTCTCCTCGCCACGTCTTACAGAACTCCACATACCAATCGTGCGTTTCGCAGAATGGCCTCTAAACTGGTTATCTCTCACAATTCGTCTTAGGAGTCTCGTCTGAGTGGTGGGAATTCTATTATGCTCATCAATATTCAACTGGGTGAGCGCACTGACATAGATCTTAAACTTGTCACGCTTAAATAGTTTGCTGGTTAACGCATCATTCAAGCCATGGATCCCTTCGATGATAATCGGTTGATCCTCGGTTATTTTAAGTTTATTTCCGCGATACTCCCTGGTTCCTGTCTGAAAATTAAACACAGGTAGCTCGACTTCATTACCATCAAGCAAATCCATGAGGTCTTTATTGAACTGATCCACATCAACTGCTTCAAGTGCTTCGAAATCGTAGTCCCCATTTTCATCTCGAGGCGTCTTATCGCGGTTGACGAAATAGTTGTCTGTGGATATGGTTACCGGGTGAAGATTATTAACCTTCAGCTGTATTCTTAAACGGTTCGCAAATGTCGTTTTTCCTGAGGAAGATGGCCCTGCGATGAGGATGACGCGTTTCTTTCTCCTCGTAATTTCATCCGCGATGGAGGCTATTTTCTTCTCATGTAACGCTTCCGCGATTTGGATTAGCTCTTTATGTTGGTCATCTATTATTAGCGTGTTTAGGTTACTTACGTAACCGATTCCCATAATATCGGACCATTGTTCACTTTCCTTAAAGACCTCTGCAATCTTCGGTGACTCCACGAAACGTGGCGGCGCAAATGGGCTGTATTTCGTAGGGTGCATTAAAATCATGCCATCATCGTATTTTAAAAGCTCAAACGACTTCAAATAACCGGTACTTGGCACCATGTAGCCGTAAAAATAATTGATTACACCGTCTAGCTCATAAACGCGAATATCACTTTTGGATCTAAACTTCATCAAGTCTACTTTCGAAGTCATGTTGTACGCCGCAAAGGCTTTAGAAGCTTCCGCTACCGTTAAATTCTTTTTCTCAAAAGGCAGATCCGCTGCAACATAGGCTTCCATCTCTTTTTGGATCAGCTCATAGTCCTCGTGTGTCAACCGTCTAGAGTAGTCGAACTCGCAGTACAAGCCCTTGCTTAAGGAATGCTCAACGCGCACTTTGATTCCATCAAAGCACTTAAGCGCTGACCGAATCATCAAAAATGATAAGCTTCGTTGATAGATTTTTTCACCATCAGAATGGCTCAAATCAATAAAAGACATTTCACAGTCGTCTGCGATTTCATTGGTCAACTCCCTGAGCAGGTTGCCACACTTTGCGGCGACGATTAAGGGTTGATCTGGCTTTTGAAGCTTCTTTGCAAGCGTTTCAAAGCGATCACCCGCGTTGCATTCAAACGTTCCAAACGATTTAATGTCAACTTTCATTGCATTTCCTCCCATAATTGAGTTATTCGAAGTTATTATTGCCATTTGGATCTATCTTCATGAAATGGTTAAAGTCTTTTATTAAAAAGGAAATGATCATCTCATTGAGCGCTGCATACTTATACCGTTGAACTTCGATTCCCAAAGTCAGCAAGCAAGCCCGAAAATCATCGAGAACATTATAAGGATTACCGTAAACCCTTTGAATTTCTTCTGCACTAACCCCTTTAAAACCATGGCCGATAAGTGAATCATGTCTGAGTTCGATCAACTGATTCATCTTTTCAGAGTTCATCAGCCTTATTATCGGTTCTGTTGCACCACTATTTCGATCATACTTTCTAAAGTACGTATTCAGGGCAAATATCAAGTTGCTATTAAAAATTTTGTAGTGATTCCTTAGAATCTTTAAAATCTCTTTTTTTTGAAGAAAACGCATTTGAAAGGTAAAGCTGCGATCCGGCAATTGGCTTTTAATGAACATATACTTATAGATGGCTTCTTTAAACCGGTATACCCTTCCTAGAAAATCGATGTACTCCTCATTGACGATTTGAAACTTGAGATTTTCTAAAAGCTCCGACATCAGTACATCAGGGTGACCGTTATTCAGCAGGTCCAAATTCTCGATCAGCGCTTTAACCTCGGGATTTTTTAGCGCCTCTCCCGAGAGATTCTTTAGGTACTTTCGAGCTGTCGCAAAGTCGAAATTCACGGCATATCGGCACGAGTTGACGAGCACTCCAGCATCCATGTTCTCAATCCCTTTCTCTTTGAGAACTTCCAGTGCACCACAATAATCGTAACGTTCTATTAACTTTTTAACGACCTGTAGTGACTCGACCATAATGCCTCCTATTATTGATGGTTGCTGATAAACGTCTCAATTTCTAACGAAGGGGCTTCAAATACTTTATCTTCTAAAATGATACGATAGCTGTGGAGTAATTGATTCGTATGGCCATCGATTTTTCGTCCGCCGTATTTATAGTCACCTACGATGGAATGGCCGATCAACTGCATGGACGCTCTGATTTGGTGGCTTCTACCTGTGAGTAGCTCGACTTCGACTAAGGTATAATCACCAAACGTCTTGAGCGGCTTGTATTTGGAATGGCAGTATTTCGCTTTATCGTCATCGTGTGAAACGATGCGTACTTTATTGGCCACCTCATCCTTAATCAGATACCCTTTAACTTCGCCCGCCTTCGTGAGTTTTCCGTGGACAATGCAAAGATAATACTTTTCAACTGCTCGGTCTCTCATCAGTGCATTAAACTTTTTTAACGCCTCATAGGTTTTCGCGAAGATGACCACACCGCTGGTGTTCTTATCTAGACGGTGCACAGGTGCGGGTCTAAATGTGTTGGTACATAAATCCTTTAAATAGAAATGCACCATGGTGGCGAGTGTGTTTTTATACTCCGATTTATCGGGATGTGTTAAAAGTCCCTTCGGTTTATTGAGCACCAGGAGCTCGTCATCTTCATAGACGATATCCAGCCCTAATTTTTCAGGTTTAACAGGCACAAAGGGCTTAATCATCGCCTCGATGGATTCTTCCGATAAGAAGATTTCTAAAACATCATTTTCCTGCAAAAAATATTGTTCATCGGTGATGCGTTTTCCATTGATTTTGAAAACCTTTTTGCGGATCAATTTATAGATATTGCTGCGGGTAGTGTCGTTGAAATACTTTAGCAAAAAACGGTCAAACCTCTGTTCAGATTCATTTTTGGTTATTTCAATTTTTCTCATCTACTCTCCTATCACCAACTGTGGGTGTATTCACTGTTTATTATTTTTATCAGCAATCACTCAGTAGCTAATCGTGAGGACAGCATACTGCTTAATGGATTTGTACCCGATTTTCTCATAAAGTCTTCTCGCATTTGAGTTGTTGTTCTTTACGAATAGAACTGCGCGTTTATCACGACTCACCAAACGACTCGTAAGCTCGCGCGAGACACGCTCTCCTAAACCGAGCTTCCTATACTTAGGCGACACATAAATCCCCGAAAGAATCCCCATCTTTTCAGTTTCATCCTCAATCAGTCCCTGAGCGACCATTTCCCTGTCTTTCACCACTAAAAGATAATTTTCTTCCTCTATCATGGCTTTAAACGTTTTAACGATGTCATTGATGGCTTTGCTTTGGCGACCAAAATGAGATTCCACATCGATGAAGAACTTGAGATCGCCTAGCAGCTCGTCAACTAGAGCATGCTTCCCAGAAATCAAATCAAAACCTTCCAGTGAATCGATAGGTGTAGGTCCACCTTCATAATACATGAGCGTTGATTTCGACTCGGTGATTTCACTGACCGCTCTGCAAATCAGTTTGTATACGCCATCGATCATCACCTGATTCGCTTTGATAAATTTAGGCTTATGGGCTTTAATGGATTTCAAAAAATCTAGACTCCCCAACACTTTAGGGCTCAAGGTATGAAATGCGAGGACACTTTTGTTTGAAAAATAAAAAAGACCCAATAGTTGATTATTTTCTATTGCGCCATAAAAGACGCCTTTGGCGTCTCCTGTAGCAAATAATTCTGCTGGTTTCATTAAATAGATGACATCATCATGAAATTGCTCTATATAATCCGAAATAATCGGTAAATGCTCATGGGTAAGTTTAATTAGCATGATCCACCTCTATGAAAATTGTAACACGAAAGTAATCAATTTGGAAAGAACAATGCTTTATGAATCCCTGAAATTATGCTATTCTATACTAAATGGAAGCATTCTGAAAGGATAAGTCATGTTCGAAAAAATAAAGGATTTCCTCTACGATATCAGCGATATTTTCGTTTCACTGCTCATTATCGGCGTTATTTTTTTCGCCGTTTCATGGAAAATTTCTGACACGTTAAGCGTCGATATAAATGCACCACAAACCACTAGTGAAGCAAGCGCTACAACCGAAGGCCAAATCGTCGTCACGCCTGTTGACTCCACAGAAGCAACCAGTGCAGGAGAAGCGGGTACTACTGAAGCGACTGCAACCACAGAGGCATCCACTGAAGCCACAACCGAAGCCCCTACTGAAGCGCCTACTCAGGCAGCTACCACACCTGGCGCTCTCGAAACCTTTGTAGTGGGAGATGGTGAGCTTGGCTATACGATCGGTAAAAACCTCGAATCCCAAGGCTTCATCGCCGACCGGGACGAATTTGTCAAAAGGTTAATCGAAATGGGCTATGACAGCAAACTTCGAGCAGGTACTTATAAAGTCAGCAAGACCGATTCACTCGAGACCATCATCAAGGTATTAGCCGGTGAAGGACGATAAATTTCATTTGTGTATAAAATAAAACGGACGCATTCAGTCATGAACTGAACCGTCCGTTTTTTAGTTTATTCAAGCACACCTTCTGTTAAAAGGTCGAACTCTTCTTCTGTCAATTCCCGATACTGCCCCAAGGCAATGCTAGGATCAAGTTCCAAAGCATTCATTTTAATCCTTTTAAGATAGACCACGCGTTTTCCTGCCGATTCGAACATCCGCTTCACCTGATGGAATTTTCCCTCATGGATGGTCAATACCACCTCGGTGGTATTACCGGTCTGTATACCGATTTCTAGCTCTGCCGGCTTACATAGATAACCGTCATCCAGTGTGATTCCCTTTGAAAAAGCCGCGATATCTTTATCTGTGACACGACCTTTCACTTTAGCAAAGTATGTCTTCGGGACATGCTTTTTAGGTGCGAGCAAGTTATGAGTGAGTTCACCGTCGTTTGTGATGATTAACAGTCCCTCTGTATCGATATCCAGTCGACCCACTGGAAATAGTTCATAGTGTTTATACTCCTCACCAATTAAGTCGATTACCGTTTTATGGTGGTTATCCTCTGTCGCCGAAATCACTCCCTGAGGTTTGTTCATAATGAGATAAAGAAACTTCTTATAGATGACGGGTTCTCCTCTATACGTGACCAAATCCTTTTCCGCATCGATTTTATCTTTTCCGGAACGCACCACCGTTCCATTTACTTTCACTTGACCAAAACGCAGTGCGTCCTTCATTTCACTGCGGGATCCTTTTCCCATGTTTGAAAGGAGCTTGTCCAATCTGATTTTCTCACCCATGGCTTCCTCCTACATCATCCGCCAAGAAACTGGCAATAAATTCTTTACGGTTCCATTTGATATTTTAGCAAATCCGAGTGGATAATCTTCTACGCAAACCAGGTGCAATCCCTCGGTAAGGCACTCCACAAAAATCGTTTCGCCTTTTAAATACTTCATGACCTCCACACTTTCAGGTGATAGCCTGAGGAGCGGTTGAAACGCTTCAGCCTTTAATGCCAGAGCCAGTGCTTGGCTCGGCGAAAACCGCCCTTTGCTGATTTCACCGATTAAAAGCCCTTCCCGTACGACATTCAAACCTCGTGTCGGAAGCTTTAATTCTGGCCTTAAAAAGACGCGTTCGCCTTCTACATCAAAATGGCCCTCCATAGGGCATTTTAAGTGCTTCACGAAAAATTCTCTGACTGGTTCTGGAGGCAACTGTGGCTCATACGATGGAAGTGTTACTGAATCGGGAGAAGTTCTCATAAGTCCACCGATAAAGTGACCTTCACCTTCGTTTTTATGCGGCCAAATATGCGCCATATGCGGCGTGTCAGGTGCTTTTGGTCCGATACTATTAAGCGCGATTGCGCGTGGCGTAAAACCATCAAAATTGCTCAGCATATGCTTAATTTGTTCTTCATTTTCTTCTGGTGCAAATGTGCAGGTCGAGTATATGATTTTAGCATCTGCCGCTACAAGTTCTGGTAGCGCGTCGATAATGGTACGCTGAAGTTCACTACACGCCCTCGGCCCATAGGTTTCCCAAGCTTTAACCGCTTTTGGATCTTTTCGAAACATGCCTTCACCCGAGCATGGGGCATCCACGAGAATACTCGTAAAGACATGGCCCATGGCCTTAGCGATTTTGTCAGGCGCGTTATTAAGCACGATTACATTCCGTAGGCCAAACTTCTCGACATTTCGTAAGATGGCCTTCACACGGGTTTCATTGATATCATTCGTCACCAACAGCCCCTTATCTTTGATAAAGGTCGCTATCTGCATAGATTTCCCACCAGGAGCGGCACATAAATCGAGACAAATCTCACCGGGAGATGGCCTTAAGGCATTTACCGGCGACATGGCGGACGGTTCCTGAACATAGTATAGTCCTGCGTAAAAATAGGGGTGTTTGGTTACTGGATCCTCAGGGTTATAGTAAAACCCATCGGTGGTCCACGGAACGGGTCTTAACAAATAGGGAAACTTTTCTAAAAAAGTGGCCACGTCAATCTTAAGCGTGTTCACCTTTAAACTGACATAATGTTCTTCATCGTAAGTGGCGGCAAACGCGTCATATTCATCGCCTAATGTCGCACGCATACGCTCTTCAAAAGCTTTAGGTAATTTCACGGGTCGCTCCTAGTCCCTGCGGGATAATTTACAAACTATTTTCAACTAATCACTGGCAAATTCAGATGACATGATTTATAATATCATATATAGCAGGAGATTGTTAATAGGTTCAAACGCGTTTTGCACTTAATCCATAAAAGATAAAGGAGTGATTCGAGTGCCATTAGTAAATACCAAAGAAATGTTTAAAAAAGCCGCAGAAGGCGGCTACGCTGTAGGCGCATTCAATGTTAACAACATGGAAATTATCCAAGGAATCGTTAAAGCAGCAGCAGAAACTAAATCACCAATTATTCTTCAAGTTTCAGCAGGCGCTAGAAAATATGCTAGCCCAGTCTACCTCAAAAAATTAGTAGAAGCTGCCTTGATTGAGCACCCTGAGTTAGAAATCGCATTACACCTCGACCACGGTGAGGATTTCGAAATTTGTAAACAATGTATCGACGATGGCTTTACTTCAGTAATGATCGATGGTTCACACCATTCATACGAAGAAAACATCGCCCTTACTAAACAAGTGGTTGAATACGCTCACGCAAGAGGCGTCACAGTTGAAGCTGAGCTCGGCAGACTTGCTGGTATCGAAGATGCCGTTAACGTTTCTGCTGAAGATGCGACTTACACTGACCCAGATCAAGCAGTTGACTTTGTAACGAGAACAGGCTGTGATTCACTTGCTATCGCTATCGGTACTAGCCACGGCGCTTACAAGTTCGCAGCGGATTCAGATCCAAAGCTCGATATCGCACGTCTCAAAAGAATCTCTGAATTGTTACCTGGTTACCCACTCGTACTTCACGGCGCATCTTCAGTTATTCCTGAATATGTTGAAATGTGTAACGAGTACGGCGGTAAACTCGTCGATGCGAAAGGATGCCCTGAAGATCAATTAAGAGAATCAGCAAAATACGGCATCTGCAAAATCAACATCGACTCGGATTTAAGACTTGCACTTACAGGTACTATCCGTAAGCAGTTCGCATTAGATCCAGCAAACTTTGACCCAAGAAAATATTTGGCTCCTGCTAGAGAAGCTATCTACGGCATGGTTAAACACAAAATCGTTAACGTGCTTGGTAGCAACCAAAAATAAAAATAAAAAATGCTGATAAAGTGACCTTTTCATAAAGGTCATTTTATTTTTTTGTCTTAAGTTGGGTCGTTTTCATGGAGACAGTACTTGCTCACTTGGGTCCTCGGCAAGCCTGCGGCTTGGTCCTCGGCAAGCCTGCGGAATCGTTCGCTACCGTACGTCTCCATGCAAACGGCCACATCAAATTAAAACAAAAAATGAATGAAAAAAAGACGCTCACATGAGCGCCTTTATTTATCAATTAGTTTTTAATCGGTTCTGGATACTCCACCCCAAAGGTTTCCACTGTGATGGTTTTGATTCTCTGATCGACCACTGGTTTGTCGCCGTAGCCTGTCTTCGTTTCAGCGATTTCATCGACGACATCTTGACCTTCGATTACCTTACCGAATGCAGCATACTGTCCATCGAGATGTGGTGAATTTTTATGCATGATAAAGAACTGGCTGCCTGCAGAGTTCGGGTTTTGAGCTCTCGCCATGGAGATGACACCCGCCGTGTGCTTCAGGTTGTTTTGGAAGCCATTGATCAAAAACTCGCCCTTGATGCCGTAGCCTGGACCACCCATACCCGTTCCATCTGGGCAACCGCCTTGAATCATGAAGCCCTTGATGACACGGTGGAATATAAGGCCATCATAATAGCCCTTCTTCACTAAGCTGATGAAGTTGTTGACGGTATTCGGCGCTATTTCAGGATAGAGCTCTAAAGTAATCAATTTGCCGCTTTCAAGCGTTATTGTTAATTGTGGGTTTTGTGACATATCCGTTCTCCTTTTTCTTATGAATTATTCTGCGGAAGCATTTTGGCGTTCCACGACAATATCAAGTTCATTTGCAGCGAACAAAGCATTGATCACATCCCAAACAACGTACTTTCCATCGCGCGTTTGAGATGAAACAGGGATAATCACCCCGTCATCTGGCATTTGAAGTTCCTTTTTAATGACCTTCAGCTGCTGAGCCACTTGGTTTTTACTGAGCTTATCAGACTTCGTCGCGATGACGATGCCATTAAAGCCACAAGCTCTAATCCACGCGTACATTTCTTTGTCTTCACCGGTTGGGGTATGCCTTATATCGATAAGCTGAAACACCTCCAGTAAATTGTCACGCGTGTTTAAGTACGTGTCGATGATGTTACCCCAATTCGCCTTTTGTGCCTTAGAGACCTTAGCAAAACCATATCCAGGTAAATCGACAAATCGAAATAGACCATCGATATCATAAAAGTTAACCAGCTGTGTCTTCCCCGGAGTCGAGCTGGTTTTCGCCAGCCCTTTTCGGTTGAGCAACATGTTGATAAGGGAAGACTTACCTACGTTGGATCTGCCGGCAAACGCCAGCTCTGGTAAAGCATCTGGTGGATATTGCGTCTTCGCAACCGCACTGATTACGAATTGGCTATTCTTAATTTTCATCTTTTAGTTCCTCTCTCACCAGCGCATGCTCTAGCACTTCATCCATCGTTCTGACTGGAATGAACTCGATTTCTTTTTTTATGGACTCTGGAATGTCCTCTAAATCCTTTAGGTTATCAAATGGGAATAAGATTTTCTTAATACCGGCTCTTCTAGCGGCTAAGGATTTTTCTTTAAACCCACCGATGGCAAGCACACGACCACGAAGTGTAATCTCACCCGTCATGGCCACAAAACGGTTCACCGGTATCTGCGATAAAGCGGAAATCATGGCAGTTGCCATCGTTATACCCGCTGAAGGACCATCTTTAGGGATTGCACCTTCTGGAATATGCACGTGTAAATCGAGGCTTTCATGGAAATTCTCTTCGATGCCATATTGCTGTGCCACTGTTCGGATATAGGAAAGCCCTGCTTGAGCCGATTCCTTCATGACATCCCCGAGCTGGCCTGTAAGCTGAAGCTTGCCTTTTCCCTTCATCGTGTTGACTTCGATAGAAAGCGTATCGCCTCCAACCGCAGTCCATGCTAAACCTGTTACGATCCCCACCTGATTCTCATCTGCGATGAGATCATAGTGATATTTGGATTTACCGAGGTACTTATCGAGGTTCTTATCCGTCACACGTACTGATTTCACTTCACTTTTAACGATTCTTACCGCAGCCTTTCGACATAGATCGGCTATCTTTCTTTCGAGCTCACGAACACCTGATTCTCTCGTATACTTACGGATAATTTCATTAAGACCTTCATCCGAGATGGAGAGGTTCGATTTCGATAACCCGTGCTCTTCCATCTTCTTCGGCACGAGGTATTTCTTAGCGATGTTCAGCTTTTCAAATTCAGTATAACCAGACACCTGAATCACTTCCATACGGTCGAGTAACGGCCTAGGAATAGTGGTCAACGAGTTCGCAGTCGTAACGAACATCACCTTCGATAAATCGAAAGGCACTTCCAAATAGTGATCAGTGAACTCTTTGTTCTGCTCAGGGTCTAATACTTCAAGTAACGCTGAAGCTGGATCTCCTCTAAAATCACTGGATAATTTATCGATTTCATCGAATAAAAATACAGGGTTTTTCGTGCCCGCTTCTTTGATACCGTTGATGATTCTTCCTGGTATGGCGCCAATGTAAGTGCGTCTATGTCCTCTAATCTCAGCCTCATCTCTTACGCCGCCCAGCGACATTCTCACGAACTCTCTATTAAGTGATCGAGCAATCGACTTGGCGATCGAGGTTTTACCAACGCCAGGAGGGCCTACGAGACAGATGATCGGACCTTTCATGCTTTGTGTCAGATCGCGCACGGCCAAGTACTCCACCACGCGCTCTTTAACCGATTCAAGACCAAAATGGTCCTCATCGAGTATAGACTGCGCCTTTACCAAATCGATTTCGTCTTTGGTTTCCTTGCGCCATGGTAAATCTAAAATCCAATTGACGTAGCTTCTAATGACGCCACTTTCTGCCGACGATGGCGATAATCTGGAGTAACGATCAATCTCTGTTGACACTTTTTTATCGATTTTCTTCGACAATTTCAGCTTTTTAAGCTTATGTCTCATCTCTTCGATTTCGTCTTCTTGAGCATCTTCTTCGCCTAATTCATCACGAATGGCTTTAATTTGCTCTCTTAGGTAGTACTCTTTTTGAGATTTGTTGATTTGATTTTTTACTTTATCGTTGATGTTCTTTTCGACTTCGAGAATTTCCACTTCCGTTAAAAGCAGCTTATAAAGTGCTTCAAGGCGCTTCTTCACATCGATAGCGTTGATCAGCTCTTGCTTTTGCTCTGTTTTGAGCGTGAGCTGCGCTGCGATGGTATCCGCTAAACGACCAGGTTCATCGATGGCCGTCACTGACAAGATCACATCCGCACTGACGCGATTAGTGGTGGCGATGTACTTTTCAAAAGCAGCGATACAGCTTCTCATGAGCGCACGTGTTTCTTTATCGATTTCAACTGCATCCACATAAGCGGTTACATCCACTCTGAAATACGGGTTCTCATCGACGATGGTGATGACCTCGGCACGCTCAATTCCTTCCACCAGTACCCGAATAGCATCTCCAGGCAGTTTGAGCATTTGTTTGATTTTACAAATGGTACCCACTTTATAAAAATCAGTGGATTCTGGCGAATCGTTGTCTATATCAAATTGCGTGGTTAAAAAGATGCGTTGATCCTTTGCCATGGCAGCCTCTAAAGCCTTGATCGACTTCTTTCTGCCTACGTCGAAATGCAAAACCATATAAGGAAAAATGGATAAGCCTCTCAGCGGTATCAAAGGAATGTTTATGATTTTACCTTCATTTTCCATGGGATCACCTCATTTAATCTATTTTAAATTGTTAACTACTTACTTTAACTAAAAAACGAGCTTTCGCTCGTTTTAGGATACACTTTCTTTACCCTTTGGCAATCCCTTTTTGGCGCTTTCTTTCTTAGCGTCAATAAGCACCAGGGTCGGCAACTGATGGTTACGGATGGTCTCTTTCGTCACGATGCACTTTTTAATGTCATCACGCGAAGGAATTTCATACATAATTTCCATCATAATGCTTTCAAGAATAGATCTTAAACCTCGAGCACCGGTTTTTCTTTCTATCGCCATTTTAGCAACTTCCACCAAGGCGTCCTCTTCGAATTCAAGTTCTACATCATCAAGCTTCAGCATCTTTTGATATTGCTTGATAATGGCGTTTTTAGGTTCTTTTAAGATGCGGACCAAAGCCTCTTGATCGAGCTCGTGTAATGAAACGACGATGGGCACGCGGCCAACAAACTCTGGAATTAACCCGTACTTCAGCAAGTCTTTTGGTTCGATTTTATCAAAGAGCTCGCCTAAAGGAATATTCTTTTTGCTTTGAATCGACGCGCCAAATCCTAATGCTTTTTCGCCGATTCTCGAATTGATAATCGATTCCATCCCGTCAAAAGCACCACCACAGATAAATAGAATGTTAGTGGTATCCACTTGTAGGAACTCTTGATGTGGGTGTTTTCGCCCACCTTGAGGTGGCACGTTAGCGACAGTGCCCTCAATAATTTTTAACAGCGCTTGTTGTACACCTTCTCCTGAAACATCTCTCGTAATCGATGGGTTTTCAGACTTTCTCGTAATCTTATCAATCTCATCGATATAGATTATACCCTTTTGTGCACGCTCTATATCATAATCTGCTGCTTGAACCAGCTTCAAAATGATATTTTCAACGTCTTCACCGACATAACCCGCTTCAGTCAAAGCAGTTGCATCCGCAATTGCAAAAGGCACATCCAATATCTTCGCTAATGTTTGAGCCAATAGTGTTTTACCTGAACCAGTGGGTCCAATCAGCAAGATATTGCTCTTTTGAAGCTCCACTTCATCTTCATCAATGGTGTTTTGAATACGCTTATAATGATTATACATGGCCACCGAAAGCGTCTTCTTCGCTTTTTCTTGGCCAATCACGTAAGCATCGAGAATTTCTTTTATTTCAGCCGGCTTCGGTAAGGATTCCAACGACCACTCGTTACTGTCGTCCTTTTTATAGATTGAGAGCTCTTCTTCAAGTATCTCATTGCATAATTCAATGCACTCGTCACAGATATAGACATTAGGACCTGCAATCAGTCTCTTGACTTGTTCTTGGCTCTTACCGCAAAAGGAGCACTTTAAAGTTGGTTTATCCATGCGTTACCTCTTTCTTGTTCTTTATCGCTTGACAAATACTTTGTCAATCAAGCCATATTCAACGGCTTCTTGTGCTGTCATGAAGAAATCTCGATCGGTATCTTTCTCGACTTGCTCATAAGGCATACCCGTCTTTTCACTTAAAATCGTATTCAAATCTTTTCGCATCTTTAAAATACGGTCAGCTTGAATCTTAATATCTGATGCTTGACCACGTGCACCGCCCAGTGGTTGGTGAATCATGACCTCTGCATTTGGAAGCGCATAACGTTTCCCCTTTGTTCCAGCAGCAAGCAGGAATGCGCCCATACTTGCTGCCATACCGACACAAATCGTCGATACATCCGGTTTAATATATTCCATCGTGTCGAAAATGGCCATCCCAGCAGTAATGGAACCACCTGGACTATTAATGTACACGTTGATGTCCTTGTCTGGATTCTCTGCTTCTAAAAACAACAACTGTGCCACCACTAAATTTGCGGTATAATCATCGATTTCGCCACTGATAAAAATGATGCGATCCTTTAAAAGTCTCGAGTAAATATCATAGGAACGCTCTCCTTTACTCGTTTGTTCGATGACATAAGGGATATAATTTGCCATTTCAACACCTCCAACTAGATGAATTTTGCGTTTTCCACGAGGAAGTCTACTGTTTTTCTAGACTTGAGGTTTGACTTCAAGTATTCATAGTTATCTCGTTCAAACAACTTCTTAATTTCTGCTTTATCTCTCTTTTGCATTTCTGCGATTTTATCAAGCTCTGCTTCCACGTCCTCTTCAGACACTTCAATGTTTTCTTGAATCATGACTTTTTCGATGACCATGCTCGTCTTAACACGCGTTAAAGCATCTGTCTTCATTTGCTCACGCAGGCTTTCAAGGCTACCACCGGTGAACTGGACGTATTGGTCAAGGCTTAATCCTTGATATTTTAATTGTTGATCGAATTCTCTCATCATGCCATCGATTTCTGCTTCTACCATTTTGGCTGGAATTTCAACTGTGATCAGATCCGCCACTTTATCGATAACTTTATCTCTTTGTGCCGCTTTAGCACTTTCAACTGCAGAAACCTGAAGCTCTGATTTGATATTTGCTTTATAAGCTTCCAAAGTATCAAACTCAGAAACGTCTTTAGCGAACTCATCATCAAGCGCTGGCAATTCTTTGAACTTGATGTCATTGATCGTTACATGGAACACGGCTTCTTTACCAGCAAGCTCTTCAGAGTGGTAAACTTCTGGGAAGGTTACATTTACATCCACATGGTCGCCTACATTTGCACCGATTAACTGGTCTTCAAAGCCTGGGATAAATCTTCCAGATCCGATGACGAGCTCTTGGTTATCTGCAGTACCACCCTCAAATTGATGATCGCCTACGAAACCTTTATAGTTCATGACGACTGTGTCATCCTTTTGAACAGGTCTTGTTACAGATACGAGTCTAGCATTCATGTTTCTTGTTTTCTCGATTTCAGCATCTACCATCTCATCTGTTACTTCTGCATTGATGGTTTCTACCTCGATGCCTTTATAGCCTTCAAGTGTAAACTCAGGAGCAACAGTCACCACAGCGGTAAACACCATGTCAGCACCTTTCGCTACTTCTTCGATGTCGATGTCAGGGCGTGCTACAGGCTCGATTGATAATGCGTCGAGAGCCTTCTCATAATAGACCGGTAATAATTCATTAACGGCATCTTCAAAGAATACGCCTTCGCCATATTGCTTCTCGATTAAAGCTTTAGGAGCCTTGCCTTTTCTAAATCCTGGCAAATTGAATTTACCTTTGTTTTTGTTGTAAGCAGACATCACTGCCTTTTCGAAATCCTGTGCTGGAACTGTGACTTTTATGGTCACTTCGCTATTTTCTTTTTTTAAAATCTCGTAGCTCATTAAATTGCCTCCCGAATGATATATCATTAAGTTTGCTTCGTCTTACGAAGCCAAAAAATAACACCTTTAACCTATTTATCGTACCGTATTTGATGAAAAAAGTAAAGTTCTACAGACAAAATCACTATAATTATACCTGATTCCATGCCCTGAACAAGGGTTTATTGCAAATTTAACCCTCTTGTTATATATTATTCATAAATCATTCACATCCAAACACCCTTTAGGAGCAAAAATGCGTCAAAAACCATTAACTTCTTCACAAAAAAGTGCCTCAATGCACCATCTAGGGCCTGCGTTGACCTTGGCCATCCCGGGCAGTGGAAAAACCACGCTTCTTCTACATCGTCTAATCGAGCTCGTGGAAACCTATGGTGTCCATCCAGAGTCAATCCTAACATTGACCTTCTCAAAGACATCCGCTGATGACATGAGCGCACGGTATGAAGAGCGCTTTAGCCACTTGGGTTACCGATTCAGCTTCATGACCATCCATAAGTTCGCCTTTAATATCTTCAAGCGGTACCTCGCGCATCTGGGCAAAGAAATGAAACTGCTTGAAGATGGGCTAGAAAAATTTAAAATACTCAGTGAGATTTATAGAAAACACCATCACGACACGCTTTCAGATGACGATTTTGAAACGCTATCCAACCACATCGGTTTGATCTACAACCTAAGGCTGAGTCGGCAGGACCCACGCGCCGAGCAGTTCCAGTGGAAGGACACCTTTGAAATGGCTGAAGCCTTTCATGAATATAAAAGGGCGCATCACCTTTTCGACTTCGACGACATGCTCGTCAGCGCCATAAAAATCCTCGAAAAGTCACCTAACTTGCTGGAACAGGTCCGACGTAAATATCGCTTCATCCAAGTGGACGAAGCTCAGGATACGTCTAAGCTTCAGTTTGAGCTAATCGAGTTGCTGTTGGGGGAAGAAAAAAACCTGTTTCTCGTCGCGGATGACGATCAATCCATTTATGGGTTCAGGGGGGCATTCCCCCAGTACTTACTGGACTTCCCCGACCGCTTTAAATCCGCTAAGGTCTATTATTTGGATGAGAATTTTCGTTCTGATGCGAATATCGTATCCACAGCAGCTGCGATCATCACGGCCAATACTAACAGTTTTAGCAAAGTGATGAACGCCTATCACCCTGCCGAAGTGCGCCCAAGTGTTCACGTGTTCGACGATTTGAGCGCTAGAAATCAGTACCTCATCAGCGAAAAAAGCCAAATAGAAGGTAACATGGCCATTCTGTATCGTAATAAAATCTCAGCACTGAGCGTGATCGATGCACTCGAACGGAACGGGCATCCATTTCAAATTAAGGATGCACCCATCAGAGAGTTTTCACACTGGATTATTCAGGACTTGATCGCCTTTATGACGCTGGCCATGATTCCGCAAGATTTGGAGAGTTTTTTACGGATTGCGTTTAAAACAAACGGCTATATCTCCAGGGAAATGGTTAACCATGTAAAGCAGCATCACCGCGGGCGAAGCGTGTTTTCAGTTTTGGTGGAGATTCCATTTTTAGAGGATTATCAAACGCGCACGCAAGAGCGAATTCAGGCGCAGTTCGATGCACTCGCCCGCCTTAGACCTTACGATGCCATCCACTATATCGAAACGGAGCTCGGTTATCTGGATTACCTAAAAAACAACCTGCAGCGCCTGGGCATAACGCTTAACCACGCGCGGACGCGCCTGGACACGTTCAAGTCTATCGCAAAACCGCTAAAGTCAGGCTTCGAGTTCATGAACCGCATCGAGCAACTTAAGCAAACGCTGAAAGAGAATCAGTTCAATAGCAATGAAAAAATCGTCTTATCGACGATTCATGGGTCAAAGGGTTTAGAATTTGATCAAGTGTTTTTAATCGATGTGAATCCGCAGATATTTCCTGGTTTTAAAGCCACTGAGGGCGACGCACTCGAGGAAGAGCGCCGACTGTTTTATGTGGCGCTGACGCGCGCCAAAAAAGTTCTCGAGGTGCTCCATGTGGATTTTATCGGCGGAAGCTACAACCCACCCTCAAAATTCGTCGAGGAATTCTTGGCGCAGCCTTTCGCTGATCACTTGTTTAACAACGCCACTGGAAAATCCACGACCGGCTAAAAAGCTCGTCAATTTTTGATAAACGCTCATTTTATATTTATAATCAGTGTTAAGGCGGTCCCACTCGATGGTGGTGGCCGCTATTTTTTTCTCCAGTACAGCCTTCGCCATTTGATAGGGATCGTGCAAGTCCTCTTCTTCTTCAAGGCCAAAATATGCCATTTCGATGGTTTTAGCATCGATGCCCTTTCTGACTAGCTCCATCTTGATGCGATAGTCCCCATATTTTGAGCGTCTCCCTCTAATATAGGCAGAAGCAAATGCAACATCATCCACAACCCCCGCTTCTTTAAGCCGTTCGATGATCGCTTCGACCACATGAGGTTCATACCCCTTTGAAAGGAGCTTTTCGACGAGCCCATTTTCACTTCTCATTTGCAAGGACAATAAATAAAGGGCATATTCCAGCCCTTTGTCTTCCATTGATTTCATAGTAATTCCCTTTCAAATTCTTCAAACACCTTATTTCGATTACAGCCCTCTTTTACTGCCCTTGTCCTCGATGGTGATTTCCACATAGTCTAGCTCGATGACATTTCCAGAACCCGAACCATAAGCATGCATGAGTACACGTACGGCACTTTTATCGAGCCTGTAGCTGTAAAGCTTATACTCTTTATCACCCAGTTTGTAGGTCATCTGGTTGGAACGCATGTCGAATATAAGCGTCTCCTCTACCCACTCATCATAGATGGGCGTTATCAAGGTGTAGTTGTCATTATATTCCCAGTCAGCCGCTAAGAAACGGATGACATCTCTGCCAGGTCTCACGCTGGTAGACATGAGGTCATACGAATACTCCACGAGCACGATACCGTCACCCATGGCTGTAAACCAAGAGCCATCGCTTTTTTCTGGAACAAGTTCAAGGTCTGTGGTTTGATATAACGCCAGACCACCTTCGAACGTCCCGGTTCCGTGACTGATTTTTACACGCCTTTTAATGGTTAAAACATCCTTGCTTTGGAGCTCCAGTGGCTTACTGAGCATATAGGGCATGATGCCTGTGACGTCCGCCGAAAGCTTAAGCGTCCCGCCTTCAAGCTTCACGGTGTCATATGCGCGCGAAAAATTCTCCCATTCGCTGACGAGCCAAAAGTCCTTATCCATCTCGTCAAAATCAAATCGATAAGTCACGATATCCTGAGGCACTCTTTCATGAACGAAAATGTTGTAATATAAAAACCCTGCAACGACGAGTAGTAAAATGACAAATGCCTTCCTCATAGGTTCCTTCCTTTACGATGAAATGGTTGACGATTGATCTTTTGACTCATCAAAATCCTTTAGGCCGATAATGAACTTGTATTTCGGCTCTATTTTTTCAAACCTTAGCTCAAACACGAACTGGATGACATCCACCGATTGCCAGGTGATGTTGATTTCCTTCACCCAAGTGGCCAGCTTGATTTCCATGAGCCTTTCATAGAGCACATGCTTTAGACGCGCCAAATCAACGAAGCCCTTCGGCGTTTTCCTGAGATATGCAAATGTCGCTAGGAGAATCGTCTGCCTAACCCGTTTGAAAATCAAAAATTGTCTGAAGCTTTTAACCGTTTCCACCATCATAAAGATGAAGAAGGTTGCCAGACCCGCTACGATAATATTTGAAAACATGCTCGATAACATACAGTACTCCTGTTCATTCCTATATATAGGTTATCGGAAATGGCTGTGGTTTACTTTAGCTTTCCTTGAACGATCTCTCTTAACGTGTCGATTTCATTTGCGTCAAGCTCGCGCCATTCACCTTTCCTTAAAGCGCCTAGTGTAATATTTAATACCCTAATTCGCCTTAGATTAACCACCTCATACCCTAAAGCCTCACACATCCTACGAATTTGTCGGTTAAGCCCCTGGGTCAGTATTATTCTAAACGTCCTATCATCCACTTGAGTGACCTCGCAGGGTCTCGTCACAGTATCCAATATGGCGACACCACTGGACATCCTGCTGATAAACGCGCGGGAAATGGACTTGTTTACGGTTACGACGTATTCTTTCTCATGAAAGTTCCGCGCCTTCAGTATCCCGTTTGATAATTCCCCATCATTGGTCATCAGCAAAAGCCCCTCTGAATTTTTATCCAGTCTGCCTACGGGAAAAAGGCGTGTGGGGTAATTTACGAAGTCCACGACATTGTCCTTCACTTCTGGGCTACTGGTGCATTCAATTCCCACAGGCTTAAAGAGCGCGATCACTACCTTTCGTTGGCCGTTTTGAACGACTTTACCGTTATAGACCACTTCGTCAGTTTCAGAAACCTGGGTTCCTAAAACGGCGACAGCTTTATTGACATAAACGGCCCCTGCCTCTATCTGCCTATCGGCTTCCCTTCTCGAGCAAACGCCTGCGTCGCTGAGAAATTTGTTCAGTCTCATAATAAGGCTCCTAAGTTTTTAAGGGCAATGGATACGGTACCATCTGGGTGATTGATGATTTCCAGATTTTCCTCTCTGGAAACATATTCAAACGGCAAGATGATCTCCACGCCACTGGCTGTTTTTATTTTTTGGGTACGCTTTAGCTTTTTGCTCTGATTTTCATTAATTTCGATCGCTTCAAGCGCAAGCCCCTTCTCCTCTAATGCTTTTTCGTAGGCCTCCTGTACGGGTGCGGAATCGAAGCACTGTTTGACGAAGGTGTTCACGTCCAGCGCACCGCGCTCATCCAAATGGGACGTGATGAGGTGCTTCACCCCAGCCACTTTCACCATGGACTGATCCTCATACTTTTCGATGACCTTCTCTGCGGTTTTAGCCACGAGGTCGATTTTTCGCTTTTCTGTCAATGTAAACCCCGAAACGCCGAGCACATGCTCAGCGATGTATTTGCTTTTTCCACCATCCACTGTCACCATCTTGTCTTTGACGAGTACGCGACCGCCTGAAAGGTCGAATAAAATGGCCTCTTCAACCTTTTGGGATTTATAAGGCAGCGTCGTCACCTGCCTTACGATTTTATTGATGATCAATTGATCCTCAACCGCCACTGCGTGGGCAAAGCTGGTTCTAAAATTAAGCTTCAAAAAACCGATATAGCTTCGGCCTTCACGTTCAAATTTCAGACACATCAAATCGCACGGTTTAATTTCCTCCGTCTTTTGCATCACCTCGAAGAAGGCGTCAGCCATTTGCAAGGTGATTTCTTTAAAGTCAGCCGAAAGGTCCGTAAAGCGTGTCACTTGATGATGGTCGAGTTTAACGATATCCAGGTGCTCAAAAAAGCCCTCGATATGCTTTTGGGCGTACTCCTCTATGTCAACGTCTAAAATCATGGGGCGTTCCGATAATAATTTCACATCACTTACCGCATCCAGTACGTGTAAGTAAGCTTCTTGAATTTGCATGTTTCGTCTCCTCGGGTTGTAGTTTTCTCTCTCATAAGAATAGCTTAGGGACATGAAGTTTGCAAGCAAAACGAGACGCCTTTGGTAAGAACGTCTCGTACATAATCATCAACCCACTTTAAAACGGTTTGTTTCCGATTCCAGAATGGTTGCCATGTTTTTAAGTTCAGAAATGCTAGCGGCAATCTCTTCAAATGTCGCCACTTGATTTTCAATATTGGAGCCGATGCGCTCGGAAGAGGCCACATTGCCTTGCATAATATCGGATAGCTCATCGATGGCCTTGGCCATTTCTTCAGAAATTTGGGATTGCTGCCCAGCGCCTTGGCTGATATTCGTGATTTTTAAGTTGATGCCTTCGATTAGTGTCAGAATCTGATTGAAGTTACCATGGGTTTCATGGGCTTCCTTAACGCTGCGTTCTACTAACAGGCGCTCTTTGCTCATGGTCTGACCTGCACCGTGAATATCATTTGAAATCTGCTCGATGATTCCGTTGATTTGGAATGCGGAGGTTTTACTTTGCTCTGCAAGCTTTCGCACCTCTTCAGCCACCACGGAGAACCCTCTACCATGTTCGCCAGCACGTGCCGCTTCTATCGAAGCGTTTAATGCTAAAAGTGAGGTTTGATCGGCAATTGCATTAATCAAGTTTACGATGCCCACGATTTCATCCGACGATTGCTTGAGCGTTTCAATGACTTGATACATGCTCTCGGAGCTTAACTTAACCTGTTCCACGCTTTCAACCACGCGGTTGAGCTTATCGACGCCCTGTTTTGATGCACGTAGGACTTCGTTTGAATCGCCCACGACGAGGTCAGCTTCCTTAGAAATCATTTGAGCACTACTGGACAGTTCTTGGATACTCGCAGTGGTTTGTTCCACGACGCTAGCGTTATTTTGAAGGCCGTCGATCATGGATTGAACCTCAACATTGATTTGTTCGATACTGTCATTGGCTTGTTCGATAGCATCGTGGATTTCATCAGTATAATTGGTGAGTGAGCCTGCACTGGTTTTAACCTGTGCTACTACGTCTCTTATTTTAGAGGCAAACTGATTAAACAAGCCTGCCATTGTCCCCATTTCTTCACGTGTTTGAATTTCTAGACGTTTGGTAAGGTCGCCCTCGCCCTCTGAGATATCCTTTAGCATATGGTTGACGTTGTTAATCGGTTTTGAGATCAGCGTCGCCAGTATAAATGCAAAGCCTAGCATCGCGATGATGATGGCGCCGACGATCAGCAACAAACTACCGATCAATTTACCGATTTCGTCGTTCAGGTCATCTTTAACCGCTTGATTAAACTCGGTAGATAACGCTTCAACCTGTTGACTTGATGCCGAGATCGCACCAAAATACCCTTCTGTCGCGCTTCTTCCAATTTCGTCGTCGAGTGCAACCAACTCAGCAAATGCCGCCACATAGCCATCAGAAATGGCTTTATAGTCCGCTTTATACGAATCGGTAAAATCACCAAGCATGACTTGCGTATTGGGGTAACCCAATTGGTCCTTTATCTGATCTAGATATTTAGGGGCTTGTGTGTATAGATAATTGACATGTGCAATATCAAGGTTTGCGATGGCTTTATCGAGGTTGCTGTCCTGAGGCATAGCAGCTAGCTTTGTCTTTAACTGTCTTTTGATGGTATCGATTTTTCCTACGACACCAAACGCGTCGTATCCTCGTTTTTGGACGCTTGCGTGCATGCTATGAAACTGTGTTTTATAATTGTTAAGCTCAGCTTCAAGTGCTGATAGCTGAGACATCAATCCTTGATTCGATTTAATGAAATCAGCTGATTTTAGAGTCTCTAAATTTGCGATTGCCGATTCATAAAAATCAGAGAAGGCCAAGGTGCGTTCGGTTTGTGCCAGCTCACCTTCAGGGAGCTTAGAGGCCTCTTTAAAAAAAGCCTCGTTTGTTCGATCAATCAAGAAGAAGTCGCGTTGTGTCGCATTCATAGACTGAACGGTAGCCGATAGTTGACTTTGCGTTTCTATCACCGGAATAAACGTGTTGGCGATTACCCCTATAAACTGGTAGGACGAGAAGGTTACGTAAACAAGCGCAAGTATAATGACGATAAATCCGAAAAAGACTTTATTTCTTATTTTCCAATGCTTAAACCCAAGGTCAAGACCTCTCGACTTTTTCTTGATCCTGTGACTGTCTTTTTTAATTTTCTTCATTCTTTACGCCTCCGATCGTTTATGCTTAACATAATATCATTTTTATATTATAGCCTTAGACACAAAAAAATGCCACCGTCTATTTAAAGTAAACTGTGGCATTTAATTAATTTAGTTAGTTTTTTCAAGCACTCTGGCGTACAAAATATTTTATTCAGCCTCGTGATAAATTCGCCAAATACGGTCTAGATTCTCCACGAAAATTTCTACGACAAATGGATCCAGATGCGAGCCCGCCGATTCTCTAATCATGGCTACCGAGCGTTCAAAACTGAACGATTCTTTATAATGACGCTTCGAGGTAAGCGCGTCAAATACATCGGCCACAGCAACTATCCGAGCTGATAGCGGAATTTCATCCCCTTTAAGCCCTTGCGGATAACCACTACCATCCCATCGTTCGTGATGATATCGAGCGATTTCCTCAGCAAATCGATAAAAATCGGCATCGAATACACTAAGCCCTTCCCGTAGTAGACTAAAAACATCGGCGCCCACATCGACATGTTGCTTCATAATTGCCCATTCATCCGGCGAGAGCTTGCCTGGTTTCTTAAGGATTTCATCTGGCACACCCACCTTACCGATATCATGTGCGGATGCATTCCTTTCAATCTCTAAAACAAACTTTCGACTTACTTCGTAGCCTGGCGCATTACGTCTTCTCAGACCTTCGGCAATCACGACTGAGTAGCGTACCATCCTTTCGATATGATCGCCCGTTTCATCATCCTTTTTATCCACCAGCTCAGCGAAACTGTTCGTGACATTTGAAAAGACGATTTTCGTGAAATAGGCCCGATTAAGCAACCCACTAATTTCGCTGATGACTTTTTCAGCAAGCTTCAAATCCTTCTGAGTAAAATGACGCGGTGACTTCGAGCTAAAAAACACTAGACCAAACACTGCGTCCCCCATCATTACAGGGACCACCATATTGGAGCGGATTCCCTCTTCCCGTATTAGACGAAGCGCATCGCTGTTCGGGCGTTCATTGATTTCGGCTTCGAGATCATCGCTGATGAATGCTTTTTTGTCATATAGGATCCTGCTCAATGTCGTACGGCTGAATGGCACTTCAAACCCAGGGCCTAGCTTTATGTTTTCAAAACTGGCAACCCCGATTTCGGCGATGAACTTCTTATGCCCATAGTCTACAAATGCCACGCCGACGCGATCAATACCGATCTTCAGGTTGATTTTTTCAAATAGCACTTCAACCAGATCATCGACGATATAATGTTTACTGGCGATTTCTTCCACTTCTTTGGTGAACTGCTCCTCCTCGAAAATTTCCTTCACCAGTTTAGAAATTTCAAGTTCTTCCTTAAAAAATGGAATCGACCTTGGCAACTGTTCATAGCGATACTGATGCCTTTCCATATGCGATAAAAGGCTTAAAATATAAGGTTGGTCGATTAAGGCGTATTTGATGACACCCGCAGTGATGATTATCAGAATTAGTATGAGTGAGATGAATATGATGTTGAGTATAAACGTGATGTCCTCAACCGTTGCCTTTGTAAGGGTTTCGTTTAAAACTTTAAGCTCAGCCTTCAAACCAGCCGCCTTTGTATAATAGCCACTGATAATGTCAAACGGCATCGTATTCGATCCACTCCCCTTTGACAGCTGTTCCATCCGCTTAAGGGATTCATCAAGCGCAGCGACCTTCGCTGTCATCTCCACGACTAATGGGTTATGCCGTTTAAAGCTCATGCGATTCATCTCATTGATTTGATCCAGATAAGCGGTCAAATGACCCGAGGCTTCACCTGACAACGTGTATAAAATTTCTTTATTGCGTTCAAAAGCCTCTTCCAGCTTTAATGTCGACACGCCAGAAGAATACTGTGATAAAATGTTATCTAGAACACGCATTGGGAGCTCAATGGCAGCTATCTTTGCGTTAACCTCTTCGATAGACTGATGGTTTTTAGCGTTCAAGTCCTGCAGACTTGGCACGAGTATGAAATTTAAAAATAATGCTACTAAGATAAAGGTCATGATAAACACTAAGAGTAGTTTGGTCATTTTTTTTAAACTTAACATCGCCATCTCCATTTAGTATACTAATAGTAACTTTAATTGAAACACAAACACACTACAAATTCAATAAAAATCATCGATACCAGGAGGCCATATGAAAAGCATTTCCTTTAACAGAAGTTTTATGAAAGCGGATTATGAAAGCTGGAAAGGTCCTGCCAACTCCGATCAAATGAACGGCATCCCCGCACCGCCACTTCAAAAAGCGCCGAAGACCGACGCGGAAATCATCCCACTCAAGGATGTCCCACTTCCAGATACAAGTGAAATGAACTTGTTTGAAATCCTGCATCATAGAAGAAGCGTCCGTCAATACGCGCTAGAATCACTGACACTCTCTGAACTGTCTTTTTTATTAGAATCCACCTCGCGTGTCCAAAAGATTCTTGGCGACCACGTCGCCACTTTCCGCCCAGCACCATCTGGCGGTGCAAGACATCCTTTTGAAACGTATTTGGCCATCATCGATGTCGATGGAATCACACCTGGACTTTATCATTATCTGCCCTTATCACACGAGCTTGAGCTACTGAAAGAGGGCGTCGACTTAGACGAAGTGGTGATTTCGGTTAATGGCCAAAAGTTTGCCGGCACCGCAAATGTCGTCTTTTATTACAGTGCAATTCCTTATCGCGCCGAATGGCGTTATGGCTTAAAGTCTCATAAGGTCATGCTCCTCGACGCGGGGCACCTGGGCCAAAACCTCTACTTAGCAGCAGTGGCCATCTCTGCCGGGGCATGTGCCATCGCTTCCTACGACCAAGAAAAAGCCGATGCCTTATTTGATTTGGATGGAGAAGACGAGTTCATCATCTACATCATCCCTGTCGGTAAAAAAGCATAGTAAAAACAAAACACATCGTTAAGATTCGAAAATCTATACGATGTGTTTTTTTGGCGCACCAACCACTGACCTAAAACAAAACACATCGCTAAGATTCGAAAATCTATACGATGTGTTTCAGGTGGCGCACCCAGAGGGATTTGAACCCCCAACCAACGAATTCGAAGTCCGCTACTCTATCCGATTGAGCTATGGATGCCTATGTTAACATTATTATACAGTAATAAAAAATAAAAAGCCACCCCGATAATGATCAAAGCGACTTTTCAGTGGTGATCCATCCGCGACTCGAACGCGGGACACCCTGATTAAAAGTCAGGTGCTCTACCGACTGAGCTAATGGATCATGGCTGGGGATATAGGATTTGAACCTATGAATGACGGAGTCAAAGTCCGTTGCCTTACCGCTTGGCGAATCCCCAATAAAATGGGGCGGCTGATGGGAATCGAACCCACGTGTGAAGGAGTCACAGTCCTTTGTCTTAACCGCTTGACGACAGCCGCCATATTATTTTAGAATCCATCAGAAAAAGAAATGGCGCGTCCGTAGGGACTCGAACCCCAAACCCCCGCCTTAGAAGGGCGGTGCTCTATCCAGTTGAGCTACGAACGCATAAGTGGTCGGGGTGGCAGGATTTGAACCCGCGGCCCTCTGGTCCCAAACCAGATGCGCTACCAAACTGCGCTACACCCCGTCTTTACTGACGAATTTTATTATACATGAATTGGTATAGAGCGTCAACCACTTTTTCAAGAAAATATTTACTCAACCTTTACACTTTCTTCATAGAAACGGCTGTTTTCAGACTACTCTGACGAATGCCCTAAAAGCGGAACCACTTTCGTATGGATCCCCCGACCATCGATCTCGATGATGCCGACGGAAGGGTATCCACCCGCTCTCGGTTCCGAAGCACTGCCCGGATTAAACAGGACCACGCCCTGCTCATGCACTTGCGCCACCACATGTGTATGTCCGAAACAGACGAGATCCACACCTTCTTCAACGGCCTTAAGATGTAATCTAAGCAAGGAATATTTGACCCCATAGAGATGACCATGTGTTAGAAGTACCCGTTTTCCACCGAGTTCAACCATCAAATCCTCTGGGCCAGACGAATGGGCATCACAATTACCGCGAACGGCATAAACAGGGAGCTCTAATAAATGTCCGATTTTCACCGCATCGCGATAATGGTCTCCTAAATGGATCATGCCATCAAAAGATGTCGCATGACTTTTAACATAGTTGATGACGGGATTAATCCAGCCATGCGTATCACTGACGACTAAGAGCCTCATAATACTGTCCTATCTTTTCTTTTAATGCCACCAGAGCGTTGCCTCTATGGCTGAGCGCATTTTTTTCATCTGATGTGAGCTCTGCAAACGTCTTATTAAGATGCGGAACAAAGAATAACGGATCGTAACCGAAACCATTTACGCCTTTTGGCGCATGTCCAATGATCCCTTCGACCTCTCCTCTCGCCGTAAGCACATCACCATTTTCCATAATCAGCGTTAGTACTGTAACGAACCGCGCCGTGCGACGCTCATCGGGAATCTCAGCCAACTTCTCAAGCAGTAGGCGGTTATTGTTTTCATCCGATTTGGGTTCGCCTGCAAAACGCGCGGAATAGACCCCAGGAGCACCTCCCAGCACATCCACCATAAGGCCAGAGTCATCGGCTAATGATGCGAAGCCCAGTTTTTTATGAACCGCTAAAGCCTTGATCATTGAATTTGCTTCAAAGGTGTCGCCATCCTCGATGATGTCCTCATCCCCGTAGCCAGCATCCTTCATGGTAACGAGTTCAAAACCGAAATCCTTAAGCATCGTTTGAATTTCTTCTAATTTATGTCGGTTTCCCGAAGCCAGTACGATTTTCTTCATCTCATTAACCTTTCAGCGCAGCTTCCTGCAGGGCAATCAGCTCGATAATCCCTTTTTCACCTACCGTTAACAGCGCCTCAAGCTGACGACGATTAAACGGCTTTTCTTCACCTGTTCCCTGCACCTCGATAAACTCGCCAGTCCCTGTCATGACGAGGTTCATGTCCACATGTGCCTTTGAATCTTCTTCATAGCATAAATCCAGCACCACATCCTCATCGACGATGCCCACGCTGACAGCGGCAACTGCAGTCGTAATCGGCGATTCCGTTAGTAGCCCCTGACTAATCAAAGAAGACACGGCATCACTAAGCGCCACATATGCACCTGTGATCGAAGCGGTTCGCGTTCCACCATCGGCCTGAATCACGTCGCAATCGATCCAAATGGTGCGCTCGCCTAGTTTTTTCAAATCCACCACGGACCTAAGCGAGCGGCCGATCAATCGTTGAATTTCCTGACTACGCCCATCGATGCCCTTGGTGTTTCTTTGTTTTCTCTGGGCAGTTGAGCCAGGCAGCATCCCATACTCCGCCGTAACCCATCCCGAGCCGGTCCCCTTCAAAAATGAAGGGACCTTCTCCTCGATCATGGCTGTGCAGATGACCTTCGTGTTGCCCATTTCGATCAATACCGAGCCTGCTGGATGAATAATATATTGTCGCGTAATTTTTACGGGTCTTAATGCGTCACTTGTTCTACCGTCAAACCTCATGTTGACTCCTTCCTATTTTAAAAAGTTCGATATGCCTTTTGCCATGGCCGCTGCCGCTTTAATCAAGTAGGCATCCGTCATCAGCTTTTCTTGCTCATTTGGATTCGTAATAAAGCCTAGTTCACAGAGCACAGAGGTCATCTGTGTTTCCTTAAGTACTACGAGTCGCGGCATGGCCTTCACACCCCTGTCCACAGCCCCTAGCGCCCCGACCAGTTCCTTCTGGATCGATTGTGCCAATCCTTTATCGCTGCTCAGCGACTCATTTGCATAGAGCACCTCGACACCGGAAGTATTCGGATTCGTGAAGGCATTCATGTGGATACTGACAAACAGCGTCGCCGATAAATCGTTCGCCATGGCTGCACGGTCGTATAATCCCACATACTCATCCGTGCTTCGCGTCATATAGACCTTATAGCCGAGCTTCTGGAGTTCTGTTTTAAGCAGCTCTGATGCCCTTAACGCGATGACCTTTTCTTGCGTCTTTGTTCCTAATGCCCCCGGATCCTTTCCACCATGGCCTGCATCGATGACGATCAGCTTATCCTGGTTCACCGAATCCTGAATGATGCGATTGCTAAATGTAAGGGTCACAGCGCGAGTGGTGGAACTTTTTACGTAGGTGGTGTTCGCCGTAAGCTTCGCTTCCACCAGGTAATAACTGCCCCCATCAGATACAGTAATCTGTTCGACCAAATGATCGTTGATCTGCTGTGTAAAACTAGCGAGGCTCGTCTTATCTCTAGGAATCTGTAATGACAGCATACGCGTGCTTTCGTTATAGGTTATGGTCGACTCCGTCAGTGCATTGACATCCACAGAAAGCACCGATTTTTCAGCGCTGTGCATCACGTAATTAAAGTTATAGATCGGCTCTTCGGTCACATAGACATAGATATCTGAACCGATGTCCTCCACGAAAAAGTCATCGTAGGTAATGGCTTCAGTGAACTGGATGGTGATACGCGTAACCTCATCCTCAGGTGAATAGATGTCACTGCCCTTCGTATTCAGCTGCTGATAAGCGATGGCCTCGATTTTTCCTTTATTAACGGGAAGCACCTGATAGACGCCACCGTTGATCTTAAGCTTGCTGTTGATGACATCCAGAATCATCTGATTCCCCTGGATTTGCGGGTAGTAATCAGGCGGAAGCTGCCGCGTGTCGATGACGATGGCATCGGTACCATATTTCTTTTCTAAAGTGATGCCGTTCACCGTGTTGATGAGCTGAACGACGATTTCACTGGTGGCTTTATCGTAGTAGACATGGCTACCACGCTTGTCGTTTTGGTTGATGATGACCTGAGTGCTCACAGGTGATGTATTATTTTGCTTTATTTCAATATTTCTGACGCCGTAGATGCCATCGCCCGTATTATAGGTCCAGACGCCATTTACCAGCTTGACACCAGAAGGTGGGGTGAGCGACGTATTTTGAAAGTCTAAGATAATCTTATCCTTGCCACCGACAGTGGCGCCATCCACCACGTACGAGGTGACATCCACTTCGCCTGTGACCTTGAAACGTACCTCACCATAATTCACATCTGTAGGGATTCTGATACCGGTGAGTTTCTGTGCCTTTTTATTGATGGCAACCGTACGCGTTTCACCGAGCCAAGTGATACTTAAATCCAGCATCTCGCTGATGAACCTGAGCGGCACATAGGTTCTGCCCACAGACTCGCCTGCCGTATTTCGATACGTCAAGATCCGAGGGGGCACACTGTCTGGCAGTGTGGTTTTAGTCCCGTTTACTGTGGCGTAAGGACTATCGATTTTCAACACCACGCGCTTGCTGCCGTGTGTAAAGGCAATTTCCCTCGTGGTGCCATTCCATTCATAGGGCACCCCCAGCTCCTGAAAAATGGCGGCAACAGGGACCAAGGTGCGTCCATTGTCGATAATGCCTGGGGCATCAAAGAAAATATCCTGGCCGCCCACCATGATGTTTACAGGTGCATAGGACTTGGTTTGGCCTGTACTGGCTTCGATTAGTTCTACACTTTCATACTCTGAGTATTTGTTAGCAAAGGTGACCTGTCCAGAAAAAATCAACGTCAAACATAGGAAAAGGACGAGCCATTTATGGGCTACGCTTGGTTGTGCTAAAGATCGTCTGTTCATTTGATTTCCTTTCTATTTAATCACTTTATAGAGTTCATCTGCTTCGGGCGAATGGAATAGCATTCGCTGCTGACCTTCCACAAGCCAGTGTTCGCACGCCTCAGTAACCTCACCTACCATTGAAAAGGCGATGCCAGCGACTGAAAGGGCCGATTCCAGTAAAGCTGCACGGTCTGGATTTACCGCCATGATCATGGACCCACTGGCGATGAGCTTCATGGGATCGATGTTATAATATGCCGCGATTTTGAGGGTGGCATCATGCACCGGAAAACGTTCTTTAGTGAGGACACACCCTTTTCCACTGGCGACGCAGAGCTCATGAATCGCCCCGAGAACCCCACCTTCAGTTGCGTCGTGCATGGCGCTTACACCGATTCTTCCGCCGATTCGCCCTTCAGGGACGACGCTGATCTGTTGGATTAACGCCTTAGCAGCTTCCAGTTCATCCTGGGTTAAAACCTTTGACAGTTCAGCCTCGCAGTCTGAGGCGATGATCGCTGTTCCTTCAGTGGCGATTTGTTTCGTCATATAAATCAGGTCGCCCGCATGAGCACCCGCGGTTGTTATCAAATTTTGAATAGGGATTTTTCCGATGGCCGTGGCCGAGACGATGGTGCGATTCACGGCTGAGGTGATTTCAGTATGCCCGCCGATAATTTCGATGCCCAGCAGATTCGCCTCTGCATTTGCTTCCACCATGATTTGATGGATTTCTTCCTTGGTGGTCCCTTCTGGACATAGTAGAGTCATCAATAGTGCGGCTGCTTCAGCGCCACTTGACGCGATATCGTTTAGGCAAACATGAACCGCGAGCTTTCCGAGATGCGAGCCACTTCCTGTTATGGGATCCGTGGTCAAAACACAGGCGGTATCGCCAAACGCAATCGCCGCACAGTCCTCTCCGATACCGGGTCTGATGAGCACATCCTCCCTAATACCGCGGAGTTCCTTGATAATCCACTTGTCCAGCATCTCATTTTTTAGTTTACCGACTTCCATCACTGTCTCCTTAAATCGTCATTTCTCCATTTTCAATCATCCGTTCAAATGCTTCCTCGCTTAGCATCGGGATTCCCAGCTCTTTTGCCTTATCAGCCTTGGAACCCGCATTTTCTCCCACTACCACGAACGTGGTTTTAGCGGAAACACTACCTGCCGCTTTACCGCCGAGAGACTCGATTAAATCCTTGATGCCATCACGTGAATAGCGAATTAGCGTACCGGTCACCACGACGGTTTTTCCTGATAAGAGACCTCCGGTCACCATCTTTTTATCCGTCTTCATATTGAGGCCATAGGATTTGAAGCGTTCAATCAACAAGCGCGTTTCAGAAAGAGAAAAATAATGCACTAAGCTATGCGCCATTTTAGCGCCGATCTCATCGATGGCAGTCAGCCTAGCTTCGTCGGCAGCCATGAGCAAATCCATGCTTTCGAAATGCTTCGCCAGCGTCTTTGCCGCCTTTTCTCCGATAAGGGGTATGCCTAATCCGACGATCAAGCGATAATAATCATTGCCTTTACTTTTTTCTATGGCTTCGAGTAGCTTTTGGACCGACTTCTCTCCAAATCCCTCGATGTTCACTAATTTTTCTCTATGCTCGTGTAGACAGTATACATCTGCGATGGTTTCGATAAGCCCCATGTCGATGAACTGCGCAACAAAAGCCTCGCCGAAGCCATCGATGTTCATGGCTGTCCGTGAAACAAAATGCATCAAAAGACGTTCAAGCTTCGCTGGGCAAGACTCGTTCACACATCTGAGCGCTGCTTCCCCCTCTTTTCTGACGGTTTCCGCTTCACACACCGGACAAGTTTCAGGCAGCACGAAACGGATCGCCTCATTTGGCCGTTTGCTCAAATCGACACCCACCACAGCAGGGATGACATCACCTGCTTTCTGAACAAAAACGGTGTCGCCGACGCGAATATCCTTTTCATCGATGTAATCCTGATTATGGAGTGTCGCCTTGCTAATTCGCGAACCCGCCACCAGAACGGGGTCAAAAATGGCCAGCGGAGTAATCACCCCTGTGCGGCCCACTTGAACCTGAATTTCACGGATAACAGTCGTCGCTTGCTGTGCAGGAAATTTATAGGCGACCGCCCACCTTGGACTTTTAGCGGTTACACCAAGTGCACGGCGCTGTTCGAAATCATTGATTTTGATGACGAGGCCATCGATGTCATAAGCGAGTGCATTTCTTTTATCATTCATGAGCGCTACGTGCTCGATCACTGCATCGATGGAATCACAGCTGATAATTTCGGTCGTCTTAAAGCCATATCCCTTTAAGGCCTCAAACGCTGTTAATTGGTCCCCGATACCCGCATCGGATAAGACGTCGAATATGAACACGTCAAGCCCGCGAGCAGCAGCGATTTTTGAATCGAGTTGACGCAGTGAGCCTGCAGCGGCATTTCTAGGATTCGCAAATGGTGTTTTGCCTAATAGTGCTTGTGTTTCATTAAGCTTCTCAAACTGTCCTTTAGATAAAAACACTTCCCCGCGCACCTCTAAACGCCCCTGATAATCGATGGCTAAGGGGAGTGATCGAATGGTCTTCACATTTTCAGTGACATCCTCTCCCACAACCCCATCGCCCCTAGTGGCACCACGAACAAGTCTTCCCCCCTCGTAGAGAAGCGCGACCGTAAGTCCGTCGATTTTGTGCTCTAAGGTATAGGTTACCTGACCCGTCAGCTCTTTTTTTATACGTGTATCAAATGCCCTAAGGTCATCGGCATCATATGCATTATCGAGACTCAGTAGTGGCTGCGTATGCGCCACTTTTTCAAACGCGCTAAGAACTGCACCGCCGACGCGTTTGGTGGGCGATAGAGCATCCTCAAATTCGGGATTCTCCCGTTCTAGGTTAAGCAGCTCATTATAGAGCACATCGTATTCGCTATCCGGTATGACGGGCTGGTCCATTACATAATACGCATGACTGTACGCATTCAGCTGCGTTCTTAACGCCTCTATCCTTTGTCTTATCTCTTCTTTATTCATCGTTCATCACCTAATCACTTTTATCTGAGCAATTGCAGGGTCAAGCTTCTTAATGCCATGTGCATCAAACACGATGGTCAATATGCTGCTTTTAGCATCCACGGTGACGATCATGCCCGAGCCGAATACTTTATGTGTGATCTTATCGCCAGGTGCAAAAGCAGAGCCTTCCTCTAAAACGGTTTCAGGCTTCGCATTATTTCCCATGTCTGGCGTAAAATAAGGATTTTTCTTTACTGGTTTGATATCGTAGAAAGAGGGTTCCTTAGGCTTGCTTTCCTTGAGCACAGAAGCCAATGTCCGTTCGCTCATATTTTCGATCAGCAGCTGATTCATCTCCCCTAAGAAGCGGCTAGGCGTTCTCGGTTCGAACCTTCCATAATGGTTTCGGTTCTTTGCATGGGTGAGATAGAGCAACTTTTCGGCGCGCGTTATGCCCACATAGCATAGCCTTCTTTCTTCCTCAAGCTCCTCCTCATCATCCTGAGCACGGTAGGAAGGGAACAAATTCTGTTCTAATCCCACGAGGAAAACCACCGGGAACTCCAGTCCTTTAGAAGCATGTAGGGTCATAAGCAATACGCCATCCTCCACCGCTTCTATGCTATCCTGATCGCTCTTTAGTGTCGTCTCCGCTAAAAAGTCGCGAATACCCGGCTGATCCTGACGTTTTTCAAACTCCTCGATAACGGTTTTAAGTTCGTAAATGTTGTCGATACGGCCATCCGCCTCATCGGTTCTTTCGCGCTCATAGCTGGTGATGATTTGTGTTCGCTCGATCAACTCGTCAAACACCTCACCCGCAAAAGAGAGGTCTATCTTCGCCCTAAGCGACACGATAATCTCATGAAACTCACTCATGGCCGCCGCAGTTTTTCCCGAGATGCCATCGATTTCAGAAACCCTTCCGCTGGCTTCCAATAAACTTAACCCCCGTTCACGGGCAAAATCGGTAAGCTTTTCGATGGTTTTATCGCCGATGCTACGTTTAGGTTCATTGATTACGCGTAGAAAACTGATGTCGTCTGCGCCATTCACCATCAATTTCATGTAAGCCAGAACATCTTTAATTTCCTTACGCTCGTAGAACTTTAAGCCCCCTACCACCTTGTAAGGCATGGCTTCAATATTAAGAACATCCTCCAGCGCACGTGATTGAACGTTCGTACGGTATAAAATGGCACAATCGGAGGGTTTGAATTCTTCTTCTCTAATCAGCCTTTTGATCTGACCGATGATGAACCGCGCTTCATCCTTTTCGTCATACGCTTGATAATACCGGATCTTTTCACCCGCCTCTGCCTCAGTCCATAAATTCTTATCACGTCTACCGGGGTTGTTCTTGATGACGCCATTGGCTAAATCCAATATATTCTGTGTGGATCGGTAATTTTGCTCTAGCTTGATAATCGTCGCCCCAGGATAGTCCTTCTCGAAATCCTGGATATTACGAATATCCGCGCCACGCCACCTATAAATGGATTGATCGCCATCGCCGACGACGAAGACGTTTTTATATTTACTGGTAATCTTCCGAATAAACAGGTACTGCGCCTTATTCGTATCCTGATACTCATCCACATGGACGTATTTAAACTTGTTTCGATAGTATTCCAGCACCTCCGGATACCTGTCGAAAAGCTCAAGCGTTTTTAATAGCAGGTCGTCGAAGTCCATAGCTTGATTCGCTTTGAGTCGCTCCTGATACAGCTTGTAGAGTTTGATAAAGTCCCTTTCTCTGGGGTCCTTCATAAAGTTGGTTTCATAAACCTCAGGTGTCATCATGTCGTTTTTGCAGTTTGAAATCTTATATTGAAACGACTGGATCGGGGTTTGTTTATCATCGAGGTTGAGCGCTTTAAAGCAATTTTTGACCAAAGCCTTCTGATCTGTGGTGTCATAAATAACAAAATCGCTAGAATACCCGATATGATGACCGTCTCTTCTTAAGATTCTCACACATAAGGCATGAAATGTCCCTACCCACATCTGAGATGTCACCGGTCCAACGAGCGACTCTATACGACTTTTCATTTCATTTGCCGCTTTATTTGTAAACGTAATGGCCATAATACTCGATGGAAAAATATCATGCGCTTCAACGAGATGGGCAATTCGATGGGTTAACACCCTTGTCTTTCCAGAACCCGCCCCTGCAACGACTAATATCGGTCCATCCACCGCTAACACGGCTTCCCTTTGCGCGGGATTCAATCCGTTTAAATCCATTGATTATTGCCTCCTCATTTCACTTTGCAATTATATTAAAATATTGACCAAAAGGCCCTGAATTTCTCCCACTTTTTTGAGCACATTGATTTCTTTATGTTCACGTTTTAGAATCAGGTTCGTGAGTTCTATGAGCTTTGCATCGATTTCAGCAACCGTGCGCATGACCTTCGTTCTACCCGTCCTGCTAAATCCACGTCTCTCTCTGATTTCTAGCCCCTTCATCACCGTTTCTTCGATAAAGCCCTTAATGAGGTCCTTATAGGCATAGAGGTTCTCAACCGTTCGATTTTCCACGAGCGCTTGCCCTTTTTTATCGATTTCATCCAGCGCTTTTTGCAGCTCCTGCTTTTGGGCGTCGTAATCCTTGAATGCTAGGATCTCCGTAAAGCTGATTTTTGGACGTTCTTCCACCTTAGTCGCTGGCGTACTTTTAACGGTGCTGGTTTTTGAACTTTTAGAGGATTTTTCTACCTTCATAATGGCCTCAAAAGAAAAGATTTGAGCAACTCTTAAGCAGAATCACTCAAATCTAATTATACCTTATTTTTGGGTTCACTTATATGGGAATTTTGACCTTCCGCAGCGAGGTTCTCCATCGCAGACGAGATTTTAGCCATAAGGGCATAAAGCTGTGGTGGAATAGCCTCTCTGAGGTCGTTTTTAATGAGGTGCTTGCATTTATCAGCTGACGGTTCAATCGGTATCCCTGCCTTTTCAGCTTGTTTGATCAATGATTTTGCCACGCCACTAAAATCATCATAGGGTTGATCTGTATAGTTTTTCATATTTTTACATCAAATCCTTTCCCGTCTAGAGGGATCCTTATAGGGGACGTCATCTCGGTTTTTAGGGATACACCCACATCTTCCTTCGTCTCATGAGCCGAACTTAGAATCACCTTACCCTTAGTGAATCCCAGAGCCTCTAGATCTTCCATTACTGCCGTTAGGGCATCTGCGACACTGCCATCATCAGTTGACTTAATTTTAAAATCCACATTACCCCCGTTAATAGATACACGTAGCGTGACAGGTCCCAATTTTCCGAGTTTTACACCGAAGTAGAGTTCTGTGTTTTGCCAATCGATGCGACCGTTTTTGTCCGCGCCCTTCATAAAGACCTTCATATTCCCGAGTTCTTCACCGTCCATTATGGGCAGGTTGAAAAAATGAAAAGGTTGCTCACGTTGCCCTGAATCGTTCATCATTTGTTGTCCCGAAAGATTCATCATGGTTTCACCAGAGGCGTTTACAGTGCGTTCTTTAAGCTCCTCCTTCATGGATTTGAGCAAAATTTCCTTTACATTTGATCGGTTCCATTCCTTTAGCGTCTCTGGGTCTTCCATTTCGAGCGCTTCAGCGACTTCCGCCTCGTGATTTAGACCTAAAAACCTGATCGTATCTAGAATATCACGCGATAATCTCGCTTCAGGAAGTTCCCTTTGCGTCGTTAGATAGTCTTTAATTTGCGTGTCGATGGGCTTTAATGGGGCTTCGTTTTTCTGAAACTGTGTGCTTACCTGCTCCAAACGATTCGAAGCGAATACTTGAAGTTTTCGTTTGCTGGGATTGAAGTCAATTTTATTAAGCAGTTCCAGCGTTTTATCGATTACGGCCTTTGCCTTCTGAAAATCTCCTTGCCTTAGTGCAGCTTCTGCCTTTTCCAGCTCAGCTCCCATCACCAACAAGGACCGCTCAGTCTTCATGTCGGCATATAAGGTGACTTCACTTCTCATTATGGTTTTGCCTAGAATATCCATGGCCTGCGATAACTTATTTGCAGCATTATTAGGCATCTGTTTCGCCTGTTCTAAAGCTGCTGAAAAATCGGTTTTAAACGTCTCAAAGGTCTTCTTCGCGGCCAAAGTTGCTTCTGTCACTGTCTCAACCAAATACGTTTTAAGTGAAAGGCCTTCCACAAGCGAAGTAAACCGCTCACTCACATCCTCCAGCAATTGATTCGTGAGGCCTTCGATGAGTGATTCCAGGTCATTACTCGACTCGGTTGTCAGCCCACTTTCCACAGTTTGATTCTTAGAGGTTTGAGTCACAGCAGCTTCTAACGTAGGCGTATCTGCTGGCGAAGCACCATTTGGTGTCAGCATGTCGCTTAGCGCTTGCGTGGTGCTTGATAGCTGAGTTGTGCTTGATAGCTGAGTTGCGTTTGATGCCTTGTCTGTGTTTGGTAACTGTGCAACACTTGGTTCACGGTAAGCGCTCGATCCCTGAGCAACACTTGGTTCATGTGTAGAGCTTGGTGTCTGGACGGTATTTTGTGCATGTGAAATATTACTTGAAGCGTTATCGATACTGGATGCCAGTATATTGGAGGCCTTAGCATCAGCGCCTACCGTTTGTATAGTCGGACCCAGTTGGATTGCCGCCGTTATCTTTAGTATGATCTGTGCTGGTGAATCTTTTTCAGACACGCTGATACCTAACTGCTTAGCAATGGTCTTTAGGACCTGTTCGAGGGGCTCGCCTGTTTTCAAAAGCTGTTTCAACTCATTTTTTATCGCTTCAGGTAGCTTTAAGTGAGACACAAGCTGGGAGATTTCCTTCGACGTCATTTTGGACATCTGAATCACAGGAATCTCTGCTGCTGGCTGTGCTACGATTTCATCTTCGACGAGCGCTTGATGCAGGCTCGATAAATTATCTTGAGTGAGTTCAATCCCCTTATAAAGAGCGGTTTCCACCGTTTTGAGCTTCTCTCCCTCGGTTCCTTTCGCTTGATTCATGAATGCGGTCACTTGGCTTACCGACTCTTTCGTAGGCTTCACGCCATAACTGTTAAATAGGCTCTGAAGCGCTTCTCCCGATTTTAAGCCTGAGCTTTTAAAGTCCGATAGGATGGACTCGCTTGTGTTTTTATCCTTAGCGCCTACAGCCTGATGGGTCAACCCTAAATCCGCTTTCGGCGTCACTGATGAATCGATTTTTTTGCCTGTTTGAAAAAGTGTACTGATTTTCATAGGTCACCTCTAAAGGCTCTATCGGCAGATTTCATCAACTTTTTTAGCCCTTCTTTTCATGAAGTGTCGTCACAGTAACCGACAGCATGACGAAAGCGCCACCGATCAGTTGCTTAAGCGAAATCAGTTGTCCCATATAAAAATAACTGAAGATGATGGTTACCACTGGCAAGAAATTAATGAATACCGAAGACTCTGTAACCCCCAGCAGATCCATCGCCTTTGCGTAATAGTAAAACCCCAAAACCGATGCAAAAACGCTTAAGAATATAAGATGCGCCCAGCCTTCTACTGAGAGCTGAGACCATTGATTCACCTCAAAGGGTACCATCAAAACGAAAAATGGTAGGGAATACAGGAATTGATAGAAAATAATCGTCAGATAGCTATATTTTTTAAACAGTGGTTTCGAGGCCATCGAGTAGACGATCCAGGAAAGCACTGCACCGCCCATCATCAAATATCCAAAGGCTTCCTTCGCTATAAAGAATTCCGATAATTTCAGATCGACGATCAATACGACACCGATGATGGAAATCAATATTGCCAGTGCATCAATCCAAGTTACTGGTCGCTTATAAATCAAGGCCTCAAATATTAAGGTGAACATGGGGATGGCGGCGATTATCAGCGCCGATGGCGAGGCAGATATATACTTGATGCCTGTATTTTCAAAGTAGAAATAGATGGCAATTCCGATCCCTCCCGCAAGCACAAACAGCAGGTGATCTTTTTTATCAATTTTTAACGATGTGCCCGTGGCCCGCATCATGAGGTACATGATAAAGGTGGCAAAAATGAAGCGAACGGCGCCGATGGTCATCGGTCCTAAATCCTCTAACAAATACTCTGTACTGACAAATGATATTCCCCATGTGATTACGGGAATCATTACACTTAGAAGTCCCTTCTGTCTACGATTCATGTCTTAACCCCTTCTAATTTTTTATTAATCGCCTCCGCAGCACACCATGCCGACGAAAATGCCCATTGTAAATTATAGCCACCCGTGTCCCCATCGACATCGAGCACCTCACCAGTGAAATAAAGGCCTTCGTGTTTAAGAGATTCCATGGTTTTTAAATTGATCTCATCCAGAGAAACACCGCCCACTGTGACCATGGCTTGCTGATACCCGATGAGATTTTCTATTTCCACCGGAAAACGGCAAAGATTTTCCATTAATCCACGGCGCTGAGCGCGTGTAATGTTCGCCAGTTTAACCTCTCGTGCCACTGACGCTTTCGAAAGCACAAGTGACAGTAGCGCGTCCGGAAGCACTAACCGGTTCAAGAAAAAAGCAAGCGGCTTCTCGCCATCACTTGCCACAAGTGCTAAGAAATCAGCTTCAAGCACTTCCTCGGACACCGTTACGAAGGAAATCGCCAGCGTATCACCGCGTTCAAACCATCGACTGTTGTTTAGAATCACAGGGCCGCTCAAGCCAAAATGCGTAAAAAGCAAATCTCCGTTATAGGCTTTAAACCTCGCACCTGAACGCAAATGCGTGATAACGCAACCCTTTAATGCTATTCCACTTAATGCCGTCAAAGACTTCTCACGTGTGACCACTCCCGTAAGGCCCGGCTTAGGTGAAACAACCTGAAACCCAAGTTGCTCTGCAAGACGATAGCCATCGCCCTCTGAGCCCATGGTCGGATAGGATTTTCCGCCTGTGGCGATAACGAGATTTTTTGATCGAAAACTTTCCTGTGCCGTTTCAACTCTATAAAGCCCCTCTTCAACCGCCACTGCTGTGACGGGTTTCTCCGTCAGGATTTGGGTATGGCGACACGCCTTCAATAAGGCGTTCAGTACATCCATCGCCTTTAAGGACTGTGGAAATACTTTTCCGTCATCTCTAGTAAAACAGTTTACGCCGTTCGATTCAAAAAACCGAATCACATCATTATTGCTATGCGCGCTAAGTGCTGGCTTTACATAGCGCCTTTTATCGCCATAGCATTCATAAAAGTGATTCATATAACCGGCATGTGTCAAATTACACTGTCCGCTGCCAGAGGCTAAAAGCTTGATTCCGACCCTCTGCTTTTTTTCTATGATTAAAGCATTTCTCGTCTTAAGGTGAGCTGCTAGATAGAGACCAGAAGCGCCACCGCCGATGACGATTACATCATATGTCATACACTGTTCATTCCTCTCAAAACTAAGATTATCTACTATACATTCTAATGAAATTTCTGAGTAGGTGCAAATTAACATTTAAGGGCGCATTAAAAAAGGTTATAATACGTTATAGACTTTTTGGGAGGAAATGCCATGCGCCTTTCTAACGACGAGGCTCTTCGCTTACTGAACGCACTACGTAGCGGTACGACGCCCCTAAACAACGCCAAATCCTTAATCACTGGACGCGACCAGGAATGCCATCAATTTTCGAAAGATTTGACTTCCCTCACCAAGGGCTCTGGTTTGGTGAGACTCGTCGTCGGCGATTATGGCATGGGAAAATCACAGCTCGTTAACACCTATAAGCATATGGCGCTGGAAGAGGATTTTATCACCGCTTCCTTTCAAATCAACAACGGCTTTCGTCTGAACAAAATCGATGACCTCTATTATGCCATTATGCACAATCTGTTTTTAAAGCATCAACCACAGGAAAAAAGCTCCTTTAATGAAATATTCGACCTCTGGATCGCCAACCTGCAAACCGCTCCCATCGCTGATCGTAAGCGTTATGAAGTCAACACCGTCTGCCAGGAAATCTCCAAATATAACATGAACTTCGCGAGGGCATTCCTCAGCTTCATGCGCGGGAGAATCCAGCGCAACACAGAAATGATCAACGTCACTGGTGCCTGGTTGACAGGTGAGCGCAACATCCCTTTTGAGTTAAAGGCCAAATATGGCCTCACGGGATCGGTAGACAAGGCGAACACATTAGATTTTTTAAAAGCGTTCATCAAATTGATTACCCTTCTCGACTATCAAGGACTGGTGGTTTTCATCGACGAGCTCGACCTTGTGTTGAATGACCGTTCTGATCTTCGCCAGACGGCGTATAATAATTTGAAGCATCTGACCGACCTCGCTGCTTCAGGTGAAATGCCAGGGGTAATGTTCGTCTTCTCAGGGACAAACGACGTTATCGCTCATGAAGAGAAGGGAATCCTGTCATGCCCGCCATTGGCACAACGCATGGGACTAACACCGAACAACACGTTTGATGGTAGACATCAAAACGTCATCGCCCTCACCGGACTTAATGCCTCTGCGCTTTTTGAACTGACCTCGAAAATAGTCAAACTCTATACGCAGGTTCACGGAAGGATGGACGCGCTTACCGATCAAGAGCTCTATGTGAAGGCGTTATCCGATTTTGGAGCCCCCCCTTACAATACCAGGCAGTTCATTACAACCTTGATTCGCCATCTCGACCAAAAGTAGAAAAGACCGCTTCGGCGGTCTTTTAATTTAGTCAATTTTTATGAGAATATCGAAACGGGTAAAGAGGTTTACCCCAGAAGAAACACTCACCACACCACCAGAAACTTCAATGCGTTTTTTAAGGATGCTCAGTCCTGTACCACGAGACAAGCGGTCATGGGATGCATAAGTGGTAACCCCTTCCATAAACACCGCCTCCATCACCTGTTGATCATCCATGACGACGATTTCGTCGAATGGCATAAGTTTTTTATCATAAAGCACGTCTTTTACTGCATTGATGTCGATGCCTCTGCCATCATCCTCGAAGCTGATCAATAAGCCTAGGTCGTTAAGTCGTGTGGTGACCTTAATCATGCCGTGTTCGGGTTTGCCATTGCGATAGCGATCAGAAGGAAACTCGATGCCGTGCTCTATTGCATTTGAAATAAGCTCGATAAAATCGTTGATCACTTCGCCATAACGTTCTTCATCAATAAGCAGCGTTTCTCCTTCATAGATGATCGGGCGGACTTTTTTTCCTAGCTTTTTCGCATAATCTCTTGCAAATTTGTCGAATCTCTGAATAATTTCCTCCACGCCAACATGTCGAATTCGGGCATACCGTGTGGCCAGTTGAAGTTTCTCGTCACTTTCCTGTAAGTTATCAATTAAATGACTGATTTCATGAAACGCTTCCATACTCACCGGGAGAGACCTCGATGTGAGTAAATCATCACCAAACCGCTGATTTAAAAGCATTTGATCCACTTCCATCAAACGATAGATTCCAAGATTGTCCAGTCGATACAAAAGCTGTTCCACCGACAAATCCACGGCCATATGATCGATATTCTCTTCCAAGTACTCGATGGCTTTTAGGGTGTTACTTAAACTGAGCGATAGGCACCGAAGCTTTATCGGGTGTAGCGCATACCTTATGGCATTTTTTAGCTTTTGGCCGTCATGAATCTCATAGCAAAGGCGTTCGATTTCCACAGTGGTGAAATGGTGGAGCAACTCCTTAAGCTCAAAATAAGCCTTTTGATGTGTCAGTACCTCAATAGCCATTTCGAGTTCTGTCACTCTATCGTTTACATCCGAAGCAAAATTCTCTGTTACTGCCCCCTCTGATATGATTAGATACAGTAGTTTTTCCTGGCTGGAGTAGGCATAGCGGAGTCTCAAGAGTCGGTCGATGATATTGATTTCCATGGGTAATAAAGTAATCAATGCTTGTTGCTCGAACGGCACCTCTGCTCGAAACAGATAATCCAGTGTCTGATCCACTTCCGACTGACGGACGGGTTGCTTGGGATAAATCACTTCACTGAGTCGTCTGCCTTCGACCTCATGGGTTAGTAAATCGATGGCATTTTGGTTGAGCAACGCTCGGACACGTTTGCTTTCGTCCACTGTGATTACGCTGTCAGTGATTTGCGCCAAAATAAACGCCTCTCTGGTACTGTCACTGTTTTGTGATGAACTCTGTGCTTTGGGTTGCACATCCGGTATATTGTATTTTGAACCTGTCCTATAAGCCAACATCGCCGAAATAATTCCGACTCCTAGGACCAGAAATAGAGTCTCCATAGTACCACCTCCCCAGAGTATTTTACCATAAGATTAAATTAATTTAATGAAATGAATTCAAAAAAAATTTTAAAACGATAATAATTGGATATAATTGAGTTATGCAAACCAAAACATTCGAGGAAGGTGCAATATGAAAGGAACCGTAGTCAACATATGGCTGAACACCATAACTAAATTGTACGGAGAAAGTACAAAAAATTCAATATTAACGAAAGAGGGATGGAACCCCCATAAACTGATAACTCCCTTAGAAGAGATAGAAGACCCTAAAATCATGAGTCTGATGAGTGCATTTGCAAGGCACGAAGGTGTTAGCCCTGAGGAGTTTTGGAAGAAAATTGGCCAGAATAATATTTCATCATTTTATCAATGGTTTCCATCATATTTTGATAAATCATCCGCCATGGGATTTTTGATGCTCATGGATAAAATTCATACTCAGTTGACTAAAATTATTCCTGGTGCTAAACCACCGCGCATGATTCCTGAAATCATCGACGAGAAAAATATGTATATCATCTATAAATCAAAACGCGGGCTTCAGTCCTATTTAATGGGTTTGATTGAAGGGGTCGGCAAACACTTTAACGAGCGCATCGATGCAAAAATCGTCGACCAAAAGGTGGAATCTGACGGCACTCACGTGGTAAAGATTCACTTGGCATTTGAAAAGTCCCCTAAGAAAATCCTAAACTATCGTTTCTCTAAACTTTTGTCTTTCGGCTTTATCCGATCTACAACTGTAAAGATCATTCTCATCCCCACGATCATATCATTGATCACCGTATTGTTACTGAACGGGGTTAAGAACATACCGCTTCTCATCGCCGTCCCACTTCTCGTGCTAATCGTGGGCATCATCAACGGACGTGCTATCACCCGTCCGATGAAAGCCCTCACAGATGAAATGGAAAAAATCAAAAAGCTAGAGCTTTCAGAGGATATTGTTATTCACACTGGCGATGAAATCGAAGAGACCTATAAGAGCCTTACGTCAGCAAAAGAATCTTTAAGAGAAGAAATCACCTACCTCAAAGGGGGGATGGATGATTTATACTCCTTTACTGGAAAATTCGCAGCCGTGGCAGACAACATGAGCCATGTATCCGACTTGATTTCCAGATCGGTCCAAGAGGTTGCAGAAGGCGCGATCCATCAAGCAACGGAAACAGAAGGCTCCGTAAGCATTCTGTCAGATAATATCGAAATCCTGAACACCATCAGCAAGCGGGAGCTCGAAGGCAAAGAAAGTCTTGAAGCGGCCGTTAAACAAATCGAAGTATCGTTCATGGATTTGGAATCTGTCTCTAACAAACTTAATGGGGTTAAAGACAAATTTGCCGAGGTCAACAACCAAGGCAACGAACTCTCCACGAAAGTTAAGGACATTATCACCATCGTCAGTACCGTTGAGTCCATCGCAGAGCAAACCAACTTGCTTGCACTCAATGCGTCCATCGAAGCAGCGCGCGCTGGTGAAATGGGGCGTGGCTTCAGCGTCGTCGCCGAAGAAATTCGCAAACTGGCTGAAGACTCAAAACAAGCCGTCAACACCATCAATAGTAGCTTGAAATTGTTTACGCAAGGCGTTAACAGCATGGTCCAGCAGGTCAACGATCAGTTTAAAGAACTTGAAAACGGTACAAAAACCATGGAAAACGTCACGGAAGAAAGTAAAGTAGCGTCAAAACGCATCAAGGATGTTTCTGGATCCATTTCAGAGATCTCTAAACAGCTGTCAGACGAAACCGCTAAGATTAATAAGGTTTTCGAAAACATGCATACCTTAGCCGCCATCGCTGAAGAAAACTCAGCCACCTCTGAAGAAATGAGTGCCAATGTCACCAACTTCTCTTCAGAAATCGTCAACCTCACTGAGAATATTTCAGAGCTTGAGAAAGTGGTTCTCTTCTTAAAAGACGAGCTCAAGCGTTATAAAATTTAATATTTTGTGCGTTAATTCTACAAAAGCGCCAACGCCTCCTTTATCGGAGCGCATTGGCGCTTTTGTATTTCGTTTACCAGCGATCAAACCAATCCGTTATTTCTTGAATCCGGCGGATTCGGCTTTTGGGTTTTCCACTTCTGCTAAGCTCATGGTTTTCCCCTTTAGTGATGATGATCCGCGCTTCTTTCCCTTGGTCTTTTAGGGCTGTAAACATTTGAAGGGCTTCAGGCAACCAACAACGATAGTCTTGATCAGAATGCTCAAGCAATAGAGGCGTTTCAATATTTTCAGCATATTTTAGCGGCGACATGTTCCATAGCGCTTCGTAATCACTGAATGGTGTCGCCCCCATTTGGTCTGGAACAAAGTAATAGCCAATATCCGTAACGCCATATTCAGTGGTCCAGTTTGATATACTGCGTTGAGCTGCTGCTGCTCTAAAACGGTTCGTATGACCCACGATCCAGTTGGTCATGAAACCACCGTAGGAGCCCCCCGTCACATAAAGCGCTTTTGGATCGATATCAGGGTATTTCTGTAAAACTTCATCTACAAATGCCATGATATCTTCATAATCGATGCTTCCATATTTTCCACGGATGTCGGCAAAATCATCTCCTTTACCATCAGAGCCCCTTGGATTACAGAAGAGCACATGATAACCGAGATTCGCCCAGTACTGCATTTCGTGATAGAACACTGTACCATAGACTGTTTTAGGCCCACCATGGATATTTAGAATGGCACGTCCTTTATATTTTTTTGAAGTTTCATCGTTCAAATCCAGTGGCTTTAAAACCCAACCTTCTATACTAACTGGATTTTCCGCACCATCTAACCCACGGTCGATGGAAATTTCCTCTGGTGTCGAAAGATGATAATTCTCGAATACCCAATCATTATGATGCGTGATTTGAACCTCATTTTCAGCATTCAACAGATAGATTTCGGCAAGTCCGTTTCCTCTCATGGCGTTTATCGCCACTTTCGTGTTCGCTGACGTACTAATGGCAAAATCATCCACACTGCCTTTTAACGTCGTCAAGCGTTTGATTTCACCGCTCATGTTCATTACATTTAAATAGGCGCTTTCGTTTTCAGTGGTGATGAAATATAAAGTCCCCTGATGTGACTTTATGTTTCTTTTACCACCAAATCGAGCATCAGAACCTACCGTATTGCCCACACTGCCTTTAAACTCAGGTGCAAAAGGTGCCAAAGCGCCTTTTTTAGTCAGCGTGTAGAACGTGCTGTTTTGATTAAGACCATGGGTGGATCCGTCGTTTGCCAGAAGCACTAGCGTCTCACGATCAAGTGAGTAGGCATATCGAATCGCATGTTTCTCTGCTGGGTAGACACATTTTAAAGCCGATTTGAGGGCTTCTTTTGAGGCAGAGGCGAAATCAACTTCATGTAATAATGCCACCATTCCATCTGCAATTTGAAGCGCGCTTTCTAGTGGTGCTTTTCCACGATATTTCTTCGTTACAGCGACGAGCCGATCGAGTGCCACTTCATAATGCCAGCTTAGAACGTCTGTGTCCTCATCGGTTAATGGCAAAAGGACCTTGTCCTGATTACAGTAAGCATAAAGACGATTCCTCACACCTCTAAGATAGGTGCCCCCATTTGTCCAGAAGGGGATTTCTTCGATGACCTCATAGTTTAAGGCCTCTTTCCACTCCTTTAAAATACCCGGACGCACTGCCGCATCCGCTTCATTAAATCGGTCCCACTCTGGATGGAAACCGGCCGAAAGCAAATATAACGTATCACTGATGGGGGTAATTTGACTGACTTTAAGAGGAATACGCATCCATTCCTGACTTTCGCCACCGTGAATCGAAAGTGCATAATAAACCGTAAGCGGCTCTCCATTTTCAATCGACGTTTTGACAGCCATGTCTTTAATACTCGGATAGATTAACCGATCGCCGTCAGGTAGCCACTCAAAGGAAGTTGCCTTGCCACTGGTGGTTAACTGCGTTGGTGGTCGATCCAGTTCCTCTGGATTAAATAGCCAAATATCGCTACTATAACCGTTGTCCTCCATCTGTGCCGTGTGCGCAACGTATGCGCCATAAGTTCCGGCCACATTAAAATTAAGTCCAGATAAGTAGGTGTATTTTGCAAGTGCGTCTAAAGGTAATCGTTCCATAAAGCCTCCTATCGTTCTTTCTCTTACTCAAATATAACATATTCGAAGACAGCACACCCAATTTTTATTTCGCGTTACGTTGTATTTGGGGAGGGTAGCGATTTTCTTTTTTTCGTGTTTATTTCGGTGCATTATGTGTATAATTAACTCGTACGAGGTATCATCTTGGGCGAAGGTAAGCAGTCACGCTTACTTCAGGATGAAAATAATAAGGAGGCTTTAATTATGAGTATGTTCTGCTATCAATGCCAGGAAACAGCACGCGGCACCGGTTGTGACATCAAAGGTGTGTGCGGAAAAAATGAAGAAGTGGCAAATCTTCAAGACCTTTTAATCCATACGTTAAAGGGCGTTTCGGAAATCGTCATCATCGGTAAACTTGACGTTAAAGACATAAGTCATGTCAATCACGAATTACTTAACAGCTTATTTATGACCATCACAAACGCCAATTTCGACCAAGACGCACTCCACAACCAAATCCTAAAAGTCATTAAAATCAGAGATGAACTTAAGAAAAAAGTCCCCGGCTTACCATTAAGTGACGCTGCGACATTCATGGTGAACGACCGCGATGAAATGCTTGCGAAAGCACCACTTGTCGGGGTACTTGCCACAGCTAACGAAGATGTGCGTTCACTCCGAGAACTCGTCATTTACGGTTTAAAGGGAATGGCCGCTTATGCACATCATGCCCTCAATATCGGTAAAGAAAATCCTGATATTTACAATTTCATGTACGAAGCCCTAGCGGCCACTTTAAATAATGGCCTAACTGCTGACGATCTCGTTGCTTTGACATTAAAAACAGGGCAGTACGGCGTTGCTGCCATGGCATTACTCGATGAAGCAAACACTTCAAAATATGGCAACCCTGAGATCACAAAGGTCAACATCGGCGTTAAAGGCAACCCAGGCATTCTGGTATCCGGTCACGATTTAACTGACCTTGAGCAATTACTTGAGCAGACAAAAGGTACAGGTGTGGATGTCTATACGCACAGTGAAATGCTACCTGCTCACTATTATCCATTCTTTAAGAAATATGGTAATTTCGTCGGTAATTACGGAAGCTCATGGTGGCGTCAAGTGTCAGACTTCGAAACCTTCAACGGTCCAATCCTCTTTACGACGAACTGCATCGTTCCTCCTAAAACAGATGAAGTGAAAAATCGCATCTTCACCACAGGTTCCGCTGGTTATCCAGGCTGTTTGCACTTTTATACCGATGAAAACGGTAAGAAAGATTTTAGTGCCATCATCCAAATGGCTAAAGGTAGCAAGCCACCAACCGAAATTGAAACAGGCGAAATCGTCGGTGGATTCGCGCATGCACAGGTTTTCGCTTTAGCGGATAAGGTGGTTGATGCCGTTAAATCAGGTGCTATCAAAAAATTCTTCGTCATGGCAGGCTGCGACGGTCGTATGAAGTCACGCGACTATTACACTGAATTTGCAGAAAAATTGCCTAAAGACACTGTAATTCTCACTGCTGGATGTGCAAAATACCGCTATAACAAACTCCCACTCGGTGACATCGGTGGAATTCCACGCGTTCTTGATGCTGGACAATGTAATGACTCCTATTCACTTGCAGTGATTGCACTGAAGCTAAAAGAAATCTTTGGGCTCGACGACGTCAACCAATTGCCAATTGCCTATAACATCGCGTGGTACGAGCAAAAAGCCGTAATCGTTCTCTTAGCACTTCTGTATTTGGGTGTTAAAAATATCCATCTGGGACCAACCTTACCTGGATTTTTATCACCTAACGTAGCAAAAGTCCTCGTTCAAAACTTCGGAATCGCCGGAATAGGTTCCGTAGAAGAGGATATCAACCTATTCATGGGTTAATCGCATTTAAAAGGGGCTTCCATTTGGAAGCCCCTTTACGATTATCATTAAACCAGCTTTGGGTTTTTATAGATATCCGTCTTAAAATAGAGAATACTATTAAGAAGTAGTCTAACCGTCATGTCGAACCCGATGGCGAAGAACACCACATTGACGGAAAGGTCTAGTACATAAGCTGCTAAAAGCGCGATGGGTACCCTTACCAGGTAAAGACCAACTCCAGCAGCGTACATCGGCATCTTCGTGTAACCTGCTCCACGTAGTGCACCACCAAGTACACCCGCCATATTCTGCGGTACTTGTGCCACGCCACAGATGATTAGGTAGACCGTGCCCAACTTAATCAAACTGGTATCATCTGTCATAAAGCCTAGAAGTCCTTTCGGGAACAGCATCAAAGCCCCGCCACCGATGATGGAAATCAAGATGGCCCCCATCAGAATCTCCCTTAAATAAAGTCGTGCCAAATCAGGATTTTTCGCGCCTAAATGACGACCTACAAACGCTGTTGCGGCGACCTGAAACCCTGCCGCAGGCATATACGCGATGCTTTCTGCCTGAAGTCCTAGCTGATAGGCTGCATAGGCGGAATCACCATAGGTAAGGATCGCGCGAATCAGAATTATCGAACTAATTTGCCAGAAGAGGGATTCCAGCGCACTGGGAATCCCGGTCTGAAAGACTGAGCGCAGAATATCTCTCGTAAATTTAAAAAACCTTAAAAGGGGTTGGCCTTCCACGAGGCCACCTTTTTTAATGACAAACCATAGGGCAATGATTGCTGCTACCGCTTGAGATAATGCGAGTGCAATCGCCGCCCCCATGAGCCCCATTTTTGGAAAGCCCAGTTGCCCCTCAACTAACACGACGCCGAAAATGACGTTAAGTATGTTCATGATACCGCTGATGATCATAGGGGTCATAGCATCTCCCTTGCCTTGGAGCGCCCCTGAAATGATGAGAATAATCCCTAGAAATGGCATGCCCGTTCCCACGACGCGAAGGACATCTGCACTTACAGCCAGTAATTCCCCTTCTGCGCCGAATATGGTAAGCCAGAAATGTGGTGTGAAAATCATCGTCACTAAGAATGCCATGGAGATGATAAAAATGGAACCCACTGTCTGGCTGAGGGCAGCGCTAATCCGCTTTTGGTCACCTGCGCCATATGCCTGTGCCACCACCACCTGGACACCGATGGCGATTCCCTTATAAACAGCCCATATGATACCACGCACCCTTGTGCTAAGTCCCATGGCACCGATGGCGATAAAACCGAGATTCCCGATGAGCTTCATGGAAATAATCCCCACGAACATCTCCAGCACACTGGATGCCAGAATCGGTAGAATCATTTTAAGGATCGATATTCTAATGCTGGCCTTTGATGGCTGAGTTACCGCTTCATTCATAATGCCTCACATGCTTCATATTATTGTTTGCTGATTTATTATTTCGGTTCCCTTAATAGTTTAGCAGATAATTAACACGATTCAAGACATGGAAACAAAAAAAACGCCTTTCTCGCGAAAAGGCGTCAATATAGGGTGGCATTACAACTCGAATAGAGCTTATAATCCTTTGTGCAAAATAGGTGAAATACGTTTGTAAATCAATAGCGTCAGCAGAGAAACGATAATCCCCTTAAATACATTGAACGGGAAGATACCGAATACGATCAACGTCCATAAACTGTCGATCGCTGGATTGACTGCTGTACCAAGTCCGATGATGGCATCTATCGGCATAAACGCTGTATAGAAAGGGATCAATACGAAATAGTTCATCAATGAGCCCGTGATGGCCATAAATACAGTGCCTACCATTAAGCCGATTAAAGCAGATTTCTTCGTTTTATGTTTCGTATAAATCCAAGCAGCAGGGACGACCAAGGCACTTCCGATTAAGAAGTTAGCAAGCTCACCGACACCGCCAGTGGTTGTTTGGAACAAGTGAAGTAAGTTTTTAACCGCTTCGATGGCAACGCCAGCGAATGGTCCCATTGCGAACGCACCTACCAATGCGGGTAAATCGCTCACGTCAATTTTAAGGAACGAAGGAAAAATAGGAAGCATGAGCTCGAGTTGCATGAGCACAAACGCCAAAACACTTAGCATCGCAATTTTCGTCATTTTTGATACTGACATTTTCTTAGATGTGGTAACCATACCTAAAACCTCCTCATATAGTTTGCTATTCTCGCAAACATTATCAAAATAGTGTGGTGGGCTTCAGGGTACTCAAAAATAAAAATACCCCTAAAGCATACACTTCAGGGGCAATGTACATAAACATAAACCTCTTCTTTCATCCAGACTTTAACTGTCGGCCCTGGAATTTCACCAGATCAACCTTTCGGCTCGCGGGCTATACCGCCGGTGGGGACTCACACCCCGCCCTGAAGATTCTTACAACTAGAGTATAGCATGATGTGAAAAAAGTGTCAACGCCATTACACAGCAACTTCCTCAATCACAGATTTCTTTTCCTTAATAATTTTATGCTCCCACCTTCCCGTGAGATAAATGCCCAAACCAATCAGGCATATGATCAAATTGCTGACGATCATGGCATACCAGATGGAGCTTGGACCGAAACCGTCTAGCTTGCTGAGCGCATAGACCATGGGAATTCGTAGTCCCCATAGACGCCCCATCATCAGCACCATGGCTGAAAGCGTATGTCCCGAGCCTTGGAACACCCCTACGAGAATCTGAAAGTAACCCATGAGTGGAATCGAGTAAATAATCATGTTCAGATACTCCGTGCCACTGTTAATCACCGCTAAATCCTGCGAAAACGCCATGACGATTTGTCTGGAGAACGGCAGCATCGCTAATCCCCCTATCACCAGAAAGGCGGTCGATAAAAAGGTACTGCTTTTTACCGCTTCCTTCGCACGCTTCACGTTATCCGCGCCGAGATTTTGACCTACGATGGTGGCCAGCGCACTACCGATTCCCATGGCAGGCATCATGATGAGCGAGCTGATACGGTTGCCGATGGCGAACGCCGTTAAGGTCACTTCACCGAAGGAAACTAAAAAGACATTTAAAATGGTGAAACCAAAGGCTGTCGTCGCTTGCCCTGTAGAAGAAGGGAGCCCGATCTCTATAATCTTCGTTAAAACCTCACGGTTGAACTTCAAATCGGAAAGCTCAAGCTTCAAGCTTTGTTTAGCGCTAAAGGTCGTGGCGATGCCATAAACCGCAAAAACACCGGTGGCGATCACCGTCGCAAGCGCAGCGCCCCAAACGCCTAAATCGAGAACAAAAATGAATATCGGATCGAGTATGATGTTTAGCCCCACCGAAAGCCCACCCAATATCAGCGGCGACATCATATCGCCTTGCCCTTGTTTAATGGCGTTATAAGCGCTAATCAAAAAGGTCGTAGGCAATCCCAGAAACATCACACTGAGGTATGCATAAGCGTTTTCATAAAGCTCACCTGTACCTCCCATCCACCTTATAATGGCCGGTGCGCCAAAAAAACCCAACACTCCAAGTACCAGTGACAGTATAAATAAAAACGAGATGGACTGTCCCGCCGTCTGACGCGCCCTGTGCTTATCATGAGCCCCTATGTATTGAGCGATGATGGAAGACGTCGCCTGTGCCATCCCCATACCAAAGGCGCTCATCAAAAAGATCAGCGGCCAAACGAATTGAACACCCGCTACGGCATTTCCCGGAATTTTGGACACAAAAAAAGTATCGGTCAAATTATAAATCGTATGGATAAAATTATTAAGCATGATCGGCAGCGATAAAACCATAATCACCTTCGTCATTTTTCCTTTTAAGATCATTTCTCTCTTTTGAAGAAAGTCCATAGCCCCTCCATAAAGTTTTCTCAGAACTATTATAGCACGCAAACCTTCGTCACTCAAATATTTCGTGTACAAAAATAGTTTTAACGTTTATTACTTCTTCAAATTTGGTATAATAAAGGTATAACAAAGGAGGTCACTATGATCGTCGGAAACTTTAATGAACTCATCGCTAAACCCATCACGAGCCCTGAGGCGAAAAACGCTGCCATGAAGGTACTCGTTTCCCCTAATGAAGGCTGGGAAGGTCACGTTATGCGCGTCGTCGAACTCGAGCCAGAGGGATACTCACCTAAGCATTCACACGATTGGCCGCACATCAACTATATTATCGAAGGCAAAGGGACGCTGCTGATCGGCGACACTATGAACGAAATCCAGGCTGGTAGCTATGCCTACGTGCCGGCAAACACGCTTCATCAATTCTCAAATGCGGGTGATACGCCTTTTAAATTCATATGCATCGTTCCAGAAAAGGGTCATTATTAAATTCCATCCTAAAAAAACAAGCAGGCACGAGGTCTCAAACGACTTCAGATGCCTGCTTTTTTTATTTTTGAATCAGTGTGCCAATGTCTTTGCGGAACATCATCTTTTCGAAAGAAACCGACTTCACCGCATCATATGCGCGTCGTCTCGCCTCTCTCAAATCCTCGCCGAGCGCTGTGACACCGAGTACCCGTCCGCCGTTTGTGGCGACGCCATCCAGCACCCTTTTCGTACCGCAGTGATAGTAAAACGGACCTAGGTCATGCTCCGAAAGCGAAAAGACGGGAAGTCCTTCTATAAGGAAGCCTTTTTCATAGGCCTCAGGATAGCCACCGGATGCCATGATGACACAGACCGCATGTTCAGGTCGCCACTGCAGTGTGATTTCACTTAAACGTTCCTCCAGTGTCGCTTCCACCACCTCTAAAAGGTCGTTCTCCATACGGATGAGGGTGACCTCCGTTTCAGGATCGCCAAGCCTTGCATTATATTCGAGGACGTTAATGTCGTCCCCATCAATCATAAGCCCTACGAATAGGATCCCCTTAAATGGAATGCCATCCTGTTGAATCCCTGTGATGAACAGATCCAGAATCTCATGTTGAATGCGAGACATGAGCCCTTCATCGATGATCATACTCGGTGAATAGGTGCCCATACCGCCTGTGTTAAGCCCCTCATCTCCATCAAACGCCTTTTTGTAATCCTGCGCTGGTTGAAGCGGCAAAATGGTCTTCCCATCTACGAAGCATAACACGGACGCTTCGATGCCCTTTAAAAACGCTTCAATCACCACACAGTCTCCCGCGTCACCGAAGACGCGGTTTGTCATCATGTCTATAAGTGCCTGCTCAGCCACCCTCTGATTCTCTGCGATGACGACGCCTTTTCCCGCTGCCAGTCCATCTGCTTTAATCACCACAGGATAGTCAAAACCCTTCAGTGCCGCGATGGCAGCGTCCAGCTTCGTGTGAGTTTCATATTTCGCGGTGGGGATGCCATGCCTTAGCAAGAAGGCTTTTGTGAAATCCTTACTGCCCTCAAATAACGCACCCGCCTTTTTCGGTCCGAAAATATTAAGCCCATGACTTTCAAAAAGATCAACCACCCCCATGACAAGTGGGAGCTCTGGGCCGACGATGGTGAGTTCGATTTTCGCTTTAACGGCGAAATCGAGGAGTCCCTCAAGGTCGTCCACCTGAATATTCACACAGGTGGCAACCTCAGCGATGCCTGCATTACCAGGCGCAGCATAGAGTTCAGGGTTTCTAGGACTTAACGAAAGCTTATGTGCGATGGCGTGTTCTCTACCGCCACTGCCGATAATGAGGATTTTCATGTCCTGCCTCCCGACTAATGTTTGAAGTGACGCATGCCTGTAAATACCATGGCCATGCCGTATTTGTTCGCCTCGTCGATGACCTCTTGATCGCGCATGGAGCCACCCGGTTGAATAATAGCCGTTATACCCGCTTCAGCCGCCGCTTTAATGCTGTCCGCAAAAGGGAAAAAGGCATCCGAAGCCAGTACAGCGCCTTTAGTTGGAAAGTTAGACTGCCTGATGGCATTTTCTGTGGCCCATACGCGGCTAACCTGCCCTTGACCAAGCCCTAGTGTCTGGCCATCTCTGGTAATGACGATGCCATTAGATTTCGCATGCTTGACGACCTTCCATGCAAACAACAGCTCTTCCATTTCCTTTTTCGTCGGAATACGCTCTGTGACCGACCTTAACGCTTCACCTACTAAAAGCGTGTCCGCGTTTTGGACCAAAAGACCACCTGGCGTTTTTTTCATGTCCTTTTGCATATCAGAGGGTTTAACAGAAATTTCAGGAAGCTTAAGAAGACGCAAATTCTTCTTTTGCTTTAAGCATTCGAGGGCATCGTCGTCGAAATCAGGTGCAATAATGATTTCCAGGAAAGTTTCATTCATCTTTTCAGCTGTTTTTAAATCCACTTTGCGATTCACCGCCACGATGCCACCGAAAATAGACACAGGATCACAGTCATACGCCTTCGTATAAGCGTGAAGGATATCAAAGCCTGTGCCGACACCGCATGGGCTGGCGTGCTTCACCGCTACCACAGCCGGCTTTTCCTCCAGCTCCTTCAAAAGAGCAAGTGCACCACTGGCATCGTTGATGTTATTATAGGAAAGCTCCTTACCATGGATTTGGATGGCATCGGATAAGGTGCCCTTTGTTTCAAACACTTCTTTATAAAACGCGGCGTTTTGGTGTGGATTCTCACCATAGCGGAGGTCCTGTACCTTTTCAAACGTCAACGTCAAGGTTTCTGGGTATGGATTGCGCTTACCGTGTTTCATGAGGTACTCCGCGATCATGGCATCATAATGTGCCGTGTGCTGGAACACTTTAAGGGCGAGATCGTATTTCGTGTCGTGGCTCACATTGGCACCACTCTCGAGCTCAGAAATCACGCGCTCATAATCCGACGGATCCACGATAACCACCACGTCCTGATGATTTTTCGCCGCGGATCTCAACATGGTCGGCCCACCGATGTCGATGTTCTCGATGGCTTCCTCAAACGTGACGCCAGGCTTGATGACGGTATTTTTAAAAGGATAAAGGTTGATGATGACGTAGTCGATGGTTTCGATTCCCAGCTTTTTCAGCTGTTCCATATGGTCCTCGCTTGAGCGCATGGCTAAAATTCCCCCGTGAACCGCTGGATGCAGCGTCTTTACTCTGCCGTCCAAACACTCTGGAAACCCGGTCACATCTGTGATGTTCATCACAGGAACCCCCGCCTCGCGTAGCGCCTTTTCCGTACCACCAGTGGAAATTAGCTCAACGCCATGCAACTGAAGCTTTTTAGCGAATTCCACGATACCCGTTTTATCGGAAACGCTGATCAATGCCCGCTTTTTCATAACCCCTCCCCTATTTATACGCCCATAGGCGAAATCCTCTAACGTCTTCACCAGTAGTTCATGCTCGACCCGGAGAACCCTTTGGCTAAGCGATTCCACCGTATCGTCCGAAAGTACCGGTACTGTTTCTTGATATATAATTGCCCCTGTGTCCACGCCTTCATCTACGAAGTGTGTGGTAGCGCCTGAAATCGGGTCCCCAGCATCCAGTACCGACTGGTGCACGTGGTGACCATAGTACCCGGGACCACAGTGCTTCGGAATCAGCGATGGATGGATGTTGATGATTTTGCCGCGATACGCCTGAATCACTTCGGATGGGATTATGGCCAAATAACCCGCTAGGACGATCAAATCCAAACGTTCCCGATTCAAGGTAGCCAGCAAAGCATCATTTCTGTCTTTTTCGATAGGATAGTTGCCCTTTCCGATATAGTAGGCCTCGATGTCGAACTTCTCGGCGCGCTTCAGGCCAAACGCGTCTTTGCGATTCGAGATTACACATGCAATTTCAACAGGCAATCCTCGACCCTGGACAGCGTCGATGATTGCCTGTAAGTTTGAACCGCCACCTGAGATCAGCACTGCGATTCTTAGCTTTCGCATAAGATAACTCCCTTTTCTCCATGTGCACCCTTTTGAACAGAACCGATAACACTAGCCGTTTCTCCAGCTTCACGTAATAACGAAAGGGTTTTTTCCACATCCTCTGGTGCTACGGTTACGATATAACCGACGCCCATATTAAACGTTCCGAACATCTCATCTCGGGCAACGCCTGCCTTTTCAGCCATATAGTTGAATACCGGAGGCACTTGCCAGCTGCCGAGCGCGATATGCGCATCAAGCCCTAAAGGTAGGATTCTCGGAATATTTTCGAAGAAACCGCCACCCGTCATGTGAACCATGCCTTTTACCGCAACCTCTTCCAGCAAACGGCTGATGGCCTTTACATAGATGCGCGTCGGTGTGAGCAGCGTCTCGCCTAGGGTACTCTCAAACTCTGGAACAAAGGTTTCTACCGTCATCCCGAGTAAATCAAAGAAGATTTTTCTAACCAATGAATAACCGTTGGAATGAACGCCACTTGAAGACAAGCCGATAAGTACATCCCCTTCATTAATACCACTACCTGTGATGATTTTAGGTTCATCCACCACACCCACAGCAAATCCCGCCATGTCGTATTCTCCATCGGCATAGAAACCAGGCATTTCAGCGGTTTCACCGCCTAAAAGCGGCATGTTTGAGAGCTTGCAGCCATCGGTGATGCCTTTAACCAAAAGCGCTGCGTCTTCTGCTTTTAACTTACCTGTCGCCAAATAATCCAGGAAAAATAAGGGCTTTGCACCCTGACACAAAATATCGTTAACACACATGGCCACTAAATCCTGACCCACCGTGTCGTGTTTATCCATCATAAAGGCGATTTTTAGCTTCGTACCGACACCGTCAGTTCCCGCCACTAACACTGGACTTTCAAACTGACCGCTTAATCTTAACAGACCGCCGAAGCTTCCCAAATCGCCGATAACATCTGGGTTGAACGTTTCCTTTACATGTTTTTTCATCAGTTCCACAGCGCGTGCACCCTCTTTTACATCCACACCAGCCACTGCGTAGGTTAATGATCCATTCGACATGAGCCTCTCCCGTTTTCTTTATTCGAACATAAATTTATCAGCTTCTTCAGGCACATCCATCGGATAATCCCCATCAAAGCAAGCTCTGCAAAGACCACATTTTTCAAAATTGATGGCTTTTGTAAGCCCCTCGACACTGAGATAAGCAAGGCTATCCGCGCCGATCATTTCACAGATTTCATCGAGCGTGTTTACTGCGCCGACCAGCTGCTGACGGTTCGGTGTATCGATGCCGAAATAGCATGGATGCTTGACAGGTGGCGAGCTGACTCTGATATGCACCTCTTTAGCACCCGCCGCTTTGAGCATGCTGACGATGCGCTTGCTGGTGGTTCCTCTGACGATGGAGTCGTCGATCAAGATCAGACGTTTACCATCGATGTTCTGCTTCATGACGTTGAGCTTAAGTCTAACCGCCAGCTCACGTGATTTTTGGTCGGGCTGGATAAACGTTCTACCCATGTATTTGTTTTTAATCATCCCGATATTATACGGGATGCCTGATTCTTCCGCATAGCCGATGGCCGCTGCTACCCCTGAGTCCGGTACTGCGATGACCATATCCGCATCCACCGGATTTTCTCTCGCAAGGATTTTACCAGATTCCTTTCTGACCACGAACACGTTTTTTCCATCGATAAAGCTGTCTGGTCTTGCGAAGTATACATACTCAAACGCACAGATGGCTTTTCTGCATCCTTGGTTGAAATAAACGGATTCGATGCCGTCCTTGCCGATGATGACGATTTCGCCAGGCTCCACATCTCTGATAAACTCAGCGCCTACCACGTCATGGGCACATGTCTCTGATGCCAGCACATAACCACCCTCAATCTTAGCGATGGAAAGCGGTCTTAAGCCGTTAGGGTCTCTGACGCCGATCAGCATATGATCGATCATGATGGCGAGTGCATAAGAGCCCTTAATCTCCTTCACTGATTCGATGACTGCTTCCTTCATGCCGAGGTGATAATTTCTGGCGATCAGGTTTGCGATAACCTCCGAGTCGATGGAGGTTTGAAAAATCGAACCCTCATCTTCCAGACGATCTCTGATTTCACTGGCGTTCACGAGGTTGCCATTATGCGCCAGAGCGATACTGCCCCCTTTGTAACGCACCACGAGCGGTTGCGCGTTTGAGACGTAGCTTTCACCAGTAGTAGAATACCTAACGTGACCGATGCCGATATCTGCAGGGAGACGATCCAAGATACTATTGTTAAACACCTCTTGAACGAGACCCATCTCTTTATAATACTGCATTTTATTATCCTTCAGCACGGCGATACCCGCACTTTCCTGACCTCTGTGCTGAAGGGCTATCAAACCGAAGCACAGCATCTGCGATACAGCCTCTACGCCTGGTGCATAAATGCCGATAACGCCACATTCCTCGTGAAGCTTGTCCTTTTCAAACAACTCGCTCATTCTATCCTCCACAGGTTATCCCTGAATTCTGTTTAATACCTCTTGATAGGTCTCTTCCACGTCGCCCAAATCACGTCTAAAGCGGTCTTTGTCCATTTTTTTGTTCGTTTCCGCATCCCAAAGTCTGCAGGTATCCGGCGAAATTTCATCAGCGAGGATCACTTCCCCTTTATGTGTTCCGAACTCGAGTTTGAAGTCGATAAGCTTAAGGCCGTGCTCTTTAAAAAAGCTAATCAGCACCTCATTTACTTTAAGCGCCATGGCTTTGATGGCTTCCACTTGCTCAGGCGTCGCGTATTCCATGGCGAAGATATGATAATCGTTGATCATCGGATCGCCGAGTTCGTCGTTTTTGTAACAGAACTCTAAAACCGTTTCTTTCATGACCACGCCCTCTTCGAGCCCTAAGCGCTTTGCCAATGAACCTGCCGCCACATTGCGCACGATGACTTCCAGCGGAAGAATCTTCACTGCTTTGACGAGCTGTTCTCTATCATTTAGAAGGCTTACGTAATGCGTCGGAACGCCTTTATCTTCTAAGAGCTTAAATAAGAGTGCGCTCATTTTGTTATTTACGACGCCTTTATCGTGGATGGTTCCCTTTTTTTCACCGTTAAATGCGGTGGCATCATCTTTATATTCAACCAAATACAAGTCTTCATCATCCGTCTTGAATACTTTCTTAGCTTTTCCCTCGTAAAGTTGCTCTAACTTAGTCATCTTATCCTCCAGCACATTAGTATTTGGTTTGAATCGAACGGTCCTTTTGAACCACGGCTTCCGCCATATCCGCTTTGTATTGTCTCATTTTTTCTCTTAGCTCCGGGTATTTGATGGATAACATTTGAACCGCAAGAAGGCCTGCATTTTCAGCACCATCGATGGCCACTGTGGCCACTGGAATGCCACTAGGCATCTGAACGATGGAGAGAAGTGAATCAAGACCATCCATGGTGGAAGACTTGATGGGGATACCGATTACAGGAAGGTTCGATACGCCTGCGATGACACCAGGTAAATGCGCCGCCTTACCCGCAGCACCGATAATCACCTCAACGCCATTTTTCTCTGCGTTCATGGCGAATTCCACCGCTAAGTGTGGGGTTCTATGTGCTGAAAGCACACGGGCCTCAACTTCAACACCAAATTTCTTCAGTATGTTGATACATCTCTCAACAATCGGGAAATCCGAATCGCTTCCCATCAGAATTGCAACCTTCATAACGCCTCCATATCCGAATAATTTGTACTTTGATAATGTTTTTGTTCGTCTATTACCATCATAGTCAAGAATGCGTTTGCCGTCAACCCGATTACGAATATTTTAAACTATTTTAAGAATATCATTCAGAATTCTTTATTTTCAAAAGTGTCTTGTTGTAAATAAAAAAACGCCTTAAAGGCGTTTTATAAACGGTTATTGAAGCTGCATCATTTCTGATTATGACGACACCACTGAAAATCGATAGGTCGTTTCGTTGATATAAGGCTCTCCGCCCTCTAAAAGATTCACTTTATTAGGCACCTGCTGCATCTCAAAACAGATTCCCATATGATGCTTATAGCCGATATTGTTCGTATAGATCACGGCACATGGCTGATCCGTGGTCACCTCAAGTCGTCTGCCGGAAATCGGGTCTTCATAAACGACCTGTGGGGCATCGGAAAGTCGGTCATGCTCAAGAACAAAAGGATGGTCGATACCACCATGGTCACCACGAAGCGCTTTCATAAGTGATGACTGCTGACTAAAATCAAATTCCGAACATTCTTGGGAAACCAAATCGAAAATAGGCAAGTTATGTGTGTCCACTTCATAAAAACCTTTTGAACGCAACATGAGCAAATGTTCGGATATTTCTGTTTTCTCGTTACCAGATAAATTAAAGTAATTATGGTTAGCCATATTAAGATGGCACGCTCTATCAGAAATTGCAGAATATAAAAGGGTCAACTTCCCGTCATCATAAAGGGTAAATACGGCCTTTACGGCGATATTTCCCGGAAAACCATCCTCTAAATGCTCATGCTCAAGCCCTAGCGTCACTGAGCAACGGTCAGTTCCAACCTGCTCACCCATCATGGTCCAGATTTTGGTATGAAAGCCTTTTCTACCGCCATGAAGATTGCTGATGCCCTCATTGATCTCTAGCGAATAGACCTCGTCTCTAATCTGAAGCTTTCCACCAGCAAGCCGGCCAGCATTTGGGCCGATGGTAGCGCCCATGTACATGGGGTTTGACACGTAATCCTCGAGATGTTCATACGAAAGCAAGACGTTTTCCACCACACCGTTTTTATCGGGTACATTGATGGCCAACATCAGGGCACCATAGGTCATGAGCTCGACCGATACACCTTTCGCGTTATGAAGGACGATACGCTCAACTGGTTCGCCTAAAAAAGCCGTCATGGCATCAAATCTTTCCACTTCGATACGCACGCTATTTCCCCCTCTCGCAGAGGCTAAAAAACGGTTTAAGTTTTTCAAAATCGCGTTTATAGATTCCCGCATCCTTTAAGACCTCACCAAACTTACGGCCGATCCCATCCTTGAGGAGTCGATCAAGTGACGATGCGAAATCTGAAGATGATTTAACACAGTCCGCATAACAAGCTTCGACCTCAGGAATCAGCGTGGCAATCCACTCCGCGTGTTTAGCGACCTTTTCCGATGCGATGAACCTTTTCAAATCCACATGACCTGTGGGGATCATTTGAACCAACAAGTCGATGGCCTCTTCCATTTCTTCCACCAGTCGTGCGGGTAGAACCGCTAAGCCCATCACTTCGATAAGGCCGATATTTTCACGTTTGATATGGTGGTGTTCACGGTGCGGGTGGAATATGCCATCTGGATGTCTCTCATCCTTTCGATTATTACGAAGCGCCAAGTACATCTCATAAACGCCATCGACTTTCCTTAAAATAGGCGTAATCGTGTTATGGCGTTCAAAGGTATGCGCCGTAAGCTCAACCCTTTCATCCGAATAATCGATCCACTGCTTTAAAATAATCGTCGATAGGTCTTCAATCGATGCCCTATCATCACTTACTAACTTAAGAACCGTCAGCGGCCAATCGATGACATCGATACGAACGCTTGGGAAGGATTCTGGAACATGTGAAAAGATGGTTTTAGCACGCATCATCGGCATCTCATAATTACCTGCCTGGTAATGGTCATGCGTCAATATGGAGCCACCCACCGTGTGCAGGTCGGCATTGGAACCGATAAAATAATGCGGAAGGTAATCCACGAAATCACAGAGACGGACAAATGTATCCCGGTCAATCTTCATGTCGCGGTGCTCACGGCACAGAACGATGGCGTGCTCGTTATAGTAGACATACGGCGAATACTGCAAGTACCACGGCTCATTTGCCAGTGTCATCTCGACGATACGGTGGTTGTGGCGCGCAGGATGGTTGATATTACCGCTATAGCCTGCATTTTCCACACATAGTAGACATTTCGGATACACAGAAGGCTTCGCGTTTTTTTGAAGCGCAATCTCCTTCGGATCTTTCTCGGGCTTTGAGCAATTAATGGTGATGTCCAGTTCCCCATATTCCGATGGACTTTTCCACGAAATATTCTTACTGACGCGGTCCATACGGATGTACGTAGATGCATTCGATAGGTCATAAAAATACTGTGACGCAAACTGGGGCGACGCTTGATGATACGCCCAGAAAATCCGATTGACCTCAGAATTTCTCGGCATGATCAGCGACATGAGCTCAGCCTGAAACATCTCGATTTCATAACCGTAATCCAGTGGTGTCCCAAGCGATTTCGCAAGCGCTGTCACCTCATCTAGCAAACGATAAATATCCGCCACCTGATTCGTGTCGGCTTTAACCATCAACAGGTCACATTCAATATTCAGTTTGCGCCATAATTGATTTCGGGTTACTTCCACATCGAGTTCATCCATTAACTGATGCTCAAGTCCATATCCGATCAACTGTTCCACACACTCAAATAGTCTACTCGACACGCGCCGTTCCTCCTGAAATTTGTGCGATATAAATCGAAGCTTGGAGCCCCGTCTTTTCCTGATAAAGCTTCGCCATTACCGCTTTATATTCATCCACATGCGCTTCATGAACGAGCGCGATGGCACATCCACCGAATCCAGCGCCTGTCATTCGTGCGCCGATAACACCTCTCTGGCCACGGCTGATTTCCACCACCGTGTCGAGTTCAAAGCAGCTGACCTCAAACTGATGCTTTAACGATTCGTGCGAGCTGTACATGCATTCACCAAATGCGATCAGGTCTCCAGCGGACAAAGCACGCTTGCTCTGAAGAGTTCGGTCATTTTCAGTAATGGCGTGATAAGCCCTTTTATAGACATTGTCCGGCATTACTTCAGTGAAGCCTAAAAAGTCCGATGGTGTAAGGTCACACAAGGTGTTATATTGATGCCCACCATCCGCTTCGTTAATCATCTCTAATGCCACTTCACATTCTTTTCTTCTTTGGTTATATGCCGAGTCCACCAGTCCTCGTTTTTTATTCGTGTTGACGATAACGATGCGATATTTCCCTAAGGTTGCCGGCACATGCTCGTAATCCAAGGTGTCACAATTAAGCAGCACCGCATGCTCTGCCATGCCGTTGGCGATGGAAAACTGATCCATGATTCCGCAATTGACCCCATTAAACTGGTTTTCAGATTTTTGACAGAGTAAGGCGATTTTCTCAGGAGCGATACCAAACGCTTCATACTGGTTTAAAATCGTCGCCGTGAGCACTTCGATTGAAGCGGATGAAGAAAGGCCCGCGCCGTTTGGAAGGTCGCCATAAAATAAAATATCAAACCCTCTCGTAATGGCGAAACCTTCATTCTGCAGGGTATGAAAAACCCCCATGGGATAATTGGCCCAGTCCATCTTCGCATCATAAGCAATCTGATCCAGTGAAAACTCTAAAACACCCATTTCTTCGAAATTAAGTGACATCAAACGCACTTTTCGATCATTTCTCTGCGCAACAATGCCATAGGTTCCCAGATTTATGGCAACCGGTAAAACCATTCCACCATTATAGTCGATGTGTTCACCGATGAGGTTCACACGTCCCGGCGAAAAAAACACCTGTATTTGTTCTGTCTCCGTTCCAAAATGCTCAGCAAATTTACTTTTTAAATGTTCAGTCGTCATAAGCCCTCCTACAGCCCTACAAAGCCGTTAGGATGCTTACTGTGCCAGTTCCAAGCATCTTTGACTATCGTCTCTACATCATTATATTTTGGTTTCCAACCAAGAAGGCGCTCCGCCTTCTCAGAGGAAGCAATTAAAGTCGATGGATCTCCTGCACGTCTAGCCGCAATAACTGCCGGAATCTCATGGCCGGTTACTTTACGCGCCACATCGATGATTTCCTTAACAGAGAAGCCATCTCCACTGCCCAGATTAAAGATCTCACTGCCATGACCTTGACGCAAATAATCAAGGGCACGCATGTGGGCATCGATGAGGTCGGTAACATGAATGTAGTCCCTAATACACGTTCCATCTTTGGTCGGGTAATCATCGCCAAAAATCGTGATTTCCTTACGCTTACCTAGTGGTACCTGAAGCACCAGTGGAATCAAATGCGTCTCGACACCATGCGCTTCGCCGATATCACCCGATTGGTCTGCTCCGGCCACGTTAAAATATCTAAGCGACACAAATCGGATTCCGTGCGCCAAATCCGCCCATTTGAACATTTTTTCCATCATGAGCTTCGACTCGCCATATGGGCTAGTCGGAAGGGTTTCGCTATCCTCTAAGATAGGCACCTGCTTAGGCTCTCCATAAACAGCCGCTGTTGAAGAAAAGACGATTCTTTTCACGCCATACTTTTCCATGAGCTTTAAGACGTTAACCGCACCCGCAACGTTGTTTTCAAAATACTTGATCGGCAAACTAACCGATTCGCCTACCAAAGAGTTTGCACTAAAATGGATGATCGATTCAACTTCGTTTTCTGAAAACACACTTTCGAAGGCATTTAAATCTCTTAAATCAACATTATAAAACTTCGCGCGTGTATCAACTGCAGCCAGATGACCTGTTTCGAGATTATCTACGACGCCTACCGTCTCACCCGCATCCAGTAACATTTTCACCGCATGGCTACCGATATAACCTGCACCACCTAAAACCAATATCATATGAGTTCTCCTCGTCATAAGAATTAGTGGACCATCATGTTTGCGCACATGTTATCCATCTGTTTATCCATTTTTTCTTAAGACTATCATACCATATTAGTTAACAAAATCAATTATTTTAACTTGAATTTACTAAATTTTTACTTGATTCAGTGTAGTTTTTCCACCAAGTACTTCCAATACTTCTTCGGCATCATCTGCCTGTGAAGCTTCGGGTTCTTTCTGGCGTCGATGGCAATATGCTCAAAGTAGCCCTGCCACATCTTTTGATAGTCGTGCTCCCTGGCCGACAAACTCATGGTATCCAGTGGATCCAGCTCACCAAAATGAACTTCATGCCCATTATAGAATGCCGCCTTTCGACGTTTAATATCGTGAATCACCCATACCTGGTCATTCAATCGCTCTGTAAAGTGGGGTACCATAAGCCCAAGCAGATCATAGGTTGGATCGAACGGAGCATAATACACGCCCTTTTCAAGCTCCATAAACCTTAAAAGGCCAAGCATGCGATGGGATTCACGCGCAACGGCATTGAAGCATTTGTAAAGCGCCAGAATATCTGGATCCGATAAGTTCTCAAACGCCATTCCACCTAGCTTATACGCGCGTTTGAGGCACTTAAACAGAATCGTACCAAAGGCTTCATCCTCCGACAAATAGGCATAACCTATCCGTCTAAACGCTTCTTGTCCAAAGGTCTCGATTATGGAGCTGGCAACCTTACCGGCTTCTTCAACTTGCGTTTCGACTAAGACAACCTCGTCAAAAATTCCGTACTGATATCGGTCCTTGTGCATCAAGCGCGCGGCATCAACAGGGCATTTTTGATGAAACATCACATAAATCCCCGATAGAACCCCTTCAAAGGTTCCATCATACAGATAAACCATAACTCGCACCTCCACCACTAAACTGTCCTGGATAAAGCTCAAACATAGACATCTGGGAAGTTTGGGACTTAGGCGCATCGATGAGCTGCTGCTTTAGCTTCATCGGTTCTAAATCGATGCCCCCAAACACCTGACCACTGCAGGTGATAAAATACTTCGCTCGCTTCATTACTACGCCCATCTTTATAAGCGAATCAAAATTAAGCGGTCCAAACCGTCTCGATGCCATGATACGTCGCGCGGTTACATTTCCGATCCCCGGTATACGAAGGAGCGCTTCAAAAGGTACTCGGTTGATTTCCATGGGGAAAAGATGCATATTCCTCAGTGCCCACTGGCACTTGGGGTCGACCTCCATGTCCAGATTCGGCTCCTCACGCGTGAGAATCTCATCAGCTTTAAACCCATAAAACCTAAGAAGCCAATCCGCCTGATAGATTCGATGTTCACGCCTAAGCAGGTTGAGTTGATTCGGTGTGGCAATCTCCGTCTTCCCCACCGGAACATATGCCGAATAATAAACACGCTTGAGCGCCATACGGTTATATAGTGCTTCAGAAATTTTTATGATCTTCAAATCCACTTCCTGAGTTGCGCCTACGATCAGCTGAGTGCTTTGACCTGCAGGAACAAACGATGGCGTGTTCTGAAACCTTTTGGATAGCGCTTTATATTCTGCAATCTGTTCCTTTATATAACCCATAGGCGCGACCATTTCCGAACGGCTCTTTTCAGGAGCAAGAAGCCTTAAACTCTGCGTCGTCGGAAGCTCGATGTTGATACTCATGCGGTCGACATATCTCCCAGCTCTGTCAATCAACCGCTGGTCAGCACCCGGTATGCCCTTGAGATGAATGTAGCCATTGAACCGCTCGACTTCACGCAGCTTCTTTACAACATCCACCAGTAGTTCCATGGTATGGTTCGGATTTTTCACCACGCCAGAGCTCAAAAACAACCCCTCGATGTAATTCCTTCTATAGAAGTTGATGGTTATGGCCACCACCTCATCCGGTGTAAACTCCGCTCTAGGCATATCTCCATTTGAAGCGCGATTCACACAATAAGCGCAATCATAGATGCATTTATTCGTAAACAGGATCTTTAAAAGTGAGATGCAGCGACCATCCTCAGAAAAGCTGTGACAGATCCCCGGAGGTGCCGCATTACCCAGCATCCCCTTCACCGCTTTACGATCGCTGCCACTAGACGAACAAGAAACATCATATTTTGCAGCGTCTGCCAGTATCGTCAACTTGTCCAGCGCATCCATAAGCTACCTCCAAATAGAACATGTGTTCTATTTTTATTATACTGCGGATGGCTTTAATAATCAAGGCAAAAAAAGAGCCGTCCATGTGGACAGCTCTTTCATTGCTTAATAATAGAAGTAATCGCCTTCGATCAACTTATAGAATCGGTCAGCCTTGCTGGCCCATGGAATGTAGTTGAAGAAGAGACAATCCTTTGCTACCTTTACACCCATAAGGGCGCGTGTGGCGGCGATGATGCTGTTTTCAGACGGCTCGAGTGTCGTAAAGCGGCTGGTGTACACGGGCGGGAATTGGCCACGTTGATAGATTACATCGTACACCGTATTCGGAAATCTCGGACTGGCCACACGGTTAAGCACCACGTTTGCAACTGCCGTCTTCTTATTTACCGAGCCACCTCTGGCTTCGATTTCCACGATTTTGGAAAGCCAATATAAGTCTTCAGGCGTATAGTTCAGCGGCCTGATCGTGGCTGGATCCACAGTGATGCGTTCATCTGTGACCACCACATGAATTAATTTTTCGTTATAGCTGATGGTGAGTCCCAATTGCTCAATCAGGTCTTCCATGGCTACGTAAACCCTGTGATCTCTCATGATCGTTTTTTGCTTAAGGAAAAAATCTTGGTTATTTATGATGAGTAGATTAGTGTCGACACCAAAACAGTAGTACGCTTCGTCGATTTTCAGGACGGCCAATCGTGGTAATTCCATCCAGTTTACTTCGATTCCCAGTTTTTCTGCGAGCGGCCCCACCGCGCCATAAACCACGCCATTCTCTTCGATGAAGAGATCGTCATGATTGATGAGCTTGCCATTGACGGTCACGAGGACCTCATCTGCAAACGCTAAACTGGAAAGCAGTAAAATCGAAAAAAGCGTCAAAATCATTACCTTGGTTTTCATAAGACCTCCGTTATGAATTTAGCTATGTTTTAGATTCTAACACAAAAATCAAAAAAGGCAAAGACAAATATTTCCATATCGTCTCTGCCTATTGGAATTGCACTATTCTTAAGTGGGACAAATTCTACTTAAAGTAGTTTACCCCTGCCTTAAAGAGATCAAAATGCGTGTTGCCAGGGATATTTTTATAAAGGTGGTCACCATATCGCTCGGCGTGACCCATTTTTCCGAACACGCGGCCATCTGGTGAAAAGACCCCTTCGATGGCATGAACTGAGCCATTGATGTTATATTGTGGATCTGTGGTGGCAGCTCCGCTAGCATCGACGTATTGCGTCGCGATTTGACCTTTTGCCGCCATTTCCTCCACGAAAGCGTCACTGGCATAAAAGCGACCTTCTCCATGTGAAAATGCCGTTTCGAACACATCCCCCACCTTAAAGCCATCAAGCCAAGGCGAATTAACCGATGAAACCCGTACATGCGCCATGCGCGCCACGTGTCTACCGATTTTATTAAAGGTCAGTGTCGGCGAGGATTCATCCAGCTTACGAATGTCCCCATAAGGTAAAAGACCAAGCTTTACGAGTGCCTGGAATCCATTACAGATGCCGAGCATGAGCCCGTCGCGTTTTTCCAGATGTTCCATAATCGCCTCAGCTAAAACAGGATTTCTAAATACAGAAGCGATAAATTTGCCCGAGCCCTCTGGTTCGTCACCTGCACTAAAGCCTCCTGGTATCGCGATGATTTGGGATGATTTGATGGCCCTAGCAAATGCTTCGATGGATGCCTCCACGTCCTTCGCCGTTAGGTTTCTAAACACTGTGGTCTCAACCTCTGCGCCAGCATTTCTAAACGCGCGCTCCGTATCGTATTCGCAGTTTGAGCCAGGGAAAACGGGGATAAACACCTTAGGCTTCGCCGTTTTGAAGGTTGGTTTTGGTACGTAGAGCTTTTTCTCGAAGCTGAACGTCTTCGCAGTTTCAGAAACCTCATCCGTATGCACTGCCGGGAAAATCGGCGCTAAAGGCGCTTGCCATGCCTGCTCAGCTACTGGTCCACTCACTGAGAATTTTCCATAATCGAGCGTATAATCAGCCGTAAGTGTGCCGATCATCTCGACGCCGTCCACAGAAGGGCGATAATCAGGCGATACCTCCATGATCAGGCTACCATATGCAAAATCGAACAAATCCACACCCGATTCAAGTTTAAAGCCGATGCGGTTCCCAAAAGCCATTTTAGCAACTGCCGCCGCTACACCACCTTGACCGATGGCATAGGCTGAAATCACTTCACCCTTCGCCATGCCAGAAAGCACGGCGTCGTATTGCTTTTGTAACGCTTCAAAGTCAACCATTTCATAAGCATCGCGCTTCGCTTTTACGAGCGCTATTTTTGAGCCAGGTGTCGTAAAAACCTGTGGCTTAATGTGTTTTGCATGACCATGCGATACGGCAAAAGCGATGAGTGTCGGTGGCACATCTAGGTCCTTAAAGGTTCCCGACATACTGTCCTTTCCGCCGATGGCTGCCGTGCCAAAGGCGGACTGCGCAAAACTAGCGCCTAGTAAGGCTGCTAACGGCTTACCCCATTTAGATGGATGATCGCCGAGACGCTCAAAATACTCCTGAAGTGAAAGTCGCGCCTTTTTATAGTCTCCACCCACTGCTACCAGCTTCGCAATGGCATCCACCACCGCGTAAACACCACCATGGAAAGGGGACCATTTACCGATTCCAGGATCATAGCCGTAGCTCATCAATGATACGGTTTCCGTTTCAGCACCTAGCACTGGAATTTTCGCAACCATGGTTTGTGAAGGCGTCAGTGCCGTTTTTCCACCAAAGGGCATCAGAACGGTTCCAGCACCGATGGTGTTATCAAAACGCTCGACGAGCCCCTTTTGCGAGCAGACATTCAAGTCACTCAGCAAACGGATCAAGCCCGATTCAGAAGCATCACATAAAAGCTTACGCCGACTAAAGTAGGACACCTGATCCGGTGTCGTCACGAGTACATTGGCTTTTCCTCTGACCCCATTCGTGTCTAAAAAAGCACGGGAGAGATTGAGGACATCACGGCCCTTCCATTTCATCGCTAAACGGCCATGGTCCTTTACCACTGCGACCACAGTGGCTTCCAGATTTTCCATCGCGCACTGGTGAAGGACTTCCTCCAGATGTTCTGGAGCGATGACCACCGCCATACGCTCTTGTGATTCAGAGATGGCCAGTTCGGTTCCATCAAGCCCTTCGTATTTTTTAGGTACAGCATCAAGGTTGATTTCGAGGCTATCAGCGAGTTCGCCGATGGCCACTGAAACGCCCCCCGCACCGAAGTCGTTACATCTTTTGATTTTCGTCGTTAGCTCCGGATTCCTAAAGAGGCGCTGAATTTTTCGCTCTTCAGGCGCATTCCCTTTTTGCACTTCTGCACCACATGAGAGCAAGCTGTCCTCAGTATGTGCTTTTGATGAGCCTGTCGCGCCACCAACACCGTCACGTCCAGTTCGACCACCGATGAGCACCACCAGGTCGCCAGCCGCAGGAACCGAACGCACCACTTGCTTCGCGGGCGCTGCACCGATTACCGCACCTACCTCCATGCGTTTCGCCACGAAGCCGTCATCATAGACCTCTGCCACGTGACCCGTCGCGAGGCCGATCTGGTTACCGTAGGCACTAAAGCCAGCCGCTGCTTTTTGCGTGATCGTCTTCTGTGGCAGCTTACCCTCTAATGTCTCTTCAACTGGTGAAAGTGGATTACCTGAACCAGAAACTCTCATGCTCTGATAGACATAGCTTCTTCCAGAAAGCGGGTCTCTTATAGCGCCCCCTAGGCATGTGGCAGCACCACCAAAGGGTTCAATTTCCGTCGGGTGGTTATGGGTTTCATTTTTAAACATCAATAACCATGGCTCTGTCACGCCATTTACATCCACATCTATTTTAATACTGCATGCATTGATTTCTTCCGAAACGTCTAAATCCTCTAAAGCCCCTTGCTTTCTCATGGCCTTCATGTTGATGGTCGCTAAATCCATAAGACTCATGGGACGCGTGCCCTTTTCATACACCATTTCGCGAAGCTGGGTATAATTTTCAAACGCTTTATAAATAGGTGCTGAATACTCACCTGCCTCGATGCCTACTGACTCGAGCACGGTCATAAAGGTCGTATGACGACAGTGGTCTGACCAATACGTGTCGATTACCTTTAGCTCGGTAATCGTAGGATCACGCTGCTCTTCATCTCTAAAATAATTTTGCACGTGTTTAATGTCAGCTTCCGACATGGCGAATCCCATTTGTGTTCTAAAACCTAGAAGCGCATCCGAAGACCAGTCCATAAACCCCTCAATCGTCGCCACTGCTTCTGGGGATTCACCTGTCATGATGAGCGTTTCAGGAATTGAAATAGACACCTCGTGGGCTTCCACGGGATTGATGAGAAACTTTTTAATCGCCTCGACCTCAGCGGTTTTTAGCTGACCTTTCAGTGCGATTATGCGCGAAGAAGCGATAACTGGACGTGTTTTAAGGGTGACGATTTCGATACATTGAGCTGCCGAGTCGGCACGTTGATCGTACTGGCCTGGTAGAAGGGCAATTCTGAATGCCATTTCATCAGCGTTCGCCTCAAAATGACCTTCGTAGACACGGTCCACATTGGGTTCAGAGAGAACAGAGGCCTTAATCGTTTCAAGTGCCGCCGTTTCAACGCCTTCCATATCGTAGCAATTGACGATTCTCACACCTTCAAGATTTTCTAAATGGAGCGTTTTTACCAGCTCGTCTCTCAGAGATTTCGCTTCTATATCAAATCCACTTGTCTTCTCAACCAATATCCTCGTAACCATATGCCCTCCTGATTTTAGAATCTATATTCGCTTTCAGTGTAACATAGGCCGATTGATAAATAAAATTAATGTTATTAATCTTATTTATTAGTTATACTAATCTGTTGAGTAGCACCGAGACCATTGGCACAAAAAAAGAAGACGCCGAGGCGCCTTAAGGAGTTTATCGAATGAAGAAATAAGCTATTTTGGGAAATGCTATTGCGGGTAAATCGATTGGATAAAATTTTCAAACACGCGTTTGAGCAGTGCTTTGTTGGTGCTATAGTACATCTTTTTGCCTTCCTGCAGGTTAAGCGTCAACAGCTTAAGCCCGATGAGCAAGCTAATGTGGTGGCTAATGGTCGCCTTCGATAACGATAATAGATCGGAAAGGTCCTTCGCACAAACCGGAGTTTTCGAAGCGAGCTGTATAATTTCCAGCTTGGTGGGATCCCCAAGTGTTTTAAACACTTCCTGATAGAGGGTTTCTTCCTGGGCGGCCACCATTCTGCGGATGCCAAAGCCCACTACCATCAGTAGGTGATTACGTTCTTCATAGAGCTTATAGAGCTGCATAAATTCAGGTATTACTGTGACGCACACCTCGACGGTCTGAATCATATCATTTGAACCATCGAATTGAATCATTAAAAAGCTATTTCTAAAGCGCTCTTCATCGGCCATCATTTCTTCGAAAAGCTTGATTTCTCGATCATAGATGGCATTGACGCGCGGGGCGATCTTTTTATAAATCTTCGCAAACTCAGTAACCGCCTCCATCATGCGCACATAGACCTCAGGTGCTTCCGATTTGAAACGCTTAATCTGATGGTAGTTCATGACGAACTGCGACGTATTGTTTTCGAGAAGCATCTCGACGCGCTCTTTAAGTGCAGCATCACTGGCGTCATGTGGCCTGATGGCTTCTCTGATGTAGGCGTCATAAAGGCCGTCCTTGCCGATTTCACCCAGCTTGACCACCAGTTGTTCAGGCTCTAGCTCGGGATTATTAATGGCATAATGGACCATTAGGCTATCGAGGAAATACTTTTTAGAAAGGACCTTCAGCTCCTCGAAAAGCCGCATGGAAACAGCTGATGCTAGAGATTCGAGAAGTTCGGTAATTTCTGGTGTGGGATCAAAGCCCATTTTTTTTGCTTCTTTTGAATAATCCTTCATGCCCACTAGCTGATGAATCGCATAGACAAAATCGATGCTTTTTACACGTAAGTTTTTTAGCATGTCATCACCTTCCTCTTAGTCTTACCACCATTATTGCATTAAGTGGGGCTAACTGCAACCTCTTTAAGGGCATTGTTATTATGGATGGAAAGCGAGATAAGCAAGAGCGCCGTTGCTGCACCGAAAAGAATCAAGTAGCTGGGCATTTGATCGATGAGCAGCCCCGTAATGAGATAGGCGACTGGCATGACCCCTTGGGCAAAAGCGCCGAGCACACCCATGGCTCTGCCGCGGTAAGCATCTTCGATTAAGGTTTGGAACAATACTTGAAGCGGCACATTGACGAGGATGACCACCATGGCCATCAGTGCCATCATCATGCCATAGTATCCTACCAATCCCCAACCAAACGAAACGCCAGGAAGCGTCGGAATCGCGAAAGCCACCATGAGTAGTCCAAACATGATCATGGTATTACGCAATAGCGCATGGGAGAAGGTCACGCTTTTCTTCCCCACATAAATCGACATAATGATCGCACCCACTGGAAAAAGCGACTGGATAAGGCCATTAGACTGCGCGCTGATGCCATGCACTGTAATTAGGTTATAAGGCATGACGATGGTAAACGCCGACATGAAAAAGTTGATAAACAGGGCATAGATGGCGATGGTCATGAAAGTCTTTTGGCTACGCACATAGACGAAGCCTTCTTTCATGGTTTGGATAAATGAGCCCTTCTGTTTTTTATGATTCAGACTTCCACCATATAAATGAAAGTCGATAAAGCATTCGCTCAGTGCTGAAAGTAAAAACGAAATCGCATTGACCAGGAAAAACCACTCAATGGAAATAACCCCATATAAAACGCCACCTAATATCGGCGTTGCGATGGAAAGGACACTATCAAGCCCTTGTGAGTAGGCGTTGATTTTCGTTAGCCGCTCTTTTGCGACCAGATTAGGATACGAGGATGAAAACGCGTTGCTGAGAAATACGAACAGCACCGATAGGATTAGCTCCGCTAAATAAATCTGCCAAAGCGTCAGGTCATTTTTCTGCAAAACGATAAAAAATGCTAACATGGCCATCCCACTGATGAAATCGGCGCCGACCACGATTCGCTTTTTATTCGCTCTGTCGGCGATCACACCTGCTACCGGACTTAGGAGTACCGCTGGTAAGGTGGTAATCAAAAGGGAGATGGCAAAATTTTGAGCTGATCCTGTAATTTTTAAAATATAGAAGCTCATGGCAAAACCAAATAGCTTTGAACCAAATTGGCTGACACCCTTTCCACTGAGTGTCAGCCAAAAATTTCTACTTTCCTTTGGCGTCATAATAACCTCGCGTCTTCGAATTATTTTATGCACTCGTGTTATTTTCTTCTTTTATCTGTGAGGTGTTTTAAGTCGTCGATGCTGAGGGGTTTAAAGATAATTCTTCCATCCATATCTGATTGAATCGTAATTGAGTTGTAAGAATTCATGTTTTTCATAAGTTCCTCCGGAATCTCTAAAAAAGGGGGTGTTGGTTTCTATGTTTACATCATACCACCTTTTCAATTGAAGTTCAATAGTTATCTAACTAAAAAATAGTTAGAATTGTATTAAACAAATGTGAATAAGATTTTAACCAAACTTTAACCTTATTTTTCAGAATCTTCAAAATAATGTTGCGACAAATCTTCTGGATTGCTATAATGATATAAGTTTATCTAATCGTAAGTCCGATTTTAATCAGCAGGGTTAATTATTGACCCAGGAGGCGAAAATGCAAAATCCCACCATCAGCTTCGAGCTCTACAAAATATTCTACCACGCTGCTGCCACGCTGAATTTTTCTAAAGCGGCCGAATCCATGCATGTGACCCAATCAGCGGTTAGTCAAGCCATCAAATCGCTGGAGACACAGCTGGGCATCCCCCTTTTCTTTAGACAAGGAAGATCCGTCTCACTCACCCACGAAGGCGAAATCCTATTTGCGCATATCGAAAAGGCATTTCATTTTATCAGGTCAGCGGAAATCTCCATGCAGAACATCAAATCACTGGACGAGGGAACTGTCTTTATCGGCGCCAGCGACACCATCACACGGTATTTCTTGATGGATGCCATAAAAGCATTTCATCTGGCATATCCGCGTGTGAAGCTCTCCATCAACAACCGCCCTTCTCCTAGATCCGTTGAAAAGCTGAAAAATGGCGAACTGGATTTAGCCGTGATCAACTTACTGCCAGACAGCGATTACGAGGGACTTGAAGGCGTCTCATTAACCACACTGGAGCATATTTTCATCTCCAGCAGTCCAGTCAGTGCCGTCCCTGTGACACTTAAAACACTTTCACAGCACCCGCTGGTTTGCCTTGAAAGGAAATCCACAACCCGGCGTATACTCGAACAGTTTTTCGCCACTAACGAGGTGATATGGGAGCCCGCATTCGAGTTCGGTTCGTTCGATGTGATTTTAGAAGCCGTTAAAGCCAGTATGGGCATCGGTTTCGTCCCGAGGAAGATTGCCGCCGCACTGATCGAGGCAGGCGAGCTCTCCGAGGTGACGATTAAGGAGCCTATCCCATCTATCGAAATCGGTATTATGGTGAATAAAAGTAAACCGCTTTCATTGGCAGCGAAAAAATATCTCGAAATCCTCAAAAACACTGGGGTTTAGTAAAAAAAATGGGAATAATAAGACTAAGTCATTTTAACACGATTGGGGGGCGTTAACATATGTCGTTTAACAGAGAAAGTATCCTCGAAAAGGGCTTCTATTACTTAAATGAAGGTGAGCTCGACGTTCACTTGTTCCACGAAGGCACGAACTATAAAAGTTATAACTACTTCGGTGCCCATGCAATCTCAAACCATGATCTTGAAGCGGTACGATTCGTCGTATGGGCGCCTAATGCACGAGAGGTCCATGTCGTTGGTGACTTTAACGATTGGAACGATTTCGGTTATCCCATGCAGCGCGTAAGAGACAGCGGCGTATGGCAGATATGTGTCGTTGGGGTTCAGCCCTATGACCGTTATAAGTTCAGAATTACCACACAAGATCAGCAGGTACTTTTCAAGTCGGATCCTTTTGCTTTTCACGCTGAGGAAAGACCACATACCGCGTCGAAATACTATGATCTTAAGGGGTTCGCTTGGCACGATGGCGAATGGCTGGCGAAGCGGAAAGACACGGATCATCACCATAGCCCTATGAGTGTTTATGAAGTCAACCTCATGTCTTGGCGAAAAAAACACGACGGCAGCCAGTATTCCTATCATGATCTGGCTCAGGAGCTCGTACCGTATGTAAAGGACATGGGTTTTACCCACATCGAATTGATGCCCATTATGGAGCACCCGTTTGACGGGTCCTGGGGTTATCAAGTAACTGGCTATTTTGCGCCGACGAGCCGATATGGTACGCCGAAGGACTTTATGTACTTCGTCGATACCTGTCATCAAAACGGCATCGGCGTCATCCTGGATTGGGTTCCCTGCCACTATTGTAAAGACGCACACGGTCTTTACCATTTCGATGGCGGACCGGTGTTCGAGTCACCGGAATACGACCGGGCACATAACGACCAATGGGGCACCATCAATTTCGATTATGGCAGACCAGAGGTACAATCCTTCTTGATTTCAAACCTGCTCTACTGGATGGAGCTTTACCATGTGGATGGCATAAGAATCGATGCCGTCGCTTACATGCTGTACTTGAACTTCGGTGGAAAGCTTTTAAAAAACCGTTATGGTGGGTTCGAAAACCTCGATGCCATCGATTTCATCAAGAAGATGAATCACGTGGTGTTCAAGGAGCACCCCGATGTACTCATGATGGCTGAGGAAAGCACCGCTTGGCCGAAGGTCTCAGGCGATATCAAGGACGGTGGCCTGGGATTCAACTATAAGTGGAACATGGGTTGGATGAACGACATTCTCGAGTACATGTCTCTCGATCCCGTTTATCGCAAAGGCTTCCATAAAGCGCTGACGTTTACCATGACCTATGCTTTTTCCGAATTTTTCGTCCTACCCCTTAGCCATGATGAAGTGGTACACGGTAAAAAGTCGTTACTGGAAAAAATGCCAGGCAATTATTCAGATAAGTTTGCGAATCTCCGTTTATTGCTGGCTTATATGTATGCCCATCCCGGTAAGAAGCTTTTGTTTATGGGCAGCGAGTTTGCACAGTTTATCGAGTGGAACGAATGGCAGGCGTTGGATTGGCATTTGCTGGACTATGACTCACACCGCAAAATGCAAGCCTTTATGAAGGCGTTGAATCACCTTTATAAAAATGAGCCGAGCTTTTATGAGCAGGACACCACCTACGATGGTTACGAATGGATCGAAGTGGATAATAATGAGGAAAGTACCATTTCCTTCGAGCGCATCGCCGCCAGTGGCGAGAAACTCATCTTTATCTTCAATTTCACACCTGTATCCAGGGATGCCCACCCGATCGGTGTCGACCACTTAGGAGAATACGAAGTCCTTCTGAACACCAGCGATGTGTCCTTCGGCGGTTATGTCGAGGGAGGAAGCACCACTTATACAGCCATAAAGGAACCTTCATTCAGACGACCTAACACGATTCGCGTTAAACTGCCGAGCTTAGGCGGCCTGATCATCAAATATAAGGAGGAAAAGCCCATATGAAAGAAGGAAAAATGATAGCCATGCTCTTAGCAGGAGGCCAAGGCTCCAGACTCAAACTACTCACCAAGGAAGTCGCTAAACCGGCAGTTCCTTTCGGTGGAAAGTATCGCATCATCGATTTTCCACTAAGTAACTGCTCCAACTCAAATATTTTCGACGTGGGGATTTTAACCCAGTATAAGCCTTATCACCTTAACTCTCATATCGGCATCGGTAGCGCATGGGATTTGGACCGTCGCTCTGGCGGCGTAAGAATCCTGCCACCGCATACAGACGAACAAGGCGGTCGATGGTATAAAGGAACCGCTAACGCCATCTACGAAAACATCAGCTTTATCGATGAGCTCGATCCGCAGTACGTCCTGATTTTATCAGGTGACCATATCTATAAAATGGATTATTCCAGTATGCTGGATTTCCATAAGGCGAAAAAGGCCGATATCACCATCAGCGTCATCGAAGTGCCTTGGGAGGAAACCTCGCGCTTTGGTATTCTCAACACTGACGCAGACCAATTTATCACCGAATTCGAGGAAAAGCCGAAGCACGCGAAATCCAACCTTGCGTCCATGGGAATCTACATCTTTGATTGGAAATCCCTGAGAAGCTATCTCATCGCCGATGAGAAAAATCCAAACTCTGAAAACGATTTCGGAAAAAACATCATCCCTCAAATGAAGCACGACGGCAAACGTACGTATGCCTACAAATTTGAAGGCTACTGGAAAGACGTCGGTACTGTAAAGAGCTACTGGGAAGCAAACATGGATCTCCTATCGGAAGATAACGCACTTGATCTTTACGATGCCAGCTGGAAGATCTATACGAAAAACAAACACCTTCCACCACAGTACATCGGTTCAGAGGCCTCTGTGGTCAACAGCATGGTCAACGAAGGGTGCAACGTGGAAGGCAGCATAGAAAACAGTATTTTGTTTAACGAAATTCTGATTAAGAAAGGCGCAAAAGTGTTTAACAGTGTCATTCTCTCAGGCGTTACCCTTTCTGAGGATTGCGAAATTCATAACGCCGTCATCATGGAAGATGTCACGGTCAAGCCAGGCACAGTCATCGGAAAGCCTGATAGTGAATTTGTCTACTTGGTCAGCAAAAACAAAATAATCGAATCTGAGTGAGGTGCTTATGAAAAATTGTCTTGGAATCATCAACCTAAGTGAAGTCGATAGCCCGTTCGGACTTCTCAGTCAAAATAGACCGACCTCGATGCTGCCCTTTGCTGGTCGTTACCGCGTCATCGATTTTATGCTTTCCAACATGGTCAACAGCGGCATCAACACCATCGGTGTCTTTACAGGTAACAAGGTCCGCTCGGTAATGGACCATCTCGGTTCAGGCTCGCCATGGGACCTCGACCGTAAAATCAATGGTTTGTTCCTTTTTACACCAACCTACGATTACACCACCATCAATTCAAAGGTGGGCGATATCGATTTGTTCTTCCAGAACAAGTCCTTCGTAAAGAATGCAAAGCAAGAAAACATTCTCATGTCGAAGACCTACATGCTCGCCAACATCGACCTTAATGCCGCTTATGAGGATTTCATCGCCTCTGGTGCAGACATCTCCATCGTCTATAAAAAGGTAAACGACCCTATGAATCGGTTTATCGGATGTGACAAAATCAATTTCGATGCGCGGGGTGAATTCGAAAGCATTGGCACCAACCTAGGGATGGAAGAAAATTTCAACCTCTCTCTGGAAATGTATTTCGTAAAAAAAGCCGTCTATTTCGACATGCTCTTCGACTCCATCGAAAAGGGCAATGCCAACTACATGAAACAGGCCGTGCTTAACAGCCTCAGCAAATACAAGATACGCACCTACGAGTTCGACGGATATGTGGCTTGTATCAACAACCTTCGTAATTATTTCGACGCCAACATGGCCATCCTAAATCCTGAAATTTCTAACGAGCTGTTCTTTAAACATGGGCAGATTTTCACGAAGGCGAAAGACGAGCCTTCCACGCATTATCAGAAAAATGCCCGTATTAAAAACTCGTTTGTGGCCAATGGCTGTCAAATCGATGGCTATGTGGAAAATTCCATCATTTTCCGCGGTGTCAACATCGCTAAAGGCTGTATCGTAAGAAACAGCATTCTCATGCAGAAAACCCACGTGGATCAAAACGTCCACCTCAATTACGTCATCCTTGATAAGCGCACCACTGTCAACCAGGGGGTTACACTTATCGGCGATCCGTCACTGCCTTATATCGGCGGAAAGAAAGCCGTGATTTCCAAGGAGGGCAAGTCATGATCAATGTCGTATTTGTCGCTTCGGAAGCAGCGCCATTTGCAAAAACAGGAGGGCTCGCCGATGTGGCGGGCTCTTTGCCCAAAGCACTGAATCAGGGCACCATCGATGGCCAGCCTGTAAATGTCAAGGTGTTTATGCCCCTCCATGTGAAAATCAGTCCAAGCTTTCGCGATCAGATGACTTATCTCGGCTTCACCACTGTGAATATGGGCTGGCGGACACAATACGTCGGACTGTTGACACTTCATTATGATGGGGTCGATTATTACTTCATCGATAACGAATTCTACTTTAAAAGACACGCGCTTTATGGTGATGGCGATGATGCCGAGCGCTATATCTATTTCAGTAAGGCCGTGCTTGCCGCACTTAAAATGATCGAATTGAAGCCTGAAATCATCCATACCAACGACTGGCATGCCGCTTCGGTAAATGTATTGCTCGACTATTATCGCAAGCACGATCCCTTTTACCAAGGCATCAAAACCGTTTTCACCATCCATAACCTGCGCTACCAAGGGGTTTTCGACCCGTACATCATGGGCGATTTGCTAAATCTCCCCTATGAGTATTACCACGAGGAACGCCTCAAGTTCTATGAAAATATTAACATTCTAAAAGGTGGCATCGTCTTTAGCGACCATATCACCACCGTCTCAAAATCGTATGCCCACGAAATCACCTACCCTTATTTCGGAGAGAACCTCGACGGAATCATCAACAAGTATAGCCATAAGCTTACCGGGATTGTCAATGGCATCGACTACGACGTCTACGATCCAGAAACCGATTCAAATCTCCCCGTACACTACACCGTCACAGACCTGTCTAATAAAAAGATCATTAAAAAGCAGGTGCAGGAGCGTTTCGGACTTCCTGTTAACCCAGACGTCCCGATGCTAAGCATTATCTCCAGACTGGCCGATATGAAGGGGCTTGATCTGGTACAGCACATTCTGGATGAGCTCTTAACCTTAGATGTCCAGCTGGTGGTTTTAGGAACAGGCGAAAAGCGTTATGAGGATTTGTTCAAGCATTATCAATACATGCATCCCAACAAGCTCTCTGCGCGCATCTTTTTCGATCAGCATGAGTCACATCTCATTTATGCCGCCTCAGATTTGTTCCTAATGCCTTCGCTTTTTGAGCCTTGTGGCTTAAGTCAGCTTATCGCACTTCGATATGGAACGATTCCTGTGGTGAGACAAATCGGTGGACTTAAGGACACCGTAATTCCATATAACAAATACACCGGCGAAGGCACCGGTTTTGGATTTATGAATTATAACGCACACGAGCTTCTCTTCACCATCAAGGAAGCCCTTGAATATTTTAAAGATCCCGTGGCTTGGCCAAAACTGATGACTCAGGCCATGCAAGCTGACCACAGCTGGGAAACCTCTTCAAAAGAGTATTTGTCTGTTTATGCATCGCTATTAAGGAAAGCATGAGGTAATTTATGAAATTGACCTTAACTGAATTCAAAGACGATTACATGTCGGCGATTAAAGGCACTTCTGCCAGGCAAATCGAAGACACCACTCCCCTTGAACGCTATAATGCGCTAGGTGAGCTCTTAAAGGATTATATCGGTAACATCTGGGCAAACACGAATAAAGAATACCGAAACGAAAAAACCAAACAGGTTTACTATTTTTCCATGGAATTTCTCACGGGAAAATTTCTGGCGACGAACCTTAACAACCTCGGTATTTATGATATCGTGGATAAGGGCTTACATGAAATGGGCATATCACTGGATGAGCTCATGGAGGTCGAAGTGGATCAAGGCCTTGGTAATGGTGGTCTCGGTCGTTTGGCCGCCTGCTTTATGGATGCGCTGAGTTCACTTTCCGTTCCAGGCCACGGCTGTGGCATCCGTTATAAAAACGGGCTTTTCGAGCAGCGCATCATCGACGGCTATCAAGTGGAGTTTCCTGACAGGTGGCTGGTAAATAATAACGTTTGGGAGTATAAACGACCAAACAAAGCCGTGGTCGTAAAGTATAACGGTCGTGTGGACACGCGCATGGAGGATGATAAACTCGTCTTCGAGCACGTGGACTATGACGCGGTTAGAGCCGTTCCATATGACACACCAATCGTCGGTTTCGAAAATAATACAGTGAATACTTTACGACTTTGGTCTGCAGAGGAAATCGAAGACATTTTTGACTTCGAAAACTTTTCACGCGGCAACTACCTCAGTGCGTTCGAGAAAAAGCACAACGTGGAAATCATCACTCAAATTCTCTATCCAAATGATGCCTATGACGAGGGAAAACTCTTAAGGCTTAAACAGGAATACTTCTTCGTCTCTGCCGGTATTCAAAGCATCTTTACCACCTTTAAAAAAATGGGCGTTCCCGTGGAGGAGTTTAACGACTATGTGGCCATCCACATCAACGACACCCATCCTGCACTTGCTGTCCCTGAGCTCATGCGCATTTTACTGGATGAGGAAGGCCTCGACTGGGATACGGCATGGCGCGTCACAACCGCCACCATCTCATATACGAACCATACCATCATGTCTGAGGCCCTTGAAAAATGGCCACACTTCATGATGTCCGGTCTTTTACCACGGATTACCATGATCATCGATGAAATCAATAGACGCTTCATCGAGCACCTTAGAAATGTCTATCTGTATTCCGATGATGAACGTATCCAGAACATGGCCATCATAAAAGACGGCATGGTCAAAATGGCGCATCTGGCCATCGTAGGGTCTCATAGCATCAACGGCGTGGCGAAGCTCCATACGGAGATTCTAAAAACTAAAGAGCTCAAAGACTTCTATAATATCTATCCAAGCAAATTCAATAATAAAACAAATGGCATCATGCATCGTCACTGGCTACTTACTGCAAATCCCGACCTTACTGATTTTATCCAGGACCTTATCGGGGACGGCTTTAAGAAGAACCCGATTGTACTCCGCGACCTCTTAAAATTCAGAGAAGACCGCGCCACACAAGACCGTCTCTTCGAAATCAAGCATCAAAATAAAGAGAAGCTGGCGAAGTTCATCTATGAAAAGCAGGGCATTAAAATCGATCCGTATTCCATTTTTGACATGCAGGCGAAGCGTATTCACGAGTATAAACGTCAGCACCTCAATATACTTCATGTGATGCACCTGTATAACAAGCTTAAAGAGAACCCAAATCTCGACATTCCTCCACGTACCTTCATCTTTGCAGGTAAATCGGCACCAAGCTACTATGTGGCGAAGCAAATCATCAAGCTCATCAATACGGTGGCTAATGTCATTAATAACGACCCGACCATCAAGAACAAATTAAAGGTTGTATTCCTTCCAAACTATGGTGTATCATTAGCAAGTAAAATGATACCAGCAGCGGATGTCAGTGAGCAGATATCAACCGCCACGAAAGAAGCCTCAGGCACGGGCAACATGAAGTTTATGATGAACGGCGCCATAACACTGGCAACTTTAGATGGGGCAAATATCGAAATCATGAATGAAGTGGGCGAAAATAACATCGTCATCTTCGGACTTAGAGATGAAGAGGTTTATGAGTACTATCAGAATGGCGGCTACAGCGCTTATGAATACTATAACCATTCCCCTTCGTTAAAGCTCGTCGTCGATCAATTGATCAATGGCCATTTCCCCGTTCCTAAAGAAGAGTTTATCCCTATCGTCGATCGCTTGCTTCGATTTAACGATGAATTTTTCATCCTAAGAGATTTTGAATCGTATTGCGATGCGCAAGAACGAATCGGTCTATATTATCGCGACAAGCAGCACTGGACAAAAATGTCACTCTCAAATATCGCTTGTTCAGGGGTCTTCTCAGCCGATTACACCATCGAGAAATATGCTTCAGGAATTTGGAACATCAACCGAAAGCAGCTGGATTTCAAATTATAAGACGTCGCATGCAGGATAGACGCCACGTCGTAAACTATTATAAGTAAGGTGAGACTATGAAAATCAGCGATTACCCAGTTAGCGAAAAAAATCTGGGTGCAAATTACACTCAGGCGCGAACAATTTTCAACGTTTGGGCACCCACTCAAAAGGACGTTAAGGTCGCGCTATATGATTCCGCAAAAGCTCCATTCAGAACCCTTCACCCGATGTTGAAGGGCTCTGACGGGGTGTTTTCCACGACCATAGAAGGCGACTTGCACGGATTATTTTACACCTACATCGTGGATGGTCAAACTGAGGTCACGGATCCATACAGCCTTTCCACATCCGCAAACAGCGCGCGAAGCGCCGTAGTCGATCTCGAGAAGACCCATCCTGAAAACTGGCAAAATCACCACCGTCCAAACGGCATTAAGGGCTGTGATGCCATCCTTTATGAGGTTCATGTAGGAGATTTTTCAGCGCATAAGACCAGTGGAATGACCCATAAGGGAAAATTTTTAGCGTTTACTGAAAACGGTACCAGTTATACGAGCGTGTCTACAGGCATCGATCACCTCGTGGAATTGGGCGTTACCCATGTCCACTTGATGCCTGTCTATGATTTCTTAACTGTGGATGAAGAGCTTGTCGAAGACAAGAACTATAATTGGGGCTATGATCCTGAGCATTATAATGCACCAGAAGGGAGTTATGCCTCCGATCCAAACGATCCTGTTTGCAGAATCCGCGAGCTAAAAGCTGCCATCATGGCGCTTCACGAAAAGGGGCTAAAGGTCGTACTCGATGTGGTTTACAACCACACATTCCGTACGGAGCATTCAAACTTCAACGTACTCGTTCCTAAATACTATCACCGCACCACTGAAACAGGCGAATTCTCAAACGGCTCAGGCTGTGGAAACGAATTTGCCAGCGAGACCCCCATGGGCCGCAGGTTTATCGTGGATTCCTTAGTTTACTGGGCAAAAGAGTATAAGGTCGATGGATTCCGCTTCGATCTCATGGCACTCATCGACCTGGAAACCATCACGATTGCTAAAAAAGCGCTAAGGGCTATCGATCCAGAAATCATGATTTACGGCGAGCCATGGATGGGCGGACTGTCCACACTCCCCGATAAAATGAGAGTCTATAAGGGTTCCCAGTGTGACCAGCAGTTTTCTTTATTCAACGACGACTTCAGGGATGCCATCAAGGGCGATAACGACGGTTCCGGTAAAGGCTTTATCCACGGGAATCGCGACATGAAACACCAGATGCATGTCGGTCTTGCAGGCTCCATCCCATATGATGAGAAAACCATCGGCTTCACCACCCACCCTTGCGAATCCATTAATTACTTCAACTCTCATGACAACCTCATCCTCGAGGATAAACTCAGGCTAACCACACCAGAGGCCTCGTACGATGAACTCCTTAAGCAAAGTAAGCTTGCGTTCAACTTGCTCTTTATGGCTCAGGGTGTTCCCTTCTTCCATGCTGGCAATGAATTTCTGCGCAACAAAAAAGGGCATCACAACACCTATAATGCACCATTCAGCATCAATGCCATCGACTGGAGCAACAAGGTCAAGCACGAAGCCTTTTTCAAATATGTAAAGGATGTCATAAAGCTCAGAAAGACTTACAAATGCTTTAGAATGAACGAACCGGAAATGATCAAGGAACGTATCCACTTCATCGAAGACGATGAGTTCAAGGAAGCCTTTAAGGATGGCATCGTCATGGTCATCAAGCAAAATGAAGTCCCTGGCTTTGATGGCTTGCTCATCGCCCATAATCCTGGGCACGAGCCAATGCTGCTTTCCATCGATCAGTTAAAGGAAGCCATCATTGAGCTATACACCACGAAGAAAATGGAAATTCCAAATGATAAGCTCTTAGTGGAGCTCATCTTTGACGAGCGTGGTTTACTGGATTCACCCGAGCGCATCGACGCCACCACACACCACCTGGTACGTGTGGACCCGGTCAGCTCAAGCGTCTATAAAATCGGGCGTTTAAATGGCCTTTCTAAAAAATAAATAAAGCATCATGAAAAAAGGAGCGTCGCTTAAACAAGCGCGCTCCTCATTTTATTCTTTTGATGCTACTAAAATTAGCACTTTGAACCGCCACGGACAGGTGTCACAGAATAACTATAGCCATTCCATTTGACTTCAATCTGACCGAACGTCTCTTCAAGATACTTTTCCATGATAAACGGAATACCGTCGATATTTTCTACGATATCATCCTCTTTTACTTGATCTAGACCTAGACCAAAACTTGGGCCACCTCAGCCCATGCCTGCGACATATACCCTCAGATTTTGGGGTTTGTCAGGCTGTTTTTCAAGAACGCCGCGGATGCGATCCGTCGTGTCCTTATCTACGATAAAAATCATAATTCGCCCTCCATTGTTAGCATACATTGTCATTATACCCGAAGAAAATAGTCCGAAACAGTGACTAAGACGCAAAAGTAAAGAAAAACGTCATGTAAAAAGCGCCTTTCACATGGAAAAGCGCTTCGTGTCTTCGTGCTAATTCAGTTCATTAACCGCAGCTTGAGCATGAACCACAAGCTGATGGTTGAACGTTGACTGGTTGTACAGAATAACCATTGCCAACCCACTCAACTTTAATTTCGCCAACTGTATCAAACACGGATTGCTCAACGACGAAATTTACGCCATTGATGACTTCAACGTGATCATTATCGTTAACGTTATCGAGACCAAGTCCAAAGCTAGGGCCACTGCAACCCATTCCTGCGATGAAAACTCTAATATTTTGTGGTTTGTCAGCTTGTGCAGATAAAACCTCGCCGATTTTTGCACAAGTTTCTTCATTAGTAGCAATATACATAGATACACCTCCGTAGATTCTAACGATGTCCGTGCCTTGACACATTATTCACCATTACTTGCTTTGATTATAATATAATTCCTACTAAATTAGTATAGTTAATTTGAAATTTTAATGAATCTTTACAATTTATTTTCAATTTTTGTTGCTTAATTTTGACGTTGCCCACTTTGGACGCATAGACAAATACGCCCTATTTATGATAGATTATAGAAAACCCCTGGAGGACTCCATGAAACTTGGCTTTGATTCTGAAAAATATCTCGAGGAACAGTCTAAATTTATCCTTGAGCGCGTTAATAACTTCGATAAACTCTATCTAGAATTCGGCGGCAAGCTTATCTTCGATATGCATGCAAAGCGCGTATTACCTGGATTTGATGAAAACGCAAAGATTAAACTGCTTCAAAAACTTAAGGACAACCTCGAAGTTATCGTCTGCCTTTATGCAGGTGATATCGAACGCAACAAGATCCGTGGTGACTTCGGCATCTCGTATGATAACGACGTTCTAAAGCTTATCGATGACTTACGTAGCAATGGCCTTTTGGTGAACGGCGTGGTCATCACACGCTATGACCATCAACCCGCTGCTAAGGTGTTTATCAACAAGCTCGAACACATGGGCATCAAGGTCACGGTTCATAGAGCGACGAAAGGCTATCCAACGGACGTGGACATGATCGTCAGCGAAGAGGGCTACGGCCAAAATCCTTATATCGAAACCACTAAACCCATCGTGGTGGTCACAGCACCTGGCCCAGGAAGCGGTAAGCTAGCGACCTGCCTCAACCAGCTCTATCACGAAAATCGCCTAGGCCGCAAAGCAGGCTATTCTAAATTTGAAACATTCCCAGTTTGGAACATGCCACTTAAGCACCCACTCAACATCGCTTATGAAGCGGCTACAGTAGACCTTAAGGACGTCAACATGGTGGATAGCTTCCATCTCGAAGCTTACGGCGAAGTGGCTGTCAACTACAACCGCGATATCGAAACCTTCCCTGTGCTTAAACGCATCATCGAGAAAATCACAGGGGCAGAATCCATGTATCAATCACCAACCGATATGGGTGTCAACCGCATCGCATTCGGCATTACAGACGACGAAGTGGTCAAAGAAGCTTCAAGACAAGAAATCATCCGCCGATATTTTAAGACCGGATGCGAGTATAAAAAAGGGCTTTGTGACATCGAAACGTTCAACCGTGCAAAAATGATCATGGAAGAACTTCAGCTTAAACCGACACACCGCGTGGTAGTCGAACCAGCACGCCTTTACGCGCAGGAGCTCACCGCAAAATATGGTGAGGATGCTGTAATCCCGACCATGGCACTCTCGCTTCATAACGGTGAAATCGTCACCGGTAAAAACGGACAGGCCATGGATGCCATCGCTGCTTGTATCATCAATGCACTCAAACGATTTGCGGGAATTTCGGACGATGTTCACCTTCTGTCACCGGCGATTTTAAACCCGATCATCAGACTGAAGACTGAATCCCTGGGGGATAAAACAGCTTTACTGGATCTGGAGGAAGTGCTCATCGCCCTTTCCATCAGTGCGGCGTTCAACCCGATTGCACAGGTTGCACTAGATGCACTGGAAAGCTTACGCGGTTGCCAGGCACATGCCACTATTATACTCCACAGCAATAACGAAGCAACGATCCGCAACCTCGGTATCGACATTACCAGCGACCCGCAGTTCGCTTCCACTAACCTCTTCTACGGAAAGTAACTTCTTTAGTTTCTGAATGCTTATCATAACCATTACGCTCAAGCGAGACCTTTCGGGGTCTCGTTTATAATTTTTACGACAGATTATCGTAGATAGGCGTGATGTTCACCGAATTTTCAAATTATACATGTATGCGCATAAAATAAGTGATATACTGAAATCATTAGAAGTATGGACATCTTAGGAGGAAGTATGGAACGCAAGCGCGCCCTTTCTAAACGCGTCGAAGAATTGACACTCGACCTCGTACGTATCAGAAGCATCGTGGGGACCACTGATGAAAATCAAATCAGCGATGCCATCTATGCGCTATTTAATCAAATGCCGTATTGGCAGGCACACCCCGATAAACTTAAACAGCTCCCCTTTATCAACGACCCCCTCGGTAGAAGCAGTGTCATGGTTGAAATGACCGGTGAATTAAGGCCCAATGCTAAAACAGTGATCCTTATCGGTCATACAGATACTGTCGGCATCAGCGACTACGGTGACTTTAAGGAACTGGCCACAGAGCCTGGCGCGCTAAAAGAGGTTTTAAAGTCACTGCCATTATCTGACGATATCAGGGCCGACCTGGAATCGGATGATTACCTTTTCGGGCGTGGGATTCTCGACATGAAATGCGGTGTCGCCATGATCATCGCCATGATGGAGGACCTTTCCAAGCGAATATCCGAATGGGAGGGAAATATCATCTTTTGTGCCGTAGGTGATGAGGAAGGCAATTCAGGCGGCATGCTCTCATTTGTCCCTGAGCTTATCAATAAACAAAAGGAGATGGGCTATGATTATCAGGCGTGCGTGGATACGGACTATGTCGCCCCACGTTACGATGATGATAACCACCGATACATCTATATCGGAACCGTGGGCAAGCTCATGCCATCGTTTTATATCGTCGGCAAGGAAACCCATGTGGGGCAACCCTTCAACGGGCTTGATCCTACGCAAATCGCAGGTGCCATCATCTTAAAGATCAATAAAAACATCGCGTACTCAGATGTGGTGGAAGGCGAGGTTTCGTTACCGCCGATTACCTTACAGCATCGTGACCTCAAGTCGGAATACTCGGTTCAAATCGCCAGAGCTGTTAATCTCTACTTTAATTACGCAACCCACAACAGCACCCCAGACCAAGTCATGGAAAAAATGTTGAAGGCCGCATACGACGCCTTTTACGATGTGGTATGCACCATTAACGAGCGCTACGATATTTTCTGCAAGGCAAGCCATATCGATACAAAGCTTTTACCATGGAAGGCCCGCGTCATGTCATATGATGAGTTATATGAAGCGGTCTATGCCGAGCGTGGTGAAGAGCTCACGCAACGCATCGAGGACCTTAAACTGGAAATGCTGGGCGACACCACCATCGATGAGCGCCTCTTTAGCCAGTACCTCGTAGAAGAAGTCCATAACCTTTGGTCTGATAAGGATCCAGTGGTCATCGTGTATTTTTCACCACCGTACTATCCGCACAACTATGTAAAGGGCGATAGTGATAAAGAACGACGCCTACTGGAAACCGTCGATGCGGTGGTTAAAAAGCACAAGGGACGTCGTCCCATCATCAATCGCAAGTTCTATCCGTATATTTCCGATTTAAGCTTCGTTTCTGCCCCATCAAATGAGCGCATCGCTTCACTGGAAAAGAACATGCCCGCATACGGCTCAAGGTATACCCTCCCCATCGAGGACATGCAAAAGCTTAGCCTTCCTGTAGTCAACATCGGTCCGTTCGGAAAGGATGCACACCAGTTCACAGAGCGCATAGAAAAAGAATACTCCTTTAAGGTCGTACCGACGATTTTATACGAAACGGTGCTCGAGCTCCTCAAAAGGGATAAACCAGAACAGACTTCATAATTTTATCAAATGCAAAAACGCTGCTACGGCTCAGTTCATCTGAATCGTAACAGCGTTTTTTTTGGGGTTATTATCTTTCCTGAGGTTCTAGATAAATGTCATGTGACTTTCTGTCATTTTGTGGTAACATAGATTTAATGAAACGCGCATTTGGAGGTTACATGAAACGAAATCAACTCAACAAAATAATACGTCACCTCATCGTTTCGATTATCGCTATACTGTCCATATCAGGTGCTGTAACCTTTGCTGAAGTAGATGAACGCATCGCGACTATATTGACCCCAGAGGAAATCACCTGGCTTCAAACCCATGGTGAGGACATCTTCTATGTGGGATTAGATCCCGATGCAGGCATGGAATATTTTCAGTATGACGATCGTGAAATGGGTTATCTAAACGATATTGCTCAGCTTCTCTCTGAAAAGCTCGATATAAAAATGCAAATCAGACCTGACCTCAGCTGGTCCGAGGCAGTTTCTGGATTGCAAACCGACGAGATACAAGTCCTCTTCGGTGCTAACCCCACTCCAGAACGTCTAAAAACCATGCGGTTTACCGATGCGATCTACAGCGTCCCTTATACCGTTTTAGGCAGAGTGATGGGCGAAGTACAGAATATCGGGGACCTCAACCATAAAAAGGTCGGGTTTCTGGCAGGAGATGTTGCAAATACACTAATACAAGAGGCATATCCAAATTTAAGCTTCGATTTCATCTATTATGATAACCAGGAAGTGGCATTAGCCGCTTTAAACCGCGGTCAAATAAGCGCTTTCATCACCTCAGGTGGCGATGTGGTTTACGATTATCTATTCCGGTTTCCAAGCCTGCGCGTCATCGCCAACATCGAAGACATCCGCTCCCTACTAACCTTTTCAACCCTAATCGAAAATGAAAGGTTGGTCAACATCCTTTCTAAAACCTTTGCATCCTGCGAGGTGGAGATTACCGCATTAATCGACGAAGCCCGCACCCATTATGTGCGAAAAATCCTCAATTTGACAGAGGATGAAGAAGCTTGGATGCGTAATCACCCGCAAATCAAAGTGGGGGTTCCCACCGATTATCTTCCCATCGACTATCCGGTCGACGGCGAATATAAGGGAATCGCAGGTCACTATCTTACAGCATTTGCCGATTTGATCGGTCTGGAAATCATCGCTGTTCCAGGCACCTTCGACGACGTCTACGATAAGATTCAAAACGGAGAAATCGACCTTTTAAATATGGCCAAAACCGATGATCGCTTACGTGATTTCGTATTTACAGAAGCTTTCAGTAATGAGCGCGACTTAATTTATGGCCTTAGGGACAGCAAATACGTCCATGATATCTACGGACTTGAGGGAAAGCGCGTGGCTGTCATAAAGGGATTTTGGCACATCGACCACCTCAATATGAACCTACGCGAGGTCGAGCTGATTCTCACCGATGATATAAAAGGGGCTATAGAAGCCGTAGTCACCGGAAAAGCAGATTACTTTATCGAAACGCCCGCAGTTGCCGATTTCTACATCTCCGGTCTCGGCTATACGAATATCATCAAAAAAGGAGAAACCTCCTCCGATTCCTTCCTCACCTTCGGTATGCTACCTGAGCATGCGCCTCTGGCGAGCATCTTCAACCGCGCCAGACTCCTCATTAGCTATGAGGATGCTAAGTATCTAGGGGTCCAAGGACTACCCGAGGTAGCCAATGTCGCAAACAAACGTCTAATCGCCATCATCATCGGAATTAGTACGTTTTTAATCTTATTGATCATCGCACTTATGAAAGTCCTCAGGGACCTATGGTTAACTCGAGAGAGAGAACGCCTCATCTACATCGATCCACTGACTGGACTTTATAACCGTGGTTATTTTAACCAACTGGAAACAACTGCAAATGAACAGCAGTTTCCTCAATCGCTTTTTGTTTTGGACATCAACCTGCTTAAAGACATAAACGATTCCTATGGACACCATCAGGGCGATCGATTGATCGATGCCGTTTCCACGATTTTAACTGAGACCGCGAAGACCTATAACGGTTCCGCCATCCGCATGGGTGGGGATGAGTTCGTCCTCGTGTTTTTCGGGATGTCTAAGGACAAAGCCGTTTTCGTGGCGGATGCCCTTAGGAAAACCTTCGAATCTTCATCACTACTAGACGGCGAAAAAGTTTTACTAAGTAAACTCGAAGTGGCCATCGGCTTCAGTCATCGCGATGACGCCAGCGTATCGTTCGAAGCACTTGCTAAGCACGCCGATCACCTCATGTACGCAAATAAGGCGGAAATGAAGGCAAATGGGTAATGATGGAATGATAATCTTATCCAAACGCTTATTGAAATTATTTCATTATCCCCTATAATATAAGAGGAGTTTAACGTCACAAATCAATGATAATCATAGGGGGTAACGACATGTATCGCATTAAGACATCTGGGGTGTGCGCCAGTGAAATTCATTTCGACATCGAAGCGGGATTCATCAAGCATGTGGAATTTATCGGCGGTTGCCCAGGCAATGCCATCGGACTAAGCAATATGGTGGTTGGACAGTCCGTAGAGGAAGTCGTCAAGAAATTAAGAAATGTAAAATGTGGTGGAAAAGCCACTTCTTGCCCATCGCAGCTCGCTATTGCATTAGAAGCACATATATAACCGATCATAATAATTAACCTCCAAAGTAGATACCTATTTTGGAGGTTTTTATTATACATATTTTCGCCTGTGTTTTAGGTGCGGCATGGTTATTAAGCCTGATTTATTGATATGATTGAGTTTTTAGTTTTCACTTCACATCACGCGAGAAGCGATTTCATGAGGATGCCCATGCCGTTCGAAGTTAGCGAAGTAAAGCGAAAATGACTGTCTGAGCGTAGCGAGTTTCGTTTTCGCATTGAGCGTTCGTAAACGGTATGCATCCGAATGACCCAAGCGAAACAAGGGATTGTGAAGGGAAACCAAATTAAGTTATATCAGCAATCAGCTTAATTTTGTTCACCAGACCATAGGTGGTATAACGCCGTAAAACTTGCACGGTCCTCTGCGCCACACTTTCTAAACATGTTTTGGATGTGCTTCTTTACTGTGGCTTCTGAGATATAAAGCTGTGATGCGATTTCTTTATTGGCACAGCCCTCGAGAATTTTCAGGGCCACGTGAACCTCTCTGGGAGAAAATCCGTGGGAAACCAAAATAGCTGAGGCGCGCTGGATGTTGAGCCCTTCTGGCACTAAAGGCGTGATTTCGCCGGACTTTACTTGCTTTTCTGAAGCGATTTCGAGCGCTAAAAAGAGGACACTTCCATATAATAACGGAATTGAAGCGCTCATATAATCCGCCTCGCGTGCATCCGCCCCTGTGACGAAGGCCAGCGTCGCAAGTAGCGTCGTTAATAGGCCCGAGAAAAATGCATTCCATCGGGCCAGTTGTATGATTTGGTGCATCGATTTGCGTCTATTTAACTGGGATAGGGTTAAAATCAGCGTCCCGATAAGCACCGCCACTAGCGAGCGGCCATCGATCAGCACGCGCTGGTCATAACCCATGATTAGCACAGCGAGGATGGTAAAAAACGCCATCCCCAGTATTCTTTTCATCATAAGGCCTCTACTCCAGTGTGATTAATATGGCTTTAATTTTCGCTTGAATCGGAATAAGTACAAACGTCAGAATCAATGCATAGAAAGAAGTAAGGACTGCCACGGCAAGGCTAGGGCCGATCATCATGTCCGTCAGATGCGTCAACATGCCGATGCTGCCGATAATCGTTCCCATAATGCCCGATAATAAAATAAGTGTGATGCCGAGTTTGTTCGCGATGAGCATGCGCTTTAGTTCAAGTGCAGTGAAAGAATTTTCCTTTTGCCCCATGACTTTAAAGCCTTTGAGAAAGTCCCCCAGCAACCCGCTGGCCATGAGGATCGGCACGGTAAAACCGATGATGACCACGATGCTGGGAAAATCGATGTACGTGATGAGCGTTGCCGAGATCAGTGTCGTTCCCACCAATAATCCTAAGAAAATCATAATGCCAACTAAATACATAAAAACCTCTCTGTTCTTCCTTTGATACCAAAAGCATAGCATTTGAAACAGGCTTTTACCATTATCCCTAAGGGCGAAATCGGGATAATTTATCTACTCTCTTGCCACAATCATGGTTATAATGAAATTAGCCATTACATAGACGGGGAGGCATGCATTAATGGACCTTAGAAAATTATTACATTACGTCACTAGCGGCATTCTGATCGGAATCGCTCTCGGCATTTTTCGGCAACTGATTTTTGGTCCACTCACATTATTCGAAATAGAGTCGCTTCCTCTCTTTCTAGCGGTAGCACTTACCGCTCTCCTGATTTCGCAATGGATAATTAATCGGCACTCAATCTTAAGAGGATCTGGTGTTCCTCACGTGAAAAGCTTCCTTTCGGGCAAAAGAAAAATCCACCCTCTAAAAGAAGGTGGTTTAAAATTCATCTCAATCGTCATATTAAACAATCTGGGTTTTTCCATAGGCAGTGCAGGCCCGTCAGTATTTATAGGCGCTTCGGCAGGTGCCATCGCCTCACGTAATAAGCTTGCAGACCAACAGCTATTAGGCGTTTTCGCAGGAGCGGGACTAGCTGCTTTTTTTAGTGCACCACTGGCTGGATTGGCTTTAGCATGGGAAGAGTTTGGCCTAAAAAAAGACATTCGCTCACTCATGCGTGCAATTTTGATTATCTTCACTGCATTTGGTACCTCTTATGTCCTTTTTAGTAAACAGCTCGGATTGATTCCTAGCGAACTGCCTCGTAATATTACCTGGACTGTGGTTATTACACTTATCATGATTAGCCTCGCCGCCACAGCGCTTGGTCTGATATTTAAAACCCTCCTGCTTAAAAGCCCCGCCATTATCGGAGGTCGCTTTCGCTTATTATTCTATTATGGGCTACCCCTCCTATTTCTACTGGTCGCACGCAGCCTACCAGAAGTAGCTGGCGGTGGTATCGTGCTTCTCAAAGCCATTAATCTATCAACCCACTATGCTGTGCCAATCCTCTCGCTACTCCTCTTCATAAAGTTCGCATTTACACTAAGCTGTGTCAGTACCAACATTCCCGCAGGCCTATTCATGCCGGCCCTTTCCATCGGGGGAACCGTAGGGGCGTTGTTCCTCGCCGTTATGGTACCAGAGGAGCTCGCACATTCATCATTATTCATCGCCTGTGGTGCTTCTTTTTTCTTTTATGCACTTATGCGAAGACCCTTTTTATCCGTATTGATTACCGCCGAACTATTTGCGGACTATCGAATGGCACTATTTCTATTGCCAATCATGTTCGTAATCCATTTGCTACTAAAGCCGCTGAATGATGCGCCGCTCAACGAAATTTTACACGACTTGATCGACGATACCAGCGAAATCCCCGAACTTTAAAAGTTTGAGTTCACGAAGGGCGCGCGTACACGCTGTATAAAGGAGCCTCGCATCTGAAAGGCTCACTAGATTTTGGTTATCAAAACCATGGATAATCACCGCATCGAACTCAAGTCCCTTCGCCATATAGATGGGCATAATAAGGGCACCCTGATTGATGAAAAGATCGGTGTTTTGAGTAATCAACTTAACATCTGGTGATGACCTTAACCGTTCGTATAGCTTTCGCGCATCTCGCTCTGACTTAGTGAGAATGCCCACTGATTTGTGCCCTTTTAGAAGACTGGTGCGGATCAGTTTTTTTATGGTTTTATGCGACTCTGATAACGCTAAATGAATCACCTCAGGTGTTTCTCCGCTCCTCCCATAGCTGTCTGATCGGGATTCCTCTTTCAAGAATGGGCTTAGTAATTGTGAGGCAAAGGCATTGATTTCCTGCGTGGAACGGTAGCTTTTAAGAAGCTGGATAAACTTCGGTTGTTCCTCCTGGAACACCTCGATTAAACGGTCGTAGCTTCCGATGTTCAGATGCGGGTGAATCGACTGATGAATGTCTCCGAGAATTGTGAAGTGCGCCCGGTTATAAAGCCTTTTTAGAATTTCGTATTGCAGAGGGGTATAGTCCTGGGCTTCATCTACCACGACCACACGCATGGTGTACTCTGGATCGATGCCTCCGATCACGAGCTTCAGATAGAGCATGGCGATTTGGTCCTCGTAATCGAGCACGCCAGAGGAAATTCTACCGAGCGTATAGTTTAGCGCTGACTGGTCGTCTGGCTCACTGTAATATCCTTGGATAAAACGTCGATACAGCCCTAATAGGTCCACCTCAGAAAAGCGATCGATCTGCTGCAGTAACGCTAATCGTTTCTTAGAGTGCCCTTGTCTCTTTTCATGCGGGATGGCATTCTTTAGTCGCTCTCTGATTTTTCCGATCCGCTTCATGTAAGGCATGTCCTTATAGGTGCTTTCGAAAAGCACACCGAGGTCAGCCGTCGAAAAGAGCTTTGCCTCTCCATAGGTAATCGCCTCAAATTCAGGTGAAGCTTTCACGAGACGTCCCGCAAACTGGTCGAGGGCATCCTTAAAATACGCGCTGGATTTTGAAGACATGCAGTGAATTCTGGTTTGCTGTTGAGTGCTTGGATGTGCATCAAACAGCGCTTCCATCATGTCGCTGTATTTTTCAAGTCTGATGCCGGGTAGCGACTTGAGATGGCTTTCCACCAAGGCTCCGAAGGTACTTTGCTTGACGTTATCCTCCCCCAGCTGTGGTAGTACGCTGGAGATATAATCGCCGAATAACTCGTTAGGTGAAAAGATGATCACTTGCTCTGGACTAAGTCGCTCTCGATTTTTATACATCAGAAAGGCGATTCGATGAAGGGCGACCGATGTCTTCCCGCTACCAGCTGCACCTTGAACGACCAGTACTTTATCCTGATCATTCCGGATGACCTGATTTTGTTCTCTTTGAATGGTGGTGATGATCGTCTTCATCTTCTGTTCGGTTTGCTGGGACAGCATGTCTTGTAAAACCGTGTCGTCGATGTTGATTTCACTGTCTATGGCATAGGCAAGCTCGCCCTTTTCGATCTTATACTGGCGCTTTAGACTGATTTCTCCAGCTATCGTGCCATCTGCGCACTCATAACTCGCCTCACCTAGGCCGTAGTCATAGAACATGCTGGCAAGTGGTGAACGCCAATCATATATTAAAAATTCGTGCGCATCGCTGATGAGGTTATAAGTGCCTATATAGAGCTGTTCTGGTTCCGTTAACTTCCCCGCCTTTATCTCGCTGAAGTCAATTCTACCGAAGTAAGGCGAATCCAGTTGTCTTTCGAGCTTACTGCTTTGCTTAAGTAGAAACTCATAGGAGCGGAGTTGATTTTTCATGGTATGGATATGTCCCATAAAGTCAGCGATTTGATCGAGGCCATTTGATATGGATACCGGACCGACATCCTCCCATAGCGCTCTTTGCGAAGCAGCGTAGTCTTCCCTATAGCTACTGAGCTGAAGGCGATTTTCATCGTACTGTTTACGCACCTCCTCGAGAACTTGGTTTAACTTATTCATTTCTTCTCTATTGTCCCTCATAAATTTCCTCGCTAAAAATTATTGACATTGAAACGAATGTATTATATAATAAAAGTGAGATATTATATTCGTTTCAAAATTGAAATGGGTGTCATATCTATATTATGTTTTTTGAGCAAAAATGTCAACAAAATTAAAGGTGCAACCGCGAAATCCTTAATCGGAAGAGCGATTGCACCTTCAAATCGCCATTCGGCTTTATGAGTTTATGTGAAAAAATCCCCCTTTCCATTTGAAAGGGGGATTTTTTATGGGAGTGAAACTGGAGGATTAATCGCCTGAATCATTTTATTTCAAAAGTTTCTCACTGGCGGCCTCATCACATATCACCGTGACATTCGGATGAAGCTGAAGCACAGACGCGGGAAGCTCGGGCGTTATTTTACCATACATCATCTGGTACAGGGCTTCGCCTTTAGATGCGCCTGAAGCGAGCAGGATGATTTTCTTCGATTTCATAATGGTTTTAATGCCCATACTAATGGCCTTTCTCGGCACTTCTTCAATCGAATCAAAAAAACGTGCATTATCGACCACAGTACGCGAATCCAGTTCAACCACGTGCGTGTAGGCTTCAAAATTACTACCAGGTTCGTTAAACCCGATATGTCCATTTCGACCGATGCCTAAAATCTGCAAATCGATACCACCTGATTGATCGATGAGCGCTTCATATCTCATGGCTTCCTTTTCAGGATTGCTTGCATCCCCCTGTGGAATAAAACACTTTTCCGGTAAGAAATCCACAAAATCGAAGAGGTTTTGCTTCATAAAAGAACGATAACTTTGAGCGTGTTCACTAGCAAGCCCCACATACTCATCAAGGTTAAATGCCATTGCCTGCTTGAAAGAGATGACGCCCTCTTCATAATACTTAATCAGTGAGCGGTAAAGACCTTTCGGCGTATCCCCTGTGGCTAAGCCTAATATGCTATCCGGTTTGCTGAGCAGTTGAGCTGCAACCAAGTGCGCTGCACGCTGGCTCATCTCACTATAATCTTTAACGATAATTAAGTTCATTCGTCTTTACGCCTCCAAATTATTCAAAATACCCTCGACATATACCTTTGATACCTGATAGTCATCATTTAATAGCACGAAATCAGCCACCTTTCCTTCAGCGATGCTACCGCGCTCGTGGAAAAGTCCTAAAAGCTTAGCAGGATTCTCAGTGAGCATACGAACCACCTCTACGAAGGTAAGGTCTGAGTGTTTTAGCAAGTTTCGAATGGCTTGATCCAGCCTAAGGATGCTGCCTGCTAAAGTCCCATCCTCTAGACAACAGCGTTTGTCGTCCACGATTACCTTCTGGCCACCTAAATCATAATTTCCAGGGGGCATCATGGCAGCGCGCATGGCATCTGTGATCAATACGGTTTTATCTATGCCCTTGAGTTTTATAAAAGGTCCGATAAAACCGGGATGGACGTGGATGCCATCTGCGATGATATCCATGGAGAACGGTTTTGAGAGGATGGCGCCGATGACACCCGGTTCTCTATGATGGAGGCCTGTCATGGCGTTAAAACAGTGCGTCACGTGATGAACCCCCGCCTCATAAGCTTCACAGGCTGTTTCATAATCGCATCCTGTATGTCCCATGGATAAGACCACACCTGTATCCTTCATGGAACGGATGAAGGCGAATCCTTCGTCCATCTCCGGTGCAAGGGTGATCATCTTGATCACGTCCATATGGGGGTCAAGCCACTGGCGTGTGGGTTTTTGAATATAGGTTAGGTTCTGAGCCCCTTTAAAGATCGGATTGATAAACGGCCCCTCTAAATGCGCTCCGATCAACTTTGCACCACTCTGCTGGCCCATTTTAAACTGCTCCGCTTGGTGCGTTTGATGGTTACGAACCGTGTTTAGGGCACGCTCGATCCTGTCCTGTGCCATGGTCATGGTGGTCGCTAAAAAGGCAGTGGTTCCCATTTTAACGATGCTTTCAGACATCTTCTGAATCGCCTCACCCGTACCATCCATTACATCATGACCTGACGCGCCGTGGATATGCACATCGATGAAGCCTGGCACCAGCACACCTGAATAGCGATGCACTTCCACTTTTTCGATAAATTCAATTGGACGGGACTCAAATGCAGACTTCGACTCGATACTGAGGATATGCTGATCAAAAATGACCACCTGATTTTCCACGACCTCATGGCCGATTAAAACTTTTTCACATACGATCGCTTTCATGATGCTCCTTTGTTAAATAATCTTATTCGTAACGGCCTCAGCGGCACCTTTTTTGATATTTTGATGATACTGTAAGTCACCCTTTTCAAGGCCGACACAAAGCGCTTCAACCATAAACAGTTGTGACATTTTTCCCACCATAGAACCCCCATCCAGTGGACCGCCCTTCCCGTTTGTTAGCAGCACCAAATCGGCGTGTTTCGAAAGTGGCGACTTTGAATAGCCGGTGATTGCGATGACCTTAGCCCCATATTTTTTTGCATTAACCACGGCATCGACGATATCCTTCGTACTGCCGGATATGCTCAAGGCGATAAAGAGTGTCTTATCTGTCGCCAATGATGCCCGCATCACCTGAAAATGTGAGTCCGTCAAGGCCTCAGATTTTATACCGACCCTTAATAGCCTACTTTGAAAGTCAAGGGCTGTAATACCTGAATGGCCTACACCGATCAGGACGATTTCATCGTATTGACGGATCCATTCGAGGGCAATTTTCAACTGCTCATGCGCCATCAAATGAAGCGTATCCTCTAGCGACTTCTGGAGATCCGCATATATCCCAGTGATATAGTGAGACTCGCCTTCATTAATCGTAGGCTGGACATTCTTTTCCATAGCAATTGCCAGTTTAAAGTCTTGATAACCTTTATAGCCTATTTTTCGACAAAACCTTAAAACCGTCGCTTCACCTACTGCGCATTTTTCAGCCAGTTCAGTGATGGAATCGATCATAATCGTTTCCATATTTTCGACGATGTAGTTATACAGCCGACGTTCAGTTTTCGTGTAATTTTCTTTATGCTGTTCGATTGCGACACTTAGTCTAAAAATCGACATAGCCCCTCCATTTACCTCTATGTACTTGTGATGTTGCTAATGAAAATATAACACATCCTTAAAGTGAAGTAAACGAAAAACAGAAAATAAACTCCAATAATTTTATATAATATGAAAATAATTTTCAGATTTGAGGTATAAAAAAGCCTTAGTCTCTGAGGTTTAATCCAGACACTAAGGCTTTATCCATTATGTCACTGGAATCTTAATCTTTACTTCCGTTCCGCTTCCCAGAACCGAGTGGATGGAAACGCCATAGGCCTCTCCATAAATCAGCGAAAGTCTTCGGCTGACATTCTCGATGCCCACACCACCGAGTTTTACTGACTTTTCATCTGCCGGGGTACTCGGATCAAATCCGACGCCATCATCGGTTATGGTGATTTCCAACAGGTCTGTATGACCTTCCGATTCGTTTGAGATGCGCTCGGCATGGATCGTCACCGTGCCAGGGCGGGCAAGTGGTTTAATGCCGTGATAAATGGCATTTTCCACGATGGGCTGAAGGATGATTTTAGGAACCTTAAGCGAATAAAGAGCGTCGTCCACATGGATTTCATATCTCAGTTGTTCCCCATAGCGCTGCTCTTGGATGTACAAGTACTGCTTCACATGGTCGATCTCGTTTTCCAGCGAGATAAAATCATCGCCGTGACTTAAGGAAATCCTAAAGAACTGTGCGAGGGCTTTAGTAAGGGAAACTACCTTTTCCGTATCGTTAAACTCCGCCATCCAGAGAATCGTGTCCAAGGTGTTATATAAAAAATGGGGGTTGATCTGGCTGTAGAGGGTATTGATTTCCGACTTGCGAAGGAACTGCTCTTTCTCCTTGATGCCTTCCAGCAGTTTGTCGATTTGCGACCGCATGTCATCGAAATGCAGACGCAAGCTTTCAACCTCATAACAGCTGCTGGAATCATCTGAAGAGGTCTCAATTTGCTTCGACACATCGTTCATGGCCATCTCCAAATTCCGGATCGGCTTAGAAATACGTGATGCGATTAATACCCCACTCCCCATTGCGATCAGTATCAGGAAAATCGCCACGACCACGATGACCTCTAATAACTGTCGCCGCGCTACTGACAGATAATCCAGGGAAGAAACGCCGATTAAGCGCCAGTCGGTCCCCTCGATCTTCGATTGATGGGTCAACTTATTCATCCCTTCGTCATATCCTGAGGTCATTTCACTGATGCGTACCAGCTCTTCAAGGCGGTCGGAGGATTCAAAATAAGCCATTTCTGGGTGATAGACGAGTGCTTGATTTTCTGTGATGATAAATGCAAATCCTTCGCTCCCGAGATTAAGGGCCTCGAAAAAACGGTCGATGACTTCATATGAAAAATCGAGAATGATGAGCCCGATATGCTGTCCTTGATCATCACGCACTTCTTGACCGATGGAGATGACCCAGCTACTTTTATCCATGGTGAACGTCTGTCTTCGAATCGAGGTCAATACAGGCATACCACCCTTTTCCATCACATCGATATACCATGGCTCTTGCATCATGTCCGATGAGCGTTTCATATCAAGCGCCGCTTCATTAGATAAAATTTCACCACTTCGGCTAACGATGATTCCCGTTAGCAGTTGAGCGTCTGTCGCCATGACGTTGCTTAGGAGACCATTCACTTTTTCTCGGCCGCGTTCATCCGGCTCACTCAAATACGTGATGACATCCGAATCCTTGGCGATGATTTGCGTCAGCGCTTTTAGTTTTTCCACATAGAGCGTGATGCTATCACTACTTTTCTCAACGGCATCCTTCGTATTGTTAAGGGCATCTTGCAGCATGATGTTGGTGATGCTGTAATATAGCACCATGCCCATCAAGCCGATGAGCAAGACACTGGTCATTAAAAAATAACCGGCAATCTGAACCCGTATGAACTTCAAAAATTTAAACGACCTAAGAATTTTCATGTGGATTCCTCACTTGGGACACGTACTGTTTAGGTGTCATGCCATATTTCAGTTTGAACCTTGTGTTAAAGTAATTTACATCCTCTATGCCGATTCTCTCAGCGATTTCATAGTTTTTTAGTGTGGTGGTAAGTAATAGGAGCTTCGCCCTTTCCATCCTTTGAAGCAGCACATAGTCTTGAAAGGACATCCCAAACAGGTTTTTAAATCGGGTGCTTAAGTAACTGGACGCATAGCCAAATGCATTGGCCACTGAAGTAAGCGAAAGATTTGGATCGGATAATGACTGTTCGATGCACTCCTGCAGCTTTTGCTTCAATGTCGCCTCTTGAGGGTGGTCCACAAGACCTGTGACCACCTGCTGAACCGCTTGCGCCTTCATCTCAGTCTCGTAGCGATCGATTAATTTGATGAGCACATCTGTAACGTCCTGACGACTCACCGGCTTTAAGATGTAATCATCCACGCCGATTTTGATGGCACTGATGGCGTAGTCCACATAATCATAACCGGTGATCATGGCGATCTTCACCGGTTGATTTTGTTCTTTAATCATGCGAGCCAAATCGAGACCGTTGATTTGAGGAAGGTTAATGTCTAATAAAACAAGCTGGGGGGAATGCTGCTTATAAAGCGCAAACCCCTCAGTACCATTTGAGGCTTCATACTGCTCATCGATTCCAAGTTTTTCGAAATCAACCAATTTTAGAATACCTTTCCGAATGAACGCTTCATCATCGACGATCAGTAGTTTATACATAGGCACCTCAGTCTTTATTATTTTACATAGGATTTCAAGTAGCCATATCCCATGTCTTCCATGTCTTCATAAGCGATGAACTTAATTGCGGCGCTATTGATGCAAAATCTAAGTCCGCCGCGATCCTTTGGACCATCTTCAAACACGTGTCCTAGATGTGAGTCACCAGCCCTGCTTCGAACCTCAACTCTTTTCATATTAAAACTGGTATCTTCGTGATAGGTGACCACCTCAGCCACGATAGGCTTCGTAAAGCTCGGCCAGCCACAAGCGGAATCGTATTTATCCGCTGAGCTGAAAAGCGGTTCACCTGTGGCCACATCCACATAAATCCCTGGTTCAAAGAAGTCCCAGTATTCATTCGTAAAAGCGCGTTCGGTGTCGTTGGACTGCGTTACAGCGTACTGAGCTTCCGTTAAGATTTTACGTAAGGTCGCATCATCTGGTTTCACATAGCGCTCAGGGTCAATCACAGATTCGTTTGCGATGTCGAGATCCACATGACAATAGCCGTTTGGATTCTTTTCCAGATAATCCTGGTGGTATTCTTCAGCCAGGGCGTAATTTGCTAGTGGAAGGACTTCAACCACGACGGGCTTCGAATATTTCTTCTGAACTTCTTCTATGGCCGCTTGTATCACCACTTCATCCGCTTCATCTACATAGTAAATACCCGTTCTATACTGTGAACCAACATCGTTTCCCTGTTTATTTACACTGGTTGGGTCAATAATTTTAAAGTAGTACAAAAGGAGTGTGGACAGATCGACTTTTGTCGTATCATAGGTGACATGAACCGTTTCTGCATGCCCTGTATCACCAGTTATCACTTCTTCGTAAGTGGGGGATTCAGTTGTTCCATTTGCATAACCGGAGGTGACATCGTAAACACCGTATAAACGCTCCATGAACGCTTCGGTTCCCCAGAAGCACCCACCGGCAAAGTATATTTCAGCAAACTGGTCCTTATTCCACACGACATCTGCATTTTTATCGATGGTGGCCACCGGATTGACTGTACATCCGGTGATCACCAAAACCGCTGAGATGATTAGTGCTATGAGTTTTAGCATCGGTATCGCTTCCCTTCGTTAATATATCGATTTGAATGATTCTTCAATTGAATCATTAGAAATATGACCCGGCATGAATTTCACAAGTACGCCATCTGAACCAATGTAAGCTGACGTTGGATACCCTCTAACCCCGAACTCTTTTGAGACTTTGCCGTCATCATCGAGAAGCACTACCATATTTTCATAGCCAAGGCTTTCAAACCATGTCACGAAATCTTCACGGGATTGCTCACCGTTATAGTCCGGCGATACGATGGAGATGACTTTATATCCCTCTGCATTCGCTGAGAGTTCATCGAACTCTTCTAAGCCAGCTAGGCAAATCGAACACCAGGATGCCCAAAACTTCACATAGACCTTCTCACCTTTTAGTGATTCAAGCGATATCATTTCACCACTGACACTTTCCAGATCGAACATCGGTGCCAAATCCCCTTTATTCGTCATCATCGCTTCTGTTTCCATCATGTCTTTTGATTCTTCCATCATGTCATCTTTACTTTCGCCTGCCCCAGCTGCCACGCTTTCATCTGTCATTTCATCGATTAAATCGTCATTATCGATGTAGTTAAATGAAACAAATCCAATCACCGCAACGACTAAAATTCCCACGATCAATCCTATTTGCTTTTTCATATGTGCCTCCCATTAAAATAAGTTTTCAATCCAGACCGTAACCTTCGTCAGATTCTCGGTCATGAGTAAAAGTCCCATCAATACGATTAATACGCCACCCACCTTTTTAATCACAGGAAGGTACTTTTCTAACCGTTCAAAGTATTTAAGTAATAAAGTTGAAAGTGATGCCATGATGACAAACGGTAATGATAGTCCTAATGTGTATAAAAACATCAGCCATCCTCCGTATAATGCTTGCCCGCCATCCGCTGCGACGACGAGTACTGCACCGAGTACAGGACCGACACAAGGCGTCCAAGCAAAGCTAAAAGTGAATCCGAGAAGATACGCCGTGATATACTGGCTGGTCTTATGGGATTTAAAGCGGACGGTTCGATATTTTTCCAGGAACTTGAACCGAAGAATACCCATTTGATGAAGTCCCATTAACACCACTAGACCACCGCCGATAAGGTAGAAGCTATCGAGCTTGATGAGTCCACCGAGTAGTCCAGCACCGAATCCTAAGGTGACAAATGTCGTCGATAATCCCGCCACGAAGAGGAAGGTTTTGATAAATGGTGCAAGCTTTTTATGACGCTGACCCTCCGAGTCAGTCAGTATGCCGATATAGACTGGAATCAGCGGAAATGTACACGGTGCAAAGAACGATAAAAAACCGGCGATAAACACTGTGCTCATAAACAGTTCCATAACATCACATCCTTGCTTATTTGATACATTCAGTATACCGCTCCCCGCAATCAAATGATATCGATTATCATTTGTAAAAACTTTGTTTTAATACGATAAAACCTCAGCACGCGACACAAATGTCACAGATGCTGAGGTTTTTTGGCTTTCAACTCGCGCTTGCCCAGAAGATAGAGCTGTACGGTCAGTTTAATATAGTAATAGTAGAACAGCGGTTTCGGCAGATGCGTCGGTTTCAGGACGAGATGCAGAAAATCCCAGTGTTCGATTTTCTTCGATGTGATTGCAGACGCATAGTCCTCGTAGAGAGGTGTCCCGGGAATCGGGGTAAAGATGGAGACTGTGGTATAGGTCAGGCCATTCGCCTTCGCCCACGTGTAGATGGCGTCGAAATCGGGTTTTTTTGCCGTGTGCGAGATCATCATCAATGCGATGCAAGCCGCACCCACCGAATGAAGCGTCTGGACGCACCGCCGGTTAATTTCCTCCGTCGTCCGCTTTTGATAATCCACCAGAACGGCATCATCGATGGCCTCTAAGCCCACGATAAAATAATCGAATCCGATGGCCTTAAGGGCGGCGATCAGCTCAGGATTCGCGGCTACCGCATCTGCTCTGGCATAGCAGGTGTATGTTTTACGGATGCCCGCTGTTTTTACGCGCTCCACAAACGCCCAGGCCCTACTGATGTCTGCCAGAAAGTCGTCGTCCACGATCTGAACCGCCTCTGCCGTCATCGCCGACAGCTCCTGCATCACCAAATCCAGATCACGTGTCTGGTATTTGCCGCCGTTGAGCTTTTTACAGTAGCAAAACGAACAGCTCTGAGGACATGAAAAGGCCGTCTTCATGGTGGCGACTTCCCGTAGCTTTAAAAACCGGTAGTGATAGCGATTCCAGTAGTAATGCGTGCGGTCTGGTATCGGTAAAAGGTTGATATCACAAGGTGCCAATCCGTTCGCACGCCACACCGGAGCGCCTAAGTCACTGTCGTCTCGATACACGAGTCCATCGATTTGCGAAAGCCCACTTGACGCGTAAGGGGCGGAAATCGTTTTGATAAACGCCTCGAAATCCACCATAGACGCACTTCTAAAAATAAAGTCCACGTCAGGTGTTTTAAAGGTCTCCGGATTAAGCTGTGCATGAACGCCACCTACCACCGTCTTCACCTGTGGATTTACTTGCTTCACCTTTTTAGCGACTTCCTTCATGGCGTTTTCCTGAGTGATGTAGCCCGTAATCGCCACCAGATCCGGTTCAAGCTTCCTGATCACACGCTTAAGAGGCCTCTTATCAAAGACGCCATCATATATGGTGGCCTGATGGCCATGTGCGTTTAATACGGTCATGAGGTATTCCAGCTCTATGGGTTCATTCTCCACGAGTCTAGTGAACCGGAACACGTTCGGCGCTTTAGGCCTTACTAAAAGAACGATCATGCTAACGCCTCGTGAGAAAATTTTTGATGTAGACAGAAAATAAAACGTTAAAACCCGTGAGCATTTTAAGGGTGTTGCGCAGCGGAAAAGCCTTCAGGGTGTATTTCACGCTGTGTGCGTTAAAATTCACCATCAGTGCGAGCTTAAGCACCTGAAAATAATACGCCTTTAAAGACATTTTAGATGGCCGGATCAGCACATCACCGAAATTCCATTTATCATAGTCGGTGACCTCGTAAAGCAGCCTTGAACGGTAGGTTTCATAAATCGAGGTGAGGGGATGCGGTACCAATGGCGAAAAAGTGGTGAGCTCTGGCTTTAGGCGTTTGATGTACCTGATAAGCCGTTTAAAATCCCCCTTATCCCAGTCTGGATGCACGATAAAGGAGCCCCAGCACGCGATGTCCTTCGATTTTAAAAGCTGCGTGGCGCGCTCGTTATCATCTACGGTGGAAGCCTTATTATAATCCGTCAACTGCTGGTCATCAAAGGACTCATAGCCCAGAATCACTGCCACTAGGCCGTTTTTTCTCAGACGGGAGAAGACCTCTGGCTTTTCTAGGATGCTGTTCACACTGCCGTAGCAGACGAACTGCTTTTGGATATTCTGTGACTCCATATGATGACAGAACGCTTCTAGCCTGGATTTGTTGATGAGGAAATCATTATCGCAAATCAGGTAATAGGGCTCGTCCAGATCGCCGATCTGCTTCACGATTTCCTCGATCGCCACTTCCCTCACCTCTGCCCCTTCGATCTTCCATCTTAAGCAGAAATGACAGCGGTTCCTACAGCCATAAGCCGTTTGAACGATGGCACAGGGCTGAAACCCCACGTATTTATACTCGGAGCGGTAACGCGCAGTAGATGAACGGTCTGGTACCACGTACTCGTTAAAGCAAAACTCGCCCGTATTGATGAAGTTTAGGGATTGGTCATAGATGCCGTCGATGCGATGGCCCTTCTCCCCATTTTGGAGCATGTGGATGAACGCCTGGACATTGGCACGGGTGGTGGACTTAAAAACATAATCGATACAGGGGACGAAAAATGCGTCCGGATACAGTGATGCCTGCACGCCGCCCACGATCACAGCCGTTTCAGGCCTTACCCGTTTGACGGTTTCCGCGATGCGTTTCACATTTTCCACATCGGTACACTGGGAGGTTATGCCCACGGCATCTGGATTAAAGGAAGCCAGATACGGCTCAATCTGCCCTTTGGTCTCCACCATAAAATCCACGAGAAGCACCTCCACCGACAGCTCCTTTAGAAGCGTGGCAAAGCATTCCAGTCCCAGGGGCTCGCCGAACAAGTAGTTTTTAACGGTGGTGATGTGTTTATTAATCCATGGTCTAACGAGAAGTATGCGCATGCTGCCTCCAGCTTAGATAATATTCGGTGTGATGCCTTGATAAATCTGATACCGGTAGTAGAGGTTGATTCCGAGGTAAAAAAGGGACTGAAGGGGGTGACGCCAGAAGGCACGTTGAAGGATGGTACGCTTCAGGATGCTTTTATGGCTAAAGACGTCTTTATAAAGCGCCCAGTACGCCTCCGTAAGGGCTTTAGGACTCATGTGCCGCGGTACGTGAACCGCTTCGGCGCCGTTATAGGTGTAGATATTTTCATTATAAAGTCTATTTTCCGCTTTCATCTGGTGAAAAAACACCGTTCCAGGGATCGGGGTCAGGATGTAAAATCTCGGCACGACAATCTTCATCTCGGTGATGAAATCCGCTGTCTTCCTTATGGAATCGAGGGTATCCCCGTCTGCACCTACCACCATTTCAGTAGACACCTGGATATCCGCTGCCCTTACGACGCGGATAAGTCGGCGGTACTCGGAAACGCGTGCCCAAGGCTTTTCCATGCTGTCGAGGCTCTCCTGCGAAAGGCTCTCCAGTCCAAACGACAGGGCCATACACCCACTTCTTCGGATGATGGCTAGCAGCTCAGGATCGTCGCCGATGGTGATGGTACACTGCGTCATCCACTTCATTTTCAGCGGCATAATCGCCTGACAAAGTGCGATGGTGTACTCACGATTCGAAAAAATGTTATCGTCCAGAAGTAAAAACTGATGAAAACCAAGTCTTTTTACTTCTAAAATATCCCTTAATACCTCCTCAACTGGCCGTGTGTGATAGCGGCTTTGATAAAGGCACGCCACTGAGCAAAACGAGCAGGTATTCACGCAGCCACGCCCCGCCTGTACAGGCAAAAAAGCGCCGATCCGTTTATGGACGATTAAGTCATAGCGAGGCAAGGGCGGTGCATACTTCGTCAGTGGCATGTGATAAATCGGCTTGACGACGCCACCTTCATAGTCCTTTAGAAAGGCTGGCCATGCCTCTTCCACATCACCGATAAACACCGCGTCGGCATATTTAACGCCTTCCTCAGGAAGCAAGCTCACCATATAGCCGCCGAGCACCACCGTCTTCCCCATAGCCTTAAAGCGCTTCGCGATATCGATGGTCCTGTGAACACCATGTCCCATGGATGAAATGCCGACGATAGACGCCTCCGTTTCCCACGGAATTTCCTCGATGGTTTCATAGATGAGCTCGACCTCGAACGCCTCAGGCGTAAGCGCGGCGATGAGCGGCAGTGATAACCCTACGAAATGGAGCCTGGCTTTTTTAATAACCTCACCATTCGGGGCATAAGGCGATGGCTGAATCAGTAAGATTTTCGTCTTCATGGTTTCCCCCTAATGATGCGTTTCATGTATTGCCACATGACCCGGTTCGCTCCCACTGTCAGCTTCAAATTTTCCACAAATGGGTATTTTCTAAGTGCACGGAGGACCATGGCTGGCCTGACCGTGGTTTTATAGTAGAGCTTCACGATTTCGAAGTAGTACCTCCTGATGCTGAGGTGCGCCGGCTTCACCACGAGATGCGCCATGTCCCAGCGCGCGAAGTCCTCTGGCGAAACGATCAACTGCGACTGATAGGTATCATAAAGTGCCGTCCCCTTCATGGGTGTCAATGGCTGGAGGTTCACAAACTGGATTCCAGACCGCACGATAAAGCCGTACAGCGCTTTAAAATCCGCACGCGTCCAGTCCAGTCCGATGATAAAGGTGCCGTAGCATTCGATATCCAGCGCTGATAAAACTTCGAGACATTTGAGACTCAGTCCTGTGTCGCTATGTTTCTCATACGCATCCAGCTCTGCGTCGGTGTAGGATTCAAGCCCGACGATTACCGCGCGAAGCCCTGCCTTTTTAAGGCGCGCCATGGTCTCAGGATGCTGGGCGATAAAGTCGGCGCGGCCATAGACGAGAAAACGCTTGTCCAGATTTTCTTCATGGATGCGCTGGCAAAAATAATCGAGCCGTTTCGCATCGAAAAGAAAATCGTCGTCGACGATATAGATTTCCCTTTCTGGAATTTGCTTCAGCTCATGGATAACCGAATCGATGCCCCTGGTGAAATAAGCGCCATCCGTAATCTCCTTACAGAAGCAAAAGGCACAGTGATAAGGACAGCCGAAGGAGGTTTTGATCAAGCTGCAAGGGTTATGAAACATATAGTAGTATTTATTACGGTACCGCGCCGATAAATGTCGCGCAGGATATGGATGATCAAAGGTCCGTTCCTTTGGTTCCTTCACCAGCTTCGGCCTAGGTTCCCCATCGGCGATGGCGCGGATATGCGTCAGCGCGTTGGCTGCCAGTACATGGTCAAAAGGCCCCGCCATGAAATCCTCCGGAATCACCTCTGCATGTATACCGCCCACCACCACCTTAATCGCCCCATCGATGGCCTTGATGCGCTTGGCAAGGTCTTTTAAAACGTGAACATGTGAAATATAACCCGTCATGCAAACCATCTGAGGCTTTTCCAGTTTAATAATCGTCTCAATCGACCGTTTTTCTAAAATCATATCCACGAGCACCACATCATGCCGATCTTCTAAAACTACGCCCACATATTCCAGCTCTAACGGTTCACAAATCATCACATGCTGGAGGCCGATGGTTTCTGGATCAGGTTTCGGTCTAATCAGCAGAATTTTCATAGGGATGTGTCCCCCGATTTTCGTGCGACATATAGGGTAATGCTCGGCACGTACCACGCATTTACCTGGATGATGTCACACACCTGAAACTCAGGCTCGAGATAATTTCGCATCTGCTTCGGTGTGGGATACGCCGCCCTAGAGGTGGTGAGCTTCACGATGGGGAGCAGCATAAGGTCGTAAAGTGTCCGCGTTTCCGCATGTGCGATCAACAGGTAACCCCCTTTTTCTAGATGGCTGTGAAACGTTTTAATCGCCTGCTTCGGCGCATCGTAATAGGGGAAGGCGTGCGTACAGCAAATGCATCCGAACCGATCATCTAGACTCAGCTCAGAGATGGCGTTTTCCACGACGGCATGACCTTTTCTGCGCGCTGCGCGACCCATCCGAGAGGGCTCAACCCCTAAGGTCCTAAGATGTGGCAAATGGGTTTTCATGTCGTCCAGAAGCTGACCCGTCCCGCAGCTCATGTCTAGAACATGATCAACGGGTAGCCTTAACCCTCTCATAGTTTCGATGATGCGTTCACGCGTGGGCTTTAGCGAAACGCGCTGAACCCAAAGCCGATCATAAATATTTTCATAAAGGTCCCACTTGGACATGGCGTTCTCCCTCATTTAGCTTTTAAAGACGTGGTAATCCGGATGCGTAGGCCGATAGCTCAGAAAAGGTAGAATTCGCTTCGCAAGCGCATTCATCAGCGGATGGTGGTGATGGTAGTATAGGTTTAAAGGTTTAAGTGCGCCACCTAGCTTGAGCTTGACCTCTTCTGTGGTCTGTCCGAGATCGATGGTTTTAACCCCCGCTTTTATCCCGCATTCCACTAGGTAAAGCAGCAGGTTAAGGTAAGTGTCATATGTCTTTAGCACCTCGTAATCAAGCCCACAAAACATAAAGGTAAGCACCCCGTCGGCGATATGATACTGGCAAAATCCGATGGGCTTATCCATGACATGAAATGCGGTAATCGTTCCAGGATAGCGACTAAAAAACTCAGGCGTATTTTTCACCAGTGGATAGGATGAGCGCTGATACACCGCTTCATATAGTGCATAGAGCGATGCGTCAAACGGATGATTTTCAGAGATGGTGACCGATTCAAATCGGCGTCTAGCTTTCATAAAGCGATAGCGATAATGCGAACGCAGCTTCGCCAGATAATCTTCAAAAGAGCTAAAGGTGTTTTCCATCACCACTGAGGGCAGCGTCTGCAGCTTCGCAAAATGGCCTTCAAATCGGTAATCGGCATTCAGCATCAGCGTATGCCCCTTCTGTGATGAAACCCATGCTGCGATTTGTTGAATCCCCTTTTCAGAGTCCGCGTGGTACCCAGGCACCGATAACGATGGCGGCACGCCTACCACACGTATCGGCAGATGGATGGCAAAACGCCCTTTTAGGAACGTAAACATGTTTAGCTTCGCATTGTATGAGATAACTAGGCCCTCCGCCAGCTCCACCCGCTGGCTTTCATCGCCGTGTGCATTTTTTATATAGGGCCAAATTTCCGGGGTTAAAAAGCTATTCATGAGCGCCTCGATTCAAACGCAGCGAATACACGCCGAAAGCCTCATAAGGCTTCGCCCATTTTAGTCCGAATCCGCTGGAGTCGTGGTTGTCCTCTAGAATCCAGCTCGTCTTACACCGCGAGTAGGGCTGATCCTTTACATACTCGAAGCACGCTGCCAGAAGCCCTACAGGTATCCCTCGCTGCCTGTATTCTGGTAGGACAGCCCATTCCACCAGTTTAAAGGTCTTCACCTTCCTCTTATATAACCTCTTTTTTAGATAGGTCAGTGGAGAGAGGGTTTCCCCTCGGGTCATAAGTTCGCCCCAATCAGGGTACCAAAGGAGAAAACCGATGGGCTTCCCCGCCTTTTCGGCGAAAATCAGACTCCCTTTCTCTAGAAAGAACTTTAGGTCCTGAAATAGGCTTTGGTCCTCCTCTGCGGTTCTTTGAAAATAAAATTTATGGTCACCGAAGCACTGGTTGTTCAGTGCCGTATAGTGAATTAAATCCTGATCATAGGTGGCTTTCGTCATGGCCCTGAACTGATACCGCTGATGAAAGCGCTCACGCCATCGGTCATTTAAGGGAAATTCATGATCCTGCCACGGATACTCATATGAAATCAACCGGGTCTCTTCGAATCCCAACCCTCTAAAATGCACACTGTAATAGGGCTTCGTATACATGGCGCCGAAAGTTGGACGGTGTCCCTGCTCTAACGTTAATCCTAACCCATAGTTCACATGGCCATTCATGCCGACGACGATTTCCGAAGCGCCCATACGGTCACACAGCGTCTTCGCCATTTCCACGATTTGCCGAGCGATTTCAGGATTATCACCATATTCAAAAAAAGCGATCTGAACCACCTGCGCATAGTTTTCATGAATCAGGTAGGTGACGACGCCGGTGCACTGCCCCGCTTCCTCAATCCGATAAGTCAGCTGCGTCAGCTTCCTGGAAAAAGGCGTTTTTCGCGCAAAGATTTCCTTCAAAATCGGCGTAGAGTAATCGATGTAGTTGGGATCGTCCTGATAATGGTCCTTGATAAACCTTATGACCCTCTTTTGGTCCATTTTCGTGGTACACGGAATAAAATTCATAGAACACCTCATATACGTCTAATTCTATGCTAAACTCCCGTTACATGCAAGTTATCTAAGCGCTTTCAGGCCCTGAACACCGCATAGACAGTTAAAAAGCCTCAGCTTCAGTGACAGGTGATCACCGGTGCTAAGGCTTAGGTTAATTCTCTACAAAACCGCCCCACTCGAAAGCCTCATCCATATCGACTTCCAACACACCACAGTAATCAAGGTCTAAAACGAACTTGAACTGTCTCATGACGATGCCGTGGCAGACGACGATGATTTTTTCGTGATGTAAGTAAGGCTTTAAAGCGTTCATGGCGCGTTCGAAGACGGATGCCAGCGTTTCATAAGGGGGATTAAAATCATCCGGGCACTCCCCTCTATTCGCCGTTAACGCCTTTGCAGCACGGTTCACCACTTCCACATCACTGTAGTGATAGGTCAAATCGGGCACCCACTCATGCAGCTCCGTCACCACCTCGATATCCAGACCATGTGCTTTTGAAAGAATAGCCGCCGTTTGAAGCGCTCTCGTATAAGGCGATGATAACAATACTCCTGCCCCGTTCAGTCTCGGATCTTTCGATACCTGATGCGCCTGTTCGATTCCTGCTTTCGTCAGCTGACCTAAGTCACGACCATGGCCTTTAAATCCCAGTGCCGTCACTTTCGTATAATCCGGTTCACCATGCCTTATAAAAACTACTTTTGCCATATTTGCGCCTCATAATAATCTCGTAATTTGTTATAGAGCCCTGAATCCTCTGATTGATAAATCGAAAAATTACGTTCTCGATCTTGGACTATGAGATATGTTTTATCATCAATAAGCCTAATCGCCAGACGTCGCCATTCATCTTGCTCATTATTCTGATAATCACTTTTCAGAATAATGGATTTGTACGACTCTGAAAGTGCAATTTGATTTGTTTCCTTCCAGTGCTGCTCTTGATAAGCATTAAAAGTTGACTGGTCCAGTATTTCAAGTAATTTACGGTTATCTGAGATAAAGACTTCAAACGACGAATCCATCGTTCCTAAACCTAAATACTGCTCATATGAAGCCATAGATTTTACTAATTCATCAAATAAAATCATTTCTGAATCGGCTTCGTCATAGTATCCCCACTTATCACGTGCATCATTTTTAGATAATAATGACGGTATTAAGGTGGCTAAAACTGCGAAAAATGTAATGGTTACTATGATTAATAATGTCCATGGCTTACGACTAAAATTCACCACTATGCACATCCTTTGATTTTTTGTTCCCTAGCGTTTCTTTGCGATAATCAATCCATGCTCGCTCGATCCTAAGATTGATTTGTCTTCACATGTTCTGAGATGAAAGTTCATCCACAGCATAAATTTTTCATCAGAAAGATCGTTTACAACATCTCCTATTATAAACTTCATCCCATCTGTAGCTATGTGATGAAGTATTTGCAACTCAAATTCTTCAATCTCTTTTTCAATAAGTTCAGGCGTCGTGCAATAAAACACCTTGTTTTTGTTGTGAAATCCCTTTTCTAAAAAGTCATTCAATAAATCAAAATCCGTTGTAAACAGCTCTCTATATTTAATAATATTTGAGTATCTATTAACATATGAAATAGCATAAAAGCCATTTCTTTTAAGTACCCTTATGCTTTCCTCCAGAGACTTGATTCTTTGATCATCATCTAACAAATGATAATATGAGCCTAAATTCAATACTACATCGAAACTCTCATCCTCATATTTTGCTAAATCCAGAATGCTGCCTACAAAAATATCTTTCAGTTCTGAATGGTATTTTTGATTTTTTCTAATGTCTTCTATGTTTTTTTCGACTAAGTCGCCAGCATATAACTGATGTCCTTTATCTGCGAAATAAAATGAGTAGATTCCACCACCAGCACACGCATCTAATATTCTTGAATTAGGTTTTAACCATTTGTTTAAATACTCAACTGTCGTCAAAAACTCAATTTGATTTGTGTTTTTCCTTTTTAGTCTCAGCTCTTCATTAATTGAGTTGTAAAAGTCTTCAACTGAGTCACTTTTTATCTCCAATTAATTACCTCCTTCAAACAACTCTAAAGTTAATATTTCGATACTCTTAATACTTGATTCGTAAATAGGTATTGCCATTTTGTCAATGTACTTTGCATATTCGAAGTATAGCGCTTGAGTTTCTTGTAGCTTATCCAAATACATAAAATGCGTCACGTCGGCATCACCGTTTTTATACTTTTTCACGAGTTCAATAACCTCAAAGCTACTCTCAAATAATCTTTGCATTATATTTGTTGCCTCTTGAGTATCTTTTGGTGCTTTCAAAATTGAGTAGGAATCATAGAATTCTGTTATTTTTGTTTCAATTGAAATCACCTCTTCAAGACTTTCCTTTACTGGTAATGAATTCACTCTTAAGAAAACATTTGCCGAAAGCACAAAGCATTCATTATAAAAATCATTTTTACTTACAGAACTGTCCTGCGTAAGTGCCTTGACTGTAATAAAACCTAAAAATAGCATTATTAATAAAGCCAATATCATTATGTAATTTGTTTTATTTTTCATATTGCTCCTCATTTTTCATATTGCTCCTTATTTATCAATTTTGGTGAAATCTCAACTAAAATGGTGTAAACTATGAAAAATCCCTCTAGGAGGTCCGCATGCTAACCATTCGTCCCGCTACTATCAACGATGCCGAACGGAAAGGACAAGTCCATTACCAAACGTGGATAGAAACTTATACAGGCCACATCAATCAAGCATACCTTGACCGCATGAAACCAGAACGCAGTGTTGAATTTGCTAGAAAATACCCCGAAAACACACTCGTAGCAGAACTGGACGGTAAAATCGTCGGTTTTGCTTGCTATGGAAAAAGTAGAGACCTTACCTATGAAAACCATGGTGAAATCATTGCACTCTATGTTCTAAAAGACTACCAAAAGCTCGGCATCGGTCGCGCTTTAATGGAATCCTGCCTAGAACAACTAATGGCATATCCGCAGCATTTTCTATGGGTCCTTAAATCTAACCAAAAGGCCATCGCTTTTTATGAAAAAATGGGATTTATGGCCAATGGTGATGAGAAGGAACTCGTTCTAGAGACACCTGTGACTGAGATTAGGATGGTAGCTCTCACGGGCTAGCCTCCTTAGGGTCTAGTATAAGTGTCCCATAAATGGGAAAATAATATTTATAATTCGGTCCTGAGACTGGTGTAGTGATTAAGCGGTTAAGGTCAATTTTATAAAGCTTTCCATCCTCTAATCCGAGAGCGACGACTGAAGGATTGAGTTCACCTGAAATCTCAAAGACGATGGCCATGGGCTGCTCGGTTAATCGCTTCGGTGCTTTAGTCGTCATGTCGTAGCGGTAAAGGCCTGTTTTGACACCTGGCGATTCGTTTTCGATGGTAAAGTAAACGGCGTTATGATTGTCATAAGCATAAGAAACGGTCTCCACATGTGACATAAGCGCTCCCTCTTTGACTAGTGCTGCTGCTGTAGCCTGCGACAAATCGAGAATCGATTGGAAATACGCGTTAAGAGATTCTGGATCGCTCTGATTTGGGGCTTCCTCATAACGCATGAGAGAGAGGTCATTGACTGTAAGGTCCGTGTTAAAGTCAATTTGTAGCATAAAATGACCGATGATATGTTGAATGGTAAGCGGATAGAAATCCTCTGCGCCTTCAGTAAAAATCAACTGCTTAAAAGGCCCGAGCATCGACTCCACTTCCTTAAACGTCATTCCGATTTTAATACCTGCAATCGCATGGTCACCATAATAATTGATGCGCCTAATCGGATATAGGCTAAGCTGATTGGGCGTTTCGGCCACTATGGTGTAAACCATCAGGTCTTCATAAGCCAGATAATCACCTAGAATCCAGCCCTTACTAATCGGATTTCCTAGCGCACTAAAAAGCTGCTCCGTGCTTTCGCCTAAAGCAAGTTTGAGTAAAATCGGATCATCGGTCAAAGCTTTAGTAATCGGAACAATTTCTCGATCTGCCGGCATATGGGTGAGCGTTTTACTTGACCAATCATACGGATCTGTCCAAAACTTAAACGTCCCATCATAACCGTCTTCAAACTGTTTATCTGCGATATCAAAGATGAGCTCACGTTCGGCCATCCCAGAAATATATATGGTCTCCGGCGATTCTGTTTGCTTTTTTACATAGGTTTCATAAAACGGCACTGGGGTTTTATAGAGCTTAGGTTCGCGACTTAGCTCCACCACATGATAATCCCGGTTGTGTTTAAAGATAGCGTAGCCATCCTCATATCGAATGCTCATGGTGCGATAGACATCATCCACTCGACTTGGCTTATAGGCTGATATGTAAGTGACGTGTGTATCCTCTTTATCTGAGGTAACGACTAAAACTTCGAAAAAAACGAGTTTTTCGTAAGCTAACATCTGCTCTTCGCTGTTTCCAAGCGGTGGAGGATATTCAATGGGCATAAGCTCACGTAATGCGATGACATCCTCTGAATCTGGTGAAGGCTCGAAATAAGAAATATTATCTGCAACTTCCAAAGTCTTAGTCGTTTCAACAGTATCGGGTTCACTGGTAAACACATCTGGACCTGTAGGTTCCAGCGATATGCCCTCGCCTTCCTCTTTTACAGCACAGCCTGTGGCTAAAAGTACCATCAAAAATAAAATCGACACGAGCCATTTCTTCGGAGCATTCATCATAGACCTCCATCTCAAAATAGTGAGGTTACAGCATCAATATAAACCCGACGATGATGGCGATGATGCCACCCAGCCTTTGGATATTAATTGCTGTATCAGTGGGTTCGGTGTTTTTATAACGCCAGCCGTATTGGATATTCCAGAACCATTTCGGAAAAAGAACATTCAGAATTCCTAGGGTTACGAGAAATACCCCCAGAGCCGACGGTGAATCCTTTTGATTTGAATCAGAATCAGGCGAGAAACGAATCACCTGGTTAATTAGAACGTTTGGCTCAAAATATCCCATTTTATCGAGATACGCCGCATCCACCGTTTCTGAGGTTTTAATCCAGTCGTCTACAGTGCCTTCGGTTTCATAAACCCGTCTAAATACCATCCCGTTCGGATACTCGATTTCGATTTGCGCCTCATCTGTGACGTAGTGATACACCTGTTCATCCACCTGAACTTCACGACTTTCTAAATTCAGTGTCACTGACTTTCCATCGATGGTCATGGTATTTTGCTGACTGCTACAGCCGCTCAGCAGGGAGAGTAGCAGGATAATTACCATTAAAAGGATCGCCTGCTTTTTTGTGTGTTGGTTCAATGCGTTCATTACGCCTCCAGAATTCATGAAAATTTCATTTCAAGTCGGCATCACATCGCTAAAGAATACGATCACCAAACTGATACTTATTAAACATAACAGAATAACGAATAATTCATAAGACCTAATTCTCATCGCATCCTCCCATAAAAATGTACATTTTCACGATTCTATTATAGAATCATAAGTGAACAGGGAGGACTTAATTCATGTTGGAAAATAATAAAGAAAAACTGCCGCTGAATAGTGTACTTGGCATCGGAAAGCTGCTGCGTGACATGCGCCATTTGAAAGGGTTGACATTGGCACAAGTGGCGAAAGATACGGGCATCGCGGAAGAAACCGTGCGCCGAATCGAGTGTGACCAGTTTGAGCCGAAGATTTCCACGCTGGAGACACTGTCGAATTTTTATAAAATCGATTTGATCGAACTGATTTCACAGCGCCGGCCATCTGACAGCCTGTTTTCGGATGCGTTTATCTCGAAGGTCAACCGGATGATTAATCAACAGGATTTCGAAGGACTGCGCCGATTTGCCGATGAATTTTTAAAGACACACAAAACCTCGAAGCATCATCAACATGTGGCATTATCGAACTTTCTATATGCGCTGAAATACATACGATTTAATCCTAAAAATGGGCAGGATGACACCATCATGGTGCTCGAAAGCCTACTACTGGATATCTCATCGGGTTACCTCAGCAGTGCAGAGGGTAACTACCCGCTCCCACTAGAGGTGAGCTGTATACTGGTATTGTCTGTGGTGTATCGTCAAAACCAAAACTATGATAAGGCCATCGCCCTTCTGACGACTACGATTCAGCGCATTCTAAGCATGCCGTATCTGAACTGGAGATTCTCGGATTATCTGACGGCTGCTTACTTTAACCTCGCCTATACGTATCACAGCATGAATGCGCACCAAAAGGTGATCGAGGTGGTGGACAAATGCTTCTCTGAGGAACGAGTAGTTTTTAATAAGAAGAACATGTCATACCTATTGTTCCGAAAGGGCCTCGCCATGTTCATCTTAAATGAACCATCCTCTCAAGCGCTCATAGCGACTTCGCTGTCGCTGATGACCGAGGATGAACAAGTGAGCATAAAAAAAATCATGCAGGAGCAATATGGGCTAGTGGTTTAGGGAGCGATAACAACACGGTTTTTGACTGGTTGACCTGCTGGCATATTTTAATTCTACTAGCCAGTCCGATGAGCATGGATGCTTCATGTGGCGTATATGAAACCTCATTTATGAGATAACTCATCATATGATGGGCTGCATCTCGAACGGCGTCGTCTACCGATGCGCCTAACCCTATTATCCCAAATTCATTTAATTCGATTATCATCGGTCTTTCGATTGCCTTTCCTTTGATTAGGGAAACTTTAAGCGTCACTTTTCCATCAATTTCTAATCCGTTTTCTCCGAGCTCACCATCGCCCATCATGGCATGGAGATCGCCGACAGCCAGTAGGCCACCTTTCATAAAGACTGGAAGAATTAAGGTTGAACCCATTTTTATCTCGCTACAGTCAAGGTTGCCCCCATGATTACCAGGCAGCGAAGTAGAAATTTCACCAAACGCAGTCCCGATAACCCCTATCATCGGCGTAATACTTAACTTATGATTAGATGTAATGAAACCGTATCCGTTTTCAACATGGATTCTGTTAACCTTAAACTCTCTTAAAAACGGCTCAAATAAAGGATTAACTGGTCCTGATACATACACACCTAATGGCCCAAGCTCGATACTGAGCACTTCAACTTTCAACGCATCCCCAGGTTCAGCCTCTTCAACATATAGAGGCCCCGTGGCTGGGTTGCTATGCTTTGGCTGTTGAATTCCAAACTCAGCAGTTGTATCGTGAAAATGGTTGCAAAAGCAATCCAGGGTCTCAAATACGACAGTATCGCCTGAACGGCAAGATGCGGCTGGTGTATTATTTACCGACATCGTAAACACATGTTTATCTTGGCTTATCGTAATCATCGGAACCCTTTCTTGTAAGACATTATTTAAAATTTAAATGTTAGAGATACTTTAATAAAACTAAACAATTGAACTTACTGCTTTTTGTAACCTTTAATATTGTTTTGATCCATCCAAATCCTCTTTGCATTAATAAGAAATTGAATATCTTTGTCAACTTCTCCTCTAATTGACTTAATATCGTTTTGTACATTGATTAAGTCATTGTATGTCAAATAAGGATAATCAGTCAATCCCATACTTCCATCTGCTAAATAAGCATACTCAAGATTATAGTTCTCCATAATCCATTTGTTTCTTGTATTCTTTACACCTTGCAGAAGGATATCAGCAAAAGTTAAGTAATTATCATCTTTTTCTTGTAAATATAACTGGTAGAATACGTGAATAGCTTGTAGCTGGTGATTCAATGAACAGTGAGTATCCTCTCCACCCTCATAATAATAATCTTCAACTAGCCACCCTTCAATCCCTTCATTATTCAAAATACTATAATGATTCATTTGTCCGTGTTTTATATAATAATCAGCTAACTTCAAATAAGTATTCCTAAATGACTCGATACTAAATTTTTGATACCCCACCAAAAATGTTTCTATAGTATCCGCATTGAATCGTGTGTCGAAAAATGATCCTGAAATTTTGTAGTCAGCTTCTAACCATTTACTCTTAGGTAGTGTCTTCAAATATCCATCTTCACATAAGTTGTCCTCAGATATTTGCAAAAGCGCAGTCCCCATTATATTGGATGCTAAGCTACCTCCGGTTTTAATAAGAGAGTTAGTTATATAAGCACTTGGAATTCTCCAATATGAATTTTTTTCATATGGCACATACGAGTTTGGGCTAATGTAATAGTAGCCATCATAGCTTAGCCTAGCATTTACATCCAAATCGTATCCTGACCAAATCAACGAATTTGAATTCTCAGAAAAATTAATAAGTTCATTTTGAGAGCCAATCCCCCACATAATTGCAAATTGATTTTTATCAATGGGATAAGAATAGGTAACAAGCCAATTGCCATTACCTTTTGATATTCTTATTTGTGCTTTTGAAATCGATTTGATTGTTCCATTTCCTAATTCACTATATGTATAACCTTGCCCAAGTATGTAATGATAATTATCTGTCTTTATATATATGTTACCTGATTGTATCAAATTACATGCCTTAAGTTCTTCAGATACATAGTTCCCAGAACTATTCAAGTGTATTATGGACCCTTTGTCACCAGGAATAGTGAAACTAGTAGAATATTTTCTACTCCCGGAATAATATATTTTTCTTAAATAAAAATACCCTAGATTATCGTAGTTAAAGTTTTTTTGACTAAAGATTGTATTTGATACTTCATTAATTCTTGATTCTCCAAATCCAGGGTTAGAAAAAATAAAAAGGATAAGGATAATAATCATTTTTTGAATTCGATTTAATGTCATTTCGTGCCTCCTAAGCAATTATTTTTAGCACTAATTAGCATCTTTTTTAATCTATTTCTCATAAAATTCTATAATCTCTTTCAATGACCTTATAGCCCATTCAGAAGTTGATTCTCCTTTTCGATCAATATGAAATGCAGTGAACCCCATATCTCTGGCGCCATCTGCCTCTATATCATAATCGTCTACATAGAAGCTCTCTTCCGCTTTAACAGAAAGCGAGTCAAGTGCTACTTGATAAATTCTAGGGTCTGGCTTCATCGCACCAACCAAATCACTACAAGTATAGGAATCGATGTACACGCCTAATCCCAGTTGCTCTAACGTCATCTGTAAAGAAGGAGAAGTATCGCTGATGATCCCGATTTTGAAGCCCTTCTTTTTAAAGTAGGTCATGACTTCGATAACCTCAGGAAATAGATTTCGGTCGTGATTGCACCATAATTCACCGAATAGGATTTGACCATTTTTCTCAGTTTCAGATGTCGCACCGAAAAACTTAAGGAGCTCTGCATAATACCTTTTCCAAAACGCAATCTCAGCATCGATTGACTTTAAGCCATCTTTAGGATACTCCGCTATATCAAATAAGGACATCATTTCGTCGTAAGAAAGCTTATACTCTGAGCTCGTTTTTTCTAGGATAAAGTCTTGTAAGAATTTTCGCTTTTCAGGTTTAAAGTAAGTTATAGTATGGTCTCTATCAAAGTATATAGCCTTGAATTGTTTTGGCTGACTATCAGATTCTAGCAAATCTTACCCTCCTCAGTCTCCACCTGGTTAACGAAGTCCATATGATAAATCACTGCGCCGTGGTCCTTAATAACCGTTGCACGCGTGATCCGAATCGCTAAAATTACACAGTTTTCATCCGCTTCATTATTCGCGCTATCGTACCAGAAAGCAAATGCCTTTCTGACCTTATCGCGAATTTCTGCATTTTTTGGATCTAGAACCCATCCTAAGTTTTCACCGATGCCATTACCAGAAAACCACTGGCCACAGACAGAAAAAGCAACCTCTGGATTTTGAGCGATTTGCTTTATCTTCGCCGACTTTGCCCATGTGGTGATATAAAACACACCATCCTCGTAAAATGCATCCACATCTCTGATAAAAGGTCTCGGTGCGCCAGTTGAATTTAAGTCCATGGCTATCGTTGCGAGCGAAAGCGTGTTGTCTTTATAGTTGCCACATCTTTCCTCAATTACTTTTAATCCTTCTTCATATTTGCTCATAATATCCCCTCCTGCGTATAATACTCATACTAAAAAACGACTATCATATTACTATTCTAAGGTGAAGTAGCGATACCTTTGATTTTCCATTCGTCCTCTTCCTTGATGAGTGTAAAGAAATAAGTGAGTTCACCTGATCCCGCGATTATAAATGGGGGTGCTGAGTTATCGGTTATCTCGAATACGACTTCATATGCTTTTAACTCCCCAGTAGATTTACTAAGCTTGCTAACCTTGATATTCGTAATCTTCTGTGGGGCAAAATCTGAGTAGCCCGCTTTTATATCGGTTGACTCAAAATACCCCTTTGCAAATAACGGATTCAATTGACTCGCTTCGCCTTCGATAAGTGCGTTAAAAAACGAATCAATCAACTCATGACTGCGATCACCAAAAAGCTGAGTACTAATCAGCACCACGCATAAAACCATCAAAATACTCAAATACCCTAGCAATTTCCGTTTCATAATCATCCTCGATTTCGAAATAGGTCACATCATTTAGCAGACAAAGCTGTCTTATTTTCTCATGTTCGGCGATGACCTGATTCACCGGCCGCGTTTCTTCATATAACCGCTGTTCGATGACACTTCGGTGTGTAATAATTTTCGATTCAAAATGACGCCGTATATAATCCGCTTTAAAAATTAGATAAAACAGATGCACCTCACGTAAATAAGATTCATCCAGTGATCGAATCAGCTCCGGAAGGAAATAGCACCCCTCGATAATCATGTGCTGCCGGTTTTCTACACAGGTCATGATCATGCCCTTAAGGATTGGCCACATTTCGCTCGCTATTTTTTCGTCTGTATCGTCCACTTTAAAATCACAGCGGCCACTTCTAATCAAGCCCATCTTCAGATGATCGATGGACAGATACGGCATGTGATAGCGCTCTAGCATGCGTTGTGCCAATAATGTTTTTCCAGTGCAGCTCGGCCCACCAATCAGTATAATCATCACAACTCCTATAATAGCTCGCCCTTTTCGTTATAAAACGCATCGCAAAACCGCAGTTGACCTGAAATTTCATGCTTACAGTCGTTTTCATTTAAAAAGTTTATTTTAACATAAGCATTCTCGGGATGGTTCTCTTCTAAAATCACGCCGTGTGGCAGTGCTGCCTCAAACCCGAATTTCAGGTAATAGTCGCCGCCTAGTAAAGCGACCCAATCATAACCGAGACCTTTCGCCCTTCGAATCCCCGTCTCGATGAGACGTTTACCGATGCCGCTTCTTTGAAGCTCTGGTTCAACCGCGATGGGTCCAAGCGCCAACCCGTCACAGCTTCCGATTTTAGCCTTACTAAATAGAACATATCCAACGACCTTCCCCTTCTTTACTGCCACGAAGCAAAGGGGTTTAAGATAACCTGGATCCCTCGTCACCTTTTCTGCGAATTCCCATTCGTTGAACTGTGCGTCCTTACCTTCCCTGTAGAAGGCCGCTTTCACCACTGCTTTAATCTTTTCGATATCGTAAGGTGCCGCTTCTCTAATAATCACATGAACCTCCGCTCAAAATAGTCATCGATTACCTGATTTGCCTCGTCTTTTCCATACCAGCCTTCGCCTTCACTTTGCTTACCATATAATCGGGTAAGTGCCGATAGCACTGACGCCTCAACCGTATCCCCTAAAGCTAAGTAATCATAAACGACACGATATTTATACGACTTGGTCTGTTCGATAACGACAGAAAACATGCTTCATTCCCCCATGATTTTATCATAACCTATAATCGTCATGCGCTCATTAATCATCTCAGTTTTGCCATTCCAAACATATCCAATTTTTTCGTAAAGGTGACAGTTGCCAGCCTCTTCCTTAATGGTGTCCAGATTCCATTTCTTCGCCCATGGATATTTCTGTTCGACGAGCGTGAAAACCTGCTGTGCGATGCCCCTAGATTGGAACTCCGGGAGGATAAACACAGGGCTCACCCTACAGGTTTCTCGATCCTCCATGTGAATAATGCGTATCGCACCCACGGTATCAGCACCATACTTGATGAGGTAAAAATCGGTGAAGGGATGATTGAAACGCTCCTCAACCCTCGAGCGCGGCTCGTTCCCAGGGCTAATGTCGTAGTCCTGATATTTTTCCAGCAGCGGCTTAAACGTGATGAGCTGCATGGCATGTATTTGATCGATGTCCTCGTGTGTGGCTTTTACTAAATTAACGTTCATGATTCCCCCCTAAAACGAATTTCCGAGACTGATGTCAAACGGTGCGATGAGCAGTCTTTGAATTTCCTTCAGATGCTGCTCGAAGAACCACTGATTCGCCTGGCCATAATTTTCCTTCGTATCGAACTCCCAGTATGAATAATACTTCACGCATTTGACAATTTTCGTCAGTTCCCTCGGAGGGTCGCCTAGTTCGACGCCATCGATGGTATAAAAACGCTTCATATACCTCAGCGTCAGACAGCCGTTTTGCTTTCGCTGCGCGTCAGCGATTCCAGCTGTATAAGCCTCAAACTGCTCCAGTTTATCGGGTTTCACCTGAAATAACTTGATTTCAGAAAATGTGCCTGTCATATCGAACCTCCTCACGAACCGTTACTTGATAAAGTCTCTTAACGCCTCTATTGCCAGCGCATAATCGTTTTGATAACCCCCGAAGGTCTCGTCCTTTACGAAGTCATAGCCGGCCAGTTGATAGATTTTGATCGCCACATGGCTCCATGTCTGCGTATGAAGAAAGTAGTCGCGGTCACCCTCCAGCGCGATCATTTCTTTCATGCCCTTAAAAACCAGCGCTTTTCCGATTCCCAGTCCCTGATGCTCCGGTCTTACACCGACCCAGTGCACGGAGGGGTCCCTTCGGCCCTGCGTTTCGTTCCACCAGTTGGTCAGGGTGCCCACTTTATGGCCATGTGGATCCACCACGAAAATCAAGCGTTGTTCCAATCCTTCCTTCCATGGCAGATACTCCGTTTCGAAATACGCGAGTGCTTCTTCATAAGAATCGAACTCGCCAACAGAAACCATGATTTCCGACCAAAACACCTCATCGCCATCCTGAAAATGCTGATACGCATAGCCTTCAGGCAAAGGCGACTCCGGCAGCGGCGCTCCCGTTTTCCGTTTCATAATGATGTTATAGTAGGGTAAGGATTTGTCGAGCATAGGTGCCTCCTGATTAATTTCCTATTAGTACCTCTTCACTTTCCAGCACTTGTTTAGAATCCGCATCATAGCCACTGATGCGGATTTGCCGTTCTTTAATGTTCGTTACATCGGCGATCCAAAACGCATATTCAGCAAGGTCAGCGACCTTAGCATAGGCAAGATCCGTTTGATCCGATAAAGTTAAGGATGAAATCTCATCCTTTTCTAAAAAACCGAAACAGATGTGCTTATTATCCATGATGCTTTTCGGTATTTCATAGAATGTGATTCCTATTCTATCAATTACCTTATCAATTTCAGATGCGTATCCATCATAAATCGCTAAATTCGCTAATAGACCGCGCTTCACGATAACAAACTGGATGTCTCCTTCTCCTACGCGTGCTAAGACTATCGTTCTATTCTCAACTTGCGCCGTATGTATGATTTCGTAGTCCATGTTTAAACGCATGGCCACGACTTCCTCGACCGATTTTTTCTGTAAAATGATGATGCCTAATAGCGTGATAACGGAAATGCCGAATATTAGTAAAAAACCAACCCATTTTTTCATGATGTTATCCTCCGATTCGATACCATTTTAAGTCTTCTAGTGATATTTTCATCCAATCTTAAAAAAATAGGTGACATCATCTTCCAGCGTTTCATTTTCCTTATGGCCGCCTGCCTTCTCATATAGAGCACACGCAGCTTGATTATGTCTTTGGGTGAATAGAAAAAATCGGCAAATTCCCAATCGCTCACAAATCATTTTCATATTCATTAAGAGCTGTAGTCCGATTCCTTGACGTTGAAAGTCTGGTAATACGCCAATCTCATGTATATAGAGCATGTTTCCTTGTTGATCTAAACGGTTTAACTCGTACCCATAAGCAAATCCGATGATTTTCTGATCCTGGATACAAGCAAAAATCCAATTCATGGGATTCATGAGAAATTGTCGTGCATTTTCTTCGCAGATGAAATTGGCACGAAAGTTTTCCCCCATGCCTATCACTAATGGCAAATCAGAAATATGCAGTTTACGATAGACTCTCATTTGATGTTAACCTCCAGCTTGTATAATTGTTTCGCCCATTCTATCGAATAGTCTCCACCCTCATGCTTTCCTGAGCTTTAGACAAATCGGATGGTCATAGCATTCATTTCCGAAAAGTTCACGGATGATGAATACTGTCAGTTCTTCCACATTATATGTCCGCGTCTCTAAACCCTCCAGAGGATCATCCATCCACACATGCCAAAACTCGATTTCTGATCCATCATCTAAGTCATCCACTAAAGTACTCATATACCGAATCAAATCATCAGCGCGTTTTTCGGTATAACGCCACTCCAGAACTGCAAAATGTGTCATGTCCGATATCTTTTCAAAATCGGCCATCGGGCTTCCTTGTGTGATGTAAGTAGAAATTTCATCCATCAGCTCTTCAGATTCACAGACGAAAAATATTTTTTCATCCCGGTCTACAGATTTCTCGTGAAGGTTAAAAGGGATTTCCTTACCCATAGCGAGAAATTCATTAATGGAAAACGTAAAAAGATAAGGGTTTTCTATCGTTCTAATCGGGGTGTGACTGGCGAAAAACTGATATAGGCTCACGAAACTCCTCCTCGGATTTATAATCGCAACTAATCCACTAAATTATATACAATTACTATTCAATTTTTAGGAATCGCTATACTCCAAAAGTTTAGCACCACAATGCTGACAGTAAGCCATCTTCGTCTCACGGCCTAACCACCTTTCACAGCTCGGGCATCGCCAGTTAATAAAGCTCAAAACGATGAGTGCACTGATAAAGAGAATGCCGCCCCACACCAGTATATTCTGGAATGGATTTGGTAGTGATGCTGTAAAGCTTCTAAAAGGAACCATCCCGATAATCATCACAACCATTATTGTGGTTATCCAATTTTGTCTTTTTTTTCTTTTCGCGAATATTGCATAGATTTCCGAATTTTGCATAATGCGATTTACCTCGCTTCCGACTCAGGCGTAGCCATTGGCTTTTTAGGCTCTTCTGTGCCATCAGCAGCTTCCGTTGATCGGGTTTGATCAGGGTTTGGTCCTAAGTAGTCGGCATAGTTTTTAGATGCAGGGATGAAGCTGCGTTTATAAGCCGTTTGAAGGGCGATGGCATAGAACACCAAGTCAAATAGTTCAAAGGTCTGAAACATGTAGCTGAAAAGGCCGCCGATATCGATGACCTGAAGCATCTGGAAAAAAGTGATTTCGTAGTATTCTGAGGCAAAGATGATCACTGTAAGGAGGTTCCCAAGTAAAATACTGATCGTCGCGATGATGGCGGCGATGATTCCCCAAACTGCAGAGTCACCCTTACCAGCCCAAACGAAACCCTGTGACACGAGCGCACCTACTGCGATAGCAGCCACCCCGAGATTATAGCCAGTCACTTTCACCACGACCGCCCATATGATGGCACTGATGATCCCGAGAAAAATCGCTGCCACGAGTCCTTTTATCGGATTTGAATCTTTCTGATTCGAATTTAATGGATTCGGATTTCTGGATTCTATTCTTTGACCGTAATCGTCTCTCATCTGATTTAAATTATTATTATTCTCCATAAGTCCCCCTAGTGTTCGTATATTTATTGTCCGATGCTTGAGAGCTCTGGACGGTCTTTAAGTGGTGCTAGCTCTTCGTAGGTATCAAAAATATCCCCTAGGTAATTTGAGAGCGATATTGCTTTTTCTAGATAATCTACCGCTTTTTCGATCGATCCATTTTTTATAACGATCCGCGCTTGATACACATAACCAAACGCATCATCTGGATAAGCATCAATAAACTGATGGTTTAATTGATTCGCTTGGTCCAATTTGCCCATAAGTATCAACGTATCTACCTGCGCTCTTCTTGCATAATAAGCGTCTTCATTTAACGTCACAGCCATAGCATAATGTTGCTCTGCCTTTGCATAATCCCCAGCAAAATAATACCCATCGCCCAAATACTCATAGCCGTAGCCACTTTCCGGGTTGATGGCGATGATTTCAGAAGCCACCTTGATCAGCTGCTCTGCATCCTCATCGTAGTAGTAGAGATACGCTTCGATCTCTAGGCGCGCTTCCCTGCCGAGTTCACCTTCTGCTGCATACATCACACGCGCCAGCAAGTCCGCATCACCCAAATAGTTCACATCCTCCGCAAGCGCAGAATAGTCTGTATAAGCTAACCCCTGATACGTTAGAAGGTCCTCATAAAGGGCTGCCCCTTCGATATCCGAAACATAATTATACGTAAAATCCGCATACAGCCTGTCCGCCTCGAAATTGCCCATGGCATCACGATAACCCGCAAGCGCGACCATCGGATCGATAGGATTTCCCAGCTCCTGCTGTACGATCAAATAATCATACACATAGCTCCTCACGTCTGGTGCCAATCCAACCAAGGTCGTCAGACAGTTCTCCTGTCCTGCCAGGTCCTCTGTTGCCAAGTAACAGGCATACAGGCCGTCCCATCCATCGACATCATCTGGAAGAAGCTCGATATATTTAGACCAACCGATGATGGCGTCGTCATAATTTTCTAGGTACTGATTAGCCGAAGCATAGCCGTAGATGCCATAAGAGTTATAAGGATCCGAGTTCATGGACTCCTCATAGCAGACCACAGCGGATTCGTAATCGCCGAGTCCGTAATAGCAGTTGCCGAGATTCGAAAGTGTTATGCTGTCATCTGGTGTGATTTCTAATGACCTTGTACAGTAAATTAAAGCATTGTCATAATCATTGAGGTTCAAATATGCCCAGCCGATGTTGTTATATATTTCATCGAGATATGGCTCCGCATAAATCGATGATGAAATGGTCATGTAGTTTTCGATGGCCAGCTCGTTCTCAAAATTGGTGATGAGGAGGTAGTTATAATAGAGTTTCTCCTCGATATCCATCTCGGGATACCGTGCCTCCTGCTCGGTCAACACCTGTGATAACAAAGCGTCGCGCCCTTCGTAGTCGCCTAGGCGCTCCAGCATATTCACTTTATTCGCGATTAAACCCACATGATTCGAAAACGTCATCGCACGGTTAATGGTCTCCAGAGCCTTCCCATATTCCCCGTACATGATTTGAAGTTTGCTGACGCCATAGAGGACATCCGTGTTTTGGTGCTTCTCCGCTGCATCCAGATTAATCATGTTCGCATAGCCGATCGTATAGTCATCATCAGCCGTGTTCGCGAGCGCTGGATCGATGTTCGCCACTGGGTTCGTGCAGCCAGATAAAAAGAAAATCGTCATCGTCAGTAAAGAGAGTGCTTTGATTAGTTGTATTAAGCTTCGCTTCATTTAAAACTTACCTCCAATTCTTCAAGTGCTATCAGTAGCATTTTATATGCGGATTCGTGGTGCCAGAACGTCGGATCCTTCTTTATCACGATCTGTTTAAACGCTTCATAGCTAACGAACTTCACTACCAGAGGTTCACCCCGTTCGATGACTTCACCCATCTTTTCACCAAATCGATTATAAATATCAAAATATTCCATGGTTGCTCCTAATCGCTATTTCTCATCAGATTACTGACTGCGTACTTCCCTAGTCGTATATAAACCGTCTAGTTCCCAGCTGTTTGCACTGGTCCTTCTATAGGTTAGGTCATACTCATACTCAGTATCGTCTTTAATCTGCGTCCCTCTAATAATTTTTATAGCGTTTCCACTGTAAACGACCTTGTATTCACTATCGCTTATTTCTATCAGTTTATCTGTCTGATCAACCAGTGTCTGCGGATTTTGAGAAATCCACATCAAATCCTCCGTACGGAAATCGTTACCACGCACCTTCTCTAAGACCTTTTGATGTGTTTGCAGCACCTGAGCATTAACAGCATAATTTGACAGATTCAAAACGATGAACAGCATTCCATAAACGGCGACTAATGCCGCAAATCGCTTTTCTTTGATTCCTAGAATATGTGTCCCATTTAAGAATTTTAGCGCTATACGATTTATCTTCATAAGCAAAATGCCTGCGCTGAGCCCAAAGGGGATTAATAGAATGATGTAAAAAAAGATAAAGGCTTCAATATAAGCGGCATTAATCACAAAAAACAACGTGATGAACATTAAATAGGTGGCCGCTTGCTTCAGCCACTTAAGCTGCCGCAATCGATCTACTCCGACGCAATATTCACGTAAAAATACCACTGGGTAGACCAGCACGATACTGAAAAGGACATTACTGATAAGCTGCATACTACCTCCGGGATGTGTAATAAATATGCCCAAGCTCAAATATTTGATTTCGGTTGGTAGATCAGTTGAACTACCCCCGATGAGAATGCCTTCGTATGAATCAACTGTAGTTCTAGCCTTTGTTTAATGTCGATGAACATAGGCTTTCCTTCACCTAAAACGACAGGATGGACAGATAATCTATATTCATCGATTAGTCCTAAATTGACAAAGGTTGTTATGAGGCTCGCACCTCCGTAAAGCCATATATCTTTTCCTGGCTTATCTTTAATGGCCATGACCGTTTCAAGGATATTTTTGTTGATAACTGTAACATTATGAGCTAAATCAGTAAGCGATTTAGAAAACACAACTTTATTCTTCTGATGGATAAGCTCCCATATTTCCTTTTCTTCACTTGATTCGAATACTTCTGGCGTATATTCCCCCCAGAGCTCATAGCTTTTTCTTCCATAAAAAATGGTGTCGATACTATCCAAAAAATCTTTGAAGGACATCTCCGCATCCATGATGCACCAATCTGTTTCACCATTTTTTCCCTCTATAAATCCATCAAGCGTCACCGCCAGATCTAATAGGATTCTCCTTTTACCAGTACGATTCGACATACGCAACCTCCTACTAAGCTAAAAAAGAAATACAAAATACACTAAACCTTTTTTGTATATCTATCTTGAGTAATGATCTGTTCTTTTGAACAAGTTTATCCCATTAATATTAAGCTTACGTTGAAGAATTATTAAAGTTGACTGAGTTTTTTCATTTATACACTCTACTCCACTAGTTTATCCCATTCATCGTCATTTAAGGTTGTTTTATAGATGATCATGATGACCTCCCGTGAAATAGACATAAGCTTCCCTTGAATCTCGGTGGTAAACCTTTAACTGGTCCCGCTTCTGATGCATATCCTCTAAATAAAGTCGCATACCGCTATCCTTCGATACCTTTACTGCGCACTTAATCTCCTGTGCAATTTCTCGATAACCCGCTTCTTTCCAGCTCATTTTATCTGCGAGGAAGACTTCCTTCTCAAGTTCAGTGGGATTTGCACGCGATGTCGTATGATATTTTATACCATCGAGTATACTTGGGTTGCTGATACCGAATACTCGTTCAGCGATGTGACCCGATAGCTTTTGATGAAGGATTGAGGGTAAGAGCCGTTCTTCATCAGTCACCTCGATTTGATTCATCATACAAAATTCTAGGATATCCTCATGTTTAACGACTCTTCCTAAGTCATGGGCAAGGCAAGCTATTTCACTTCCTTCTTCCACAGACCCATACAGCTTTTTTAGATAATCGAGTTCCTCTAGCACCTCTATCGTGTGTTGATAGGTCTCTTGTCGTTCAAAATTAATAAAGTATTGCTTTATGTCCTTTTCGAAATCCCCTGTCAATTGAAAAGCTAAATACGCGTTCATATCATCTGTCTCCTGTGATGTGATTCCATCTCGCTCATCTTTACTGGGCTAACGACATCGTATTTTCGACTATAACCCAGGTTTCTTCAACACAATATCGCTCGCGCTTTTCATTATGCTATTTTCAGGAATTACCCCTCTAACCGAACATAATGGATAAACGATGCTGTTCTTCCCCAAAATAGTCCCTGGATTCAATACCGCATTACATCCAACTTCTGCAAAATCCCCGATAATTGCACCAAACTTCCTAAGTCCAGTTTCCATCGTGTTATAGCCGAACTTGACTTTCACTAACGTGCCATCTGATTTTAAGTTCGAGGTTATTACCCCAGCCCCTAAGTGCGCTTTATAACCTAGAACCGAATCACTCACATAGTTAAAATGTGGGATTTGTACTCTATTAAACAGAATCGCATTTTTTACTTCTGTCGAGTTTCCGACGACGACATTGTTTCCGATGATAACATTGCCTCTAATATATGCAGAATGCCTGATTTCACAATTATAGCCGATTACAGCTGGACCCTTAATTAACGCACTTTTTTCGATCGTGGTTCCTTTTCCAACCCATATATCATCGCCGATATTATCAAAATCATTTGGCAAAGTTTTAATATATTCAAATATGAAGGTATTAATTTTCGAAAGGACTTCCCAAGGATGATTAACATTATCAAATATCGACTTTGCGTCGATTTCGTTTAAATCGAGTAAATCCGTCACTAGTAAACTCATCATGCCTCCTCTAAAATAGACGTGCTCATGTTTTATTCATTAACTATGCAAACAGCCTAATATGCTTTAACCATATCATAAACGCATCTTTTTTCCTTATTAACCAGCTTCGATTATCAGGTGTTAAAGTGATCCCACATGCGTTCGCGATATGCTCAACCACCTGGCTTATGTTCATCTCGTCAGTACTGATATGTTCACCAAATAATGGCTGCTTTAGTTCAGTAACACAGCGTTCGATTTGCTGCGCAGGCCATGAGTTTACACCATCGCCCCTTTTTCTTAACCTTTTGATCAAGGTCTCCATGCTGGCCATTAATGAAAAATGTTTCACTTCGATACGATCAAGCCGAAGTCTCCCGACGATCTCATTAAAATACTGAGAATCTGTTATGGTCATCGGAACGATGATCACGCCGCTGTATGAGTTACTCATGTACTTTAACATCTCATAATTAAAATCTCGCCACATGGGGAACTCTTGAAAGTCACCATTCATTAATTCTTTCGGAATATTATCCCTTATAAAAAAGCCCACCTCTTCTGGATCATAAACAAAAGCGTGTGGCATACGGCGTTTTAATTCATAGGCTGTATTGGTTTTTCCACTGCCAAATGCGCCATTAATCCATATAATCATCAATCAACCTCCGTGGCGCTAATTGCAAGTTGAGAGCTCCCCAGACACATATAACAAGCGCCTAACAACATCGTCGTTCGGTATTTGAGTGACAGACATACTCAATCTCAGGATCGATGATTTGGTTCTTAATATCGTTCAGTTCTTTTTTACTTTTATTAAAATAAATGTACTCATAGCGATATTCACTACTGCTTTCTTCGAACGTATATCGCAGCCCATTCGTATGAACCAGCTTCCATCCCCTTTGCTGATTTAGCCAAATTTCTTCATTTTTCATATCAAAAAAGATCTTCGTTTTCTTCATGACTCCTCCAAAACGCTGAACTACTTATTTATTTCTTTATAATATTTATTATAAACCTAGCTGGAAAATATTGATATGGGATGGAACTCCTAGTTATTTGTATTTCGTTCAAAAGTGAAAAATCCTATGCTAACTTTGTTTTGGTTTAGAATATTTATGGTCATTTTTATAAGGTTATAATTTTCATCGTGAATGAATGAAGTGTACAAGTAATAATCACTTCCATCGATGGTAATCATAGGAGGCTTTAAGTCAGAAGCATATATCACCCATTCATTATTAATTTCGATTTCAGTTGAGACCAAGTGGTTCTTCTCATCAAATACCAGTCTGAAGTTATCCAGCACAACTTCGCCCGTAAATACGTACTTGTTTTTAGTATGCAAAATTGATAAGCCCGCGTAATAGGGGTCTACCGATACCTGGACTGTTCCATTCGCACTAACTTTTATCGCTTCTTTGTTTAAACTCAGATTAGTTAACGGATACGCCACTTTATTCGTTAATGATAGCTCATATTGTTTGTTAATCGTAAGGTTACTTGTACTATTTCGTATGATGTTATCTAAAACAACGAGACCCAACATCAAAATAAGTAGTAAGAGCAGAATCGCTTTTATTTTCTTCACCATACACCCCTTAATTAATCGCATATTCGTTCGTTAGGTATAGAGTTAGCTTTTATACTCTAATAACTAGAACATACTATTCAATACTCAATCTAGAGTAAATTCTACTGTTATTGACAGATTGCTCCACTGCTTTTCATCGGAACGGAAATATCTTCTTTTGACATTTCCATCTGATTCAAAAAAGTCGACGACATAAACTTGTCCATACTCGATAAACATCGGATAGTCTTTGTATTGCAGTTCATTTTCAGTCGTTTTATTCATTTCGAAATCTTCATAGGCTTCTTCCAACCGCCAACATTCTATATAATCATAACTTTGATTATCATCAGCATATGCCTTACCAAAATATGATGCCTTATACTCTTTTCCATTGATTATCATAGTATTTACACGATACGGATATGCATTTTTTAACAATCCGGTCAAATCTTCTAAATGTATGCGCTCATCGTAAAGTGTCTGTAGCTGATACGCCATAGAAACAATCCTCTTATTATCATCTAAAAAGTCCAACGATATGTGCTCAGCTCCATAGATGCCCATTATATCTACATCACCAATTGCATCAAGTTCACGTTTAAAGTTCTCAACCATCATATTTTCTCTGTAAGAATGATCATGTGTCCTATAATAATGTGCGCCTTGTTTAATCACTTCTAATGTAGTTAGATATGAATCTGAGTCCTTCAAACTATTGTTCTCTAAATAATCTAAATATCGATATCCAGTGGTTTCGAAATTATGACCTACGTCTGTACCATGAAAAACAGTTTCTGGGTATTGCGACTTAATCGTTTCAAAAAATGCTTTTACATTCGAACTTGCTGCGAGCGAGCCTGTCCAATCATCCTAGATTTCATTTAATATTTCATTATTGTCTTCATTCATCCATAAATTAAGTAGTTCAGCAGTATAATAGGGTGCTTCTATAAACAAGTGCCTAAGATTTTTCTCCTGATAATATGACTTCCAAATTTCAAGTTCTTTTTCAATAATTTTATCCTCACCATGCGCTTCCCCATATAAGTAAATCTGACCTTTAGGCTGAACACTCCCATAAGTAAAAACAGCTAGGCCAATTACTATAATAGTCGCTATCACGACTCCCCCAAATTGTTTAATGTTTATCATATGTCTCCTTTCTCTTATACTACCTTATACAGCCAGATCGACGAAACACGATTATCGGGCTCTTTCTACCCTTTTTTTGCGAGGGATTTTAACATGTTAAATGACCTCATTTTACTAATGCAAATTGCTTCAATCATGGTGAAATCATGATAAAATAATGATAAAATTACGATAAAGATATGACGGATATATATGATATAAGTTCATGAAAGGAGCACACTTTATGATTCAGATTAGACCCGTTTCAGATTTAAGAAACAAATTCACAGATATCGTAAATATGGTAAAAGAGGGACAGCCTGTGTACTTAACTAAAAACGGACACGGAACTATGGTTGTCATGAGTATTGAGACATATTCAAAAATGACAGAAGATATTAAACTCTCGCTAGACGTTGCCGATAAGCAATCAGAAACTAACCCTACACGTTACAGCCATGATGAAGTCTTCACAAAAATCAGGAATAAAATAAATGGATAGTAAGAAGTGTGAGTAAAAACTTATATCGCATTTAATTAGCCAGCATTTGCTGGCTTTTTTGCTGCTTAATCTAATCTTTTTCCATCTTGATCCACGATTTTTAAATGTTGCTCCGCGCCTTCAAATACAGTCGAAAGTACAAATAGTTCTATCTCTTCAATATCACTGCTTTTCATTTCATTTTGAGTATCAACGTCCAGAATGACTAAAATACTTACTGAATCGTCTTCTTTTTGGATTTCAACTGCGACACCTTTTAAGTCATCATGGGACTGGATGATAGAATTTTCTATCGCATTAGACATTGCATCGATGTACAATTTATCTTTCTCTTCCACTGTTATTTCAGAGCGTGTCGGTTTAATAGCATTTTTCCACGAAAAATCGTTTTCGTTATTTGTCATCACATCATTGCTTAGATAAAACTCCCAGTTAAGTGAAGGTATCCCGATTCCAGATGTGTCAGAAGGATGTCTCACCGTTAGATTATTCTTTTCCAGATAGGCTTTTATCTCATCATAATCATGAGCTTCAAAATATTTGCGATTTTCATCTTTAAATGTCTTATTTAGTGTTAGATCGATTGCTTTTTCATATCCTATTTCAGCGTATTTTAGTGGTACGATATAGTGTTCACCATTGTAAACACCATCAATTTCACTGGCAAAATTCGCAACCCTAAAGTCACCACCGTTTAGCAGATAATAATTATTTTTTTCTAAATACTTTAAGAAGTCTTCTTTCTGCTCTATCGTCATATTCCCGAGACGTCTTAAATCAACGGTTTCTGACACATCTCGTCCCTGCTCATCAATAATGTAAAGCCAGTTGCTTTTTAGAATCATCTCCATCCGTTTAAATATTAAGTCCTTTTGCTGGGCATCGCTACGAATAATGACATAATTACTTAACGTCAAGTGATCCTGAAGACCATAGGAATGATAACCCGGAATTAACCATACTGAAATTACAAGTATCGCTAAACTGCTCTTTTTAACATAATTTGCCCACTGTAACCTAAGCAATAGTACCGATACTAGTAACACTAGTATAAAAACAGCAATAAAATGTTTCGGGAAAGTAAGCATAGTGCTCAAATCGAACATATATGGATTGCCACTGACTCCATTTCCTTTAATTAAATGCCCCTTAAGCAATTGATGATCCAAGGTCATCATCGGCATGACGCCATATCTTCCAGAGGAAGCTGGAGCTGCTATCTCGTCACCATGCGCTGTTATAACTTTTACCGCGTGCGTTGCATAAGGATTATCAGCAGAATCTCTAGTCCATATTGGGTATTGCTTTCCTGATTTTAAATCTGGGCTTTTATATTCGCTTTTCATTATCGCTGATAAGGTCGCAATTTGAATCGGATATATTTCATTATCGTTTAATAAATCTTTATACTCGTCACTCGACATCAAAATGACCTTATCATTAAATGTTTCGCCACCTGTTGATTTATATTGCGTAGGTAAAATAGCTTCAAGCTCTCCTGAATTAAAATTGGTTTTGTGCAGGAAACCTGCTTCTTGATCGTAAGCATTCTCACCACCGAAGCTTTGCATTTCATTTGGATCATTATTATGCCATTTTATGTATTTCTCATTACTGTTTAACCACATTCTAAGCGAAGAATCGGCCCACTTATTAGATCCATAATAATAAGCGTAACTATAGAATTCATCTTTTTCATTTGTATCACCCGCAGCATCAAAAGGCTTAATAGTAAGTATATTTCTACTTATTACGACGACGTTATCCTGCCCATCCTTATATAATACATACCAAAGGATAGGCTCTCCATTATAAGAACCAAACTGGATTATATCGCCCTTTTTAAAGTCAACACTCTCCTTATCAGCAGAGCAAATAGTGAAATTTACGAACAAAAGCATCATGATACACATAATACATAATACTTTCTCACTTATAAGTCTCATTTTGATACCTCCTCATTCGCTAACTAGTCAAGAGAAGCGTGTAGTCAATACATTATCATCTACCTCAGCTTATCCATCTCCATATCGGCGAGAAAATCTACCATGAGTCGATTCGCAACCGTGAGTGCTTCTTCCTTAGTATTTGCTGGATACGTTAACATAGGGCCCTCATTACTGCTCCAGCCGTCCTCGATAACCATAATTACGACCTCTGAGAAATCTTCATTCATAAACACCTGACCATAGGTTCTCGTATAGCCACCTTTGCTAGCATAGCTCAGTAGGTTGCTGCCCCCACTCGTATACGTCAACTGATATTCTCGCCCGTCTATCTCAAATACGCCCCCAAAAGAATCCACTTCAGGCGAAGGATTAGTGATCGTTCCATTGATCTTAATAACTGACGCTTCGTACTGCGTGTTTGCTTCCCCGAGCTTATAAGAAACGCCATTTAGCGTACTACTAATTTCACTGCCTGATGTAGTAGTCACCTCTACTGTAGTGCTGATTTGAGTCGTTTCTTTACTGAGCGTCGTAGGTTGTGTTTCATCTGTTGATGGGATGGTAGCACCTGTATTGGAACAACCACTTAAGAATGTACATAGGATGATGATGAGCGTAAATTTTTTAATCATGCGGGGCCTCCTTCTGGTAGCAGTGCGTTATATTACTTATACTTTAACGTCCCTCGTGGAAAAGTGTACTGTCCATCTAAACCATCTGCGATATCGATCTGTACGATGACACCGTCCTTTACTAAAAACAGAATTGAACGGTTCGAATTTTCCGGTGCATAAACCCAGCTATTATCATATTCTGGCGTTATTAATTCGGGGTTAAAATCAACCGTCTGCTCATCATTATTAATCACTTCAGGGTATAACATTTTAAGTGTCTCTACCGTGTCTCCGACATGAACACCTCTAGCCGTTTCACAGTCCGCCTGAGTAGTGGTTATATATTGATTTACGCTAAAGCCGGGACCATTTGGATCATCCCCATAAAATCCATCAAGTGACGTCACGACCAGCCCATCATAATAAAAATCTCGCACCGAAGTAAATAAAATTCCCGCGATTCCGTCAGCAGGCATGCTCTTTGAACCAATCCGTTCATAGGGGATGCCGATTCCCCATTCATTTGCATTACCCAGCCCGACATGCCACTCATCACCGTACCCATTATTACACGGCATCTTAAAGCTCCACGCCACATCGAACTGCCAGTAATCGTAAATCGCTTGAATCTCCTCTTTTGAAAGCGCGAAATTGACGCCAGGAGGATAATTATAATACGCCAATAAATCCTCGCACCACTTGTCCGTTAGCATCTCTGCCCGTCGTATCCCCATGCTGGTCAATTGACCTTTATCATCATGGATTAATAAATATAACGCCCCATTTTTTTGCTCGTAACCATTTGCATCGCCATATGTGAAGTTATCATCGGACGTGATCCAGCCGTCACTATCTAGCGTAAACAGATTTTGATCGGTTAAATTTCGAGGCAGGAGTTTAAATTCGATCCGATAAAGATCAATCGTCGTATCGTTACTAAAACCAAGCTTTCTCATCAGATAAAGTTTGGTTATTTTATTATCTTGAATTTCGATTTTCGTTAGGCTTTCAGAACCGTTTGCATTTATGTAAAAACCATCTACAGAGAGCATGCGGATTAGATTATCGATTTCATACTGCGCCAATAACTGAACATCTATAGGCGCATCAATTTCTAAGACTGAGTCGGCTTCCGTCTCATCTGTACTATCTACAGAGGCCGAATCTACGGTTTCCACAGTGTTCGTGGATATAAGTTCATCCTTCTTAGCACATCCAGTTGAGAAAAGTACGATGAAGATGACCAACACACCCGTCACGAATTTGCTCATGTTCCCACCACCTTAGAATTTCTAGCGCTATCACTAAGTATCCTTTAACCTTTTTGTGCCAATGCCTCTGCACCATCTACTCACTAAGTTCTTCATAAATCAGCTGCTTTATAAATGTTCCTATCTCATTTATGGCCTTAAGCTGCTGATTCCCTTCAGTTGGATTCTCGTAGTTAACTAAATTAAAGTTTCGTGTATTCCATCTTACCGTGTTCTTTTGATTATGATACTCAGCACTTAACTCCGAGATGACAATAGGTGTAATTTCGAATGTTATCAAGTTCGGGAAGTGTGATGGAATACTCATAAATTCCAGTTCGCGCATTTTTGAATAAATCGCATTTTTTTCTTCGACACTCAGTTCGAATTTTACCTCAACCATCCCATTTTTAGAGGCATATTTTAAAGTATTGCTATAGGTATCTAAAAACTCTCTTCCGTTAGTGCCATATTTATAGATGAAATTAAAATCGTCAGGATACTTCTGATGGCTTTTTTCTGCGATTCTACTTCCGATGACTAATAATATTACTAATATCAAAACACTGATGAGTATTCTATTTTTCAACTGAGGCTCTCCTTAATTAAACTCTTTTAGCCAAAGGATGCGCCGCATTAAGCTGCAGTAAATCCCACAGGTTCCCGTACAAATCCTTAAATACCGCTACCGTCCCATAATCTGCTTCTTTGGGTTCACGAACAAATTCAATTCCCTTATCAACCATGTCATTATAGTCTCGCCAAAAATCGTCCGTATTTAAGAATAGAAACACTCTACCACCAGACTGATTTCCGATGAATGCTTCCTGTGTGTCATTAGATGCTCTCGCCAGTAAAATCGTGGTTCCAGAAGATCCCGGAGGCGCTATAACGACCCATCTTTTATCCTGCTCAGGCTGATAGGTGTCTTCAATCAGTTCAAAATTCAGTTTCTTCGTATAAAATGCGATTGCTTCATCATAGTCCTTGACCACTAATGCGATGTGAACGATTGACTGCTTCATACTGCCTCCTTGAATTTCACGTTCCTAATAATCATTAAAAGACTAAGCACAAAAGACAGTAGTATCGCGAGGTAAGTAGCATATGCGGCAAATGATCTGGTCGGTTTACCCATGCTCATTGATCCTAATATTTTCACTTGGTCACCGAACTGTGATTTTAGTGAACGCTCAATATGCGGCATAATACTTTGATCTATATATTTAGTCCTGATGATTTGTACGTCATTTTTATTTTCGATCTTCATGCTCTCAACACTCACATTTGATTCCATATGGATGATTTCTTTGATCCTATCCATGTCGACTTCGCTCGCAACCTCAAGCTCGATTATCGTGCTGCCATTACCGCTTAAGTCGTAAAAAAGAACGGTCCTATTTGTGACTACAAAATTAACCGTTAAAAGTAGCAATATAACCCCAAGTACTAGAAATCGCTTCTTTTTCACCATATGATAACCACCCTCCTTAAGTTAATCTCGCTTTCATGATGAACAGCGAATATTCGATAGCTTCGTCACCAGAACGTCGAACATCATTATAAAAAGTATGTGATTCGATATCCGCAAACCCTGCATCAGATAAAATCATTTTAAGTTTTTCTTGATTAAATCCGTGATGGCCATCAAAGTCAGGAAAATCATTATGAAACCTTCCATCCTCTTCATTCAAATCGATGATTACTAAATAACCATCTACATTCATCAACGCTTTTAACGCATTAATGATTTGTGGAATATCCTGTACATGGTGAAGGACCATGGAGCTATAAATCACATCAAAGCGGTCATCCAATGTTTCATTTTTGCTTAAATCCAGTTCAATCCCCACGATGTTCTTTGCTTCATATTGTTCAATTTTCGCCTTAACGATGTCAATCATGCCTTTTGATGAATCCACTAAGGTCAGCTTATTGAATCTATCTACGAGATTAAAGCTGATCAGCCCCGTTCCACATCCAAACTCCATGGCGCTATAACCTTCTGTTCCCTCCAGAACTTTTTCGATTTCTTTAGCGATTATTTTTGCCCGCTTAATTCTAAAATCCGTGTCCCAATGCTTCGCATACTCATCAAAACTCATGATCTATGCCCTCCTTGTTTTTAACGCACAACACTGTTTACTGTCGTTTACTTAAACGCACGACATGCTCATTAAACCTTACTCTTTCCTAATATCCCTGCAGACATTTCTCTTCAGAATTTGGCGCCATGTCGATTGCGCGAAAGCTACCATTAAATCACTTTTTTAATCGGACTAACCAATCATTCAGTAACGCCCTTGTTAGTGCTGATAAATGCTAATATTCCTAAACGTCTCTTGACTTTAATAGATAAAAATAGCCAATTGTCTCAATAAAGTTGAATAACAAAAACATAATGGTGTTCATTCTAAATTCAATAAATTGAAATTTATCGTATTCACTTTTGCTAATCTCTCTTATTATTCCTATCTTATCACTTAAAACATAATTACCATCTATGATTTGCGTGCCGCCGCCTGAGAGCAGGCTACTACAATATAAAAATATTACAATAGTAATCAAAGTGAAAATAACAATAATCCACCTAAGCCCTGTTGGTACCTTACTAATAGATTCGATGGGAGTAACTTCCCTTTTGTTCACCTTTGCATCAATAAGCAATGATAATACAAAACCAAACAATAACAACATTGTTATTAGGACATAAAGTTTCACCAATACTGAAAGGATATCGAGGTTTAAGTAAAAATATGTGGAAATATGAAAAAACAAACCTAGGACCATCAATAATCCATTGAAACTAAGCATTATAAATTGCATGAATCCTCCCACCACTCATAACTTTGAAGCCCTACATCGGGGACAATTCAAGTAATGACAATTCACCAGCAAATTCACTATGAACTCTGTAATTAGGCCTATCTATAAACATGTATTCTTTTTCATGAGTAGTCGTTGTAAAGAAATACTCTTCGTCATATAAGAATGAAATATCTTCAGGAAAATTAGGTTGAGTCCATTGAAAAAGACTACTGGTTAATTTAAGGATCATTTCCAAGGCTTCATTTGTTGATGAAAAGTAATAGACCATTGCTGGAGAATCCTCATCCTCACAACACAAGTCGGTATTTGACCAACTAGATTGTCTTGCCGTTTCGATTAAAAATGGTGACAGATTATCTAAAACTTTATGTAACGCATCATTAAAAAAAATGTCTTGTCTAAAAACTAATGTGAACTGACTTGATTTTTCAAATAAAAATCTCATCAATTTGATATAATTTTCACCTGTCACATCGGTATAAAAATAGAAATAATCCGTCAAATTACTACTCTCCGTGTTTTCGTTATTTATATTCATAAACCTCCATGTTTCATCATCTAATTAATTCATATAATCTAGGAAGCATCAAAAAAGAAAAATTGAGCATCATATGTAGAATCGAGGTTGCGATAATTGCATTACCTGCTTTGAGTTTATAAACCAGATACGTATAGGCTAAAACCAACCCTATTGAAAATGAATTTATCACCTTTATAATTCCGAATGTTATTCCCCCTACAGCAGCATATGCTGGGTAATGCATAAGACCGAATAGTGAAGAGGATAATAGAATGATTAAAACGTAATTTGGTTTTAATTTTCTGCTTTTTCTATAGATGAAACTGCAGATTTCGATAGGCAAACATTGATAATATATAGTTTCAAAAAAAGGTCCGATGATAACGGCTATTAGAAATGTCTCATCAAAGGTGAAGCCAAAAAAACTAGTATCAAAACTTTCCATATCGACGAACACATCATAAAGTGGTGATGTAATAACTGCCATAATATATGCACAAATGAACATTAATACTAGAAATATCGCATCTGGCAGATTGCTAACCCTTTCATGTAGTGTAGATAACCTTTCTAAGTTTGATCCTTTATGCTTTTTATTATCTTCTTTTGTTTGTTCAATTATATTAATCATCTTAAACTCCAACTAATCCGTTACTATCTATCAGAAACTTTTCAACCCTTTCTATTTTGCTTACATCAAACCAGTTTTGTTCCCATACTTCTGCTAATGCGATTTTCTGAGAATTAAAATAGACAAAGATTAATCACAAGTACAGACAATTACAGTGAATGATAAACGACAGTGATCCTAGACTTAATTCATGTTGGGACATGCGACATTTGTGTTTCATTGACTCAAGTTAGTATATGAACCAGATTAAACCGCTGAATATAGATGCCAATTCCGATCGCAACTATAAATATCAGAATATTACTTAGAACCAGTTTTTTCTTATCCATCCTTTTAGAATTTAGCAAGTGTCTCGATGTTAGTATCTGCCAGTATATAAAAGCTACGATTATAAAGATTGCCAGTTCCTTCTGGTTCTTATATGGCGAATAATTTGGCAGCCAGTCGTAAATCTGTATTTCTGTTATGTAGAATAAAAATATGGGAACATTTACACCGAACAATAATCCAGCCGCTCCCTGTATCAAATAAGACATCGCTTTGACTTTCTCGATTAGCTTCTGAATAACTCGCGAATCGATCAAATAGATAATCGAAATGGTTGATCCTACGCTCGCAAAATCCCTCAGCAGAACATATAAAATGATATAAACGAAATTCCACCAACGGTTAAACCTGGCTAAATCATTTAACAAACCAGATACCAGTACTAATAATAAAATGCAGCCTAGAGAGCATGCCAAAGGAGCGAATCGTAAGTACCTATGATTGATTAATTTTTGATTCAGCATGGTAAAAATAAACCCTGCACTCACTAAGCACAGATAGTGGAATAAGTACACGAAATACCTCCTTGATTCACTTTATTATAAATCTATAAACGCCAAAGCTTCGAGTATTCGCTGTTATTTCGTCATATGAGTAAGCATTATAAATAACAAACGATACCTCTTCTGAGGTTTCAGCTACTTTATCCTGTATGAAAACTCTCTTAACTACATTGCCACCAACGACATCTGTATTTTTTACAAACTCACTTTTATATACCTTTAAGAACTGAACACTTTTATTATCAGAATAAGTTATAGCCCCAACAACGTCATACTCTACAAACGCGTAATAAATACTCTCGATGTTCTTCTCCGTACTAATTTCAATGCTTTCGGTGGTTAATGGGTTAACATCAACATACAAGATTTCGTAATAATCTTTACACACCAAATAAATATTCACCACTTTTGAACTGCTTTTATCATATACAAAGCTTGGGTCTGAATAGATGACATCCTCTATTTCGAAATTACCTTCAATTCGTTGTCTGTTAATCACATAATTCTCATCGATATTATCTTTAATAAGATTAACAACCGGTATTTTTTTATTCGTCTGTTCGATTGATTCATCTTTGTTTCTGTTTAGAACTAGGATCCAGAAGGCGCAAATCATTATCACTAATGCGAAAAGAACAAATTTCTTTTTCATAGAGATCGACCTCCTGTCGCTGAATTTTTATCAAAACCAAATGCTGGCTACGGTTGTTATGGGTTCTATACATAATTAACTATACCAACTCTTGTAGAGATCTTTATTAAAGTCTGGGATCTGGTTAAACCGATTTCCATCAAAAATAAATCTCAAATGATTGCTTAATTCTATATTCGCAACAAAAAAGTCTGATTTTGGTGATAACTTTGGATTGCAATAATAATGAACTGGGTTTTCATTTCGCCTTTCAGGGCCAACTATACAACTGCCGCCTAAAAACTTTACATTATTTTGAACACCACTGGTATTCGAACTGGCCAAATAAATACCGTTACTTTGAACATGATATTCAATTGCTCTTTTTACATAAACTTTTGATTCTTTTGAACTTGAAAGTTGTAATGCTGATATATTGATATACAAGTTTACGCCGTTATTTGCATAATATCTTATCAATTCAGGAAAACTTATCGTATCATAACAAATACCAAAACCAATTCTGCCGAATTCCGTCTCAATAATCAGAGGTTGGTCACCTTTAGTAAATATTTTATGTTCATCACCGTACAAGTGAATTTTATTATATATTTTCATGGTCTTATCTTTACAAATTATTATTGCTGAGTTAAATAACCTATCTTCACTGTAATAAGGAGTACCAAAGCAAATATATAGATTGTTTTTAAATGAAATTTCTATAAGTTGATTAATAAAATTCTCTAGCTTCTCTTTACATAAATTTCTGGTGCCCTCTATAAAATATTGATAGCCTGTTAAGCAAAGTTCTGGAAATATAATAAAATCGACTTTGTCAGCAATTGCACTTGATATATACTTTTTCATTAAAAGAATATTTTTTTCAATACTTTTATTTGAATTAAAATTTACGACTGCAACTTTCATCTACAAATCCCGCCCTGAGTTTTATTAGTACTTGAATTCTTTGATGTAGGGTATGGTGTTATTCTATGGTACATTTACGATAAATTTACATTCACATCCTACTTGTAGAAGTTAAAAGCAATAATTTCGCTCCTATCCGTATCATTTCGTGGTAATGAATCTGAAGGGTCTAATTTCCCAACTACATTCTCAATAGTTCCTTTGTTTTTCAATTTCTAACATTTAGGTCACCTCAGAAAATGTAGTGGTTCTTTTACATTGGCACCAGAATCATCACCAAATTTATTTAGGAGCACGTTCGATGTAGTTCAGCTTACTACTGATAATCACGATAGAATAGTTGATTATGTGAAAAACAATCAAGCTTCCAAATGCATAATACGCTTCAGGATTCATAACGATGATAAATATGCCTGCGATAACTAAAAAAAGCGAATTAGAAATACATAACCAGAACTGAATTCTAAAAAATCCTTTTTCATTAGTTACCTTAGCAATATGCGATTTTATATATAGATTAATTCGGTGCTTCCAATGATTCGCGTATATCCCGTATATAATTCCAATTACTATCAATGCGTATCCCAGTCGAAACATCAAAACCTCCTAGAAATGAGAGAACGTTCTTATTATTTACTAATCCTGTATAGGAGATGCGTTGAGTGATTGACTATAAGATTTACCTGTTGTTTTATCCATAAAGTTTAATGTGATGGTGATATCTATTAAATTCCCCTGGATTATATCGCCGTTACATCGAATTAAACCGTCCATAAAAGCTTCATTCTTACCATTAACCAATTTAAGATCATATAACCCCACTTTTGCTACAGGATTAAAACCCGATTTATAATAATTAGCAAGCTTATAGTCAGTCTCACCCATCGTAAAATTCCCCTTTATAAAATATAAATCTAGCGGGAATTTGATTATTAGTCCTGTTAACTGTACTTTATCGACCATTATTTCAGGCTGGGCACTATCGACATTAAAACGCATATCAAATCTATGGGTATTAATAACACTGGTTGCGACCATAATTAAAACAGCTACTATTATGCTTACATATAATGCGATACGTAAATTCTTCATGATCTCACCTTTATATCAAAGTTGTTCCTCTGAGGTCAAATTGATACTTAAATAAGAAGTGCATTCACTCATACATTCCTTTTGCTTTTTCAAATTTACTTTAGTCTAAAATAGAAAACTCAATATCTGACAATTTTTGAAAATACTCAGAATATTTATCGATACTGTTCTGATACACTTGTGATACTCCATTAGTTAAAAAACCTAGACCTTTTTCATTCTCATTTACAAACTCTATTAGTTCACCTTTTTCGTCAAATGGAAATAAACCACCCCAAGGATGGTCAACATCCATGTTATAAAGTAAAACTCTGTTATCATTACTCGTTTCATTAGAAAATGGTATTTTTGTACCATAGTGTTCACTGCCAGCGTTAATAAGGTAATCTGTTTTGGATACGATTTTGTATTCTTTGATCGGATATAGATAGGCATTATATTTAAAACCTATATAAAAGACTTCATTAGGATTTGAATATGACTTATACAAAACTACATTTTCTGGTAAATCGACTAATGAGATTTTTGCGCAAATTCCTTCAAAAGTGTAAACGTTGTAATTGTCAATTACCTCAGGTTCAACACAGTAAGCATTTGAGATATCATTTAAAAAACGACTATATGTTATCATACTTTTTTTATGACTACCATTCTTATAAGTTACTTCTAAAGTAAAATCAATCTGATCTTTCATCCCCCAGAACCTATGTGGATCAACTTTCAGTGTATACTCAGAAGAAGAGTCTTCCAGACTTAATTGAATTTCACTATGAGAAACATTTTTATAATTATCTAGAAAATATATTTTGTAGCTTAGTTTAATATCATCTACTTGTTCAGGATTTGGTATCTTAAACCTTAGATGTATTTCGCCATTACTATTACTTATGTTGAATTTAATATCAGAATAGAGGTTAAAAACATGAAAAGCGATTCCTATGACCATAAGAAAGATTATTAAGACAATGCGTTTTGAATAATTCTTCATGTGTTGACTCCTTTACCTCGATCCGTACTCTCATCGTTAATAGCATTTTTAGTCTGAAATTATTCATACTACTAAAACAAACTAATTCGCCTAAATTAGTCTCACCTATTTCAGTAAGCTTGAACTATTACATCATTCATTCCTTTCTAATCCATTTTTTAGCAAGTGCGTCTCGGTAAAGCTTGGAATAGCACAAATTAAAAAATATGCCGGATAAAATAGGCACAAATACTAGTACATTCTCAAAAATATCATAGCCAATGTAAAAAATAACACCGCCTACCAAAACAACAGTGCTACCGACTAAACCGTACTTCATTTGAAGTTTGAAATACCCCTCAGCTTCAATAACCTCAATTTCTCTATATCGAATATATATACTCACCTTATTTTTATTTCTATATGTAATGAATCCCTGTAGCAACCCCATAGCAACAAACACTAATCCCCAATACTTCATAAGCGCTCCTTTCAAAACACTTCACATTTTTATAATGCTAATTACAGTTTATGATAAACGACGATGAAAATAGACTTAATTCATGTTGGGAGACGCGTCATTTGTGTTACATTGGCACAAATAGAAATCGCTCTACATGTTATGAAAGCAGTATAAGTTTATCCAATAAAACGTCTGCTCCTCAAAAAAGAGCTCCTCATATTACCATCTACATAGGTGTAGTATTCACAAGTATTTTCCGAGATCTATAGAATAAAAATAGTCGGGATAAAATTGATTAAAGTATGTGTTATAGTCGGAGCAATAATATTATCTAGTCGTGTATAAATATAGACAAAATAAATGTGAAAAATCATCGTCGTCAGTAAATGTGAAAAGTCATGTTGAACAAACTGTATAAATGACATATTGAATCTTAACATTTGAAATGGAATGTGTATCATAGCAAACATTACTCCAACAATCATAATACTCATCCATTTACCTTTTATAATTCCCCTAATTCTAGTCTGTATAAAGCCTCTAAATACCAACTCCTCAACAAACCCTATACATACTAAAAAATAAATAAATGTCCAAATCATATCTTCAATATCAGTAAAGCTAGCGCCTTTAATAAACCCAGAAATCAAAACCGGCAGAACCAAGGGAAGTGCAAATAGAACGCCTAGTGCTATTGATTTCGGAACATTATTTATTTTAATGCCTAAAGAGGTGAAACTTTGCTTTCTAATGCGCTTAATGATGATTATTGGTATGACTGAAATGAAGGTAATTGGTATATAGAATATAAACTGATTCAACTTGTCGTTTTCAAAATAATTGAAGCTAGTAAAAATATTTGTTTTAAAAACCAACAATCCAAATAGATACAACAAAATAATGTAAAATACATAATAACCAATGGATAAAAAACCATCAATTCTCTCTATCTCATTTCTTTTTTCTTTGATTACTTCAGGGCTTACAATCACCATTTTGTCGTGTGTTTCAACCATTGTGTTATGTACCTCAACATTTCCGAGAGATCTAGACCCTCTGTATTTATAATGATTATTTGTCCTAACGACTTAGGTTTACGAAGTAGTGATCAGCTTTGACACTTGTGTCAAAGTCATCAGATTTAGTAATGACGATTTTAAGTGACGTGCCGCATGATACCGACCGACGACCGCGAAGATAATAAAATTCTTTTTTTTAGAAGCCATTACATAAAATTGAATGATTTAATAAAAAAATTGTTTTTAACTTTAACTATTGTTAATACTGGAGCATTTTCACCCTCTCCAAATAGTTTGATACTACTCCCCTCAACTAGAACCTTTTTACAAAGAAAACTAGCTGGTCCAAAATCACTGGTGTAGTTATAGTAAGCATCCGTACTATCAAGATAAATGAGATCATGAAAATCAATTTTTGAAAGTTCATCTAGCTTTATTCCAGAATAAGTACTAAATAGATTCTGGACGTCTTCTCGTTCAAACTTGTGAATGGGAACAGGTAATTTGTTCAAGTTATCTTCTCCATCAAACGGCCAATTTGGTTGTTTTGATAACAAGTGTATTTCAGGAAGCTCACTTGGAACATTACCGATGGGGGAATATCTCAAAAACTCACCTAAATCAATATCTTTAATATCATTATAAAAAGATGCGAAATAGCCACTTAGTGGATTTACAATAAAAGAATCTCTATAAATGAAAGCTGGTTGCAACAGAAAATTGAGGTCATTTATCTGTGAATCAGAAACATGCTCTCCACTTATATAGATATCTTCCAATATGTAGTTCCAATAATATGATAAGTTATTTAGCATTAAGTCGGATTTCAAATCTTTGAATCTCTTGTCAAGATTCTCCTTAATTATTTCATTTTTTTCATTCTTGTCCTCTAAGTTATGTATATTCCAGTTTATTTCATCTATTTCTTTAGCTAAATTATCTATTGATGCTAGTAACTCGGTAATTTCATTTTCGTATTGTAAAATTTTATCGTCTTTAGAAACCATTTTTCTTTCATATGTTGTCTTTTGTAATAGAAAAGCAGTAACGACCATAAAAATTGCTATTCCTATAATTATTCTGTATTTCATCCACATCAATCCTTTCTCAGTTAACGCACTTAATATTAAATGCATTCATTGTTTCTTTTCCTTAACGATCCCGCAGTTCACTTATAGCGTTGTTAGCTACCCTTTTCATCGAAGGGGAGTTTTATGACTGAACAGTAATACAATTATTTATTGGCTAATTACCAGTCGATTCCTCTGTAGACTTATCGGAGGTATCATCAGTTGTAAATCCATAAAAGCTGTAAAGTAGCTTCTCAAGCGCCGCTGGATCATGAATCCAATATGAGGAACCACTTATCATATGCGCTTCGCCTTCAAGTGTATAAAACTGAATCGCGTCAGGTTTCATAGAAGCGCCTTTAATTGCTAAAGCAAGTGCTTCTTCAAGTGTCATATCAGTCGTCACATACTTCCCACCAATCACTTTATTGATAACGGCAGGCAATTTACTGCTAAGTGCTTTATTCATCATCGTATTAACAAAATGCTGTTGTCTAGAGATCCGTTGAATGTCGCTTTCGCTAATCGCGCCTGAATTGCTTTTTCTAAATCTCAAGTATTTGACCGTATCTTTGCCATTTAAAACTTGATAACCTTTTTTAAAATGAATATTGAGTGGTGGTGTATCATAATAATCATCGTAGTCCATATCAAATGGTATGGTGACTTCATAGCCATCTAAAGTATCTACTACTGCTTCAACCGCTTCAAAATCTACTTTTAAATAATAATGAATCGGGATGCCGAGAAACTCAGATAACTCTTTTTTCATACCATTGACGCCGCCCACTTTTGATAAACCATATACCGCGTTCATCTTTTTTTGCGCACGGTTGTTGAAACCATCTATATGATTATATGTATCTCTAGGAATAGACAAGATATCGATTTTATTGAGTTCGGGATCATAACTAAATAGCATCATCGTATCAGCTAATTGGTCATTGAGACCAAATGCGATAATATTGATTCTTGATGATGCATCAGCAATTTTTTGAAGTTCCGTTCGGCGGTCATCAACTACGACATCTCCTTTATTATCAATACCACTAACCTCTGTCGTTTCAGTCGTTTCCTCCACTGAGATTTCAGGAACCTCATCATTCGATAAGATTGTATCAATAACAAACAAAATGCCTGTGAACAATGCAAGAAAGCCCACAAATGAAATGAGAAACACTTTAATGTAAAATTTCATTATCTATCCTTCCTTGTGCACCTAATTTATTAAAAGCCTCAAGTATTTGTGTAATGACTCATATCCCGAAATTCTTTATGTAACTTTAACCCGAATACCTTCGCGGTTTCAGATAACATTCTTAAAGCCCTCGCAGCCTTATATGCGGGGGTGAGGTGTTAGATTAAGGCTTTTAAACTAAAAATTGTTTTTTAAAACAACTTCATTTATAGAATCATAAAGCAGATCTGTATCATTCTGTTTTATGCCTATCTTATAGAACTTCAAGTTCACATTTATGGCTAACTCTTCATCTGCTTTTGAGTCACCAATCAATATCGATTTTGATAAATCAATAAGTGGATATTTTTCCAATGCCTTTTGAACCATACCAACTTTTGGTTTTTTACACTCACAGTTCTCACTAGTTGAGTGAGGACAATAGAAAATGTCTAAAACTTCCACATCATTTTTTTCAAAGATCTCTTTTAAATTAACAGTAAACTCGTTATATTGATCTATTGAAATTATTCCATCATTAATAATATATTGGTTAGTTATAATAATGATTTTGTAGTCTCTTTGATTAAGTTGAAGCATTCCTTCAATTGCACCTTCCAAAACTTCAGGAACTATTTTTCCTTTCCAATCATCATCAGCGTAGTCTCTAACTATAGTCCCATCTCTATCTAAGAATGCAATCTTCATCCTGCTACTCCTTGTTTTCCAGCTTTCATCTATCGTTCTTGCAGCCTCGCAGACTCAGTTACGGGGGTGAGGTGTTTTACTAAGAAACTAATTTTCTTTTTTTGCAATTACTTCGATTACATGCCAGTGTTTATTTATTATTTCTCCATTCGGACGCATGCTTTTACCATCAAACTCTTTCTCTTCTAATTCAAGAATTTCATAATTCTTAAGCATACTCAAAATATTCTCTTTTGAATGCAAAGTGAATTTATCCGTAGAATTTTTCCAATCATCATTTAGTCCGAAAAAGACAAATGAGATATAACCTCCAACTTGAACCTGTGATTCTATTCTCGACCATTTTTCATCAAAATTATCACTTCCACAAAACGGTAAGCTATAATTAGCAAAGAAAACATTTCCACTTTGAAGGTTGACGTGATAGAAATCATCTCTGATTACTTTTATTTTGCTCCTGTATTTATCGCCAAATCCTTCTAGATTTTCACTCAATACAGAAGTCTCTCTATCAATTGCAATTACGTTATGGCCATTATCAGCAAAGTATATGGTATCATTACCAGCACCAGCGCCAAGGTCAATAATTGATGATTTTTCAGGTATGTATTTCAATACTTTTAAGGCGAGTTCACTGACTGGTTTATTTTTTGTCTCTTTCTGGTATTCATTGTCATGATTCGTCATTAATGTCCCCCTTTTAAATGAATTTTTTCGTATAACGATTCTCTCACCCCTCGCAGCCTTAGTCGCGGGGGTTTTATGTTATAGGATGCACTTATTCGAGCGTAGCTCGATTGCTTTTTATAAAATCCCTCTCTCTTTGACTTTCAAAATAAATGTGTAGTATGAATTTATTACCACTGCCAACAAAATTGGAATAATTGGAACTAAGAATACATTGATACTACGTAGTGGTATATTTAAATAATTGAGAATTAAATAGCTAATTACTGCACCCAAAATTATTGATAATGTATATGATATATATATGATACTGAGTATCAATGAATTCAGTTTTCCGCCAACTCCAATTAAATATAATGCTCTATATTTTTGCAATAAGTTAGTAATGTCATAACTGATTGAGCCAAATGTCGCAAATACAATGCCAATAGATATTATTATTATTCCACCTACAAAAACTGCCCAAAATGGTTGCAAGAGCTTTTTCAATTTAGACAATGCCTCTTCTCTATCAACAACTTCATATTTGTCAACATTTGACAATTGAATTGATCCATCAAGGCTATCGACACGACTTATAACACTAAATGAATTATTTTCATCCAGGACTACCAAGTTGTACCCACCATAAACATGCCCCAGATTAAAGGGCATCTCATTAACATATCCAAGAATTTGTACATTATGATTAAACCTACCAAAATTTACCTTTATCTCCGATATTTCATTATCTTTAGGTTCAGAATCTACTGTAAAAATATACCCTACAATTGATTCTTTGGATTTTGGTACACTGTCCAATTTATTTAACTTCAGCACCTCATTAAATGCTTTTGTGTTCATAAAAAAAATCTCACCAAATCCTGGAGCGGTTAACGGCTTTATGGTTGTTTCTAAGTATTGATCTGACAAAAGATCTGACCTATTAACATCGTAAATTACTTGTTCACCATAGACATAATTACTTGTCACAACTTTGTTAAAATCAATATGATTCAAGTATAGAAAACTAGTAGTTGTTATAAAACTCATGAAGGCAGATATTATTAACATCATCTTAAATGAGCGCATATTGAGTACTGATTTTAATATCAGAACTTTAAAATCATCATTACTTGTTATTGCTTTCGATGAATATTTTGAACTGAAAACTCGTATACAGAAAATAAAATACACTGATGAACTTACAAGCAATATCCCCAGTGTATATGCTGATATCACACCTAAAAATTCAATATCAAATAAGGTTAATGCTATCTTGTATATAATTGAACCAATGACAGTTCCTAATAGGATATTTACTAAGTAAGATTTACAACTTAAAAGTATCAATTTAAATTTTGGTAATCCCATATGATCAAATTGTTTTAACCAACCTGACTGAGTTTTTATTTCATAATGAATGGAGCTATAAATTACTAAAGTCATTAAAATTATTAATAAATACGCATAAATTTGATATGTGGGTGGCAAATCTTCACCATTGAATTCTAATTGTAGTAATTCTGTATTATACTCAATCTCACTAACTTGCTTGGAAATTTTATCTAGCTCTTCTGCAAGTTGGGACTTAGATTCGTAATTCAAATAAACATAATATCTGTCAACGTCTGTTAAGCTTGCATCTATCAAAGATTTGTCAAAAATACCCAATGGGTCGGAGTCTATTCTTACATTACCATCAATTACTTTAACGCCCCAAGTATACCCGTCAACATCCAAAGGATTGTTAATGTTTTCTGCAGAATATGAAAAATGATAATGGCCAAAATTCGATCTATCCTCCAAATATTTGAAATGTAAAAATTCTGAAAAGACACTAATTGTACTAAAAATTACCAAACTAATAATTATGTAAAATATGACATGTTTTAATTGAAACTTTTTTCTCATAATTTACACCCACTCTGAGTATTTATTTAAATCATAAATTTTATCAGCATTTTCCATTAATATAGGGTCATGCGTTGCCACAATAATTGTTAAATTATAGCTTTGAGAGACTAATTTTAAATATGCTCCAATCTCTGCTGACTTTTCCACATCTAAATTACCAGTTGGCTCGTCCGCAATCAATATTTTGGGATTCAATAGTAATGCCCTAGCAATACCTACCCTTTGACGTTCACCACCGGATATGCTGGAAACTGAATTGTTTAAAAGATGTTCAATACTCAGCAACTTGATAATTTCTTGTAATCGATTGTTATCATAACCGTTATGAAATTTTGATGGTATTGTTATATTGTCAAAAACGTTTAAATCAGGTATTAGTTCCGTAGCTTGAAAAATAATACCTAAATTATTTAATCGAAATTTATCCCTTTGAGATTTTGACATATTCGTTATAGAATTATTAAAAATAGAAACAACACCTGATTCAGGTAATGTGATTCCTGTAATTAAATTAACTAATGTACTTTTTCCTAATCCACTTTGTCCTATTATGCAGCTGAAACTACCGCTGTCTATGGATATATTTAAGTCTCGAAATATTATTCGATCGTTAAATTTCTTATTTATGTTCTTCAACTCAATTGCCCTCATGCTGTCCTCCAACTTTAAATTTATTATACAAAGTGATATTTTATTTGTAATAATATATCTATTATATTTCCATTATTTCATAACCTCAATGGGTAACATGTTAACATGTTTTCACACGCCTCTATAATTCTTTTACTATTTGTTGTTTTCTGAGTTTCCTATAACGATTCTCTCACCCCTCGCAACCTTAGTCGCGGGGGTTTTTGTTATATGAAGCCCTGTTTCGAGCGTAGCGAGCTTGTCTTCCAAATCTAAAAAACCACGATTATGATTTGTTTCGAAACAGTTTACAGTTCATAATATAATATTGTTATTTTAATTATTTTTTTATCTTTAACAATGTACTGTACAAATGGATAATTTTCACTTGGAACTAGTGTTATAGTACCATTGCCATTATTGTCAATATATGCGTTACCATGATACGGATATTCTATATCTGTTTTATTAGGCATCTTACCATAGATTAAGTTATCGGGATTATCATTCCATTTAAAATCATTTGGTAATTTACTTAATGCTTCATCAAATGTATCGTCTACTCCAATTCCCATAATTGAGTAGTGTTCAGAAGTTGATATTATATTTGTTGCAATCGGATTTATTGACCAATTATAAAACACATACTCACAACCGTCTTTTTCATATATTCTTCCAGAAGTAGATTCAATCAACTTAAAGCCTTCATCTAAAGCCATTTGTTCGGTTAAGTCTGGGCGATATAGTGAACAATTGATAATGTCTTCAATTGTTAAATAATGCTTATCTAAGTTTTCTACTACCATTTCTGAAGTATTTTGCGTTAAATCTATTTGACTTTCAGTAATTTCTGTTTCTGCTATTAGAGTAGTTCCAAGCTCCTCTTCGATATTTGATGTAGATTCAAATTGATTTTTACAACCACTTAATATGAAACATACTAGAATAATGATAATTACATAATTTTTCATTCATATCTCACCTTCTTATTTTCAATTAGTCAAATGATCTTTGACAATAGTGGCAAAGTCATCGGATTTCGTATAGACGTAGTTGGGCGACGTACCGCATGTGTCGAGGGTAATATAAAGTAGTCCATTTCCAGACACTGACGAAAACAAACATCATCCAGCATGGTCAGAATTCTTAAGGTTAGTGATTATTTTTTCAATTATTAGAGCGATTTTTTATTAATGTAGAAAAATCAAATAATTCACCCGTCTCAAAATCTACTTCTACAAAATAGCTATTTGGCACATCATAATAAATACGCCACACAAGATTCTTTTTTATTGCTTCATAACAATCTATTTTTCCAGTTTTTCTATGACTTATCCATAACTCAATTTGATTTGTTTCACTAGTATATCCATTCTTAATTGAAATTTTTTGTGCTTCATCACGTGTGATTCCTTCATTTTGGGAAATTATATAATTTCCCTTCGTTCTATATATTTTGAAAATAAAAACTAAGTCTTCTTTAGTATTCTTTCCTTCAATGATTTTATAATATGGACCATACCTTATCTCTGATATTCGAATGTCATTTTTAAATGCAAAAATATAAGAATCAATTCTAGGAATATAATAAATGAAGGTAAGCGAAGACATTAATAAAATTATTATGACTAATGATTTGAGTTTATTCATTTAATTCCTCCAATGTACACTAGTCATTGTTGATTAATAACTTGGTATTATGTTAAACGCTATCAAAAGCATCGTTTACCGTAGTGGCAAGATGTAATCCAAAACGTTTATTTTTAGTGATTATCAAAACGATGATTTTCTTACTCGTTTTAGTCTCCTCATTATCCCGCTTTTCAATTAATGTTTCTTTCGCCACTAAAAATCTTAGTTGCAGGGCGTGGTGTTTTAGTAAGTTCATCTCATTACTGTACAGATTTTTCATTTTTGGGTATGATTTTATCCTCGTCAAAATTTCCATTCCATGAAACCGCTACATGATAACCATTCCAGTTCTTTCCAACTGCTTTTCGGTTCATTCCATGCTATTATGCCTCCTGACGATTTGAGAGTCAATTCTGCTTGAATTTGATAATCTTGTACTTTTCCATTAAAGTCATCATATCCCTTTTCCTCCAAAGATATTTTATTTCTTTAGAGTTCAAACTTGAATTGCATGACCATTTTTCGACTGATTAAACTATGAAAAATGGATCACCTTTAGTCTAATATCGTTTAAAACCGATGTGTAAAATATGACACAACCAAGAAATAAAAAACTGCGCTCAAAAGGTAACCGTAAATGTACATGAAATATATAAACACCAAAATAAGAGAAATAATGTAGACAATTCTAAATTTATTAGCTATGGATATAAGCTGATCTTTATTGGTAATACTCGTTTTGTTGTTCGCGTACCTATTGAACTTATACTCTTTCCAATACCAAGTCGAAATTTGAACGAAAAGTAGGTTAATTCCAACTATAGCTGTTATGCTTGCACTCAGCCTCACATTGCCTTTTGTATGGCTAATTCCAAAATAAAGCATAAGGAATAAAAAAACACTTAGTATTCCAACTGATCTATATGCAAATTTTGAAATACCTTCACTTCGGGTTTTTATCCATGTGTTGGGATTAAATAAAAAATTATTATCATTCATGTTCATATAACACCTCATGTTTTAGATTAAAAGTTAATTTTGAAATTTTATAATATAACTACCCTTCCACTGCACATACTGCCCTTTTAATAGCGAAACAGGTTTTCCATTTATTAGATTAAAGTACGTTTTTCCATATTCTTTTGTGAATATATAGGGTAAATCACTATTGAGATTTCCAAAGTTTCCCAATCCAAAACTCGTATCTAAGCATACACGGAGATTTAGTAAATTTGAAGTAAGTTCATAATCTGTGAATATTACCTCGCCATCGCTTTTTAAACCTGAACAACTATCCGCATACGTTGCATATGTGGAATCTAAGAAATTATCAGAATTTATGTATGTCACCTTGTCCCATAATGAGTTTTGTGTCTGGAGGCCATAGTATCTTTCTATGACTAGATCACTTAGTGCTTCCAGTGTCACACTAACATTAACAGCTCCTTTACTAATTTTATAGGAAACGATTTCCTTAATTATTTCACCTCTATTATTCAAACCAATTAGGTCATAACCTGAAATCAGATTTGTCACGATTATTTCAACTGAGTTACCATATTTTTTAGTATCATTTTCTATAAATCTTCCATCTATGTAATAGCTAACGCTTGTTGTTGATCCCGTCGTTACTTCCAGTCCGTTTCTAGTTACAGTATGCCATCCCCCTGTAAACTCTTGTGAACTCTCACTATTAATTGTGTTATCGGCACTTCTCACGATTATTGGGCCAATCCAATCGGTACATGATTCCATCAATATCCTCTCGTCATTATTATTCAGCATTGAGTTGATGCTAAACTTATTCTTTACAAGCCCGATCACTTCAATTCCCATAATGGAGTTTGGACCAATACGATTTAAATCTATAAACAAATCATGTTTCTCTATAGATTCGAAGAAGACTCTGGCGTGTTGCATGTTATCAGATATTACAACCGAGATATTTTGGTTGTTACTCTCATCAATAACATTTTCACTTATCCCCAATAACAGAACCAAAAAACCTAACAAGAAGAGTAATATTTTCGTCTTGCGCATATTGAGTCTCCTATTCAAAAACTTCTTTTAGTTACAATTATACTGGGTTAAACCAAATTTCCTCACTAATCCATGTAGGAAACACTTTTGCAGTCCTCACAGCCTTGATTCAGAGGACGCGGTGTTAGACGAAGCTATTATTTATTACTTTTAAACTCAGCTAATTCTAGTATTTCGCTTAAGAGTAAATCACCGTCTAAAATTACATTACCTTTTTCCTTTCCTGTTACATACCAAATATTAAAATCTCCTAGCAAAAAATTTCTATGCTCATTGTTCTGGACAACTGTGAAACTAACAACAATTTTCTCTGTCTCATATGGAAAATAATTTTGTTTGCTTTTCTTGCTCTTATATTTCGATAAAATTTCAATAAATTTATCGGATGGCACTATTGTTGCTTTATCATTAATAAATATTAAAAAATCATTGTTAGATGTAGTCACATTAATTTGCTTGTCATTTTCAACATAAGTCCATGAAGTGCCAATTATTCTTTCACGTTCAATAATATTTGATTCCAAGTTATAGAACATATTATTCATTAAGATAAATCCAACTAAAGCTAATAAACATAACAATAGCATCTTATATTTTTCTATGTATTTCATCGCGTTTCCTCCCTATAATAATTTATAATTCATGTGCTTATTCAAATTTTGATGTCAAGCATTATTTGTTATCAGTGTCATTGATTTTAACTAACTTAGTTTGTCATTTTATTACTGTTTTAAAGAAATTAATGGTCAATTTTCTTCAAGATTTTACTTATACTAAATACTATAACTCCACATAAATAGATTATTGATATAGCAACTGGAAATGATGAATTTACAAGTGATTCTCTCGAAAAAATAACTGTTGTAAAGAATACAAATAACCACCCTAATAACATTGTTAGTAATCCCCAAACTACTTCTAACATAGTTCCTCCTAATTAAGTATTTGATTAATCTTCTATTTACTTATTCAAAAATAAAATTTGCATAAATTCCATAACAAAAGTTCTGTTTCTTCTTTTCAATATTTATTTTGAGTGCAGTTTCTATGTTTTAATCTGAGTTTCCTATATTGTTTTTTCATGATTGTATATTTCGATGCTAAAACTCCACTTGCACGGACTTACAGCTCCAGCTTCACGGAGATATAGAGCCACCCTCACGGAAGCTGAGCCATCAGTCTTCAATAGTTGAACATAATAGGGTTCATTTCA